>Ga0209636_10000019_pt1 | contig 135824 bp, 143 predicted proteins | sample DeeMarSWOR152_54_FD_187464 | JGI IMG/M metagenome (GOLD analysis project Ga0209636, IMG submission 187464) | Marine sediment microbial communities from White Oak River estuary, North Carolina - WOR-1-52-54 (SPAdes) (version 2) | ecosystem: Environmental > Aquatic > Marine > Intertidal zone >...
TAACACCAGACTGATTGTCTTACAGAATTACTAGGGGATACGACCAAGACTACAGTAGAACCTGTTCCTGGTGCAGTTAAAGCAGTTATTACTGCTGTTTGACGTGCGGGTAGAGTAACTGGCACTGCTGTATATCCTGTATCTGCTACATTATCAACATATATTGCAAGTTCACCAGTGACGGGATCCAAATCTATCTGATCTGTTCCATCATTAGCAATCACTAAAGTAATACTTGTTCCATCACAAGAAGCATCCAGCACTGATATTGTTTTTTCCATTTTTGTGGTCAACATTCCTGAAATGTAGACATAAGCAGTTCCTGCTAGGCCGATCGTGATTATCAACATCAATATAGTCGCTATTATTGCGGAAACTCCTTTCATTTTTTTTCCTCCTTAAATTTTAATTGGTTTGGGGGCTTTTAAAGATTGGGATGTTTGTGGAGGTATAATACTTCTCATAGGTTTAAACATAGGTCTCCTTACGGGCATTACTGGTTTCTTTAATTTTTTACTTATTTCGTCCAACAACTCGAGCATTGAATCGTTCTTCCCTGCTAAAGTTTTGTTTGTCTTTATCATTTCGTCCAATTTGTCGACGACGGGATTCATCACTTCTTGTGTAATCCCAACAGATTCCTCTCTGCCAGAAGTTTTGATAAATGAAATTAATTCTTTTAAATTAGTAATTACTTCATCCAATTTACCAGGTAATTTTGCTAACTCTATTCTGAGTGCGTCACTAGATTTAGCCAACTCATTCACGATTTGTTGGTTCATTCTCACTATTTCTAAGACCTCTTTGAAGAATTTCCCTGAATCATAACCAGGCGCTTTCTCTATCTTCTCCATTCTTTTTTCTAATCTCCTGACAGGAGACATGGGAATTAACTCGTACTCAATCTCTTCAGAGTCCCTAACCACGCTTTCACCATTTAATTAATTCTATTTCTTTGTTTAAATTATTTCTCGTGTAATAAAAATTTATTTTGTGTATAATCTAATCGGTATTAATCCTACCTTTGTTATTTTAATTGGTTTCCAACCAATGAAAGGATGGTCAACAAGAATTATCTTAGTACCGACCTTAGTTTCTTTATCAATTTTTTCTTGTAACTTACGAGTCACTTTTCTTGATAGGTAAGCGACTATGATCGTTGCTTTACTTATATCTTGTCTAAATATATTCTCTTGAATTATCTTAACGTTTCTTAATTTCCTTGTTTTTCTCTTTGCTATCCAATTGAGTAAAAGGTTATGTTCAATACCGATAACAGAAATGTTCTTCTTTGCTGCTTCGACTAGAATCCTCCCATCTCCTGATCCTAAATCATACAAGATATCGTCTTTTTTTATGTCAGCAAAGTCAAGAATAACATCGATCATCTTCTTGGAACTAGGATAGAAGAAGGCTAATCTATTCTTCAGAATATAATAAAAACAAAATAAAAAGAAAAAAATTAAAAGCAACCAGACTTCGTTCATGTATTTTAATTTCACTTATTGAATTAATATCCTGGTGGCATTCCGCCCATTCCGCCTGGTGGCATAGGTGGCATTCCTTTTCCCCCAAGCTTGGATGCTGAAACTATATCGTCTATCCTGAGTATCATTTCTGCTGCCTCAGCTGCTGATTTTATTGCTTGTGTTTTTACTTTCAAGGGTTCGATTATCCCAAGTTCTAACATATCTGAAACTCCACCATCTAGAACGTTCACTCCTGCCGAGATTTTTTTCTTGTCGTGTTCAGCTCTTAATGTGACTAGAGTATCTATAGGATCCAAACCACCATTCTCTGCCAAGCTTCTTGGAATAACTTCCATAGCATCTGCAAATGAGTTCACTGCCAGTTGTTCTCTTCCTGAAAATCCCTCTGCATATTTTCTCAACTCTCTTGCTACTTCTGCCTCTGGTGATCCTCCTCCAGAAACAACCTTACCGACTTCGACCGCAGAAGAAACTGCACCAATAGCATCTTCTATTGCTCTATCAACTTCATCAACAACGTGTTCTGTTCCACCTCTGACTAGTATCGTTACAGCTTTAGGATTCTTACAATCTCTGACGAATATCATCTGTTCGTCTGCAACTTTATCTTCCTCTACAACCTTTGCATATCCCAAATCTGTTTTACTCAAATCGTTGATGTTTGTTACAATCCTTGCTCCAGTTGCCTTTGCTAATTTTTCCATGTCAGATTTCTTAACTCTTCTTGCCGCCAAGATACCCTTCTTTGCAAGATAGTGTTGAGCCACATCATCTATACCTTTCTGACACAAGATAACATTCGCTGTAGAAACTGCAACTTTTTCGACCATTCTTTTCAACATCTTTTCCTCTTGTTCGATGAATTCCTGTAGTTTTGTAGGATCAGTTATCTGAATTTGAGCATCAGTCTCTGTCTCTTTGACTTCTAATGCTGCATCTATCAAAGCTATTTTGGCATTCTTCACCCTCTTCGGCATACCAGGATGAACGACTTCTTTGTCGATGACTATACCCCTTATTAACTCAGTATCCTTTGAAGAACCACCGTGTTTCTTTTCTCTCTTAATATTTTCAATATCAACAACTACTTTTCCATCCTTTTTCTCTGCAACAAGTTTTATTGCTTCGACTACGATTTCAGCTAATTCCTTACTGTAACCATAACCAGATTTACCACTCATACTTGTTGATGCAATGTTGTTTAAGGTATCAGTATCTGACAAACTAACAGGCTTGGATATCTTTTCCATAATTTCTAAAGCTTTGTCTCTAGCCATGTTGAAACCTCTTATGATAACTGTTGGATGAATGTTCTGTTCTAATAGTCCACCTGCTTCCTTCAAGAGCTCACCTGCTATCACAACAGCAGTAGTCGTACCATCTCCTACCTCTTCAGCCTGTGTTTTGGCGACCTCAACCATCATCTTCGCAGCTGGATGTTCAATCTCCATCTCATCAAGAATAGTGACACCATCGTTCGTTATTACGATATCACCAATACTGTCGACGAGCATCTTGTCCATTCCTTTTGGACCTAGAGTTGTCCTTACAGTATCTGCGACTGCCTTAGCAGCTGCTATATTACTTTGTTGAGCACCTTTTCCTTTTTGTCTCAAAGTGCCTTCTGGAAGTATTAAAACAGGTTGACCTCCAATTTGTCCTAATTGTACCATTATTACACCTCCTCAATAAACAGAATTATAATGTGTATGTGGGTATACATTTAAGAAGTTTACGGTAGAATTCTCAACGTAAATAAGTCTAAATAAAATTAATTATCAGAATACCAATCAAAAACCTACTTCAAGATACCCAGTCGATAGCTCAAACGACGCATCGAATTCATTATCTTTGGTCCTGAGATTATTAAGCCCCAAGTTCCTATTATTCCTCCTGTGATGGTGAAACCCAAAGCTATGTCCATTATCCAATTTGCGCCTATGAGGAATAACTCACCATTCCAGAAATGATCTATTATTCCGAATAGTGCGGCTCCTAGGAACATCAGATTGAGCCAACAGTTGTGTTGATCTTTATTGTTTCTTCCTCTAATAAACTGTATTAAGGCAGCTGTAATAGGTATAATATAGCAAACCATAGTTTTAATCTGTGTTTCAGTATAAAAAAGTTTGGTTGATTCTAATTTTCAAACTATTAAAGAGCGTCCAAACAATTTTTTACCATTTTTAGAAAGATTAATTTAAGATATTTAAGTCTACTTTCTATTCACTCTTCTCTCTAATCAACTTACTCAATTCCCTAGAAGATTCCAATTCAGGTAACTCATCCTCAAGAACAATAGGTATTCCATCTATTACCTCTTCATGTCTCTTCTTCACAACAAATATTCCCTGGGAAGAAAATATAGAAGACAATCCTTTTAATTGAAAAGCAATCTTTTTTATCTTAACAGTGTTCTTAGATAACCCAGTGATCAAAGAAGTCTTCTGCTTGCCTATTATCTCGAATGATGCCGAAGTAACAGAGGTGTTATCTATTCCAAGGCGGGAAAACTCTGAAGAAACTTTCTCTTGGAATTCACTCCTTGGTTTAACATAGACCTTCTTAACTTTCTTCATCTTGTAAGGAATCTTCAAATCTATTTCAAGTAACTCTTCTAGTTTCTTAACAGTCTCCACAGTAGGATTAACTCTCTGATTTTCTATCTCGTACAATGCCTTCTTAGAAATATCTATTTCTTTAGATAACCTCTCCAGACTCAGATTCAATTCCTCTCTCCTCTTTCTCAAATAAGTTGTGTTGACAGTAACAGTATGCTTTCCTTTTATCGCTTTAACTTCAGGTATTATCTCTTCTTCTATTATACATTCAAAGGTTTGGGGAGTAACTACGGGTACTTGGAATCTGGAATAAATGACTTCATTATTTAAACTTCCACGGTTGGTCTTCTCTGATACAACCAACGGATAACCAGATACAAAGTAGGATATTGCTTTCAAGCTCTGGGCCTGTTCTTGTATTAATCCGTCGACATTGGTCAAAGCTTTTATGAGCATTATAAACTTCTTCTTTGCTACGATATCGAAACATCCTTGAGTAAGGAAAAGTTGAAATTCTTTTTTCTCCAAAGAATTGACTAATCGATTAATAATAAAAGATTTATTAAACATTTTTATCGTTAATTATATGAAAGACAATAGACTTAAAAAAGCATGTGTTTGTGAGTATATGGACCGGTAGCTCAGTCTGGTTAGAGCGCTGATGCTCTGGCGTAAGTCTTATAAGGCGACTGAGCGTAGAAACCAGTGGTCGCGTGTTCGAATCGCGCCCGGTCCATCTTCAATTAAGATGATAGTATGAAATTGACTTACACACTCTGGTTAATAATCATAAACCTTATAGTATTCTTCGCCCAAGTATTACTCTACAACATCGACTTCATCACAGATTCTTATGGTGAAATAGTTACTGATGTCCTTGGTTTGAATACAAAAACTGTATTAGAAAGAGGTTACTTATGGCAATACTTTACTTACATGTTCGTTCATGCAGACTTCTCCCATCTCTTCTACAATATGTTTGGTCTACTAATTTTTGGACCGAAGATTGAATACACCATGGGAAAGGAAAAATTCTTGAAATATTATCTCATCTGTGGTCTTGGATCTTCAATATTCTATTCGTTAATAATATGTACAATCATGGGTGTGAGTAACATTCCTATGGTAGGAGCTTCCGGAGCGATATTCGGTGTTCTGACAGCATTCGGTATTATGTATCCCAGAGATATTGTTTACGTCCAATTTTTCATACCGATGCCTGCTATCGTTTTCATCACGTTATATGGAATCATACAAATGTTGGGCGGTGTCCTCAGTCTATTTGGTCCTCAAACTGGGGGTATAGCATACTTTGGACATTTGGGTGGAATGATAACTGGTATCATACTCTTAAAGTACTTTGGTTACGGTAGAAGAAGAGTAAGATATTTTTGGGAGTAAATAAAATCTTTAAATAATTTTCAATCAAATAAATTTGAAGTGGTTAAAGTGATAGGTGAATTAGAAAAGCTCTGTTGATTTTGGAATTTTTTCTAGTCACCGCTCTATTTCTGTTCCAATAATGGCCAAATATGAGAAGAAATTATTCAAACTTTAATTGAGCGAAACGTGAAAAATATGTTCATTGAAGTTAATTTATAATGTGAGGATATGAAAAAACAAAAATGGATTTACTGGACTGATAAGATAGCAGAAGAAGTTAGAAAAAGAGTGGAGAGAGAGCCTATTCTAAAGAAAATAGTCAAGAAAAGGGGTTACATAGTATACGATGAGAAGACTCCCTCAGGAAAAATCCATGTAGGTTCTTCCAGGGGTTGGGTTATTCACGATATTATCGCCAAAACAATGAGAGAACATGGCATGAAAGCTCGATTCATTCTTTCTAGCGATGATATAGATCCTTTTGACGGTATACCAACCAACTTAAATCAAGATAAATACAAAAAATTTCTTGGAGTTCCCTTGAGAAACGTACCTTCTCCAGTGAAAGGTTACAATAGCTTTGCAGATTATTACTTTATGCAATGTGTAGAAAAGTTCGAAGATTTTGGAATTGAAGTAGAGATAGAAAGCACTGGACAAAGATACATTGACGGTGATTTCAACAAAGCCATAAGAACTGTTCTGGATAATCATGAGAAAATAAAACAAATCTACCAAAGAATATACGGGGATACTGCAGCAATGGACAAATTACCATTCAATCCTATTTGTGAGAAATGTGGAAAGATAGGAACGACTCTGACATACGAATGGAATTCAGAAAATGGAATCATAAAGTATGTATGTGAACCTCAATTAGTTGATTGGGCCCAAGGATGTGGTTACAGGGGTGAAATCTCTCCCTTCAACGGAACGGGTAAGATGCCATGGAAAGTTGAATGGGCTGCCAAATGGCCTACGGTTGGAGTTGTTTGTGAAACTGCTGGAAAAGATCACTTCACTAAGGGTGGCTCTAGGACTATTGCTGTTGCCATATCATGTGAGGTGTTGAAATTTCCTCCACCATACCCATCGACCTGTCAAGACACTGGAAAAGGTTATGAGTTCTTCTTAGTCGGTGGAAAAAAGATGAGTACCTCAAAAGGATTGGGTGTGAGTTTTGTCGAAGTCTCTGAAATGGTTCCACCAGAATTATTAAGGTTTCTAATGGTAAAGTCAAGGCCTGAAACAACGATTGATTTCACACCTGAAGGCAACACTATACCCTTACTATTCGATGAATTCGATAGGATTGAAAGATTATACTTTGGCTTGGGAAAGGTTGAAGAAAAGGAAAGGAATAATGCGAGAAGGGTTTATGAATTAACAGTCATCAAAAAACTCCCAAAAAGATTACCATTCAGAGTATCATTTGATTTTGCTACTATGTTAGCTCAAGTTTTACCAGAAAAGAAAAGATTAGAAGGTTCAATAAAAATCCTAAAAAGAACAGGCCACTTAGACAGAGAATTGACTGATTTCGAGAAAAAAGAATTGATGAACAGATTGAATTATGCTGAAAAATGGGCAAGAGAATTTGCACCTGAAAGGTTGAAAATCGAAATACTCAAAGGATTACCAGAAGATATAATCAATAAATTATCTGATAGTCAAAAATCAGCGTTGAAAATGCTGAGTGAATTCCTTAAAGTTGATAGAAAGGATTCGGAGATTTGGTCTGAAATAAGAGAGATTGCAAATAAAATACGAATAAAACCGACAAAGGTATTTCAGGCAACTTACTTGGTTTTATTGGGAAAACCTTATGGACCAAGACTGATCCCTTTCATCCAGAGTTTAGATAGGAAATTTTTGATAAAAAGATTTAGAATTGTTTAACCATTTTATTTTAAGTGATGATTTGTTTGAATCGGAATCGAGAATCTTTAAAGACGAAAGAATCTTGAACCCAGAATACTTACCAGAATTATTACCACACAGAGAACATCAGATAGAAAGAATTGCAAATAATATATATCCTGCAAGTAAAGGAAGATCTGCTCAAAACATGTTCATTTTTGGAGGTCCAGGGGTTGGAAAAACTGCATCAGTTAAATTTGTCTTCAGAAAATTTCAAGAATTTTCAGACAGAGTTAAGACTATCTACATCAACACATGGGATTATAACACATCTTACGCAATACTCACAAAATTAGTTTTAGACTTAGGTTTCTTTGTTCAGAGAAGGGGATTGTCCAAGGATGAAGTTATGGAGAGGTTGATAGAAGCATTGAAGAAAACTAAGAAGAGTCTTATCGTTTGTTTGGATGAAGTAGATCAATTGATTAAGAAAGATGAGAGTTCTTTATACAATCTTTTACGATTGGATCAGTATGTCGATAATCCTATTGGTCTAGTAATGATATCTAATTATCGCGATATATTCATTAACGTCGAACCGAGGATCAAGAGTAGTTTAGATGTTGAAGAAATTGAATTTAAACCGTATAGTTTACAGGAGATGAAGGATATTCTTTTGGAAAGATGTAAAAAAGCTTTCAGAATAGGTGTCCTACAAGAAGGTGTTATACTCCTTTGTGCCAATCATGCTGTTAATAAAGGTGGGGATGTTAGAGTCGGTTTAGAATGTTTGAGAAAGGCAGCTAGAATATGTGAAGAAGAAAATTCAGATAAAATAAAAGTCGAACACGTTAAACAAATCTTGAAACAAGTTGGGCCAGTGAAACTCGAAATCATGAGAAAAAAACTAGAGGGTGTTGAAAAGAATATTGTTGAATTATTATCACAAGAAAAAGAAATCACATCAACTGAATTACATAAAAAATACGTTGAAAATTTTGGGAAGATAACTCAATTTGGCTTGAGGAAACATATAAAACATCTTGAAGATATTGGAATTCTTAGATCTAAAGTGAGTAGAAAAAATACGAGAGGAAGAAAGTACTTTATAAGTTTAATTAAATGTAAAAAATTTACTACATAAAAGTAAGTTTTAAAAATACTCCAGTTCACTAATATTGTTTAGCGAGGAAGGCCATAGCGAACTTTGTCTATAAAGGTAGAGCAGCCTGGAGTTGTAGAACAGAATGCTCGCGGGGCTCATAACCCCGAGGTCGTAGGTTCAAATCCTACCCTCGCTATGCCGCTTTTCTTCCAAATTTTTCTTTTAATTTAACCTCAGGAACAACATTTTCTATTTCTTCCATCTTTGATTTAATCAAGTTAATTCTTCTTTCCAAATCATCCAAATCTCTTTGATAAGCAACAGAAGCATCTAATGCCTTACCAACTCTCTTTGATACTGTGGATAAATATCTGGATATCAGATCAATTTGTTGTGTCATAGTCTCTAATCTTTTCATGATAGTGTTGATTTTAGATTCCATCAATCTTTCTTCAAGCATCTTAGGTTTTTTGTTGAAATTCTCTTCTTCACTCTCAAAGAACATAACATCACTATTTTATCTATGTTAGTAAAAGATTTAAGTGGATTGTATGAACAAGATCTTCTTAACTGGAGAGCCTGGATCAGGTAAGTCAACAGTTTTAATGAAAGTTATAAACACCCTAAAGAATAAAGGATTGAAAGTTGGAGGATTCATAACACCCGATATCAGAGTGGGTGGAAGAAGAATCGGATTTAAAGTTATCGATATCAACTCAGGTGAAGAAGGAACTTTGGCAAGTATTAACCAGAAAGCTGGTCCTAAGGTGGGAAAATATCGTGTTAATTTAGAGGATTTTGAAAGAGTTGCATTAAAGGCTTTAGATTTTGCAGTGAAGGAATGTGATATTTTATTCATCGATGAATTGGGAACTATGGAACTATTCTCTAAAAAATTCAATGAAAAGATTGAAAATATATTGAAACTCGATAAACTAATCATCATAGTTCTCCATAGAAATTTAGTCCGTAAATACCAGAAATATGGCAAGATATTTTATGTAACTCCTGAAAACAGAAACAAGTTACCAGAAAAAATAATACAATTGATAGAAAGTGGGTCCACGCGGAGTTGAACCGCGCTCTCTGCCTTGTAAGGGCAGTGTCCTAACCGATAGACTATGGACCCAGTAATAATTCTTAGAATAGTATAGTTTTATAAAATTATCAAAAAGTTAAAAAGAAGGTAAACCAGCAACGTTGACAACCATTGAAACTATCTGTTTCACTTCAAGTCTTGGTTTCCACTTGAACATTCCATCCCACATTTTTATTGTCCCTTTATCCCCATTTATTGTGACTGAATACCCGTTTCCATTCAAGTACTTGATCTTTGGCACGATTGATATACATCTTAAAGAATCAGGTTTTGACACGATATAATCTTTGTATTTTCTGTTGTTTTCCAAGTGTCTTCCACGAATGATGGTATACCATAGACCGTGGATATACTTGAAGATCGCTTGTTTCAACTCTGAACTGTACTTTTTTGTTATATGCATTAGGTGACCCGCATCAAGACAAACAGTTGATAAAGTCACTTCTAAGAAATTTTCTATTATCCCCTTAATCTTGTGTGTAATAAAGTCGACACCACGGTATATCTCTAAAGTTCCTAGTTCCAAATTGATAAAGCAATAGACTTTCCTAACAACCTTCTCCTTTCCATTGGCTTTAAGATATTCTACCATTTCATAGGCTTCATCTGAGAAAGCCCTCTTTAACCCTGTCTCTATATCCTCTTCATACCAAACGTCTATTTCTATTTCATTCTCATTATACTTGGATGCTTTTGCCTTTAACCAACACCCATTATTTTTCTTGCCGTTCAATCTATCGATTATATCATCTCTAGTCGGCAAGGGTTCTATTTTAAACAAAGTGATAGTTGTCATTTCACAACACTTCCATATATCATTTAATGTCTATATATTATATTAATTACATTTATATATTAGCACTATTTAAATATAACTGGGGTGAAGTTGTGATGAAAGATTTTAAAACGTCCAAAGAAGTGGAGTATGACACAAAAAATACCAAAAAAGTCATGAAAATCTTAAAAGAGAGTATCAGGGGTATGACAATAACCGATGTCGCACAAGAACTTAAGTTGAACAGACATACAATAACTAAAATACTCGATAGGCTTTTGATAGAGAAGAAAGTTAACTATGATGAAAAAGGACCTGCAAAGATATTTTATTCCACAGGAACGAGCAAATTTGTCGGTAGAGTAGATCAAGGTAAATTCGATAAACTGTGGATAGATGTGTTCAAACCTAAGTATCCGGGTGAACAGCCTTTTATTAGGGTCAATCAGACAAAACACGATCATTTAATAAGAGCTACTAGTAAGTTCAGGTCTGTCGGTGCAATATCGATAAAAAGACGAAACGTGATAACCTTCATCAGATTGCTAAAGAACATTGCAAGGGATGAGTTTAATTTAAAGGTTTAAGATTTTAATTCTACATAGTTAAAGGAGTTTTTAATGACAAACCAAAATGAAGTTCAGAAAAAATTAGTAAGGTACCAAGTATTGGATGGTCGGATTAAAGTATTAAGCCAAAGAAGAGAATTGTTGCTGGCTAAAATGTTAGAAATCGAAAGTACTCTGAACTCTATAGAAGAAATCAAAAAGAGTAAAGGTGAGGAGATATTGTTATCCTTGGGGTCAAATGTGTTCGTGCCGAGTTCTCTGAAAAAAACGGGAAAAATGATAATTGAACTGGGCTCAAACATTGCAATAGAAAATACACCAGAAAAAACTAAAGAGATTTTAAATAAGAGAAAAAGTATAATAGAGGATGGTTTAAAAACAGTACAAGAAGAATTGATTAAATTAAGTGATGAATTCTCAAGACTTGAGCCTGAAATCCAAATGTTGATAGAAAGATCTAGACCTTCTTCAAAAAAGTAAAAAACGGGATAAAATGTTCGGATTCTTGAAGAAAGTTTTTAAGAAAAAAATTAAGGATGTCTCTACATCCGTATCAAAAAAAATTTTGGAGAAGAAAATATCCGAAAAAGATGTAGAAAGTATTTTAGAGGATTTAGGAATTACATTGTTGCAAGCAGATGTTGCCTTTGAGGTTAGTGAAAAAATAAAGGAAGATCTTAAGAAAAATTTAGTTGGGAAGGAAGTAAAAAGAGGTAAAGTGAAGGATGTTATTCTCAAAACGTTTAAAGACAGCCTATCTGAGATTTTAAATGTTCCAAAGGTCGATTTGAAGGATATCATCAAGAAGAATAAACCCTCACTCTTTCTATTCTTAGGATTCAACGGATCGGGAAAAACGACTTCGCTTGCAAAGGTTGCCAATTATTTAAAACAAAAGGGGTTCTCTTGCGTTTTGGCCGCTGGTGATTCATTTCGTGCTGCAAGTATTGAACAACTGGAAGAACACGGTAAAAAACTCAGCATAAAAGTTATAAAACACGGCTACGGAGCTGATTCCGCTGCTGTAATATTCGATGCGAAAAAACATGCTGAAGCTAAGCGGATAGATGTTGTTCTTGCTGATACTGCTGGTCGAAGCCATACTAATAGAAACCTAATGGATGAATTAAAAAAAGTTTGTAATGTGAATAAACCTGATTTAAAGATACTAACTATCGATTCTTTAGTCGGTAACGATGCTGTTCATCAAGCAAATATGTTCGATGAAGCTATTGGTATAGATGTTGTCATGTTCACGAAGATAGATGTGAATGAGAAAGGCGGTTGTATACTTTCTGTTTCCCACACTCTGAAAAAACCTATTCTTTTCCTCGGAACTGGTCAGGAATACTCATCCTTAAAAATATTTAAACCACAGAAATTTATTGAGAATATAATTTAGATGATTTTTATGTTAGATTTGGGAAAAAACCTCAGTAATCTTGTCAGTAAGATATTGAGTAGGACTACTGTAGATGAAGAAGCGGTAGAAGCGTTGATAAAGGGTCTTCAAAAGATACTATTACAGGTTGATGTAGACGTTGAACTAGTGTTCGGTTTGTCGAAAAATATAAGGAGAAGGTGTCTCAAGGAAAAAATTCCACCTGGCTTAACGTTAAGAGAGCATATGATGAAAGTTATTTACGATGAACTGGTAAAATTGTTAGGAGAAGAAAAAGCTGAACTTCTTGGAAAAAAAAGGGTAATGTTAGTCGGTTTGTTTGGATCTGGTAAGACAACTACTGCAGGTAAATTATCTAAATATTTTCAAAAACAGGGATTAAAACCTGCAATGATAGGTTGTGACTATCATAGACCTGCCGCACCAGATCAACTCAAACAATTGGGAGATAAATTACACGTTCCAGTTCATATTTCAAAAGAAAAAAATCCTTACAAAGCCCTGAAAAAAGGCTTAGAAAAATTCAGGAAATATGATGTAATCTTAGTTGACACAGCAGGAAGAGACGCATTAGATCGAGAATTATCAAAAGAATTGGAAAAAATGGATGACATTTGTAAACCAGATGAAATTTTGTTGGTAATTCCTGCCGATATGGGAAGAATAGGAGGGAAACAAGCAGAAGAATTTAATAAATTGGTCGGGATAACTGGTGTTATCGTAACTAAGATGGATGGAACAGCAAAGGGTGGTGGTGCTTTATCTGCATGTTCTGCCACAGGTGCAAAAGTCAAGTTTATAGGTAGCGGAGAAAAACTAGAAGATTTAGAAGTTTATGACCCTGTTCGTTACGTTTCTAGGTTACTTGGAATGGGTGACCTACAGACACTGTTAGAGAAAGCCAGAGAAGCTGAGTTTAAGGAAGATGATGTAAAAAAGATACTTTCAGGGAAGTTCACTCTTCAAGAATTCTACGATCAAATTAGTGGGGTGCAAAAGATGGGTTCTTTGAGGAGTTTGATGGATATGATCCCTGGTTTGAGTTATTCTATTCCTGAGGAGTTGTTAGTTGTCCAAGAAGAGAAGTTGAAGAAATACAAGTATATCATGAACAGCATGACAAAAAAAGAAAGGGAAAACGCTGAATTAATTCATAGTAGTAGAATTAAAAGGATTGCAAAGGGTTCTGGAACAACTCAGAAGGATGTTAGAGATTTGTTAAAACAATACAAACAAGCTAAAAAAATGATTAAGAAAGTCGGTGGAATGAAAGGGTTAAAAAGAGGGGCGATGAAAAAACTTGCAAAAAGATTGGGAATGAAATTCTGATGGTGTTTTGATTGAACGTTAAAGAAAAGATAATAGAAATATTGAAAAAAGGATATATATGTGACAGATGTTTAGGTAGAGAATTTGCCCAGTTACTCTCGGGTCTATCGAACGAAAAGAGGGGTAAAATATTAAGAAATTACTTAGCGATGCTAATCGACTCTGGAGATAAAATACTCGTCGATAACTCGAATTTTTATGGAATTAAATTTCATCTCAAAAAAATTAAAAGTAAAAAACCCAAAAAGTGTTCTGTTTGTTCTGATTTATTCTTAGAACTTAAAAAAAAAACAAAACTCATAGTAAAACAACTAAAAAAATATGAGTATGATACGTTCCTCATCGGGTGTAGACTCACCCCTGAATTATTCGAAAAAGAACAAGAAATGTGGGATAAAGTTGGAATAGAATGGTGCGAACCAATGAAGAATGAAATCAATCGGGAATTGGGAATAGAGGTCGAAAAAATAACAGGAAAGGTCATGAATAGAAAACAACCAGACATAACAATTATCTTAGATCTAAAAACCGATGGCATAGAACTCAATGTTCGTTCTGTCTATGTTTACGGAAAATACCAAAAATTAGTAAGAGATATACCACAAACAAAATGGAAGAAGAAGATATTTCCAACATCAGTTCAAGAAGAAATAGAAAAGCCATTTCTTAAAAAATCAAAAGCAGAAATGACCAGTTTTCACGGTGCAGGACGCGAGGATATCAATGTTAGATGTCTAGGATCGAGGCCCTTTGTCTTAGAATTGATAAACCCGATAAAAAGGACTGTAGATTTAAAAGTCATTAAAAAAGAGGTGAATAAATCAAAAAAAGTTAAAGTAAAGGATTTGAAAGTTGTTGAGAGAAATATCATAAGAAGAATAAAATTTGCAAAATATGATAAAACTTACAAGGCAATCGTAGAATTTGAAGACACGGTTAAAAATTTGAATAAAATTAATGAATTGAATGATGGTGTAATAACTCAAAAAACACCCACGCGTGTTTTACGAAGAAGATCAGATAAGATCAGGAAGAGAAAAGTTAAAAATATCAAATTTAAGGTTTTAAACAAAAATAAGGTTCAGTTTGAGATAAAAACCCAATCTGGGCTATACGTAAAAGAATTAATAAATGGAGATGAAGGAAGAACAGAACCGAACATCTCAGGGTTAATCAACAATAAAGTTAAAAACATTGAATTAGATGTCATAAAAATATATTGTGATTGAAATGGGACAAAAATCAAAAGGCCCGAGGAAAAGAACGAGACACTTGTTAAAGAGAGGAGTTAGAGAAAGGGCTACAATAACAAAATATTTACAAGAATTCGAATTGGGTAGTAGAGTCATAATCAAACCTAACCCTTCAAGTCATAAAGGAATGCCATTTAAGAGATTTTTTGGTCAGTCAGGAACTGTTATAGATAAGAAGGGTAAATCTTATATAATCAAAATAAAAGATGGTAAAAAGGAGAAGAATATTATAGTAAGACCAGAGCATATGAAGGTAGTTTGAATGGAAGAAATAGTTAGAGAAGATTTAATAACGAGCACAGAAGCAAAAGATATTCTCAAGGGAAGGAAGAAAGAAATAGAACTGGGCTACGAACAGAAAAATGCTCTGGATTATCTTAAAAAATATGATAAATTGAATTCAAAAAAAGCAAAAGAGCTTGCTAGTAAATTGTCTGAAGTGAAAAGATTAAGGGAAAGACAAATTATTTCGATAGTGAACATACTCCCACAAGACAACGATGATTTAAGGCTTATTCTAGAGAAGGATTATAATCTTTTAACAGATGAGGAAAAATCACTTATCCTAGAGAGTGTTAGAAAGTTTATGTAGATGGTGACTCTTCTATGAGAGATGAATATATGGTAGTACTGGATTTCCTCTCAAGAGGACATGCAGACAGTAGAAGAGCAGAACCAATTGCTCAAGGTATAGGAAGTAATTTTTTGAGTTTGTTGGAAGTTGCCCTGAAACCTGACGCTACTGTTAAACCAGGAGATTTATTGTACATAGGTGAAATGAAGAGAGATAAAGTTAGGTATATAAAAGGAAGGATAAGATACAATAATTTGACTAGGTTTGCAAAGGATGAATTAGAAGATGTCATAGAGAAGATCATTGATAATAATGAAAAAAGATTTGTCGACTTCTTCAATATAGCTGGTCCTGTTTCAAATAGATTACACTCGTTGGAACTATTACCTGGAATTGGGAAAAAACATATGTGGTCGATAATCGGGCAAAGAAGAAAGAAAAAGTTTGAAGGTTTTGAGGATTTGAAAACGCGAGTAGAAATGTTGCCAGATCCAAAGAGGATGATAAAGAAAAGAATAATAGAAGAATTGGAAGAAAAAGATAGACACAGTCTATTCGTCGTCTCAAGATGATTTCACTAAAATTCTTTTATCTATTATAAACTCCTAGTTAAACCCTTCACTTCGACTTCTCTGACTCCCTCTATTTTTTTGATATTATTTGTAATTCTCTCTAACTCCCCTTCTTTTTCTTCGACTAGTTTTATAATTTCTATTGAATTTAAACCAAAAGCAATAGGAACACGTTTTATTCTTTGTGGATTAATTTCTTTCTTTAAAGTTTCTTCTATAGAATCCAAATTTGTTTCAACCCCCTCGGGCATTATCTTGAAGGTTACGATTACGCTACCCATTAAATCACTCAAGGACCTACAAAACCACAGTTGGTGCATTTATATTCATTCGATAATCTTTTGCAACGCGAACATCTGTAGATTGTACTTTTTGAACAATTTGGGCACTTGAATTTAACGAATTTATCGTCTCCCAATAAGTCTAAACCACAAGTAGTACATTTCATTTCTTCTGTCAATCTGACACCTTTAAATTTTAGTTAGTATTTTCTTCTTAAGGATTATATTTTTTAAATAGTTAATGTTTGCCCCTGTAGTCTAATGGATAGGATACTTCCCTGCGGAGGAAGCGATCTGGGTTCGAATCCCAGCTGGGGCATGGATAGATTAATACAGATAAAAATAATATTAATTTGAGAATATGATCGAAACGATTAAAAAATACTCTGAAATGTGTGAGGAAGCAATAAAGATAACAGAAAGACTCACTTTCCCTGACTACAAATTCAATAAAATAGTAATATGTGGAATGGGGGGATCTGCGATTAGTGGTGATCTTTTAAAGGATCTTTTGAGAAATAAAATACCTGTACCAATAGAAGTTTCCAGACAGTATCATCCTCCTTCTTATGTAAATGAAAACACACTCGTTTTTTGTGTAACTTACTCTGGTAACACAGAAGAAACTTTGAGTCAATTCGTGGATTGTATTAAAAGAAAATGTAAAATCATCGGAATAACATCTAACGGAAAACTAAAGGAATGGTGTGAAAGATTCAATTTACCATATATATTAGTACCAGAAGGTTATCAACCAAGAGCTGCATTGCCTTATCTTTTCTTTACTATGTTAACATGCCTCAAGAAATTAAAGTTAGTCGATTTAACTGAAGAGATTGATGAAACTATCCAAATTTTGAGGAAAATAAAAATCAATACCGAAATTGTATCATCACTAAAACATTCAATACCAGTCATTTATGCTTCAGATGAATTTTCTGCTGTTGCAAGGAGAATAAAAACTCAATTTAATGAAAACAGTAAAGTACCTGCAAAACATGATGTTTTTCCAGAATTAAACCACAATGAAATAGTTGGATATCAGAATGAAGAATTGAACAAAAACTACTACGTAATAATTCTTAGAGATGTTAATGAAACAAAAGAGATCAAAACAAGAATAGAAGTATCTAAACAATTGACCAAAGACAAAGTCAAAGGAATACATGAAATCTGGACTCAAGGTAAATCTAAATTAGCAAAAATGATGTCCTTGATATATATTGGTGATATCTTGAGCTATGACCTGGCTGTATTGAATAAAGTTGACCCCATATTGATCGAGAATATAAAAACACTAAAGAGTGAGTTAAAAAAGAAAGTAAACCTCATCGAGAAACTAGAAAAGGAATTGTCTAACCTTTCAGTTTAACTTTCATAAAATCATAAGCTATCTTGCTGTTTTTGAAAACTTTCTTCGCTTGTTCTTCTAATTCTTTCAAATCAGTGTATCTTCTGCTTATGTGAGTTAATATCAATTTTTTTACATTGGCTTTCTTTGCTAATCTAGCTGCTTCTTTTACATCAGCATGAGATTTATCTCCGATATCTTCCTCTAAAAAAGTACCATCATGAATCAGTAAATCTGCATCCTTAGATATTTTGACAATATTATTACACGGCCTTGTATCACCAGAATAGACAACTTTTAATCCTTTCTTAACATACCCCACGTCCTCTAATCTCACCTTTTTTCCTTTCCACTCGATCTGACCTGTTTTCTTTAATTCCTTTAACCATGGGCCTCTGTTTATTCCATGTTTATCTAGTTTATCATCATCTAGATTCCATTTATCCTTTTCTTGTAAACAAAAGGATACTGCAGGAACAGAATGAAAGACTGGTATTGATGTGATTTTATATTCATCTGTCTCGTCTACTGTAGTGATTTCACTTCCCTCAAATGGGACATTGAAAGCCTTAACAGAAAATCTTAATCCAAAGTATCCTAAGTCTATTATATCAGAAACGAATCTTTCTGCCTCAGGACCATATATGTTTAAAGGGGCTTTTCTGTTCTCTAAGTTCATCGTCTGTATCAACGGAATTAACCCGGCAAAGTGATCCGCATGCCAATGGGTTATGAAAATCTTGTTTATCTGCATAAAACTAATCCCTGATTTCATCAATTGTTTTTGTGTGCCCTCGCCACAGTCAAACAGCAAAACATCACGATAATCTGTAAAATACTCTAAAGCTATAGCAGAATGGTTTCTTTTAATAGAAGGGATTCCAGACACAGTTCCCAAAAAAGTTACTATTATCATAAATAAAGTCTTGACTAACAAACTAATTAATATTATCTGATAATATTAACAACTCTTTTCTGGCTTAAATGCCTCTTAAAGCGAGTCTTCTGGATTATATTTATTCACTACTAACAAGTAAAGATTAAAACTCAAACACACCTTTACTCTCACCATCTCACTTTCGGTGTGAATTGTAATTTAATATATATTTTCTATCATATATATTAAATTTAATAGAATTTATTTATCTTGTTTATTATATAAATTTTAAATATTATGTTTTTTTAATTATAAGGAAAAGTATATAATTTAATTATAATGCAAAAAGATATAAATATGCCAGAAATCAATAATAATTTGATAATATGTCAATGACTGATACAACATTGGCAAGGCTTTTTTTGAGAATTAAGCCGGTAAAAATCATACTAAGTTTAAAGAAAGGGCCAAGATATGCAACACAAGTTTCAAAGGAAGTAGATTGTACATATTCTCATACAGTAAAACTTTTGGACGATTTTAAAAAACTAGGTTTGGTTACTTTTAAAAAACAGGGAAGAATAAAGATCATTGAACTAAGCAAGGACGGGGAAGATCTAGCACACGCAATCGAAGGAGTCCTAATGAAATTATCAAGAATAAAGGAAAACAACGAAAAGAAAAAGAAATCATAAAATAAATAATGGTCCACTGTCCCCCCAAGGATTTTAAATATGATTAACGTATGACCTAGATCATTTGATGGTATTTTTTAATTCATTTATATAGGCGGACAGTTTTCTTCAAATTCAATTAACTCAAAAGTACATTTTTAGTTCTTTTAATGAACAAGTTTGTACTGTTGACGGATTAAATTTATATTCTAATTTTATACAATTATTATCATGTCAATCGAATTTAGTCATCGTAACATTCAACAAACAACTGATCCAAAAAAAATAATGAAAACAATCTTCAAGACCCAAAAACAAGTAGATATAGCCGTTCAAATCATTCAAACTATCAAAGAAAATAGAGAAATCTATGATTATGATATGAAGAAATTGGCAAAATCAGCCAATTGTTCGGAAAAATGGTTTTATTCCAGGGTTCTAAGAACTTTACAAAAACTCGGAATGGTCAGAAAAGATTTGAACAGATATTTTCTTTCAAATGACTTTGCAAACTCTTTAAGACGACTAGAAAGGAGTTGGAGGGGGTTTGTCTAAAAAATTGATTTTTGAAGAAAGAATATTGAATTACTAATAAAGGCTTTCTAAGTACTAGAAACGGTGGTAGAGGAAAACCAAATCTCAAGTGAAATTAAAGATCTGTTTACCTGGGTTAAAGATCCTAAAAGTATGTAAAAAACAGGTGTTTTTTGCTAAAAATAGTATAATGATTTAAATATTTTTTAATGATATCAAAATAAAATAATAATTAAAAAGAATATCTTTTAACAGATATATTTTTTCTAATAATAACTAATATTCTATTTTAATATATATATTATTTTATATAATATCTGAACTCACCTGAAAGTGAGAGTTCATTTTCAGAACCAAGAATGAATCTTCAAGTGTGAAAAAATCAAAATTGACTTAAACTGGCGAAAACATTGAGAAGAGACGTAATTAGAAATAAATATCAGATTTATTAAAATAGGAACTAAAAATGAATAAAACGAGATGAGTTAACTATGAATATAGTTTTATTGGGATCCCCAGGTGTGGGAAAGGGAACTTATGCTGGTATTCTTTCAAAAAAACATAGAATTCCACATATCTCTTCTGGGGAAATATTCCGCCAGAACATTAAAAACGGGACAGAACTTGGTAAAAAAGTGAAAGAATATATGAACAGAGGGGATTATGTACCAGACGATATAACTATACAGATGATAAAAGAGAGACTTGAGAGAAATGATTGTAAAAACGGTTTTTTATTAGATGGTTTTCCTAGGACTGTTCCACAAGCAGAAGAATTGGAAAAATTCAAAAAAATAGACAAAGTCTTTAACTTCATCGCGTTCCAAGAAGTGATCGTGGGGAGACTAGGGGGCAGGAGGACATGTAGAAAGTGCGGAAAAATATTCCATGTAAATAACATTCCACCAAAAGTGAGTGGTGTGTGTGATTACTGTGGTGGAGAGTTGTATCAACGTGAAGATGAAAAACCTGAAGCAATCAAGATTAGAATGAAAAAATATGAGGAGAAAACAAAGCCTCTAATAGATTTTTATAAGAAAAGAAACTTACTCATTGAAATAGACGCAAATTATCCTATAGAAGAAGTTGACAAGATAATTTCTCAATGTGAAAATGCCCTCAAAAAGTGAGGCTAAACTACATTCTGCCAAGTCCAATATCTAATCCAGGCATATCTACTTCGGCTAATAAAGCTAGAGCAGAACCTCCTGATGTGAGAACTTTGCCTCCTTTCTCTGTGAAGTGGTGGTATATTCCATGGTTCTGGAACAATGCAGCGGATGAGTGTCCTCCGAAGATAACCGTTTTAGGACCAGCCGCTATTCTCAATAATTCTAATGTCCTATCGAATCCCTTTTCAAAAACACCCATGACTCCTGCAAAAATACACCCGTTTATTGTTTTTGAGTATTTTTCTACGGTTTCAGGGCCTATATCCATAATAAGACCTGATGATGATGGTAAATCTTCCTGTTTAACAATTTCTCTGTTATCTAAAGTATAATCGATCGGGAAATCTATTTTATGTTTGAACTTTTGATACAGCTCTTGAGCGATTTTGATTTCTTTTTCTTTTAATAACTCTATATTCTTACCATTCAATTTTATTCCGGCCGCATGAGCTATATATTGACCAGTCAAACCACCTGTACAGAATTTAGCTCCTGTGTATTCGAGTATTTTCTTTACATATTCAACCTTTTCGAATTTTTTTCCACCAACAAAAAAGGTGATTTCTTTTCCTGCTTTCAGGTCTTCTTTTAAATCTTCTATGACTTCAAGTTCAGTTTCCATTTGCAATCCAAAGTAAGATGGGATTACACCAAAAAACCCTACAAGACTCCACTGAGCTCTATGACACACTGAGGGCGCATCGTTTATGAACACGTCAACTTTATCTTTGAAAAATTTCGTAAGTGAAGAATTTACCATTTCTTCTTTAGTTTTTAGGCTGGTTTCCTCTGGATGATCTCTAATGTTCCTTAGAAAGATAGCTTCTCCATGTTTCATATTTTCTATAGCCTCACTCACTTTAGGACCCATAACCTCATCGACGTATTTAATCTTAATACCTGTCATTATCTCTATCCTTCTAGCAACAGAAGAAAGATTTGCGATAAATTCATCATTCCCTTTCCTTCCTTGATGAGTCATTATGATAGGTAATGCACCATGCCCAACGTATTTATCCAGAGTCATCCCATGAGCAAAAACTCTGAATGAGTTTAAATCGGGATGTCCATCTCTAACCGGACCGTTGGTATCTATCCTCAGTAGAACTTTTTTCCCAGAAAGCTCATGCAAGTGTTTACTGACGAAAAGGTCCTCATCTCTTATTTCTCTTAGGCAATTTACCATCAGAGCACCAATCAGAATGTAATAAAAAATATTCGATTCAAATTTATTAAGTTTTTGTTATTGATTGTTTTATCAAATAATAGAATTTTAATTCTTCGACCTAACTTTAGTAGTAATTATCGGTTTATCCAAAACAATGATAGTTTCTTCTGTTTGGGCAATCGTCCCATTAGACCTCTCTCTTAAAGGTGGATATTCACGCAATACTTCTTTATTGACCAACTCTTTCAGAGCCAAATGTAATGAAACAGGACTTCCGATGTTTTTCAACCATCTTCTTGCGAATGGTAAAGTCTTAAAATTATCGAATATGAGTTCTAATATCTTTTTTGACTCCCTCAATCTCACTGGTTTTGGTTGTAAGAACATGAAAATCAGAGTTGGAGAAGATTCTTTAACCATGCCTTCGCCATCTGTTGTGAAGACCTCCATGCCCAAGGCTGTTCCTTCTTCTATCTCATCCTTTATCGGAACTGCGCCGTTGGGGATCGATAAACCACCATGCTGGGTATATTGTTCAATAGAATGACCGGCGAGGTTTCTAATAGGATTGAATCCATGACTGGTTACTACTTCATCTATCAATCTAGACATTTCTTCGACAGTTTTTCCTGGTTTAATCGTTTTTATGAATTGTTCCAGAGCATCCTCTGAAGCTTTAATCAGTGGATCAGTTTTTTCACCCAATCGAACAGAAAATGCACTATCACTGATATAACCATCGATGTGAGCACCTATATCAACCTTAACCATATCTCTTTCTTTCAAAGTGAGAGCATCGTTGATATCAGGAGTATAGTGAGCGGCTATGTCATTAATGGATATGTTAACAGGAAATGCTATTCCTGCTCCCTTTTCTTTTATGAATTTCTCTATCTTTTCAACTAGGTCTAGAGCCTTTACTCCAGGTTTCAATTGTTTTCTTGCTAAGATTTTAGCTTCTTGATTGATTTTACCTGCCTTCTCATATTTTTTTAAAATTTCCTTATCCACTCGACCACTATTCCCCTAAGGTTCTTGATAAAGAGAAAGTAACTGCCACTGCCAATAAGGTTACTATTATTGCTATAACCATTTGAATGAACCAAAATCCTTCCCCAGGATTAACGCCAAATGTCTGGTCTAATAATGCCTTTATGGCATCCCTCCAGAATAGTGCAGCAACAAACCCAAAAGCGGATGTTATCAGGGTTGTAGTCGTTCTCTTCGTTTCAGATTTCAAATCCTTCATCTGTTCTTTCAATTTCTTGATCTTTGTCTTTTGTTTTTCTATTGTCTCCTGTTTTTCATTTTCCATAACAACTAATTTGGTGTGAAGATAAAAATAGTTTCTAACTTAAGTCAAAGATTTAAGTCGTTGTAGAACAACTATTAATTATGTGCAAACCATGGAATAAGTTGTCAAAAGATGAGAAAATGGCATATGCCCAGCACAAATTTATGAAGGGATTCGCAGTTTCTGTCTTTGGTCTAGTGTGGCATTATTTGATGTTAACATCTGGGGATGTCTGGGGATCGTTTCCATTAACAGTAGCGATAATGGGACTCTTGATGCTTATTTTGGGCATAGTCAAAAGACTCATGGTATAGAATTTACAACGACATCGTAATTTGGAAAATTTGTTAGTCATTATTTGACTATTTCTTAAACCAATCTCCCAATTTAGCTTGTACTCTCCCTGATAGAACTTGATCTTCTGTCATTTCTAAAGCACTTAGAACTCTCATAGCAGCTGGGAGGACTTGGTTGTTGATGTAATAGTCTGGATCATAATCTCCTTCTTTCACATCTTCAACTGGTTCAGATCTTTCTGATATACTTCCTGATTTTTTGGTTACAATATATTGAATTATCATTCCTTCACCTACAGGTCGATCTTTTGCTTTAAGTTTTTTAGCGACATTAACATGAGGAGCTATTGTTTCGTAAGTAGAGAGTGGTTTTGTTAGTTGGGTGAATATGGTTAATTCTTCTATCTTTGCTTTTCCTTTTTTGATTCTGTCTACTGTATCTCTCACTAATTTGACTGCCTTATCTGGATCTCTGTCTTGTAAAATTATTCTCAAAACTTCGTGTTGTATATCTTTTGCTAAATCACACCAATCTCTTCTGACTGTTTCGAATCCTCTAATTTCGAGATTACCTTCCTTGTCGATTAAAGCATACCTTTTCTTTGCTCCTCTTTTTTTTCCACTGACTGTAACAAATATCCCACCTTCGTAAATACCTCTGAATTCTAATTGAATGATACCAGGTAATTCTTTGTTGATTTTTTTCAGAATCTTTTCTGATTCTTTCATTAAGTCTTTTTTTTCTGGGATTGTGATGAAGACGCTATCCGTGTCACCATAAATGACTTCAAATCCTTCTTGTTTTATCATGCCAATGCTTTTCTTGATGTAGTATCTACCAAATGAAGCAGCTGCTGCAGCACATTCATAACAATACCATCTTGATGCAAAGTATCCAAGATATCCGTACATTGAGTTAGCTATGAGTTTTAGAGAATTTTGTTCATTGTCAAGAAGTTTGAATTCTAAGGAATCTTTCTTTAACGTCTTCATTTTCTTTTTCATTTCTATTCTCTTTTTTATTACCTCTTCTAAGTTTCTTGGGATGAATCCTTTCCTTGTTTGACAAAAGTGAGATTTTGTTTCTGGTGGTTTGTTCTTTTTACATTCTTTATGTTTACAATCTATAGTATCAGGAGAGATGTTATGAGTGATTATGATAGTGGGATAAAGACTCCTGAAGTCAAAGACAATGATATCTGGATGGATGCCTTTCTTGGGTTCTATGACAAACCCACCTGTATAAGTGGGTTTCATTCTTCTCTTCATGATTTCATCTTGCTTTGGGCTGTTAGGAATCAGAACATTCTGTTGGAAGGCCTTTCTCATCAAGTATGCTTCATCCAATTGTGAGTAATAATATCTACCTGCATCAAACGGTATGACACCTGTTAATCTAGAAAGAGCGAAGACTTGAGGTAGTAATTGATTAGAAAGTTTTAGAGTTAATTCAGAATCCCATAGACAATAATCGGCCAATTGTTCCAATCCTTTTTTAGTTTCCCAAGATTCTTGGATGTCCTTCCATTTCAGATCTCTTTTTTTTAATCCCAGTAATTCTTCTGCTACAGCATCTAAAGTTAAAACTTCTGTCTTCATCGTAGTTGACAGTATGTGATCAACAAAATTGTATAAATCAACGTGAACTCTTCCTCTTATTTTTGTAGATGATATTCTTCCTCTTCTTACTAATCTAATTTTAGATTTATCTCTCCCTAGATTGATTGAGACTTTGAGTTTTTCAGCTCTATCTTTTATCTTGGGGAAATCGAAGTTGTCTCCGTTAAAAGTGGTAATAAAATCTGGATTTTGTTCGTTGATGATTTCAACGAATCTTTCTAACAATGTTTTTTCATCAGGGACAGTTTCAACGTACTTTATATGAGTTTCCCCCTTCCAATCTGTGATCACTTTTTTGAAACCATTATTTCCTGCAAACGATATCATGATTATTTTTTCTTCATTGTTTTCTTCTGCCATTTCGATATCGAACGCCAGTGTTTTTAGTTTAGGTTCTTTTTTTGAATCCAATGGTTTTACTTCTTTTGCTTCGATGATTTTTGTGACTTGGTATTTTTTGTCGACTATTTCTTTACCATCGACTTCAATCCAGTTCATGGGCTTGATTTGTTTGTCTATCAAGTATCTTCGGTAGAATGAGATTGCATATTCGTATTCTTCTTGGTTTTCAGACCAGTTTTTGATGATTTGTCTTATGTCATAGATATCATTTGGAGCCTCTACTATAATTTTGAGAAGTTTCTTTTTTTTATCGAAGAGTTCTTTTTCAGCCGTTTCTACTTGCAAGATTTTTCCTTCTCTGAAATCGTGCTTTAGAAGTTTCTTTTTGTATTCATTTAGTTTTCCTTTTTTGGGTTCAACATAAAAGTATGACTTGAAATTCGAATCCAGAACAAGGATTGTTTTACCTTTTTCGTCTTTACAGAAAAGTCTTATTATACCATTCTTTCCTTCGATGATATGATCTACATCAAAGACGAGTAAGTTCTGTCTCATTCAATCAATTATAGGATAAAAGAATTGAAATAAAAATTTTTGAGGTTTCTTTCTTTAGTTACTTCCAACATGTTTAAAATGCTTAAATCTTTAAGCATCTCTAATTAATTTGACAAATATGATCGAACAATTGGAAGATTATGAAAAGATATTATTGCTGATGGAAAATAACCAAGGAAGATTGTTTTTAGTTTTTGGATCAGAATATGAAATTAACGAAGAAGGATATCTTTTACATTTACAACCACTAAAACCGGAATATGTTAGATATAAACCCCCAATGTCAATTTTAATAGACAGGGGCTTGGTGCGCATAACAACTTCAAAGGGGGGTGGGAAACCTGAAGTTCAGGTATACGAGTTGGAGCCGAATGGAAAATCACAAGCAAGATATCTATGGGAAAAGATACCACCTGAAGAACATCAAACAATTGTAGGGAATATTGAAAAAGAACTCTATTCTATCTTTCGATGGATTGGAACTGCTCCTTAGTTGGTTTTAACATCTCAAACGGTTATTTAAGATTTTCTACTCAACATATTTTCGTGTCTGAAAGATTAAAGGATGCATTAACCGAATACTTTCAAGAATTAATTGACGAGACTATTGAACATAGATATTCGATGTGGGAGCAAGGTGAACTCCATGGTTGGGCCCATATTTATGAAATCCTATATGACATAGTTGACAATGTAAGACAAGTCCCTAATGTTGAAGAATTGTTTTCGTTAAGTAAAGAAGGGAGAACTATAAGGAAATTAGAGAATTTGGGTGTAAGTATAAGAGATCAATTAACGTCCTTCCTCAAAGGTATTATCTCTGAAATTCCTACCAAAAAATTGGATGTGATGGGTCTTAAAGATTTATGTAAAGAAATTGGTGTAACTTCTGACATTTTGTATGAATCTAAAATAAATATTGGAGATTTTCGAGAACGTCGTTCTAGAATTGATCGTATTTCAGCTGAAATAGATGAAATCCTAAAAAAAGGTGCTTACACTCCGATAGAAGTCCATGAAATTCTTAAAAATAAAGATTTGAAGATATCGCCTTTAAGATTAAAAAATCGATTATATCATCTAGTAAAATCAGAACGAGTTCTCAGTCGGAAAATTGACATGCCTGGTAATCCCTTCAATCTATACAGTAGTAATGAGGAGATGTTGCATCAAAGATTTGAGGGATTTGAAAAATTTCGTGTATATGGGGAGATGTTAACACCTAGACAGTTTAAGATTTATTCTGTTTTTGATACACTTGAAGAAGCAACAAAAACTGAAATAATAGAGGCCCTCAAGGAAGATCCAGAATTTGATTTTCCCTCAGTTAAAATATTTAGAAGTAATATGAAATACAATCTCGCAGCTCTAAGAAAAAAAGGACTAATCTCACTTGAGAAAAGAGGGAATGAATTTTTCTACAGCAGAATAGATGTGTATAAAGAATCCCAAGATGCTGGACTTGATTATGTGAAATTGAGGAATTTGATAGAGGCACTTGTTGTTTATGGAAAAAGGTTAAACCAGAATGACATCTTAGACTATGGAGTAGAAGAGGAACAAGTAGAGCTCTATGCTGATTTCATTCTTAAACACCCTAAGTCACTATGTAAAAGGATGAGTTTCCCCCCAAGTAATTGTTTTAAGAAAGTGAATGCTTTGGGAGAACTGATTGAAATATATACAGAATAAAAATTTTATTCTTTAGCTGCTTCTAACATTTTTCTTAATAATTCTAAATCAAGAATTATACTTTTTAATTAAGTGGTACAAGTAACTGCTAATTCAGTTTTTTGGTTTGCTTCAATATCTGGTAAAAGCATTACTCTGTTCCCAAATTTTTCACCATATGGATGACTCGTATGAGGGGGTAATAAACTATCCCTATCGAATTTCAACCCCGCATATATTGTTCTTTCGTCAAATCCTTCCTCTAAGAGATGTCTTTTTATAAAATAGTCTTCTGTAAATGGAAGGACAGTTGGTTTTATTTGGGTTTTATAACCTTCTGGCTGAAATGCGACGGTTTCACAATAATTTTCACTGCCTCTATAAAAAACAACCGCTCGATCTCCAATTATATAAAATTTCCCATCTTCTACTAATAATTCAGGTTTAGAAAATAAGTAACCTCTAGTTCTATAGGAATTTTTTTCTTCAGGTACCAAACCTTTCCAAGCTCCACGTAACGTTTTGTTTAATTCATGATACCACTCCAAATTTTCATATAATTTATTTGCTGAAATCATGGCGAAAGATGCTTCACCTTGTTTAATCTTTTTTTCACTAGCGGCTATTAACGATTCAACTACCTCGGGAGAATTGACTTCTTCAAGCAACGATTGTGTATAAAGTTCATTTAATTCAGAATTTGTTCTTAATAGTGTATTGAAAGTAGTCATAACTTCTTCTAATTTACCTGTAATTTCTAGATTTTTCATTAGAATCTATAGATATAGAAACACGTTAAAGATTTAAGGATATCTGATTATTCCTTAGCCGCTTCCAACATCTTCCTTAAAGCCGTTTGATGTCCTGCTTCCACCCTTGCCAAAGCAGTGAACAAGGTTGATGCTTCCTTGTCTCCCAACTCTTCAGCCTCTCTCGCGTATTGAAAATACTCTTTAGTTGCGTTTTGCTCTAATGAAAGAGCTGCCTTCAAGTTTTCTCTTGTTTTTTCATTGATTTTTTCTGGTAAGCCTTTGAAAGATTTTTCTTCTACTATATATTCCTGGTTTGATCCGCATAAAGGACAGGCTAGAGGTTTGGTTTCACTTTCTATTGGTTTTAAGCAGATGGTACATATCCATTTCATTTAATCATCTCGGTTATAGGATTTGTAGGATTAATATTTTTTAGGTAACGAACAAAAATCTATCTTTTCTTCCACAATTCCTTCAATCTAGAAACCAAACCTTATTTAAGACTTAAATGGTTTACTATCCACTGTCTAATTGATTAAAATGATATCTTCAAAAGAGGCAAATAAAATACTCGAGAGGGAAACAATTCAAAAATATAATGAGGAAATAAAAAAATATCGTGAAAACTGTTTTTTGAAAGATTGGAACAAAGAATGGGATGGTTACATATCATTACCATTTTTGAAAAATAGGTTGGGTATAGAAGCCGTCAAACTTAATAAAAAAACTTTAATTTTAGTACACCCTGGCTGGGGAATTTATAAAAATGAAGAAACACGATATGATAAAGAAAAATACGGAGATTATGAAAAAGAATATTTTGAACCCCTTATTGAAAGAATAAAAAAAGCTAAAGAAACAGTTATTGTCTTTACACCAGAAGAAACACTTAAAGAAACGATTGATATTACAGGAGAAGATGTTTTGTTTGTGCCAACGGGTAATCCTCCTTATATTTGTGATGATATTTTTGGAACTAAAGAAAAAGAATTTGTACAATTTTTAAGTGATTCTGGTGTTGAAGAAATAGAAATTTCTGGAGAATGGGTTGGTGCCTGTTTTGATAACATAGAATCAAAATTTTTAAGATATAATCAATTCTCAGATAAAAAATTTAGATTAAAAAGAGGGAACGTTTTTCCAGTTAGGGGAGAATATGACGAAGATTTTCTATTTGAAATGAAAAAGGAAGAAGAAAAAAGATTGGAAAAAATCAGAGATGAAATAAATAACTGGCTAGATCAAACATATACCGATTACCTATTAAAACTTAACTTAGAGGAAGATACCTGTCCTTCTAAAATACTTAAAATAGTAGTAAACTCTTTTTCCGATGATTTTGTTTTACCCGCCTTGATTTTTTATGAATGCAAGGGTTATGGAACAGAAGAAGTTAGAAAATCTTTGAATTTTTTACAAGATAATGAAATTTTGAGAATAGAAAAGGCCGCTGATGTCTACTCGAAAGAGTTAACCGATAGACTTGATTATGGTCGTCTTACAGGAATAAAATATTTTAATAAATTATCAAAAGAACAGCTAGGGCTTGAATCAGATGAAATAATAACACCGTTGATAAGAAGAGAAGTTTAAAAACTTTTGTCTTATCGGGCGTCAAAGAAAGTTCTTCAAGATTTCATATTTTTGATTATGATCATCCAGAACCCGAAATAGAAGACCATATTATTCGGGAGTACCATGAACAAGGTTCTAAAATGCACGAAATTTTCATAAAACTTGCAAAAAGCTTTAGATTGGAAGAATAAGTTTAACTGTAAAACCTTCAACCCAACCCTTAATCCTGACAGCCACAGCATTCGTACTGAGAGCCATACAATATATATAGAAAACTAATCTTTCCCATACAACTCCTTCCTCCTCGCCTCCAAACAATCAATCTTCTTGCCTAAATAATCAGCCACAGTCTTTACCTCAACTTTCTTCTCTTTTGCAGCTTCAAACACTTCTACAATCCTTTCCTTCCATTTCAAATCTCGTAGAAAATGATGATCTACTATCAACTCATCACATATATTGACAATCTTTATCATGTTCTCAACAGACTTCTCCATATTCTTATTCCCAAACCTATAAATCATGTAAGACAACGGACCATCCAAAAAAACAAGATTTGGTTTATTCTTTAAAATAAAATCCAACTGATCATCTTGACTAGGCCCTTCAACATCAGAAGTATGTAAAAATCTATAATCATCATCATCTATCAAAGTTTCAACCACATACCCCAACCTGGGATTAGTACCATGAAAAACAGGTCCAGAAAACTTCACTTTAGTATCTCCAAACTCATATTCATTCCCATCAGCATATTCTATTGTCTTGGGTAAACCTTTTATCTGTTCCAAGAAGAATGCCGATCTTTGTTTCTGGCTTTTATTTATCTTTTCAGTAGGATGTTTAACCAAAATAGTCTTTTTTTTATAAATCTCTAAATTCTTCCAAGGATTGTGATGGTCGTAATGATAGTGAGTTATTATAAGAACATCTGATTTAGTGGCAAACTTGACGATTTGTTTCCAGTGTTCTTCCTCTCTTTTCAATTCAATAGGATGTGGAGGTAATCCATACCTTTTAGGAGCAAGGGCAACGCCAGGATCAATGAATATTTTTACATCTTTAGTTTTAACAAAAGTAGCCATTCCTCTTGTGCCAAGAGTTTCAAATGCTATTGGGATTATTTTCATATTGGTCTATATAATCTGAAAATAAATTCATAAAACATTAACATATTCTATATGAAAACAGATTTGGTTGTTGGTGGATTTTTAATCCATGATAACAAAGTTCTTTTAGTCCATCATAAAGGCTCTAATCTTTGGTTACCTGTAGGCGGACATATTGAAAAGAATGAAACTCCTGACGATGCTATGAAAAGAGAGTTTGAGGAGGAGTTAGGAGTGGAAGTTGAATTATTGAATAGAAAGGATATTCTCCCTAGGGGAAACATAGTTAGACAATTGACCGTTCCGTTTTATGTTAATGTACATAGAATCAAGGGTATTAAAGATGTGGATGATCACGATCACTGCTGTTTCTTTTATTTATGTAAACTCAAGACCTTGAAGGATTTAAAAATAAACAAAAACGAAGTCAAGGATTATGCTTGGCTCTCAATAGAAGAATTGAATCAAGAACACGTGCCGATTGACGTTAGGAATATTGCATTGAAAGCCTTTGAGTTATTTAATTCATTGTAAAAATCATGATAAAAAATGAAACACTTAAATCCTTGTATAACAAATTATAGAAGATATTAGAAAGTGAGTCGGCATGACTGGGGAAATAGTTTTGCTCGGTTAAAAAGAAAGAAACCTACTTTTTCTTTACTCGTAACTATTTCAATCTTAACTTAATTGATTTCAATTGCTTTTGGAGGTGTGTGAAACATGGGTGAACGCGTTCTCAGGATGGGATTTAAGTAAGGAATATGAACATGTAATTGCTGCTTTCGTGGAACACAGATTACCAGAAAGGACTAAAGAAATTCTTCGAGAAGTTAATAAATACAGAGATATGTCTTACACCGCAGCTGTTTACCGTATTTCTAATGATCTAAGAATTGCACCATCTACAATAAGGTGGAGTATGAAACTGCTAAGAGAATTAGGGTTGATTATATGTGGTGATGAAAAATATAGGGGTGATAGAATGAGATCTTCAAACGCCGGAGAAGTAGCTATAAGACATTTGAATGGTGGAAAATATTCAAAACCAAAGGAATTTTACAGACAAAATGGTAATAAAAAACAGGATGTAATTTTAGATGAAGGTTATCGTGAATCAGTCCTGAAGTTTTATAGTTATATGGACACCTTGAGGAATAGAAACTCTCAAAACTCGTCTTAAAGCCCTATCATCCGCCTGTAAATCTACGAGTCTTTTATGGATTCTCAACTCCCATCGATCAAAAGTCGTGTTACCATGTCCAGTCCCATCTCCACACGGTGTCTTCATCGGTGCAACTCTCAACTTCTTCGTCGGCAATGGAATAGGACCCCTATAATCAATACCAAACTTCTTAGCAATCCCAGTTATCTCTGTACAAATCTCATCCAGTTGTTTGGGATTCCTTCCTGAGAGTTTGATTCTTGCTATCTGCATTCCATCACTGTGACTATATTCTGATATAGGGAGACTTAAATATTTTTCTAATCATTTTACATGTTTTTTAGATTCTAACAGATTAAAGATGATGAAACCAGCGACAGCAAACATTGTTCCGATATACATAGTAGTTCTATAATCACCAAAAGACACGATTATGATAGATAGTAAAGGACCGATTATCGAAGATAAACTTTTTGTCGAATCCAACATTGCAGATACTGTTGCCTTCTCAACATTCTTTTTAGTCAGATACCTTAATGAACCCACATACAGGAATGACCATGAAACTCCTAAGAATAATTGTACTGGCATTACATGCCAATAGACCGTTGCCGTTGAATACAAGAAGAAAGTGATAGCTGAAAATATAAAACCATACTTTATTAAAAAGTGAGGGTTTAGTTTGTCTGAGATACTGAACATTATGAAAAACTGGACTAAAGAATTGATGGAACCTATTACTCCAACCCAGAAAAGATTGGCTCCTAGTGATTGAAGGTAAAGGGGCCAAAAAGTCCATATCAACATTCCTCCTAAGTGACGGACAAACATACCAGAATACACTGACAGGTTTTTCTTGATTATCTTAATAGGGAATAATGGTACATGCAAAGGTTGCCTTTTATCTGAATTTAAATCATAAGTCATTAAAAATGAGGCGAAAAACGATAAAGAACTGAAAATGAAAACGCTCTTTATAGCAAAGTACATTGCGATAATTCCACCTAAAGTTGCACCCAAAAACCATCCCAACGAACCAAAGGCTGAGAACTTTCCCAGATTTTTTTTGGATTCATACGCATAAGCAACCAAAGCAGCTGGGAAAATTCCTGAACAAAACCCAGCGATTGCACGAATCATCAAAAGTGAGATTTCGTTATTAATAAAAATCTGAAGTAAGAATCCTACCAATGATGCTATCAAACCCATTCTCAAGAAGAATATCCTGTTTCCACGCTTATCAGATGCACGACCGAATAAATACGAAGAAAAGAACATGGTGGATGCATAAATAGATACTGCAAATCCTATATAAGTATCCGACAGACCGAGATTCTTTGCAAGAATGGGTATGAATGTCCAAGAAGCATTGGCTGCAGCAAAACTCAACAATTGGATTAAATTAAGTTTCATCCCTAAGTCCCTTCTTTCCAGTCAGTCAGATATTTTTTCTGTTCTTCTGTCAAACTATCTATCTTTATTCCCATCGATTCTAGTTTCACTTGAGCAACTCTGTCATCGATCTCTTTAGGGACATTATAAACTTTTGGTTCAAGTTTTTTATGGTTGTTTGCCAAAAATTCGCTACACAATGCCTGATCGGCAAACGACATATCCATAACATCTGAAGGATGGCCTTCAGCAGCAACTAAATTGATGATTCTACCCTTACCAAGGAGATAAATCTTTTTTCCATTCTTCAATGTATACTCTTCAACATTTTTTCTTATCTCTCTCTTAGATTTTGATAAACTCTCTAAATCAGGAATAGATATCTCAACATTGAAGTGACCTGTATTCGCAATGATAGCACCATCTTTCATCAATTCCATGTGTTCTCTTTTGATAACATCCTTATCTCCTGTAATAGTGAGAAATACGTCTCCAATTTTAGCTGCTTCTTTTAACGGCATAACTCTATAACCATCCATAGCAGCTTGTAATGCTTTGATGGGATCGACTTCAGTCACAACAACATCTGCGTCCATCCCTCTCGCCCTTCTGGCAACACCATTCCCACAATAACCATACCCACACACAACGAAAGTCTTTCCTGCTAACATTATGTTGGTTGCTCTCAATATTCCGTCTATCGTACTCTGCCCTGTCCCATAAACATTATCAAACATTCTTTTTGTCGGGGTGTCATTAATTGCGATAACTGGAACTTTCAATGTACCGTCTTTTGCCATCGCCCTTAATCTTATAACACCTGTAGTAGTCTCTTCTTGACTTCCATAAAGAGTTTTTATCAAATCCTTTCTTTTGGTATGGATTGCTGTGACAAGATCTCCACCATCATCCAAAGTTATGTTTGGATTGAAATCAAGAACTTTATTAATACACCAATAATACTCTTCACTGGTCTGCCCAGTCCAAGCGAAAACATGAATTCCTTCTTCAACCAACGCAGCCGCAACATCATCTTGGGTCGACAGAGGATTGGCAGCAGCTAGAGCAACAGTAGCTCCCCCAGCTTTAAGACTTTTCATCAATACCGCAGTCTCTTTTGTTACATGTAAGGCTGCACAGATGGTTAAACCTTTAAATGGCTGTTTTTTCCTAAATTCTTCCATTACTTTCATTAACACGGGCATACGACTCTCTGCCCAATCTATGCTAAGTTTTCCTTGTTTTGCGAGTGATATATTCTTAACCTTGTGTTCCATGTAAAAACCCTCCTTTCCTAATAAACTATTTTTTGATATATTTAACTTTTAACAAATGAAATATCTTTTCTGAAGATTCTTCTGGATCTAATTTATTAGATTCAATAATTAAGTCTGGTTTTTCTGGTTCTTCGTATTCGACATCCACACCAATTACTTCTCCTAATCCATTAGCTTCTACTCCGTTCTTCTTTCTCTTCAAAGCCTTCTTGTATAAATTACTCAATACCAAATTATCTTTTCTCTTAGTCTCTCTCTCTATAGCGACGTTTATTGGACTTTTAATGTAGACCTCCATGAATTTTGGTATGAATTGCCTTGCCATTTCTCTCCAAACTCTTCTATGAGCAGTGGCATCGATTATAACATTCACACCATTTTCTGTCAACAGTTTACTGACCAGTACTAAAGCCCTATAAACATAACTCCTCTCTTCCTCAGTGTATTTTCTTTTCGGTGTCAATACTTCTCTAATCTCATCCATTTCTAGATGCTCAGCTCGTATGTTGTTTTGTTTTAATTTTTTCAACAGTTCTCTTGCTCTTGCTGTTTTTCCAGAACCGGGTAAACCAGTCAACCAAATAGCCCATCCTTTCATAGTATCAACTCAATAGAGATACGACTTCAGAATAAATTTCTTCATTCGGAGCTGCCACATAATTAACATTCATGTTAAAATCAACTTTATATTCAGTCAAATCTTTACCTTCCAAATCCTTGATTAATCCTCCCGCTTCTCTCACTATCAATTGACTGGCTGTAGCATCTAACGTCCTCCTACCACCCAATCCTATACAAGCATCAGCAACTCCTTCAGCAAAAAAACACATGCTCAAACAACCAGAACCAAACATCCTGATAGACTTAGATTTTTCACCTAATTTTACTATCCTATCAAAATTCCCCTTTCTATCAAAAGAAGCTATATCTATCAAAAAACATCTCCTTCTCTCTTCACTGACATGAATTCTTTTACCGTTCTTGAAAGCCCCCTTTCCTTTAACAGCATAATAATCATCACCGCTTACTAGGTTTTTTATGTACCCAACCTCTATTCCTTCAATTTTTCCAGACAGGTCTCCGATTGAGATTGAAGTTGAATAAATAGGGATTCCAAAAAAGGCATTATTAGAACCATCCAAGGGATCAACTACTATCATGACTTCTGGTTTATTACCAACAGTTACTCTACCTATTTCTTCGGATACAAACTCAAAACTCTTCCCTGTAGATTTAAAATGATTTAATATCATCTTCTCAGCTAAGTCATCCAAGAAAGAAGTTTTATCACCACTAAAACCTATCCTCAGAATTTTTTTTCTCTCTTCCTTATCTGAATATTTCTTTACCTCAGTAAATACTTCTTTTCCGATATCTTGACATAACTTTAACCAGTATTCATGATCCATTTCAATCATTCAAGTATGTATTGATTTTTTTGATTTTAAACTCATCCTCGTCCAAGACGTTATTGATGAAATTTATTATCCTTTTCTTATTCTCGTTTATAGTGTTTATTCTCTCTTCCTTAAAACCATGTATCCTCATCCATTCTTGAGAATAGAAGATAGGATGAATACAAACCAGTCCCCTGAACGCAAAGAACAAAGGTGAGACTTTGAACATCTCTGGATCGTTCCTTTTGTTAAAATACTCCTTAAAAAATAATTCTACTAGTTCCTTGAAAGGATCCCTTAACTCTCCGAAAGACATTACAGAATAATTGATGAAATTCATCATCAAACAAGTCGTATCATCAGCAGGCTCACCATACCTGAACCTGCTCCTATCCAGAACAACAAGTTCTCCGTCATTAAACCAGATGTTGCCAGGATAAAAATCTCCATGTATTGTTCTTAATCTATGGTGTTCATTTTTAATCTTATCCCACCACTCAACCATCTTCTTTACTATTTCTACTAAATCTTTTCTATCAACAAATTCAAGATCGTCAGGAAAGGTGTCTATGACACCCATCGTTAGTTCTCCATGCCCAACAAAGTCTCTGACGACTCTTCTATATAGGTGGTTTCCATTATCTCCATTATACTTGATAGAATGAATTTCTGCCAAGTATTCCGCCAGTGTTTTGACTCTTTCTCTATCTTCACTCTTCAACACCCCCTCTTCCCTGATATTATCAAGGTCGTTCCAATAATCTTTTCCTTTACCTTCTTCCATCACTATGAAAAAATCATTGGGATTACCAATTGATAAAAGTTTCCCATTATTTTGTATGGAACCAACATTTAAAACCTTAACATGTCTAGGTAACAAATTGTAATCCAATAGAGCACGTATAAGTACGCTTGCTCTATCAGAGAGATAATCATGTCCAAACCCCTTTCCTTTCAAAGTTTTTAAGATATATCTTTTTTCATTACCAGTTTTATCCACAGTATCGATAGAAAACCCTAAACCATGAAATCCTTCCCCTAATTTCTGAATGTTTTTTATCTTAATTTCAGAACCAAACACATCAGAAAGGTATTCTTTTAAGGCTTCTTTATTTATCTGCGTCATTCGACCAAACGTTATATAAAAATTATTTAATCAATAAATATTTGGTTACATGGAAAAATTCAATTGTTGGTTACCTACTTGGAATGAATTACACAAAAACATCAGAGATATCGCGAAGAATATTAAGAAGGATAATTATCGACCTGACATTGTAATTGCTCTATCAAGAGGAGGATTTGTACCTGCCAGAGTCATCTGCGATTTGATGATAATCAAGGATTTGGTCTCGGTGAAAGTCGACCACTGGGGTATAACTGCAACCAAAGACGGAAAAGCACATTTAAGATATCCTATCGATGTTGACTTGACTGGAAGGAAAGTCCTTATTGTTGACGATATCACAGACACTGGAGAGAGTATGAATATTGCAAAAAAATTCGTGAAAAAACTCAACCCCGAAGAAATAAGAACAGCAGCAATATTCCACATCAAAACTTCTAAATTTGTTCCAGATTATTTCAGCAAGGAAATAGATTGGATTTGGGTGATGTGGCCTTGGAATTATATTGAAGATATGTGCAACATTGTGCCAAAGGTATTAGGTGGAACCAGAGGAACATCCATCAAACAAATCAAGAAAAGTTTGAAAGAAAATTTCAAGATTGATGTATCAGAAGAAGAAGTCATAGAGATACTTGGTGAATTGGTTGCAAGGAATGTTGCTACTGAAAATAGTGAGGGTTGGATAAAGAGAAGGGTAGATTAAACTTTTGCACCTTTTAAAGCATCTTTACAGATGCATTTTCTCTCTTCGGGAATGTTCTTTATAGTTTCTTTCAATATTGATTTTACTTTGTGTTGGTTTTCCTTCATAACTCTAATTACTTCTTCAACATCCACGGGGGTTTCTGCCCAAACATCATAGTCGGTTATTGTGGCTATTATAGCAAAACATATCTCTTTCTCTCTTGCCAATATTGCTTCTGGTACTCCTGTCATTCCTATCAGTTCAGCAAATTGCCTAAACATTCTACTCTCTGCTCTTGTAGAAAATCTAGGACCTTCAATACAAAGATAAGCTCCTTTATCGTGATGATATACTCCTAATTTCTCACAAGATTCTATCAAAACTTTTCTCAATTCTGGACAAAACGGATCGGCCAAAGAAACGTGGGTGACATCTCCTGTATCATAAAAAGTCGTCCTAGTTTTCTTAAAATCTATGAACTGATCTGGTATGACTATTTCCCCTGGTTTATAATCTTCTTTCAAAGAACCAGTAGCACATGAAGCTAATATTCTTGTCACACCAAGTTTTTCAAATCCATGTATGTTTGCTTTGAAGTTTATGTCATGAGGAGGTATCTTGTGTCCTTTACCATGTCTTGATAAGAATGCAACTTTTCTATTCTCAAAATCCCCGACCAAGTAAGAATCAGAAGTTTTTCCATACGGCGTTTTCACATTGACAGGTCTTATGTTTTTAAAAATTCCTGGATCATAAACTCCAGTTCCTCCAATTATACCAATCTCGACTTTCATTTAATCACCTTAATTTTTGTGCTTTTTTCCAAGTATTCAAAGCCAATTCACCGACTTCCTTCATCGTTCTACCAAGACAAACAAACCCACCATTTTTTATAACAATAAAATTGTTATTATCCAAAACAGCCAATACCTCATTTGTCACTTCCATTGTTCCAGGTGGTTGTTTCTCTTCTGTAACAGGTAATTTCAATTTTTCAGCATTTTTTGTAATAGAATTATCATGCCCATGGAATATCGCATTGACATCGCCTTGTGTATTGTAAATTAGAAAATGCATGATAGACTCACATGATGGTTCTAGTTTACCCTCGACATAAAAAGTGTTGCTGTAAACATCATAATTATCTACGTAAACAAAACTATCGTTGCTTAAGTTTTCTTTTGTTTTCAAAGTCGTCCCTGTTATTATAAACCCGTCTTCTGTTCTGAAACTTAAATTACCAGTAGACGCCCCATCTATAGGTAAAGTCAAATTATTCTTATGGAATTGATTACACCAATGTTTTAACTCTTCAATGTTTTTATGATTGGGAACTTCATCAGAAATAAAAATCGTCTTAAACTTTACTCTTTTTTCTTGCATTGAACCACTTGAATAATTTTTTAATCATACGTGGATTTATCTATGTGGTTCAACTATTACTTTAATAGATTCATTAGCTTCAGCAACCAACTGGAATCCTTTACCAATTTCTTCCAAACTTAATCTGTGTGTTATCATATCCTTAACGTTTATTTTACGAGATCGAATAAATTCTATAGCTTCCTCAATATCCACAGGGGCAGCAGCGTATGTTGTTGTTAAAGTCGCTTGACTCATCCAAAACTCATTGAACGGGAAAGGAATTTCAACACCTGAATCAGTCGGAGCAAAGAATAGAATAGTACCTCCACCATCCACAGATTTTAAAGCTTGTTCTATAGCTGATACAGCCCCTGTACAAACTATAACACGATCCGCTAATCTTCCTTCATTAACCTCTCGTACACGTGCAGATACATCTTCTTTAGCATTAATAACTTCATCTGCTTCAAACTTCTTCGCCGCTTTCATCCGATATTCGTTTATATCAGTCGCAATTATTCTTTCAGCCCCCAGAACACGAGCCAATTGAATATGAAGTAATCCAGACAATCCACTACCTAACACAACTACAGTATTACCTTTTTTTAGATCAGCTCTTCTCTGTCCTCTTATAACACAACCCAAAGGTTCTATAAACGTTCCCTCTTCAAAAGACATTTCATCAGGCAACAAGAATGTCCCTAATTCTACATTTATCTTTGGCACTCGAATAAATTCAGAAAAACCGCCAGGATCAAAATTAGTTGTATGTAAAGTCCTACAAACAGTATGGTGCCCATTCAAACAATATCTACATTCATTACAAGGAACATGGTGCGATACAAAAACTCTATCTCCCACTTTGAAATCTTTCACATTCTTTCCAATCTCAACGATCTCTCCACTCATTTCATGTCCTAGAACTCTTGGTGCTTTTTTAATTCGGTACCATTCCATTACATCGCTACCACAAATTCCGCATGCCATAGTTTTTACTAATAATTCATCCGGACCAATCTTTGGTTTTGGCATTTCTTCTATTCTAACGTCTTTATTGTTGTAATATGTTGCTACGCGCATAACATCAACAATAAATTACTTTTTCTTTTCTTTTTTAAGATTCTGGAATAATTCATTAGCTTCTTTGGGTGTGGCATCTTCATGGATTATTGATCTTAACCCCTTTATCATAGCAACTGGGTGCTCGTTTTTCCAAATGTTTCTTCCTAAGGTTACACCTATAGCACCCTTTTGCATACCATCATACACGAATTCAAACACTTCAAGTTCTGTGTCTACTTTGGGTCCTCCTGCCATAACAACAGGGACTGGACATCCTTCTACAACTTTTTCAAAATTTTCACACCAATACGTCTTAACTATCCTTGCACCCAGTTCAGCGGCAATTCTACAGCACAGAGCAAGATAACGAGCTGTTCTTTTTTCCATTTCTTTACCTACAGCAGTAACCGCCATCACTGGCATCCCATACTCTTCAGCTTCATCAACGAGTCTTGCAAGATTTAACAGTGTTTGATGTTCATACTTACTTCCAACAAAGATAGAAACACCTACACCACATACATTAAGTCGTACAGCTTCTTTTATAGAAGTAGTAATTCCCTCATTCGCCAAATCTTCACCAACCATACTAGTACCACCAGACACCCTAAGGATGATTGGTTTTGTATTATTTGCATCTATACAATTGCGCAATACCCCTTTGGTGACAAAAATCGCATCACAATAAGGAAGTAATGGTTTTACAGTTTCACCTGGTTTTTCCAATTTTGTGGTTGGTCCTTGGAAATATCCATGATCTATTGGTAAGAATAAGCAATGACCATCTTTCTGTATCAATCTTGACAACCTATTTTTCATTCCCCAATTCATGTGAACACCTCCTTAAATATTAATCAAATAATCTTTTAATCTCATTGGGTTTAATAATTCCTTTCTCTGTTATGAGACCGGTCACGTATTTTATAGGAGTAACGTCGAAAGCAGGATTTTTTACGTGAGATCCTTTAGGTACTATTCTGATTTTCTTCAATTCCCCTTGAGAGAATCCCCACATATGAGTTACTTCTTCCTCATCTCTTTCCTCAATCGGTATGTCTTTTCCATATTTAATGCTCATATCAATGGTGGTAGTTGGCAAAGCCACATAAAACGGAATCTTGTTTTCTTTTGCAATCACTGCTTTTTCATAAGTTCCTATCTTGTTCGCAACATCACCTTTTGCAGTTGTTCTATCTGACCCAACGATACAAATATCAATTTCTCCGTTTCTCATGAAGTGTCCGGCAGCATTATCTACTATAACAGCATGATCAATTCCTTCTTGTAACATTTCCCATGCAGTTAATCTTGCACCTTGACATCTTGGTCTTGTCTCATCTACAAAAACAAATATCTTTTTCCCTCCATAATGAGCAAACCTCATTGGAGCTAAAGCTGTACCATAATCAACAGTCGCCAAAGCCCCAGCATTGCAATGTGTTAAAACACTATCTCCATCCTTAATCAATTTGTTACCATACACACCAATATTTTTACATTTTTCAACATCTTCATCCGCAATACTGTTAGCTTCTTTAATTGCAATTTCTCTTTTTTCTTTTACTGAAATTCCTTTTTCTATCGATTTCAAAACTCTTTCTATCGCATAGAACAAGTTATATGCAGTAGGTCTGGTATTCTTTAGTGTCTCACTCGCTTTCCTAACATAATCATCAAATCTTGTGACGGGAGCCTCCATACATGCTTGAGCCATTCCAAACCCTGCTGTTGCTCCGATAGCAGGAGCTCCCCTTACAATCATTGTTCTGATTGCTTCAGCAGTTTGTTTATGATCAAAAGAAGAATAAATCTCAAATTTGTGTGGTAATTTTGGTTGGTCTATCATCTTGACGATATGACTTTCCATCCAGACGGTTCTAAACTCTTTTATCTGATTACCAATCTTAACTCTCATAAATCATAATCTGAGTTCCAAATTTTAAAAATAATAGGAAAGGAGGAAAAGATTACTTTGCCTTTTTCTTATCAGACTTTGGTTTCTTACTAGGTTCTCTTTTTACTACATCTAGAACAACACCAGCAGCAACTGTCATTCCCATGTCTCTTATTGCAAACCTTGCCAATTGTGGAATATCTGCTTGTTTTTCTACAACCATAGCATGCGTTGGAACTACTTTAATCCTTGCAGCATCACCAGTCTTGATGAAATCTGGTTTCTCTTTCACTACTTGACCTGTCTTCGGATCGACTTTTGCGATTATCTCTTCTATCTTACAAGCGATAGATGCTGTTCCTAAGTGAAATACAGGTGTATATCCTGCAGTCATAACAGTTGGATGTTGAAGCACTATTATCTGCGCAGTAAATTCCTTTACTACTGTTGGTGGATTATCTGGACGTCCTGCAACGTCTCCTCTTTTGATATCACCCTTCCCGACACCACGAATATTAAAACCAATATTATCTCCTGGTCTAGCTTCTGGTTGTTGCTTGTGGAACATCTCGATTGACTTAACTTCACCCTTTGCACCAGAAGGTTCGAATATCAATGTATCCCCTTGTTTCAAAATACCAGTTTCTACTCTGCCAACAGGAACTGTTCCTACCCCTGTTACCGTATAAACATCCTGAATTGGAATCCTTAACGGTTTATCGATTGGTTGTTTTGGTGGAGTTATAGTAGCATCCATTGCCTCAACCAATGTTGGCCCTTTGTACCAAGACAAAGATTCAGACTTCTTGAAGACATTGTCCCCTTTCAAACCAGACAGAGGAACGAAAGGCATATTGTCAACCTTAAAACCTATAGAACTCAATAATTTCTTTGTCCCTTCTACGACTTCATCATATCTTTTTTGATCGAAATTTGCACTGTCCATCTTATTCACAGCAACAACGAGTTGATTTACACCCATAACTTTCATCAAGAATGCATGTTCCTTTGTTTGTTCTTGAACACCTTCCCCTGGTTTTGCAGAAACGACGAATATAGCAGCATCAGCCTGAGAAGTTCCAGTGATCATGTTCTTGACAAAGTCCCTGTGACCAGGACAATCGATTATAGTGTAGTAATATTTCTTAGTATGGAACGGACGATGCATTATATCGATAGTAAGACCACGTTCTCTCTCTTCCTTCAATTTATCCATGACATAAGCAAACTCCCAAGTTTCTTTCTTCAATTCCTTAGCTGTGTCTTTTAACTTTCTCAATTGGTCGTCTCTTATCGCCCCAGAATCGTATAAAAGTCTTCCGACTAGAGTAGATTTACCATGATCTACATGTCCAGCAGTAATGATGTTAATTTTTGGTAATTCTGCCATTAGTTCACACCTCCTCCGACACTATTTTATATTCAATCATGTTTTTAAATATGTTTTTATTCGAGTTTAGGTACGCGTTCACTCAAACCCTTTCTCTTCCTTATTTTCAAGATTGTTTGGTCCCTTAGTTGTTTTGGAAGTCTCTCAAATATAACATCGATTAAACTATAAAAACCTTTTCCTCCTGTGGCCGATTTTAAAGAAGAGTTGAAGCCAAACATCTCTGAGACTGGGATTTTGGATCTTATTATAGTCATTCCTCTTTCTTCTCTCATATCCAATACTTTACCCCTTCTGTTACCGACCTCCTTGATAGCTCCTCCCATCGTTTCTGTGGGAACGTCAATCCTTATTATCTGTAGAGGTTCAAGGAGGGTGGCATCAGCTCCCAACATACACGCCCTTATAGCATATCTTATAGCAGGAAGGACTTGGCCTGGTCCCCTGTGAACAGGATCTTCATGTAGGTCAGCATCACTTAAAATAATCTTCAAACCAATACAAGGTTCTCTCGTTAAAGGACCTTCATCCATCCTATTAGTAAACCCTTCCTTAATCATTTCCATAACTTCGTTCAAATATTGTACACCTTTAGTTTGATCAAGAAGCATATTCTTGTTATGAATAAGTTTTAGTTTCTTTATTTCACTCACGGGCATGCCTAACTCTGACAATTTATCCTGGAGTTGTAAGTTCTTCTTTTTTAATTGTATATCTGAAGGCACATCTCCTGATTTCATCGCATTGAGTACCTTTTTTTCTAAAGGTTCAGCAGAAATGTAAAATTTATTGTGTTTATTTGGTGATTTCCCTTCTAACACTCCTGATTTCTTACCAATAGTCTCTCTGTACACGACTATAGGTGGAGATGCTTCGAACTCTATTCCTTTTTCTTTTAACTTTCTTTCCACTTTTGCATCTAGATGCAACTCACCCAAACCCGAGACTAAGTATTCACCTGTTTCTTGATTAATCTTAACTTGAATCGTTGTATCTTCTCTCGCTAATTTCTTCAGGAAATTAATGAGTTTCACCAGGTCTTTAGGATCTTTCGGTTCCAAGGATTTAGTGACCACTGGCTCGAATAAATATTTAATCTCTTCAAATGGTTCAACTAAATAATCGGGCTCACAGATTGTTTCACCTGAGAAGGCGTCGACCAAACCAACGATTCCAACAATGTTACCTGCTGAGACTTCATCAACCTGTATCCTTTGTGGTCCCTTGTAAACGCTTACTTGTTGGATTCTATTTTTTCTGTGTTGCCCAATGAGATATACTTCATCCCCCCGTTTTATTTTTCCAGAAAATATTCTCGCGCATGCTACAAACCCAGCATGTGGATCAGGAACCATTTTAGTGACTACACCTATCAAATGCCCATTGCCATCTACTGACATTATCGACTTTCCAATTTCAGAATTAATATCACCTCTCCAAATCTTAGAAAGTCTATATTTTTGAGCCTCTATTGGTGATGGTAGATGCCTAACGATTATATCTAAAATGACTTGATACAAAGGAGCTTTCTTAGCCAACTCATCTTGTTGGTTTGCACTAGTTAAATCGATAATATCTTTGAAAGTTATTTCAGTCTTCTTCATATAAGGAATAGAAATAGCCCATTTTCTTAAGGCCGAGCCAAAAGAAACAGAACCATCATTAACGTTAACTATCCACTTATCCTTGAACTCTTCTTCTGCATATTTTTGAATGAGAAGATTAACCTCTCTGATGACCTTTTCAAATGTTTTTTGCATCTGGTCTGGAGTCAACTTGAGTTCTTTTATTAGTCTATCTACTTTGTTGATGAAAAGTATGGGTTTGACTCTCTCTTTTAGGCTTTGCATTATTACTGTTTCTGTTTGAGGCATTACCCCTTCTACTGCATCTACAAGAACTATAGCACCGTCAACAGCTCTCATAGCCCTTGTCACGTCACCACCGAAGTCAACATGTCCTGGTGTATCGATTAGATTTATCAGATAATCTTCCCCTTGGCACTTGTGGATCATACTTGCATTAGCAGACCAGATTGTGATACCTCTTTGTTGTTCTTGTTCATCAAAATCAAGAAAAAGTTTTCTTCCTGCCAATTCTGTTGAAATCATCCCTGCCCCTGCGAGTAAGTGGTCAGAGAAAGTTGTTTTCCCGTGATCAATATGAGCGACTGTCCCGATATTTCTTATATGCTCGGGTTTGTACATTAACTCTTCAATTTTTTCCCCAATGTCTTTATCTGCCATATGTCCCACGTGAAATAAAATACTATCATTTTTAAAAGAAACTAATTTAAATGTTTTGATTTTTATGCAATATATTTTACATCTTCATCTTCAGTAACCCTTCCTTTCTGTCTTTCAATCGCTTTCTTCAACTTTGCGACAAAACCCTCCATCATAGGTAATGGCAAATACAATTTGATTATCCTTTCCTTTCCTCTAGGAGCAAAACACATCAATTCCAAACAGAATATATTTCTTTTCCATTTTATCGAGAAAGCCTTTATTTGCATGAAAGAATATTTTTATTTGAGTTATTTAATCGTTTATCTAGCTCCACTCGCTTCTCTCTCAATTCTTTCCTTCTCTTTTATTGCCTGAGATTTAGAAGCATCATTCTTGTATGCATAGAATATCTCGTTTGTTAACGCGTCTGCCATAGTTTCTTTCTTCCCAAAGGATTTTCTGTAGGCAGATTGAACTATTATGGTAAAGGCCTTATCAACTCTTCTCTGTGGCGAAGTAATAACAGCCTTTCTAACTATGATCCCGCCCATCTGGTATGAGGTTATTTCTTCCCTTAATGCTGCATTCTCAATCGCCCTGACAAGGATTTCAATTGGATTTTCTTTTGTTCTTTCTTCCAATTTTTCGAATACTTTTTTTATTATATTTAGTATTGTTTGTGTCTTACCAACATTTCTGCCAGATGACAACACATGTTTTTTCCCTCTATGCCCAGGAACCATGAGTTTGTTTACGAGTCTTTCAACTATATTCACCTTAGATTTATGGAATTTATGCTGGCTATACCTACCACCAGTCTTTGGAATAATAACTGGCTCTAAGTTTATGTAAGGTTTTAAGCCAAGGTCTTTTACTTCTACGTTGAAACTCCACTTGTTAAATAATTTAAATTCTATCATTTTATGTCCCTTAAAATACACTAAATTTAAAGATAAATTAATTTAAAGCTTATCTAGCCGGTTTTTGTTTCTTCCCACTTAAAATTTCAGAAAGAGCTACACCATTAACAGCAACGACCTTAAACTTTAATCCCCATTGGCTTCCTATGGGCCCTCTTTGACTTCCACCCACCCCCTCGATCAATACCTCATCATGTTCATTAATATGATCTATAGCACCCGTGCCCGGGACAAAAGCTGTAACTTGAACATTATTCTTTATCAATTGTACTCTCACAGCTTTTATCATACCAGAATGAGGCTGTTTTTGTTCAACCATCCTTTTATCGATAACAATACCTCTACCTCGAGGAGCGCCTCCCAATGGATCCTTTTTAGCTAGTTGTAAGTGTCTCCTCATGTATGATACGTCTTTCCACTTCTGCTTCTTTCTCTTCTTCTTTAGTTTTCTTGCAGCAAACATCCCCCTTGCCATTACTTCACCTGAATATCGGATATATTGTGAACCCTCTTCAATATCTTCTTGTATGTTTTTATTTTTTCTCCACTTCTCCCTATCACAAACCCTCTATTAATTTTGTTGACTTTAATTTCAACTTTTATTGAATCTTCATTATTTACTATCTTAACTTCTTTACACTGTGGAATTAAATTTTTAACAAAAGTCTCGATATCACTCGAATACTCATAAACCTTCACTTTCTTTCCAACGATTCTCTCAACATTCTTTATGGAACTCCCATTTTTACCTATAGCTAGACCAATTTTTCCTTCTTCAACTACATAGTATATCACATCGTTAGTTATGAAACAATCCCTAACAGAAACATTTGTCATGTTCTCGAATAGTGTCAAGAGCCTTATACTTTCTGTCGTGAAAGTTATGGTCATTTCTTACTCCTTTTTATAGCTAAGACGCTGACTGAGAATGGCTTCCCACATACTAACCCAAGATTCACATTATCGTTTGGATATTCTTTAATTTCAACGTTAGATATTTTAGCGTTATGTTCTATCATTTTCTTTCTATCATCAGGTAGATTATTAGCATAAATTATGAGTTCAGACCGACTAGATTTTAACGATTTCATAACACTTTTGTATCCGAGTAAAACTTTATCTTGTTTTATTTTCTCTTTTATTATTTTACTTATGTCCATTTACTCCTCGCCCAATCTTGAGATTAACTCGAACATACCTGTACCAACAGGAACCTGTTGATTTACCATAACATTATCGAATATGGCGTTGAATTTATCCTCTTCTTGTCTGACAGACGCCCGCACTAGATGTTTTATAGTCTCTTCGAACCCTGCTCTAGTGAGGACAGATGATTTCATACCAGCCACACCATATCTTCCAATAGGTTTAATTTCCCCAGAAAACGTCATCATATCCGCTACCAATAAAACATGTCTAACATCTATATCCAACCCTTGTTGTTGCATAGTAATCTTAGTCTCTCTTATTAACGTATTCCTAGCGGCTTCTATACCTAAGACGCTAGCCATTTCATGTATGTTGTTTGTGTAACTCCTCTTTATGTCTATCTCATTAAATGTCATGATCTTAGCAAAATTAGAACCCATAGTTGTAATAACCCAATCATTTTCTTCCTTAATTATTATAGTGTTCTTTATTTTGGGAATTCCAGATACACAAGAATCCAACATTTTTTTCTTGAGTTTTTGTAGGTCCTTAATCGATAAATCTTTCTCTTCTGACTCAACGTTTAAAATATCACCTTTGATAAGGATCTTGTAATTCTTGAACTTTTTCCTAAGTTTTGAAATGACTTCGTTTTTCTTTGTTTTTTTTAGTTTTTTCAGCTTAACTTTTATTTTCTTGTTAGTTAAATCAAGAGAGACTGATGTTACGATGCTTCTCAGTCTTTTTTCTATGATTTTTTCAGCAATCTTTTCAGCATTTTTCTTAGTATTGTAATTCTTCTTCAAATACAAAGACATCATAGATGTTAATGGCTCTTTCTTTGCATCAAATATCTCGATTAACCTAGGTAATCCTAAAGTCACCCTAATTCCAACTGAACCAGCGAAATGGAAAGTACGCATGGTCATTTGTGTAGCAGGTTCAGATATAGATTGAGCCGAAATTATACCAATAGCCTCTCCAGGTTCAAAAGAACTATTCATATACTCTCTCTTAACAGCATCGATTAGTTTCTTTTCTTTGACAGGATTAAATTTTTTCTCTCTACAAATTTTCTTTATATCATCTAATATTCTACTCGGTAATAATTCATCCGAATATTCTGTCTGTGATTTTTTCGACATTAATTCCACCTTTTTGTATTTTTGAGGGGTCCAATCCATCCTCTCCTGGGACGAACTGTACTATTTTTTTACCACTATCCCTGACAGTACCGTCGTACTCTATCTTCAAATCCTGAAGTGCTCCAATCAATCTTCTCTCCAAATAACCACTATGTCTCGTTTTCAAAGATTTATCCATCAGACCTTCCCTACTGTTCATAGCATCAAAGAAAAACTCGAATGGATTTAAACCTTGCTTATAACCATCCTTCACGAAACCCTTTGATTCCAAACTTATATCACCATGCTTGAAATGTGGAAAAGTCCTCCCATGGTAACCAATCTTTATTCTTTGCCCTTTTATCGTCTCTTGACCTATACAAGCTGCACATTGAACAAGATTTATCATGCTACCTCTCGCACCACTCCTTGCCATTATAACAGTATTGTTCATAGAAATCTGTTTCTCTACAACATTTGCAATTCTATTCAAACAATCAGCAAGTTTCCTTTGAATGAGTACTTCTAAACTCTCCCTAGGTGTTCTCCCGATTAAAACTTTTATTTTTCCTCTCTTAAAATCTGTGATTATTTTGTTTACTTCTTGCCTTACATCGTTTATTATTTTATCTATCTTCTTGAGCGTATTCTCACTCAAATCATGATCAGAAAGTGAAATCGAAAAGCCCTGTTCTGTCAAGAATTTTAGAGCAAGCCTTGTGATGTTGAATAGAAACTCTTTCATAAATTTATGCCCGTATATCTTATCCATTTCATCCAATATTCTTCCACTAAATGCAGATACACCTTTCTTATCTATAGTTCCAGCTATGAGCTGACCTTTTTTTATGACAACATACGAATCATAAGGGCACTTTTCCTCCATACATTTCGAACAGCCTATACAACATTCTGCTTTGTAACTCATGTTGAAATCTTTAGGTACAAACAGACTGAACACTTCTTTACCAGTAAAAGTTTTCTTTTCTGGAATGTCTATGTTTGGGTTACATGATTTTACCAATTCTACAACTTCCTTTCTGGTAAATTCTCGATGACCATGAGTCAACAAATACAAAGATGTTATATGATCTTTACTGCATCCAATTATAGGACCACTAAACCTTGGACTCCTAATATGATTGGGTACATCCATTAAAAGTTTTATCTCTGCCTGTGCTTCTTCTGCTTGTGGAACATGCAAGTTCATTTCATCCCCATCGAAGTCAGCGTTATAGGGTGGACAAACAACAAGATTGAGCCTGAATGTTCTGTAAGGCATTACCCTAACTTTATGCCCCATCATACTCATTCTATGTAGAGAGGGTTGTCTGTTGAAGAGTGCCCAATCACCATCTTCTAACTGTTTTTCAACGACGAATCCTGGTTCTATCTCCTTAAAAATTTCTTCTTTGTTTATTTCACTGACTCTTTTTTTCATACCGTCTGATCTTATTATGTAATTCACAGTTGGCCATTCTGGGTATCGGTTGATCAATGTTTTTATATATTCAATATTTTTTTCATTGACAACGATTGAACTAGTTAACTCCTTTGCTATTTCTATAGGAACACCCACTTCATTAACATCGAGCAAAGGATCAGGGCTTATAACAGTCCTAGCTGAGTAATTGACCCTCTTTCCGATTAAGTTATGTCTGAATCTTCCTTCTTTTGTCTTTAATCTCTGTGTTAAAGTTTTTAAAATTCTTCCAGATCTATGTCTGGCTGGTGGTACCCCAGAAAGTTCATTACTAATATAGGTCGCAACATGATACTGAACAAGTTCCCATAGATCTTGAATGATAAAATCAGGTGCACCTAAATCTATATTTTCTGCCAATCTCTTGTTTATTCTTACGATATCAACTAGTTTATGTGTTAAGTCATCCTCTGACCTTTCACCCGTTTCAAGTGTTATGGAAGGTCTGACTGTTACAGGTGGTATCGGTAAAAGAGTCATGATGAATAACTCTGGCCTAACTTTTCTTAAACCAAGATAAATCAAATCTGAGTCTGGTATTTTTTCTAATTTTTCTCTAACCTGAATTGAATCTAAAATAGTATTGCCTTCAACGAAACTGGTCGGCTTCAAAAATTTTACCTTCTTTTGTGATGTCCCACAATGAGGACATTTGTTTTTAACTAAGGCCTTTAATCTCTTGAATGATTTCTTTTTAGAAATGAATTTTTCCATACCACCTTGATCTAAAAGAACTCGGCCACAATTTTGACAAGTTGTCTTTAATATGTTATAAATCAACTTTGCATAATGAACATGAATAACGGGTCTTACAAGCTCTAAATATCCAAAATGTCCAGGACACTCACCAACAGTCCCACCACACGTTCTACATCTCAAACCAGGATCGATAACACCTAATCTAGGATCCATCAAGCCACCTTCTATTGGATAACCTTCTTGGTCGTAAAGGTCTGTCTTGTTTATTTTTGCAGCAGACATTTTTTTTATCATCTCAGAACCCAATACTCCAAATACTATCTTTTCTAAAGTGTTATCCTCGCTGACTACTATTTTTGGATATATCAACATACTTTTCAATTCATCCATCAGAAGTTTGAACGCATAAGACATTTCAACATCAGCAACTTTAGATTCACCACACACAGGACAATATTTTTTATTCTTTATTCTATCATGAATTGCAATCAATCCACAATCTTTGCATATAGGTATGCTTGTCTTATCAGAATCAAATCTTTCTTTGAGGACAAGGGTGGCACCCTGTGCAATCAAACAATCTTTTTCCATCTCCCCTAACCTTAACCCACCCTTTTTAGACTTTCCTTCTGTAGGTTGCTTGGTTAAAAGTGTAACTGGACCTCTTGATCTGGCATGAATCTTATTTGAAACCAGATGATCTAATTTTTGATAAAAAACGTTTCCCACAAATATCTGACCAGTTAATTTTTTGCCAGTTTGACCGTCATAAAATGTTTCTTTTCCATCGCCCCTAAAACCATGCTCTTCAAGAGTTCTCCTAAGTCCTGATTCGGAAAGGGAATGAAATGCAGGACTACTCAATCTTTCACCTTTCATAGCAGAAACCTTTCCAGCTAATATCTCCAATAATTGACCTATGGTCATCCTAGAAGGGATACCATGAGGGTTGAATATTATATCTGGAACTATCCCGTCTTCAGTGAATGGCATATTTTCTTGAGGAACTATTAGACCTACAACACCTTTTTGTCCATGTCTACTAGCAAATTTATCACCAATTTCTGGTTTTTTCAAATCTCTCACGATTACCTTTACCAGTTTACTGCCATCTTTACTTTCTGTTATGAAGACTCTATCAATTATTCCCTCTTCCCCGTGTCTTAATTTGACTGAAGTTTCTCTGATATTCTCCAAACCTGTTATGAATTGATCGAGAGAACCGAGGAATCTCAGGGGTGATACTTTTCCGATGAGTACTTCATCAGATTTAACCTTTGTCCCAGGGTTGATGATCCCGTCTTCTGGTAGATGTTTATAAGCATCTTCTCCAGGATATCCTCTTATACCTGGTTCTGGAATCCCGATGATATCTTCTTGACCTCCCATGTATCTCTTTTTTTCAGCTTCGTATGATCTGAACAAATAAGACCAGAATAAACCTCTTTCTATGGACGATTTATTCATTACTATTGCATCATCCATATTGTACCCCTCAAAGGACATTATCGCGATGACTATGTTTTGACCACCAGAATGGTTCTCATCTTTTAGAACGTCGTTAATATGCGTCTTGACGAGCGATACTTGTGGGTCAGTTAATATATTAGATTTTGTATCAGTTCTCATTGGAAAATTCAAAGAGTACATACCAATAGCTTGACCTACCATCTTTGCTCCAAAGTTTACTCTATCTCCACGATCAAATTCTGGGAAAGGAACCAATGATGTAGATAATCCAAATATTGCTACAGGATCCAATTCTAGATGTGTATGCTCCTTTGTCAAATCCCCTGGTTTTAATGCTACATAAGTATTTTCTTCTTCTTCTGCATCTAGATATTCAATAACACCTTCTTTTATTAAATCAGACCAACTCATCTTCTTCTTTTTTATCTTTTCGATATGTTCTCTAGTGAGTTTTGGTTTACCATTCTCTACGACTATCAAAGGACGCCTCGCTCTCCCAGAATCAATAAGTATTTTTATCGTATCCAAATGTTCCAAATGGGCAACATTCACTTGATCAGAAATCTGTCCCTTTCTCCTTTTCTCTCTGATCAAATTTACGATTTTCTCTGGCTTTTCAGTTGTTCCAACGAACTTTCCACCTAAAAATACATCAACCATACTAATTCTCCAAATTCTTTTTAATTAGGTTGTATGTCTGTTTGATTTCCTTCTCAGATCTATCTGTAGTTATCTGAGACATTACCGATAGATATTTTCTCAAACCGATTGTCGCTCCTTCTGGTGTTTGTGATGGATCTATTCTTCCCCAATGCGTCGGGTGTAACTCTCTCGCTTCGAAATGCTCTTGTGTAGATGTTAAAGGAGATAGAATATTTCTCATATGAGATAGAGTTTTTATATAACTACTTCTCTCTAACCTTTGAGAGACACCTGTCCTTCCTCCAACCCAAGCCCCTATTGCTAAGGCAGACAATATCTGATTTGTCAAGACATTTGCTTCAACTATAGCTTGTAAGGGAGGGAATCTACCTCTCTTGGTTAATTTTTGATAGTTATATGTGATTCTTGTTATCAGTCCCCACTTTCCCAACAGTATAGACCTGAACAGAATTTCAAGTAAATCTCCAGATAATCTTAAACGTTTATTAGAATAATGATCCAAATCGTCCTCTGGAATTTTATTCAAATGAAAGAGTAAAATTTTGTTTACAGCTTTAGAAAGTAATATGGCTTTATTAAGTCTATCTGCCTTATCCTGACCCAGATGTGGTAGTAGATATCTATCTATGAGTCTTGCAACTCTCTCTCTTCTATATTCTTTTTGTGGTATCCTGATGTGCCCACCTATCTCATCTATAGCTTCCTTTGCTGTTGACGATTCACTCTCGAACAAGTTGGGATAGAACTCTTCTTGGACCTCTGGATTTAGAGATATTGCATTAATTATATCTTTATCGGATTCTAACCCTAAAGCCCTCAATAGAATGACTATCGATAAGTTGTTGATGTTAGCGAAGTTTATTCTGACGGTTCCGTCTGTTTTTCTCTGTATCACATGCCTCTGGATGTATCCATCTTTTTGTGAGTGAATTCTTGCACTTTCTGTTATATTTGGGATACTAGATTTCTCGACTATAATTCGATTTGGAGCAATTTCCTCTATTAAAACCAATACTCTCTCAGTTCCATTTATGATGAAGTAACTACCTGGATCATCAGGACTTTCTCCGGCTTCTATTAATTCTCTTCTAGTCATTTTGGATAGAGGACAGTATTTTGATTTTAACATAATTGGTAGGTCTCCAAAATTAACCCATATTGTTTCACTTTCAATTTCGTTCAGGATTGGTGTCATTTCAACATACATTGGAGCTGCATAAGTTAAGTTTCTAATCCTTGCCTCTAATGGTAAAATATTCCTAACAGAACCATCTGCCTCTTTGACAGAAGGTACACCTAATTTGAATTTTCCAAGTTTTATCTTGAATTCACCTAAATCAGGAACTTCGGGTTTTATCTCTTTTATTTGTTTTATTATATTATGAATCCTTCTATCCACAAAAGCATTAAAAGAGTCTATCTGAAACTTTACGAAACCCTGTTCATCAGCGAACGAACTCAAAAGTACTTTAAATCCATCCATTTTTAACACTCTATTACGATTCTATAATAAATCGATTCTTTTGTTGCTTCACTCTTTCTGATTATCTTGATGAGATCACCAACTTTTGCAGCTAAAGCACAAGCGATAGGATCTGACTTCAATATCTTGGGAAATTGATTAACTTTCTTTATTCCATACTTCTTAATAACATCATTTTTTTCATCTTCCGAGAGAATTATATGTTTAGGAACTAATTTATGGTCAAATATGTTTATCTTATCCTTCACACTATCACCTACGCCCTGAAGGGGATTTGAACCCCTGTCCCGGGAGTGACAGTCCCGGAATCTACAACATTTAACGTTTTGATAGACCGAGCTACACCATCAGGGCTTATGTAAAAACTATCGAATAGAAATTTAACCAAAAATTGGGGATGGGAACTAAATTTTCTGATCAATAATGGGTCACCATCAAATGGGTTGGCAACGTCCTGGGTTTCCCGCCCGAGGGCAGTACAGCCCAGATCACTGGAGAGTTTAACTTTCACGCAGTCTTTATAGACTGTTCCGTGTTCGGGATGGGAACGGGTATTTCCCCTCCGTTTTGGTCGTCAACCCATAAATTATTATATTCAGCTTTATTTAAACTTGATGATATTCAGAATCTTTATTCACAAAAATTTAAATAATTATCGGAAATGTTAGAATCCCCGGAGCCGGATTTGAACCAGCAACCTATCGGTATCTTTCGAGCGATTGCTAACGATCAAGTACCACAGTACTCAACTACAGCCGATCGCTCTACCATTGAGCTATCCGGGGTTATTTATAAGAAATATAGATAATATTATTTAACTTTTCCCATGATGCTGACAGTCTTCGAAAGAATTCTTCTTTTCTTACCTTTCTTTGTTTTATATATTACATGAGCTTTAGGTAATTTCAACTTACCAAGAATATCGATAGTTGGTTTAATCCTATATGTTAAAACTCTCTCTTCCTTGGCTCTCAACTCCTTTATTTTCCATGTTAATTCTGTTCCACTTACCTTTCTCTTTAAGCTCGGTACTAATGTGTCAAATTTCTTCACAACGGCAGCTAAGGGAGGAACAGAATCATGAACAATTATATCTTTAATTGTCTTTCTTTGTCTGTTCTTCAAATTCAATGAAATGGTAATCTCCCTTCCTTCAGCCAATAATCCCATATAACTCTTCCTTAACTGTGGACGGAAGAATAGCCAAACTACCCACACGATAATTATAATAAGTAGGCATGAAACTAGAACCAGATTCGTGAAACGAAGTTGATAAGTTATAGTTATACTCTCTGTCGGGGCTAATTTTTTAATCAACCATGTATAGACAATTCTATTACCCTTTTCTTCTTGTTGAATGGGCTCGATTTCTGGATAAAAAAAGTTCTTTGAGATTAGTGGTAAAGACTCTGTCACGTAAAAATCAGACTCTACTACATTTCCGTTGTTAGTAATCTTGATTGTTACAATACTATACAGAACACTATTTACAGTTTTTTTCTCCTCGTCTACCTTATGAATCGTCTCTATCTCAAAATTGATCGTTTTTTCATCCAACACTTTGTTTAATTCATTCTTCAAAGCAACATATACTTCATACTCTCCTGCTATATTCCTTATGTCTAACCCGAAACTGTTCGTTAATGTCTCTACACTAGCAGGTGATATCGAAAATCCATCCTCGAATTTTTTTACGATAGAGTTGTCCCTTAAAATCTTTGTCGTAACAAAAACTTCTGCTGATTCTTTTCTGTTTATGTTTGTGATGACTGGTTGTATAGTTACTGTTTCACCGGGTCTAAATATTTGTTTATTAATCTTGACTTCTGATAAGAAGACACTTGTCGTCCTCAATATTTTGAAGTTTATTTCTCTAGAAGATGAGACATTATAATCGATTGATCTTGCTGTTATCGTGTAAACGACCATTCCCTCTTCTGCATCGATAGGAGGCTCTATAACTATTGATGTGTTCCCTACTTCATCTGGTCTTAAAGTCATCCAATATTTTTCCAAATTAATCCAATAAGTTGGCCATACAGAAAAGTAGAAAGTATCTCTTTTTTCTCCTTTATTTCTCACCAGTATTTCCAGAGAGTTACTTTTACCAGTATATAATATGATTGTTTTTTCTGGGGATATAATCTCTACATTTTGTGCATGAACTGAATCAATGAGTAATAAAATGATGAACAAACTTGAAACAGTAATAATAAATTTAGTATTCATAACTCACCCCTATAATTATTAATCCTATTTATAAATTTAAATTCACTCTAACAATTTTAGATTTTTTTATGATTTATTTTTTCCTTGATTTTTTTAACATGTTCTTCTAAAGGTCTTATCTTTAATTTCCATTCTTCCCCATATTGTTCAAACCAGGAAAAATGTTTCCCATATTTATCTGCCCAAGTTATTCTTTCGAATGGTATCCTTGACGATTTGATTGGTTTTTCGTACGATATCGGAAAGCCCAATGTTATGACGGCAATAGGTCTTAGTTTTTCGGGAATATTTAGAATGTTCTTAACTTCTTCTTCATCGAACGCACCGACCCAACATGCACCAAGACCTAAATTATTCGCGGCCAAAAGCATATTCTCTATTGCAGCAGCAGTGTCCTGAATACAGTATAAAGTCTTTCCACGTTCACCATATCTATCCCCACTCTTTTCTGGATCCGCACATATCACTATTACAACTGATGCATTTTTTACATGATTTTGTCTCAAAGACGCTGTAGCTAGCTCTTCCTTTATTTTTTCATCCTTAACAACTATAAACTCCCACGGCTGCATATTCCCTGCAGATGGAGCTTGTATGCCCGCATATATTATTCGACCTACAAATTCATTCGGAATATCTTTTTTTTCATATCTTCTCACAGAGTGTCTTGACTCAATACAATCAAACACTTCCATTCATCCACCTAAACCAAATTTTAATTGATAAAATTATAAATCTATGTAGAAAAATCTTGATTACATGAAATACTCAATTCTAGTTGATACTTACGAAAAACTAGAAAAAACTCCATCCAAACTTGGCAAGAGAGACATATTATCAGAACTATTCTTGAAAACTTCTTCTAAAAAATTACATAGAATTGTGTTGATGATAATGGGTAGGGTTTTTCCCTCTTATTCTGAGTATGAATTAGGTATAGCCACTCAGATGATGATGAAAACCGTCTCGAAAGCTACTGGGTTTTCCTCTGGAGATATAGAGAAAAAATTCAAGGAAAGAGGTGACCTTGGTTTGGCTGCAGAAGAATGTGTAAAATCAAGAAAACAAAAAATATTATTTAAAAAAGAATTAACTGTTGATAATGTTTTTGAAAATCTACATAAGTTGGCTTTCGTTACGGGTGTTGGTTCTCAGGAAAGGAAATTAAATCTAATCACTCAACTGCTAACATCAGCTAAACCAAAAGAAGCTAGGTATATAGTTAGAACAATATTACAAGAATTGAGAATTGGTGTAGCTGAAGGTATTATGAGAGATGCCATCGTCAAAGCATTCCTCACTAAGGAAAACATGACTAAAGAAGAAAAAAATGAAATGATTGAAGCAGTCGAATATGCTTGGAATATTATGTCCGATTTTGGAGAAATCGCAAAAATTGCAAGGGAGAAAGGTATAGTTGGATTGAAAAAAGTTAAAATTCGTTTGGGAAAACCAATACGAGTGATGCTCGGTGAAAAGGCAGAAAGTATTGATGAAGTAATTAAAGACTTCGGTAAGATTGCCGTGGAATATAAATATGATGGGATGAGAACACAAATTCATAAAAAAGATGATCGAATTTGGGTTTATACAAGAAGACTAGAAAATGTGACAGAACAATTTCCTGATCTGGTCGATATCTGTAAAAGGAGGCTAAACCCGAAAGAATGTATAGTAGAAGGAGAGGTTTTGGGTATAAACCCAAAAACAAGATTGCCTTTACCCTTTCAAATATTATCACAAAGAATTCACCGAAAGTATGACATCGGGAAGATGGTTAAGGAGGTTCCAGTTAAACTTTATCTTTTTGATATAGTTTATCTTGACGATAAACCTCTATTCAACAAAAAATTTATAGATAGAAGAAAAATCTTGGAAAGTAAAGTCAAAATAATCCCAAACAAATTAGAATTGGCAAAGCAATTGGTAACAGATGATATAAAAAAGATACAAAAATTCTACAAAAAAGCATTGGCCGCGAGGCAGGAAGGCTTGTTCTTAAAGGTTTTAGATTCGAAGTATGTGTTTGGTAGACATGTTGGTGGCTGGTACAAAATTAAACCAATCATGGAAACTTTAGACTTAGTTATAGTGGGGGGAACTTGGGGAATAGGTTCAAGAGCAAATTGGTTGAGTTCTTATGTATTAGCCTGTAGAGATCCAGATACTGGAAAGTTTTTACCATGTGGAATGATGGGTACTGGTTTAACAGAAGAACAATTCAAATTGATGACTGATATTCTTAAAGGCTTGATATTGAAAGAGAAAGGGAGGGGGGTTGTACTAAAACCAAAAATTGTAATTGAAGTGGCTTATCAAGAAATTCAAAAATCACCAAACTATGAATCTGGTTATGCTCTCAGATTCCCACGTCTTATTGGAATAAGAGAAGATAAGAGTCCAAATGAAGCTGATACCGCAAAGAGGATTTCTGATCTTTTTAAAACACAAGGTAAAGCACAGTAACTCAATTCTGTCTAAACTCGAATAGAAAGAAATTTTAGACTAAATTTTAACACAAATTATTAATTTTTAAATATCCAATCACTAAGTAGTTATTACAGATGGTAGAAATGATAGGATCATCAGAATTAATGGATGCTTTAAAGGGAATTGGACTTAATTTATACGAAAGAAAACTTTGGGTTGCTCTTCTTGCTAAAGGAACCGCCACTGCAGGTGAGCTGTCAGGGATTGCAAACGTTCCTAGGTCGAGAACTTACGATGTGCTCCAGACGCTAGCTGATAAGGGTTTTGTTATTGTACAAACATCTAAACCACTAAGATACGTTGCTATTACTCCTGTAGAATCCTTGGAAAAGGCTAAGAAAAGACTTCAAGAAAAATTCATGGAAATGGAGAATAAAATAGATAAACTAAAAAAATCTGTTTTAATAAAAGAATTGAATATGTTGCATAAAGAGGGATTGCTATTGGTCTCTCCAGGAGACATAACTGGAGCTCTGAAAGGGAGATTTTCTGTTCTTCAGCACACAGACTCCATGTTCAAAAATGCCTCTTCTTCAGTAAACATAGTTACAACACCAACAGGGCTGAATGATTTGTTTGAAAACCATATAAGTATACTGAAAAAACTCAATGAAAATGGTGTTAAAATAAAGATTGCTGCGAGGATAGATAAAACTTGCACAGATGCCATAAAAGCCCTTTCTGGTATTGCAGAGATTAGAGACATAATTCAAGATAAAATACCGCTTTCGGGAAGATTCTATATAGTCGATAAACAACAGCTCATGATGGGGTTATCCAACCCAGAGGAAGTACATTCCTCTCAAGATATGATGTTTTGGACGAAATCTGAGCATGTTACAAAGAATACAATCGAACCTTTGTTCAACCTTGTTTGGGAAAATTCCAAACCTGTAGATTTGAAAGATGCATCTTAACCCCAAGCGATGAACTGAGGTCTTTTAGACAGTAGCTTTGGGAGAGATGATTTTCTAAACGGTTTATTCTTTATTTCTTTCTTTAATATTTTAACAAATTCATCGGCCTTCATTTTCTTAACCTTTCCTGTTTCTCTGATTCTTACTGGTAATATACCTGATTTCATTTCTCTTTCACCAACGACTATAGAATAAGGTACCCATTCCATCTCTGCATCCCTCACTTTTTTCTCGACTGATTTGTTCCTGTCGTCCAGATCAACCCTTATGTTTTCCTTTTCTATTTTTTCCATGAGTCCTATTGCTTGTTTTATATGTTTATCAGAAACGGGGATTACTCTAACTTGAACTGGGGAAAGCCATAACGGAAAAATCGGGTTCTTACCTTGTTTTTGTATCTTCGCCGCTTTTTCCAACAATCCATACATGACCCTTGCGATTGCTCCACTTGGACTACAATGTAAAATTATAACTGGTTTTTTCTTACCATCTTTATCTGTATAATATATTCCATAATTTTCAGCGTTCTCAACATCGATCTGATCTGTAGTTAGTGCAGATGCCTTATCCAAGTTATCGACGAAGTTCAACTCATATTTCAATATAAAATAGAAGAATCTCTTACCCCACATCTCAATTAAAGCAGGTTTTCCGTGAGTTTTAACTAAAGACAAAACGAAGTCTTTATTCTTTTTCCAAAATTCTTTTACAACTCTTATTCCTAACTCAAAATCTCCTGGGATATCGAACCCAAAACCTTTCTGAATTTTTAACGATAGATCAAATCTTTTCTTCATTTCTTCCATTGCCTGTGGGACATCAGAACAGAATGCATGACAGTCAGGCATGATAAAACTTCTCAACCTTCTCAAACCGACTAACTCTCCTCGTTTTTCTAATCTGAAAGAATATTTTGCCATTTCATACAGTCTCATCGGCAATTCTTTATACGATATTATAGAATCATGAGCCATCATGAATTGACCAAAACATGCTGAGAACCGCAAGAAAAATTTTCTCTTGAATGATTGTACTATATATTGTCTTGCAGGAAATCTATTCAAGTACTTGACCATTACAGGATGATCCAAATCATACATAACTGGGGTCTCTACCTTCATCGCTCCATAATCTATTACGTTTGAATCAACCCAATTCTGAATCAAATCTCTCATTAACTCTCCTTTGGGGTAATATCTTAAGTTTCCAGGATCACTTGCATTCTCGTAATCAGCGAGCTCTAATTTTCTCATCAACTCAACATGTGGAGGTTGTTCTTTTACTTCTCTACTCTTTGCCATTTCATACCTAGCAAATTTTCTTAAGTTCTCATATTTTTTCCAGTCAAAATCTTTATCAGCAACAACTTCTCCATTCTTGATTTCCAAAGGTATTAAATCTCCTTTTGGAGTAATGATGTGCCAAGATGACTTCATTTTTTCTTCTGCTTTAAGAGCTTTGGAAACTGTTTCTTTTTTCTCTTCTTTTTTCTTTTCTCCAATCACAATTTCTTTAAAAGATTCCGCCAAAGGATGACCCAAACAATGTAATGAAAATTCTTTATACCAACCGAATGGTGAAACATGAACTGGAAGTTTTTGTTTTTTAGATTCTTTTTCCATCTCTTTTATCGCTCTATCAGCAAGATACGGACTAGCGAGATCGGAACTCAAATGAGCATAAGGATAGATGACTATATTTTTAGCTTTAACTTCTTCGAATTGATTTTTAATTTCTTTTATCGATTTTCCAACAACTTCCTTTAAGTATTGCTCATCTCTATTTTCTGCACATGTGAGAACTACTAATACATTTTCTATTTTGACTTTTTTCTTTTCAACATCTTTTATGTATTTTAACGCCTTCCTAGTAGGCTTATATTCTAAGAATTTTGAGTGTATCAAAAGCATTCTCATAACTTTCCCTCCACATTTAAGATATTTAACTCTTTTGATAAATATATTGAATCTCGAAATGTAATTGAACTACTAGAACTTAATTTTTCAATCATACTTGGTCTTCCAGGTCTTTTTTGAGATATCGATAATTTTATTCCTTCTTTATATATTCGATTTAAAATTTCATCGTTACATCTTCTGAAAGCATACATGGAAAAAGAAACTGTGACGAGTTTTGGACATTCACACAAAACTTTTTTGATAATTTTTTTGCTCACAAATTTTCTGAAATGAATGAATTTAACAGAAGGTGAAAGTCTTGATAAATCTGAGTAACTAGAAATCGAGATGTGTTTCTGATTCACCTTTCACTGTTATCACCAGTTAAATATATCCTTTGGAGGAAAATGATATAAATGTTTTGGAATGTCACAATATTAGTAGGTGATTTTATCAAAGAGGTTAATCTTGTTAATTTCGATAGTTTCGATGAAATGGCCTTAAGAAAGGTGAGAGATGTGACACAACCATTACTAGACAAGTATAACAGAATGTATAGTGAAGATAAGATACAAGAATTCAAACTGGTGGTAGATACACTCAGAAAAAAACAAGAAAAATATCTGTATGAAGTTATCGGAACTTTGAAGACCAACAAAGATTTTTTCAGAACAGAAGAGGTTGGATGGAAAATTGTGGATATAGTTGAAAAAGTAATCGATGAACTTGAAAGAATGATTACAGAAAAAAAGGAAAGAGTAAAATCTAAAAGGAAGAAACCAGCAAATGCTTAACACCGAATTAAGAGATTAAACTTATCTTTATTAATTTATTTAACTATTAATTGTCCCGAATTATAATTAGCCCCGAGACAGCCCCGTGGAGAAGAATTCTTCGCGGAATGTAGTGGTCAAGCATGTCGGGCTTTGGACCCGCAGACGCAGGTTCGAACCCTGCCGGGGCTATTCTGTGATTTCATGTTAACTGAAAAAGACGTATGGGAAACCATTGCAGACTCCTGGACCAACTTAAGAGTTAAGCCTGATATAGAAATTATAAAATTTTCAAAAAAAGTAAAATCAGGGCCAATCCTGGATATTGGTTGTGGTAATGGTCGTAATAGTCTACCTTTTCATGAAAAAAAAATTAAATGTATTGAATTGGATTTTTCCAGAAGTATGATCAGAGAGTCAAAAAAATTTCTAAAAAGAAGGGGTTTTCATACCAATTTCGTTGTAGCAAGTGTAACCAATTTACCATTCAGATCTAAAGTATTTTCAACAGTGATTTTTGTCAGAGTTTTACCTCATGTGAAAACAAGAGAAAAAAGATTAAAATCACTCAATGAAATCAAAAGAGTTGGAAAGACAATCATTATGAGTTGTTGGTATAAGTGGGATAGAAAAATATTTTGGGTTGTATTAAAACATTTATTCTCTAGTGATGTTTACGTTGACTGGAATTATCATGGTAAGATATATAAGCGGTTTCATCATCTATACACAAAAAAAGAATTAGAACAAGATCTGAAAGAAATACGATTAAATATTGAAAAAATTTGGGATGATAATCGAGGGAATATTTGGTCATTGGTGAATATTTGAAGGAAATTTATGTCGCAGGTCCCGTTATTGTAAAAAATAAAAAACTTCTAGTGATTTTAGATCATGAAGATGATTTCTACAAATTTCCAGGAGGAACTGTTAAAGATAAGGAAGATTTTGTATCTTGCGTAAAAAGAGAAACTAAAGAAGAAATAGGTGTGGATATTGACATAGGTGAATTAATTAAAGATATTGTAATTAAAGAAAGTGAAAAAATAATTCATTTATTACACTTCAGAGCAAAAATAAAGGATGAACCGATCAAAACAGATGAGATTAGAGAATATAAATGGATAAATCATAACGAAAGTCAAAAATTACCTTTAACTCAAAATGTCAAAGAAATAATTAAAATTCTAAATAAACGTGGTGAATTGTAAATGAAGTGCTCTTTCTGTAATAAAAAATCTATATACTTCCGGAGATACGAGGGCCATCATTATTGTGAAAAACACTTTACAGAAAGTATAGAAAAAAGAGTCAAAAAAACAATAAGAAAAAACAAGTTGATAGAAAATGGAGATAAAATAGCTATTGCTCATTCTGGTGGTAAAGATTCATCCAATGTATTATTTTTATTGAATAAAATTTTCAAGAATAATCCGAATGTCAATCTTTTTGTTATAACCATTAACGAAGGAATAAAGGAATACAGAGATGAATGTCTTAAAAAAAGTGAGATTTTCTGTAAAAAACTTGATATAGAAAGGCATGTGTTTTCATTCAAGAAAGAGTTTGGTTTTACTGTTGATGATTTAACTAAAAAAATGAAGACAGGGTATTGTGGTAGTTGTGGGTTGTTGAGAAGATATTTGATTAATAAGAAAGCGAGAGAATTGGGAGCTACTAAAGTGGCAACAGGGCATAACCTTGATGATGAATGTCAGAGTATACTAATGAACATCTTGAAAGGAGATTTGTTGAGACTTGCCCGTATGGGACCTGTACCAAGGATAACAAAGCATAAAAAATTTGTACAAAGGATAAAAACTTTAATTTTCATACCAGAAAATGAATCTGAACTATTCACAAAAATAAATAAAATACCTTTCGGACCGAAAAGATGTTCTTACTCAATTGACAATCCTCTACGTGGAGAAACAAGAAAGTTCTTAGATGATCTAGAGAAAACTTCTCCTGGTATAAAATATAGTCTTTATGAAAGTGCCTTGAAAATCACACCTTCTATCAAAAGTAAATTTAAATCAGAAAAAATCAATAGCTGTAAAAAATGTGGAGAACCAAGTAGTCGTGAGATTTGTAAGGTTTGTGAATTATTAAAAAATTTATGATTCATGTCCGTTCTGTATTTCTTCAATCTTGCACTGTAAGAATTGGATTCTATTCTGCAAAAATTTCAATTGTTTAACACTCTTGGATTTAAACAATCGGGTCTTTGTTTCGAACAATTCGTCTTGGTAAAACCTTAACCTATGGATGTCTTGTGAATTCATACTATCATTTATTTACTTTTTGGTGGTATATAAGTGTTACTACTATTTGATAGAAAATTAATATATAAACATTTCTATTCTACACTCAATAATTAATGTGAGATTATGAAAGGGGGAAATGTTTGCATCGATATAATAAAGGAATTAATTAAAACTGAGAATTTAGATCACAAAAAAATCGATAAAATCATTAAAAATCAATGTAAAAAACATGATCTAAAAAAAATGCCAACAAAGGTCAAAATTCTGAATTTTTGTAATCTAGAAGAGAGAAAGAAACTGATAAGGTTCCTGATAACAAAACCATCTAGAACTATATCTGGAGTGTCTGTGGTAACGGTAGTGGCAAAACCAGCTTCATGCCCAGGCACCTGCATCTATTGTCCTAAGGGAATCAACGCACCCCAATCTTACACAGGCATGGAGCCAGCAGTACAGAGAGGTATAAGGAACAATTATGACCCTTTTCTTCAAACAAGAGACCGATTGAATCAATATAAAATTACAGGCCATCCTTCAGACAAAGTAGAAATTATTATTCTTGGGGGAACATTTCTTGCCCTGGATAAGAATTATCAGGAGTGGTTTGTAAAAAGGATATTCGACGTACTCAATAAGAAGGAAGGTGAAGATTTAGAAAAGGCACAGAATTTGAATGAAACTGTAAAACATCGATGTGTGGGATTATGCGTAGAGACAAGAGCCGATTTCTGTTTTGAGGAACACATAAACCAAATGTTAAAACTAGGTACTACGCGAGTTGAAATTGGCGTCCAATCAATCTATCCAGAAATCTTAAAAAAAGTGAGACGTGGTCATACTGTTGAAGATGCTAGACGTGCAACACAACTAGTTAAAGATTCTTGTTTAAAATGTACACACCATATCATGCCTGGACTCTTTGTTGATTTTAACAAAGATTTAGAACAATTCAAGATTTTATTCAAGGATACTCGATTCAAACCAGATTCACTTAAGATTTATCCTACTCTCGTTATCAAGGGGACAGAACTGTATGATTTGTGGAAAAAAAGTGAGTATAAACCACTGTCAACTGAAGAGGGAATAAAACTCATTTCTGAAGCAATGAAATACATACCAAAATATTGTAGAGTAATCCGTGTTCAAAGAGACATTCCAAGCGATAAGATTGTTGCGGGTATTAAAAGTAGTAACTTAAGAGAACTCGTGGAAAGAGAATGTGAGAAAAGAGATATAAAGATACAAGAAATAAGATACAGAGAAGTTGGTCATAAATTCGAGAAAGGAATTATATCAAACTTGGATTCTATAAAATTACTTAGATTTGATTATGATGCCTCTCAAGGGAAAGAAATTTTCTTAAGCTTTGAAGACGTTAAAAACGATGTATTAATTGGATTCTTGAGACTTAGAATTTCTCATAAACCTTTCAGACCAGAAATTGATGAAAAAACAGGATTGATAAGAGAATTACATGTTTATGGTCCTACAGTACCTATCGGTCAGAAAATAAGAAAGGCGTGGCAACATAAAGGTTTTGGTAGAAAGTTGTTGGAGGAAGCTGAAAGAATAGCGAAAAATGAATTTGATATGAAAAAAATTATTATAATTAGCGGAGTTGGGGTCAAGGAATATTACAAGAAGTTTGGGTATAAAAAAGAAGGACCATATGTTTCAACAATTCTCTAGGAATGAAACCTTGATTTATATAAAATGAGTTGAATTTAATATTATGTCCAAAAATTACAAAAAAGTTCTGAAAACTGTTTTGAAACAAATTAAACCCAGCTCTAAAGAGAGAAAAAAACTAAATCAATTAAGTAAAAAAACTCTAAATCTCACAAACAAGGAAGCCAAAAAATACAATGCTAAAGCCATAATAGCAGGTTCCTTAACAAGAAATACATGGCTACCTAATAAGAATGAGTTTGATATTTTCATCATATTTCCAAAAACTATGTCTGAAAAAAGACTAGAAACTTTAGGTCTTAAAATAGGTAAGAGTGTGATTAAAAAATTAAAAGGAAAGTGTGTAATTGAATATGCCCAACATCCTTATGTAAGAGGTACAGTAAACGACATCCAAATAGACATCGTTCCATGTTATAAAGTTGAAAGTGGAGAAAAGATCAAATCTGCTGTTGACAGAACTCCATTCCATGTCAAATACTTGAACAAAAATCTACCAAAAAAATTATCTGACGGTGTTAGATTATTAAAACAATTATGTAAAGGAAATAAAATCTACGGGGCAGATACTAAGACAGAAGGATTTTCTGGTTATGTATGTGAACTTCTGATAATAAAATATAAGGGATTTGTAAATGTCCTGAAAAATGCTGTAAAATGGAAACCCGGAGAGTTTATAGATATTGAAAAATACTACGATAAGAAAGATTTCAAAAAATTGAAAAAAATGTTTAAGAGACAATCCTTGGTATTGATAGATCCTACGGATAAGAATAGGAATGCGGCGGCTGCTATATCAGCAACTAGTTTTTACACATTGAAAAAAATAGCTAAGATCTTCTTGGCCGATCCCTCTAATGAATTGTTCTTTGAAGAAAAACACGAACCTCTAACAGAGGAAGAATTAATCACTCTCCAAATGAAAAGAAGAACTGAATTATTGCTCGTAACATTCAACCCACCAAAGGTCGTGCCTGACATATTGTGGCCTCAAATGAGAAGGTTTGCAGATAGATTAGAAGGAATTCTAAAGGAATACGAATTCCAAGTTCTTAGGAAAGACATTTACACAAATCAAAAAGATTTGGCAGTGGTTTTACTAGAAATGCAGATTTCAAAACTACCTGAAGTAGATGTAAGAGTAGGACCTTTAATCTTTGATCTTGATGATTCTGAAAGATTCTTGAAAAAATACAAGAAGGTTGCAACGGCAGGTCCTTATATCAAGAATAATTATTGGCATGTTGAGATTAAAAGAAAATTTGTGTCTGCTAAGGATAAATTATCTGATAGTTTAAATGAAAAGGCAAAGATTTTAATGGACAAAGGTATTCCCAAATATATTGCTAGTAATGTTGCGAAGAAGTTTGATATAATATCTGAAACCGATAAGATAATGGAATTGATTAAAAAACATGAAAATTTTGGAATTTTCTTGAGAAGATATTTCACTAAAGGAAGTTTAGTTTAAAGTGATAGATATGTTGATAAGACAACCAGCAGTAGCTGGTATGTTCTATAATTTGAATCCAGAGATGCTTAAGAAACAAATTAGACGTTGTTTTGAACATGAACTTGGACCAAAGAAAATAAAAGAAGAAAAATTAGTTGGTTGTGTTGTTCCTCATGCGGGTTATACTTATTCTGGGCCAGTAGCCGCTTGGGTTTATTCCAAGATTCCGAAATGTAATTATGTAATTCTTGGCCCCAACCATAGAGTATTCGGCTCAACCTTTGGCATTATGAAAGAAGGTGTATGGAAAACACCACTGGGATCGGTAAAAATAGATGATAAATTTGCAACAAAGTTGATAGAGAATTGTAGTCTATTAGAATACGATATAATTTCTCATAAATCAGAACATTCAATTGAAGTACAATTACCTTTTCTTCAGTATCGTTTTGGAGAAGATTTCAAATTCGTCCCAGTATCTGTAATGAATGAACTTCCAAGTTTTGATTTCCTTGAAGAATGTAAGATTGTAGGGAAAGCAATCGCAAACATAATCAAGAAAGAGAAAAATCAGTGGATTATTATAGCCAGTTCAGATTTTTCTCATTACATTCCATATGATTTTGCATACTCAACCGACAATTATGTTATAGATGCTATATTAAAATTAAATGAGAAAGAATTCTTCTCAAGGATTCAAGAAAAGAATGCGTCCATTTGTGGATTCGGCCCGATTGTAATTAGCATGATTATTTCAAAAATACTTGGCGCAAAAGAAGGTAAACTCTTAAAATATGCAACTTCAGGGGATGTTGTCCCTGATAAAGGGGCAGTTGTTGGTTACGCAAGTATCATTCTAGAATAACTGGTTGAAATTTTTCTTTTTTTATTTGTTTCTTTAAGATAATAATTATGGAAAAACTCATATTGAAACATACGGTCATTAATGCTGTTCAACATAATGGAAAGGCTGATGTAAAGGCTGTCTTGGGTAAACTGATATCAGAAAAACCTGAATTGAGAGATAGAATAAAGGAACTGATTCCTGAAATCAAAAAAATTGTTAAGCTTGTAAATTCTTGGAATTTGGAAAAACAACAAAAAGAGTTAAAGAAATTAGGAATTACTAAAAAAAGGAGGATAAAGGAAAGAAAAGGTTTACCTGAGTTACCTAAAGCAAAAAAAGGAAAGGTTATCACAGCGTTCCCACCAGAACCGAGTAAATATCCTCACATAGGACATGCTAAAGCCGCATTAATTAACTTCCTTTATGCAAAAAAATATAACGGGAAATTCATTCTACGTTTTGAAGATACGAATCCAGAATCAGTAAAAGAACAATATTATGATGCTATTATTGATGGTCTAAAATGGTTAGGAATAAAATGGAATAAAATTGACTACATTTCTAATCACATTAAAAAATACCACGATGCAACTGAACGTTTAATAAAAGAAAATAAGGCCTATGTTTGTCTCTGTAAACAAAGTGAGATTAAGAAGAATAGGAGACTCATGACTGAATGTAAATGTAGAAATAATGATACAGCTAAAAACTTGGAACTTTGGAAAAAAATGTTAACAACATTGAAAGAGGGTGAAGCTTCTGTCAGACTGAAGATATCTATGAGTCATAAAAATGCAACTATGCGTGATCCAACGATAATGAGAATCCTAGAAAAATCTCATGTGAGAATTGGTAATAAGTATAGGGTCTGGCCAATGTATGATTTTGGTACAGCACTGATGGATTCTTGGGGAGGTGTTACCCATAGAGTTAGATCTAAAGAATTTGAAATGAGAACAGAATTACAACAATTCATACAAAAAAGTTTGGGTTTGAAATCTCCCTACATAACGGAAATTGCAAGATTCAACCTTAAGGGTGTTCCTTCATCAGGGAGAATAATAAGAGAGATGATCAAAAATGGAGAACTACTCGGTTGGGATGATCCTAGACTTACGACTTTAATATCCTTGAAAAGGAGGGGTTTTGTTCCAGAAGCTATAAGAGAATTTTTAATATCTACTGGAGTTTCCAAAGCAGAATCTGTGTTGACATGGTATATGTTAGAGAGTTTTAATAGAAGTATTATAGACTCTAAATGCAACCGTTATTTTTGTGTTTTCGATCCTGTTGAAATAGAAATCAGAAATGCTCCAGAAATAAAAAAAGTGAGGGTTCATCTTCATCCAGACTTTCCAAAAAGAGGTTATAGAGAAATACCTGTCAATGTTAAAAAAATTCTTATTTCGAGGGAAGATTTTGAAAAATTCAGAGGGAAAGAAATTCGTTTAATCGGCTTGTTCAATATAAAATTAGATAAAAAAGCTGAATTCACATCTAAAGAAATCGTGATAGAAATGCCAAAGATACAATGGATATCGGAAAAAAACATTCCTGTAAAGATTTTGATGAATGACGGTACTGAAAAAGAAGGTTTATCAGAGCCAGAAATTAAGAAGCTTAAAGTTAATGATAGAATACAGTTTATGAGGTTTGGTTTTTGTAGGTTAGATCAGACTAAACCCAACCTTATTTTTTATTTTACTCACAAGTAAAAAATTTTATAAAGTTTAAATACTTGTTTTGAATAGCATTTACTGAGGATTGATCCATTATTGGAGGTGAAATTTGATGACAGAATTTAGCATACCTAAAGATTTAGTTGATAAGGTCTTGCAAGCTGTAGAAATAGCTAAAAATACCGGAAAAATAAAGAAAGGTACCAACGAAGTTACTAAGGCGATAGAGAGGGGACAGACAAAATTAGTCGTTATCGCACAGGATGTTGAACCGAAAGAAATCGTCATGCATTTACCTGTTTTATGTGAAGAGAAAAAATGTGATTATGTTTACGTACCCTCAAAAGAAGAACTAGGAAGATCAATCGGTATAAATGTCGCTACTGCTTCTGCATGTATAGTTGAACCTGGTGAAGCAAAAGATTTAATCGAGGGAATTATTAAGAAACTTGATCAAATAAAGAAGAGTTGATCCAATGAAAGATGCAGTGCCAGCAGAGGTCGTACAATTATTAGGAAGAACTGGTATCAGAGGTGTGATGAGAGTTAGGTGTAGAGTTTTAGAGGGTAACGACAGAGGTAAAATACTCACTAGGAATGTTTATGGACCCATAAGAAAGGGAGATATACTAATGTTGAGGGAGACTGAGATGGAAACTGTTGAAAAAATGGAAAGGAGATAAAATTGGTTAAGTGTTCATTTTGTGGGAATAAATTAAATCCAGGAACTGGGAAGATGTTAGTGTTGAAATCGGGGTCTGTAAGATATTTCTGTTCTAAAAAATGTGAAAAGAACTGGCGAATGAAAAGAGATTCTAAGAAGGTAAGATGGACTGAAACATTTAGAAAACAAAAGTAATCATTTAAACTCTTTATTATAATAAAGAAGATTTAGTTAATTTGGGCCGGTAGATCAGCGGTAGATCGCCGCCTTGGCATGGCGGAGAGCATTGCCCGTAAGCCATGGGTTCAAATCCCATCCGGTCCATTAGAGAAGTTTAAAAACTTTTATATTAAAAAATAACAGAGTGTTTGTATGCCTAAAGAAATAAAAGGAATCGTCAGAATCTCAGGAACTGATATAAAAGGTGATGTTCAGTTATTCATATCACTACAAAAAATTAAAGGTATTAGCGGAGTATTGGCTAATGCTATATGTAGGATTCACAATCTCGAGCGTGAGAGAAAAGTTGGTACTTTGAATAAAAAGGAAATAAAAAAAATCGAAAATACTTTAAAAACCCCATCCAAATTTGGGATACCATCTTGGATGTTGAATAGAAGGAAGAATTCAGAAACTGGTGAAGATCAACATTTGATTGAATCAGATTTAACGTTTACCCAAAAACAAGATATCAAAAAAATGATGAATATAAAGTCTTACAAAGGCGTGAGACATATGTTTGACCTGCCTGTAAGGGGTCAGAAAACAAGGAGTTCTTTTAGAAAGGGAACTACAGTTGGAGTAGTTAGGAAGAAATCAATGCCTGCAAAAAAGAAGAAGTGAAAATAAATGAGAAAGATTAAGAAGAAGCTCAAAAAACCAATCAAACCTTGGGACAAGGAACGGATGGATAAAGAAAATATATTGTTGAAGACTTTTGGTTTAAGAAGAAAACATGAGATTTGGAAAGCTGAATCTATTCTGAGATCATTCAGAAGAAGGGCAAGAGATTTGGCTGCGAGAAGAGATAAAACCCAAGAAAGGATTCTTTTAGATAAACTCTATAAAATGGGTTTATTAGGTAAAAATGCTGATTTAGATGATGTTCTTAGTTTGACAGGGGAAAATTTATTGGAAAGGAGATTACAAACCATTGTCTTCAAGAAAAAAATAGCAAATACACCCAAACAGGCGAGACAATTCATAACTCACGGTCATATAGCAATTGAAGGTAGGAGAACCATATATCCTAGTTTTTTTGTGACTCGTGAATTAGAAAATAAAATTTCTTATTTTGAGAATTCCCCAATAAAAAAAGAAAAGTGAAATCAGGTGATTAATTGGCAAGGAAAAGAGATAAAAAGAAAACAATAACAAAAAAATATGAAATCAAGGCCACAAAAAAAGGTGCTTGGGGGATTGCTCACATTTTTTCGACAATGAATAATACTATCATCCATATAACTGATATAACTGGAACGGAAACGATAGCTAAGTATTCTGGCGGAATGATGACAGATAGGGATAGGGAACAAGGAAATCCTTTTCCTGCTATGCGAGCTGCCAAACGTGCAGCACAAGATGCTAGAGAAAAGGGAATAATTGGTGTAAATATAAAAGTGAGAGGTAGAGGTGGGCACCATAAAAAGGCCCCAGGTCCAGGAGCACAACCAGCAATCAGAGCCCTAGCAAGGAGTGGTCTACAGATTGGAATCATAGAAGATGTTACACCCACCCCAACGAATGGAACAAAAAGAAAGGGCGGACGTAGGGGTAGAAGAGTTTAAAAGTTTAAGTATAAACTTAAATTCTCTATGAACAAAAGTTTAGATAATTGGTGGTAAATTGGAAGTAAAAATCCTTGAAAAAGATAATGAAAAAATAAAATTTATTGTTGAAGGTATCAACTCAGCTTTAGCAGGTGAGTTAAGAAAAATAATGATGACACAGATGCCCACGCTCGCTATAGAATGGATTGATTTTGTCAAGAACGATTCTGCCCTGTGGGATGAAGTAATCGCTAATAGACTCGGTTTAATACCATTAAAATATAAGATGAAATTCTATAACTTCAAGGATAAGTGTAAATGCAAGGGTAAGGGTTGTACACATTGTCAAGTGAGTTTGAAATTAAAGAAAAAAGGACCTTGTACTGTTTATTCTGGTGATCTTGTTTCCATGGATAAAAAAGTGAGACCTGTCTACGATAAAATACCAATAGTTGAATTGGTAGATGGGCAAGAACTGGAATTTGAAGCTATCGCACAACTGGGTCTTGGAAAGGAACATGCCAAGTGGCAGACCTCTATAGTTGGTTATAGAGCTGTACCAAACATAATAATCGGTAAAGGTGTGAATCTCAAAAAATATGTAGAAAGATGTCCTAGAAATGTCTTTATTTTAAAGAAGGGTGTTTTAAAAGTAAATAAACCATTAGAATGTAACCTGTGTTTACAATGTGTTGAATTGTCAAATGGTAAGATAAAAGTAGAAACTGAAGAAACAACATACCTATTCAACGTGGAGACGGCAAGTGGATTGTCACCAGTAGAAATTGTCTCAAAATCTATAGATGTTCTATCTGATAAATTGAAAGAATTTGAAGAGGGTTTAAGAAAATTAAAATAATCCTTTCTAATAATATTTATCGAGCAGGGGTAGCCAAGTCTGGTCAAAGGCGCAGGATCTATCGATGCGAAACTCAGATGCGAGACTTAAGAATGACTTGGGAAATCCTGTCCCTCAGTGGGTCCCTGGGTTCAAATCCCAGCCCCTGCATTATTTTTTTCCCTTGTAAAACATCACTAAACTTATCCAAACCATTGGTGTTAACACAAAAATAACTATCAATGCGCCCAACACTGGAATCAAGCTTATTACCAATGCTAAAATTCCGTAGAATAAGATTAGACTAAACATTTCAAAGTAATTTTTCTTAACTATTCTTATACTCATCACAATAGTCTCAATCACGTCCAATCGATCAACGACTATACCAGGAAAAATCAAAGAAAACAAAATTATCATAAATAAAAATAGAATAATTCCTACTACGGCTCCACCAGGAAAAATGAATCCAATACCTAAGACTAATATTGTCATCAAGAAGAATCCTATAATAAAAACAAGAATACAGGTGAGCAGACCCGTTAACCCCATCCTTTTCGCAACTTTAAACATTGTATTAACTCTTGTTTTACCTCTCAAAGCTTGGGCGGCCATGCCATATAATCCAGTTTTGAGAAAGACCCAAACCAATCCAGATGTTACGAAGAATATGAAAGCTTTACCCACACCCTCTAGAAGGGATAAAACAGAAACTATCCTAGATATAAATTCCCTAGGAGATAACAAGATTAAAGCTGATAATTCTGCTGAACTCAGTATTATTCCTATCCCTATCAATCCAATAATCCCAACTATAGTTAAGACGATTAATTCTGCTACTACAAAACTCATCCAATTTTCTTTATAACTTTCCCATGATCTTCTAATGTAATTAAGAACTTCCATTATACCAATTAATATTAATTATCAAATAAAATAAGTTTTTCTAAGGGAAATTTTTTAATGTGAGAAAATGGATATAGAAACTCTGTCGATTTTTGTCTTTTTTGGAGTAATCGGAATTTTGATATATCTTGACAAAAAAAACATCGAATTCAATAAAGGACTTGCGATAAGACGTACAAAAAAAGGAATAAAAATTCTTTCAGAGATTGCAAAAAAACATAGAAAATTTTTAATAATTGTAGGTAATTTCGCTGTTGGTTTATGTATTGTTGTGTCATTAGTTGGCCTGTTCTTTTTAGTTCGTGCGACCTTTTCTGGTGAGAGGAGTGCCGGTGTTGTTTTACCTACTGTAGGGGAGTATCGTTATCCAGAACCTATCTACAGTGTACCATTTTGGTATTGGATTATTGCAATTTTTATTATCGTAACCGTTCATGAGCCCATGCATGCCTTATTCGCTAGATTAGAAAGAATAAAGATAAAGGATATGGGCATCCTTCTCTTTTTCGTCCTTCCTATAGGGGCTTTTGCAGATCCAGATCAAAAACAAATGAAAAGATTATCAACTATAAAGAAATTAAGAATTTTTGCCGCAGGAAGTTTCGGGAACATAATTGTTGCAGGTATCTTCTTCCTTTTAATAATGAGTTATGATTTTTTGGTAAGTTCTTTGATAGAAGGTGAAGGTATTGTTTTTGAAAAAACCATAGAAAACACTGGAGCTCAAGAAGCTAGTTTGACTGGAATTATAAATGAGATTGATGGAAAAGAAATAAAATCCCTCTTGGATCTTTCTGAAGCAATGAAGGGTATAAAACCTGGTGATACAATCGAAGTTAAAACAACTCAAGGAACATTTCAGATAAAAACTACTCCAAATCCAGAAAACGCAGAAAAGCCATTCATAGGTATTAGTAATCCTAGGACTTTATTCGTGTATAAAGGATTTATAAAGAATTTGGGTGTAGTTTCTGAAGGAACTCTACGTTCTCTATTTTGGATTTTAGGCTTGTTAGAATGGATATTTATCCTTAGTCTCGGCGTTGGTCTATTCAACTTATTCCCAATAAAACCCCTAGATGGGGGTTTGATGCTAGAAGAAATCATCAAACATTTTTATAAGGGAAGGTATGTCTCACATATGGTTAATGGTATTTCATTACTGGTCTTATCATTGCTCCTAACAAACTTATTTGGACCCAGCATTTTGGGATTGATAAAATAAAATTATTTAACCTCAACTTTTCTTATTTCAAAAATCCTTATGGGATAAATTTTACTGCCCTCTTTCAAAACTGAATTTTTTAGAGTGTTATTTATTACTTTCTCAATGAATTTATCCAAATCAATAGACTCTATTTCTTTTTTGACTTTATCTTCAACAAATTTCTTCAAACTAATTTCAACGTTTTTCTTAATCTTCTTACTCGTTATGGTCATGATCTTAACTCTGATATTCTTTCCATCTTTGGTTTTAAGATTCTGAATCGTATCTATTTTTTTAATCCCATACCTGATTGATCTAGATATATAGTCTCTTAAACACTCAAATCCAACAAACTCAGTATGACCCTTATTCCCATCAATCTTGATCACTTTGAAGTAAAACTTTAGATAATATTTACTCAAATCGTCTATCAGATTTATTAAGTTCACATCTACTTTTCTCCCAATCAATGTTTTAGGATCACCAATTGGTGTTTCACCGATTACTTTCTCGTTGAATATCTTGGGTGCTACCAAAGTGTACCATTCCTTTCCTTTCAATTTCTTTGGCATCCCATCATCTCTGCACTATAAGTTTAGCTTGTTTTGGGTCATAACGCCAGCCAGGAAGAATGTCCTTCCTATCATAATATTTGCCTAATCTCCTGATTTTAGATTCTAGGAGTTCCAAACCTCTCTTAGAAGTATAATCTTTTTTGTTTGTTCTCAAGTGTTCTCTGAGGTTGACTGCTTGTTTTAAAAGATTTAAAAGGTCTTCTGGAATCTCTGGATATAGATTATTCTCTTTCATTATTTCTGAGATATCGTTGCCAGTCATATCCTTTACAGAAGGTATCCCAAACTGATCACGCAGTATTAAACCAATCTTAGAGGTTGAATTTCCTTCCTTTGCCAACTTGACAACTAATTCTTCCACTTCGTTCTTCTTATATCTGACCCATCTTGGTGTGGTTTTAGTCGAAGGTCGTTTGGATCCCGCTTTTCCTTTTTTTCTAGCGTGTATTCTTGCCAATCACCCACCAAACATCTCTTTTAACAACCATGTGAATATCAAACCAGCAGTCGAAAGAAAGGCTATCAAGGAACCTAGCATAGCCAATATAGCTGGTATGCCTTTAGGAGTTATTATAGTTAAACCTATTCCTGACGAAAGCATCAATGCCCCGAGTATTAAAAACACTATACAGTATCCTTCTGCCTTTTCAAATTTACTCTTACTCTTCAACATATCTAAAATCTTCATGTTTAATCTACCTATTTCAACATAAATAAAATAAATACACTTAAGAATTTTTCTAAAATATTTAAAATCATCTTTTCATGTACCTGGCTCTTTTTTGTATTTCTTCAACCCTTTTCAATACTTTACCTGCATCAGAATATTCTTTTTTATAGCCCTTAATGATGTTTTTCCAGCAGGTATCTAATATTTTAAAATGTGTTGATTTCAAAGCTTCATGTAATAACTTCATGTCAGTGCCCTGGTCTTCTATTTTCTTAGAGAAGAAACCTAAGCCAAAATCTATGAAATATATTTTTTCATTTTTCATAATCATGTTGGAAGTCGTGAGGTCGCCATGAATTATACCTACCGAGTGAAGCTTTCCTATTAATTTCCCGATATCAAGAGAGATTTTTTCTATTGTTTTTTTATCAGATTGATTCAATAACTCTTTTATTCTTTCGCCGTCAATGTATTCCATAATGATTTTGTTTTGTTTCTTATCGATCTCAAAAATTTTTGGTGTAGGAACCCTTGCTCTTTTTGCTTGAGATAAAAGGTGAGATTCCAACGAAGTTCTCGTTCTCCTTATCTTTTCATCAATCTGTTTTATCCTATACTTCTTTTTTATCCTATCTTTAATTATGACATCTTGTCCATCTAGTTTTGACAAAAAGAGTTTTGCCTCTGCTCCTTGTTTTATCATCTTCATGTCATCATCTCTAAAATTCTTTTAATATTTTTTAAAAATTTATCCAATGCCTTTCTTCTCATGGATATTTTATCTTTTTCTTCTAGTTCAAGTTGTGAAAAAGTCTTAGAGTATCCTTCAGGAATGAATATAGAATCAAATCCAAATCCGTGTGTTCCCTTCATTGGTTTTTTTGAAATATATCCATTTACTCTACCAGAATACATGATTGGGAATTTTTCCGGAGAACATATAGCTATAGCTGTTATTACATAGGCTGATCTATCTGAAACATTCATTCTATTCAAAAGGTCACACCAGTACTTAAAACCAATACCGTGTTTTTTTGTTTCTCTATCTATAAGAGATCCGGGAAGTCCATTCAAAACATTTATGAATAATCCAGTATCTTCTACCAAGACTGTTTTATTGTAAATTTTTGATGCTTTCTTCGCTTTATCTTTCGCAACTTTTTCAACATCCTGAGATTCTAATTCAGGAATGGGTTTGTCTGGTTTCAAGTGCCTTAAATCAATTACTCCTTTCAGAATTCTATTGAATTCTTCCACTTTTTTTCTATTAGTTGTTACAAAATAAATTTCCATTTTTTCTTCTCCATTAACTAAAAAATAATTTATTTGAAGTATAATAATATTTTATGAAAAAAGAAACTCTCGGGACTTTTTTGGTGATATGTACCGCTATAATAAGCGGTTTTGCAATACCTGTCAATAAATTATTGATAATTGACCTAAGTCCAACTGTCTTTACTGCAACAAGAGCTATATTAATAGGCATTGGTTTTTTTATCATTGTATCTTTTAAAAATAACTTCAAGTTTAAAAAATTCAAAAAGGTTCCTTGGAAGAGTCTTTTGATAATTGGTTTCATAGGCGGTGGACTCGCTTTTCTATTTTATTTCACTGGAATAAAACTAACAACAAGTGGAAGGGCGGCATTCTTGCACAAAACGTTGCCGATTTACACAATTATATTGGCTTTTTTGTTCCTCAAAGAAAAGGTAATCAAAAAACAAATTTTAGCATTAATTTTAATGCTTTTCGGAACATTCATGATTTATTCATCAACAATTGCTCCGAGTGAATTGTGGCTTGAACCTTCAATAGGAGATTTTTTGGTCATACTGGCAACTTTTTTATGGGCAGTAGAAAATACAATAGCAAAGGGAGTGATGATAAAAGGAGAATCAAATTTCGTTGTTACATTCTCGAGAATGTTCTTCGGAGCAATTTTACTGTTTGGTATATTATTGGGATTGGGTAAACTTGACCAATTACTTTCTTTGACTATAGAACAGATAGGAAAACTTCTAATATCAACTACCATTCTCTTCGGTTATGTGTTTACTTGGTACTGGGGAATAAAAATGATAAATGTGTCGAAGGCTGCTCCTTTGTTATTATTATCGCCTGTTATATCTTTGTTTTTAGGTGTTATCTGGCTTGGCGAACCAACCCCAGAACTTCAACTACTTGGTTCTATTCTTATACTAATAGGAGCATACATAGTTTCAACAATCAAGAGTGAGTTTATAACAGCTGTCTAAAATCTTTCCCATAATCTCTTCGCTAATTTTTCTGAAATTATTTCACATCCATACTCATAGTGTACTGTAATAAAATCTCCAATTTTTGCACTTGGAATAAAATTCAATTTTACTTCTAGTATCCCTATTGGGGTATCAACTGTCGCATCTTTGTTGATGTTCAAGATTTTCCCAGGTTTTATCCTGCATGAATTTACTACTATATCGGGCTTCATGTCGGCTCTCCATTTTACGACTTCATCGTGATTTTCAAAATAATACTTTCGTATAATTTCTTCGTCGATAATTGTTTTTCCTTGTTTTTTGGCAATATGTGCCATGAAGAACAATGCAACTTTAAATGGTTTTAAATAATCTTCTTTCAATCTTCTATTCTTTACAATGTTTTCTTTGATTTCATCAAGGAATTTTTGACTTATATTACCGCGATTAACTAAAACTTTACCGCACGGGAAGGCATACTTGAGAAATAGTCTTTTATTGGAAACCTTTAGTGAATTGTCCATGAGAAGAAAATAAAATGATTGAAATAAATAGTTTAACTATATTATTTGACGCATCTATGGATCAGGTTAATTATATGAAATCCATTGCTTTAGTTGCAGCATTCAATGAAGAGAAAACTATTCAGGAAGTGATTTCTCGGTTGAAGAGTGTTAACCTAAACTCAATTGTGGTGGATGACGGATCTATTGATAAAACAAGTGAAATTGCAGAAAAATCTGGTGCAATAGTCACCAGACACCCAGAAAACGAGGGAAAGGGTGAAGCATTAAAAACTGGTTTTGAGTATATTTTGAAGAATTATCCTGATGTAGACAATATTATTATAGTTGATGCTGATCTCCAATATCGTCCAGAAGAATCCATCAGATTATTAAAACCCTTAGAGAATAGAGAAACTGATTTTGTGATGGGATTTAGGAATTGGCGTACTATTCCATTTCGGCACAGAATAGGAAATTTTGTTTGGAGGACTTCTTTCAATTTGTTTTTTGGAACAAAACTAAAAGATACAAATTGTGGATTCATGGCCCTATCTAGAAAAGCTATGAAAAAAATGAAGAGAGCATATGGAGGATACATAATTGAGAATATGATGTTGATAGATGCAATAAAAAATAATCTCAAGATAAAACAAGTACCAGTAACTGTTGAATATAGATTGAAGAGAAATATTCCCAGTGGAATAAAGGTAGTTCTTGGTTGCTTGATTTTTATAATTAAAGAGGGAATTAAATACCGATTAGATAAAATTTAAAGAATTAATTACAAAAATAGTTAGTTAATGGGAAGATAGCTCAGTCCGGGAGAGCGCTCGGCTGAAGACCGAACTGTAAAAAAACAGGGTTATGTTGTCGCGAGTTCAAATCTCGCTCTTCCCACTTCTTTAAGGCTAATTAATAGTACATTTTGTTTTATGTTTAGGGTTACCAAAACCGATTAATTTTAACCAATGAACCAAATTTTTTCTACCATTGAGATAAAGTCTATGTCCTATTGATATGAAACCACGCTTGTCTATTCTGATTATGTTATAATCTACGCAAGGTGAAAAACCGAACTGTCTAAGAAGTTTCTCCACTTGTACGATGATCCCTTTACTTTTTTGTTTAATAGAAAGTACAGGATAAATACCATTTCTTAAATAAAGAGTACCATCTGTATCAACCAACCCCTTAAAGAAAAATAATAAAAATTTTTTATTTTCCATCACAACTCGAGGGATGACAATATTATCCTTAGGTCCTATGTTCATTCCTATATCCTTTAAGAAATTAAATAATCCCTTTGATCTGGTTGTGATTCTTATTGTTTTCTGTCCTTTCAGTTTATCTATTTTAACATTTAAATTAAGTAATCTTTTATAAAGAGGTGTCAGGCGGTCCTCAAAGTATTTTTTATCATCTATAGAGTGGCCAGTGATCGAAATCCAATAATCTACTCTTCTCCCTCTCACATATTTATTAATACAGCCATCTCCTGTTAAAATTCCCAAGAATTCTGCTAAATCTTCTGACATAACTTCAGGTAAATTTAATCCTCTCTTTCTGTCAAAGCAACTTAAATTGGGTTGAAAACTTAGTTTCATTTTTATCAAAAATTATTATCCTAAGAATAGATAATAACTTTTTGGAGGAGTAAAGTTGTGATGAATATTTCTCAGTTTTTTAATATTATAATTCTAAAACTCTTTAGGTGAATATAATAAAAATTAGGATAATTCCTCTCCATGAAGTTCCAGAAAAACTCTTGAAAAAAGTGAGGGAAGAATTGAAAATAGCTTTTCATATGATTGGTGATATATCGGATGTGGAAAGATTACCTAAATCAGCATTAAACCATTTCAGAAACCAATATAAATCTGAACAATTATTGGATTTTCTTGAAAAACACTATAAAGGTAGAATCCTTGGTATCACAAGAGAGGACATTTACACAAAAGACTTGAACTTCATTTTTGGTCAAGCAAAGATGGGTGGTAGAGTAGCCTTAATAAGTATATGTAGGTTAGATCCCACTTTTTTTCATCAACCTAAAGATGAAGGATTGTTAGAAAGAAGGGCTGTAAAAGAGACTATTCATGAAGTGGGTCATATGCTAGGATTGACTCATTGTAATAAAAGGAGTTGTGTTATGAATTTTTCCAACACAATAGGTCAAGTAGATAGAAAAACTAAATATTTATGTGATATGTGTAAACTACAATTGGGGTTGTGAAAAAATTTAAATAAATAGAGGTTTGATACTGATTTTTATGATAGAAGGAGAATTGACAGAACATCGTGTTGCCATATGGGATAAAGATGTATTTGATGAACTTCAGGAGTCTGGATTTGGAAAGGTTGTAGAAGATCGTTTAGAATTGGCTCTAGTCGAAGCAATGTTCTTGATTGAGAAGAAGAAATTAAAAGTGAGGGTTGAAGGGAAGAAAAGGTACATGAAAAAGAAAAAATTTTATGATTATGCGACGAAAAATGAAAGAAATTTTCATGCAAGATTAATCGTGTATTCTGATTTAAGAGAAAGGGGTTTTGTTGTCAAGACTGGGTTTAAATTCGGCTGTGATTTCAGAGTCTATGCTAAAGGTGTAAAAATTAAGAAAGGACCTAAAGCCCCTCATGAGCACACGAAATGGGTCGTACATGCTATACCAGAGGAGTTTACTTGTTCTTTTTCAGAATTATCTAGAGCAGTGAGACTTGCACAGAATATTAGAACGGAAATGATATGGGCGGTAGTGGACAGCGAGAATGATGTAACTTATTATTCAATAAAAAGAATAACTCCTTAATAGATTCTGAATCTTAGTATTGCCCCTAAACCACCCATTCTATCAAACTGTTCACCCGATTCATGTGTTTTTGATATTATCTCTATTCGACCTTTTTTTCTTTCTATTCCCTCAGCCAATTGTTTTATTCTCTCTTCTCTTATCTTTTCTTCTGATATCAATAGAATTTTGATCGCTCCGATATTATTCGCTTCTTTAATTTGTTCTAATCCATACAAACCTAGACCATCATCCTTGTTTAAATGAGTAAAGAACTCTTGGATTATTTGGGTTTCTTTTACTATTTCACTGTCTTTTATCACTTTTTCTAAGGTTCCTTTTTTTAGTATTTCATTAATACCAGATTTAGTTGCTGAAGATGTTGAATTGATGATAATTTTCCGTTTGATTTCTGGGTATCTTTCTTGTATGATTTTTTGAACATGTTCTTTCGTGAAGCCTGGACCAGCTAAAATAATCTTTTCTACTTTTTCGGAAAATTTATTGATTTCAGTCCCTATTTTTTTATAGAATTCGGTTAATTTTTCTTCTTCTTGTATTGAATGTGGGTTAGTTAATTCTGAAATTAAATCAATACCACTCCTCTTCAGTAGTCCGAAAGTTGCTTGGGTTGAGTCAGTAACCACGATTAAAACTTCAGGGGTTTTGGTTTGGGCTTTCTTCAGTTTTTTGATTTGGTATTCTTTCCACTCTCTCTTGTAAATCGTTAAAATTGAGTTAATTTTTACTTCAATAGTGTGAAAGGAGCCTATATGTACATCTTCTGGCCCTTCTATAATTTTTCCTGTGAAGCGAAGGGTGTTTTTGTATTTTTGAAATTCTATCTTCTCCACCTGAATCTTGAGAACCATGGTTTTCTTGCCAATTTTTTCTTTTCGTCCTTCTCTTTCTAAAAACTGACTCCTTAAGGTTCTCGTCTCGATTTCATCTCCAGGTTCGACTATACTCTCTAGATACCATAAATCGTCATTGATGTTGATCTTAATTTTTACAAATCCTTTCTTAAAATTGGATACAAGAATGTTCATCTAAACTCCTAGGTTTCTATAGTGTTAGAAAAACATATTAGTTTACAAACCAAAACATTCATTGTATGAAGACTAGGAAAGGAGCTATAGATGAATTCGCGTTTGTCCTTGTGGCCGGTTTAATAATGATAGTCGTGATGCTTCTAATCTGGAGTGTGCCTTCAGAAGAGGGAGAAAAAAACGCAACTGAAAATGTGACTGAAATTTTCGTTATAGGCGCACAATTTCAAGATGTTCCTAGATATATAAGGATTGGTGATTTCCCCATCAGTTATCAAGTTGGTTCCGAGGGCCTATCTGAAAGGAGAAATATAGAAATTAGGAAGGGGGTTTGGGAAGATAAACATGAGAGTATGGGTGGTGAAATCTCAAAGAACATGGAGCAAGTGACAGGAGGTTTTATTATAATTCAAGTCTTGGATACAAATTCCGAAGGTGATTTAGTAGTTAAAATCAATGAGGAGGTAGTATTTGATCAGAAAGTAACTTCTGGTAAAATTGAGATACCGATTGCAAAATCACTGTTGGTATACTATAATGTTATAGAAGTATCAACAACAAGCCCTGGTTGGAAATTCTGGACGAGTAGTTATTACATAATAGATAAAATTGAATTTGGCATCGATTTCTTCGGAAATGTTGAAAGACAGGAAGCATTCACTGTTTATGAAAATGAATTAGAAGACTTCAAATCAGGTTTAGTCAGTTTTTATGTTGATGATGTACAGGGCGAAGGTGATTTAATAATAGAGATAAACGGATATCAAATATTCAAGGGAAGACCTACAACGAGTTTCACCAAGTCTTTCGGATTGTTTGATGTTGGCTTAGTTAAAGGAATTAATACAATAACATTTTCTACAGAACAAGAAACGAGTTATGATATAGACAATGTTAACATCGTAATAACCCATGAAGAGATGGGACAAAAAACAAGAACTAAAAGCTTTTACGTGAGTAGTTCTGATTATAAAAGATTAAAGACAAGAGACGGGGAAATAAAGTTCTACATCCTGGATTCTAACTATCTTGGTTCTTTATCTATAACTATAACAGATTCACGAGGAAGAAAAAATCCTATAAGAACTATATCGTCATATTCTGTTGGGGATTTAAGAACTGTATATTTTGATTCTGATGATGTGGAAATTGGAACTAATAAAGCCACTTTCGAGGCCTCTGGAGAAGGAAGTTTTGTTCTAGGTGATCTTAAAATTAATACCTAGGTTGGATACAACAAACGAAGAAAATCTCTAGTTCCTGTCGATGCTCCTAGAATTGCTATTATCAATTTAATGTAATTATTGAATTCCTTGTCCTCAGAAAACTTGTCCATACTAAGTAAAATTAAAACGATTACTATGAATTTTATGATAACAAATGAGAATGGAGTCCCAAAAAACTCTATCAAGTATCTTGGTAACACATGTTGTTCGTAATAACCAAAATAGTTTAAAGACACAAAAGTCGTAGTAGCATCGAAAAGATGAAGGCTTGTTACGACCTTATTTTCTACTAACCATGGAATAATATAAAGACCTACTAACCAAGGTATGAGATAAATAAAGACATAAGCAAGACCGAGTAAGTTTTCATACTTGAGAATTCCTAGAATAGGAGATAATAAAATCAAGCCTGTTATGAACATGATTTTGTAGTATGGAATTTTCCATTTTTTCTGTAAGGTTAATGACACCAAAAGAAATGAAATGGTCGCTCCAAAAACAAGAAAATAGATTTCTGGCGTTTGGAATAAACAATTGGTCAAAATTCCAGCATCTTTAAGAACCCTGACTGAACTTCCTAATATAACGAATGGTGAGACTGCGAGACCCAATCTTTTATCTATTTTTACACTCAGATGTTTAAGTAATTTGAAGATGAGGTAAACAAAAAAGATGAGTACGATCGCAAAAACGGTGGTACTTTCTGCTGTATAAGCACTAGTGCTACAAAAGAATTGATGAATCATATTTTGAATTTCCATAAGAGAATATTATTAATTCATCAAACTAATAAATGAATGATGATATGATACCGAGCGTTGCCTTATCTTATTCAGTCGTCTCGGGTTTAATGGCTTGTTTGTTATTCATTACAGGCATGTTCTGGGAAAAGGATAAAAAGAAATCGAGGGTTGTTCTCATATGGGCTTGTTTGTTCTTAGCGGGTTCGTTCGCTGGTCTTGAATCTGCTCTATGGTCTGAAGGATACAACATGTTTGACTTAGTTTTAAATTTTAATTTTCCATTAACAGTTTATTTTATCATCTGGTTCATGTTCATAATTTGGCTGTTCGAATCGAGAAAAGAAAGAAAATTTTGGGTTGTTCTTTTGATTTTACTGGTCATCACGTCTATAGTTGCTATGAACTGCATGAACTGCCTTCAATTGTAAGACATTTATTTATAAGACATAAATAATATATTAAAGTTATTAAAGGAAGGAGGAAGAAAATGAAGAAGTTATTGCCTTTGTTGCTTTTGACTTTAGTAGTTGTCGTTTCTGGATGTGTTGGCCAAGCGCCAGCAACAACAATAACATGCACTGGTGCAGGAATTACAGATGGCATAACGATAACAGATTTCTCTTTTGATTTTAACGAGATTTACGGAGGAGAGTCAGTGGGTCTGACTTTGACAGTCGAAAACCTTGGTGGTTCAGATGGTACATTCGAAAGTTACCAATTGTTTGGACCTGATATGGTAACAAGTGGGGCCACTCCAATGCAGTGGGAAGTTACAAGTGGGGGTTTGTCTGACTTAAATCTAGCTGTAGATCTATCAGCGCCAAACCAAGATTTGGGTATTCCAGGTGGGATGGAAACAGTATTATGGACTGTACAAGCACCAAGTGGATTAACAGTTGAGACACCATTCAATTTCAACGTAAGAGAAACTTATGAATACCAAACATCATTTTCTGGTATATTAACAGTGATGAGCTCGACTTACTTAAGAACACTGCCACCAGAGGAAAGAAAGGAATTGATTCAGAGTGGAGGTTTGACTGCACAATGTCATACTGGAGGACCCATTAAAGTTGAGGGTGCCGCAGGTACACATTTTGTAGACCCAGCAAGTTCACCGAAAAAGTTAAGGTTCAAAGTTACTAATATGGGACCAGGTTTTCCATTCTATGAGGTTGGAGGAGATAGTAATTACGATGATATAAGTGATACAAGTATGTACAGGATTCATGTTAAGCTTACTACAGGAACAGTGGTTTGTGCCGATCAAGTTAAAACCTTAAGTAGAGGGCAAACTGGAACGTTTGATTGTACTTTTACAGCACCAACACCATCAGCGAAGACGGATTACACTTTCCAAGTGGACGTAGAATACTACTATTGGCAAGATAGTGCAACAGCAATCAAGGTACTAAGACCGCTTTAGAGGAATTTAACTCTACCCCTATTTTTTAATTTTGGTAGAGATTTTAAGTTTTGTTTAAGGAAGGGCTTATTCTGGTTTTTATTTAAAATTGGAAATGTTAATTGATTTTATGAAAAGGTTAATGATTTTATTATCTCTGATTCTGATTGTTATATTTTCTGGATGTGGTGAACAGGATATTTCGATAGTTGATGATATTAAAGATGGTGTAAAAATAACAGATTTCTGGTTTGATAGTTCAAATGCCTATCCAGGAGATAGGGTGGGTTTGAATCTAGAATTACAAAATATTGGGGAAGTTAAAGCTACCGATATAAGTGCAACATTGTTTGGACCTGATTGGATAACTAGTCCTTCAACAAAAATTATTCCCCCCTTATCCCCTTCAGAACCTGAAGTACAAATTGAGGGTGAATCTCGCATTGGGAGGTGGGTATTAACTGCTCCTGATGTAGAAACAGAAACAAACTATGATATTGGAACAAGAGTTATTTACAAATATAGTACTGTTTATACAGGAACGTTAAGAATTATCAAAGATGTTTATTTAGAAACTTTAACAGAACAAGAAAGAGGCGGTTTATTAGAAAAGAATGGTGTAATTTCATCAACAGTAACGGGTGGACCTTTGTCTGTCAGTCCTGTAAAAGGTAGAAATTTTGTCATATCTTCGGGGGACAGTGGTACTAGGCCAATTGTTTTTAAATTGACTAATTCGGGAAGCGGATATCCTACTAGTACAAAAAATATAAATGATGACAAGTATAAAGTCACAATTTCATCAAACACAGGTTTCACTGGTTGTGATTCGTATGGTACTCGAGTAGTAAAATTAAGTAAAGGTGAAAGTCGATTATTCAATTGTAACTATGATATACCCGGTTATGGATTAATTGTAAACAAACAAGACGTTGTTTTTTCCGTGACATTTGATTATTATTATTATGTCGATGATATAGCTTCAATTATTGTTAATCCGTTGCTTGGAATCTAATTTTTAAGTGTAAACTACTAAGATATTATATATGATAAAAAATTTCGTTATTATTCTATCATTGATTGTTATCGTTACAATTTCTGGTTGTATTGGCCAAACGCCCTCAATAACAGGTGGACCTGGTATTGTGATAACAGATGCTTCAGTAGATTATTCGCCTATATTTGCAGGGGATACGGTGGGATGGAATTTAGAAGTTCAGAACCAAGGGGAAGACGACACCTTAATACACAGAATAACATGGTTTGGTGTTGATATGTCAGCCTGGAGTTTAAATCCTTCTGGACCCATTGATATATCAACACGACCTAATGTTGTGGGAGCTGATCCTATAACAGGTTTTGAAGGGGGCACTTATTTTGAGACTAGATCAATTACAGCACCTACTATTATAAAATCTCCAACTACTGTTGACCTCGGGATTAGAATTGAATACTCTTACGATACAGATTTCTCAGCAACTATAAGAGTTATGGATCCAGACTATCTTAGAACGTTATCTGCCGAAGAAAAAAATGCCTTGATACAATCTGGTGGTATTAGAGATTCAACAAGCACTTCGGCACCTTTATCTGTAAAGGCGGCTAGCGGTGCTCATTTCGTAGCAAGGGGAGGCCCTGCAAGAGACATAACTATCCCATTCAGAATTACTAACATTGGTCCTGGCCTTCCGTATAGATATGGAGTAGAATCTGCTGATGATGCAGCAACTACTGGGGGTTTATACGAAGTTAGTGTAGCAAGTACAAGTTCTAATTTAGATTGTGGTGGTATAGGTAATATAGTATTGAGTAGAGGTAAAAATGGTGGTTTTGGTTGTGACCTCACTATTCCTTCAACAGTCATTAATTATGAGGATCGTACATTTTCTTTAACACTTAGATACAATTATTATGTGGATGGAAGCACGAGCCTAACCATCAATCCGGAATATGGTACTTAAGTAATTTATTAATGGGTCCACCCGGAATTGAACCGGGCTTTCTATTTTATTTTTTCAATTCTTAAATTTCCTCTTACTCTGAAAGAGTTTAACTCTAGACTACATGGGTTCGACCGGATTTGAACCGGCGATCTTCACCGTGTGAGGGTGACGTCTTAACCAACTGGACCACGAACCCTAAATGGTAATTCTATTTTCCTATATTTTCGATAATAATCGGGGGTATTTTTCACATATAATAATTTGTTATTTTTTAATTTTTCTTTAAATCTGATAATATGCTTCAAGTTAGAACTACCAATAATCTCGAAATATCTTATTATCTTTCTAAAGGACCTTGTTCCTGTTTCTTTATCTGTTATAAATGAGATAAAGTTAAGTTGTCCTCCACGTTGTGCCACTTGGCTGAGTAGATTCTTATTATGAGATGTAAATCTGATACATAAACATCTTCCATCTTTAGCAATACTTCCATCAGTATCCATTAATCCACGAATACAACCAATAGTCATATCCTTATTAATTAAAACAGAATGTGGTATAATCATGTTATTTTTCAATTTATCACCATAAGGCATGTTGAAAGATGTATTAAGAAATTTACAAAGATTCACGGAATTTATTCTCAAATAAATTTTATTCCCTTCAAATCTGATAGCTGGTTTAATACCGAAAAGTCTTATAACTAGATTATACACATATATTTTTAGGTAGTGATGATCGTACCTCTTATCTCCAGAAATTCTAACAAAATATTTTGTTAATGTGCCATCTCCAATAACAATTCCTATAAATTCTCCAAGAGATTCATTTTTCTTGGGTGTTTTGATTTGTTTTACGTTTCTCCCAATAAGAGAATTTTTTCCGCCTAATCTTCTCCATTTCCTTATAGTTTCATCATCATATTTTGCAAATAATCTCTCAATTCCTATTTTCCCACCTTTCCTTTGCCCCCAATTCGATTCTTTCAATTCAATAAAATTTATTTTATCGATATCGGTTCGAGAAAGAGTACATAATTTTTTAATGATATGATACGGTATTAATAATTGTTCTCTTCTATATTTTTTCATTGCCGAATAAGAAACCTGGAGCTTCTCTGAAATTTGCTTTAAATTTAAATTTAATCTTTTGCACGTTTTATCAACAAATTTCTTCTGTTTGTTTTTCTTAAAAACAACCCTTGAATCATCTGGGATTTTTTTCATAAGTAAAATTTAGTTACGCTAAAATATAAGTTTGCCATTGCTTAACTATGGATCCTTAAAATCGAACAATTTCTTTTGAATGTCAATTCTTAGGTTTTTTTGTCTTTTCTCAAATTTTTCAAACTCTGAATCATCAACTACAGGTCTACCATAAACACCATCATACCCAGGAATTATTTTTATTTTTCCTTCTCTGTTTTCCAATATCAAATCAACTAACTGTTTCTTTGTTACTTCTCCAAGCTTTTCTCTCGGTATATTTAACAACACATTGAACTCATTGCCAAACCTTTCAATCAACTTATTGTATTCTATCCAGACTGTTTTAGAGTAGAATGAATCTATCTTAAAAACAGTTTTGATCAATTCAGATAGAGGTATCAAATGCTTGTAGGATATCACATCTTTTGGGACGAACCCTTCATCTCTGTCAGCCAACTCTTCAACTCTTTCCTCAACCCCAACCGTCAACTTTCTACGACAAACAGGACAGATGTTATTGATCTTTAAAGACTGTTTAGGAGACAAACTGATATTGCAATTCCTATGACCGGTCCAATGATATTTTCCGTAAGCAGGATCTACTTCAATTGTGAACAAAAATCTTTTTTTATCTTTTTTCTTTACAGCATTTAGGATTTCCCAGTAAGTTAATTTTTCAAGTTCAAACACGTTACATTCCCTACCTAATCTCCAAGGCCAAGGACTGTGGCAATCTGAGTTCGACATTAATGTGAATTTATCAAGAGAGGATAATCTCCAGTTCATTGGTGAATCACTAGACAAACCTGTCTCCAAAGCATAGATGTGCTTAGTTTGATCCTGATAACAATCTTCTACTCTGTCAAAACCAGATTTACTCCCAAATACTGAAAACCAAGGGGTCCACACGTGGGCAGGGACTATTAAAGTATCCTTGTAAATGTTAATCAGTGTTTCAACCAATTCTACACTCGTTCTATCATTCAACAAAAGTCTACCGTCTATACCCAACTTTCCTCCTAATTTGGTCAATGCCTCGTTTATTTGTTCTACTATATCAAAGCTAGGAACGTGAATCACATGGTGAATTTTTCGAGTTTTATTATCTTGAATGTAAATTGTACTTATCTCAGTCGTGAGCATGAAGTTAATTTTATCGTAAGAATACAGCCCAGTGTCTTCAACTGGTTTTAATTTCTCCTTCAATCCTTCTAACCATTTTGGATGAGTAAAATCACCCGTACCTATTAGATTCAGTCCCTTCAATTTTCCGTATTTGGTCAGATGTTCTATATCCATGTCTTTACTCGTTGCACGTGCGTATTTGCTGTGGATGTGTAAATCTGAGAATATCCTCATCGATTACACCTTACTATACTTTACTGAATAGGTTTAATAATTCTTGTCAAGATAAGATTTATTTAACATCTCTAATTCCTTCAGGTGTAATCCTGAAGATACATTCTCCCGGAGGAAGATTAGGAGAATCCATCATCTTTGCAATTCTCTTCTCACCAGAAGATTTTCTGAGATATATACGATATGTGCTTTGGTGTGCGAGGACATGTCCCCCAATCGGTCTAGTAGGATCACCAAATAGAATAGCGGGATTAGATAAAACTTGATTCGTCACAAAAACTGCTAGATTCATGGAATCCGCTAAACGTTGTAGATGATGTAAAAGTTTGTTAAGTTTCTGTTGTCTTGGTGCCAATTCACCTCTACCTACATAATCAGCCCGAAAGTGAGACGTGAGAGAATCTATAATCAAAAGTCTAATTTTTTTATCCTCGATTATTTCGTTGGCTTTCTCGACAAGAAATATTTCATGATCTGAGTTGTAAGCTCTTGCGACATAGATGTTTTTTAATGTTTTATCTGGATCCAAATCCAAAGCTGTTGCGATTTGTGATATTCTTCCTGGTCTAAAAGTAGCTTCCGTATCTATGAACAAACAATTTGCATTCAGTCCACCTTTTTCAGGAGGTAATTGAACGTTTACAGAAAGTTGAAAACCTATTTGTGATTTGCCTGATCCGAACTGTCCATATGTTTCGGTTATAGCTTGAGTCTCTATTCCACCCCCCAACAGTTCATCTAAAGCCTGACTACCAGTAGTTATCTTTCCTATTTTTTTTCGTTGTTCCCATACTTTATCTGCAGACGTATAACCCATTTTGAGCATTTGTCTCACGTTATTGATTATCTTTCCTGCTGTTGCTTGTCCTATTTCTAGAATTCTGGCGAGTTCACCTGGCGAAGCAACTGCTATAGACATAGGATCTGTAAAACCCATCTCAGTTAACTTATCAGTAAGTTTTGGACCTACTCCTGGTATATCCTCAAGATTGAATTTTTTCTTTTTCATTAATTCACCTGCACAACAACTTATCCATGATTCTATTGATGGTGAAATTACTTATAGTTATTAGATTTTCAACTTCCTCTTTCCCAGAAAGACAGTAAATTATTTTTTATATGAAAAACATATTCTTTTAATCAACTTACTGAGTGATCACTTGGAATTAGAAATTCAAAAACTCACTAATTTGGCGGTAATCTTCACAACTCTAGCAATCGTTTTGCCTATAATCTTACCTTTTTTACCTCCATTTTCATTTTGGTTGATCCTCTTAACATTGGCAACTGCCTGGTTTTTGATTGAAGTTAAATTGAATTGGAAAAACAAAACAAGAATTAAAAAAGCATTAGCCATAGGTTTGTTTTTGATGATTTTTGATTTCGTGTTCGAAAACTTAGGTGTTCTTGATACTTTTCTTGGTCAGTGGAAGAGTTTTCATAGTTTGTTTTTTGTTCTTGCTGTGCCTATTGAAATAATTTTCATCACTTTATTGGGTGGTACTGCCTGGGCACTCTATCTCCCGAGAAAATTTAATATTTTCTACTCGTTGGGTGATACCTTTTTGTTCTCAACATATGGAATGGTAGGGGAATACATTTTGAACTCTCATGGAATAATGCAATACAGGGGTGGATGGATACCGAACGAATTTATAGGATACATGATCACATGGATAATTTTACATATACTCGCGTATAAGATAGTTAAGATAAATTTGTCTAGATAATCGACCAAAGCCTTTTTTCACTCAGAAAGAGCATTTATTTCATTAATAATTTTATTACTCTCCTTTTCAATATCCAAATTTTCAACCTTGTTAACGACTACCTCAAGCGTATCAAAAATCTTATTTTTCTGTATTCTTCCTCTTATGATAAATTCATTACCCAGTGCATTTTCTTTTATCAAGTTAATCGCTTCTTTCTGTGACATGTTCGACAAAACAGAAGGATCTAATCCAGTAACAGTTTTTGCTTGGTCTCTGAAGAATACCGAACGTATGCTAGCTGTTCCATCATCTACTATTCCTGAAATGATCATATTATTCTGTGGTTCGACTTTACCATGTTCAGAACATACGAATCCATTTTCCGTTTTATCTACCTTTGTTCTACATTCAGGACATGTTTGGAAAAGCGGATTGATGTTAAATACTTGAACTAAATTTCCCCTTATTTCATAATTTCCTTCTTTCAAATCTTTTATCTGAACTCTTTTGAAACCAGTTTCACTTACGACTACTTGGTGAGGTATTGACTCATCATCCCCTATCTTTTCTATCCTTGAAAGGCGGGGTAATCCAAGCTCAACACCACTGAAGACATTATCCTTAGCAAAGGCGTTCTTTATCTCTACTACATCGTCCACCCTTATCTTGTTTTCTTCTATCATACCAACCTGCTTATCCCACAGAGGGAGTCTAATTTCACCTGTACCATCTGTCAATATCAGATTACAAACTCTGCCCCTTTTCCCGCCCTTCCTATCAAATTCTCTTATTTCGGATGTCTGAATCACTCTCGCTTTAAGCTTAATATGCTTCATTCCAGAAACTATATCTTTAATTTTTAAGGCTCTTTTTTTGGTTGTCAAGAGGTTGATTCCGATGTCTCTCGCCACTAGATGACCTGCTCCTTCCATAGATACTAACCCAGATAATTCCTCATGCTTTTCCTTAATCTTTCTGTAGAGTTGATTCCGTGAGAATTTGGTTTTTTTTTCTAGTTCTGACAATATCTCCTCAAGAGTGAACATCCTAATCAGAATAAACTATGCAGGTAAAAATAGAAATACTTGAAATAAAAAATTAAGATATTTTTTTCTTTGCTAACCTGACATCCACACCAATGATAGTTTTTCTACCAGCGTGTTTGGCCAAAAATGCTGCTTCAGCGGAAAGGTTGTGTGCATAATCTGCAATTACATGCGAAAATTCAACTAAAGCGGATTTAGAGACTCTCTTTGCCCCTGCCTTTCTCAATAAACGTTCAAGAGGAGCTAAAGGTAATATTTTCTTTGGTTTTTTCATGAAATAACACCTCTATATATTTTTAGAAGAAAAGGAAGTATTTAAAAATTCTATTTATGATTTCTTGATAAATTAAGACTTATTTTACTTGATTGCTACATTTTTATAACATACTCTGATTAGCATTATGACAATCGCTAAGAATATAATTGTTATAGATTAACTTTGTACAACTTTATTTCAGAGTTACTGAAAACAGGTACAAAATGGTCTAATCCTTCTCCTTCATATAAGAAAGCTCTAGTAAAAACACTATCTCTAATCATCGGAGCAAAGTATATCATCGATGTGAAATCTGGTTGTAACCATATCAATCCATCTATCTTTTCTAGAGTTGTATTGAGGTTTGACAAGTCCACATCTTGTCTTTCTCCCTGATAAAAGAATGATAAATGATTGATTAAAAACTGATTATTGTAGACTGGGATCAACTGACCATCTTTCTGAATTAATGAAACTGAAAGGCCAGCGTAATCATAAATATAAACTGGGTTACCTTCTTGATCTTGTTTCGTTTCTTTAAGAGAAAATATCCATGGACACCATACCCAAACACCTCTACCTTGATCGGCGAATTCACCACAAGAAACTTGTCCGGGTTCTGTTTTTGGTGTAGATGCGCAACAAACTCCTGGGTTTCTTGCGAAATCATAATTGGATGATATGGGAGCCCTGAATCCACCGAAGTAATTCATCCATGTGAATTTTCCTATTAGGTCACTACTAGCTATGAAATATATTTCAGATACGGGTTCACATGCTTCTTCTGGAACTATGCCGTCATATTTTTGTTTTACATCCTCACATTGTTCTGGTGTCAACTGTTTATACTTCTCTAAGAGTGATAAAGCCTCATCTTCATCGTTCGTCGACATGGTCCTACCCATGTCTTGTATCCTTACGTTATGACTGTATGGTATACACTCATTAGGACTGCAGTGAGCACCATCACCATGAACTCTTAAGTCTGTGTAGCCAGCGATTATATGACCAGGATCCCACCATGTTGTTATGATAGCCTTTGGATCGGCGTTCTCATTTAACCAATTCAACATATCAATCCAATTTTGACCGACCTCCATACCACCTGATTGCATTCCCATCTGGGTAACATCTGACGCAGACATTAAACTTATGAATAGTATTAAACCGAATATGGTAGACTTAAAAAGAATTTCCTTTGTGTTTTTTATCATATCAATCAAATTTCCAAGAACATATCCAGCAGAAGCTGCTACAGAACAAGTAAATAACAATGAAAATCTAACACCATGTAATATCAAGTAAAAAGTGAGGGTCATCCACATGAACAAGAATATTTCTATTAAACTTATCCTAGTCTCCTTCAAAATCTTGTATATTACTAATAGAGGTAAACCGAATATGGCAACAACCATCGGTATTAAACCCACTCTTCCTGCCACTTGGAAAAATCCACCTCTTGTGAATATGTTTATTGGTTGTAACTCTGCTACAGAAACGTTAACTATCTGCGCTCCACCAGTTAAAAAACGAAGAGCCGAACCGAAAATATCGAGTAAATTTCCAAGACCGAGTAACATTCCTGAAATATTTACAATAACCAATAGAATTATTAGAGGTAATAGGGTTGGTTTCGAGTCTACTATTAGTTTTCTTACATCTAGTATGAGTTTTCTCTCATGAACCATATTTTCAAGTAGTCTGAAAACCAAGAAAGCTGGTATGTATAGTGCGAAAAACAAAATTATGTACCATCCAAACCACCAATTGTAAATAAGCCAAATTGTTATCAATGTTGCTAGAGCGTAATAATGGATTTTCTTCTTTTTTATAGCCAGAAAAACTGAAAAAATTGTGAGGAAAGTGTAAAACACGACTACTACATCTGTATCACAATATCCTGCCATGGAGACTCCAACAAAAGTTGGTGCTGCTATTCCGAATAGACCTGTTAGTAAACCCCCCCATTTATTTGAAAGTTCTCTACCTAGCAAGAATGCAGGAATGATACCCAGACCGACCATGAGAACTGGTGATAGTTTTGCCGTTTCCATGAATGTCATAGTCGGAATGAAAAGTGTGAAAATTTTATGAAGGAATACCATTGTGTAGTGCCAACCGGTTATTTTCTCTGGTCTTCCTGGTGGGAAAAAGCTTAAGAGATCCCATTCTGGTGGCTTAAAGTTATGATCTAAAATATCCTTTGCGTACCTATATTGCCACCAAGGATCATAATCAAGAATGACCTTTGTTTTCAATGTTGATGTTCTGGTCCAAGCAGCGAAATATGTAAGACCTAAGAGTAAAAAAGGAGTTATCAATGAACTTATTTTCAACGTGAATGTTTTCATAAAAACCCTCTCTTAGTTTTTTGAAATATAAAATCATAAATGTTTTGTATAATAAAATCTATCGAGATAATTGTATGAAAATTTTAATAACTCATGAACTTTTTCCACCAGATGTTGCTGGTGGTGGAGAAATAGCAGTTTATGAAATAGCAAAAAGGTTGATAGAAAGAGGTATAGAAGTTAAAGTTTTGACGACTGGTAATCCAGCAATTAAAGAATACATGGGGATACCAACAATACGTTTACCAATAAACCGTTATCTAATGAACTTTGCTTTTTATTCAGTGTATAAACATTCTAAGGATGTTGACTTAATTCAGACAAACAATTATAATGCGTGTTTTTCTTCCTTTGTTGCAGCAAAATTACTGAAAAATCCTATAGTATGTCATATTCATGAGGTTTACAATGAGAGATGGTTACAAATGAGAGGACTAATAGGAGGTAATATCTCTAGATTAGTTGAGAGATTACAAGTTAATCATAATTTTAATAAATTCATCTTTTTCAGCGAACACATGAGAAATACAGCTGTGGACATAGGTGTTCCTATACTAAAGACAGAAGTCATAAAACCTGGTTTGGACTACAAAAAATTCAAAATGAAGAAAAAGGAACCATTTGTTTTATTTGTTGGAAATTTGATAAAAAGAAAAGGTTTAGACTATTTGATAGAAGTTGCAAAGAAATTACAAGATATAGATTTCTTAATAGCAGGGAAAGGACAGGAACGAGATAGATTAGAATCTTTGGCTCCTAAAAATGTAAAGTTTCTTGGATATGTGTCAGATAAGAAATTAATAGATCTTTACGCTAGAGCCTTGATTTTTTGTTTACCTTCTATAGGAGAGGGTTTTGGTTTAGTCTTATTAGAGGCTATGGCATCTGGTTGTGCTATTGTATCAACAATACCTCTAGATTATGGGGGTGTCAAAGTCGAAATTGGAAATATTTCAGAATTAAAAAATGCAATTATGTCAATGTCAGAAAAACCAAAGAAAACCGAAAAAATTGGAAGAAAAAACAGGGAAAGGGTCAAAGAATATGATTGGAAAAACTTTATTTCTAAATTAGTAAAAATTTATGAAGAATTAATCTAATCATTTAGATTCAAAGAATCCATTTATTTTTCACCTATTGATAACTCCAATGACCATACTCTTCTGACCGAAATTGAAATGATTATCAAACTTTTTAATCATCCTAATAATGAATTCATTATCAAAAACCGAATAGAATATGAAATTAAAGTGGCTTTTCCAGCAGATTTTCTTGAAACATCCTTTCTTCATCATCTTGACTACTTCAGAAATGAGGTACTTTCTTTCTGTTCCCACTCCCTGAACATTCAACATCTTTGTTCTGTTCAGATATTTCTTCATTTTTAGAGTGTTGCTCATGTAATAAAGAAACATATGTGGTAAAAAATTATTGCTGCGAAAATGTATTATTAACTTTCCTTGATTTCTCAAAAGATTGTGACAATCATCTATAACCTGTTGTGGGTTGTTCCAGAATTTCAATGCTCGGCTGACAAAGATACTATCGAAACTTTTTTTTGGCAACTGACTCAGATTGTTGACATTAAGAACCTTAAATTTCGCACTCTTCTCATTCTTTTTTCTCGCTTCTTTAATCATCTTCTCGGAAAAATCAATCCCATAATAATTAAATCCTTTACTGATGATTTGTTTTGCAAACCTTCCAGTAGCACAGCACAGTTCAAGGACATCGTGACCAGTTAACTCATTTATAATCATTCTCTGTTCTATCTCGTTGACGTATCTGCCGTGCGGAGAGCCAAATCTCCTCTTGTCATAGAACTTACTTTCCTTGTCATAGTGTTGTTTTGTTATGGTTTCTTTTGCTGGGTTCAAATAATCTCCTCATAAAATCCGTTCAATTGCTTGGCTATCTTTTTCCAAGTGAGATTCTTATAGGCATATTTTTTGGCATTCCTGCCGATTTTATTAGCCAGTCTTTTGTTTTCCAAGATTTCTATTATGCCATTGGCAAACGATTTCAAAGAGAAATCATCCAGAACTTTAGCATTAAAATTGTTTTTCATTAGATATTTTATCACTCCAACATTGTTTGTCACTATCGGTTTTCCTGATGCCATGTATTCAGCAATCTTGTTTGAGAATCTTGCTTGATTAAACAGGTTATTCCTGAATGGTAACAAAAGCACATCTGCTTTATCCAAAAAACTAGAAATATATTTATGTGACCGCAATCCAGTAAATATGATACTATCTCTGACTTTAAGTTTAATAGACAGGTTGATTAATTCTTTTTTTATTGGACCATCACCGACTATCAGCAGGTTGGCATCAATTTTTTTAAGCACTTTTGACATAACTTTTATCACCAAGTCCGTATCGACGCTTTTCTTTAGACCGCCGACATAGACTAATGTTTTTTGTTCTTTATGTTCTTTTTTGTATCCTAAATTATGCAATTTAAACATCTCTGGGTCAAAACCATTCGGTATCATAAAAACCTCTTTTTCTGTATGTTCTTCTGCAAGTTTTTTAAGAAAAGGACTAACACAAGTTATGCCATCAAACTTGTTTAAGCCCCATTTCTCGTAAAACGAGATGAACTTTGTGAACAATACATTATAACCACTCAATTGTGCCCCATAACCTTCATAATCGTCCATGTGGACTATTTTCCTTGTTTTGGAAACCAATGCAGGAAGAGAGGAATTTATCAATGGCTTGTAGCAATGGATTATATCAAATTCTTTTTTCATAATATGAAGACTCTGTACTATGCTCTGGGACATTATCTTGACTAAAGACGGTTCTGATAGGATCCCCAATCGTTCTATTTCTATTAAGTTGCTGTCTCTGATTAACACCTTTTCCTCAATCTTTGGCATGACCAGATTGATTTCATGACCCAATTTGGCTAACTCCTCCCCAAGATGAAAGAAATTGAGAGTGCCGGGACAAGGCAATCCTGTCTTATATCCAGCCAAATCATTGAAACACGACAAACATATTTTCATTTCTCTACCACTCCTAAAATATCTTTTCTTATCAACTTGAAATTTTCCAGTCTTAGGGCATTCCTTATATTCCTTTCCTTTATTTTTCTAGGATAATAACCAGTAAAACAGTCTATCCCCACTACTTCAAAACCTTCTTCCAAGAGTCTGTCAGTGGGGTGATATCCTATGAAACCCGCACAGCCCGTTACCAAAACTTGAATTATAAACACCTCTTAAGTACCATAATTTTAGCGTTAAAAATATTAAAATAAATAATTTAATTTGTTCTTTATTAACCCCAAAATACCGATTAACAAACCCATAGACCATGCCAAACTACGAAGAAAATATAGAATGAAGAACAATGGTATATCGATTATATCCTCAATAATTTGGCTGATATCAATGTAATAGAGAATTACTAAAAAAGAAAATAATAAGATTGCTATAAGAAGAGAGAAATCAAAAAAAATAGAAATAATCAGAAATAAAAATCCAAATAAAAAAACGAATTCTTGGAGAATCATTGAAGGTTTAGATATATGATCGCCAGTTGACATTCTTCTATGTTTCAAATATAACAAGGGCATGTGCTTGCCATACTTAAACTGTTGTTTGAAAAAACTTCTCCATGTCGATCTATGGTAATGATAGACTATAGCCTTAGGAATGTACCTAATCTTACCATACTTACCTAATCTATAACCCCAATCTGTTTCTTGAGCTACATCAAACTTCTCATCAAATTTAACTTTTTTCGCTATATGTGTTCTGACGCATAAATTCATAGTAGGACCTCTCGTTATGAATTTTGAAAATTTTTTGAATCTGCTCTCTAGTTCCATTCCTATCAATTTCTGTAGTTTATTAACATCTCTAGGAGTTGAACAATAACCAACAGAGGCAACAACATTTTCAGATGTAAAGGGAGAAGTGAGCTTCTTTAACCATTCTTTATCGACAACACAATCAGCATCCGTCATAGCTATTAATTCTGACTTCACTTTTTTGATCATGTAATTGTGAGCTTTGGCTATATTTCCCTTAACTCTTTCCAATCTTATTTTTTTAGGATTCTTTTTTTTCAATTCTTTCAGAATCTTAAAAGTATCATCTTCTGAATAACCGTCTGTTACGTAAATATTGTAATGGGGATAATCCAGTCTCAACAAAGACTCTACACAATCTTTAATCGTATTTTCAGCGTTCTTAGCCGTTACTAAAACTGTTACTGAAGGGTATTTTTTCATTTATACCATATTCTTTTTCAGTAAGTAAGACAAATAATCTTTTGCTGCATTAGTCAGCCTCACTATCTCATCAGGATTCATGTTATGAAGAAGGGTTTGAGCCATCCATTTTGGAGAACTGTAGAATCTGATCATTAACTCATCTCTCAATTTTTTAATTTCCTCGTTCGTTAGATTGGGATAACTAACTATAGAGGCGAGTTGTCCGTTTTTATCCAACCAATCATCCCAATTCTTTGTTAATAAATAACCGTTTCTCTTGCACCATTCATAGAATTCAGTACCTGGAAATGGAACTGCTTGTTGGAAAAAAACCATATCTGGGTTCAATTCTTTTGCAAATTGGAAGGTTTGCTCTACAGTCTTCTTTGTTTCTCCTGGTAAACCAATCATGAAACAACCAAATATCCTCACCCCTAGTTTCTTTGCATTTATAGTGAATTTTTTTGCTTGTTTAGTTGTCATACCTTTCTTTATATTACCTAGAATCTCATCATTTCCACTTTCATAACCTATTATCAACATACGACAGCCAGCTTCTTTCATATTTTTTAACACATCAAATGGAATATCAGCCCTTGCATTACAAGACCACGGTAAATCTAAGTTTCTTTCTTTTATCAGCTCACATATCCTCATAACTCTTTTCTTATCTATAGAAAACGTATCATCCTCGATGAATATTTCCTTAATTTGAGGTAAGTTTTCTTTAATCCATTCTAACTCGTTAACAAAATTCTCCGGACTTCTTGTTCTAAACAGTCTTCCTGAAAACGTTTGTGGAAGCTGACAAAAAGTACACATGTTTGGACATCCCCTTGAACTCCATATTTGTATCATTGGGTGTCTTGCTAGAGAATAACGGTAATCTTCAACATTAAGAAATTTTTTGTAAACCTTTGAAACAAAGGGTAAAGCATCTAGATTTTTGATAAACAGTCTATCTCTATTGTGAATTATTTTTTTGTTCTTTTTGTATGAAATTCCAAGAACTCCTTTTAAATCTTTACCATTTTCTAAGAAATCTGCAAGTTCTAGGATGGTATAATCGTATTCTCTCCTTGCAATAAAATCTACAGAATCCACCATTTTTAATGTTTCTTCTGGTAAAGCAGAAACATGTGTACCGACCAAAACTACTTCAACATTAAACCTTTTTTTCAATTCTTCTACAAATTTTAAATCACTTGAAATACTTGGTGTGGTGGTTTCAACCACTAACAGGTCAGGGTTAAATTTAACAATCTCATCAATAGTTTTCGAAATCCCCCAGTTTTTGGCCACGGCATCGATTAATAGTGGTTCATGTTTAGTATTCATCAACACTCCTGTAGCATAGGCTAACCAGAAAGGATAGTAAACTGTACCAGATTTTGTGAGTTCGGGCCATCTACTGTCCCTACTCAACTTAAACCTAAAAGGCGGATTTAGCAGTAATATCCTCATTCGATCAACATAAATTCTTTAAATGATTTATTTATAAACAATCTTTTGATTAAGGTATGTGAATGAAAAGAGAAAAAGTTGTTGTGATAGGTTTTGATGGAGCTACTTTTAGTGTTATTAAACCTCTAGTTGAAAGAGGTGAATTACCAACTTTCGAGAAATTGATGAAGAATAGTGTTTACGGTAATTTAAAAAGTACGATTCCACCAGTTTCTGCGCCTGCTTGGACATCATTCATGACAGGGAAAAATCCTGGAAAACATGGAATATTTGATTTTAGACATTGGAATGTAAAAAAATACGATGAGAGTGAATTAGTTGATTCTACAAAGATAGACGGATTAAAGGTTTGGGACATATTGAATTCATTTGGAAAAAAAGTTGGAATAGTAAATGTACCTATAACCTATCCCCCAGAAAGGGTTGATGGTTTTCTAATAACAGGTATGTTGACACCATCTCTAGAAAATTTTACATATCCTCCTGAGTTGAAGCATGAACTTGATAATTACATAATCGATATAGAATCGGGTGGTAATTTCATACCCCCATTCGGAAAAATAAACAAGGAAAAATTCTTTGAAGAATTGAATGAAATGGCTGACAATAGACTCAAAAATGTTTTAATGCTCCTAAAAAAGGATTGGGATTTATTCATAGTAGTTTTTAGGTTTTCGGATGCAGGACAACATATTCTCTGGGAAGACAAAGATTACTTAGAGAAACTGTATAAAAAGGCTGATTATATCTTAGAAAAGATTTTGAAAAAAATTAATGCTACAGTTATTGTAATGAGTGATCATGGGTTTGAAGCAAAATCTCAAAAAGATGTTCATATTAATGATTGGCTTAGAATCAACGGTTTTCTAAAAACAAAAAAAGAAATAAAGACTTCAAGGTTTAATAAAAAGGAAATCATGAGGTTGCTAAACTCGACAGGATTACTAAACATAATCTGGAAAATCATTCCCAATCAAATTAAGGAAAAAGAAGTTCAGGAGTACAAAAACATTGATTGGTCTAGAACTGTAGCTTACTTTTCACCAAAACATTTTGCATTTCCTTGGGTAGGAATTGAAATCAATCTAAAGAGTAAGAAGGAAAGAGGTATTGTAAAACCTGAGAATTATGAAGGGTTGAGAGAGAAAATTATAGAAAAGTTGAAGAGATTGAAAGACCCAGAAACAGGAGAAAACGTAGTTGAGAAAATCTATAGAAAGGAGGAAATATACAATGGGAAACATTTATATGAGGCATCGGATATCATAATCAAATTTAAACATCCCTATAGGGGTGAAAAAAGTTTGGGGAATCCTGAATTTATTACACCGTCGATTGAAAGTAACATCAAAGGTGAACATGAATTCAATGGAATTTTTATGGCGTTCGGTCGTCATATTATCAAAGGGAAGGAAATGAAAAATATGAAAATAATTGATATAGCTCCTACTGTTTTACATATCTTAGAATCACCAATACCTGAAGATGTGGATGGTAAAGTTTTGAAAATATTCAAACCTGGCTCCAAAAGTACGAGAAGAAAAGTTAAATTAAGAGTAAAAGGAATGAAAGAAAGAGAAATCATCAGAGAAAAAATAAGAAAATTTAAATTATGTTAATTAAAGTTGTATTGGTATGGCTGAAAAAGAAATAACTATTGAAATTAAAAATCCCGGAATTTTTATATTGATAATAATTCTATCTGCTATTTTAATTCTTGAATTACAGGTTACATTTAATAATCCTATTGTTTTTGGTGATGAGGGATTTCATGCTAAGTTATCACAACTTATTGCTAGAAATATAGAATATCCAGTTTATGATCCAGTTCACCAAACAAAGCTTACTAAAAATGGTTTATCTGGTCCACCTCTATTGCACCTCTCGATAGCTGGTTTTTTATTCGTATTCGGTAATAACGAAGCGATAATCAGATTTTTAATACCATTCATGGTTTTTTTGACAGGAATTTCAGTTTTTATCTTGGGAAAAAAACTGTTTAATAAAGAAGTTGGTTTTATTGCATCAATAATAACTGTTACGACTCCATGTTTTGTTACTTATTCTGTTTTAATCTATAAAGATATCTTGGTGACACTATACTTAGTAATGTTCTTTATTCTATTCCTTATTGGTAAAGAGAAAAAAAATAAAATATACTTTATTGCTTCTGGTGTTTTCGGTGTATTTGCATACCTAACAAAAATAAATGGCCTGGCGGCGCCCGTATTTATTTTTTCAGTATTTTTATATGAACTGTTAAAAACCAGAAAATTCTCTGGAAATTTAAAGAATTACTTTACTGCGTTTTTATTTTTAGTTTTGTTAATTGGACCATACTACCTGAGAAACATGTATTATTATAAGACTCCTGTGTGTGATGTTCCATATGTTACACGTTTTTTTGATATAAGTGGTTGCCGTATAGATGAGTTTGAACCAAAGTATCAATTCGAAGGAAAAACTATCGAAGCAGGAACTGAACAAACCGTTTATAAAATGGGTATCATGAATTATCTAAATTTTGTATACGGTAATATTTGGTTCGTCGTTTTTGGGGTTTTTGCTGGATTGTTTATTTTCTTTTCAGAGAAGAAAGAAAACAATATTCTCGTCTTATTGATGTTGTTGATATACTTACCAGTATTCAATTACTCGATCGGAAGAGCAGAAGATGCAGCCAGATTTGCTGTTGCATGGGTCCCTATGATAGCTCTAGTCGCAGCCAAGTATTTCGATGGAATATTCAAGTTCATCAAAAAATATCAAAAGCACTTGGCTCTTATTGTCTTTATTATTGTGATTTTTTTCAGTTATCAAAATTTAAAGGAAAAATTAGATGTGATGGCACAAGTAAAACAATTTTCTCCTTCGTTCTTTGAAGCATGTAATTGGGTCAAAGAAAATCTACCTGAAGATGTTTTGTTAACGACTGTTTGGGGTCATAGAGCTGCTTTTAATTGCCAAAGAGATGTCGTTGGTCATAATCCTGATGTATTTTTGAGTAGAGATATAAATTACACGAAAGAAGTAGCGGAGAAACTTGGGGTCACACATATCTTTGTGCAGAAATTTAGTTTAAGTGATCAAATTCTTTCAGAAAGATATAATATAAATTCGGTTCAATTTTTCGAAGATAATCCTGAAATTTTTAAAAAGGTTTTTGAGAATGGTCCTCCTCTTCAACAATGCCTTCAGCAAGGAGTGTGTGATGGAAACATAATTTATGAAATCGTATACTAGTTGTCAACCTTATTTCGTTTCTTAATTCAAACGTATTTTCTCATTATTTTTTCTGAAACATCAAAAATTTTTTTCATTCCCGGAAACTTTCGTTTCAATTCATTCAATATCCATAAATCATCTTCTCTGAAGAATCTTAGAATCAATAATATGAAGCAATATATAATAGTTGAAGTTAAAGCTGTGAGTATGATCATAAATATTCCTTCTACATAAGGTTTCATTAGGAGAAGGAAGAGAACGGATATTAAGGAACTCACTATAATCTTTAAAATAGGAGTAATTTCAATTCTTAAGCTATAGTATTTATTAAGTAAAGTAACTCCCATCAAAAAAGTTATTATCCCTACTGATAGAAATGAATAACCTATTGACATGAAAGAATGACCGTTGTACACTAATAACAAAGTTATTAACAAGAATACAACTGACTGAATTATTTTGATGTTTCTATAAGAATTTGGCTTTCCCAAAGCATACAAAGATAATGAAAAGAATGTTCCTATACCTAGAATAAGATGAGATATGGAGAAGACTTGTAGAAGCCTATATCCTGGGAGATAACTTGGATTTCCTAAAAGATATATTATTTGTGTTGGAAACAAAAAGATGAATAAACTGACAGGTACTGTTATCAACAGAGCGTATCTAAAAATCTGAAACAGTATTTTCTTTATATTTTTGTTATCATTTTTCCCATAGAGTTGAGATAACAAAGGAAATGCAGAACTGGATAAAATTTCTGGTATCATTATTATCGGTAAAGCTAAGTTAAAAATTAATCCTAATATTCCGGCTGCCTCCAAGGAATCTAGACAGGAAAGTATCAGATATCCGCTTTGATTTAAGATTAACCAGAAGATTATATGAGCGAGTCCAGAAACCATATAAGATTTTAACTCTTTCTTATCTACTCTTCCCTTATTAAAGGGAATTTTTCTCGAAAGAATTATTGATACCAAGAGCAAGTTGACGAAAAAACCTAATATTGGGCCGAAATAAGTAAAATTCAATAAAATCAAGATAATGGAAACAATGTTCTTGCTAAGAGTTCCTAAGAAGTTTGAAAAGAAATTGAGTTTCATATTTTGAAATCCATAGATAATAGAAATGAAAATTATATATAATGAGTAAAGAGGTATACCTATCATAGATAGATACAGAGGAAGAATCATCTCCTTAGAATTAAAAACAGATCTAGCTAAGAATGGAACTATGGTGATAATTAGGAAAAAAATAAAAAGATTTGTGATAGAAACTAATTTAAAAGAATAATTAATAATTCCATAAATTTTATTTTTTTTATTCTTTGCTTGATATTCTGGAATTAGTTTCCTCAAACTTGAACCCAAACCAAGTAGAGAGAGATTTGAAAGGATTGTAATAAAACTTATCGTAGTGGTGGCGATCCCATATTGTTCTGATAATAACATCTTACCTGCCACTATCCAATAGAGGAAATTCAAAAAAGCAATAGAAAAATGATTCAAAGAAATATAAAATGCGTTCGAGAGTAATTTTGTTTTTATCGACACCAAATCACAAACTTATCCTATAGATATTTAGATTATTTTCTAAAAAGAAATTTAAGTCCATAAATTATCCCTAGACCTATGGCAAGATTTCTTAAAATTATTAGAATGGATGAGGAAAGTAATCCAATAGTTTTATCTTTTTTGAATATATTGAACGAAAGTCGCAATCCTAAAAGGAAAGCAACAAAAAGAGGGATAATACCTAGAATCAAGGTCAATAAAAAAGGTATGGTTTGAAATAAACTAAAAAATAATACGAGAAACGTCATATAGGTTAAAAATATTTCTACATAAATGGACTTCGGTGTATATTTATGTCTAAACATCTTTCCTTGATGTTTTTTATACAATAACACTCTCCAATAACCTCTCCAAAATTTTACTTTCAAGAACTTGAATAAGGTATCTGGATGTTTGTGGTAAACGAAGGCCTTTGGTTGGAAGACCATCTTTAAACCAGCCTCATTCATTTTAAACGATAAATCTGGATCTTCGGCGGAGGCCATAGGAAAACTCTTATCGAAACCATCAAATTTTAGAAAAATATCTTTTCGGTACGCTGCGGAATAAGTACCGATAAAATCAGTGTACTTCTCTTTTTTTAACTTTTCATGTCTCTCTTCTATTTCGTAACCAACAAACCTAGCGATTAAGCTATTTCTGTTTAACGTCTTGTAAGTGCCACCGACACCCACTATTTTCTTATCTTTGAAAGGATTTATCATGTTTTTTATCCAATTTTTGTCTGGAACACAATCAGCATCCGTAAAAAGAATTATATCTCCCTTTGAATGTTTAACACCTAAGTTTCTTGCTGCTGCTGGGCCTTTATGATCTTGTTTAATTAACTTAACATTTCTAAATTTTCTAACTTTGTCTAATGTATTATCTTTAGAACCGTCATCTACTACGATTACTTCATAATTTTTGTAAGATTGATTTTTCAAACCTCTGATACATAAACCTATAGTTTCAGCAGCGTTGTAACCGGGAACTATAACAGAAACCTTAATATCTGAACACCTTTTTTATACCAGTTATATTTCTCCTAAATTCTCCAAAATCAGTCAATCCTTTTTTTACACGATTGAGCACGAATTTTGGTCTCAAATAAAATTCTCTCCACAACTCACCGCATATATTTCTCAATTCATCCTCTGAAAAGTTCGGATGTTTGAATACTATATTTACATAACCCTCGTCTGTAATATATTCACTCCAATCTATAGGAAAGGATACCCAACCTTCCTTAACCATATAATCGAACATCTCTGTTCCAGGTAGAGGGGAAAGGATAACGAACTGTACCATATCTGGCTCTATCTCTTTTGCTAGATTTATAGTATTTCTTATAGTTTCTCTTGTTTCTCCCGGTAAACCAATCATAAAACTTGCGAATGTCTTGATTCCAACCTCTTTAGTATTTTTAAAGAAATTTTTTATTTGCCTGATTGTCGTTCCTTTTTTAATGATATCGAGTAATTTTTGACTTCCACTTTCTACTCCAACTTTAAATAAATAACAACCAGATTTCTTCATGATTTCCATACTTTCTTTATCTAGAGTATCAACTCTTGCGTTGCATATCCAGGGAGTATTAATATCTCTTTTAATCAACTCTTGACATATCTTCTTTACTCTTTCTTTAACAATGGTAAAAGTATCATCGAAAAACTTGTATGTTTTCAGATTGTATCTAGAAACGCAGTATTCAACTTCATCTACAACTTTGATAGGATTCCTCAATCTCAAAGTTCTACCAAACATAACCTGTGGCCACAGACAATAGTTACAGAGATAAGGACATCCTCTACCAGAAATTAAGAAAGTGAAAGGAGGTGTTAACAAAGTATCTCTGTATTTTTCTATTGGCAATTGATCTCTATCAGGATAAGGTAAATCATCTAGGTTTTTGATTGGATCTCTTCTTTTAGTTTTGATGACTTTTTTGTCTGATTTGAAAGCGATTCCTTTTATATTTTTTAACTGTTTCCCGTTAGAATCTATTATTTCTGGTAAAGTATAATCATATTCAGCCATAGCTATATAATCTATCCAAGGGGCCATTCCAAAGGTCTCCTTTGGGAGGGTAGAAACATGTGGTCCTACTAAGATTATCTTTGTATCAACTCTCTCTTTAACTTCTTTAGCGATGTTTATATCGTTTAAAATAGATGGAGTAGAAGTGTCCATAATTAAGAAATCTGGACTATGTTTCTTCACATATCTGTAGAATTTTTCTCTTCCAACTTCCGATGCTATACAATCCATTAGTTTAACATCATGTTTTTTCTCTAGAACAGCAGCTGCATAAGCTAAATAAATGGGTGGATGGATAGCTCCTGATGTCTTAGCACTCCATCTTACCTCTCTGTTGAAGTTTTTGAAGAATGGGGGGTTCGCCAAAAAGACCTTCATTAAATCACTTATTTCTTTTCATTGCAATTAATACATATGAATGATATATGTTTTATATGTTCAGATGGTGGACATTTAGTCGAAATAAAACGTATTTTTAAAATATTAAAGGATTATGATTCCTTCTTTGTAACCTTCCAAACTCGGCATCTTGGAAAAAGAATTGAAGATAAAAAAACGTATTTTTTACCGAGAATTAAAAGAAATCCCATAATTTTCGCAATGATTTTTGTAATGGAATTTTTAATTTTATTGAAAGAAAGACCGAGAATAATAATCTCTACTGGTGCTGGTATTTGTATACCGAGCTTTATTTTAGCTAAAATTTTTGGTATTAAAACTGTTTATGTCGAAACGTTTGCCAGAATAAAAAAACCGTCCTTGACGGGAATAATTTTGTATAAATTGAATCCTGACTTATTTTTTGTACAATGGGAACATCATAAAAAATTCTTTCCCAAAGCAATTTATGGAGGTAATTTATTTTGATATTCGTGAGTGTGGGCGCAAATCCACATCCATTTGATAGACTAATAAAAGAAGTAGATAGATTAGTCTCAGAAAAAAAAATAAAGGACGAATTTATTGTGCAGTTAGGGAATACCAACTATTATTCTAAAAACATAAAGAAAGTAAAAAAATTTTGGAAAGAGAATGAATACAAAAAAATTCTTAGAAGTTGTAATTTGATCATAACACATGCTGGTCTTGGTAACGTGATGGTGGGCATGGAACATAACAAACCCTTAATAGTTGTTCCCAGGAGAAAAGAATTTGGAGAACATGTGGATAATCATCAAATGGAAATGGCTAAATATATTGAGAAAAGTGAAAGTTGTTTAGTTATTCATGACATAAATGACTTAGAGAGTTCTATTAAAAAAATGGTAAAAATTAAAATCAAACTAAAAAAGAGAGTTGAACCAGAAATCTTAAATATTATCAAAAATTTAGTTAAATCAATTTTGGAGTGATATCATGAGGAAATCAAGAAAAGAAATGTTATTGATAATTTTTTTGTTTGTTTTATCTATTTCATTCAGGTTTTTCTTAGGTCTATGGTTTCCAGTGAATTCAGACAGTTTATGGTATTATTCTATAGCAAAGTATACAGCAAGAAATAGAGAAATGCCCCTCAACACCCCTGAAATAGGAAGAATGCCACATTGGAACCCTCCTTATTCAATGTTACTATTCACTTCCTTCTATTCATTATTGGGAGTTATAGGGATGAAACTGATAAATCCCATTTTCGGAAGCTTAACAATATTCTTGGTTTACTTGTTCACTAAAGGGTTCATAGATAAAAAATATGCTCTAATATCCAGTTTATTCTTTTCTTTTTTCCCCACACATCTACATTATAGTGGAACTGCATACACCGAGATACCATTAGCATTCTTCATGATGTTGGGATTTTATTCTTTTCTGAAATTACTAAAAAAATGGGAAATGAAATACGTTTTACTAACAATCGTTTCTCTTTCTTTTTGTATGACAATAAAGTATATTGGATTAGTAGTTTTTCCGGTTATTTTCATTGTTGGTTTGAAGGAAAGGCCAAAGTTAAAATTTAGAATAACCTTTTTAATTCTTACTTTAGCTTTTTTGTTAGGAAGTTTCTGGTATTTAAGAAACTTAGTCATCTTTAATGACCCTTTATATCCTTTTTTCTTAAAAGAATTTCCTAGTTATGAGTCGAGCTTAAGTAATTTTTTCAGTCTCAACAGTTTTTTAAAATCTTTTACTAGTTTTTGGGGTCTTTTGGGTGGAGAATTGAATTATCTTTACAAAATATTAAATGAACTTGGTTTTTTGGCTTACGGTATCCCTTTTTGGATTGGATTAACTAGTTTATTAACACTCGTAATTATTTTGGGTATGATTAAGTTATTTGAAAAGTATAGAAAGGTAGTTTTTCTTCTCCTCTTGAATTTTTTATTTTTACTTTTATTCTTTTTGTCGTGGTCCTGGAAAATGGGGGCTTGGGACAGTAGGATTTTAATTCCCTCGTTACCATTTTTTTCAATTTCTATTGGGTGTTTCCTATATAACAAAAGAAGATTGGGTATATTTCTACTCCTGGGTTTGGTCTGTTTAAGTATAACACAAGAAATAGTTGCTGGAGTCGCTTATCATAAAATATTAAAAAAGAGACATGAAGATTCGTTGAATTGGATAGAAGAAAATGTTTCTAACAATGAAGTAATTCTATATCCAATTATTTATTCTTCGTTCATTACATACCACACCGGTAAAAAAGCTGTTGGTTTATATAATACACCATTTGCACCAAAAGATATAGAAATAAACGAACTTTGCCAAAAAAATATCACTTATATTTTGATCGATGGGTGGGTAAAAAGTTTTGAAGATCAATACTCTGAATTAGAGCCAAAGATAAGAAGATTAATTGAGAGTGATAGGTTAATCTCTGTTTTCCAGAAAGAAAAAATAAATATTTACAAAGTTTTATGTTGACTTAAAGTACAAGATATTTGAGGGATGAGATTATTGAAAATACTAGTCACTGGTGGGGCAGGTTTCATAGGCTCAAACCTAGTAGATAGATTAATATCTATGGGAGAAAATGTCACTATAATTGATAATTTTGATAATTATTATTCTTCAAAAATAAAAAGGGAAAATGTACAACACAATGTTAAAAAGAAAAATTTTGAACTGATCAAAGATGATATAAGAAACAGTAAGGTATTAACTGATGCTTTAAAAGATGTAGAAATCGTTTTTCATTTGGCTGCAAGACCCGGTGTTAGACCTTCTATTAAAAATCCAAAATTGTACCATGAAGTCAATGTGAGTGGTACTTTAAATTTTTTAAATGCATGTTTAAATTCTAGTGTAAAAAAAATAATTTATTCTTCTTCATCATCTGTATATGGCGAACCAGAGTATCTTCCGATAGATGAGAATCATCCCACACAACCTATATCTCCCTATGGTATGACTAAACTTGCTGGAGAAGAATATTGTCGCGCCTTTTCAAAGATTTATGGATTAAATATAATTTCTCTGAGATATTTTACCGTTTTTGGGCCTAGACAGAGACCCGATATGGCAATAGCTAAATTCACGAAGTTACTTTTAAAAGGGAAGCCCCCAGAAGTATACGGAGATGGTGAACAAACTCGAGACTTTACTTATATTGATAATGTAGTCGACGCGAATATCTTGGCTATGAAGAGTAAGATTAAATGGAATGTTTTCAACATTGGTGGTGGAGAGAGAATTTCAGTTAATCAATTGTTAAAAATGTTGAACATTGCATGTAAAACAGATATAAAATCAATTCACACTTCAAGAAAGGAAGGTGATATCAGTCATACTTGGGCAAATATAGAAAAGGCCAGAAAAATTCTGAGTTATGAGCCACGCATTGATATAAAAAATGGAATTAAAAAACATGTAGAATGGATTAAAATGAATATGAAATAGTTGATGGTTAAGGGGTTTATTTCTTAAATTTTAAAAATCATCAATCCTTTAAGGATTGGTATTTATGTGTGGTATATCAGGAATTATTGGAGAGCCAAGAAAAAATCTACTTAAAAAAATGAATAGAATAATCCAACATAGAGGGCCTGATGATTCTGGTATATTTTTGGATAAGAACATTGGATTGGGTATTCAACGTTTGAGTATTATTGACTTAGAGGGTGGCAAACAACCAATCCATAACGAAGATGAATCAATATGGATAGTTTACAATGGGGAAACATATAATTATTTAGAATTAAAAGAAGCCCTTGAAAAGAAAAATCATAAATTTTATACAAATTCTGACACCGAGGTGGTAGTTCATCTTTATGAAGAATTCGGAGAGAAATGTGTAAGTAAATTAAGAGGAATGTTTGCTTTTGCTATTTGGGATGGAAATAAAGAGAAACTTCTTTTGGCTCGAGATAGATTGGGAATAAAACCATTATATTATACTATTATTGACAATAATCTTATCTTCGGATCTGAAATTAAGTCTATTCTTCAAGACCCTAGAATAGAAAGAAAAGTAGACTATCAAGCTTTACATGATTATCTTTCTTTTCAATTTGTACCTGGACCAAGAACAATGTTCAAAGATATTAAAAAATTACAACCTGGCCATATATTAGTTTGGAAAAATGGGAAATTTTCTATTTCTAAATATTGGGATTTAACTAAACATAATCCGGTAAAAAATTCAGAAAAATACTATTGTAAATGTTTACTCAATCTTTTGAAAGAATCTGTCAAAATGAGATTAATAAGTGATGTACCATTGGGTGTTTATCTCTCTGGAGGAATCGATTCAAGTTGTTTAGCTGCTCTCGCATCTGAAGCAAGTGAAAGACCGGTAAAAACTTTTTCAGTCGGATTTGGAATTAGTGAAAAATATGATGAGCTTAAATATGCCCAAATTGTTGCAAATTATCTTAACACTGATCATCATGAACTTCTATCCAAAGAAAACAGTATAAAAATCATACCAAAGGTAATATGGCATTTGGATGAACCAATTGCGGATTCTGCAGCAATTCCAACTTATCTAATATCTGAATTAACAAAAAAACACGTAACCGTTGTTTTAGGTGGAGAGGGTGCCGATGAATTATTTATGGGTTATAGAAGGTATAAAATAACATATTTAGCTAATAAATATAGTAAAATTTTATCCAATTCATTTAAAAAAGATATGAATTGGATATTAGAACATATCTATAAAAATATCCCTGATATCGGTAAATTAAAAAGATATACAAATTTTGCTTCTGAATTTTCTTCTAGTATTAATGATCCTTTAAAAACTTATATGGTATTTTTTAATCGTTTTCCTGAAAAGGAAAGGAAAATGTTATACACGAATGAAATTGTTAAAAACAATGTTAAACAAAGTAGTGAAACAATTAAAAAATATATTAAATCAAATAATGTTACACTACAGATGTTTTATTTTGATGCTAAAGTATACTTGCCAGATGATTTACTAATTAAAATAGACAAAATGTCTATGGCAAATTCACTAGAAGGTAGAGTTCCTTTTTTAGATCATAAGATTGTGGAATTTGTAAGTAATATTCCTATCAACTTCAAAATAAAAGTATTGACTGAAAAATATATCCTTCGAAAAACTGTGTCAAATCTTTTACCTAAAGTTATCACAAAAAGAAAAAAACATACATTCAACGTACCATTAACTCATTGGTTTAAAGGTGAATTGGGAGAAATCGCTTCACAAATTTTATCAGAATCAAGTGTTCATAAAAAATATTTTAACTCTAAATATATCCGTCGTATTTTAGGCAATAATAAATTAAAACCTAATTATAACCAAATTTGGCCTTTGTTGGTATTTGAGATTTGGCATAAGATTTATATTGATAGTCAAAGAATGAAAAAAATTAACTTAAAACATATTTTTTAAAACAGAGTTTTTTACTAAATAACTGAGAGGTAGAATTCCACTGTAACAGATTTGAGAGGGATTCAGGAATACCATTAGAAGAAGTCAAAGATATCCTTCCTTCTCTATATCTTGAAGTTATGAGAGAGGATGTGGAAAAAGAAAGGAAAGGTGATTTCATTTTTGAAAACCTTGTTTTGATGCTACGCTCTAATAATGAAATTCTCACCAACGGAGTGGAAAATATTTATCCTCCAGTTAAACAACCTTTAAAACTTTTCTGCACAAGACCTTTTGATGGCATTTACATCGGTTTTGATGGTTCCTCAATACTATGTTGTCAAGATTGGAAGTTTGAAGAAGTACTAGGTAATATAAACAAACAAACCCTAATGGAAGTATGGTGTGGTGAAAAATATGGAAAAAAAGAGGGAAGGGTTTTGATATATTTGTTAAAATATTATCTAGTGTAAACAATACAATATACGATTTCGATTTTGAAGACCTAATAGGAGATTAGATGAAAGTATTGTTAATATCACCCCCGTCCCACTTCGGACCTCCGGTTTTTGCCCCACTTGGAATATGCTACATAAGTTCTTATCTCAAAGAAAGGGGTATAGAGGCTTCTTGTTATGATATGTTTGATAACTCCTTTTCGGATGTTGAGAGATTGATAAAAAAAGAAAATCCAGATATAGTCGGAATATCTTGCTTCACAAATTTGAGGATGGAAGCGGTAGAAGTGGCGAGGATAGCTAAAAGAATAAATCCGAATTGCAGGGTCTTTATGGGGGGAGCTCACGCAAGTTGTATGGGAGAGCAAATGCTAGAAAATTATCCGATAGATTACATAGTTCACCGTGAGGGGGAAAAAACTACGTATAATCTCATAAACAATCTGAATAAACCGCAAAAAGTCAACGGAATATCGTTCATTAAAAACGGTATGATTACAACCCCTCCAGCGCCTTTTATAGATAATTTGGACAATCTCCCTTTCCCAGATGTAGAAAATTTGATTGAGAATAACTATAAAAATTTGACGTTTTTGTATGGTGGTGAAAAAATAGAATTGAAGAAAAAATCTTTTACTATGATAACATCAAGGGGATGTCCTTACAATTGTATATTCTGCTCCACTCCTAGATTTTGGGGGAGACGCTGGAGAGGGAGAAGTCCAGAAAATATTTTGAAAGAAATAGAGTTCTTACATGATAATTATGGTGTTGAGCATATTCATTTTGCTGATGATAGTTTTACGATAAATCAGAAAAGAACAATGAAATTATGTAAAATGTTGCCAAAAGAAATAACTTTTGATTGTGAAACTAGAGTGAATTGTGTTTCTGAAGAATTGATTAAAGCTATGAAGAAGGCTGGTTGTTTGATAATTTTTTATGGAATAGAGTCCGGGTCCCCAAAGATATTGAAAAATATAAACAAAATGATAACTCGAGAACAGATAATAAAGGCTTTCAAAATAACTAAGGAAGCTGGTATCCCAACAAAACCCTTTTTGATAATTGGAAATCCAGGTGAAAATCTCAAAACCATAAAAGAGACCATAGACTTAATAAAAAAGATAAAACCAGATGACATGTATTGTGCTTTGTTGTTGGTATATCCCGACACACGATTATATGATATAGCAAAAGAGAAAGGAATGATGGATGATTCTCACTGGCTTGAGAATAAAGATCCACCAGTATTCATCGTCGAGAATCCAGAGATAAAGCTTAGATATTATCAATTCAAAGTAATTTCCAAGTTCTTGAGGCAAAGCTCTTATTATGATTATTTTAAATTCATGTTTTCTAGAATAACTACGTTCTGGAGATATTTTAAGAGAAAGACACATTGAGACGATATTAATGAAAGAAAGAATTAAGAAAAGTTTCGATTTTGAATGGGAAGTGGGTAAAGAACATTACAAAGATTGTCAATACAACTTAACATATAAGAAAAAAAATAACGAGGATGTTTTTGGAAGAAATACAAATAAATCCAGAATGGTTCGACGGTAAATTTTGTCTTGATGTAGGTTGTGGGATTGGGAGATGGACTTATGCATTGTCGAAACTCGGCGCTGAAGTAGTGGCATTTGATTTCTCAAACACAGGAATCAGACTTACAAAGAAATCTACAAAGGGATACCTTCTTAAAGCGGATTTGTTAAAAATGCCGTTTAGAGAAAAATTATTCGATTTCATAATCTCATGGGGAGTTCTCCACCATACTCCAAACACAGAAATAAGCTTTCGGAAACTCGTTCCTCTGTTGAAGGAAAATGGCATCATCTTCATAGCTGTATACGAGTGGAAAAATCCATTTAAACTATTGGTTTGTGACATTTTGAGGAAAATAATGTCGAAATTTTCAAAAAGAACTATCTGGAAATTTTCTTATCTTCTTACAAACTTGGCGAGAAACAAAATAATATACTCTATTGGAAGTACGTTTATGTTTTTCAACCGTTCTCAAATAGACAATTACGACTGTTATTCCACTCCAATAAATCATTATCATCGTGAAGAGGATGTAATTGAATGGTTTAGAGAGAACAAACTGAGAAACATAAAGTTAACTAAACCGCCCCATTGGAAAACGCATAAAAATATAATTCAAAGATTTTTCAGAGGCAAAAATGGAGGATTTATTCGTATAAGGGGTGTAAAATGAAAAAAAATCGTTTCTTTATCTGAATTGTGATCTATTCAGTTTCTTTTATGAGTTTTTTGTAAATTTTATTAATCTCAGATACAATATTATTCCACGAATATTTTTTTACAAATTTTCTCGCATTTTTTCCCATAGCCATTCTCAAGTTCTCATCTTTTATCAATGTTTTCAAAGCTTCAATAAAAGAATTCAAATTATCAACGATAAATCCGCATTTTGCTTCCCTAACAAAGTTAGATGTTACATTAACTGAAGTAGTAATGATTGGTAAACCCGAGGCCATTGCCTCCAAAGTTGAAAGATTCATGCCTTCTCCAAATGGTTTTGTTGTTAAAGCAAATATATCTGCAGCTGCATATATTTTTTGCATGTTTTTATGTTGGACTTCTGGATGAAAAAAAACATAATTCTCAACTTTTAACTTTTTTGCTAATGATAATAGTTTTCTATAATATTTTCTATCACTTTTCAAACCAACTATAACTAAACTCACTTTATGCCTTTTTCTAACTTCTAAAACTGCTTGAATTGCAAACTCTAAATCCTTAGAAGGAACTAATCTAGAAACACAAAGAAGTATTTTTGTACTTTTATCTATGGAAAATTTTTTTCTCAAATAATCGTTTTTCCTAGCTTTAGTAAATCTCTCATAATCAACTCCATTCGGAAGGGTAATTATTTTTTTTGGATTCAACTTATAACTCATCATCTTTTGTTTTTGTTCTTTGGAGAAAACTGTAATAATATTAGAGTTAATTAAAGTGGGGAATTTAATATGCCTATCATATAAACCTTTGAGTCCTCTAGATATGATATTTTGACCAGACCAGTCGGCCCTCAAGACCACTGGTATGTTTCTGATTCTTCCAATCCAACTAGCATAAGTAGTGATTAAGTGACCGAAACCATCTAACTGAAAGACATCCGTATCGATAGTTAATAATTTAACTATCGAAGATGGTATAAACACCTTTTTTTTTAGAACAAATCCACTTAATCTAATAGTTTTGATACTTTCTAATTCATCGACGATTGTAATTCTTTTGTTTAAAACTTGCTCTAGATTTGAAGTGATAACCGTGACATCATGCCCAATTTTTCTTAACTCTCTCGCAATGTAAAAGGCTGGTTTACCCTTGGAAGGGTCAAATCTTGGAACAACGATACAAACCTTCATATCTGAATCACAGTCTGAGATAAATAAAATTACCCCAATATTTTATTAACCCCAAAATTATTTAGATACAACGATAATGGGATATTTTATGAGGAATGAAAGAGATTATATTAAGTTTCCATTTGTTGAGAAAATGGTTAAAACTGTTAGAAAAGAATTAGAGGGGGTAGTTCTAGATGTGGGTTGTGGAGATGGTATCGTTACTTATAAACACAAAAAAACGATAGGAATCGATATTCTAGAGAAGAAATATATAAAAGAACATAAGATAGAATATGGTTTTTTTCCAATTCCTATTGTAAAGGGCGATGCACACTGTCTTCCATTTAATAGATGTATCTTTGATACTGTCCTCCTAAGCCATATATTAGAGCATAGTGATAATTCAAATATAATACTTTCAGAAGTAAAAAGAGTTTTAAAACCCAGTGGAAAAATAATAGTAGTCAGCCCGAATTCTCATTCTTTAAAATCTTTTATGTTTTCAAGGATGGGAATAAATGATAAATATGCCTTCGTGCCAGAACATAAAAGATTTTTTACGTTTACATCATTGAAAAAAATTCTAGAAAATAATGGATTCAAAATTGAAAAAGAGGAAAACACTTGTCTTGACATTTCATTGTTTCATAAATTTTCGTTTATTATGAGAATGTTTCAAAAGTTGGGAAATTTAAATAAAATTTTGTCAATGGATATAATTTTAGTTGGAAGGAACACCAATTAAACAAGATTCAAATAAATCGATTAGTTTATCACAAACTATTTTCATACTATATTTTTTTTCAACTAATTTTCTACAATTTTTGGCGATGTTTTTTGCTTTTTGTTTGTTCTCGAGAAGTATGTTTATCTTATCACTCATATCCAAGGGATCACCTATCTTTGCCAAGCAGATGTTTTTGTTGTTAATCACGCCACTCTCAAAATTCTTTGTTAACAAATTAGGTTTCTGCATTGCCATACCTTCTAACAGAGAAATGGACGGTCTAGTACCTAGATCGAAAATTATTGGTGTGACTATAACATCTGCGGCAGCATAATATTTAGGAACGTTATCATGTTCAATGGCACCAAGAAATGTTATTTTATTGGTAAGGTTTAATCTTTCAGTTAATTTCTCCAACCAATTTCTTCCTTTTCCATCACCCAATATAAGTAGTTTTGCGTCAATGTTTTTCATTGCTTTTATCAGATGTGAGACTCCAACAGCATTGCTTTGGTATAGTGGTCTTGCCGTAACTATAAGGGATTGACCATGTTTTTCCTTTATTTTTTTACCAGATATTCTTGGCGAAAACTTATCTGTGTTAATACCCCCAGGAATTACTATCGATGTTAGTCCCCATTCCTCTAATTTTTCTCTTAGTTTTTCGGACCAAACCACTAATCTATCGAAATTTAGTGCTCTCAAATATATTTTGTGTATTATAGCAGCAACTGTTGGTAGTGTGAACAATGGTATTGTCTCCAAGGTTTGGATATATGGTATCTTAAATCGTTTTTTCAGAAAATGAGCTGCAAAACATGGAGAAATATTATGAACGTAGATAATATCACAATTTGTTATAATCTTTCTTGCTTTCAAATAGGTCACAAAACTCATGACAAAATATTTGTGAATCCTGGGTAAAGGAAAATTGTACACTCGATGAATTTCCAAATTCTCGTCTTTCTCGTATGGCTCAGCAAAGGGATGACCTCTAGTTATTGAAACAATTGAAACTTTTTTTTTCATTTGACCTATCATTTCTTTAAGGAAAGTTTCAGTTCCTCCCTCATAGGGCAAATAAGTATCTGCCAGGATACAAATTTTCAATTTTAGCACCTTTAATTCAATCTAAATCTCACATATAAATTTATAGACAAACCTATTAGGTGTTTACAATAATAAAAACGGACCTGAGCTCAACCACAAAATTTTCTAGAAAATATTAACAATAACATCTTCAACCCAACCTTAAATGCCTTAAACTTACCTGCAGAAGTTATCTTTCCTTTACCGACTCTTTTTCTGTAATTAACTGGAACCTCAACTACCTTCAAACCAGATTTTAAAGCCTCTAAAATCATTTCAGGAGAAAAATAAGAACCACCAACACTGAATTTATTGATGATTTTCTTTAAAGATTTTCTCTTTATAATCCTAAAAGTGCAACCAACATCTGTCAACCTAACGTTTCCATACAAAAATTCAAGTATTTTTGCAATTAGAATATTTCCCCATCTCAAAAAAAACCCCATATTTGCATTCTTACTAACCAGCTGCATACAAGTTCTTGTTCCCAAAACCATATCGGCATCATAAATATAAGACAATAATTTCATCATATCCTTCCCTTGGAAAGTTTGATCTGCTTCTGTTAATATGATTACGTCTCCTTTTGCTTCTTTAAGACCTTTTTGAATGGCAAATCCATACCCTTGTCTTTTTTCCTTTATCACCTTGACTCCGGCTTTTTTTGCCAATTCTTCTGTTTTATCAGTAGAATTATTATCCACAACCAATATCTCGTCAACATATGATTTAGAAAAATCTTTAATTACTTTAGAAATATTCTCTTCTTCATTATACGCTGGTATAACAACACTAACTTTCTTTTTTCTGTACATAAAAAATCATTGTCAAATTAAGTTTAATTGATTTTTCTTATCGAAAATCATAACATATACTTTTTTTAGTCTTACAGTTGTACTCACAAACTACTTCAAGAGGTTTAAACTCTTTACTAGGATTGATATAAATTGAACTATTCCCAACAATATCCCTTTCAAAATGTTCATCCAACCACCCTCTAAAGGGTTCAAAATCTGGATTTTCTGGATAAGCAACTATCAAATAGATATTTTTATCTTCAATATATTTTTCAAAGTCTTCTACAGTCATATTTTGAAATGTACAAGGTCTCCATCTGAAAACAAAATTTTCAAAGTTGTTGGATTTAGCAAAGTTAAAGATTATACCACTATGCCATAGACCAGGAAACAAGAAAACATTCCCATTCTCTACATTATTCTCGTTGAGATAATCTCCGATGTTTTCAAGATTTTCCTTCAAACTATGTTCATATCCGATGATGTAGTATGGAGGGTTGAAAAGACAAATGGAAAGTTGAATTAGGACAACAATTAAGATTATTGTAATCCATGTCTTACTCCTCTTAACACAATGAACAAATAAAAGTGAAAAGAATGGAAGAGTTGGAATTATGTATTTTGAAGTTTTCATTGGGAGTAAAAGAAAGATAGTAAAATACGAGATAATTATCAAGATTAAAAAAACGTCTTCTTTTTTTGTTGGTCTTTTCCAAATAAAATAAAAAAACGGAATTAGAACTACCAGTGGAAAAATTTCAAACCCAAGTATATACGGATAGAAATATAAGGGGGTTAGTGGACTACTTGGGCATACTGGACATTCGACTCGAGCCTTTTCACTCAACCAATAACCTATTATCTCAAACCCTCCAAAGAAAACCAGAACCAGTAGATAAGGTAGAAAAATGGTAAACCCGATTAATCCTGCTTTGAGTATTGTTGATAGATTCTTTGTGAATTTTTTTCTGTAGTAGAGGTAGAACAATAGGGGAACAATTAATACGATTATCATGTATTTCATCATCATTCCCAAACCAAAGACGATGCCAAAGTAGTAGAAATATTTTTTATCTTTTTCAACACCTTTATAAAACAGTAAGGTAGAAAACAAAACAAAAAACAAAAGTGGAACTTCCTGCATGATTTGTGTTGAAAAGATGAAAAAGAATGGAGCAAGGGCCAAAACCAGAACTGATAAAAAACCAGTTCTCTCATCATACAATTCCATACCTAAGAAATATATCATGATTAAAGAAGCGATTGAAAAAAACATAGAAGTTAATCTTGCCGTTAATTGGGTAACCCCGAAAACATGAAAAAGACCAGAAGTTAATAAACCAAAAAGGGGAGAATAGTAGGTTATGTATAAGGCTGGATATCGAACATAGAATTTAAAGACATAATCTTTTACATTAAATAAATCTTCTGGATTTAAGAAAAAATCTCTAAAAAAACTATAGTAAAAAAAAGAATCCATTGCATGGGCGCCCTCATCAGATATCATTCCTACAGGTATAAAAAGAAGTAATAAGAAGGAATAAATTAATAGAAAAGGAATAAGAATTTTTATGTATTTCATATCACAATTTTTAAACTTGAATTAAATTAATAGTTTTTTTGATTTCTAAATTGATAAAAAATAATGAACTTATTAAAGTGAATTTTAGTTATACTAAGACTTGTAGATTATAATGTAAACTCCATTTTTTTCAAATTTTTTAACTTGACTCATATTTGAAAGTGGCTCTAAAATATCATCGGATACAAAAAAATTCGATTCGTAAACAACTAAATGTGCCCTTGAAATGTTTTCTTTAGTTGGAGGTAAAATTGTAATATTATATTTAGTCCATTCAGCATAACCAATATTAACGTATGACTCCAATGATTTGAAAACGCGTCCTGTTGTAACAATATTTGAATTGGGATAATTATTTGTTATAAATTCTCGAGCCTTCATTTCAACATCGACAGCATCTATATAATCCATACTTATTCCACCACTCTCTATATAAACTAAAGGCCTGGGATGAAACTTTTCATAGAATATTGATGAATGAAACACTGGATCTTGGACAAGTCCTTTAATACCATAATTCCATCTATAACAGGAAATGAAAAGAGAAATGATAATTATGAAAATTATCCAACTCCTATTCTTAAAAAGATAATTCAGCGAAAATGAAGAAAAGATGAAAAATATCATAGATACTGGTAGAAAATATCTAGGTTGCGTGTAAATGGGAAGAAAGGATAATGCAAATAAATAAAAAATACAGATTAAAACGAATGGCAAATATTTTAAGGAAAATAATTTTTTGTTTCTGAACAAAACAAACAAAATGCTAAGAGTTAATATCCACTTGTAATTCCACACAAAGGTCTGATAAATATTGGCAATCAATCTGCCAAGAGGGAATAATATACCTCTTTCAAAAAATCCATAGTGTAACATACCCATTCCAGGCATGTCAACGTTATTTTTTAAAAAAAGTGAGGTCATCCAAATGATAACAACTATGAGTGGTAGACTGTGAAGAATGATATTGTAAGCATTTTCTTTTTTGAGAAATAAATGAGTTAAAATTGCTAATATCACAAAAGTTCCGGGTTCTTTAGTTAAAACGAGTAAACAAGCGAAGATTAAATAAAGGGGTAATTTTTTTCTTAAATAAAAATATAAAACTGCTGCTGTCATAGCAGTCAATGGCACATCATAAAGAGTCTGTCCACTCACAGAAAAATACACGGGAGAAAATAATAAGAGTAGAGAAGCCATTATACCTATTTTTTCATCAAACAAATGTTTCCCCAAGAGATAGGTAAAAAACGAACCAATAAAAGAGAATATGGCAACAATAAGATGAGATAGAAATGGAGTTTCTCCAAAAATATTATAACCGATTGCTAAAGTCCAGAGAAAAAATGGCACATGAACTGGTTGCCCCGGATATTCAGAAATGGGACCGTGTATTGAAAGATATTTTGCTTGAAGCGCATATGTTCTCCCATCATCATAATAATCTAAATAAAGAGTAGAAATTTTTAACGAGATGACTAATACCAACAAAAATATTACATAAATAACATCATTTTTCATTTTTTCACTTGTTTAATCATTAGAAATATATCAATTTTATTTCCTATGCGATTCTAAAAACTCTATAATAGTATTCCCAACATACTCCATTTCTTTTTTGGTGATTCCAGGATAACATCCAACAAAAAAACCATTGTCTCTAATTTTTATTGCGTTAGGAACATTTCCAACTTTAATTTTTTGATCTCTAAAAGCAGGTTGATCTGGTAAATTTCCTCCAAAGATTGGTCTAGTTTCTATGTTTTTATTTTCAAGGTAATTTACAATTTCATTCCTATTGAATTTTGCTTCTTCTGTTATTAAAAATGGGTAGGAATAATAACTATGATACGCCCATTTTTGTTTTATTTGAGACTTCAATAGATGTGAATAGGAATTAAGCATTTTGTTCAATATTTTGGCGTTTCTTCTCCTTATTTTAATAAACTCATCTAATTTTTTAAGTTGCTCATTACCAAAAGCTGCTTCCAATTCCATCATCTTAACAGAATACCCTAAGTTTTGAAATATGTATCTTATATCATAACGCTTCAATATGGGATCTTCAGATTTGACTCTTAAAGGACATACATAAGTTGGATCTTGTATCATTTTGCATATATCACATACACATGCTCTTCCAAAGGCCTTTAAGGATCTGCATAAATTACTAATCTCAAAATTATTTGTAACTATCATCCCCCCTTCGCTTGTAGTCATATGATGAGCAACATAAAAACTAAAAGTACCCATATCAGCCAAACCACCAACTTTTTTTCCTTTATATTTTGCACCATGGGCCTCACAAGCATCCTCTATGACAAACAGATTATGTTTTTCAGCAATTTCCATAATTGGATTCATATCTACGGGATGACCAAAATAATGCACTAGCATGATGGCTTTGGTTTTATCAGTTAAATTTTTTTCTATTTCTTCTGGTATAATGTTAAAAGTTTCTAAGTCAACATCAACAAAAACAGGAATGGCATTGATTTGAATTATAGGTGATGCAGTTGTTGGAAATGTCGATGCTGGCACTATAACTTCATCTTCAAAAGTAATCCTTCTTTCACCAAACATTTTATTCGAAAAAACTGTGAGTGCAATTAAATTTGCAGATGAGCCTGAATTGACAGATATACCGTATTTAGCTTCACAATATTTTGCAAAATTTTTTTCAAATGATCTGACCTCAGATCCTTGTGTTATTATTCCTGATAATAAGGATTTCAATACCCTAAAAGTTTCATTACTATCAAATACAGGACCACCAATTCTAATTTTTCTTTGACCTGGAATAATTACTTTATCTTTTTCCTGGTCATACCACTCTTCAATCAGGTCTTTTAACTTGCCAAGGATATTCTTTTTCTTTTCCATTTTTTATCCACAACTCTATTTCTTTTTTATACCAATCAAACGTAATTTTCAACCCCTCTTTAACACTAATTTTTGGGTTATAACCAAGTATTGTTCTAGCTTTTTCAATACTAGGATTTCTCCTGGTTGTGCTACCCTTTGGGACAGCTATATAAATTGGATTTAATTTTTTTCCGGAAATCTCTTCTAGATATTTTATTAGCTGATTTACAGATGTCTCTGTCTCTTGGTTTCCAATGTTAAAAATTTCGTTTTTACCTTCATCTTTTGTAGCGGCTAAAACAATTCCATCGACAATGTCAGTCACATAACAAAAACTTCTTGTAGTTGTACCGTCCCCTTGGACTGTAAATTTTTCATTCAAAACTATTCTCTTTATAAATTCTGGTATAACATGATTCCATCCCATGTTTGGTCCAAAGGGGTTGTGAAGCCTGACTATAGTACTATCAAACCCATATTTTTTACTATAATTTAGACATGCTACCTCTCCAGCTATTTTTGTTGAAGAATAAGAAAATCTTGGATTTTTTGAATCAGGGACAAATAAAGGATGTGTTTCAGGGGTTGGAAATATTTGTGGAGTTGCATATACCTCTGAAGAAGAGGTAAATAACAATCTTTTCACATCAGAATCAATTATCGCTTTCAAAACATTCATCGTACCGATTAAACCAACATCCACAACTAAACACGGATGTGTATAAAAATAAGACGTGCCAAGAATTGCAGCTAAATGATAGACTGTATCTATATCATTAACAGCTTCTTTTACTTTATCGAAATCCCTTATATCTGCTTCTATAAATTCAATTTTATCAAGTACTTCTCCTAAATTTCTTTTTCCAAATCTCCAACCACTATCAAGAATTCTCACATTGTTTTTTTCTTGAATTAATTTTTTAACTAAATACGAACCGATGAATCCAGCTCCGCCAGTAACTAATACGTTAGCCAGCCCCAACACCTTTATATCTAAGAGTTAATTCCTCTATATCGTGTTTTTTGAATAGGCCCCAACCGTCATAAACTATTGCATCTTTCTTCATTTTTGGAAATAGTTCTCTCATATCTATGTCAGAAAAGGATTTATGGTTGGTCATGAATATTGCAATATCTGCATCATTCAAACCTTCCTCTATGCTCTCCACGTGTTTGACGCCCAACTCTTTTATTTTCCAATCTTCAACAGCTGGATCATAACCGAATATAATTGCTTTCTCATTTTTTAAATGCTCAATTAAATCGAGTGTTGGACTAGCTCTGATATCGTTTGTTTCAGGTTGACCTTTAAAAGCAAAACCGATGATTAAAACTCTCTTGTTTTCTAATGACCTTTCTTTTTTCAAATTTTCTACAATCCTCTTAGGCATTACTTCATTTATTTTACGTGCTTTAGTTACTAATTCCACAGTTTCCCCAACATCTTCCGCACACTTCATTAAAATATATGGGTCTTTTGTTAAACACATTCCACCCACACCAGGGCTTGGTACTGGTATGTTATTTCTCTTGTATCCCTGGTTAGCAGATCTTATTATTTCAAAGGCATCTAATCCTGCTTTCTCACAATATTTCGCTATTTCGTTTGCATATGCAAATCTAACATCTCTATATGAATTGTCAAGTAATTTTATCAATTCTGCCGCTTCTAGAGAACTTACAGAAATTACAGTCGGGCTAACTCGTCTCAAAATTTTGCTTGCTTGATCAACACTCTCTTCATTTATTCCGCCTATTATTTGCGGTAGAGTTCGTAACTCTCTTATGGCATCTCCTTCTATAGTTCTTTCAGGAGCAAAAACAAGATAAAAATCTTTTCCAGCCTTTAGTCCCGATTTCTCTAATATAGGTTTCACTATATTTCTCGTTGTACCTACAGGAATGGTTGAACGTAATATTACAATTTGTCCAGGCCTAATATAATCTTTTATTTCATCAATTGCACGCTCTACAATTTCCAACCTTGGTCTTTTTGTCTTCTTATCTATAGGTGAACCTACACAAATTACAAAGGCGTCAATATCCTTATTATTGTATGTTTCCTCTGGTTTTTCTACAAACAAGTTACGGCCTAAATGTTTTTTCAGAAGTAAATTTATTCTTGGTTCTTTTACATGGGAACACCCATTTTTAATGTTTTTTAATATTTTTTCATTCTTTTCAGTACCATACACTTTGAATCCTACATCAGCCAAAACAACGGCCAATGTTTGTCCTACATATCCAAGACCTACAACACCAATTTTCATAATGTGACTATTCATTTTAAGTTTTTATATATTTCTATAAGATTAATATGAAAGAAAAAGTATCGCTAATTCTTTTGACTAGTAATGAGATTGAAGGTTGTAAAGAAATAATTCCTATGATTCCAAAAAAATGTATTGATGAATTTATATGTGTAGATTTTAATTCGACTGATGGGACGGTAGAGTTTTTGAAGAAAATGGGCTACAAGATATACACTCAAAGAAAAAAAGGACGTGGGGTTGCTTTCAGAATTGGAGAGAGGGTGGCAAGAGGTGACATACTTGTCTTTTTTTCACCAGATGGAAATGAGGATCCAAATGATATATCAAAACTGATAAAAAAAATAAGAGAAGGATATGATATGGTTATAGCATCCCGATTTCACCCTGATTCTATATCACAGGATGCAACACCTGTAAGAAGATTTGGAAATTGGTTATTTACTAGTTTGATTAATTCATTTTGGCATGCTAATGTAACTGATGCTGTAAATGGATTTAGAGTTATAAAAAAAGATGTGATGAAAAATCTTAACACCCATACAAAGTATTTTGAAATTGAAATTGAAATGACAATCAAATGCTCAAAAAAGGGATACAAAATTACTGAAATACCAACAATAGAAAGAAAGAGAATTGGGGGTAAGGCAAAGTTAAACACTTTTAGAGATGGTTGGTTATATACGAAATTCATTTTTGAAGAATTATTTAGAAATTAAAAAATTGGCCAGGAATAATATTTTTAATTAACTATATAATGCAAATTTGAGAAAGAGTTTGATTTTATCAAAATCATAATATTAATATAAAATTTTATACAACAACATTATATTACATGAAAGAAAGAAAGCACACAACAATAACGATACCAAAACCTTTATATGAACAGATAAAGAGAAGGATAAAGAAAACTGGATTTACTTCTGTCTCTGATTATGTTACTTATGTTTTAAGGGAAGTTATATCTAGCCTTGAAGAAGAACAAAAGAAAGAGGTTTTTTCTAAAGAAGAGGAAAAGAAAGTAAAGGAAAGGCTCAGGGCACTCGGTTATTTAGAGTGATAATTTACTAAAAAATTATAATTCAGTTAGTTTTAAATATTAATGTCACTACATTATATTACATTATATGAATATTTAATTTAATAATTTTTAGATGATTATAATGAAACAATTAATAGAAAAAAGTGTGTTCATCATAAGGGAAGCCAAATCACAATTTAAGAATCCTGCCGTTCTCTGGTCCACAGGTAAAGATTCCACAACTATGTTAGCTCTAATCAAGGAAGCATTCTTCGGTAAGGTACCATTTCCAGTAGTCCATTTGGATACTGGTTACAAGTTTCCAGAAATCTACGAGTTTAGGGATAGAATAGCGAAAGAGTGGGACTTGAATTTAATAATCGGTAAGAGAGATAACACAGATTTTCATCCAGAAAAGACAGGTCATTTCGAGTGTTGCACAGAACTGAAGACTAATGCCCTTAAAGATGTATTGAAGAAACATAAATTCGATGCTTTGATAATGTCTATAAGGAGAGATGAGCATTACATAAGGAATCTCGAAAGGTATTACTCGCCGAGAGACAAACAGCTCAAATGGCATTTGGTAAGACCAAAAACACAAGAAGAAATGAAAGAAGGGGATGCTCCATTTGTGGCAGAACAGCGAGTAGAATTTGCTGGTTGGAATTTATTCCAATCGGATTTTGGCTCTAACTGCAATCACGTTAGAGTTCACCCAATCTTACACTGGAGTGAACTAGATGTATGGAAGTTCATAGGAGAGAAGAATTTACCTATCAATCCATTATATATCTCGAAAAACGGATACAGGTATCGAAGTTTGGGATGTATGCCTTGTACTGTTCCTATAAAATCTGTTGCTAAGACAATAGACGAAATAATAGAGGAACTGAAGACTACAACAATAGAGGAAAGATCAGGAAGGAGCCAAGATAAAGAAAAAGAACAAGTTATGAGAAGACTTCGTGCAATGGGTTATATGTAATGATAATACTAGCCTTGGATGCATTAGATAAAATTATGGTTGAAAGGTTTAATTGTAAAAATTTGATGCAATTAGAATACGGAAAAACTAATATAGGTGGGTTTGCACTTGAAAGGACTGTTGTTTTGTGGGCATCATTCTTAACAGGAAAAAATATGGAAAGTAAGATACCTATAAAAGGTCAGTGGGAATTTAAGTTATCTAAAAGTGAGACTTTTTTCGATTTTTTTGATAGGGTCGAAACTATTGATGTGCCTGCGTTCTCGTTAAAGTTTAATAATCATAAAAAAGAGCATAAACTGCTTGCTGGTTATTTCAAAGATGAAAACGAGATAGAAGAATTTGACAAAGTTGTATGGAAAAATCATGAAGAGAATAAAAAAGATTTTTTTAGTATTCTTCATAGAATCAACCCTGTTAATGAAAAAAATGTATCAAAAATAGTTATGGGATATTTTGATCTAGCAGATGCAATAGGACATTTGAGTTTCGGAAATGAAAAGAAAATGAAGAAAGTTTATGATGAATTGGAACAAATGGCTGGACGTGTGAAGGAATTGGCAAATAAAACAAAAGAATTTGTTTTGATAATATCTGATCATGGAATGAAAGCCGTGGGAAGGTTTGGAGATCATACAAAAAATGGTTTTTATTCATCTAATAAGAGGTTAAATCTTGACAAGCCAGAGATTACAGATTTCTATAAAATAATAAAGAGGGTGAAATAACAAAATTACCTACTAATTTTTTAATTTTGAATTCAAACATTCAATATGAAAATTTCCAATGAAAAGTTACTATTGTTATTTTTCGTTCTATATCTTGTAATACAATTATTTTTGGCACAAAATTATACAATGGAATCAGATGAAGGAACTCATGGTAGCATTAGTTTATTTTTCAAGAATTTAATAAACAACCTGAAAAATTTTAAATCGTTCAATGATATTACAGAATTTTCATTTGGGTATGCCTTAAAATACCCAAAAATAACACCCATTTATCCTCCCCTATATCACGTCTTATTAACTGGAGTTTTTTTCATAAATGAATCAGTTTTTTTAGGAAGAATATTGAATATAACAATAACTTTACTGACAGCATTTGTAATTTATAAACTCGCTTTGGAATTACTCAAGGATAAAAATTCTGCTATTGTTTCAAGTGTATCTTTTCTTGTATTTAGTACTATTTTTAGATATGCGCCTCTCCTTTACAATGATATAATACAAATTCTAACGTTCACTTTAGTTTTGTTGTATTATTTAAAATTAAAAAAGATGGATAATATTACAATTAAAAACATTATCATTTTTAGTTTATTATTAGCATTAGCCTTTCTGACAAAGTTCTTTTCTATATTTTTACCTTTCATAATTTTAATCGATTCTTTTTTTTCAAAAAGAAAATACTTCAAATATGTCTTGATTTCTTTAATCCTCTCATTAATATTCATCTCACCGTATATTTTCTTATACGTTAACTTCAAACTGTACAAATTTGCTCTAAAGGTTGCGACAACTCCTTTTACGAGTAGATTGGGCTATTTGGATATTTTCACAAATTTTGGTGTTTTCATGGGATTATTCGTCGTAGCTTCAACTATCTGGTTCTTATATGCCAACAGAAGAAATTTTTTTATACTAACTTGGTTCCTCTTACCCACTATAATTTTTTTAACATCGACACATAGTTCCATAAGATTTGCCTATATTTTAATGCCAATCTTTGCTGTATCATGTGGATTTTTCATAAAAAATGTTCTCAGAACTAGAAGATGGAAGAACCTGTTACTTATTGGAATCATATCATTACTAGTACTTCAGTTTATTTTTGATGTTTTATCTAATTATCATGACTTTGTTTATCCTACCGAAGAAACGATAAAATCTTTGGGTCTAGGGAGTGTTTTAATTTTATCAGAAGAACCAGTATACTCGTCTGTATACATTTTCTATGGGCAATTATATAATAAATCCAATGTTTTTATCAGGCCTTGTTTGTTGAATAAAAATAATTTAACTCATGATTTTTTAGAAGAGTGGGGAATAAAATATTTGATCGATCAAAACAATATGATTGACGAGAAATTTCAAAGCGATCATGGTCTTAGTTTGACATTCTCAAAAGAATCAGATGATTATACAATCAGAATTTTTGAAACAGATGCGAAAAAAGAAGTGAACTGTAATTACATATGCCGTCTCGAAGGTAAAATTTGTGAAGATCAAAGATTTTCAGATTTACTTGCATTGATTAATAAAACTTATTGAAATAATTTTATTTTCAAGAGAACAAACAAATTTTTCAACCCATCGGATATTTTAATTTTTTTCCCAGATTCTTTACTTCTAGCTTTATATCTTATTGGAATTTCTTTTATTTTATAACCATTTTTTAATATTTTGGCAGTTATTTCGGCCTCTATTTCAAACCCATCAGATTCAAGGTTCAATTCCCTTAAAACATCCCTGTGAATAGTTTTATAACAAAAATATAAACTTTCTGATTTGTAGGTCTCTAATCGTCAAAGGAATATTTTGGTTTCAATCCAAAATTTTCCAACATCTATTTTTTCTTATCATTTTCTGAAGATTCTTTATCAAATAGGTAGATTATCTTCTTCATTAAAGATTGTAACGATGATCGAAACTTTCATGGAATAGATTTAATTAAAATAGTCTTCTATTTTCCTTTACCCATTTTAGAAGCTTCATCACGCCTCTTATTAAATACCAGTCATATTAAGAATTAAAATTCTTTTTCTCAATTAAAAATATATGTTCCATGAGAAAAAATATTGGATTTTTCTTTTTTTTCCGATTTTCATAGGATTATTATTTTTACCAAATGATTGTTTTACTAATGATTCTTATAATTATTTAGATCTAGCTAAAAATTTGGCAAGAGGGAGAGGCTTCGTCCATTCTTATCTTTATATAGACATTGAAGGTAATGTCCGAAGAATGCCGAGCCTTGGTTTTTTTCCGCTCTTCTCCTCAATTGTTTCAGTTTTCATTATTCTCGGTTTGGGAAGTATTCTTTCTTCCAAACTAGTCAATGTCATATTCTCTGTACTAATTTTAATTCTCCTTTATTTTTTAACAAAAAAATTATTCAATAAAAACATCTCTTACATAACTTGCTTAGCGACCGCATTTTTTTATCCATTTGTTTGGAATCAGGTTCATGCCATGTCAGAAACCGTTTATATCTTTTTTCTAGTGTTTACCCTTTATTGTTTGACTAAAAAAGAAAATAAGTGGTTTTTACTTGCTGGAGCCCTAACTGGCCTTTCTTATTTGACTAGAGGAACAGGCATACTTCTACTGTTTTCAATTTTAATATTTATCCTAATTTCCAAAGAAAAAAGATTATTTGAAAAGATTAAATTACTTTGTCATGTAATTTTTTCTTTTTCTGCTATAGCTTTGCTCTGGTGGATTAGAAATTATTTGGTTATGGGAAATCCTTTTTATTATTCCCAAGCAACTGCTTTTTCGTTCAATTTTGCCCATATTATGAGTCAATTTACAGTTTTTGAACAGGTCTTCTTGGATATCTTACCCCTTTCTATATTTATCCCTGTTACTTTTTACACTCTTAGAAGTGATAAGAAAACCCTTACAATATTATTAACATATCCTGTACTACATATATTGTTATTTTTAGTTTGGGGGATGTTTGACACAAGATTACTCTCACCAGTTTATTTACCTCTTCTAATACTGGGTATTAAGGGTCTTTCTGATTTTTCTTCATTTTTAGACAAAAGACCGATTTTAAAGCTTGGGATTGTTGTTTCTTTTTTTATATTTTTTCTTTTTCTGAATTTTTTCAACATTTTTAACCTATATTTAAATACACGAAATCTAAATCCCCTTATCTCTGAAATAATCGATTCTGAAGGGGTTGCTTTTTTGAAGGAGAACACAGAGAAAGATGATGTTATAATGGCACCAGCTACATCATTCCCAGTTATGTTTTATACTGACAGAATAGTTATTGATAGACCAAGATATGCTTATTATTCTGAAGTAGAAAATTTACCGATAAAATTTTATGCTATTAGGTTTGAACACCCTGGTTTTGGTTCAGATGAATTCATAACTAGTTTAAGGAAGATGAATGTTAAGTACATGTTTATATTCAAAAATAAAGAAACTGAAAAAAGTATAAGAAATCTATACAATAAAAATGATGCAAATTATCTTCTAAATTTGATGAAAAACAATAGAAAGGAAATCCCAAGTTACCTAGAATTGATCTATAATTCAAATAATAACGTAATTTACAAGTTAAATTTCCAAAACAAAACTTATTGAAATAATTTTATTTTCAAGAGAACAAACAAATTTTTCAACCCATCGGATATTTTAATTTTTTTCCCAGATTCTTTACTTCTAGCTTTATATCTTATTGGAATTTCTTTTATTTTAT
>Ga0209636_10000020_pt1 | contig 133749 bp, 133 predicted proteins | sample DeeMarSWOR152_54_FD_187464 | JGI IMG/M metagenome (GOLD analysis project Ga0209636, IMG submission 187464) | Marine sediment microbial communities from White Oak River estuary, North Carolina - WOR-1-52-54 (SPAdes) (version 2) | ecosystem: Environmental > Aquatic > Marine > Intertidal zone >...
CCGAGTTCTCATTGGTCCAAATGCTCCAATATCCAGTCCAATCCCCAAACCAATCAACACAGCGAACAGGTATATTATTGATGGATCTGTTGCCACTATCATAAGGAACAAACCAAGTGAAAGGAGGCAACGGGCAGCCAATATCACGTATTTCAACTTGCGTATCGAAATTCTGTCGACGAGAATACCCCCAACAATTCGTCCTGGAATGCTCATGCCAACCAGGAAACTCAGGATTGCAGCAGCCGCGATATCATTCATCCCATAATTAACTAGGTATGGAATAAGATACACGGTGACTACTGACCATAGGAGGCTGCCAATAGCAGACGCTAGCGCTATCACCCAAAAAACCTGATTTCTCACTGCTTGGCGAAGGCTAAACTCTACTTCCCCGTACTTTTGCGCAACAAATTCCTGCCCAAACTTTATCATGGAACCCCCGTCTTCAACAACCTCAACATTTACAGTTTCCCCATCTGGCAACAGACCATAGTACTCTGGACGCTTTGGTCGAATGAAGAACCATGCTAGAGGAAAACCAATAGCCCAAGTAATGAGACCCATGAAGACAAAAGCTGTACGCCAACCAAAGACGGCGATAAACCAAGTCACCAACGGTGGCACGATTTGAAGAGCGACGATAACGCGGTAAATGCTTGTCGCTGAACCTCTTCTCTTTACAAACCACTCTGCAATTGCTTTATCCAAATTTCCAGTTAAGCCAAATGTCCATCCTAAAGCTGCTATAACGCCATAGACTAGATAGAAAGTCCATAACGAGTTAACAAAATACATGAGGATATAGCCTAGGCCAGCGATCAGTGTGCCCAGAAGACACATTAACCTTGGCCCAAATTTGTCTGTAAACCACCCAGTCGTAAGTCCACCCACGCCACCCTCAACCCGCCTCATTGCACTGGCACCTGCGATCTCTGCTTCGGTCCAGCCAAAATGATCGCTGAATGGTTTGAACAGTGCTCCAAAGCTGTAAAACCCTGACCCAAAACCCCATAGGCCCAAAACGCCTGCTGCCAGCACCGTCCACCAACCAAAGAAGACTTTGTCGCTCCTCCTTCCAGTAGTTTGCGTTTCTTCAGAACTCATAGCCAACGAGCTAATCGAATTACGCGATGAAGTTGCCAACCGTATGCGCAGTCCTCCTCTCTCTGTATGTCTCCTCCACTACATTGGTTCGGCGCTATTAACGTTTCTACCTGTGTCCCTTTATTCTCCTTCTAGTTTTGCCCGCGTCTCATGTGCACTTCCTCTATAGATTACGTGTACACCGAATACCGTTAACTTTGGAGATTCGGAAAGAACTCCAACCTGAACCGCCAGATCAAAGCATTGAAGAAGAACTCGAGAAGATCGCAAAAGTAGAGAAAAGATAACTACAGACAACTGACAACGTTCAATTTTATCACACCACAAGCGCACTCGAGTGATTTTTTATGTAAGCGCATCGGCTCTCAATCTCTACTTCAGAGCAGAACGAAGCACGGAGAATTCGCGAGATAAGCGTTCAGAAGTACATACAAAAATGCCAAATAATAATGTCCAAGACAAGTTCCTTCACATAACCAACAACGAGTGAGTTAAATTGATGCAAACTAGAGCAAAATTCGGCGTGTTACTACCCACTTTGGCGTCCACATTTAACCTTGCTTCTTCCGCTGCGCAGGTTGCTGAAAAGAATGGGTTCGCCTCCGTCTGGTGTTTTGACCATCTCATCTCTGAACCTGAATTTTATGGGCTTCTCGACGTCGACTCAGATTCGTTTCGGCTCCTTGAAACATGGACTGCACTAACCGCAGTTGCGGTTCAAACGAAAAAGGTGATGTTAGGTACCGCAGTTAGTCCTATGCCTCGTTACAATCCCACATTTCTTGCCAAGATCGTGACGACTCTCGATGTTATTTCCAAGGGCAGAACAATACTGGGAGCAGGAGCCGGACATTACAAGCCAGAGTTTGAGATAAACGGTTTTCCTTGGAAGACGTTGCCTGAAAGAATTCAGATGATGCGCGAGAGTATGAAAATAATTAAGAAGCTTTGGACAGAACCTCGAACAACATACTTGGGAAAGTATTTCAGAGTGAAGGAAGCTCCGCATGAACCCAAGCCTGTTCAGAAGCCTCATCCACCTATCTGGGTTGGAGGAAACATACCTTTGATGATTAAACAAACAGCGGAAATCGGAAACGGCTGGATCCCATATCATCAAATTCCACAGCAGTATGAAGAAAAATGGGGCAAAATTCAAGAAATGGCAGAAAAGGCTGGCAGAAACGCGAAGGAAATGGAACCCGCATATTTCATGGATACATGCATCGGTTTGGATGAAAAAGAAACCAAGAAAAAAGCTAAACTCTACATTGAAGCTGGACACGAGAAGACTTTTGAAGAAATCAAACAATGTGGAGCCCATGGGTCGCCTGAGAACATTACCAATCAAATTGAAAAGTTCATAGAAGCCGGAGTAAGACATTTTGTCTTAGTTCTAGTGCCTCAGAAAGACATTTTAGACTCTATTCAGCTCTATGGTGAAGAAGTGCTACCCCAATTCACTTAGCAAACCATTACCCGTGTGATTAGACTGCGCAGAAACTAGTCGATCCACGCTTTTGCTACATCTATTATTCGTGCAAACCACAGCTATAGTGGAGATCCCCCCCCTCCCCTTCGAAAAAACCTTCTTTTTTCTGTTCAGACGCGCGCTACACGATTTTTCCGTAGTTTTTGCTTAGGCGCGCGCAGTAGGAAGCGAAACGTGCACAATGTGCACGCGCATGATCATTGATTCCGCATGCATGCACTTTTAAGTTATCTTTTGTTAGAAACTCGTGAAACGAGAAGTTGTGGCAACCTCATGAAACTGCAGAAGAGTGCTGAAGGAATAGTCTTGGATGTACATGTTAGGCCGAACTCGAAGGAATTCAAAGTGAGAGAGACCGAGGAAGATGGACTTGTAGTGTTTTGTCGAGAAGCTCCAGTCAAGGGTAGAGTCAACCGAGAAATGACAAAGGAACTTTCAAGACTCTTCAAGAGGCGAGTGAGTATTCTTTCAGGATTTACTTCAAAGCAAAAGAGGGTTTTGATCAGGGATATCGAAACGAATGAACTTAGACAGATCCTAAACGCTACCATGGTTCATCGCGCATTGAAACGCAAGAAGAAAAGGAGCGTAAATGTGTGAAGGAATCGCATCTTTTTGACCCAAAGAACATAGCTGTCTTGGAGATGGAAGAGAGGAAGATTTGGCAGAATCCCGAAGAGATTCTGAGAACGATAGAGATCAAATCCGAGTTTACAGTGGCGGACCTAGGCTGCGGCAGCGGTTTTCTCACCGTGCCGCTGTCACGGAAAGCCAGGAAAGTCTATGGCATCGACATTCAAAAGGAGATGCTTGAATTTCTGGAACAGAAAATGCGGAGCCTGAAAATTGAAAACATACACCCTCTCCTTTCGAAGGAAAACGAGATTCCACTTGGAAACGCAAGCGTAGACCTTCTAGTGTCGATGAACACTCTTCACGAGTTTGACGACAAAGAGAGAATGGTCGAGGAGATGAAAAGGGTCCTTAAACAAGGTGGAAAGGCGCTGATAGCTGATTTCAAGAAAGAGACCACAGGTTTCGGACCTCCAGTTGTCATTCGAGTCTCAAGAAAACAAGCAACAAACCTCTTCGAGAAAAAAGGTTTCACCACTCTGAAGAAGGAAAACCTCCCATACCATTACCTCTTGGTTTTTTCTAAGAAGAATCCCACAAAAGTGTGGGAGATTGCATGCATTCAACGAACGTGCGCGCATCAGAGCTTGACGCCGAGTTTGAGCACGGCGAGACCGACGACGTATACAACTAGCGCGATAACAAAGATGCTGGTCAACCCGAAAGCGTAGGCGATGTAAGCGGCTATGAGCGGGGCCACTGCACCCATGACGCTACCGGGAATAAAGAAGAAGGCGTAGGCGAGGCCCCGCCGCTGGCTCGGAGAAAGCCTGGCCATGATGGCGGAGTTCGCGGCCATTCCGAGGAAAGTACAGAAACCGTAGCAGAGGTATAGGGCGACGAAGACGACGATGTTGGGAACGGCTACGGCGAGACCTAAAAAGACGTAGGAGAGGGTAAGGACGATGAGTAGCCACCTCTTCTCGCCGAATCTCGACGCTAGGAAACCTCCGACAGGGGCTCCCACCAGCCCCATGAGAGAGCTGCTTCCATAGATGAGGCTCGAGAGGACGTCGCTGAGCCCTTTCTCATCGACGAGGTAGACGGGGAGAAAGGCACCGATCATCTGTCCTGCCGTCATCCTTACGGCGAGGAAGAGGAGAAACATGAAAAGGCTCACGGTGTATAGGGAGTTGTTCTTGGGCGAGGACTCCGGCTTGGAGGTGTCGTCGCTCACGTCTTCGGTGGGCTCATATCTGATCCTTAACAACGCAACGATGCCGAGTAGGATGGGGACGAACCAAAAGAGATAGACTTGCCGCCAGCCAAAGGCGAAAATTCCCATTAGGATGCTCACAGAGATTGGACCGATGGCTATACCGAAGGTGCCACCGGAGCCGTGGATGCCTAGAACTTTTGGGCGGTCTCGAGTCCTGAAGAGCCTACTTGTGAAGCTATAAGCAGCTGGGTGGTAGATAGTTGTGTTGATGTAGACAAGGCTGACGGCGAGGGTCAGCATCGTGGGGTCGACGGTTTGGCTGGCTATCAAGCTGCCGAGGGCAGCGACGGAGGAGCTTACGAAGATCATTTTCTTCGATCCGAATCGGTCCGAGAGCAGGCCCGTTGGGATGTAGAATAGGGCTTGGCAGAGGGGAGGTATGGCGGCGATAAGGCCCAGCTGCAGAAGCGACAGGTTGAACTCTGTCCGGATGACCGGGAAGAGGGCGAGGTGGATGTGCTGGAACACATGGGTCAACGTGTGGGTCGCTGTCATCACCAGCAGCCCGTAACTAAGGATCGACGTCTCCTTCCGAGCAGTTCCTGTCTCCATACGCCCACACACGTAGAATCATGGAGAAGGATGGTGAACCCTATAAGGCTATTCGTGATGTGCGCGCAGACAGATTCGAGAAGAGTTGCTTTCGACGTGTGATTTGTGAGATATCCCCCGAAAACCCTGATTTTTTCGGGTATCTGACAGCTCCATCACCAAGGAGTGCAATGAGCTTCGCAGATATAAGTGGATAAGGAGTTGTTGTCTTGAAGTTTCTTCAAAGATAGGTGGCCAAGCCTTAGTTGAGTTGCTATCTTCTTTTCGCTTGCCACCATGTTGCAGTTACGCAGTATGTTTTGCAGTGCGCGCGCGCTTGAAAACCGTCTTCACGACGTTTCGGCAATGGAAGGACGCTACGGAATACCACAAGACCAAGGACGTCATCCACGTCAAACAACTTCTAGGTCACAAAAGCATCAAGAACACCATGGTTTACATCAACCTGGAAGCTGCACTTTTCCAAGCGCAAAACAATGAGTTCACCGTCAAGGTCGCAAAGACATTGGACGACGCCTGTAGTTTGGTTGAAGGTGGCTTCGATTACGTCGCCGACATGGACGGTAGCAAAATCTTCCGGAAGCGAAAATAGCTCTACAAGGATTCTGGTTCGTCCAAGAACACATTCGCCACGTCTACCATTCGTGCAAACCAAACGTTCGAACAGCCTTTCATGTGCTCGATAAGTTTCTCTAGAACCGCGAGTCTATGACCTCTTCCAATCACTTGCGGGTGGAGTGTAAGAGTGAAAACTCCGTTTTTCATTTGTCTGTACATGTAGTCGAAGTCTCCAGTCCAAATCTCATAAACCCTGGAGGGAGCCGACAAACCGCTAGATTCTCCATATTCAAACAATGTCCAGTCATCAAGATTCCACGCGACTGGAATTTCCAACAGGCGAGTTTCTCGACCAAACTTGAATGCTTGTGTTGCTGAAGCTTTGTCCCCTATTCTGCACTTGTATGGTGTGAAGTCGTCAGCCATGGTGCTGCTGTCATAGACGAAGTCACGTTCAAGCAGAAGGTTTAAAGTGTTTAGGCTCGTTTCCCAGCTTGGAGCACGATAGCCTAGTGGACGTTTTCCCGTAATATTTCTTAGAGAAGTGATTCCCTTGTCCAGAATTGCGACTTCTTCTTCATATTTTAGATCTGCGGGACTCTCATGGCAGTAACCGTGATGGGCGATCTCGTGTCCCTTTTCGTGTATCTTTCTGACTGTTTCAGGATAAGTGTCTGCAGTGTGTCCAGGCACGAAAAACGTAGTCTTCACGTCATGTTTGTCTAGCAGACTCAGAATTCTCCATATGCCAACGCGAGCTCCAAACTCGCCCCTGGAGAGAGCTGTAGGCGATTTTTCCTTCAAGCTTATCCAGACAGATACAGCATCAAAATCAAAAGTAAGGCACACCGCACAGTTGGCATTCGGAGGCATATTGACCGACATATTCTCTGACCTGTAGTTTTAAATAAAGGTATATGGGGCAGCACTCCAGGACCCGACAGAACAAGGACTGGCTTGATGACTTTGAGTTTGGCGAGGTGCCACCTAACGCGTTCGAACAGTACGATGAAATGTGGCGTAGCTTGGCATACATGCAAGTGAGAGAATGGACCTGGGAGCGGGTGAAGGTTATATGAGCTTATCTATGTCGCTTACTACTTCAGGTTTTTGGCTGGGAGGATCAAGGAAAAAGATGCTGAATAGTCCTAATGCAAATATTGTGAGTATCAGTGTAAAGCTGTTTCCGTATGTTCCGGTGATATCGTATACCCAGCCGATATAAACTGGCGCTAATACGCCGACCGGGAGCGTCAACATTGAGGATACGCCCATGATTGTGGCATAGGCTTTTCGTACAAAAAAAACCGAGCTCTCAATGGTCCCCAAGCTCCAATATTCAGCCCGTTTCCTAGACCGTATATCATTACAAAGAGGTAGATATTCACCAAATCCGTGGCAACTGTCAAGAAGAATAAACCAAGCGCACGCGCAAAGGCGCTTAGCAGTATGATATATTTTTGCTTGTATATGGAGATTCTGTCAGTAAGAGCCACGCCAATGATTCTGCTGGGAATGCCCATAAGCACTAATAAACTCAAAGTCGTCGCTGCAGCGACATCGCTCATTCCAAAATCAGTCAAGTAGGGAATCAGATGCACTGAAATTATCGGCCACAAAAAACCCTGAACAGCACCGTACGTAATCATCACTAAGAAAAGCCGCGTTCTAATTGCCTGCCGAAGCGTGAACTCCACCTCTCCATACTTGCTAGCTACAAGCTCCTGCCCAATCTTTATCATTGAATCTCTCCCCGTACCATCCTCAACATTGATGTCGTCTCCATCTGGCATCAATCCATAGAACTCGGGTCTTTTTGGCTTTATGAAGAGCCACGCTAAAGGTAGACAGATTGACCATGTGAGGAGACCAGTTATGACATACGCTATTCTCCACCCGTATGCACTCATGAGCAACGTTATAAATGGAGGGACAACTTGCAGAGCCACGATGACCCGGTAGATGCCTGTTGCTAAGCCCCTCCTCTTCACAAACCATTCTGCTATTGCCTTATCCAAATTCCCGGTTAAGCTGAAAGTCCATCCCAAAGCCACTATAACGCCATAGATTAGATAGAAACTCCATAACGAGCTGACAAAATACATGAGAATATAACCTAGACCTGCTACAAAAGAGCCGACAATACACATTACTCTTGGCCCGAATTTATCTGTAAACCATCCAGTAGCAAGACCACCAAGACCACCTTCAACTCGTCTAAGTGACCCTGCAGTTGCTAGCTCCGCTCTATTCCAACCAAACGTATTTTGTAAAGGAGCAAACAATGCGCCAAAACTGTAGACCCAAGAACCCCATCCCCATAAACCAATAACACCGCCCACTAGGGTGGTCCACCAACCGAAGAAAACCCTTCTCTTTGCTGGTGAGTTCTGTGACACTGACGAACCAATGTTATTGCCAAGAGTTGCCTCGTTGCTCAGATTTCCTCCATCCCGTATCTACGTTCTTGATCGTCTAATTGATTTTTCACTCAGTATGAGTGGCACACATTTATCCTTTTTTCAAGCGCGTGCATAACTGGAACTGAGGGGGTTTATCCAGCTGAAGAACCCGTACCGAAAATGGAAGGACTCGACGATGGGATACTGACCACTCTCCGTGAGATACGCGACCTACCAACAAACAGAGGAAAGGACAACGCATAATACATGTTGCCTTTTTTCGGCACACGCTGGCGTATCAAGACGAGAAAAGAGACACACGCGCATTTCTATTTTTTTTCTTACCTTTATTTTTTTGTGTGTGGCTATTCTCTTACCTTTTCTAGATCCTATTTCGACATGGATAGAATGCGAGTTTCCGGGTCTCTCGTGAGCTTAATCTTAGAGAATTTTATGATGATGCCTTCGATTGTATTGTGAACCATTGCTTTTTTCAGGTGCCCACCAATCGCTTTCATATCTTCCTTCGCTAAAGCCACATGTAAATGAAGGAAGGTCTGGTTATTGCATTGTGAAATGTTGCCCGACAGAGATAAAAGCTCCACCGGCTCGTTGAATTTGCTTGTTACATAGCCAGCTTTCTCGCGAGAGTAGAAGCTGACCTCAAAGTCGCGCAGCATCCCAATTCCACTGAGGATTGCTCCCGCCTGAATCTGATGTTCTTTGGCAACCTGCTTTAAACTTTCAATGACCTCTTTTCCGTCCTCAAATCTGAAGATGACTAGATTCTCTTCTCTCAAAGAATACAAACCAAACACCTCCGCAAGCACATCCATCTTGACAAGCTTTCCATATTTCGACAGTTCAACTGTAAAAGAGTTTCCGTCACCATCATTTAGATCAACCATGCACAGCGAATTGCCGCACGCACCAAAGTAATAATTCTTGTTGAAACGCTACAAGAACTCACATACTCGCACAAGTTCCTAATCTAAAATGGTTTCCAAGGCCTCTTCCACCGCATTTATCAGTTCTCGACCTCGAATTAGTTCCACAACAGCCTCTACATCCATCGACATTACTCTGTCCTCTTCTAAGGTGGAAACCCTCTTTCTTACCAACGAATACGCTGCCTTGGTTCCTTTTCCAAGTCTCTCTGGACCCCGAAAATCTATTCCTTGAGCCGCACATAACAATTCGATGGCTAAAATATGCTCCACATTTTGAAGAATTTCCATCGCCTTCCTGGCCCCGATTGAACCCATGCTTACGAAGTCTTCAAAATTTGCTGAGGTGGGAATTGAATCGACACTTGCGGGATGAGCTAGAACCTTGTTCTCTGAAGCTAGAGCCGCTGCCGTGATTTGAGTGGACATGAAACCGCTGTGTATCCCCTTCTCTGCGCCCTTGTGAATCAGAAAGGCGGGCAGTCCAAGGTTCAGGTTTTCATCAATGAGCCTCGCTATCCGTCTTTCAGACATGTTGCCCATTATGGTAAGTGCAATGCTCAGTAGATCCATCGCAACGGAAACTGGTTGACCAGAGAAGTTACCACCTGACAGAAACTCCTTGTCTTCCACGAAGATCAACGGGTTATCCGTTGCTGAGTTCAACTCGGTCTCTATCACTCTCTTCACGAAGGAGATAGCATCTCTTGCTGCACCTATGACTTGGGGAATGCATCTTAGGCTGTAGGGGTCTTGAGGAGATCGTGTCTCAGATTCTCTCACCACCGCACTGCTCGTCTGCATCATTTCACTGCCAGCAGTCAGTAGCCGTATGTTTTGGGCGCTTGAAATCTGCCCGGGATGTGGCCGTACTTGGTGAATCCTTTCATCAAAAGCGTCAGATATTCCTTTCAAAGCTTCGAGACTCAGAGAGGCAGCGATTTCGGCTATCTTGATCAGCCTTTCGGCGTCGTAGAGCGCCAACGTTCCAACAGCCGTCATTAGTTGCGTCCCGTTGATTAGAGCCAGTCCTTCTTTAGAAGCAAGCTTAACTGGCGTAACCCTGGCTTTTTCCATGGCTTCTCTACCACTCATTTTCTCGCCACGAAACTCTGCTTCACCTTCACCCATCATCACCAACGCCATGTGAGATAACGGAGCGAGATCCCCGCTGGCGCCCACCGAACCCTTTTCGGGGATCACTGGATGTACTCCCCGATTAATCATTTGAATCAGGGTCTCCAAGGTTTCAGATCTGATGCCAGAGTTTCCTTTGGCCAACATATTGGCCCTTAAGAGCATCAAAGCTCGTGTCGCATCTTTCGATAGAGGTCTTCCAACACCACATGAATGGCTTCTAATGAGGTTGGACTGCAGCTTTTTCATATTCTCTGGAGAAACATTTACCGTTGCCAATGCCCCAAAACCCGTTGTAACACCATAAACTACGCTTTTCTTCCTTACAACCTCTTCAAGAAATCGCCTGCATTTGTCTACTTTCTCCCTCACATTTCTTGGAAACTCAACGTCAGCTCGACTGCGCGCTACCGCAACCACATCATCCACGGTAAGGTTTTCGCCGTCAATAAGCACCTTCATGATGATCCTCTCTTCCATGCGGATGTCACTAGTGGATATTGTTGAAGCGAAGTAAAGCTTTCGCTCCCTTTGAGAGATTGAAGAAAAACAAAAGAAGTCTTCTAGATGGCTTCTGGCCGCGTGCGTGAGATCATTGTTTCAGCATGGGCATTTTGATTCTCTTTATCTTGGCTATTTTCCCAGCTGTTTCGTAGCCTGCGTCAGCGTGTCGAACTATGGCTGTTCCTGGGTCAGTAGTTAAGACTCGCACTAACCTTTCTTCAGCTTCTCTGGTGCCGTCAGCAACTAGGCACATCCCTGCATGAATGCTGTAACCTATTCCTACTCCTCCTCCATGATGTACAGAAACCCATGTGGCTCCGGCCACAGCGTTTAAGAGAGCGTTTAGGATAGGCCAGTCTGCAATTGCGTCGCTTCCGTCCAACATGCCCTCAGTTTCCCTGTTTGGTGATGCAACGCTTCCTCCATCTAAATGATCCCGGCCAATCCAGATGGGACCTGAAAGTTGGCCTCTATGAACCATGTTGTTTATAATTTTTCCAAACCTAGCTCTCTCGCCGAAACCCAACCAGCAAACTCGAGCTGGCAAGCCTTGAAACCTCACCTGTTCCCTCGCCTTCGTGATCCATCGGCATAGCTCGTCGTTGTATGTAAATTCCTTAAGGATAACATCGTCAAGCGTGTAAATGTCCCTTGGATCAGCAACAAGAGAGGCCCATCTGAAGGGACCGCGCCCCTCACAAAACATCGGCCTGATGTATCTACGTACAAAGCCTGGGAAAGCGAAAGCTTCCTTGTATCCGCCGTTGAAAGCTTCTTGGCGTATGTTGTTGCCATACTCAAAAGCTACGGCTCCCTTCTTCATCATGGCAACCATGGCTTTCACCTGAACACTCATGCTTTCCCTAGTCCTTTCAACATATGAGACAGGATCTTCTTCTCGAAGTTCATCCGCTTCCTCAATGGAGAACCCGGCAGGGTAATACCCTCTGAGAGGATCATGGGCTGCTGTTTGATCCGTCAAAACGTCGGGATTGATTCCTCGCTCAACGAGTTCCGGATGCACCTCAGCGGCGTTGCCCAGCAGCCCTATACTTCTAGGAATCTTTTCCTCCTTGGCTTGTTGAGCCATGGCGATCGCTTCGTCCAAATCGTTGGTCCATGTTTCAAGGTATCCATGCTCAAGTCTTCGCTCGATAGCCTTCTTGTTGATTTCAATAACCAAAGCAACTCCGTCGTTCATGGTTACGGCCAAGGGTTGCGCTCCACCCATTTCGCCCAATCCGGCTGTCAGCACTAGTTTTCCTTGCAGGTCCCCTCCAAAATGCTCCTTCGCAACCGCCGCCATAGTTTCGTAAGTGCCTTGTAGGATGCCTTGGGTTCCGATGTACGCCCATGACCCGGCTGTCATCTGTCCAAACATGATCAGTCCTTTCTGTTCCAACTCGTAAAAGTAATCCCAATCTGCCCATTTGGGGACAAGCATGCTGTTGACGATCAACGCCCGCGGGGCCCACTCATGCGTCTTGAAAATGGCGGCTGGCTTTCCACTTTGAATCAAAAGTGTTTCATCTGTTTCCAGCTCTATAAGTGCCTCGACAATCCTGTTGAAGCATTCCCAGTTTCGAGCAGCCTTTCCTGTGCCGCCATAAACGATTAGATTCTCAGAATCTTTGGCCACATCCGGATCGACGACATTATGCAGCATCCGAAGAATGCCTTCAATTTGCCAGTTTTTGCAGTGTAGTTCGGAGCCTATTATGCGCTCAGGCGGCCGGTTCAACCTCGACATGGCGTTCACCAAAAAAGGCTTAAAGGAAAATGACGGTTATAAATCTTGAAATTACGAGGATATTTCTAAGTCATTTTCCCGTTATTCACAACAAGCTTGCCATTTTTTATGACCTTGTCTACAAGGTTCGTCCCGAAACGATATCCGAGGAACCTATGATTGGGAACGTTCAAAATGGCGACATCAGCCTTTTTCCCAGTTTCCAGACTTCCCACCACTCGGGCTCGATTTAGAGTATGTGCAGCGTTAATCGTTGTAGCCATTATCGTTTCTGCGGGAGCCATCTTCATTTGGCGGCAGGCCAACGCGATTATTGTTTGCTGACTCTCCGTCCAGCAACTTGGGTTATAGTCCGTTCCTAGTGCAATGGGCACACTCCACTGAATCATCTTTCTAGCATCAGCATACCTTCCAGTCATCAGCGAGAAGGATGCCCCTGGAAGCAGAACCGCGATGACACCGTGTTTTGCCAAGGCCTTTAACCCTCTGTTAGAGGCAAAGAGCAGATGGCTAGCTGAAACGGCTTCCAGTTCGGCGGCCAGTTCTGCTCCTCCAAGTTTAGTCATTTCATCCGCGTGTATTTTGGGGGTTAAACCCTGTTGTTTGCCAGCTTGAAGAATTGTCTTGGATTGTGTCAAGTTGAATACTCCTTTTTCGCAAAAGACATCACAAAATTCTGCCAGTTTGCGGCTTGCAACTGCTGGAATCATTTCGTTAACTAGGAGATGTATGTATTCATCCGTGTCGTCTTTGTATTCTGAGGGGACTGCGTGAGCCCCAAGGAAAGTCGGCACAATGTCGATAGGGTGCTCTTTGTTTAGCGTTTTCAAGACCTCTAAGCATTTTATCTCCTCTTTGGTGGTCAATCCGTAGCCGCTCTTGGCTTCCACCGTGGTTGTTCCATGTTCCAACATAACATCCAGTGTTTCCCTGCAATGTTCAGTCAACTCGTCTCCGCTGGCTTTCCTCGTTTCTCTCACAGTCTTCAGGATTCCTCCTCCTTCCTCCAAGATTTTCAGGTACATGGAGCCTTGTATCCTCATTTCAAATTCATCTTCCCTGGAACCAGCGAAAACGAGGTGGGTGTGGGGGTCTACAAAACCGGGCATAACAACCTTTTCACTAGCATCTATCGTTTCTTCGCCTTCAAATTTCCGTTTAAGTTCTGACGTTTTCCCTACCAGAACGATTTTCCCTTCATTAACAGCTACGCTGCCATCTCTGGTAATTCCCAAGTTTTCCATCTGTTTGCCTAGAAGGGGCTTTTGACTTCCTCCTCGAAGAGTGATGACTTCGCTCGCGTTTTCAATCAGAAGATCTACTTCTTCCTTACTCACTTTCCTCTCGCCTTTTTTCCACGGCCTTTTGTACAGCTACCTCAAGAAGGCTATTCTCGTCAAAATCGTCTATCTTCAAGTAGTATGCAATTGTATCTATTATGGCTTGCAATGGGACTAATCCGCAGAACTCCGATGCAACAATTGGAACATTGTATCTTTCTGCTTCAATTTTGATTAGCTCGAAAACCCGATAGAGAGGTATTTTCTCGAAATTGCTTACGCTCGTCCCAATTTGAGTGATGCCCTTCTCAGGTATCTTGGCGGCCATAGCCTTCACGAAGGATGGCCCTCCCTTCTTGGCGTGCAAAGCCCTAGCTATTTTCTTGGCTATCTTCATGTCTGGAGTTCCCAAGTTGACGTTGAAACCTACCATAACCTTGCGGGCTCCGGTTATTGTTGCGCCTGCTGTTGGATGGGGGAGCGCTGGTCCAAAGTCGGGTTTTCGCTCTTGTTTCTTGAGCATCTCATAAAGTTTCGCGTATTCTCCTCGCCTTAGCCAATCCAAATCTCCTCTCTCCGGGCTGATAGCAGCCTCCCCGTAAAGATAGACAGGAACGTCACACCTTTCAGCCAGGGTTTTTCCAAACTTTTTTGCCACATCAATACAATCTCGTATACTGACGTCTTTTATAGGAATGAAGGGGACAACATCCACAGCTCCAATGCGAGGATGCTGTCCTCTATGTTTATTCATGTCTATGAGTTCTATCGCCTTTATCGCCGAATTAAGTGCCGACGCATAAACAGCGTTTCTATTCCCAACATAGGTGACCACTAGTCTATTGTAGTAGCCATCGTAGGTGTGATCAAGAAGATGAGCCCCCTTGACCTTTATTATCTCGTTCAGAATCAACTCTACAACCATAGGGTCGGAGGTGCTGAAGTTTGGTACGCATTCTATGATCTCTCTCACGGTGGATCCTCCACTTCTGGAATTATACATAATCAGAGAAGCCTTAAGTCCTTCCGTTAGATGAATGAAAGACTTCATCTGTCTGATTAATACGCGCAAATTAACTTTCGAGTATCATACAGTTCTAGCTAATATTTTCCCAAGGTGCCTCTTTTTCGTACATACACGTCGGTCATATAGAAGATTATGACGCCGAAGACTATCCAAGCGAGATCCAACGCCAAGAGGTGCAAAAATACGTTTCCTATAACCTCGGGAGTATAGTTTTCAATTAAGAAACTGCGTATCCCAATCAGTGCTGGGGCGGTTGGAAACATTTTGCTCATTTGCTGAGCCACGTTGGGAAGTACTGTTAGGGGATAGGCTACTGGAGATAGGATCATCAAAACGCTGTATAAGCCTTCTGATATTATCCAGCCTTCTTTTAGAATTAATGCAAGCGACGAGACGAATATTCCGAATCCACAAAGCGCCAACATCATGAGGGCAAATATGACTAGCGCCGGCAGTATGCCTTCAATTCTTAATAGCAAGCCGAAGATCGTGTATATGACCGAGAATTCAAAAAACACGGCAATGCCTTGATGCATCACACTGTGCAAAGCCATACCAAGAACGAAGCTGATACGGCTGGTTGGAGTGACATATATGGATTCCAACGTCCCATACCACTGTTCTTTCCGGATGCTGAACCCCATCGCCCAAACAGATGTCCCTATAAAACCCATGATTACGTAGCCCGTGAAAACGTAGGTGACGATATCACCGGTTCCGACGAGACTCATCAAACTGTCGCTGTGTTTTCCTCCTATCAGGACTAGACCGTAAATAATGAAGGGCAACAAGAAGATTATTGGTTCGATACTTTGTCTGGCGAAGCTAATAGGATATGTGAGTTCTATTTTCCACTCTTTCATGTTGTTTTCCCAGATTGCCCTAATTTCAGCTTTCAAGTTGGCTAACGTAAAACCGTGAGGAATCAAAGTTTTCCTAGACTCGTCAACCCCCTTATCTTTCATCTTCGAGTCATCACACCTTCAATAGTGGCTTATCGTTCCAGAAGATTTGGTTCTCCTCTCCATCCAATTGAACAAATAGAACCCGAGAAAAATTGCTGCTACATCGACTAATAGAAGCAGAAAGATTTCTTGATAGATGGCTGGAACATCTTGTTTTAGAAGCATAAGGCTTCGAACAGCAACTAATGCATAGGTCAAAGGAAGAAATTTGCCTAGTACTTGCGCCCAAAAAGGCAGACTCTGAAGGGGATAACGCACAGGGGTGAACACATAGAAAACATACTCTAACGTATGTGCTAGATCATGAGCCTGCTTGAACTGCAGAGATACTGCAGCCAGCACTAACGATATTCCATAAAGTCCCAGTATTAGAAGAAAAATGATCAGAACTATCGGCATGACTGTATATGCCGTCACCTCAATGCCAAAGACTAAGATACCGACGACAAATTGTATTGCTGCGTACATTGTACTGTTGATGCTCTCACTCATGGCTTTTCCGATAAGTATGAAAGCTTTGTTGCATGGGGATGAAAGCAGATAATCCAACGTTCCCCTATATGCTTCTCTTCTTATACTCTCTCCCACACCGTATAGGGAAGTAAGCACGTACCCGTTAAGGATTGCACCAATCACTATGAAAGGGATGTAATCTGGAGTTCCCGCAAACTGCTCAAAGCTTGCACTCTGCAGACCTCCAACGAAAGCTTGACCTTGAAATATGAAGGGGATGAACCAGAAGAACGGAAAAATCGTCCAGAAAACGAAAATTACTGGGTATGCCATCAGAAATCTAATGTTCTTGACAACTTCACTCCAGATAATTAAAAGATTTTCCTTAAAAGAATCTGTTCCTAAAGGATGCATTTTCATTGATCTCTGCTTTCTCCTTCTGTGAGTTTCGCTCCAGTCAACTTGATGAACACATCTTCGAGGGTAGGCACACTGATGTTGAGGCTGGTTATTTGTGAGTTCATCTTGCGAAGTGCGTCAACCACTGTGCCAATTCGCTTTTCTGCGTTTCCTCCGATGAGTTTGATTCTCGATGGGGTGCCTTTTTCTTCTTCTCCCCGAACAACAGTCACGATCTCAACGTCTGGACAAAGAGTTCTTAGGTATTCTTCAGCATTTTGAGGCGGATTATAGCATATTACCTCTACTAATTCAGTTTCTTTGACCATGGCTTTGAGCTCGTCTGAAGTGCCTACTGCGACAATCTTTCCTTCGTTAACGATAGCTATCCGATCACACAATTCGTCAGCCTCTTCCATATAGTGCGTAGCTAAAAGCACTGTTTTTCCCTCTTTTTTGCTTAGTTCTCGAATTTGGTTGCGGATTTGCCGTGAGAATGTTGGATCTAAGCCAAGTGTGGGCTCGTCCAGCAGGAGGACTGGAGGATCATGAAGCAACGCACGGGCTATAGCGACCTTCTGCCTCATTCCAGTGCTGTAGTCTTCTAGCCTCTCATCAGCACGATCGAGAAGATTCATTGCTTCAAGCAGTTCGTCGACTCTCTTCTTTGTTCTCTTTCGAGGCATCTTGTACAAAGAGGCAAAGTACATTAGATTGTCTCTGGCTGTGAGTTTCCAATATAGAGTGCGTTCTCCACCGATGACCATGCCTAGGCTAGCTCTGACCAATGTTGTCTGTTTTCTAATGTCAAAGCCGTTTATTATTGCAGTGCCCTCGTCCGGAATCAGTATAGTGGATAGACACTTGACTAAGGTTGTTTTTCCAGCGCCGTTGGGACCGAGCAAACCAAAGAGTCCCCCAGCACGAATTCTCAAGTTGACATGATCTAGTGCTACTGTGACCTCTTTCTCTGATTTCTCTTTCTGGTTCCCTTTCTTTAGGAAACCAAAGATGCCTTTGTGCTTCTTTTTCCTAAATGATTTAGCAAGATTGATTGTTTTTATGCTGTAGACGTCATTGTTCTCGTCGTGGACCAATATCTGCTCCCCATTTGCCTCAAGGAAACTCTTCCAGTAATTTATAACCTTTTAAGAGATCAAGCATGGTTGATATTTCACTGTGGCCGTGTGCACGCATAAGAGAAATGAGGAAAACCCTAACACAAGAGCCCACTCGCGCATTTTTCATAGTCTTGGAACTTCTTTCCCGCGCTTGCATCAAGCCTTATTTACAAAGTGTTCTTCAGCAGTTCCTTTTCCGCTCTCCCGATTATCTCAGAGATTTCCTTCCGAACGTCGTTATCCAACGGTGTTGGCCAATGTTCCTTCAGGATCTTCTTTGCTTTTTCCTTTGCTTTTTCAACAAGTGTTTTTGTGCCGGCTTTCATCCAAGCCTCATAGTTTCTTACATCAGCCAGCTCTGGATAGAAGTGTTCCTTTTGAAAGTGTCCTAATGTATGCTTTTGGCTTACGTATTTCCCTCCAGGCCCAACTTTATGAATGACGTCAAGGGCTAGAGTTTCGGCGTTTACTTCAACGCCTTGGACAAGAAATGGAAGAGACCTGCAAATCTCATCATCAATGACAAGCCGTTCGAAAGATGCTGCCATGCCATTACCTAGGTCTCCCGCCCCATAAAGGACATCTGCCCCAGCTAATACTGGCAAAATGCTACTCATGACACTGTCAATCCCGGACTGAACTCCAACCAGGTTAGCGATAGATGCGACCCCGAAAACATGCACTGGAAGTCCATAGTTTCGTGAAATTTCAACTGCAGCAGCCGCTTGCAACATCGCTTCTGGACCATATCCAGTAGTTCCGTATCTCATATCCAAGCTAGCTGGTAGATAGGTACAGCTTACTGGAGTGCCTGGACAAAGAAGCTTAACTGTGCAGATGCCGCTCAACATTTCAGCGTTTGCCATAAGAAGTGTTCCAGCAAGAGTTGCAGGGGCCGTAGCTCCGCCCAACGGCATGCTAGCAATCCCGCATGGAAGTCCCATGCGGGCGAGTTTTAAGGAGGTTTCAACGAACACTCCTTCAAGTTTAAGTGGAGACTCGGTACAGAAGAACCGCTTATTAGAGGTCTCTGCTTTAACTTTTTTTTGCTCCCTGCTACTGCGGTAGCCATCTCAACCAGACGGTTAAGCAGATACTAGGCTAGTTCTGGCGGGTAAAGATTGAATCCACAAGGCTTTTCCGTGTTATTTAAAACAGCCTCATAGTCGTGTAGACAGCGAACATTGGCTGGTTTGTCCAAGGAAGTGGTTATAGTGCCAACTATATTCAAGCTCTCCAAGGCGTCGATTAGTCTGGTAAGCTTTTCAAGATCATTCTTGGTTGAAGACCTCCACTGGCCATCTTCAAGGTCAACCGTGCTTGTTGTCTCGGTGCCCGTAGAGAAGTAGATGTGTCTTCCATCTAATTTACAGTCGTATTTCGGGTTTCTTCTGTAGATGGCAAATGTTTTCGGAGTTTTCTTCAAGGCTTCTTCAACAACGTAGGATGGGAAAAGGACTAGATCTTTTTCAAAGTCCACGGTGCAACCGTTATCTTTCAACATTTCTAATAGTCTCTTGCCATGGGCAATTTTGATGCCCGTTTTTTCTAAGATCTCAAGGGAAGCCAAATGAATCGCTTCAAGCGCATCCTTAGTGAACACTCGAAACGATGGCATTATGCCACGTTTTTCAAAGCCAACCATTCTGCATCACTTGACGTCTAACGTTGTTTGAACGATATTAGTCATTTCTGTGGATTCTGCAACACATATAAAGAAGCGACGGTTTTATGGTAGTAATTCTTCAGGGTTGAAAGAAACATGAGGATCTGTGTAATCGGAGCTGGAGCCCAAGGCTCAGTCATAGCGAAGATCCTTGTAGAGGATTCTGAGATCGATAACGTTGTTTTAGGAGATATAAACAAGCAACTTCTGCAACGAGTAGCAAAAAAGATCGATAATAGTAAGCTCTCAACTGCACGGGTGGATGCAGGCAACATAGATGATTTGGCAAAAGTGTTGAAGGGTGCTGACGTTGCGGTTAACGCCACTCTAACCTATTTTAATTCACCGATATTTCATTCAGCGCTCAAACATGGGGCAAATTACGTGGACTTTGCTGAAGACTGGCCTTTAAGAGAAAAGTTCCTGGAAAACCTCAAGACCAGCGACAAATGGAAGAAAGCAGGACTAACCGCCGTCAAGTGTCAAGGCATTACCCCAGGAGTCACCAATGTACTCGCTAGATACGCTGCAGACCGCCTAGACCGAGTTGAAGAAATACACATAAAGTCAGGATGGAGAAACCCATCAGGAGAAAAAATGGTTCCCACTTGGTCGCCTGGATGGTCTGTTGAAACCGCCTTATTGGAGTGGACTGCAGATTCGATAGTGTACGAGAATGGAGAATTCAAGAGATATCCGCCTTTCAGTGGACTTGAAAACCACAGATTTCCAGACCCGATGGGAAAGCAAACACTTTGTTGGGTAGAACACGATGAGGTTGTGACGCTGCCGCACTTCGTAGGCAAAGGCCTAGGGTACGTTGATATCAAAATGTCGCCGGACATAATAGCGGGAATTCTAGCAAACATAGGCCTTGCAGGCACAGAACCCATAGAAGTCAAGGGAGCGAAAGTGAAACCCTTAGATGTCTTGGTCAAACTGACAAAACCAGCAATAGAAGAATTCGAAGAAATGGAGAAGACTCCTGAATTTCAAAAGCTCAATGGGAAAGAAGTTTTTTCATGCAATGCTGTCCAAGTGAAAGGTGAAAAAGATGGCAAAAAAGTGGAACACTACATCTACCTAAATACTTCGATATTTGATATGCGCGAATGGTTGCGAAGGTACGATACCACGAACGGGTGGGTTCCAATTCCTGGAGCAGCAACAGCGAAAATGCTTGCAAAAGGAGAAATACAGGCCAAAGGAGTTATTGCCCCAGAATGTTTAGAGCCTAGACTCTTTCTGAGCAAACTCAGCAAAATGGGAATGGGCACATTCCAAGAAATAACTGAAAAACGAGTTGCCTGATAGATCCGAGGAAAGTTTGGTATCAGCTGGTGCGCGCGCGAAAAACAACAAAGAATATATCTTGACGTTGTGCGTGTATTGCTCATCTCTGACCAGACGGGAGAACCAACAACAGTGGTTAGAAGAATTCTAATTGCTCTTGGGGGCAATGCCATAAAGCAAGCAGACGAGAGAGGAAGCCCAGACGAACAGTTCAAGAATTGCTATACGACTTGCAAACTTTTGGCACAAATAATCAAAACGATGGAAAAAGACGACAGACTAATAATAACACATGGCAATGGCCCACAAGTCGGCAACCTCATGGTGCAGCAAGAAGAAACCAAACATCTTGTGCCAGCTCAAACCATGGACATTGTCGGAGCCATGACGCAAGGGCAGATTGGATATATGCTCCAGCAAACATTAACGAACTGCCTAAAAGATGAAGGAATAAATACACCGGTCCTAGCAGTAGTAAACCAAGTAAGGGTAGACAAGGACGATCCAGAATTCTTTGGTGATGCCGCCTCAAAACCTGTAGGCGATTTTTTCACAGAGCAAGAAGCTTTAGGGATCGAGAAAGAACATCCAGAGTACATTATCAAGAAGGTTAAACCTTTGGAAGAAAAAGCTTGGAGAAGAGTAGTTCCTTCTCCATATCCTGTCGCTAATGTTGAAGGAGCAGCTATGAGAAAACTGGTTGACACCGGTTTCATAGTTATCGCTTCTGGAGGCGGAGGCATACCGGTGGTACTGGACGAGCATGGACGTTACAAGGGTGTTGAGGCGGTAATAGACAAAGATCTGGCTGGCGAAAAACTGGCGGAAGTTGTTAACGCGAACGTATTTTTGATCTTAACAGATGTAGAGAAAGTGAAGCTAAACTTCGGTGAGCCTAATGAACAAGACATAGATACGATGACTATCAATGAAGCGAAAAAGTACTTGGAAGAGGGGCACTTCCTTCCAGGAAGTATGGAACCAAAAGTCAGAGCTTGTATAGAGTTCCTCGAATCGAGTGGAAAAAAAGCGATAATCACCTCGTTGGACAGAGCCGTTAAGGCACTTGAAGGAAAAACAGGTACTCTCATCTATCGGACTTAACGCCGTGGGGTAAGGGCCTCTCCAGCATTTTTGAACTGAAAAAAGAAAAAGCGTCTCACTTCTCTGCAATGTGCGCGCCAAAAGGGTCAGAGCATCCGCGTGCATTGAGAAAATCATGTGCGCGCGAGCGAATAATCTATATATAAAAACAAGAAGGGTACCTACAGATGTCAAACTTTGAAGGTGAATATTGCATGGGAAAGGGGAAAGTGAAAAAGCTGAAGCCTCCAACAGATGAAGAATTCAATAGAGCTTTGGCAAGACGAATGTTTGGAAAGCACGCAGACAAGATGCTGAAGTATGCGCCTTGGAGTTTCCTTCTTATCAAGAAGATGTGGAAAAAAGGCGAGGAACCATGGGAAAGCTAGCCGAAGCTATGGGCAAACTAGACAAGGAGTCAGTAATTGAAATCGTGCGTCAAGAGTTGAATAGTGGAAAGGACCCTCTCGAAATCATAGAGGAACTTCGAAAAGGAATGGAAATTGTAGGAGAAGGATTCGAAAAGCTGGAACGCTTTCTAATGGATCTGATCTGGGCATCGGAGATTTTCAAGGACGCAGCAGCCCTAATAATGCCGAAGATCAAAGAGAAAATGAAAAATGTCCCTGTCAAGGGAAAGGTCGTGATTGGAACAGTTAAGGGCGACATCCACGATATCGGCAAGAACCTAGTCATGGCGTTGCTGGAGTGTGCTGGCTTTGAGGTTCTGGACTTAGGAGTTGACATAGCTCCTGAGGTCTTTGTGGAAAAAATAAAGGAATGCAAGCCTCAGATTGTGGGGATGTCAGGGTTGCTCACAGCTTCCATAGATGTTATGCAGGAAACCATTCAAGCAATAGAAAAAGAAGGCCTAAGGAAGGGACTGAAAATAATAGTCGGCGGAGGAGTCGTCGGAGACAAGTGGACGAAAGGCAAAGTCAATGCTGACGCAACAGTGACCAGCGCCGTTGAAGGCGTGAAACTAGCAGAAGAATACGTGGGAGCAAAGTGACTTGAGAGTTTGCGCGCGCGCCAGAAAACGCAAAGGCAATCATAGACTCCGCCAAGGAATACGGCAAATACAAGTAGATTCGGACACGCCAATCGTTCAAACGAATCTCAGATGACAAACGCCAAGATGGGCTCTCAACGTGTTTTTTCTTGATGACGATGCTCTAACTGCTTGAAAATATCTTCTAACCTCAAGTTTTTCAGGGCGAAGAGCACTAAGATGAAAAAGAGTATGTCTGTAGCCTCGTGCACAATCTCTTCAGGTCGATTCGTCTTCACTGCAAGGACAAGCTCAGTGGTTTCTTCACCTATCTTTTGGAGAATTGCATCCTCCCCTTTCTTGTGCAACAAGGAGACATACGACCGTTCCGTAGGATTTTTGATTCTATCAACAATAACCTCATAGATTCTTTCAATAATCCTAGCGTCAACTGTCAACTTCTTTTCAGCGACCATTGGGTTGTGGAAGCAGGTTTCTTGACCCGTGTGACAGCAAACTCCTATCTGTTGGACCTTGAACAGAATTGCATCGTTGTCGCAGTCGAGGATGGCGTTCTGCAGTAGAGAGTGGTGTCCAGACTCTTCTCCTTTAAGCCATATCCTCTTCTTCGTCCGACTCCAATAGTGAATCCTGCCTTTCGTCAGAGTCAGCCTCAAGGCTTGCTTGTTCATGAAAGCCTGTGTCAGCACTCGGTCGTTGGAAGAGTCTTGAACAACCACGGGAACAAGCCCGTTCATCTTTTCAAAGTTCACCTTTTCCAAGAACTCTTCGGCTTCAGCTTCACTCATTTGCAGAACCAGACTACAACCCTCCCACTCACACGAGACGCACGTGAACTCCCTTCTCAGCAAGGTATCTCTTGACCTCTCCAACAGAGTACTGCGACCGATGAAAGATAGATGCAGCCAAAGCAGCGTCAGCTTTGCCCTCGGTCAAAACTTCGAAGATGTGCTCTGGGCTTCCAGCTCCTCCGCTAGCGATCACAGGCAGATTTGTTTTCTCCTTCATGGTTCTTGTCAGCAGAACGTCATAGCCATCTTGTGTTCCGTCACAGTCCATACTTGTCGGCAAGAGCTCACTCGCTCCAAGTTCCTTCACCCTCATCGCCCATAACATAGCGTCTAATCCCGTGGGTTTTCTGCCCCCCTCAATGTAAGCTTCCCACCAGCATCGACCTTGAGGAGTATCCACAACAATTTTGTCTGGATCAAAAGTTTTCACGTAAACTCTTTTGGCGTCGATCGCAATCACGATGCGCTGGTTTCCAAAGGTTTCGGCAGCCTGTTTGACGAGCGTTGAGTTCCTCACTGCTGCAGTGTTCATGGAAACCTTGCTCACGCCAGCGTTGAACAGGTTCTGGATGTCTGTGAGATTTCTGATGCCTCCACCCACTGTGAATGGGATGGACACCATATCGGCAGTTCTCTTTGCAACTTCTAACATGGTGCCCCTCTTTTCATAGGAAGCGGTGATGTCGAGAAAAACTAGTTCATCTGCCCCCTGTTCCTCGTATATCGCAGCAAGCTTCGCTGGGTCTCCCTCTATCTTAAGGTCCTTAAACCTCACTCCTTTGACAACTTTCCCGTCTTTAACGTCGAGGCAAGGAACTATCTTCTTAGCCAACATTTTTCACGGCCTCCATAGCTTGTTCCAAAGTAAACTTTTCCTCATAAAGTGCGGTGCCCACTATAGCTCCTTTCACACCAGTTTGAGCTATGCGCACCAGATCCTTTAGACTCCCTACACCGCCAGAGGCAACGACTGGGATCTTAACAGCACCCACAATTCTCCGAATCTGGTCAACAGGCGGTCCTTTCAAAGTTCCATCTACACTCACTGCGGTAAAGATTATTGTTCCAGTTCTCATGAGCTCGACAGAACGAGCTAGCCCCAAGTAATCGATTTCTGATTTAGCTGTCCAGCCGTGAAACGCCACTTCACCTTTTCTTGTCGTGTCTATAGCGGCGGCGACTCGCTCCGACCCAAAACGTTCAACCGCCTCTGCTAGCAATGCTGAGTTAGAGATGCATGCTGTTCCAAAGATCACTCTGGAAGCTCCCAGCTGCACCAGTTTCTCAGCTTTCTCGAGAGTTCTAATTCCGCCGCCGACCTGTGTCTTCACTGAAATTTCTCCAATGATTTTTCCGATGGCCTCGATGTTCTGTCCCATGCCGATGGCGGCGTCAAGGTCTACTAGGTGGACAAGTTGAGCTCCTTGATCTGACCATCGATTGGCTGCCTCTATAGGGTTGTCAAAGTAAACTTTCATTTTGTTTGGATCGCCTTTGACGAGGCGAACACATTTCCCCTGCATTAGGTCAACAGCTGGTATGACAAGCACTTTATTACAGCACTCCTTTTGCGCTGGGGACTTGGCCGGCTATTCGTGACTCTTTTGTCACAGCCTTCTTCAGCGCGACTGCTAAAGCCTTTATTGCCGCCTCAATCTTGTGGTGCTCGTTGGCGCCATAAAGGACAGTTAGGTGCAGGCTTAATTTGGAGGCTTGAGCAAAGGAAGCGAGAAAGTGCCTAATGTCCTCGGTTTTCAAGTCTTCGATTTTGGCGCGACTAAGTTTGAGGTCCAAGTTGGAGTAAGGTCTTCCACCCAAGTCTACCACAGCCCGCGCTAGAGAGTCGTCCATCGGAACAAAAGCTGAGCCAAACCTTCTGATGCCCTTCTTGTCAGCTAAGGCTTGATCCAGCGACTTTCCAAGTGCTAGAGCGACGTCTTCGCATACATGGTGTTTCAGCTCTCCCTCAGCCCTGATTGTTAGATCGATGAGGGAGTGCTTCGCGAGGGTTTTGAGGAGGTGGTCCAAGAATTTGATGTCGGTTTTGACGTTTCCTTTTCCCCTTCCGTCAACGTTTAACTCTACAACTATGTTGACCTCAGTAGTCTTTCTCTCCACTCTTGTTTCTCTCATTTCAAATTGCTCCTCCTAGACTAGCATACAGATACGGAATGTCGTTTACATCCGTCATAGTAGCATCAGCCTGGTAATTCATAAACTGGGAAAGAAGCCGATCTGGATACTTGGACGAACAAAGAACGCCCAGAAACAATAGGTTATCTAAGCCTTTCAAACGAGCGTTCTTTACCAGAAGCGCATCTGCGATCGTGTCTCCTATATATGCAACTTTGTCAACATCTCCTGCACTTTTCTCAACCATTTCAACAAGAACTTTTGGGTTTGGCTTGCCAAGCTGTTCATTTTCTGATTTGATTAGGTCTTCGAGAAAAATGAGTTCATTCTCGTCAAAGTACTGTGTGAGACCATTCTTTTCTAGAAGATACATGGCCTGCCTTCGAGATTTTTCGGAGTATACCGCTAGTTTTCCAAATCTGGAGTGAAGCTTGCGAAGCGTCTCTATTGTTGGTACAAATTCCTCCTTGTCCAAGAGGCACTCGTTGAAGTCGAAGATGGGCGAGATGCCGTAGAACCTTTGGAACAGCCCTCCACCTAAATACGACTCTTCAAATAAACGCTTCACTAGGTCAGGCTTCTCTGCACTGTATGGAATCATTTCTTTGACAAGTCTCATTTGTGAGCGTTCAGTGCGTGGAAGGGCGCCTGTAAGAACAGCTTCAAACGGTTGACTCTCCGTCCTAACTTGTGCCAACAGTGACTCAATGCCCAATATGCGATCTTTTTTCATGCCAGCTAGTTCTGTTGTGTTTACGCCGTGGCGCCTACAGTAGCCTCCTACTTGGTGGAGTGTTTGGATGAAACTCTTCACATCTGAGAATTGTATGTCGCTGTATTGCTTCAAGAAAACTTCCAGAACACGTTTCTGTCGAAGTCTTCCGATTAATATGGTCAGGTAGTAAATGACGATTGCGTGTGTCAAGGTCCAGTCGTTGTTGTAGAGCCCTGTGTCTTTGAAGTCTTGGATGTCCCTGAGAGTGACGAGTGCCCGCCTCTTCCCTTCCAGTCCAAGAATTTCAAGGAAGTAGTAGTCCACAACCTTTCTAATGTTCTCGTAGTAAGATTGTACAACGTAGACTAGTACCCCATCGAAGTCGAAAATGATTCTAGCAAGGTTAATGATGGCCTTGGCTGATTTCTCTTTGACGTATATCTTCCTTTCCTCATTCAAGCATTGGTAAGACATCAATTATTCCTCCAAGACCTCTTTCAGAGCTGAAATGAAGGCTTTGTTCATGTCGTGTGTTCCGATGCTTACTCGTATGCAGTTCTCCAAGAGCGGAGCGGATCCTTTATCCTTCACGAAAACGTTCCTGCTCCTCAATTCTTCTCTGACAACGCAGGAGGGAAGCCCTTTCTTCGTTAACTTCAACAAAATGAAGCTTGCATCGGATGGATAGGGAACCACACCATCTGTTTTTGCCAAAGCGCTTGTCAACCATTCGCGTTCTCTGATGATGTATTTAATCTGTTGCTTAAAGTAGTCCCAGTTTTGCAGAGCTAGTGTGATGAGTCGTTGAGCGATGATGTCGATGTTGAAGGGAGGGGTTACTCGCTGAATGTGCTCTATTACCGAGCTGTTGGAAACAGCGAATCCCAAGCGAATAGCAGCTAGGCCGAAAGCTTTGGAGAAAGTTCTCAGGACAATGAGATTGTCGGTGTCTCTTGTCCAATCGATAACCGAATACTTGGCGAAGTCAACATAGGCTTCATCTACCACAACAAGACCGTTAAACTCGTGTGCCACTTTTTCGAGGTTGCTTCTTGCAAATTGGTTGCCGGTGGGGTTGTTTGGAGAGCAAACAATGAGTAGCGAAGGCTCTCTGCCGCTGTTCTCGAGTATCGTGTCAACATCCAATTTGAAGTTGGGTTTAAGCAAGACCGTAACTTTGTTTCCTCCATAGAGTTGTGTGAAGTAGGTGTACAGGGGGAAGGTAGGCTCCACGACAATGACTTTAGTTTGTTTTCCGACAAAGGTTTTCATGAGCAGGTCTAACAGTTCATCTGAGCCGTTTCCTACAAGAATCTCGGATTCATTGAAACCCAAGAAGTTTGAGATTGCTTCGACAGCTATGGCGCCGTGAGGCGGAGGATACCTACGAACGTCTACGCCTTGACAAGCGTTAAGGAGCAGCTTCTCCACCATGTTGCTTGATACGGCGAAGTTCTCGTTGAGATCAAGCTTGGCGATTTTTTGGTCCAGCTTTTCTGGAAAAATGCTCTCCGCTTCGTAGCAGGGGAGCCTGTGGATTTCCTTGCGAGCCAGCTTTTTTGCCTTCATTTCTGTCCCCTCCTTATTGACACCGACTTTGCGTGCGCGTCGAAACCCTCCAGTTTTGCGAGCGTGATGGTTGTTTTCTTTAGGTTTGCGTAGCCCTGCTTGCTACACTCCAGAAAACTGATGATTTTGACGAAATCCCTTGTGGAGAGACCTGAGTAGGTTTTTGCGTAGCCTCCGGTTGGAAGTACATGATTCATCCCAGCTGAATAGTCGCCGAAAGCAACAGGTGAATACTCGCCCAGAAAGACGGCTCCAGCATTTCTGATACCATCTAAGACCCTAGAAGGGGCCTTTGTCAAGATTTCAAGGTGTTCCGGCGCTATCATGTTGGCGTAGTTTACTGCTTCCTTCATGTCTTTCACCATCACTATGAAGCCACGCTTTTGAATCGAAGACTTCGCGATTTCTTTTCTTGAAAGCAGTTTTAGTTGCGTGTTCACTTCTTTCTCAACAGCGAGCGCGAGACTCTTGGACGTCGTTAGAAGAATCGCCCAAGTATTGGGGTCGTGTTCTGCCTGTGCAAGAAGATCGGAGGCGATGAATGATGGACTCGCCCTGCTGTCGGCTATTATGAGGATTTCGCTTGGTCCGGCTGGAAGGTCTATCGCCACATCCTTTCCAACCTGCATTTTCGCTATTGTGACGAAGATGTTTCCTGGACCCACAATCTTGTCCACCTTGGGCACAGTTTCGGTGCCATACGCCATGGCGGCTATCGCTTGTACCCCGCCTATCCGGTAGATGTCGGTGGCACCTGCGAGGTCCGCTGCGACGACGAGAGCGGGATTTATATCTCCGTTTGTTCCCGGCGGGGAACATAAAGCGATCTTCTCAACGCCAGCAACTCCAGCTGGAATCGTGCACATCAAGACTGAAGATGGGTAGGATGCTCTTCCTCCAGGTGCGTAGATGCCCACGGAAGACAGTGGTCGAGTCAGTTGTCCCACAGTTACTCCTCGTGCGAGTGTTACAGACCAGACATCGCTGATTTGTTTCTCGTGGAAGCGCATGATGTTGACTGCGGCTTTCCTTAACGCCTCGATCTGTTTATCCTTCAGCTTTCGATATGAAGCCTTAATCTCCCTCTGAGTGATTTTCAGTTTTGATTGAGTTAAGCGTACGTTGTCCAACTCTTCAGTGTAGCGTAGAACAGCTTCGTCTCCTTCTTTCTTGACGGCCTCTATTATCTCTTGGACCGCTGAGGAGACTGAGAAGTCGGTTTTTCCTCTGTTCACGATCTTGTTTGACACTTCACGCTTAAACTGTAGACTCGTCATGACTTTCATTTCGTCAGGTTCCCTCGCTCTTCAGCTTGCCGAGAAGCTCGCTGATCTCGCGCTCGAAGACTCTGTAGGCGATCCTGTTGCAGGTCAGTCTACAGGACGAATCGAGAATGTTTGCAATGACCTTTAGCTTGTTTCTGCGCAACGTTTCCCCTGTTTCCGTGATGTCCACAATTATCTGCGCTAGCCCGAGTCTTGGCGACAACTCAGCGGTTCCGCGAACTACAAGAATCTCCACTTGCTTTCCGACACTCTCGAAGTATTTCTGGCATAGATTGGGATACTCTGTTGCAACTCGTGCCAACGCGGGAACATCATCGATGGCGTGGATTCCCGAGTTTTCAGGAACCGCGACGACTAGTTGGCACTCTCCAAAACCTAGGTCTAGGAGTTCGTGAACGTCGGCTCTTCGTTCAAGGATCACGTCGTGACCCGCTAAGCCGAGGTCTGCAGCTCCGTACTGGATGTATATTGGCACGTCGAAGGCTCTTGCAAAGACTGCCTCAAATCTGGGGTCAGAGGTTTCGGAGACATAGGTTCTCTCCTTCCCCAGGAGGGTCATGCCAGCGGCTCGGAGCGCTTGGATTGACGGTTCCTTCAGTCTACCCTTGCTGGGTACGGCTATTCGAATTTTCCTTTTCATCTTTCATCATCTTTCACGCTTTGCAGAAAAGCTTTGATCGTCATGTTCTTCGCAACGTTCAACTGAACGTCATGTATGACTGCAGGCTTTTCAACGGAAGAATCCACGAAGACGACATAGGTTATTCCGCTACGCTTCGCATACTCGAGCACCTGCTTGCTGCCGCCTCTTCTCACATCTAGGAAAGCGGTCACGCCTGTGCTTCTAATGGCTTCAACCGCTCTTATCGCGGCGTCTTTGAATTTGGACGCTACAAGGAATCTAGCTTTGCTCCTCTTTATTGGGTGAAAGCCCTGAGCGGTGAGGGCTTGTAGGCACTTTTCAATCTCAACCGCGAAACCTGTTGCTGGAATCTTCAGTTTTCCAAACTTTTCCAAGAGGTTGTCGTATCTTCCTCCTCCTCCTAAAGGGAGGCCAAGGTTTGGAACGGAAGCCTCGAAGACAATTCCAGTGTAGTATTCGATCTTTCTAGCCAAAGAGAAGTCGAAGAACACGAGGTTTTCAACGCCGTAGTTGGCTAGAGCGTCCCTAACCTCTAGTAAGGCTTTCATGTAGTTCTTTGTCTTCTGGTGTTTCGACGGCTTCAGCGATATCGAAGAGAGTTCTTGTAGCCGTCTGCAGCGGGAGAGCTGTGCGAAGGCTTCTTTTAGTTTGGGGGAGAGATTGTTGTGTTCCATGAATTTTTCCAGCCGGTTCTCGTCTCGGTATCGGAGGAGGTTCTGAAGAACTTGCTTCTTTTCTTTGTTCAAGCCACTGGTCTTGAGGAGGTCTTGTAGCAGACCAGCGTGTCCAACGTCGATCCGTACCTCTTCTAAGCCGAGTTTTCTTAAGGATGAGGCTAGAAGAGCCAGAACCTCTCCGTCAGTTTCTGGAGTGTTGCTGCCGATGAGTTCGACGCCCGCCTGCCAGAACTCTCTTTCCCGCTCAAGATATGACGAGCTGTACCTGAAAACGTTGGAGATGTAGAAGAGCCTGATGGGCTTTGGAGCCTCAAGCATCTTGGTACTCACAATTCTTGCTACCGGCGCCGTCATCTCAGCGCGTAGCGCTACCATTTTGCCGTCAAAATCTTGAAATTTGAACATGTTGTCAATTAGCTCGGTTCCCACGCCTGTGGACAAAACTTCAACCAGTTCGATGGCTGGAGAACGAATTTCTTGGTAGCCCCAGAGTTTGAAAACTCCTTTCAGCTTCTGTTCCACATAGCGTTGGCGCTCAACTTCCGGTGGCAGATAATCTTTGGTCCCTTTTGGCGTTTGCAGTCGTATGAACGCTATTCCTCCGATCTGTCATTCCGTACCTCCATGGGCAATTCGTGGGTTACGACCCATATTATACACACGTCTTATAAAGTTTTCTGGTTCTGTAAGCCTTTGAGACGTCGACGCCAAGGCTTGACATAGGCGCTAACCATCGGACCCTATCATCCGCTGCTTCATCCCCTTGTTGACTTAGAATTCTACTCTATTTTCAGTATATAAGACCGAAAAGGAGACCTATTTAAACTCTATATCCTTGAAAAAGGATTTTTTGCGTCTCTTTTTTGAACCAAATGCATATATACAAGTTGCAGTGCCGAGGTTTTTTTAGGGGTCAACAAATGCGTGGCCATAAAGAAGAGGAAGAATGGGAAGAGGAAGAAGAGGAAGAAGAGGAAGAAGAAGAGGAGTGGTAGCATAATGGCGAAGAGCAAGAAAAAAGGAAAGAAGCGAAAAGGAAAGAAAGAAAAATAGAGAAAATTAGTTGAAGCAGCTCTTGCTCCCTCCCCATTTCTTTTTACACTTTTTCAGAAAACGTTTTCTTGTCTATCGTTCAAAGTTGCATGTGAAACCACGAAGTTATACAAGATCGATAGAACTTGATCAACTGCTAGTAGACTAGGCTTATTAGTTTCCCAGACTTAACAGACTCTGGGTCTTAACCAGCATTGAGGCAGAATCATGCGGATGTCGGAAATAGTTCGAATAGATTCTAGGGGAAGGGTAACCATGCCGTCATCTATCCGAGACGCTGCCAAGCTTTGTGAAGGTATGTACGTTATGTTGATAGCCGACTTAGACAATAAGGAAGTTCGGATTGTCCCTTTTGCAGACCCAGAGGCCCGACTGGTAGAATTCCGCATCACATTCAAAGATGTCCCAGGTGCACTCGCACGAGCCGCAGCGGTGTTGGCAGAACAAGAGGTGGACCTGTTGTCCACCGAATCAAGAACCCTGCGGAGAGGAGAGTCCGCGGAGTGGTTCGCCGTAGCCGACGTTTCCAAAAGTAAATCCAAACCAGAAGAACTCAGAGAGAAGATTTTGAGAGAAGGCGCCGCGAGGGACGTTGAGCTCCGAAGTTTTCCCTAGATTCTGATAGAACTTGTTAACCATAGATGTCCTAAATCTACAAGAGTGGAGTCTAGATTGAATTTTTAAGCGAATTTCTATTCCAGAAAGAATATATGACCCATGCGAGCATCTTTGAGTATGCTGCCTTCTCTTGAAGAGATTGCTCGAAAGAGGAGAATCCTTGGCCTCACCCAGAACAAGTTGGCGAAGCTGGCGGGTGTAAGCCAGTCTCTTATCGCTAAGCTGGAATCAGGGAAGACGGATTCTTCCTATACGAAAGTCAAGGCCATACTTGACGTGCTGAATCAGCTAGAGATGAAGATGGACGTTCACGCTCGGGAAATACTTCACAGTGAAATTGTGAGTGTTCAGAAAACCGAAGCGGTTTCCAAGGCTGTACGGCTGATGATGGACCACGGATACTCTCAGCTTCCAGTCTTTCATGGAGAACACGCTGTTGGGAGTATATCAGAGAAGACTATTTTGAGGCAAGTGTCAGCAGGCAAGGACCTTGGTCAAGTGTCTACCCTATCTATTGAGGAAGTTATGGACGAAGGTTTTCCTCTGGTTGGAACAGACGCGCCGCTGTCTCTGATCTCCAGTCTCCTGCAGGTTTATCCCGCCGTCTTGGTCTCGAAAAGAGGAAAGGTTGTCGGCATCATTACGAACGCAGATTTGTTGAAAATGTTTATCTGACTTCTTCCACGTCACGAATCTTCTTTTCATAGCTCACCGCTTCAGCTTTAAGACCAAGCTTGCTGTTCTTTTTCCAAGTTCTTTGCAGAGTTTGAGTTCCTCTTCGTCAGGTGATTCAAGGGCTGCTACACCATAATGCTTGTCATCTGATCGCCCCTGAACGATCATTCCATGTACAAGCATTGCTTGTACTATAGATAGAAGAGTTGTCTCTGCACCAGTTGCTGTTCCACCTGCACTTGTGAACGCGGCACCAACTTTTCCCTCGAGCTTTTCGTGGATTTCTATCGACTTATCCAGAAGAGCCTTCAGTTCCGCAGACATCTGCCCGAAGTAGGTTGGTGAACCCATGATTATTCCGTCGGTATCCAACAAGTCTTGAAGCGTGGCTTGATCAGCCTTCTTAAGTGTGACGCTCGCTCCTTCAACTTGCTTCACGCCTTTGACAACAGCTAAAGCCATCTTCTCAGTGTTGCCTGTATGTGAATCATATACAACTAACACTCTTGCCAACCCATCACACCTTCCACATATTTGTCTGTGGATACGAGGTCAGCACCTCTCCATCTTTTCGTATGTTCTTATGCCCTTTTCAGCCAGTTTGACTAGAAACGGGTCCGGATCCAAGCACTCAGGAGGCATAATCCCTCTGGTCTTAATCTCTCCTCTACTTAGCATTGTAGCCGCGACCGCAGGAGGCGTACCCACAAGAATTGACTCAGGCTGGGAACCAGGCAGTATTCCATTCACGTCTCGGAGGCTAACAGGACAACTGAGAGTATAAAGAGTCTCTCCACCAGCTTTTTCCCCTTTAACCTCTACTACGCCACAAGAATAGATGTCATCAACTAAACCAGCCTTAATTTTCTCAGGCAATTCAGCTGGTGGCGAAACCAACGCGAGCAGCATATCCAAAGGAGCCACTCTAACTCCCTTCACGTCTATTGGCTTGTCGCTTCCAAAGAGCATCCCCAAAGCTCTGAATATTGGCAACCTATGGGAGTAATGCTTGAATTCCACATGCTGTACCTCCTTAATGAAGCGCGGCAACGTCCACACTTCTTCGTGGTCAGCCAAATAACCAGTACATGGACCGCGAGGGTCGTTAGGAAAACTGTAAACGTCCTCCCCACTGAACGGTGGAACCTCCTTGTATTTCCCATTTTCATACACCAATCCAGGGCCTGACCAACCTGTCAACGCAGCAACAGGGGACCATGAGACAAGAAATTCTTTTTCGCTCATTACGTCCAGACATGTTTTCACATGTATTTCATCAACGCGGTCAAGGCGATCAGCAGCGTATCTTGCATAAATGTTTGTGATTCCAGGAGTTTTTCCCAAGTCAAGTATGGCTGTCAATCCAGCGTCCTTCCACTTGCCGTCGAGTTCCAGCATTCTGTCTTCTTCTTCGCGATAGGCGACAGCGGGATCTATGTAGTGTGCCCCACTCTTGAAAGCGGCTTCCATCACGTTTGGGGCTGGGCTGCGCTTGCCAACCCACGCCGCCACCATATTTATTACTACATCCACTCCCTTTGCCGCTTCGAGCACCTCGTCTGGCTTCCAAGCGTCAACTTTCCTTGGGCGCAACTTGTCGCTCTTCAACTTGTCTTTGAATTCCTTAGCTTTCTCCAAGCTAATATCTGCACAAATCACCTCAGATACGTCAGGTTCCTTGAGTAGCCACATGACGGTCGCCGATCCTTGGGCGCCACATCCTCCTAAAACTAACATTTTAGACATTGCAGGTTCCCATCGAACAGAGTTGTTTTCCGTATTCATTTAAACCTATCGCCCCCCTATTGGGTTCCGTTAGTTAGAGTTGAGCTTTCTTCTAAGACTACCATAAAACGCAAAAATTATAGATGAGGCCACTAATCATTTCGAGAGTTGATGCGCGATGGACAGAAAGAAGGTATACGATGAGCTAGAATCTATTGTTGGCTCTAAATGGGTTTCAAACAGAGAAGCGGAGTTGTTTCTATACTCTTGGGATTTTCTAACTACGGAGCCTATAGGGAGACCCGATTTCGTCGTTATGCCTGAAAAGACAGAGCAGGTACAAGCTGTAGTTAGATTAGCAAATCAAGAGAGAATACCCGTAATTCCCTATGTCAAAGGATTATCCATTGGTGGATTGACAAACCCGAATGAAGGCGGCGTTTTGTTGGATTTGAAACGTATGAACAAGATACTGGAGGTAGACGACGACAACATGTACGCTGTCATAGAGGGAGGAGTTACTCAAGCCCAGCTGAAACGTTACTTGGATAAACACTACCCAGAACTCAGATTCAGCTACACGTGGGCTCCGCCTGGCACGGGTGTATTGCCCGGACTGTTAAACTACGGCATGTACGATCTGTCTCTAAGATATGGAAGCGGAGATAGACTGATTAATGCTATTGAAGTTGTTCTGCCAACCGGCGAAATCGCATACTTCGGCTCCCGTATGTTTTCCTCCAGTTGGTTGTGTAAGAACCCTGTTCCCGACTTGATGGGGCTGTTTATTGGGTGGCAGGGTACAACAGGCATCACAACTAAAGCTGGAATACAGCTCTTTACCAAATTTCCTTATCAAAAAACCTATTATGTAAGCACAAGCACTGTAGAACTTGGATTCGACTTTCAGACTCAAATAGCCAAAGCAGACATCGCAGATGACGTTTTCGGCGAAAACTTTTTTTGGTTTAAAGCAGGTGATGGATATAAATTCCCTATAGAAAAGGAAAAGCAAGAACCAGAATTAATCACCTACGTTACGTTGGCAGCGAATACATCGAAGGAAATGGAAGCGAAAGAAGACATCTTGCAGAGCTTATGTGAGAGAGCAAACGTGGAATCACGCTTACTTGAAGAAACCCAGGAAATGCCAGTACAAGTAATCAACGATTGGGACGGAGCAAAAGCAGGATCCATGCAATGGATGGGCGCATATATGTCAAACAGATACCTCTCGAAGTGTTACCGTGAATGTGAGAAAATATACGAAAAATATGGCTATCCAATTCAGGAGTACAACCGACTAATGGGAAACGGTCATTACGGAGTAATAAGATTTAACAACTGCTATTGGAAGAAGCACGATTTTGAAGAGAGAAAAAAAGTCAATGCAATGTTGAGAGAAGTAGCAAAGGTTCTACTTCAGAACAAAGGAATAATATATAAACCACCCATGTGGGCTGTTGATATTCTAACACAAAGAGGAGACCCAGTGGCCTTGAACCTCATGCGGCAAATCAAGATGCTCCTTGATCCTAATCGGATAATGAATCCGGGAAAGCTAGGATTGTGAACATGATGCCCAAGACCATTGGAATCGACAGGTATAAGAAAGCCCTTGAAAAGTTTAACGTTGTTGAACGGTGTGGCAAATGTGGAACGTGTGGAACCATATATCAAAACTGGAGAAACATATGCCCAGCTGTTGAAGAATACCAGTTTGAATCTTATTTTCTCGGCGGTAAGAACCTTCTAACTTGGGGGCTATTACACGATCTCATACAGTGGGACAACTCTATTCGAGATGTCCTCTACGCGTGTACTTTATGCGGACATTGTGCTAATCAATGCCAGATGGCTGAGACTGATGGTACAAAACCTATGGAATTATTTGCTATGAACATTCTAGAGGCCATGAGGTATGAAGCTGTGAAAGCAGGTTTTGGCCCGATGCACAAACACAAAATATTCGGCAACCACATATCGAAGGAGTACAATCCATATTTGGAAAAACATAGAGACAGATTCAATTGGCTACCTAAGAACCTTAGTAACTTGCCCAAAGAAGCAGAGATCGTTTACTACGTTGGATGTACATCGTCCTACCGAGAGAAAAACATAGCTATCGCCACAGCAAAGCTGTTCAAGCACATCGGCCTGAATTTCACGATTTTACCTGACGAATGGTGTTGTGGTTCGCCTCTGTTTAGAACTGGCCAATGGGAAATTGCAGCTCAGGTCTCTAAGCACAATATTGAACTCATGAACAAAGCAGAGATAAAAACGTTGACGACCAGTTGCGCTGGCTGCTACAGAACGTGGAAAACTGATTATAAAGATACATATGCTGACTTGTTGGATGTGGATTACAATTTTGACGTGCTACACACAACGGAACTCTTAGCAGATTTAATTAAGAAAGGTGAAATTGAAGTAGAGCAGGAATTCAGGAAAAAGATTACGTATCATGATCCATGCCATTTAGTGCACTGCGGAGTCTACGATCCACCAAGATACATCTTGCAAAACATCCCCGGAATAGAATTTGTAGAAATGGAGAGAATCAGACAGAATGCGTGGTGTTGCGGCGCCGGAGGAGGAGTAAAATCAGGTTTCCCAGAGTTTGCACTCAAGACCGCCATTAGACGACTTGAAGAAGCTGAGGAAACGAAAGGAGAAGCCATAGTGACTCCTTGCCCGTTTTGCACCAGAAATCTGCGAGAAGCTGCAAAAAAAGCAAAATTCAAAATAGAAGTCTACGACGTTGTGGAAATACTTGCAAAGGCTATTAAGCCTTGAAATATCTTTAGGTTTTTGAGTCTAGTAGGGAATCTCTGAAAAACATTGCCGGTCTTGATCTAAGCGACTAATTTTGCGCGCGCACATGGAAGGAAATCAAGAAGCAAATCTAGAATATGACTTCACTTTTCAGCAAGCCGCAGAAAGTTCGTTATTTGTTTCTGGCTCTCTTGCTCCTTGAAAAGGTTCCAGACTTTCACACCTACCCTTCTCGCCTGAAGTTCAGACTCGTTAAGGAACTTTTCAAAGAGTTCTTTCGCAGTTTTCTTGAGGGCGCCCAGTTCATTCGTTGGGCTTTCATAAGTTTTGGATCGGCTACGAACGCTCATATCAGTCATAACTGCAACTATTCCGACGGACTTGAAACTAAGTCCCCGTTGCATAAGCCTTGCGTGGACTTCGTCGCACAATTTGTTGGTTTTTTCAAGGATAACCTTCAGGTTTTGTGTGTCTTCCTTCAAGGTGGAAATTCTACTGATTGACTCGACTTCGCCTCTTTCCTGAACAGGCTCGTCGTCTATTCCAATTGACGCGTTGTGAAAATAGATTCCTAGATTCTTTCCGAAAACTTCAACGAGTTTCTGTGTATCATACTCAGCCAAATCACTGACCGTTTGAATTTCCATATCTTGCATTTTCCTTTCGGTTTTTCTCCCAACACCGACAAGACTGTTGACTGGCAATGGACCTAGAAAACCTGCAACTTGCTCGGGCTTCACGATGGTTAGACCGTCTGGCTTTTGGATGTCTGCGGCAATTTTGGCGATAAGCTTGTTTGGCCCGATGCCGATGGAGCAGGTTAGTCCTTGCTGAGCTTTCATCTCCTTCTTTATCTGTTCAGCAATTTTCCCTGCCTCTTCAAAGTTCCCATTAGCTTTCTGACTCACATCTAGGTACGCTTCGTCAATTCCAACCTGTTCAAAACGGTTAGCATGGCTCCTCAGAACAGTCATCATTTCGCCTGAAATCTCTTCATAAAACTTACGATCTACTGGCAGAAAGACAGCATCTTTCTCTTTCAGCTTCTTTTTCGCCAAGGAAATTGGAATGCCAGATTTCACGCCGAATTTTCTAGCTACGTAGTTTGCTGTACTCACGGCTCCACTATCTTCACTGCGCCCCGAATACACACAAATAACCACAGGTTTCTCCTTGATAGACGAGTTCCTCTTCTCTTCGCATTGAGCAAAAAAATAATCCAAATCCACCAACATTACGATTCTGGCAGGCAAAGGTTTCTATCTCCTGAAACTAGAAGGACCGTAGACAGGTTCCGCCTTTTTTCTGTTCATGCCCAGAACCTTCTGCTCCTCTCTGCAAAATGAGTCTGGCAACTCTTCGGCACGAGGTGACTCTTTCCAACACACAAGCTCACGCTGAATTACGACGAGTTTTTTGATGCCAACTCACCCTGTAACATTTCTCAATAACCTGCTTAAATTTCTGATAAACTTCCTCCCGAAACACTGCCAGTTTTTGATGGTACCGTAGAGCTTAGAAAGTCAAAGGAATAATCCAGCCCTAATTGGAACATTATTTCTCACAGAACTGGAAAGAACTATAAGGAATATTCTTGAGAGAATCGCTAGAGTGAGCTGACGAATCGAAGTGATCCAGTTGAAGTCTAGCGTTGTGATAGTCGGCGGAGGAATAGTGGGATTGGCAACAGCATACAACCTAGCTCTACAAGGTGCGCGCGACATAGTGGTTGTAGAACAAGGATACATGGGTTCAGGTGCTAGTACTAGGAACGCTGGCCACTTCAGGGTTCACTTTTGGACACCAGAAAATACCCGCTTCGCCATAGAATCCAACAAGAGGCTTCTAGAATTTACTTCAAAGATTGATTTAGACCCTGAAACTCATTTTGGAGGCTATCTTTGGCTCCTTTACAAAGAAGAACAGGTCAGATCCTTCAAGGAAAGTAACAACAGAACGTGGAGTGAATTCGGTGTTCCAGGAAAATTCTTAATGCCAAAAGAGATGTCCGAAGAGTATCCTTATTTGAATGTCAAAGATGTTATTGCTGGATTTCTGGGACCTCAAGACGGTAAAATGAATCCCAATCATGTTGTTCTGGCCTACTATAAGAGAAATCGAGAACTGGGAGTGAGATTCTTAACCCACACCAAGGTTGAAAGAATTGTCATGGAAGCAGGAAAAGCTACAAGTGTTCAGACTTCCAATGGGACTATTGAGGCCCAGAAAATTCTGGTCGCGGCGGGTGGATGGACTGGCAAACTCTTGAAGACCGCTAATATTGATCTCCCGCTTGAACCGCAGAGGAAGGAGATAGCCGTAACTGAACCGATGAAGCATTTTCTCCATCCCGAAGTTATCAGTATGAAAGCTAGCGCTTATGTGGGACAAATGCTCCACGGCGAGGTTATTGGAAGTATAGACTATCCCATCGTGAAAGGGCTTGCAACGTTAGTCAATACTTTTGATTGGTGTCGCGCCTTCGCTACGGCAATTTCGGAACTCATCCCCTCAACCAGACATTTGATGCTTTTGAGAAGCTGGTCAGGCTACTACGCGATGACCCCAGACCACAGCCACATTTTAGGTAGAGATCCCAACTGGCCTGAGAACCTCTATGTTGCAACAGGCTTCAGCGGTCATGGCTTCATGATGGGTTCCCTTGCCGGTGAGTTGATGGCCAAAAATATCGTGCACGACAAAGTTGACGATCTAATCAAGCCGTTTTTGCCAACAAGGTTTGAAGAGGATACTTTGATTAATGAAACCATGGTGATAGGTTAGGCGCGCGCCGTTGTGAAGAGCTTGGTCTTAGCATGCCTTAAGCTTTCTACGTGTGCTTGCTGCGAATACGGCTAACGGAACTGGTCTTATCGGCGGACGAACCGTTGGAAACTCTAGTTGATCTATTGGTCTACCTGTCTTGTGAGAGAGTATCTGTGCAGTGAGTCTTAGGCATGTTCTACCTTGACAAGCGCCCATCCCACACCTGAGGAGACGCTTGATCTCCTCTAGCTCTGTGTAGCCTTCATTAATGACTCGTTCAAGCTCCTCCAGCGATACGTCCTCACATCTACAGATGATACTATTGTTCTTCTTCTCGCTGCTCATTTCAACTTCCTTCCAACGTTTCTAACAATCATTGCCAAAGGTTCTTTCACAGCAACGGTGACTATTGCAGTCCGATCTTTTTCTTTCCTTGCATTAACAATTCTAGCCTTGCCAACAGGTTTTCCCTCTCTGTCTAAGGCCTCATAGATTTCTCCTCTCTTCGGCGTTGGAAGAAGTTCGTAAGGTATCGTCACCAAGGCCTCATCCTTTCTATACTTTGAGTTGACCACGAAAATAGCCAAGCCCGGACATGCAGCTACACATTCACCGCATCCAGTACACTGCTCGTAGTCGACTTCAGGAGGATCTACAATAGAACTTTTCTTAATTGCCTCAAACCTGCAAATGTGGGCACATGGGTCGCAGGGTATCTTCTGGATGCACTCTATTACCGCCACAGGCCCTTTTTCGAGTCTCTTCTTAGACGGAAGGACCTTCTTCAGCTGCTCTGGCGTGAGTATCCCTGTTGATTCGTAGCTGTCTATTGGATTTCCCTCCAGATTTTCCAGACACGCTTCTTGCCTTTTATGACCTTGTCGCTAAAGGAGCTAGCTCTTAAAGCCTCAAGATGCTTGAGCGATTCCTCTCTGATTTTTTCAGCTTTCGCCATGTCTTTGCCCAGTGCCATCGCTGCGTTCGCCCCAGCTATTCTGCCCTCCATCATAGCGGTGTTTGCCTCCTCGATCCCTGAAACATCACCGGCAACATACATTCCATCTAAAGTTGTCTCCAAGTCCTCATTATGAACGGACACTAGACCCCCAAGCTCGGGTACGTATGCTCGTTTGCAACCAGCTTGAAACAGTATCTCTGAGGATGGAGTGAGACCTACAGCAAGACATATTAGATCTACTTCAACGTGCTCCCTCGTACCTTCTATTGGTCGCATATGTTCATCTAGCTTCACGATCGTTGCCCCTTCCACATGGCCTTTACCTTCAGCGGCTTCAATAGTGTGCTTCGTGATTATCGGAACTCCGAGTCTCCTCAATTTTGCAGCGTGAATAAGGTAGCCTCCAATTTTCGGCATGACTTCGACGAGCATCTTAACATTCACGCCCGCTTGAATCAGTTGGTAGCCCACTATTAAACCGACATTGCCAGCGCCTACGATGAGCGCGTCATTTCCCGGTTTTATGCCATATACATTCATGAGCGTTTGGACTCCACCGGCACCATAGATGCCTGGGAGATCATTGTTCGGAAACAGTAGCATGTTCTCCCTTGCACCTGTGGACACAATGATCTGGTTGGCGCTTGTCTCAACAAGCTTGTGGTTGTTTTGAACGACAGCCAAGAGATGCTTCTTACCCTCGTAATATCCGACCGCGCTGGCATTGACTATCCATCGCGCATTTGCATCTTTAAGGTTTCCAAGAAGCATTTTTGCGATTTCAATGCCTCTAGAACCTGCGTAGTTATATTTTGAACCAAAGAATTTATGGGTCTGCTTTATCAGTTGCCCGCCTGGCCTTGGATTCTCATCTACGATGAAAACGTCTGCGCCTAGGTTGGCCGCTGTGACTGCCGCTGAGAGACCAGCAGGTCCGCCCCCAATTACTAATAGGTCCGTGTCGATCTTCTCTTCCGTTACCTCTTCCTCACTTACGATCGAGGGCGAGTCTCGGCTTTCCTCGTATTCGATTTTCATCCCATGTTTGACAAGCGTCACGCATGTCCTGACACGCGATACGCCATTTACTCGCATCAAACAGGATGAGCATTTCCCTATTCCACAGAAAAATCCTCTGGGTCTCCCGTACTTGACACTTTGGGAGTAGTTCTTTACGCCGGCTGCGTAAAGCGCCGCAACAATAGTTTCTCCTTCGTAAGCCTCTATCTTATTTCCATTTAGAGTCATATGGATGGGCGTTCCACGTTCAAACTCGAGTATGGGGTGTTCCTGTATTCGTAGGTTCAAGTGTCCCACCTATACCAGTTGATTCGGTCTTTCACCGTAATTACAATGGCGGAATGTTGCCAATATAATTTAACAAACGGAACAGTTTTGCGACATAGAACCGAAGCGTACACATTTCAGTGTTTGTCTTTCTGTTTTCCTTTTCGCTGATTCAGAATGCGTAGTTCCCCTTCATAATTAATTTGTATGGACATTGCGCTAGTTTTGATGTGAGGAAACTTGGTTACCTATTTAGCTATTACATCTAGACATACAGCGAAAAAGTTCCTCGTTGTCCTCCTTTTGACAGCTTTTCTTCTGCCTAGCTTCTGTTTTGCTGCGAGCTATGATCATACTTACGAACTCCTCAATCATCCTGATGGTGCTACGGAGTACAAACTGACGGTCTCTGTAACCCCTACACTCTATGATTATTATCGCAGCAGAGATCACAATCTCTATTTGTACAATTTTGCAAAGTTCGTCACTCCCCACTCTCTGAAGCCCGTAGCCGATAGCCTTTGGAGCATTTATAGCGACGAAGAGGATTTTGCCAACGGCGTACTCATGATTGTCCACCAGATTCCATACGTGGAAAGTGGACCTCAAAAGTATCCCGTCGAGACCATCGTGGAAAATGAAGGAGATTGCGACCTCTTTTCCTTCGTAGCAGCGTCCATAATGATGGCTGGGGGATTAGACGTCGTCTTGTTTTTCTATGAGAGTCAGAGTCACATGAATGTGGGGGTTAATCTGCCACATGAACCAGAAGATGCCAGGTCAACTGTTACCTACTACAGCTATGAAAGAAAGCGGTACTACGTAGCTGAATGCACTGGAGGCGAATGGAGGGATGGGTGGAGAGTAGGTGAAACCCCAGAAACCTTCAGCGGAGTCTCAGCGCGTATTATTACCCTTGAGGGCTATGAAAAAATGGCACCTGGCCAGGTTTCCTCAAGTTACGGAGTCTTAGCTCCCTCTTCCTTAGCCTTTGCCGTCTCCTCTAGATTTGTTCTTGCAGAACGCGCCGTCATAATGAATGGATCGATTTCACCTGCGTTTCCGGGCAAGAACGTTACGTTGTATCTCAGTTCGACTGGCTCTCCGTTGAGCGTGCTTGCAACGGTTGCAACGGATTCTGGCGGGCGTTTTTCCTACACATGGCGTCCTTCGTCAGCAGGTATATATTCCGTCAGAGCAAGTTGGTCTGGAGACGTTGATTATGCTGGGGCAGAGAGCAGCACATATAGGCTTACCGTCGTTCCTCTTGAGTGGTTGCTGATGGGAGTCACAGTGATCGCTTCATTGGCAGTTCTCCTCGCGGTAATATTGGCAACGCGAGGAAAATCACCGGAAGAACCTCAGTATTTTGGTGGGGCTGCCCGGATTCGAACCGGGGTCCCGAGAGCCCAAGTCTCGGAGCCTAGACCAAGCTAGCCGACAGCCCCAAGTAACTCTTTAGAACTCTGTTTTAATTAATAAACGTTGAATTGGTAGAAGTAAGAATAAAATCTACGTGGTTTCCCGCTGTTGAGGTTGTCTAAGGAGTTGGAAGGGAGGGCTAGAAACAGCCCCTTTAGAAGGTGTTCATGAAACCTCAACAGTTTCGGGCGGTACACCTACGACAGTCTAGATCTTCTATGACTTACGTCATATTTAAACCTTCTCTCAAACGCCAAGATGAAACCACTTCATATTTATCGCTTTTGTTTTCATCATCTGTTCACCCACACTGATAAACCATATAATCTAGACCAATCAATCTTATGGACCTGTGGAGGGTTTTCTTGCCTTTCGGTTTCACGCGAAGATCCAAATACGAGGAACTACAGCAAGAACGAAACGAATTAAATGAACGCTTGAAAGCTCGACAACGAGAAGTGGAGACATTGACAAAGCAAGTCAAGAATTCAACAGAGGAGATAGAAAAGTCGAGGCGCAGAATACGAAAACTAGAAGAGAAACTAAGTAGCCTAAGCATCCAGAAGATGGAACTAACAGAATCCGTAGAGATTCTCACCAAAGAGAAAGAAGTGTTGCAGCAGGCCATCAAAAGGCTCGACAGAGCAGCTAGAAAAAATCGAAGAAAAAGAAGAGTGAAAGAACCCAAGCCTTCAACCCTATGAAAGCTATCTTTTCAGTCGGTTTAGTTGGAGCCCCGGGCGGGATTCGAACCCGCGACCTACGGCTTACAAGGCCGTTGCTCTGACCGCTGAGCTACCGGGGCCTTTCCATATTTCAAGAGGAATACAGCTCCCATCTTTTAAGATTTGGTGACAAAAGACAGTTCAGAGGAAATACTTACACGAGATTCATAAATTTCTTAAGATACAGGCTGCTAGCAACCATAGAGGCTCTGCAGGCACTGAGCACTATGGAAGGTGGTTAAAATCAGTTTTTCCAAGAACATGAAGATTATTCTGCTGGTTGCAGTGCTTGCAGCAGTGGTTTTTGCTGTGTTTGCAGCCCTCACGTTTCCTCGAACAGTAGTAAGCTTCTCTGTAGCCTTCACGATCGGAGCAGATAGGAAAGAGAAGGAGTTTGACCTACCGCTGCTACATGGGCTAGCACGTGTGGAGGTGACCGTTCAAAGCGGCACGGCCCTTTGGTCCGCCAAAATTGAATCGAGAAACGAGGTTGTTTGGAGTCATTCTACCTCACAAGGAGGGCAAACTACTTACACAAGCGAATGGATACCGCTAGAAAGTGGGCACTACAACTTTACGTTCGGAACAATCGGAATTGGATCCTTGGAAGGAGACATAAAGGTAACCACAAAAGGCGGCTTCTGGTAGAAACGCGGACGCAAAGGGTAGGGGGTAGGGCGTAGGTGAAAAAATCAACGCTGAAAATTCAGCAATGGGTGGTTCGAAAGTCGATTCTCCTTTCCAAAACCAACTGAGAAATCTGGTGCCGGGGGCGGGATTCGAACTCGCGACTTCTGGGCACGGCCCCTTTGATTGCTCTCCAGATTATGAGTCTGGCGCCCAAACCAGGCTAGGCTACCCCGGCAACCTACACACATAACTTTGCAAACACAAATTTAACAATTTACCAATCTTTTCCCAATGATTTTCCTCCAATAGTAGACATACAAGAAGACGGAGCAAAAGCGCAGAAACATAGCAAGACTAGGGTCAATTTTTTTTGGCGCTACACTGCTTTACCTAAGACCCACTTGGAGAATGCTAGGAACAAACCTATTATCACGATGAGACCCACCAGCACGAATATGCCCTTTAAAACTGGACTTGCTTCTAACCATTCAAGAAATGATATGGCAAAAAAGCCAATAATGACCATTATAATCAGACCGCCTAGGATCAGAATGCACAGAATAATGATTCCAGCAATCAGCCACTTTAACAGGGACATGACACTCACCTTTTATCTAAGTGCGAAGTTTCTCTTTTAGATTTTTTGTGTAATTTGAGATTAAAGAATTAACTCAAAAAAGGAGACTAGTTGGACATAATAGGAGCCTCACTTTCTAACGAGCCTTTCAACCCCATTTGGGCCGCCAACGTAGACAACATCGGCTATCCCAGGAAAGAGCCCGGTTTCAAGAACTCCTGGAACCAACTTGAGCTTGGCATCCAACTCCTCTGGATCATCAATCACTCCGAAGTCAACATCCAAGATAAAATTCCCGTTATCTGTCACCACGGGACCGACCTTATGCTTGCCCTCCCGCAAAACAGGTTTCCCTCCGAACTCTCTGACCTTGGCCATAACAAAGGATAAGGCAAAAGGCATTATCTCCACAGGCAGCGGGTGCTTTATTCCCAATCTTTCTACAACCTTTGTCTCGTCCACTACTATTACTAGCTGTTTCGCAGCTGAGGCAACGATCTTTTCCCTCATCAATGCGCCGCCCATACCCTTGATAAGATTCAACTGCTTGTCAACCTGATCCGCACCATCAATCGTTACGGAAAGGTGAGGGTGTTCATCCAGTGTTGTCAATGGGACGCCACAGCTCACCGCCAACAGCATAACCTGATGAGAGGTAGGCACACCTAAAACCCGAAGGTTTTCCCGTCGAACTTTTTCCCCTATTTGCTGCACAGTATGGGCAACCGTGGTTCCGCTGCCCAATCCGATGATGGAACCGTCCTGAACATGTTTCACCGCTTCCAGAGCTGCCCTTTTTTTGGCACTTTGTCTCCAGTCCAGGCTTTCACCCCTCTACCTCGATCTGGCCCAACCTCTCCAAAACCTTCTCTACCTCAGCTTTTATCTCCTCAATTCTCTTCTCAGCCTCAGTTCTCTTCGGCGCGCGCGAAGGACGCACACGCGTCCTTTTCCTTTCTTTCGGAGTGGGCGTAGCCATCGACGGAGTTTTGGCTGGAACTGGCACCTGCATGACCGGCTTGACCTCTACGTGGGATCTTAACTCGCCGATTTTTCTGTTAACTTCGTCGAACCTGTCGCTGAACATCTTGACGAGGTCTTCCTGCATTGTCTCCAACTCGTGTAGCGCTACTACTGACTCACTTTGCGTGATGGTATCTTTGATTTTCATCATCCTCTCCTTGTATTTGTGCGCTAGGCGTTCCCGCTCTTCTTCGGTGATTCTTCCCTCGCCCTGAGCCTCGTAAAACAGGCGAATAGCTTCGCTGAGGGCCTCTCGCTCTATACCCAGCGTTCTAAGTTTTTCCTGGGCTTTCTTAGCTCCTTCAGGTGCCACCGAGCGCTCTATTGCCAAGGGCCACTTTTCCTCAACCTTTACTGTCACTGGGGACTCCTTCTTTCCTCTAGTCCTCATAGCGAGGAACAGAAATAGAGAAGTTAACACCGCGGCCATCGAGATGATCAGGTGCGGCCAGGGCCAAGCCCCAAAATCCAATGCGGTTCCCTCGTCTTCATGATGGTTTGCCCTTTTTAGTATATAAAGCTAATAGAGTGGAGCCCCGGGCGGGATTCGAACCCGCGACCTCCGCCTCTTTGGGTCTTTACCAAGGCGATGCCCTAACCTGCTAGGCCACCGAGGCTTCTCCTCTAGCCAAAATTACTATCAAGGACGCCAGATTTTAAAGGGTTTCGAAGTGTCTGGCTTATTGCTCTGCAAAACTCTTGGACGATTCAGTGAATAGGAGAATCTGTTCCTTCTCCTTAAGGATGCACGCGACATTGCGTGCCAAAGATTTAAGAAACACACCTTGTAATGTTTAAGTGTAGATTGCGCCCTAGACAGAATAGTAGGGATGTACTTGTCGTTTATGAAAGTGTATTGTCCCCATTGTAAAAGGCAAGTGGCAGCTAAAGCATCGCCGCCTGGAGGTAGCAGAGGGATAAAAGTGTTTGTGTGCCCCCGTTGCGGCAAAAAAAAATAATTCAAGTTTCGAGAACCCCCTTGACCTTTTTGTGTCACTCGTGCACACAAATCCTACACAAAACTAGCTCTGCTGGGAAAAACCTTAATCTAGGCTTGTTTACTGAAAAGAAAGATGCAGGCGGGGGTGTCCGAGTTTGGTCAAAGGAGTCAGGCTTAGGACCTGATGGCGTAGGCCTGCGTGGGTTCAAGTCCCACCCCCCGCACCAGGGATGTTGAAAACCTAAGCGGGTTTGCACGGGTGATGTTGAACCCGTTAAGCGTAGCATTTCGGCTTTCTGAAGATTTTTCCGCCTTCTCTGTATTCACCTGTGACATATTCGAATCCAGCGTCTACTAGGGCGCAGGCTTCCTTCAAGTTTTTGGCGACTTTGGAAACGTATTCTTGCTGACTCCTGAAGAGTTCTTCGACCAGCGTTACGTAGATCAGTGTTGTTGATGTTTTTTGTGTCCTAAGACTTGTTTAACGTGTACAATGTCTTTGGTGCGGTGGTATTCCATTGTGCCTTTCCAGTGGCGGAACGTTTTGAAGGTTATTCTCAGGATTCTTAGGTTTTTCAGTTTGTAGGCATGCATGCTTCCCACCACCAACTTGGACGATGTTCTCCAACGTCTAACCGCTGGTTCCTTTCTCTTTGTAGTCAAAAATGCACGCCTGGAAGGAATCATTACTAGAGCTGACGTAAATAGGCGCCCGTTTAGAACTCTTTTCTACGTTATCCTATCAGAGCTTGAAAGCCTCCTTGTAAAACTAATTCAAAGCAGACTTCCTTGTGAAAAACATCTGCACCTTCTTAGCAAGGAAAGAGCAAAAAACGTATTGTATTGTTGTTGGAAGGCCAAAGCTGGTAACGTAGAAATTTCAATAGAACAATATCTCTCGTTCTCTGATATTTTTCACATATCTTGAAGTCAGAAGACAAGAATGTTTGGCGACTGTTAGGATGCACGCATAGGAAACAGGTCGCGGAATTGAAGTCTTTAGTGGAGTTGAGAAATAGGGTAATGCATTCAGCGCACTCGCTATTGGATAAGGAAAACTCTATAGAGAGTATTAGCCAAGAACATCGAGAAATCTGGGAATTGATTGAAAGACTTCTTCAAGATGGAGATGCAGACAAAGATGTTGCGCGCGCAAGGAAAGAAAGTGTCTTGCGTAGCAACTAGGAGAGTTCCAAAAAGGACAAAGGTTACATGCATGCAAGTCAAAAACTTGGAATTGACGCGCGCGCTGCAAAGATTTTTCAGAAGTCACTTCGAAACCACTGAGAGAATTCCCGCTGTGCGCGCGTAAATTCAGAAACCTATCCACTGCACCCCACTTTTATCAACGACTCGCACAACTAGCCTAACAGTTTTTTAAAGAATCCAGCGCATCTATCTTTAGTAATGTACGCTCGAAAGTACTGGTCCATGTCAGGTTCCGATGTTCTTGGTCAACTTGACAGTTCTGACGGAGGACTCAACAAGAAGCAAGTAGTCGAAAGGCTAGTCAAGTATGGGCCTAATGAGATAAGCAAACGGAAAGTTAGAACAGGCTTGTTCATTCTTTTGTCTCAGTTCAAGAACCCACTAGTAATGATTTTGATGGGTGCCAGCATCGTTGCAGCCTTTCTAGGAGAGCTTACAGATGCAACGATCATAATAGTTGTTGTGGCAATTAACGGGTTGCTTGGCTTCTTTCAAGAATACAGGTCAGAGAAGGCAGTGGAACGACTTGGAAAATACATTACGTTTGCAGCCAAAGTCATACGAGAAGGGGAGAAGGGGCATGTCGACACTAAGGAGCTAGTTCCTGGCGACGTAGTTTTGTTGGGAACTGGTGATGTGATTCCTGGTGACGTGAGGTTGCTGAGGGTAGACGAATTGTCCATCGATGAATCATCTCTGACAGGAGAGTCGTACCCTGTTCGAAAAACATCTTCAGAGATCTCAGCTGCAAGTCCTCCAATACATGAAATGAAGAATATGGCATTTATGGGAACTTACGTTAAAGCTGGAGAAGGAGTGGGCGTTGTTGTAGCCACAGGTAAGGACACGCACCTCGGAAAAACCGCGCAGCTCTTGAAGAAGATTAAAAGAGAAAGCGAATTTCAAAAGAGCATGACGAAATTCGGCTATACTCTGATAAGAATTGTTTTGGCAAGTGTTGTCATAATCTTTCTCGTTAATGTACTTCTTGTAAGGGATATAATCAGCACCATCTTGTTTTCCGTAGCTTTAGCCATCGGAATGGTTCCTGAAGCGTTGCCGATAGTAATAACTATAGCCCTTTCAAGTGGGGCACTCCTGCTTGCAAAGAAGAATGTCATTGTGAAGAGACTTGTTTCTGTAGAGGATCTTGGAAATGTTGACGTTGTATGCACAGACAAAACTGGAACAATCACTGAAAACAAGTTAACCCTTGAAAGGTATATTGACGTTAGCGGAAAACCAGAAGACAAGTTAATTCTCTATTCGCTCTTATGCAATTCAATAAAGAAAAAGAAAGACGTGGGAAACCCCATCGACACTGCAATATGGAATTATGCAAAACAAAACCCCGACACGAAAACACTTGAAAAATATTTTGTTATAAAAGAAATGTCCTTCGATTCAACTAGGAAAAGAATGAGTGTAGTGGTAAGGACTAATGGAAGGTTGCTACTCATATCGAAGGGTGCCCCCGAAATAATACTTGATCTATCCACTCACATGTGGCAAAACGGTGAGGCCATTTTGTTAGAAGACAAAAGCGCTGCAAAAAGGCCTTATGAGAAGTATGGAAGCAGAGGCTACAGAGTAATTGCCGTTGCTTACAAGGAGATCAAAGAGAAGGAAAGATACACACAAGACGACGAATATGGACTTACACTGCTTGGCTACATTGCATTCATGGATCCTCCGAAGAAAACTGCAAAACAGGCCATCAAGCTTAGCAGAAGGCTGGGAATCGAGGTTAAAATCCTAACCGGAGATGGACCTTATGTCTCCAAGGAAATCGCTCGCCAAGTCGGACTGAAAGTGACAGACAATGAGATAATGCTTGGACAAGAAGTTGACAGGCTCACTGATGAGGAACTCCAAGAAAAAGTAAACAAAATAGTCATCTTCTCAAGGGCAACTCCAGAACACAAGTATAGAGTGGTCAAGGCCTTAAGAAAAAATGGGCGAGCCACAGCCTGCCTAGGTGATGGAGTTAACGATGCCCCAGCACTCAAAGAGGCCGATGTAGGAATAGCCGTAGATCAAGGATCAGATATTGCAAAAGACGCCGCAGACATCATCTTGCTCAAAAAAGGCTTGAAAGTAATAGTCGAGGGCATCAGAGAAGGGAGAAGAACCTTCAGCAACATAGTCAAGTACGTAATATATACCATCTCAGGGAACTTTGGAGATCTGTACGCTATTGGAGCCGCATCAGCGGTGCTACATTTCTTGCCATTACTACCGGGTCAACTAATCCTTGCAAACTTTCTAACAGACACTCCTACAATTGCTGTGTCCACAGACAAGGTTGAGAAGGAGGAGCTCATTAAGCCGAGAAGGTGGGACATCAAACATATCTTCAAGTTTGGCGGGCTGCTCGGTCTAGTAAGCGCCATTTTCGACGTGATACTTATTCTACTATTGTTTTTCGTTTTTGCAGTAGATGATGTTCTATTCAGAACCACCCTGTTTCTAGAGATCGTCCTCTCAGAAATAATCGTTCTGTTTATGATTAGAACAGACAAGTTCTTTTTGAAAAGTGAACCCCCTAGTAGGAAGTTAGTTTTGGCTTCGCTGATTGCTCTCTTCATAACCTTCGCATTGATCTATCTTCCCATCAGCAGCATGTTTGAATTCACGTTGCTGCCTTTACTTTTGCTCGGAGTCATAACTCTAGTCACAGTTGGATACATAATTGTAACAGAAATTGTCAAGCTGGCCTACTTCAAAAAGCTCATAAAGCCTGAAATTACACCCAAGGTAAAGGCCCAACTAGCCAAGGTGAAATCAAAGATATCGGAAAGCCAAAGAGAATTCTTAGAAACCCTTGATGAAGACTACCTTTCAGAAGGGCAAAACTAAGAACGTATTTGTTCACTAAGTAATCTGTTTTTCTTTAGTTCCGATTCATTTTGTTCGGTCCCAAAAATAGAATACACATGCGTATTTGCATGGCTGTATGTGGAAATCTTAAAAATGTCATCGAAGAATACCATAATTCAATGGGTCTAGAATGGAAATCGAACAAATATCGCGGTGGGCTTTCATCGCCTTCACTGCTATAGCGATTGTCATGGGATTTGTTGTTGGTTACATGGAGTACTACGCAGATCCTATTGCTGCAGACATGGACGGGTGGACCACCTTAATAATGCTGGTCTTAGGAATTTTCATCGGACTTACAACCATAACGGCGAAGAAGGTTCTTCCATTTCTCATAGTAACGATTGCTCTGATAGTAACAAACGTTGCAGATGTCTGGTCTCCACTAAACAGGATTCACGGGCTGCTCTACTACTGGGTCACAGGAATCCTAAACTATATTGTAGCATTCGCTGCTCCAGCCTCCGTCATAATTGCAGTTAATGCAGTCTTTGCGATGACAAAGAAGAAATGAAGCTTCCTCATTTCTCCCCACTCTTTTTAGAGCGCGCGCAAATTTTATTTTGGCCAGTCTTGTTCACTCCCTAGTAAGAGCTGCTACATCTTGGCTACACTGAATCTCGACAAAATTTTTGATCCTAAGAGCATTGCGATTGTTGGAGCAAGTGATGAAGGAGGTTCTGTTGGATACACATTAATGAAAAACCTCACAGAATTAAGATATAACGGCAAGGTTTACCCGGTCAACATTCACAAAAAGGAAATTCTCGGTTTCAAAGCGTATCAAACTGTGGATCAACTTCCAGAGACGGTTGACCTTGCAATAGTCGCTACTCCAGCCAAAACCGTTCCTGACGTAGTGGAGCAGTGTGGAAAAGCTGGAATAATCGGAATAATTGTCATTTCAGCTGGCTTTAAAGAGGTTGGACCAGAAGGCAAAGCGTTGGAAAACAGAATTCATGATATACAAAAGGAGTATAATCTACGAATTATCGGACCAAATTGTTTAGGCATCATCCGCCCAAGCATCCATCTTAACGCAACTTTTGGAACCAAAATGCCCAAGCCAGGTAACATAGCGTTTATTTCTCAAAGCGGCGCACTATGCACAGCAATTCTAGACTGGGCCATCCACGAGAACATCGGCTTCAGCAATTTCGTTTCCGTGGGCTCCATGATCGATGTTGACTTCGGAGACCTCGTAGATTACTTTGGTACTGATCCGAAAACAAAGAGCATATTGATGTACATTGAAGGAATATCCAATGCTAGAGAATTCATGAGTGCTGCGAGGCACTTTGCAAGAACCAAACCAGTAATTGTTGTGAAGGCTGGAAAGTTTGGTGAAAGTGCAAAGGCTGCTGCTTCGCACACTGGCTCGCTTACCGGCGAAGATATGGTATATGATGCAGCGTTTAAACGTGCTGGAACAGTGCGCGTTGATGAAATTGCTGACCTCTTTAACAGTGCTGAAGTCTTAGGCATGCAAGAGCTTCCGAGAGGACCAAACCTAGCCATCATTACAAATGCGGGGGGACCAGGAGTAATGGCTACCGACGCACTAATAGCCAAAAGGGGAAAACTGGCCAGACTAAGCCAAAAAACGATGGAGATGCTCAACAGGGTTTTACCTCATTATTGGAGCAAAGGCAACCCAATCGACATTTTAGGAGACGCCAAAGCTGACAGATACAAAGCAGTAGTTGAAGCCTGCCTCGACGATGAAAACGTTGACGGATTATTAATAATCTACACTCCTCAAGGCGTAGCAAATCCCATTGAAGTTGCGAAGAGCATTGTAGAATTACGTAAGAGTAGGCATTCGTACAAGACTGTTTTGACCTCTTTTATGGGCCATGAAGAAGTGGAAGAGGCAAACCGAATTTTTAACGAAAACAACATTCCGACCTATTCCACTCCAGAACAAGCGGTCAAAACATACCTCTACATGTACCAGTACAAACGCAACCTTGAACTCCTTTACGAGACACCTGAAGAACTTCCCGTGGGTAGTGTTCCACCGAAGCGTCCGCTTATGGTGATAATGAGAAACGCCGCAAGGGAAAACCGTGAGATATTGACTGAAATGGAAGCAAAACAACTTCTGGAGAATTACAGTATTCCAGTTGTTAAAACGCTGATGGCAAAAACTGTAAACGAAGCAGCTGTTTCAGCTTCGCAAATAGGCTATCCAGTGGTTCTTAAAATTCTTTCTCCTCAAATCGTTCATAAGACTGATTCAGGAGGAGTCGTGCTTAACATCAATTCTGAGGCCGAACTTCGAGAGGCTTTTGACAACGTTATTCAGCGAGCCAAAGAATATAATCCAGAAGCTGAAATTCGTGGTGTCACAATTCAACCTATGATCAAAAAGCGGGGCTACGAAATTATTCTTGGAGCCAAAACTGATCCGCTTTTCGGTCCAGTGATCTTATTTGGAATGGGTGGCGTCGGCGTTGAACTATTCAAAGATGTTGCTATCGGGCTTCCACCGTTAAATCAAACTTTGGCGAGAAGAATCATGGAGGAAACAAAAGTCTACCAACTTCTGAAAGGTTACAGAAATGTGCCCCCAGCAAATCTTAAGCTTCTTGAAGAGACGATGGTGCGGTTTTCTCAGATGCTTGTTGACTTTCCACAACTGAAAGAAGTTGACATTAATCCCTTATTCATAGATGGCAAGGAAGCCTTTGCTCTTGACGCCCGTATAGTAATTGATAAAGAACGCGTATTCGCGAAATTTGAGCCTCACCAACATTTGGTGATTAGTCCCTATCCCAAAAAATATGAAACTTTGTGGAAGCTTCGTGACGACCGAACCATTCTTCTAAGACCTATAAAGCCTGAAGATGAACCTTTGTGGCTGGAAATGTTCCAAAACTTTTCAGAACAGTCCATACGTTATAGGTTTTTTCGCCTCATCAAAGACACACCACACGAAGTCAGAGTTCGCTACTGCAATATTGACTATGACAGGGAAATAGCAATCGTGGCAGAATTGACCGAGGATGGGAGAAGAAGAATCTTAGGTGTTGTTAGGGTTCCAATCGAACCTGACAAGACAACTGGCGAGATCGCTGTTATTGTTGCGGATCCTTGGCAAGGCTTAGGCTTAGGGGCGAAAATGGTGGACTACATGATTGAAATCTGCAAAGACAAAAAACTTGAAACAATTTATGGCTTCATGTTAAGCGATAACAGCAGGGCTATTGATCTTTTTGAGAAAATGGGATTCACCATCAAATACTTGAGCGACGGCACCGTGAAAGGCACTCTAAACTTAAAAGAAGAAGAACCAAAAAGCTAGCCTAGCAGAAGCGCGCGCTTCTATAAATTCAGAACATTTTGCCCTAGCTATCTCAATCTTTTCTCATAGCGAACAAAACAAAAAAAGAGGAGGGTTTGCGGGAGATATCACCACGGCACCGCGAGTTCAAGTCCCACCCCCCGTGCCACAAAGCAAGCGCGCGCATCATAAGAATCTTTTGGACTTCCTTTCCTCAACCAGAAACTTGTTGCGGTCAAAAGACGCGATCCTGACCTTCACCATTCGGAGGGGAACGTCCTTCGCAATGAGATGCATGCATGAGAGAAAAGATTGATCTTTGATGGAAAGTGGTTCATACCCGGCTATTAACCACAGCCCTTTTTTGTGCTGGAAAACCCTGAGACCTCATTTGCGCGCGCATACGGGATTAGGGTGTACTAGGCTTTCTTAGGTTTCGGGGATCTTTCCAAGTCTTTCCAACTCATCTGCAATATCCTTTAAGCCAAGCTTTTCGTAGGTCTCTCTGGTTGGGATGCCTGTTTCAACATTCCATCCTCTCAGCTTGTAGTATTTGTCTTTCATCTTCTCGAATTTGGCTTTGTCGAGTTTCATGCCTTTCCTGGGGCCGTTGGGGACAGGTTCTTTGAAGTACTTCTCAGAAATTATGTCGTGGTCTCTGGTGAAGCCTTCTCTTACATTGTATGCTCTCTCTGTATTGAGACTCCTTTCAGCCACCGCTTGCAGCCATTCATTGTTCACGTTCAAACCGGTGGCAGCATTGAAATAAAGTGTGTGTAGTGGCAACACTGATGGTATCGGCATACCTGGCGCTCCAAAGAGTCTTTCTTCGAATCCTAACGTTAAAAGACAAATACCTAGCACATCGTTTAGGAACTCAAGATGTTCTTGTTGCATCATCATTTGTGGTTTTCCCTCATATTCCCAGGGAATAATCGCCTTCTTTGTTCCATACGTCTTTTCGGCGCGAACGTAGGCGTCTTCGATTTCTTTTTCAAGACCCATCTTCTTCATGTATCTTTCCCAGAGGGTTCCAGCGAGTGTATTTTCTGTGCTCTTGCTCGTGTCTACAGCTTCTCCTAGAGCTGTTCCTGTCATACATCTGAGTTCATCGGTTCCCGGTACCACACCTCTACTGTGTATTAAGCGTGACTCTGCCTTTGGGCCCAATTTCTTGGCGAGCCCAATTACTCCATCAGCTAGTACATCCCCGAATCCTTCCCTCTTAGCCAACTTGTGAATAGTCTGTATGAGGGCATCACTACTCCCCCATTCCATTGGGATGCCGTCCGTGTCTTTCGCGGTTATGATTCTTTCCTCATACAATTTCATGAGCCATGAGACTGTGAGGGCGAGGTTTCTGCTTTCAATACCGTAGTCGCTACATAACATATTGGCTTCGAAGACTTTGTCCATGTCAGTCAGCCGTAGGGCCCAAGGCCAAAAGAAGGGGTAACATCTCATAACACTTGTCCCGCATCCGGGAACTCTCATTATTCCGATACAGGAGATTGGGCAACAGCCCGTTCTTGCCATCATGCGTTCCTTAATGTAGGGGGCTCCTCTGGTTTTCTCCAAGTCAGACCACTCGAATCCATCGAAGTATCCGATGATACCCATTTCCGTCTTCTCAAACCAATAGGACAGAGCGTCGGCTCCGACAATAGAAGGAGTCTCGTAGGATTCTCTTTGCTCACGCTTCAGCCTTATGGATTCTTCTTGCGACTTCTTTATCTCTTCAATTCGTTTGCTGTTCATGGCGAGGATTGCTTCTGGGTCATGTACCTTAATCCCACTTGTGCCGCGAACCACAACAGCTTTAAGGTTTTTCGCTCCGAAGACTGCTCCCAAAGCTGTACCGCTTCTGTACTCGTGTTCGATTGTAGCAAGTCGGACGAGCCTTTCTCCAGCTTGGCCGATGGCCACTATTCTGACCTCAGGGTCACCCAGATCCTCCCTTATAATGCTGTTTGTTTCGAACACGCCTTTTCCCCACACTCCAGTCGCGTCCCTGAGCTCCACCTCTTCGTTTTCGATGCATATGTAAGTGGGTTTCCCAGCTCTTCCTCTGACAACTATGTTATCGTATCCAGCGAACTTGAGCTCCTTCGCGAAAGAACCGCCAATACCAACGTTGCCGAAGCCCTCAGGCGTCTGCTCTGGAGACTTTGTTGTGATCTCAAGCCTCACTGCACCCAGAACTCCTGTTCCTACCAGAGCGCCCGCTCCTATGATTATCGGGTTTTCAGGGTCAAAAGCGCTGACGCCGGGTTTGGACTCATCGAACATCAACTTGGAGTTGACGCCTCTACCCCCCACGAAGAGTCTCGTGTACTCCGAAGACGGTGTCCTTGAAACCTTGCCTCTTGTAAGATCTACACGTAGAATTGTTCCAGCCCAACCATAACCCACACTCTAGACCTCCTTAACTTCCGCCAGTCAACTAGACTAAATACACTTGAAAACTTTTTCGCCTATGCATGCTAAGTTAGAAGAAGATGCGCACGCAAGAGAGGAGGAGGAGAGATTAAATTTTAACGTTTAGGGTTTGGACTAAATTTTGACCCTAAAAAAAGGGGAGTTTGCGGGAGATATCACCAGGACACCGCGGGTGCATGCATGCATGTATCTGGCGCTTGCTGAAGAGAGTTGGGAGACTACAAACTCTTTGCGTACTCCCATACTTTGAGTACACTGATGGGGAGATCTTCTGCGGCGATGACTTTGCAGAGGAATCCTCCACCTATTGCGGTGAGTTTCCGGGCAAATTTCATGCCCATCTCTTCACCGCTGGCGATAAAGAGAACTGAGATTTTGATGCCTTTGGGCACCGTTCTTTTTGCCTCGTGGATTGCATATTCTTCTCCGATGATTTTTCTTTCGTTCATGTTAAGGTTTCTGACGGCTCCTTTCGAAGCTGCTGTTGGTTCTCCGTCTGTTAATAGGATGATATGTTTTTGGTTCAGGCCCCTTTCACGGAGCAAGAGTTCTCGGGCGCATCTTATTGCATCTCCAATATTTGTGTATTGAGAAGCCTTCAACGTGAAGACGGAATTCGCAATCGCGTTTGCTTGGTCTGTAAGGTGCATGGCTATTCTTCCATAATTGCTGAACGTTACGATTCCCACTCTGTCACCCTCTTCTAGGGCTTTCCTCGCCAGAGTTGCCGCAGCTATTTTGGCAAAACGCATCTTTGATTGTTCACCCATAGAGTGGCTGACATCTATGCACAGCGCTATGTTCAACCTGGAGCTTGGTCGTCTTACGAATGATTTGAGATCACTCCTGTTAACATCCTTCAGCATTTTCCGTTGTTTGACTATCTGCTTGAACGTTTGCTGAACAGAAATGTCCCTGAAGGTGTCACTGCGTCTGTATCTTCTGATATCCACTCTTGTGCTGTCGGCGCGCGATTTGATCAGAGCTGTTTTGCTCCATCCTTTTCTGTCTATCTTCTTGATCATGTCGTCCAGGAGCAAGGTGAACGCGTGGCCGGTGAGAGTGAAGCTCCTTGGGGCTCCAGCCGCTTCAATTAAGTCCTTTCTGAAGAGATTATGGATTAAGACCTGTAGTTTGCGGTAGTCCGTTCTGTCGGAGTCCACTTCCTCTCCCTTGTTTGATTTGACGATGTAATGAACATACATGTTGTCGACTGCAATGGGTGTGGCCAACTTGTCTTGGACATCCATAATCTCAGCCACGATCTCCGGTACTGTTTCCTCAGGCACTTCGAGTTGCTTTTTGCCGGCGTCCAACATTTGGTTAAGTTTCAAGCTAGCTCTCTCGTGCTCTTCCCTTGTTATTTCTGCTCGTTCAAGCTTTTTCCTGAGTTCTTCAGAGAGTTCTTCGATGGCTCTTTCTGTGAAAACGTATCGATATGTTTCCGTCAACCTTAGGAGACCAGCATCTTCAAGATCCTCGACTAACTCTCCAAAAAGTTCTAGGTCGTCTTGAGATCTATGTTCTGGCCGACGCGCGAAAAACTCCTGCACCTTTGGATTGCGCATGGACATGAGAGCGAACTCCATATCTCTGGGGCTCCATCCAGCTTCTTCACTGTGAAGGTTCATCTCAGTTTCAAGGAGTCCTTGAAGAACCTTCTCCACCTCTTCCTCGGATAACTCAACCATCCTCAACTTCTCCAAAGAGAGCTTCTTTGAGGAACGTTGACCATAGAGTTCTTCCTTTATAATGGCTGCAACGACATCTTCGGTGGATTTTTCGCTCCCGGGAGTCACAGATATTCTGTGGGGCAAAGTGACTAGGGCAGCTTTTTCGATAGCACATCGATTCAGCACACCTGAAACCGCTGCAAATCCTCTTGCAACTTCCTTAAGTGCGATGGTGGCTCTCACCCCGGCGCCACGCCTTACACCAGGATGTTCCCTTGTTCGATTGACAATTTTGACGATTAAGGAGTCAACCTCAGAATCGGACAATCTATCAGATGTTCTTTCCTCAGACCAATCCACGCGTGCGTGTGTCAAGCTAACTCTCTCTAGTCGTTTCGATTATCTTTTCAATGAGAAGCGTTTGATCGTCATAGTATCGACTCCCGGCCGAGAGGCTGAGTCTGCCATTTAAGGCGATTCTTGCGGCTTTTTCAACATCTTTATCCCGGACAACGCTACTGTTGTGCAGTTTTGCGATGGCTTGCGCCTGCTCAAAAATGGACAGGGTTGTTCTTACAGTTACTGGATAATCTACGTCTTCCTGTGATCTCGCTGATCTAGCTATGTTCACGCTTTTTTCCATGACATCCTCAGTGATCTCAACATCACCTATTCTCCTACCATATCTCTTAAGTATCTCTATCTCCTGTTTTCTTGTTGGATAGCCGATTCTTATCACTTCGAATCGATCTCTGAGGGTGTCTGAAACCCTTTCGGCTCCAGCAGATTCCTCAGGGTTTATTGTTGCAATGACCAGCGTATCAACGTTTACTTCCAGGTCGAACCCCGCTATGGTCATCATTCCCTCCTCTAGAACCTGAAGGAGGGTGCTTTGAGTCCTTTCCGGGATCCTATTCAACTCGTCGATAAATAAAATCTTTCTGTGAGCCTTGTGAACTTTGCCGGGTGTAAAAGCCCGAGGGTCATTGATCCCGTGCTTCATAGCCATCACAAGGTCAATTTCGCCAACCAGATCTTCCGGCATCAGTTCTGGAGAACCCTGAACCCTGACAAACCTTTTGTTCCCCGGTATCTTCAATGACGCGATGTTCTTCTTTCCCTTGCAGTCGGGGCAAACTGGATTCTGCGGGGCGCAACCGAATCTACAACCTCTCACAATCTTGGTTGGAGGAAGTAGCCCAGCGATAATCTTCGCCGCTGTCGTTTTGCCAATCCCAGGTGGTCCTTTAAGCAAAAGATGTCTTCCAGCAACCAGAACCGACAGGATCCCTTCTTTCACGTCTTCAGACGTAAAGAAACCTTCCAGCGGATCTTTGCCTTTCCTCAACTTCTCGAGAATGGCGCGACGCAGCTCCTCTATCAGTTCCAATCCAACGATTCCTCCAACCTTTGCCTTATGTAAGGGAAGCTTCGACTCTAATACTTTGCCGCGTCCTTCAGTGAATGAAACGAAGATTCAGAGGTCTTCACGCGTGCGCACTGTTTCAATGCATGCACGCAAAAAAGGGGGAGTTTGCGGGAGATATCACCAGCGCACCGCGGGTTCAAATCCCACCCCCCGCACCACCGAAGAACCCTCTTGCAGATCGGGTTTTTCAGGTTGTTTAGAATTTAAAGCAGCTTGGAAGAATAGAGACAACTCTAAAGCCCATTTCAAGGAGGCTCTGCTATTTAGCTAGGCATGTTGACTTGGATAATCCAGAAAAAGTCAAAGAGGTCATTTTGTCGTTGAACTGTAGTAAAGGATACAAAGACAACCTTGTTGACGCTTACAACCACGACGTTAAGTATTATGGTCTTTCGCGCGCGCAAATATTCATATTTCATTCTAACAAACTGTAATTTGTTCACGACTTATCATCCGTGTGTAAGAGAGTCATGAACGTTATCGTTAATGTTTCGCCTAGAAGATTATTTCGCAAGTGATAAATATCAACTATGGAAATAGTTGTGTGCGTATATTATTCCAAGAATAACGATTTGGGTGGTGTGGGAGAAGATGGGTGAAAACAGTGAAAGGTGTCCTCAATGTGGGGCAAGTGTTTCTGAAACGGCGAAATTTTGTAACGAGTGTGGCGCAAGGTTGAAGATACTTGTGCCGTCATTTCCTGCAGTTCAGCCTGAGCCATCCGTTGTTCCAGCTCCGCCATCGTATGTCAGAAGATTCGGTGTGGTTCAGAGGATCCTTGGGATGTTTTTCATGCCTTCTCAAGCTATGAGAGACGTAGGTTTGAGGCCGGAGTATGGAGGAGTATTCATCGTCCTAGCCTTGCAAATCGCGTTGCTAATAGCCTCTATTTCGATAGTTATGTCGAAATTTCAGGTGACTGGAACCTATGCAACGCAGGTCATGGGCATTTTGAACGGCATACTCGGTGTGGCGGTGATCATCGGTATTTTGCTGGTTTTTCTACGCTGGCTGGTGAAGTCCGCTATTGTCTGGAAGGTCTGCGATGGTGGAAGCAGCTGGAGCTTCAGGAGCGCAGCTTCTGTGACTGGGTACGCGTATATCGCGGAAATTGTTACAGGATTAATTTCGGTAGCGTTTACCGCGCTGTATTTTCCTGTGCTCCACTTAGACGTGAGCAATCTCGAGATTGCCCACCAAACCCTTCAAACCTACCAGTCACAAGCCATGACTCTCACGGTGTACCAGCTTCCCGTAACCTTTCTAACGCTTGTCTGGAAGTCTTATTTGGGAGGCGTTGGGACACACTACGGAACTGAAAAAATGTTTTCGAAAGCTGCTGGCATCTCGGTGTTTTTCGTCCTAAGCTTAATTGGAGTACTGGTCAACTTTATCTCCATCTTCACGTAGATTCGCGTTCGCGCGCGCGCATGCAGATGCACGAGAAAAGTTATAACAACAACAGCAAACGTATCACATGAGGAAGATACCATGAGCTTCGTAGAAGATTTCATTGGATGGACATCTTCCAATCTGAGCAGAATCGTATTTTCAGCTGTTGTGATTGTCATTGTTTTTGTAGCATACAAGCTCCTGACGAGACAGATAGCAAGGTTGAGAGAGCAGCGAAAGCTTGAAGAAAACAACGCTTTCACTTTGAGAAGAATTTTTCAGTGGATAGCAGGATTGTTAATCATAGTTGTTTTCATCGCACAATTTGGTATCGAGGTTGGCTTAATCGCTGGTTTACTGGCTCTTGTTGGAGGGACCATCATAGGTTTTGCTGCAATGAATACAATCGGAAATGCTATCGCTGGCATCATTGTGATGACGAGCAGACCATTCAGAATTGGCGACAGGATCTACTTCAATGGACAGTTTGCAGACGTAATTGCGATAGATCTAATTTACACGAGGATGAGAACTCTGGACAATGTGCTTGTTTCAGTTCCAAATCAGCAGTTGCTGCAATCAGAGATAGACAACTATGAGAAGAAAAGATCGGTTAGACGAAGCTGTTCAGTTACTGCTGGATATGAACTGAGTTCTGAACAAGTGGAGGAAGCCTTGCTGGAAGCTGCAAGCAAAGTAGAAGGAGTACTGAAAGCTCCCGAGTCCTATGTTTGGATTACGCAGTTTGGAGACTTCGCAGTTGAATATACTCTTTATGTTTTCATCAATCAAATCAGACGTCTCCCAGAGATTGATGCGTACCTTAAAAAGACAGTCTTAGAGACCTGCAGGAGACACAAGATAGACATAAGCACACCAAGACTTGTTCAAAGAGTGGAAAACAGCGATACTGAAGTCACAGTCGCTTGAATAATACGCGTGCATTTGCCCACTATGTCTCAGCTGGATAAAATCACCAGGGTCTTCCTGAGGAAGGGAAAAGAGATATAGGAAAACGATGAAACTCAAAGTGACCATAAAACGTGAGGTAACGCATTTGAAATATTTGAGAGACATAGATTTTTGGATAGCCGCAGCGATAATAATAGCGACTATCCCCCTTTCAGTTGCTACATACTCTCGTTGGTTTCAACTGAACTTTTTTGTTGGTTCCTTCCGTTTTACTCATTGGCTTAGTTGGATTGGAACTTTTTTCATAGCTCTTTTCACACCAACATATTATGTTTTGAAGCGTAGATATCCCAAAAAGCTGAAAGCACTGCTCAGGATTCATGTTTTCGGAAACTTGATTTCTTTTTTGCTGATATCCATCCACTTTGCCCAACAAGTTGGAAGGCCACCGGGATTCTTCCCTGACTTAGGCACGGGATTGGTGCTATACATAGTCATGCCTTTTCTAGTTGCAAGCGGTTTCCTACATAGGTTCCAAATTCTGAAGACCATCAAACCACATCTTAACAGGTTCTTCCATGTCGCTATAACCCTAACGTTCTACATGGTCATCGTTGTTCACATCTTGCAAGGCTTGAACGTTCTATAAAACTTCTGGGAAACCATTCTTTAACTATTCATAAAACTCCTCGGATTCCTGTTTATCCTGTAGTATGAAAATATCTGGATTATCAGCACATCATATGTTTCTCTTACATGTATGTGCAAAGTTTTCAAGCAAAGAGGCAATCTAGGAACATCATGACGACGAATCCAGCTATCAGCCCAAAGGTCGCCTCTCTCGCAAATCCTTTTCTGTGGCTTTCTGGAATCATCTCATCGCTTACCACGAAAAGCATGGCACCTGCAGCGAAAGCAAGTCCCCAAGGGAGAATCGGCTGAAAAACGGAGACGAGTGCGATACCTAGTAAGCCCCCAATGGGTTCAACTAGGCCGGTTAGTGTTCCGTACCATATAGACTTACCTCTGCTGTATCCTTCCCTTAGGAGGGGCAAAGCAACTGCGAGCCCTTCGGGCATATTTTGCAGCCCAATAGCCATGGCTACGACAAGACCCGTTGCCACATCTCCAGTGCCGAAGCTTACTCCTACTGCTAATCCTTCGGGGAAGTTGTGGATGGTTATGGCCAAGACAAACAGCCATACTCGTGGCAACTTTGAAGATGGGCCTTCAGCCCCTAAGAACGGGTGAAAATGAGGAACAAGACGGTCAACCATATGTAGTACAAGGGCACCTAAGATGAGTCCAAACACTGCAGCCAACGGACCACTTAGATCAATAGCTGGAACTATCAAACTAAAAGAGGTGGCGGCTAACATCACGCCAGCTGAAAATCCAAGCATAACATCTAGCAACCTGTCTGAAATTCGTTTTGTAAACAAAACAGGTATGGCCCCTGCACCAGTGGCCAAACCTGCAACTAAGCTAGCGATGGAACCAACCCAAAGGATTTCCTCGTTCATATGCAACACACAGGTCTATGTACAATGTAAGATTTTTCAAGAAAACAAATATCTTGATGAACACTAAATTCTCAAGGTTTAGATGGCGTACATGACATGGCATCACCGTGTAGCGTCCCGACGATGGGAAACTTTTCGAGAACATCTCCACCGTGTGGAGCCTGCTCCATGGCGTCCGTTAAATCCACACCCGCAGTGTGAAGGACTTGGTGAGTCCCGTCTTGCCAAAGGAAACTAGCTGTCACGTCATATATCTTTCCTTTGTAGATGACATACGCTGGATTTCCGTTTTTCCCATTGTATTGGGCGACCTCTTCCTTTGTGAAGACTTTCATGTCCCTGATTCTTCCAAGTTTGGAAAAAAAGGGGGAGGGTGAGAAAAGGCTTACCTGAGGAACTTAGAGACGAATGGTGAACTCTCATCTCTACGCATGAAGTGTCCGGACGGGCCCTCACCTAGGAATTCGGAGAACCAGGACTCATGTTCAACTTCCTCATTGAGGATTGCCTGAGATAGGTCGTAGGTTCGATGGTCTTTTCCAGCGGTCAGGTTACAGATGTAGGTGTATCCTCTTACCGCACATCTCTCCGCTTCCACTAAGACCGTCAACATTGCCTTTATGTCGGTTGGATCTTTAGGCAGTTTGGCGGGTGGACAAGCCGAGATGTCATGAAAAGCTTTCATGTTCTCAGGGAGTCTGCCCCCTAACTCGTATATGCGCGGAACTAAAGCCTCAAAGTGGTTACGATCTTCAATGCGGGCGACTTCTGCGATCTCCTTGATCCCTTCTCCTTCTAGCCCTATTAGGTTACATCGCAAGATGGTATAGTAGTAGTAGGTTGTAAGTTCTGCTGCAGCGTTCTTTACCAACAACTCCACGAGCTGGTCAACATTGATACCCGTTTTCTCCACCATTTCTCGTGCTACTCTAGCCATACTATCACCGCTTTTGCTCTGGTTAAAAGGTCTATTTAACAGTATGCAATGTGTGTATGTATTCACGTCTCTGAGGGATGCTTTAGGCACAGGAGTATCTAGTTATTTGATTCCAAGTACAGAGACGCCAGCTGTGGAGTGGCACGAGGCACTCGCAAAAGGAAGCTAATCGAGCTTGCGTAAGGGCTTTACATGTGTGAATTGCATAAAAGCTTCTAGAAAACAACTCCTTATCCATTTGTATCGGCGAAGGGCATACTCACCTAAGGAAGTCACACCATAGATAAGGCTACTTCGGGGGATAACAGAAACATCATGGAAAAGGATTCTAGGTGACGGAGGAAAAGATTGAAAGACTTAATGAATACAAGGAATGATTACACAACGAAAGCAAAGGCGTTGAGGAAGCTATCTCAAAGTTGAAAACGAACCGAAAAGACCAAGTTTGGATTAAGCGAGATTATGAGAATTGTAGCGGATGCAGAAGATGCGAGATTGCTTGTTCGCTTTATCATGAAGGAAAAATTTGGCCTGAAGCTTCAAGAATAAGGGTTTTCATGCTTGTCCCAGGAGTTGAGATCCCCAGTTTATGTTTTCAATGCGAGGATTACCCCTGTGTTGAAGCATGCCCGACAGAGGCTCTATCTGTAAACAGTCAGACCGGAGCGGTAAACGTTATCGCTTCGAAGTGCACTGCATGTGGTCTATGCATACAGGCTTGTCCGGGAAGCGTTCCACACCTTCATCCAGAAGACAACCACATCATTATCTGCGACCTATGCAGTGGAAAGCCAAAGTGCGTCAAAGCATGCCAAGAAGGTCAATGGGATGCTCTGATGCTTATTACAAGAAAAAAGGAGATGTCTCTTAGGATTTTAGCCAAAACGCCGCAAGAACTTACCCATGAAATTGCCAAGCAACTTCTTGGAGAAGAAACCGCAAAAGAGGTGATAGGTTGATGAGGGGCTACGCTGGGAAATTCTTAGAAATAGATCTTTCCAACGGAAACATCAAAGAAACAAAGTTTCCAAACAAAGTTTTAAGAAATTATATCGGTGGAAGAGGCTTAGCCGCAAAGGTATTGTGGGATAGACTTGGCAGAAAATGGGAAACAGTAGATCCACTTGGCCCAGAAAACATTCTATTAATATTCACAGGCCCATTGACAGGGTATTTTCCGGGAACGAAAGTTTGTGTTTCGGGAAAGTCGCCGCAAAGCAACGGTGTAATAGGCTCGACGGTTGCAGGCGAGTTTGGCGTGGACTTGAAATGTGCAGGCTACGACGGTATAATAATAGCTGGAGAGGCAAAAGAACCCTGCTACATATTCGTATGCGACAACCAAGTCGAAATTAGAGACGCCTTGCCTGTATGGGGCAAAAAAGCGAGGGAAACCCTACGTTTTCTGGTTAAGAGGTCAATTGAAGAAATCAAAGCTGTTCGGCCAGACTACGGAGAACCAAAGGAACCGTCAATTCTCTATGTCGGACCAGCGGGAGAAAACAAGACCAGGGTTGCAGCTGTCGTCGCTAAATATGCGCATGGAGCGGGTTACGGTGGATACGGCGGAGTAATGGGAGCCAAAAACCTAAAGGCAATAGTCGTAAAGGGGTTTGGTCCACTGCCCGGCGTATATGATCAAAAGAGAATGCTGAGTCTAGCCCAAGAATTTTCAGAAAAGATTTTTGAGAATGAAGAGTTTAGACGCTGGGGAACTGGAGGAGGAGGCTATTACTTCGGAGCCGAAACAAGTTCTGAGCCTATAAGAAACTGGCAAAAAGAATGGCATGATGAAGAAAGCTACAAGCGAGAAGAATTCGACAAATACTGGGTCAAAAAATACTGGGGAGACTTCGGCTGCCCGATGACCTGCCTGAAGCTTGCAGTGCTGAAAACTGGAAGACGTAAGGGAGCAATATGCGACAATCCAGACTACGAGCTTGAAGCCTATTTGGGAACAAACCTTGGAATATTCACTCCCGAAGATAACATTTACCTCTCCTATGTCAGCAACGAGCTTGGCCTATGCGGAATTCAAGGCGGAGCAGCTTTAGGATTCGCAGCTGAACTGTACGAGAAAGGAATACTGACAAAAGAGGATTTAGATGGAATAGCACTTGAATGGGGGAATGTGGAAGCCCTTACAGCTCTAGCTGAGAAAATAGCCTCTAGACAAGGAATCGGCGACATCCTAGCAGAGGGAGTCTATCGCGCAGCCTTAAAGCTTGGAGAAATCAAAGGCGTCGATCTGCTCATGTACGCCGTTCACGAGAAGGGTGTAGCCATTGGAGCGCATGGAGTTAAGAGCGGGGAAGACTTCATCACAACAGATATTTCCTATGCGTGCTCAGTTCAAGCCGGAGACCACTCATCGGCGGCCTCTCTCCCAATCGACCAAGGAAATGGCGAACTATCCTCCATCATGCATGATTCAGGCGTCTACTGCGTTTTCGACACATTTGCACTTGAAGACTCAGAAATATTCAACTTCTTCAAGGCAGTAACAGGATGGAAACTGACAAAGAAGAAATGGTACAAGGAAAAAGCTTTGAGGATACTGAACCTGCAGAGAGCCATGCTGCTCTTAGGCGGGCCGGATGCCAAGTGGAGGCCAAAATTGGACGACGATAATCCACCTAGGTTCTGGAAGCCACTGTCTTCGGGACCCTACAAGGGAAGAACACTAAATAAGAAGATGTTTGAGGCGTCAAGGCTTAAATATTTCAATGCTGTTGGCTGGAACGACAATGGAGTGCCGAAACCAGAAACACTGAAAAGCCTAGGCTTAGAAGACGTAGAAGCGAAGCTTAGGGAAGTAAACCTGATACATTAGCGCAGCCAGCTGAAGAACCAAGACGAATAAGATCAAAGAAGAAGCAGGGAAAAGTCTGCGGCGGATATCACCAGCGCGCCGCGGGTTCAAATCCCACTCCCGCATCAGATATGTTAAAAACCTAAGCGCGCGCACAGAAAAAAAGGGATGGAGAGTTACATAGGTTTGCTGAGTTCTCTCTTCCACAGGGGGATGATCACCCGCTTGACTAACATCACTACTCCGAGGGAAGCAAAGCACAATGGCACTCCAACTATCAACCCTTCAGCAACCCACACTAAACCTGTGACTACGATTGGAAAGATAGACATCAGTTGGATAACTGGTTCGGGTGTATCCTTTTCTTCTTCAGATTCCTCGCTTAGGAAAGTTTTGATAGTCGAGTATTGTTCAACATCCGTCGTGTTTTGACTTAGCGTAAATTCGCGAATGTCGATTTCAATGGTTACGACCTGCCCATTTTCATCTATCTTTTGCCTAGTTTCAATTGTGAAGGAACTTGCATTTGTCGGAGGCAGTTTTGAAACTATTTCACCTCTCCACAAACCGTCTTTGAAGACCATGGATTCGGTGACTATCACACCTCCCTTTTCTCTTGTCAGCGCTTCAATAAATGGAACAACTGCTTCAAACGTTCCAGGTTTCAGTTTTCCTTGAATGTCAGCGTCCATTATTCGAATACGTTCTTGGGAGGACGCAGACCATAGAGCTGACTCTAATTCACGGCTGCGACTTTGCAGACTAAAGCCAAACGAATCATCTCTCTGTGGAGCCATATTATAGAAAACTGAGAAGATTGCAATCGTTAAACCTAGTGCTACAGCAACCCCTACCTCTTTCTTTGCTAATTTCACTCCCAACCCCACAGAAAAAAAAAGGTAATCATCATGTATAATGCTACGTTTTAGAACAACGTGTACTAAAACCAGAACAGACGATAGCACGCAATTTTTCTTTGATTCTTTCTCCTCACTCTATTAGTCTAAATCTATCATTCCTTATTCCTATTCCATTCCTATCCATGAGGATGGCATCCATATCAAGGGTATGCATGCATGCATCTGAGATTAAGCTCTTCTCTCAAACACCCGGCCCAGGTGTTGAGGCCATTTGTTTGTCTCTATCTGCCATCCGGATGGCGAAGCTCAAGATGAGGAGAGGGTTGAGGTCTTGGCGTGTAATGTCAATGTTGTAGGAATATCGGAATACAGCAACAAGACCCCGTTTCTTATGTACATGAGCGATGACGCCCCCATCTGGAGTCAGGACTTGGTATTTCGCAAAAAACTTGCCACCCTGTTTTGTCTCAGCCAACTGCTCGCCTCCCGGGTCTTCCACATGCCATACCGGTCGCTCATACGTGGAGAACAGGTAGAACACGCCGAGAACGGTGAGAGCTCCTCCAATGAAGGCGATTACCAGCAAACTAATAGTGGGTGGTGTTGTCACGACGTAGGCGATGAACCCGAATATTGCGATAAGCAGACCTCCAATAAATAGGATAGTCCCAAGCAAGCCTTTTTTCTTCTTGCTGGGGGACAGCGTTTTTTGCTTTATGGTGGCTTGAAGATAGTTTTGTGCATCGTAAACCTCGTCTCCCTTTTTAGAAGCGCGGATTTCACCTGTGCGAGTTCCATCGATCCCTTCAAACCAGAAGCTTGGCCAAAGTTTCAACCTCTGCTTCTTAGCGTAGCCGAGTAGGTTTCCATGCGTGTCCATGACGCTATAAGTGTCCCTAGAAAATGGAACGAGACGACCCACCAACGTCATTTCTATAACATACTGCGCCCTATCAAACATGCTCAGCGTCCTAACCTACTTCATTATTGATTCAAAAAGATAAGTCTATTGCTCTGAATTCATCGCATGTATGCATGTTCTGCTCTCTTTCCGCCTAAATATAGTATTTATCGAATAGGAGCCGTTTTCTTAAAAGACGATTCCATACGCGCGCAGAGGTATGACCAGAACCTGAATGGATTTGTTCGATTAATACTGGCGCTATTAACCGCAAGATTGGAGCTTCCGGAATATTCTTCCGTAGCTAAATCGTAGTGGCGAACAAATCTTTAAAAGGAGAACGCTGGCCGAAATTAGGAGACGTGATGAACTTGGAGATCGTGGTCATAGGTATGGGATACGCGGGTATTCCAGCGGCTGTTATGTTCGCTAACGTTGAAGGCTTCAAGGTTATTGGGGTGCAAAGAAGATCTGAACGGTCGGGGTGGAAGATCGACTATCTCAATGCTGGTAAATGTCCGATCGAAGGCGACGAACCGGGTCTGGCTGAGCTCATTGAAAAGGTGGTGAGAAAGGGCAGTTTCAGGGTTACCGACGACATTTCTGTGTGTAAGAAAGCTGACGTGATTCTTGTTGATGTTCAGACTCCAGTTGATGAAAATCATGCGCCGCGGTACGGTTCATTAAGAGAGGTAACTCAAGCTGTTGGAAGACATATGAAAAAGGGAGTGATGCTCATCGTGGAGTCCACCGTCGCTCCGGGAACTACCAACTATATCGTAAAACCAATTTTGGAAGAGTCCTCTGGAATGAAGGGAGGCAACGACTTCAACCTTGTGTACTCTTATGAACGCGTCATGGTAGGCCGCCTGCTTCACAACTTGGTCTATATGCCGAGGGTTGTAGGAGGACTCACCCTTAGATGTACGCAACGTGCCGCCGATTTTTATCAGAACATCGTCAAGGCGGAGGTGTTTCAAACCGACTGTATTACTGCGGAAGTTGCAAAAGTTACGGAGAACACCTACCGCGACGTTAACATCGCATTCGCAAATGAAGTTGCATTAATCTGCGAGAGCCTTGGCGTTAATGTGCATGAGGTTAGGCGCTTCGTGAATTCTTTGCCTAATGACCCGTCTGATCCTGCAAAGAATCCATTCAGGATGATGCATGCCCCGGGTGCAGGCGTCGGAGGGCACTGTCTTCCCAAAGACCCGTGGCTGTTGAAGTATGGCCTTGAAGCTCATGGGATCTACAAGTTTACACCTAAGATTCTCGTCGAAAGCAGAAGGATAAACGATTCAATGCCACAACATGTGAAAGATTTGGTGGAAGAAGCGCTGTATGAGAAGAGTGTTAAGCTTGAAGAAGCAAGAGTGTGTGTTTTAGGGTTCGCATTTCTTGAGGACTCCGATGATACAAGAAATACGCCGGCGTTGCCACTACACAACCTTCTTAAAGAGGCATGCGAGGAGGTTGTGGTGCATGATCCATTTGTTAGAGAGTTTGAAGGGGTGGTTCTCTCGAACGACTTGGAAGACGCTCTAGGAAATAAGAACTGTATGGTCATCGCAACCCGTCATAAAGAATACCTCAATATCGATTTGGACTGGCTCAAAAGCGTTCTTGCCACTCCTGTGATAGTAGACGGTAGAAACGTCTTCAACCCAAAAGATTGCAGGGAAGCTGGCTTCTCTTATCGTGGTGTCGGCATAGGCATGCCCGTGATCAGTGAAAAAACCTCTTCATAAAATTATTCTGACACGGGCCGAATCAGTGAATTGTGCACATAGCTCTCGTGCGTGCGTATCACAATAGAAAAACTAGGGTTTGCGGGCGCGCGCAGCAGGTGAGTACGGACTCACATGAATTGCGAGTTCATAAACCATATAACTAGTTGAAAGCCACCACTGCCTAGGTGATGACAAGATGGCAAAATACGGTTATTTTCTTTTGGTCCCTATCGATCCAGCTCAACTGAACAAACTTTTCAAAGACTGCCACTTTGATGAAGAAAGGATAGAAGCGGCGATAAATTACGTTGTTCCTATACTTCGGGAGATATGGAAAAAGACCAAAAAACTACCTATGATACAGACCGAACTCTCTGAAGACAACTCCAAAAAAAGAAAATAGCGGCAACTCCTGATTTTGACAACTTGGGCAACACATCCAATCATGCGCTCTTGTTATGCAAACCACAATATATCCGTCTTCGTGAATACTCCAGGTTGCCCACCGTTTTCGCGCACGAAACTTTCTTTTTAAGATTTGTCATCCTTAATTCACAATAAGGTCAGGAACGTGTACCCTCTGTTTTGTGATTGCTGTGGTGATATCGTTAAGGTCGTATATCCATGCAAGTTTACTTTTCACGATAGTTCAGCATACGATTTTAACATATGCCCAGATTGTATGGACAACGGAATACTCAAAATAAATCTTAAGCGAAAGAGGCTTGTTGCTCAAATCCTTTTGCACGCATGTACACATCCTAAGGCTAGGAGCCCAGAGTAAGCTACTTCTTCTGCGCACGCGGGTGCGGGCCGATATAACACAATGATTAGTCATTGCTTGGTTTTTGAAAGGCAAACCAGCTCTTGATCCTTCCCTTTTTCGTCATTTAGTACATGTCATATTGCTGGTTGCATGTGCCAGCCCAATGGCATTTAGGTTCCTTCTTGGATGGTCTCTTGAAATCACATGGTTTCTTGAATTTACATTTTGGGCGTTTGGATTTCTTATTTAACATTGTACTCTAACGTTGACTCCTACATTTAAAATGAGTTATGAATTGTAAATTCAGATGCAAAATCTATCGGCTTTCTGCGGTATGACATTGGCACTTTCGAGCAGGCAACGACCTCCAAAAATTTTCATGGGAACCCAATGTTTAGTAATTCAAGATGAATAGGAACGTAGAGCGTACAATGATGGTAGATCTGCACGAAGATGCACGCGCACTAGACTTGCCAAATTAGATCTACCTAGGCGCCACCTCTCTTGAGCATACAATCCACTATTTTCGAGCAGACTAGGCATTCTTGTGGAATAGGAACGTCTTTAGGACGTCTCGCCAAATATCCCAAATCATGATTGCAGCCTGGCGGACCTTTTCGTTCCTTCTTTAACGGTACGACCGCAGGCTCTTCTTTTTCCTTCTTCTCTTCTTCTTTCTCTAATGGCACGAGCACAAGTTTTTCTTCCTTCTCTAATGGCACGACCGCAAGTTTCTCTTCCTTCTCTAATGGCACGACCGCAAGTTTCTCTTTCTCTTTTTCTTCTTCTTTCAACGTTTGAGAGTCTTTGATGTCTACATCTAGTTTCATAAAACAGTGTGGACAAGCGTAGTACTGTTCTATCGGCTTTTTTGACAGACTACTCAACAGAATAGGCTCTTCAATCTCTCTTTGACATTTAGGATTCGGACAAGCAGCCGCAAAGGTTTCGTTTGTCAACTTTGTCTCATCTTTAGTTTTCAGACAGCCAAAACTTGTTTTGTGGAGTATATACGTTTATTGAAGCCAAAATACGTAGCATAACTACAAAAATCAAAGTTCATTCACGCGTGCGCATTGTAGTGGTGAATCAGCGTCTTTCCAGCTAGATGCTGTGTAGCCTTGACTTCAGCCTTGTTTACGCCAGAGTCTTTTGTTCTTTGCCAGATGTCAGGTTTGATGCTCTCACACCTATCAATCTGACTTTTCTGTTTTGATCAAGATATGGCTGAGCGAGTTTGCGCGCTGCTTTCTGAAGGTCTCGAAGACGATCTGTGAAGAAGGCCTGGGTCTTGCCGTGGGTGTGGGTTTCAAAGTTTTCAAAACGAATTTTCAGAGTGACGGTTTTGAACAGCATCTTGCGTGCAACTATTTCTTCGTGCACTTGTTTGCTTAGTTTGTCCAACGTATCGAGGACAAGATCGTAGTCGGACGTGTCTTCTTCAAAGGTCGTTTCTCGTCCAACAGATTTTATTTCGCCGCTTTCAGCAACTTCGCTCTGGTCTATTCCGCGCGCCATCCGATGGTATTGGACACCCATCACGCCGAACTTTTCAGTCAAAATTGACACATCATAGCTTGCTAAGTCGCCTATGGTTTCTATTCCCATTTCGTTCAGTTTACGCTCGGTTTTCTTGCCTACCCATAACAGCTTTCGTACCGGTAGAGGAGCTAGGAAGCTTTCCACAGAGCTCTCATCGACAATTGTCAGTCCGTCAGGTTTCTTGAAGTCGCTGGCAATTTTTGCCACAATTTTGTTTGGTCCAACACCTATGGAACACGTAAGTCCTTCTCCATCGCGAATCGTCTGTTGTATGGTTTTCGCGAGTTTTTCTGCCTCTTCGAAGCTTCGCACTCTTGAGCTGACGTCGAGGAACGCTTCATCTAATCCCCACTGCTCGAATTTGTCTCCATATTCTCTGAGAATCATCATTATTCGGGAGGACGCTTGAATGTAGAGTTTGAAGTTTACCGGCAAGAAAATAGCGTCAGGACAGAGCTTCCAAGCTCTTGAGATGGGCATTCCGGAGCGTATGCCATACTTTCTCGCTTCATAGTTGCAGGTGCTTACCACCCCCCTTCCCCTTCCTTCCTTCGGGTCGGCTCCGACGATCACAGGCTTGCCTCTAAACTCAGGATGCTCCCGTTCTTCCACTGCTGCAAAAAACTGATCCATGTCGACATGAAAGATTATCCTACGTGACACCCACCGTTCCCCCAGCCTACAATCAAAACTTATGGACAAGTGACTAAATAACTTTGAACATGACAAAAATATCTACATATGACTCTTTTGATAACCTATCGAGTAGAAAAAGTCAACATTAAATCACACCGCAAACTTTATTTGTATTGTGGTAACACTATGTGTATAGCGGAATAGAGAGAGGAGCGCGTTTTGGAAAGGTTTGAAGGGGCACCTTTTTAGGTAAAGCCTGAAAAACTCCTTTCTCTTTTCAGCAATTCCCCTTCAAACCCCAAAAAAGCACGCGCAGACTTGTTTGTCTTTGAAATATTTAAATGATGGAGACCTACAATTGGCTCAAGGGATCAATTTGCCAGTGAGCCAGCACAGCTTTAAAGGGATGATTGAGGAGCAGATTGAGAACGAGAGAAAAGCGACAGCACTTTTGTACGATTCAGCCAAAAAAACGGGGAACACGGTTATTCGGCTCATGTTGTATCAGCTCGCTGTGGACTCAATGAAGCATGGACATATGTTGAACACTATTTTACGGTTGCTCGAATCTCCTTCAAAAGAGGTGAGAAGCGAAAGCGAACACTTCCGCAGAGTTCTTGAGAAGCATGTCGAGATTGAGCGCAAAATGCTTGTGGACTTCGAAAGAATCTTTGATGTAACCGAAGATAGTCGCATAAGATTCATTATCCAGAACATAATTGCTGATGAAAAGAGGCATCATGCAATAGCTAGGCGCGTATATGAACTTGTTTGTGAAGACGAGAAAGGTCGAGATGAAAAGTGGTGGGACTTTCTTTTCAGATATTCTCGCCTAGCTGGCTAAGCCTAAGACAGCGTGTGCATTTCCAGTGAAAAGACTTCAATTAACACCACACCTGACCATGTGTATGATTGGTTTTAGCTACATAGGTTCCTTCTCAGTCATTGCACCGATACTATCTATCTACTTGAAAGACGTGATAGGTACGCAAGTTGAAACAATCGGCCTGATAACAGCCACGTTTTTTGTCACTTCCGCACTTACTAAACTCCTTCTAAGCGTATTTGCGGGCGGAAAAAACACAATTACTTTTCTATTTTTTGCCTTTATGATCTTCACTATTTGTCCAGCGCTCTATCCCCTAACAGACAGCATTGTCGTGCTAGTTGTTTTGCGTGTTGCACAAGGGTTTACCTACGCTTTCATAGGAACAGCGTCCCTGATTCTGGCGGCCCTGGCAATCTCACGCCTGGAAAGAAACAAAGGCGTTGGTACATACACCGCATCGTTGAGCCTCGGCTTGCTAGCTGGACCAGCCATTACAACATTGTCTATTCCCGTATTTGGCATTTCAAACACGTTTTACCTTGCAACTATTGTAGGATTAATTGGCATTTTTGCATCCTTCTTCCTTCATACGAAAATTTCAGCAATTGAGAGAGACTGGCAGATTGTAGGTGTAACCTTTGAGAGAGAATCCATAAGGAGCAAAATTTCAGCGGTTGCACGCAATCACATGTTTGGCATTGCTGTTATCGGAAATCTTGCTTTCTTCATTCTTTTCGGAGTGCTTCTGGTCTATGCTCCGCTTTACGCAAAAGAGACGCTTGATTTCAACGATGAACTTGTTTCTGCACTTTTCCTCCTATATTATATTGCGACTACAATCACGCGTTTCTCCACAGGAAAAATAGTTCAAAAAATAGGAAAGCCAACACTCATGACTATCGGCACACTACTTGCGGGGCTTCTTGCTTTGACGTTGAGATTTGTCACAAATGATTTATTTTTCGCTGGGATTTTTGCCTCTATTGGTGCCATTCAGGGTGTCCTCTTCCCGGTCGGCTCGCTACTCATTGCACAATATGTTCAGCCTTCCAGAAACGTATTTGCAAACTCGCTTTATTTGATGGCAGTAGATGTTGGACAAGGAATAGCGCCATTGATCACAGCTGGTGTTGTTGTTCAACACGGGCTGGAATCCAGTTTCATAGTGGCAGGAATAATATCGGCATTGGCAGCGCTGTTACTGATTTTGTTGAACATGCACAAGTCGACCTAGGCGTGTTAATCCCTTCTTATTTTCGTTAGGTTTTTTAGTTGGAAACGATGAAAATTCTCGCAAGACATTTTGTTGAGAGCTATGAAAGATGCCTACTCAAAAACATATCTGGATTGTAAGAGATTATCAAAGATGCAGCGGTTGCAGAAAGTGCGAGATAGCCTGTTCCCTATTCCATGAAAACAGAATATGGCCCGAAGCCTCTAGAATTCGAGTATTTATGCTCGTTCCAGGAGCTGAGGTTCCTCACCTCTGCGCCCAGTGTGAAGACTACCCCTGCGTTGAGTCCTGTCCAGTGGACGCCATGTCAGTAAGCGAAGAAACTGGAGCAGTTCGGGTTGACAAAGAGAAGTGTACGAGCTGTGGCCTCTGCATTGAGGCCTGTCCAGGAAGGATTCCGCATATTCATCCATCAGAGAACTATGCACTGATATGTGATCTTTGCGGCGGAAAACCTCAGTGCGTAGAAGTTTGCCGGAAGGGGAAATGGGGGGCTCTCAGAGTTATCGCCAAAGCTGATGAGAGAGTATCAGGGCGCAGTCGCGCTTACAAGCTGTACGCCCTCACCCCCGAGGAGATAACACGAGATCTAGTGGTCAACTTGTACGGAAAAGTTGGAGATGAGCTGATTTAAATGCGTGGATATGCGGGCAAGTTTCTAGAGGTCGATCTTTCAACAGAAAACACAAAAAATTTGACATTCAACGAAAACGTTTTGAGAAATTATATCGGTGGAAGAGGATTGGCTACGAAAATTTTGTGGGACAGGCTAGGTCACCGATGGGAAAATGTTGACGCCCTTGGCCCGGAAAACGTCCTCTTGATTCTAACCGGACCTCTCACAGGATTCTTCCCGGGAGGTAGAATCTGTGTGTCTGGGAAATCTCCACAGAGCAATGGCGTGATAGGTTCAACAATTGCCGGAGAGTTTCCAATCGAACTCAAGTGCGCTGGCTACGACGGCTTGATCATCTCAGGAAAAGCCGCCAAACCCAGCTATCTCTTCATCGTGGACTCTCAAATTGAAATCAGAGATGCAAGCCACATATGGGGCAACAATGGGAAGCAAACGCTGAAAATGCTCACCGAAGAGGGAAGAGAAATTCTCCAAAAAAGATCCCCCAGCTACGGTGAGTGGAAGGAACCAGCAATACTTTACATAGGGCCAGCTGGGGAAAACAGAGTCAGAATGGCTGCTGTGATGGCAAAATGGACCCACGCGGCAGGCTACGGCGGATACGGTGCGGTGATGGGTTCGAAGAATCTCAAGGCGCTGGTAGCTAAAGGCACAGGTCCTCTGCCTGAGGTGGAAGATATAGAAACGGTGAAGATGCTGATCGACAAGGTGTCAGAGCAATGTTACAGCGATGACGCTTTCAGACGGTGGGGAATCGGTGCAGCAGGTTATGAAGTTGGCGCGAGCGACAGTTCAGAGCCTGTAAGGAACTGGCAGGAGGAGTGGCACGACCAGCAGAGCTTCGGAGTGAACAGGTTTGAGCAAAGGGTCTGGATCAAAAGGTATTGGGGTGACTTCGGCTGCCCAACAACATGCTTGAAAATTGCGATGTCAAAGGTAGGACCCTTCAAAGACGCGATCGGAGACAACCCTGACTATGAGTTACAAGCTTATCTGGGAACGAACCGAGGAATCTTCACCCCAGAGGAAAACGTCTATCTCTCTTCTTTAATTGATGACCTAGGATTATGTGGTATACAGTGTGGAAACCTGCTGGGATTCGCCGGCGAACTCTATCAGAGAGGCATCTTGACAAAAGAGGACTTGGATGGCATAGAGCTCAAGTGGGGAGATACCCGAGCCTTTGCTGCACTAGCCGAGAAAATCACTGTCAGAGAAGGAATCGGGGATATTTTGGCTGAAGGTTCTTACAGAGCTGCCCTCATGATACAAGAGATGAAAGGAAAGAATCTGGTGCAATATGCGGTTCAAGAGAAAGGAGTGGCACCCGGAGCTCACGGAATCAGAAGTGGAAGGGACTACACGACAGAGATATCTTACGCTTGTTCTGTACAAGCTGGAGATCACACGTCCGTAGCATATATGCCAATCGACCACGGTGACAGCGAGCTAACCATGATTCTCCATGACTCGGGCGTCTACTGCTGGTTCAACGCCTTCGACCCGCCAGAAGTCAAATGGGATTTCTTAAAGGCGGTCACAGGGTGGGACATAGAACCCAAAGAATTGTACCAGACTCCAGCCCTCCGAATACTCCAACTACAGAGAGCGCTCCTGCTGCTAGGCGGACCAGACCTCAAATGGGATCCACGAGTGCACGACGACAACCCGCCAAGGTTCTATGAACCTTTACCTTCAGGACCCGATGCAGGAAAAAAAGTTAACAGAGCCAAATTTGAGGAATCCAAAAAAGAATACTACGAAGCTGCAGGCTGGGACGAGAATGGAATACCGCAGTCAGAGGTGCTAAAACGCCTTGGACTAGATGACGTAGACCATGTTTTGGAAGAAAAAGTAAGACAAAAATAAGAGAGGAATTCAGCGCGCGCAAAAAAAGGAAAAGGAGGAAGTTTATCGAACGCCAACTACATTGACTATTCGTCCTCTTCGGCGAACAACCAAGATTACGGCAGCAATGACAGCGGTAACGCCGACCAACACCATTACAAGACTGAGTGTTATCAGTTGTGGCAGACTCTCAATTCCAAGCGACGGATCATGCTCAAGTATGTTGTTGCCAAAATATGGATAGCCAAGGAACACCCGCATATGCCCACCAGCTGCTATGTAGGAAGCAGTCACGCCTACAACGTCGATGACGGTGTTGTTCGCCGGATCTCTCACCAAAGCTTTGGGAACAAACTTGAAGAAACCGGCAAACGTGGCATTACCTCTTTCAAAGCGGAATTTAAAACGTTCTCTTGCACGATTTTGCAACGGCTGCTCATCTTCCAATCTAGTTCTATCTTGCACTGTTGAGACACGCTGCCCTTCAACGTAGATGTTTCTGGTTGTCGATGCCGCTTCTGTGGAATTTGTATCGCCAGCAGTTAGTGCATCATCTTCTGCAAGTTTTGTCATGTTAATCGAGGCTAAGTTAATCCATAAGGCTAATCCTGCTTCACCCTTGGGAACTTCGATTCCTTCTTCTCTCAGCTCTTCCAGTAGAGGCGTGAGCTTGTCTATGTTCCAATCCCAATGTTTCACCACCAAGTCCATTTTAAGTTCGCCAGCATCCACCGTGTAAGTGTACTGCCCATCAACTTCCTCTGTTGCAGGCGTGTAGTAGAATCTACATCTGATAATTACATTGTTCTCTGCGAATTGCAAGTTTGGCAGATACTCTGGAACATCTACCAATGTGAAGTTGAAGCTAAGATATTCCACGTCACCTTTCATCACGTTCATCGGAGTGCTCAATTCCCATCGGCAGCCACTGAAGGGCAAATAAGGACTGTGTAGACCCGTGAAGTTTCCAATCTCTGATAGAATCCACAAAATAGCTCTGAAACGCACCTGGTTTTGAATCGTACTGCTTATCGGGTCGTAGTAGCGAGCTTCTATTCGTTCTCTAATTCTCCAAGCCCAAGCTTGATATTTCCAGACAAAATGTGGCTGGTCAAACGTTACATATTCGATTAGTCCCTTATATTTCACTACGTTGATATTTTCTGGATCCTTTGTGTACCACCATAGGAACATTGGCTTCTTGCCGCCTGCGGGAAACACGATAGTTATCTTATCATTTTGGATATAGGTCCAGTTTCCTTGTGTTCTCCAACGTGCTTGAACCTGTTTCTGTTCTCCCTCTGGGGAGGCAAATACTGTTGCCAATGGAAGCATTAAAGTTGTCAGCAGTGCTCCGAGAATAATTGTAGAAATCAAGTTTCTGCTGTTTTTCATGCCTTTTCACCAAAAATAACTTGGAAAAAGCCAGTATTAAGGAAATCGTTTCTAGAAAACTCGAATAATGGCTCATAAGAGTTCGAGAAATCTCGAACTTTAAGGCAAACGCCCAACAATTATTAGCAGAGCAATGTTCAAGTAAAGAAGGAGCATGCTTATCATAAACGATTTATCGAGACGTAGACCCTTCCCAAAACAGAGAGCCGAAGAAATCAGCAGGAGACTCCACATTTGAAGTATAAGAAGCAGATACCGGGCTATGTCAAACGAAACAAACATAACGATATATGGAAACAGAGCCAGAGGAAACGCTGCGATACCTAAGCAAGTAAAAAGCTGCAACTCATTTCCAGACCGTTTATATAGTGAAGAAACAATGAGGTCAGAGACTAGAAACAAGCCGACCCAGTTGAAAAGAAAAAGCCCGATGACTGTTTCGAACTCGTGAAGGGTGAAAGAGAAATAAAAGAACAACATGGGCTCAAGATTTGAAAGTGCTGAGCCAACTGCACCCAAAACTAGAATTGTCAATGAAAGAGGCAACAGTATTGCTGGTTTTGTTGTCCGAACGAAAACTGGAGAAAGGAAAAGGTAGCGTCCTAAGCGATGGCTGAAGGTTTCTCCGATGTCTAATGCAGGCGGCAAGCTCTTCTGCGTCAAAGACCTATATAACAAGCGACCGCGATCATTCAGCATATACTTTCGTTGCTTATCTTGCTTTAGGAAGTCAGACAACATATCTAAATGGTAGTAGACCGTTCCAACGCCAAGACCAAGGATCTGCTTCAACTCTTTAAAGCCGATCTTGCCTTGATCGCCTAAAATTCCAACTATTTTGCGGCGTGCTGGATCCCTCAGCAACGTATAATAACTAGAAACTTTCTCTTCTCCATCCTTCTTGCGAACCATTTCTCGCCGGCTCATCCTCGTGTTTTTCATTTACCCTTAAAGAGTGAAGTACCAAATCATAGTTCTTCTTTTGTCTATCCTTTGAACTTAAAATCGTTATGTAACTCTAATACTGATCACAATCCACGCGCGCGAAAGAACCGAAGCGACATCATCTAATCTTATAATCAACTCTTACGGAGACGCTATTCCTGGAACTCTTGGAAACGGCACTGCTTCCCAGATTGTTTCCAAGCCGCAAATCCATCTTGTCAATCTTTCAACTCCAATTCCAAACCCGACGGAAAAAGGAACTCCCTGCTTGAGCATCTGTAAATACCAGTCGTACTTCTCTGGATTCTCACCAGTCAACTTCATTCGTTTCAACACTCCTCCAAACGTGTGTTCTCGCTCTCCTCCTGAAATGGCCTCTCCGAAACCCTCAGGGTATAACATGTCAAAATCTCGCAGTATTCCAGGCCTGTTCGGATCTTCTCTATCGTAGAAGCCTCTAGACACAAGCGGATAGTCGTAAATGAAGAAAGGCTCCTGATGCATGGCTGACAAGGCTTTTTCCGCATCCCAAGGGATTTCCTCTACGTAGCTAACCATGTATCCCTTCGACCTTAACAGTTCAACAGCCTCTTTGTGGGTTAGTCGCTTGAAAGGTCCCTTCACCTCTTTAAGTTCTCTTCCCAAACTTTCCAGTTCTTCGCCGCATTTTTCCCGCACATTCTTCACAACCGACGCTAACATTCTTTCAGCCAAACCCATCGCATCTTCGTAACTTGCATACGTCATCTCAAGGTCGATCTGTCTAAACTCCGCTAGATGCCGAGCAGTTTTCGCACTCTCAAGGGGCTCTAAGCGAACGTTCGGTGACAAAGCAAATATCTTTTCAAACAATGAAACTGCCATCTGCTTGTAAAGGATCATACTGCTCATTATTTTGAAAGTAACATCATAGTACTGAACAGAAACTTGTTTTGCACCCCTTATCCCCGGATCAGTGACCGGGCCAATGATAGGCGCCAGTATCTCTATGAAACCTTCTCTTCTCAAGAACTCCCTCAAAGAGGTGAGGATTTGATCCTGGACCTTCAGGATCAGTTTCATCTTGGGGTTCCTTATGGTAAGGTACCTCAACCTAACGGATTCCAGTGAACTCAGATCTTGCAGTTCCATAAAGAGATTGGGTGACGCTGTTTTATAAAACTATTGCAAAAAAAGCTGCATAAAACGCACAATAGCGCAATATTTTTATATTTATGTTGTAATAATTACAAACATGGAAAAGCTCGATGAAAAAGACTTGAAAGTGCTCAAGTTCCTGCAGGCGAACTGCAAAATGACTGCCAAGGAAATAGCTAAGAAAATAGGTAGCCCCATAACCACCGTCTATGCAAAGATAAAAAGAATGGAAGAACTAGGAATAATCAGACACTACAAAGCCATCTTAGACTCAAAGAAACTTGATAAGGGAACAACAGCTTTCCTTTTGGTATCCTTTGCCTATCGACCAGGAGGCAGAGAAAAACCATTATCACAAAGAGACATAGCGAAACAAATCTCCGCGTTCCCAGAGGTACAAGAAGTACACGTAATCACCGGCGACTGGGACATCCTCATCAAGATTAAGGCCGACCACGTTGACACGCTGGGAAAGTTCGTTATGGACAAACTGAGAATGGTTGAGGGAATCGAGAAAACACTGAGTTGCATAGTGTACGAAACAGTCAAAGAAACCACCGACGTACTTGCTTGAAGATGATTTAGAGTCAAGGCGTTCATGTACATAAATGTACACAGAAGCCTTAAATACGACATTTGTATTCTAGATCCATCCTACAACGGCTCAGAGAGGCACCGCAAAATGGGGAATTGCGTTTGGCTACAACTCACCTGCAAAGCAGGCTCAGCCTAAAAACGTTTCTCAACTGATCTTCAAGAAACTTCCATTTGCATGTTCTCCCGCTGACATCTTTTTGAGAATGCATAGATGCTATGAATGCGCGTACCTCCTCGAATCCATAGAAGGGCCAAGCAAGTTAGCTCAGTACTCATTCCTAGGCTTTGATCCTCAGTTAACCGTCAGGGCGAAAGGCAACAAGATGACCGTTCGAAAAACAGAGCCAGATGAGGAGGAGAGAGTGGAAACCGATGATCCTCTCAACGCGGTTGAGAGAATAGTCGGTGCGAAGGACTGTTCCTACAAACGTCTGAGGCTTGTTGGAGGAGCGGTTGGATACGTCTCTTACGATGCGGTACGTTCTTGGGAGCGACTTCCAGACGTCGCTGTTGACGACTTAAACTTTCCCGATGTTGAAGTCGGAATTTTTGACGATGGCATTGTGTTTGACCACCGCAAGGGAGAGGTCCTCTATTACTATAGGAACAAAAATCGTTTTGACGAGTTGAAGAGACTAATGAAGGAGCCTGGTGAATCAGAACCTTTGTCCTTCACGATTCCCAAGATGAACATGAAGAAGGAACAATATGAGGAGTCGGTGCGAAGGGCTAAGGAGTACGTGGCATCAGGCGACATTCTTCAAGTTGTCCTTTCAAAACGCTACGATTTTGATGTCAAGGGAGACCTAGCAAGCTTTTACCTCGCTCTCCGACGGATAAACCCCTCTCCCTACATGTATTTCCTTAAGATGGGAGACCGTCAGATAGTTGGGTCCAGCCCCGAGATGCTCGTGAGAGTTGACAACCGGGTTGTGGAGACCTTTCCCATCGCCGGCACAAGACCTCGAGTGGACGACGACATCGAAAACAGGGCTTTGGCAAAGGAGTTGCTGGCAGACCCAAAAGAGAGGGCAGAACACGTGATGCTTGTGGATCTGGCTAGAAATGACATTGGAAGGGTTTCACAGTTTGGAAGCGTTCGCATCCCGGAGTTCATGAAGGTTCACCAGTACAGCCACGTACAACACATAGTTTCGAGGGTTGTCGGCAAGCTCAGAGATAAGTGTAACTGCTACGACGCCTTGAGGGCTGTTTTCCCAGCCGGCACAGTTTCTGGAGCGCCCAAGCTTAGAGCAATGGAAATTATTGAAGAGGCGGAGCCCACAAAAAGAGGGCCATACGCAGGAGCTGTCGGTTACTTCTCCTACAACAGGAACGCAGACTTCGCCATAACCATTAGAACGCTTGTTGCAAACGGGCGTCAGTGCTACATCCAGGTCGGAGCAGGCATTGTGGCCGACTCCGTTCCCGAGAGGGAGTGGTATGAAACGGAACACAAAGCAAAGGCTCTTGTTAAAGCCCTAGAACTCTCAGGAGAAAACCAACCATGAAGGTCCTAGTCATCGACAACTACGACTCCTTCGTCTACAACCTCGTTCAATACATCGGGGAACTCGGAGGAAAACCTGTTGTCTATAGAAACGACGAAATAGCCCTAAGCCAGGTCGCGAAACTCAGACCAGACAAAATTGTTATCTCTCCTGGACCGGGAACACCAGAAGACATCCGGTACTTCGGAGTATGCCCAGATATTCTGCGGCACGTGAGCCATGAAGTAGCTACCCTAGGCGTATGTCTCGGTCACCAGGGAATCATCTCCACTTTTGGGGGCAAAATCGTACGTGCAAAGAGGTTGATGCATGGGAAAACAAGCTTGATACGACATGACGGCAAGGGAATTTTTGAGGGCGCAGAGAGCCCCTTCACAGCCACCCGCTATCACTCGCTAGTTGGAGATAGGAGAACAATGCCTTCATGTCTCAAAGTTACGGCAGAGTCTCTGGATGACGGAGAGGTTATGGGCGTCCGCCACGTCAAACACCCAATTGAAGGGGTTCAGTTTCATCCAGAATCTATACTGACCATGCTAGGCAAGGTGTTTCTAAAGAATTTTCTTGAAGGATAGGGGAAGAAGGGTGATACGAGAAGGCGTACAGAAACTGATCGCGGGTGCGGACCTAACCTATGACGAGTCAAGGGCCATAATGGAGGAGATAATGTCTGGCAACGCCACGCAGGCACAGATCGGCGCGTTCCTAACAGCCTTAAGGATGAAAGGAGAGACTATCGACGAAATCTCAGCCCTCGCCGTGGTGATGAGGAAGTTTTGCCACCGAATCTATCCAAAGTTCAAAGGACGCCTCGTAGACACCTGTGGCACAGGCGGAGACAAGGTGAAAACCTTCAACATCAGCACTACAGCAGCCTTTGTCGTGGCGGGCGCCGGGGTACCAGTAGCCAAGCATGGAAACCGTTCTGTTACCAGCAAAAGCGGAAGCGCTGACATCTTGGAGAAGCTTGGTCTTAACCTAGATATGTCACCAAGTGTTGTGGAGAAAAACATTGAAGACATAGGCATAGGCTTCATGTTCGCTCCCGCCTTTCACGGCGCCATGAAACACGCTATCGGACCTAGAAGAGAAATAGGCATAAGAACCGTTTTCAACGTCCTAGGACCCTTAACAAACCCAGCGAAAGCAACCGCTCAACTCCTCGGAGTTTACGACAAAACCCTGATCGAGCCGCTGGCCCATGTGCTCAAGAAGCTTGACTCTGAGGAAGCCATGGTCGTTCACGGACTAGACGGACTAGACGAAATTTCCACGATCGGCAAAACAGCGATGGCGTGGCTAAAGGAGGATAAGGTCAACTCATTGGAGATAACTCCAAAAGACTTCGGCGTCAAGCTAGCCAAACCAGAGGAACTCAAGGGAACAACCCCGGAGCAAAGCGCCGAAATTACTTTCCGAATTCTGTATGGTTCCAACAGGGACGGAGATCCGAAAAGGGATGTCGTGCTGGTCAACGCTTCTGCAGGAATCGTGGTGGGCGGAAAAGCCGAGGGCTTCCGCCACGGAGTTGAGGTGGCCCGAAAATCCATCGACAGCGGAGCCGCGTACAAGAAACTAAAGAGCCTAATCAGGGCCGGCGCTGGAGACACGGCACAACTTGAGAGGCTGGAGTTGAAATATGACTGACTTTCTAGATGTTTTAGGGCGGGACGCTAGGGAAACGGTGAACACGGGCTACTACAAAGTGGGTCCCACAGGAGGAGCTACGTCACCATTTTTAAGTCTGAAAGAGGCTGTGCTGGAGTGTAAAAACGCCTCTATCATAGCTGAGATCAAAGCTGCCTCACCAAGCTTGGGCGTGATCAGAAAAAATGTTAACGTGAGGAAAGTTGCGTCGGCGATGGAGAGAGGAGGAGCTGTCGGAATATCTTTTTTGACCGAGCCAAAGCATTTTGGGGGTTCCCTACACACCTTCGCTGAGGTACGAGACCAAGTTACACTTCCACTTCTCATGAAAGACATAACCGTAAGCCGGGCACAGATAGAAATGGCGGCAAGGATGGGCGGAAACGCGGTCCTCCTAATAGAACCGCTCTTCAAGCGGGGATACTGCGAATGCGATATCCACAGTATGATCGCGTACGCTCACTCACGCAGTCTCGAGGTTTTGTTAGAGACCCATACTGAGGAAGAGTTTCTATCGGCTCTGAAAACCGAAGCAGACCTAATCGGCATCAACAACCGCAACCTGAAAAACATGGAGGTAGACCTTGAAGTAACCAAGAGTATCTTGGGAAGACATCGGATAAGAGAAAGGGTGGTGGTGAGTGAAAGCGGTGTCCAGAGTCCAGGCGACATTCGTTTCCTCCACAACTGCGGCGCCCACGCCTTCCTTGTCGGATCATCTATCATGAGGGCCAGTGACATTGAGGAAAAAGTAAGGGAGCTTGCGACAGCCCTATGAGAGTCAAAGTAAAGATCTGCGGCATAACCTGCAATGAAGACTTGGCCATGGCTGTAGAAGCAGGAGCAGATGCTGTCGGATTCGTGGTGCATGTGCCCTCGTCGCCCAGAAACCTCACAGCAGAGGAGGCTGAGAGAATTATGAAAAACACTCCCGTCTTCGTCAAAAATGTTGTAATCACGGTTCCCAGAAGTCTCAATGAGCTGATGAAGATTACTAAGAGGCTGAGACCAGACGTCCTCCAAATCCATGGTCATTCCTTGCCCGACTCCGTTATTCGAGAAAAGTTGGCCAAGACGCGTCTAGTGAGAGCCATTCAAGCTAAGCCTGATCGCGTAGTCGACGAAGCCGGTAAGGCAGCGAGCTTGTTTGACGCTGTTCTCGTAGACTCGTATGTGTCTGATAGGTTTGGAGGAACTGGCACAGTTCATGATTGGGAATTGAGTAGACGCGTTAAACGGCTGGTTCATCCGAAGCCATTGATTCTCGCCGGAGGGTTAAATCCTGAAAACGTTATGGGTGCTATTCGGCTTGTCGAGCCCTATGCCGTCGATGTGTCCAGCGGCGTTGAATTGCGTCCAGGGGTTAAGAGCCGCGAGAAAATTTTTTCGTTCATAAAAAATGCGAAGGAAGTTGAATTGTGAAAAAGTTGAGCCTGTACCCAGTTGATGGGAAGTACGGAAGGTATGGCGGACGGTTCGTTCCAGAGACTCTAATGGGTGCCCTCAGTGATCTGGAAGAAGCGTACGACAGATTGAAGAGAGACCCGCTTTTCCAGAAGCAACTGAAGTATTACCTGTCTGAGTATGCTGGCAGACCCACTCCTCTTTACTACGCAGAAAACTTGACCAAGAAGATGGGTGGAGCAAAGATCTATCTCAAGCGGGAAGACCTCGCTCACGGAGGGGCTCACAAGATAAACAACACTCTTGGACAGGCCTTGCTAGCAAAGAACATGGGAAAGAAACGAGTCATCGCTGAGACTGGGGCTGGACAGCATGGAGTTGCCACGGCCATAGCCTGCGCTGCTCTCGGATTGAAGGCTCAGATATACATGGGCTCTGAGGACATGGAGAGGCAGAGGCTCAACGTCTTCAGGATGAAGCTTCTCGAAGCCGAGGTCTGTCGAGTTGAGTCCGGCTCTAAAACCCTTAAGGACGCCATCAACGAAGCCCTCAGGGACTGGGTCACAAATGTTCAAACAACTTACTACCTCATAGGATCGGTGGTGGGTCCTCACCCCTATCCCATGATGGTTAGAGACTTCCAGAGCGTCATCGGCCAAGAGCTGAGGAAGCAAATAATGCAGAAGGAGGGACGGCTCCCAGACGTGTTGATCGCCTGCGTTGGGGGTGGAAGCAACGCTATGGGCACTTTCTATCCCTTCGTCGACGACAAATCGGTGAAGATGATCGGGGTTGAAGCAGCTGGTTGCGGTATCAAATCTGGAAAACACGCGGCCTCCCTCTATGCAGGAGTAGAAGGTGTCCTCCATGGCATGCAAACTTACCTCCTTCAAGATGAACATGGACAGATACAGACCACCCACAGCATCTCTGCTGGCCTGGATTATCCCGGGGTTGGACCTGAACACGCCCTCTTAAAGAGAATAGAAAGGGCTCAGTACACTGTGGCGACGGACAAGGAGGCCATCGACGCCTTTCTTCAACTCTCCAAAAGCGAAGGTATAGTTCCAGCCTTAGAACCCTCTCACGCTCTAGCTTACGCCATGAAAATGGCGCGAACGATGCAAAAAGATCAGATAATCGTGGTCACCCTGTCTGGGAGGGGAGACAAAGACGTAGAAGTCGTTGCTAGTTACTTGGAGGTTAAGATATGAGGGAAATAGAGAAGACTTTTCAAAGCTTGAAAGCCCAAAACGAAGGGGCCCTCATAGCCTACGTTGCCGGAGGAGACCCCAAGCCAGAGTGCACGCCCGAGATCGTTGAAGCTCTAATCGAGGGAGGAGCGGACATCATCGAGCTGGGAATCCCCTTCTCTGATCCCATAGCCGACGGCCCAACAATTCAAGCGGCCACTGTACGGGCATTGAAGGCTGGAATAACACCAAAGAGGGTGCTAGAAATGGCGGGTGAAATTAAGGACAGACACAAAGTGCCAATCGTAATTTTAACCTACTACAACCCTGTCTTTAGAATGGGACTAGAGAATTTCTTCAGAACGGCCCAGAGATGCAAGGTTGACGGAGTAATTGTTCCTGATCTTCCTATCGATGAAGCTCGAGACTACAAGAAAGTTGCTGAGGCCTATGAGATAGATACTATTTTCCTTGCAGCCCCCTCAACATCCAAAGAGAGGCTGCGGAAGATTATCGAGTACACGTCAGGCTTCCTCTACTTGGTCTCTGTGTTTGGCGTGACTGGCACGAGAAATGAGGTTCAGGAGTTAACGGTCAACCTCGTCCGGCAAGTTCGCGCTTTTACAACTGGAAAAACGTCTTTAGCTGTGGGTTTCGGAATTTCAGAACCTGAACACGTGAGAAGGATTATACTAAGTGGAGCAGATGGAGCCATAGTTGGGAGTAAGTTCGTCAAAATCATAGAGCAAAACCGGGAAAACAACGATGAAATGCTCAAGGAAATCAAGAAGTGTGCGCACGAACTGAAAAGAGCAACCATTGGAGACAAAAGTTGATAGAACGTTAGCTGTCAATCCTTCGTCTTGCACATTGTTTAAGCGCTCTAGTTGGGTATTTCTTTTCCACCTATTGCGACGTAGTGAAAGAGACTCCGTTCAAAAAGTTGAACAGGGTGTTCAAAAACGTTGCATTAAATGTGACGATGCCCCACTGGTTGGGAGGAGTGAAACGAGAAGATGACAATCGAACCAAGAAAGGCAGGTCTGTACGGAGCTGTCGGTATTCTGGTGGCTGCACTAATAATTGCAGGTGTCACAATCTCGGGGTTGACATTTTCAGATTTGAGGCTTCCCATGCTCACGGCAAATACTGGTACTTTGACCATAAAGATAATGGACAAGCCTGTTGACCTCAAACATTTGAATGTCACTATTGACAGCCTCTCAATACAAGGCCAAGATGAAAATTGGACTGTCCTAGAACTGATCGGTGGCGAACCAGTCTATTTCGATTTGCTCCAACTTCAAAACATAACTATGACTCTCTCCGAGACCGAGATCGCAGCAGGAAACTACACTATGATCAAGATGCACATACAAACAGCTAATGCGACATACACCGATGGGGATGTTATAGAAAAACTCAAAGTTCCTAGCAGCTACATCAGAGTGCTCTTAAAACCTCACTTGGAAATGAAAAGCGGCGGTTCCATCACAGTGACTATTGACCTTGAACCTGACCTGGCACAAGTACACATCAGCGAAAGCCTAAACTTGAAACCAGTTATGAAGGCTCTAGTCAGCAGCGACTAGCACAAACCCTCCTACTCTTCTTTTTTTGACCAAGCATCTCATCGACCACTAAGATTCAAATCTAAAGACCAGGTCATCTTGTCACGGTTTCTGACGCCATGCCCTAGCAGTTTCGTACCAGAAAAGTGCAGTGGCAAGCATGCCAAGGATCAAAGCGAAGACGCTGTAGAAATCTATTCTCCTAAACTGCGTCAAATAAAAAACGAGCAGAGTGGTGAAAGCAGTCGCATACAGAATGTACCTTGGAAGAATAAACGTTCCAAGCTTCACGAATTGCCTGAGGACCCCAACATGGACGACTCGAACTAGGCGATACTCACCTTGAACTTTCTGAACCAAGCCTAGTTCCACGAGTTTATCCAGATGATACGCGGCCAGTGCAGGACTTGAAAAGCCTAGAGATTTCTGCGTTTCCCTTACTCCAACTGCCCCATTAGAAGCCCTCAGCAGGTGCCAGTAGACCCTTAGCATGTTGCCTTTCAATTCGCTGGCTATCTTGTCTTCATCCATGTGCGAGTTCTCAGGGTTTGTCAACGTCGCCCGCCTTCATTTTTAGACTTCAATTCGAAGGAGTCTTATCAACTCAAAGCAAATTGAACATTCCAGTTGCGCATAGTGGAAGCCATGTTAAAACATTTCTTGGTTCTCAATAAAGATTTACACTAAAGGGGGTACTGTGTAAGGATGAAAAAAGCCGTTCTCAACACGATTTTAATCGAGCAGAGAAAACTTAAAACGAAAGAGCGAATTATTTGCATGGATGCTCCGGTTTAGGCTCCGGTAGAAGAAAGGAGAAGTCTCCTTCACTGCCTAGTATAGCCAGGTTAAACACGCCTTGATGGACTAAGTATTCCGGCCTTTCGCCGTTGAAAAATGGAAGACAGCCGGAGACCCGGGTTCGAATCCCGGCCGGAGCACCATTCACGCGTACAATTCAAGCGATTTTTCCAGGTGCGTACATTCCTAGACTGTTAACCGAAAAACACTTTTGCAGTTTCATAGAGGCCCAAATCAACAGTCTTTCGCTTACCAATGATGTCTTTTAACAGAACAGAAACGATCTTGTTTCCCCGAAGAGCCACCATACGTCCAAACTGGCCTTTGTGAACAAGGTCTATTGCAGCGATTCCATATCGTGTTGCCAGAACCCTATCAAAAGCCGTCGGGGAACCGCCGCGTTGAAGATGACCAAGAACCACAACTCGGGTTTCAAGGTTCATACATTTTTCAATTTCCTTTCCAAGATAATAGCCTACGCCGCCAAGCCGAGGGTGGCCAAACTCGTCTGCGCCTGAGCTGTAGACAATTTCTTCGCCTCCCTTAGACTTTGTTCCCTCAGCAACAACGATCAGACTGAAGGTTCTCCTGCGATTCTGTCTTTGCTCAATGTAATCACAAACTTCGTCGATGTCAAAGGGTTTTTCCGGAATGAGGATAACGTCCGCTCCGCCAGCGATTCCAGCCTCCAACGCAATCCACCCGGTATATCTGCCCATCACCTCAAGGATAATTACCCTGTGGTGCGCTTCAGCTGTCGTATGAAGCCTGTCAAGCGCTTCAGTTGCCACATGAACCGCCGTGTTAAAGCCGAAAGTATAATCGGTGCCAGCTAAATCATTGTCGATTGTTTTAGGCACCGCAACGCATGGAAGTCCCATTTCGTAAAGCTTGTAAGCCACGCCTAAAGTGTCCTCTCCTCCAATGACAACTACAGCGTCAAGGCCAATTTCTCTGACATTCTTCAGAAGTTTCTGCGCCCCACCTTCATTTTTGAAGGGGTTGGTTCTCGATGTTCCCAGAATGGATCCTCCACGAGGAAGCATTCCAGAAATTGCTTCGAGATCAAGTGGGACGAGTTTGCCTTCAATTAATCCTCGCCATCCGTCGCCAATTCCAATAATTTCATAACCGTAGTTTCGAATTCCCTTTCTCACAACTGCTCTGATAACCGCGTTGATTCCGGGAGCATCTCCTCCTCCGCTTAAGATTCCAATTTTCATGTTCTAAGAACCCTCCATAATTCACGCTCTCACAATTCAAGCAGAGAAAAACATACTTTATCGAATCCTTCCATTAGTTCGTTCACTGTCTTCGTGTCTGAATTGTAAACTTCGTCAAGATATTTTAACTCTTCTCTATGCCTTTCTTGGGCGTGTGTGTTAGTACCACCTGTGAATTTAGAGTGAGCAAGTTTTAAATACACTATCCTCAGAGACAACTTGCCTAGGTGAACTATGATGAGGAAAAAAAGCGTTATAGCTCTAGTGATTGTCTCGCTGGTGTTTCTGCCTACTATGACAACTGTCATAACTGCCCAAAAGCCAACAGTAAACGTATACTTGTCAACAGACAAGGCGTACTACAAGTACGGTGAAAGTGGCACACTCTACGTGACTGTGAGAAACGAAGGACCTTCAATCATAGCAATTAGGAAGATCAAGATCACTTTTCCGTGGTTTGGATGGTATCATGGCAATTGGACTGGAAACGCGACCAGAACAGAGATAGAAGAAAACCTACTTGACAAAAACCAAACTTCTGAGCCAATAGAATTTGAATTTACTGTCCCGGCAGAGGGACGAGGAGGAATTGCGAACGCGGCAAGGGTTTCGGTAGAATACGAATGGGGAGATGAAACCGACTCCGTGACGGAATACATCCCTATCTTGATTGAATGGCCTATTACCCAAAGCGAAGCTCTAGCCCCGATACTTTACTTAACGGCCGGCATAACTGTACTATTCATCCTAGCTCTGATCGCGCTGTTCTTTATGTGGTTGAGTCTCAGAAAGTTGGCCTCAAGTCCACCTGCTGTCGTTGCTACGCAATGACTTTCAAACATCCTCCTTTTTTTTAACGTTTACCTCACCGCCTCCAGAGCGGCCCAAACCCAGTTGCGCTTAAGTAGTAGAGGTGTAAACAAGACTCTATAGCCAATTCTGAACTTGGAGGTGTGTTGAACTCGCTAAGATTTTAGTCACCTCTGCGTGGCCCTACATTAACTATGTGCCTCATTTGGGCACCATGATAGGTTCAATACTGTCGGCCGACGTTGTGGCTCGATATCATCGACTCAAGGGAGACCAAGTCGTTTTCGTAAGTGGATCTGATGAGCATGGAACTCCCATCGAGGTTGAGGCGGTGCGGCTGGGAATCCCACCCAAAGAGCTGACCGATCAATACCACAATACAGTTGTGGATCTGTTCAAAAAGTGGAACATATCCTTCGACAATTACACTCGAACCGAAAACCCCGTGCACAAAAAGTTTGTTCAAGACCTACTATTGAAAATCTACGACAACAAGTACATCTTCACTGAGGAAAGCGAGTTACCATACTGCCCCAAGTGTGCCCGATTTTTGCCTGATAGATTCGTGGAAGGAACATGTCCCCACTGCAATTATGAACAAGCTCGCGGCGACCAATGCGACGCTTGTGGACGCCTCCTCGAACCCACCAAACTCAATCAACCATACTGTACCATCTGCAGATCCACCCCGATCATAGAAAAGAGCACCCACTGGTACTTTGACATGCCAAAATTCGCTCAACAACTTCACACCTACATTGAAAACAACAAGCAGCTACCTGACAACGCACGGAACTTCAGCTTGAACTTTCTCAAGGAAGGGTTAAAACCCAGACCGATCACCCGGGACAACAAATGGGGAATTCCAGCGCCTTTCCCAGGAGCGCAAGAAAAAACTATCTACGTGTGGGTGGAAGCGGTCTTAGGATATCTTTCAGCCACTATTGAATACTTCAAGAGATTGGGAAAGGAAGAAAACTGGAAAGAATATTGGTTCAACAAAGACGCAAGGACATTGTATTTCATAGGAAAGGACAATATTCCTTTCCACACTCTCATCCTCCCGGCCCTACTCTTGGCCACTCAAGAAGACTACAACCTCCCTTGGAACGTAGATTCCACGGAGTTTTTAATGTTTGAAGACCAAGCCTTTTCCAAAAGCCGAAGAATTGGCGTGTGGATCGACGAAGCCCTGCAACTCTTCCCAGCTGACTATTGGAGGTACGCTCTCCTGTCCATCCGACCTGAAACCAAAGACACAAACTTTACGTGGAAAACTTTCATGGAAAAAGTGAACTCTGATCTCAACGACACTTTAGGCAACTTCATTCACCGAACATTGTCTTTTATCAATACACACTTTGCCAGCGCCGTACCCGAACCGAGCAAACTCGACGAATACGACAAACGTATCTTGCAATCAGCAAAAAAGAAAACTGAAAAAATTGCACAGAACATTGAAGATTTCAGACTACAAGCGGCCTTGCGCGCCGCCATAGGGCTCAGCCACCTAGGAAACAAGTACCTTAACACGAAAGAACCTTGGAACACAATCAAGACCAACCCGCAGGAATCCGCCAACGCCCTGTACGTAGCCGTCCAAATCGTCAAAGCTCTTGCCATAACCCTTGAACCCTTCATCCCACTAACAGCCGAGAATCTATTGAGACTCCTTAACCTGCCATGTCACGCTCACGAACAAGCATGGAGCGAAGCAACCGAACCCCTCAAGTCAGGCCACAAAATCACAAAAGCAAAACCTCTTTTCACCAAAATCTTGGCCACTGAAAAAGAGCTGCGGACCATGCTAGATGAGTCCAGCTCGAAAACAGTTCCAAAGTGAACCGTTTGCCCCTCAAAATGGATCTTCACGTCCACACGTGTTACTCTCATGACGCTACAACAACCCCCAAAGAAGTGGTAGCCTATGCTAAGAAACAGGGTCTAGACGGAGTCGCAATCACTGACCACGACACCGTTGAGGGAGCGCTCAAACTCGTCCAACAAAAGAGCCTACTAATCGTACCAGGGATTGAGATTTCCACCAAGGGCGGTCACGTCCTCGCCCTCAACGTAGCCACGGAAATCCCTCCGAAGTTAAGCCCCCTTGAAACAATCAAGTGCATCCATGAGGCTGGTGGATTAGCTGTGGCCGCCCATCCAACTGCAGTCTCCAAGGGAGGACTGAGACGACAGATGAGACAACACATAGTATCTAGCTTTGACGCTGTCGAGGTGATTAACTCAACAGCCTTTCCCTTCTTTCTTTCAACCTACATGGCTCGAAAACTCGCTGTTCGCCTCAACTTGCCACAAACCGCTGGAAGCGACGCTCATCGCGCTTCAGGAATCGGTTTAGCCTACACAAATATCGAAGCTGATCCAGATGCCGATGAGATAATTCAAGCTATAAAAAAGGGGATGACCGTTCCAGTTGGAAAGCCTATTCTTTGGAGGACTAGGCTTCAGAACATAGTGTCAAGCCTGAAGAGAAGGAAAACGTAAAACGGCTTATTCAAAGTCTTCGATTTGATCTAGCCCTAAGTCGATTGACAACGGTTCCTCTGGCTCTTCACATTGATCTATATTGAAAAGTTCTGGTGCCATCGTTCCAAACCCGCTTAGTATTTGGGGTGAGCGAACACCCGTCATCACAAGGGTCACCCTAAGGAGGTCTTCTAGACTCGGATTTACTCTGGCGCCCCAAATCACTGAAGCATTGTTATCCATCATTTCTGTAACGATTTCTCCAACCCGATTTGCCTCTTCGATAGTCATCTGGCTGCCTCCGGAAACGTGGATTAACGCTCCTGTGGCTCCTGCGTAGTCTACATCAACCAGAGGACTCTTTAGGGCGTTTCGAACGGCTTCCTCTGCCCTGTTGGGAGCATCCGACTCTCCAACTCCAACCACCGCCACTCCGCCTTTTGTCACAATGGTTCTGAAGTCTGCAAAGTCAAGATTGATTAGGCTTGGCGCTGAAATAGTTTCCACAACGCCTTTTATCATGTTTGCAAGAACTTGGTCGCCAACTTTGAATGCTTCATTCAACGGAAATTGAGACACAAGCTCCATCAGCTTATTGTTGTCGATCACCATAACTGTGTGGCACTGTCTTCTCATCTCGTTCAATCCTCTAGCTCCGCACTCGATCCGCCCCTTCTCAATTCTGAACGGCGTTGTAACAGCCCCAACCACAATTGCTCCGTTACGGCGAGCTATCTCTGCCGCCACAGGGGCCGCGCTTGTCCCGGTTCCTCCGCCCAAGCCAGCTGTGATAAACACTACGTCCACATCTGTGAGGATTTTTTCCAACTCCTTCCGGGATTCCTCGACAGCAGCCTTGCCTATCTTTGGATCTCCACCTGTGCCTCGACCCCGTGTCGTCTTCTCTCCAATAAGCAGCTTACGGGTCGCGCGCGTAGCTTTAAGGTGCTGCATGTCCGTGTTGATGGCTACACACTCGGCCCCAGTCACTGCCATCTCCATGAGTCGACTCACGGTGTTGTTTCCAGCACCTCCTACACCAAGCACTAGGATGCGGCAGTAGCCCGGTTCACGAGGTCCGCTAAGGGGTTCTTCGTGGTACGAAAACTGTAGAACCCTGTTGACTGATCTCTTCATTGCCTATCCTCTCCCACACCTCCACGCTGAGAAGGTCCCGTATTGCAACTCGAATTGCTTCAGCTCTGTTTGGATAGTAACGCTCGTCTACAAGCCGATCTAACGCCTTGATGTAGGGCTCAGGGATGTATAGTGTAATCAATTTCATCTGTAAATCCTCCTTCCAAAACAGGTTCTGGTAAGAACAAAAACAACAGCGTGGATTATATATCTATGTATTAAAAATAAAATATGTCTTAAATATGCCACTCCCTTTCCCTTTTAAGGTTTGTCCTCTTTTTGCTTTAAGGATCTCACGATTTTATGTAAAACCGAATACCTTCAGAATCTTTATGTTGTTCTAATGCGATTAAAACCGCAGCATTTTCATGTAGCGATTAGTCTGTCTTACGTTTGATGGGCAATAGAAGGACGAAACTGATGACAGCGAGGTCTAAACGAGTTTACGTTAAAAGCTTTGGTTGTTCCACAAACTTGGCTGATGGAGAACGTATGGCTGGCTGCCTCGTAGAGCATGGCTATGAAGTTGTGGAGACAGTTGAGGATGCAGATGTGCTAGTTTACAACACCTGCGCTGTTAAGACGCCCACAGAAAATCGGATAATAGAAATTTTGCGAAGGGCTCCACGAGATAAGAGACTCATCGTGACTGGTTGCTTGCCCTTGATAAACTTTGGGAGAATGAAAGCCGAGGTCAAGTTCGACGGCGTTTTAGGACCAGCGCCTGGCCCTAAGATTGTCGAAGCAGTGGATAAAGTGAATCGTGGAGAAATTGTTGTCGCGTTGGAAAGGACTTCCAAGCCGAGTCTGGACCTTCCCAAAATCCCAGTGAACAGAATTGTAGGGATCATTCCGATCAATTATGGTTGTTTGGGTTCTTGCTCCTACTGCTGCGTTCTCTCAGCCCGCGGGCGTTTGAGAAGCTATAGCATTGACGAGGTGGCTGACAGGGTTAAGTGCGATTTGGCTTCGGGGACTAAGGAGATCTGGCTTACTTCTCAGGACACGGCTTGTTATGGAAAGGACATCGCGTTTCGTCTCACAGACTTGCTCAAGGAAGTCTGTCGGGTCAACGGAGAATTTTTTGTACGCGTTGGGATGATGACTCCTAACTATGCGCTCGAAATTCTGGATGATCTAATTCAAGCTTACAAAGATGAGAAGGTGTTCAAGTTTCTGCATTTGCCAGTTCAGAGTGGGGACGACGAGGTCTTGAAGCGTATGAACCGTTTTTATTCTGTAGAGGACTTCATAAGGGTCGTCAACTCCTTTAGAGCTGAAATCCCTGAACTAACTCTCGCCACAGATGTTATCTGTGGCTTTCCAAGTGAAAGCAGAGAAGCCTTTGAACAAACTGTAGAGCTCATTAAGAAGGTTGAACCCGACATCGTCAATGTCTCCAAGTTCTTTCCAAGGCCACGCACGCCAGCAGAGAAAATGAAGCCGTTTATTCATCCTGGTCAGGTAAAGGAGAGGAGCAGAAGGGTGGCTGAACTTTCTAGGAAGTTTTCGTTCCAGAGAAACAGAAGGTGGATGGGTTGGGAAGGGAGAATCCTTGTCGACGAGGTGGGTAAGAAGACAGCGTCGTGGGTAGGGAGAAACTTTGCCTACAAGCCGGTGGTAGTCAAAACTGCTGAGCATTTGTTTGGAAAGTTCGTGAATGTTCGAGTGGTAGGCGTATTTCCAACGTATCTAGAAGCTGAAATCGTTTAACTTCATATTGCGTATAGTCGTCGCCTAGATTGTAGTGATAGACTATGCGCGCGCATGGAAAAATCTTGTTGGGACATCGGTCTCCTGAGCCTTTTTGCCAACAGACATATCTGCAACATCTATGGCAAGATGCAAAGGATTTCATAGAGTAGGTTTGCTGCCAATAAAGAAGTTATGCTTCCACTGTCGTATGGCGGAGAAACCTCAACAAGGTCTGCACCGACAATCTTCAAGCCCTTCAAGCTTTGAAGAAGTTCAATTGTGAATAAACTGTTCGCGCCGCCGACCTGAGGAGTTCCAGTACCTGGAGCGAAGGCGGGGTCTACAAAATCTATGTCGAATGAAAGGTAAGTGTTGACGCCAGCCAAAGGCTTAATCGTTTTTTTGAAATCATCAACGTTCATTTTGCTTAATTCCTTCATAGTAATTAGCTTCAACTTCCTTTCCATAGTGAAGTCAAAGTCGCTTCTAGAATAAACCTGCCCTCGGATTCCCACCTGATAGCACTTGTCAGGTATCAGCAAACCTTTCTCTATCGCGCGACGAAAAGGGGTTCCGTGGGAGTATTTTACTCCGAAATATTTGTCCAGCGTATCTGAATGAGAATCAAAATGTATCAAACCCACTGCACCATATTTTTCGGCTATAGCCTTCAGTATAGGATAACTAATTGAGTGATCTCCACCTACAGAAATTGGCAAGCAACCTTGTTTCAGAACATTGGCTATTTCATTCGTAATTCTGCTTATCGTATCCTCCATGGAAAATGGATTCACTGATACGTCACCATAATCAGCGATTTTACGCTTCCTGAAAGGATCTACGTTTAAAACGGGATTGTAGGGTCGGATCAAAGCAGATTGAACCCTTATTTCTCTGGGGCCAAACCTAGCACCCGGTCTATATGAGGCCCCACTGTCAAAAGGTATGCCCAATATGGCTACATCAATTTTGCCAGCATCCCGCTCCATAGGCAGTCTCATGAAAGTAGGTACGCCCTCAAAGCGAGGCGATTCCAAGGCATCTACAGGATAGTAATCTGTCATTTACACTTCTCCCTCCAAACCAACTAGCTCATTCTCTATGTATTATAGTTAATCAGAAATGAGGGTAGTCGAGGTTTGCTGTTGCTGCGCGCGCCGACACAGTTACATAAATCTAAGCGTTTCTGCCACTCTAAATGTGGGCGCAACCTGTGTATTAGTTGGTGGCGGAAGCCTTAAATATGCCGTATGTCATAGGTCGCTCCGCGAATTTCAAAGAGGCATGTGCAATGAAGGTTTTGATCCGTACTGACAAGTTGTCAAAGTACTACGGCAAGGGAGGCGAGATCAAAGCTGTTGATGAGCTTGACCTCGAAGTCTTTGAAGGGGAAACTTTTGGTCTGCTGGGCCCAAACGGCGCAGGTAAGACCACGACTGTTCGCTTGTTAAACTGTATTATAAAACCGACCGGCGGCGCGGCCACCGTGAAAGGTTATAACATTCTTAAGCAGCAAACGGAGGTAAAACGGGTTACAGGTTTGCTCGCTGAGTCACCTGGACTGTACGAGAAGCTTAGTGCCCACGAGTTTCTGCAGTTCATGGGAGCCCTATACGATGTTCCCGGTGATGTTCTGTCTGACAGGATAGATGACTTGCTGAAGCTATTTGGGCTTTATGACCGACGTGACTACCTGCTTGAAGGTTATAGCCGAGGCATGAAACAAAAGATCCTGATCGCGTCAGCCCTGATCCATGATCCTCCAATTCTCTTCCTCGACGAACCCACCTCCATGCTAGATCCCCGAGCCGCCCATATGGTGAAGGATCTAATAAAGAAACTAGCCGACACCGCGGGAAAAACAATCTTCATCTGCAGCCACATTCTTCCAATAGTGGAGGAATTGTGTGACCGCATAGGCATTATCAACAGAGGGAGACTCATCGCATTGGGCAGCATAGATGAAATAATCACTCAGACACAAACCAAAACCTTGGAAGAAGCGTTCATCGCTCTAACCGGCGGAGTCGAAGAGAAGGAGCTTTTGGCATGGAGGGAGCAGAAGAGTGGGGGCTCATAAGTGGCTCGTGGTTGCGACGAACGAATACCGCATCCGCATAAACAGAATACGTAAATTAAGACCGTACTTTCCCTTTCTTGTCATTGGGCTCCTAGCGGTTTACGTGGCGTTCATTGCCCCAGCATTCGTTAGCCTCTTCATCGACGACTTCATCGCTTTCTTTCTATCTCAGGTTGCTATAGCAATGGTGCCGCTCATACTGTTCATGATCTTCTTCTACTTAATCATACTTCCAATCACCTACACATTGCAGGGGATGCAGGCGGGGCAAGTGGAGATCTTTCTCGCAGCCCCCATAACGCCGAGTGACGTTTTGCTGGGAGAATTCTTGGGAGTGATGCCTTTCTACGCCATTGCATTCACCGTGATTGCTGGCTTTTTCACGGCTGCGCTGAACCCTTTGGGGCTGGACATGGTTCAGATAGCGATAGTTGTCATAATCTTCATCGTCACGTTTCTTTCTGCCCTGTGGATTGGCACAGTGATTGCCGCCCTAGTACGAACAAAATTTGCAAAAACCGCCCGCGGAAGAGATATTGGAAAAGCTCTCTCACTTGTCCTTGCCCTGCCCATGGTCGCAGTGATGTACGCAATTATTGGCGGAGGCGTGCTCGAAGCCCTAGCTGATCCCGGGACAAGTGGCGTGGTTAGACTTGTTCTCAGCCTCTTGCCCAGCTCTTGGGGAGCGGACGTTATCGTCGGCTTCGCCTCTAATCCCGGCAACATCAGTGCCGTCGGTTTTGAAACGCTCACTCGATTCGGAGGCCTTGTCACCTTCTTTGTAGCGGTACTGTGGCTGGGCACAAAAGCCGCCAGTCGCGCCTACAGTATTGAACCCACCACATTCACAGCTTCTAGAGCTAAACCAGACGGCTTCTTCTATAGAACCGTTAAATCTCTAGGAAGAGGCGGCTCTTTCGGCACTCTTCTAGTATCTGTCTTCAAAGATTATGGTCGAAGGCTTGAAAACCTGTCAAGAATCGCTTACATCGTGGGCCTAATAGCTCTGATAAACATCTTCTTTGGAGGAGTCAATGAGGACCCAGAAGGTGCCCTTGTCATGGGCCTATTTTTGTTTCCCTTCCTTGCCGTGTTAGTGGTCGGTCAGGTAACAGCGGGAGGCAAGGAAAGCCTCTTCATATACAAGAAGACTCCTTTCGGTGTGGGAAGATTTGTCAAGGCAAGGTTGCTGCAAGGTTGGCTAGTGGCAGTTCCGATCGCAGCAGTGATCACAGCTGTTTCAATGATTTCAATTCCTCGAATTACACTTATTGCTTTGTTGACCTACACGGGGTTCATGGCCCAACTTGCTGGAGCAAACGCGACCTTAGCTCTCGGCCTCTCCCTCCTGAATCCAGAATTCTCAGAAAATGCTCGTGCACAGATGATTGGGCTAATGGTCAACGCTCAAGTAGCCATCTTTGTTTCCATAGGGATTTTCATCGGTTCGATGGTCGTTTTAAACTTAGGCATTTTCAACACCTTGTTGCTGCAAACTGTGGTAATTTGGCTACTAGGAATCATATTTCTGTACCTTGGGAAAAGAAAACTGAGCAGAATCGAATGAAACGGTAGATTACAAAGAAACTAAAAACTCCTCTCTCTTTCGCGCGTGTAAATCTGAGGGGCTAATCTACCTCTCGTACTCTCGCCGTGATTGAACTGAAACCTTTGTATAGAATTACACCGTATGCGCGCGCAGGATGCCGCCTACTCTATTTTTTGAGTTTGACAGCTGTTCCGTAAGCAGTTACAAGAATGAAGCCTTCCAAAATCTCTGCAGTTTCGAAGTCTATAGATAGAACTCCGTTGGCTCCCAGCTTTCTAGCTTCGTTCTTCAAGTCTTCTAGAGCTTCTTTTCGTGCTTTTTCAATTTCCATTGCGTACGCTGTGCCTTTTCCTCCAGTAATAGATTGAATACCTGAAACTATTCTACCCCCCATTCCCCTCGTCCTCGTGCTGGAACCATATATGACTCCGAAAACTTCCTCAACTTCATATTTTGGAATCATAGGCATCGTCGCTAAAATGAGATCTTCTCCCATTAACTCACCTCCCAGTAGCTCATCTTACTCACAACCATTCCTTCATTTAATAAGTTGCCTTTCCACACTGTTCCAGTGTAAATACTTCATTCTTCTTCGGTTAACCTTTACACGCTTTGCGCGCGCAACCTGTCGAGAGTTAGATGGAATAGAAAAAAAGGGAAAGCTTAGAGTCGGCTTGGTTTCTGTTTCATTCGCCCTTGACAAACAGCAAGTAATGATTGACAGCCATCATTGCTCCGATTCCAGCACAAGCATAGCTGTGTAGACGCCAGCCTTTCTCTTCATATTCCCTGACTGTTTCACCTACTTTCCTATGGTCGCCAACTTGTACACATGTATATTCTTTCAACTTGACTCCTCCTTCTACAGCGCTTTAGAACAAGCCATTATAAGTGGTAAACCTTTAAATTTCTATTTGGAGCTTTTCGACATGGTCGTTTCCCATGGTTTCTTCCGGTGAGGCCGCTGTAGAGTTAAGGGGAGTGGCTAAGCGTTACGCTGACATCGTAGCTGTAGACTATGTTGACTTAAATGTCAAGTATGGCGAAATCTTCGGTCTCTTGGGCCCGAACGGCTCCGGCAAATCGACCTCCCTCAAGATGATTCTTGCTTTGATTAAGCCAGACTCCGGTTCTGTGAACGTTCTGGGTATGAACGCGAAAGATGAACCTGTTGCGGTCAAAAGGCACGTGGGGTATGTTCCTGAATCTCCGCGCCTCTACGAGTTTTTGACAGGATTGGAATACCTCGACTTCGTAGGTGACATTTACGGTTTAGGTCCACTAGAGAAGAAGACTCGTATCGAGGAATACCTGGAGGCCATGGAATTGGAGGGCAGAGAAGGCGACATGATAAGCAGTTATTCTCAAGGAATGAAGCAGAAAATCGCCCTCATCTCAGCTCTTTTGCACAGGCCAAAACTGCTGCTTTTAGACGAACCTTTAAGCGGCCTGGACCCTAGATCGGCGAGAATTGTGAAAGATCTACTCCGTGAACTGAAATTGCAGGGAGTGACGACAATCATGTCAACGCACATTCTGGAGATTGCCCAAGCCATGTGCGACCGCATTGCCATCATGTATGAAGGAAGACTGTTGGCCTTAGGTAACATGAAGGAGTTGAGGCAGAGGGCGAAGCTGCCTGGATCAGATTTGGAAGACGTTTTCTTGAGGCTTACGGGAACAGAAGACGTGAGAGCGGTTGTTGAGGCACTTCTGAAATGAACTGGAAAACCGTTCTGCTGCTTGTAAGTGTTGAAAGAAAAGCTGGCAGACTGACTAGAGGTCAACGGTTGAGAAGGTATCGCGAGAAAAGATTTCTCCAATACTTACTGTATGGAGGAGCTTGCATTCTAGGAATGGCGATAGGTGTAGGAATGGGAATCTTCTACGCCGCAGTGACTGATCTGGAACTCAAGACCCTGCTCTTTGAAGGCGCCCGTTCTCTTTTCCTGTCCTTCCCAACGATCGTATTTTTGTATAGCTTGATTTTCACCGCCATGAAGCAAATTCAAAGAATGGGAGTAAAATCTTCTACTCAGGCTCCCTACTGGCTGCCCATCACCTGGGAAGAACATACTCTTGCCTCCGCCCTAGCCCATCTCATTGGTTTGCCCCTAGCTTCCCTCATCCTATTCAGTTCAGCCATAGCGATCGCCTCTATTTACCTGCAAATCACTCACCTTGCAATCGTCACAATTCTTGCTTCGATCGCCAGCGTCTTCATCGCTAGCACGACCACAGAGATTTTCAAAATTCTTCAAATGAGACTCACAGGAGCTGTGTACAAGTCCTCTGGAAAGGCGGCTATTTGGGTGAGATTCCTAGGTTCTTTACTCTTCTTCATCGCCTTCTACATCGTGTATTTTTCTCTTACATCTGGCGGTGGCTCCATAATTCTCATCCAGACGGTTGCCAACGCTCAACAGACAGTTTGGTTCATCCCCTACGTCTGGTTGGGCATCGCCTTAGCCTCTTTCATAAACGGACTGCTGGCCGAAACCGCTATCTTTTCACTGGCTTCCCTTCTGTTCCTCTTAATTCTCTTCTACGTAGCCGTCAAGTTGAACGCTAGATTTGGATTATACGAGCCCCCAGCCATCACGGTCTCACGGGGAGCTTACGTTCCCAAGGTGGGCTTTCTAGGCAAGCTTGGTTTTTCCTCCCTGGAAGCTGCAGTGATACGGAAGGACTTCAAGGCCTTTACGAGACGTCGAGAACTCATCTACGTTTTCATAATGCCCCTCGTTTTCATCCTCATACCGCTGACGCAATATTTAGGAATATCTAGCGAACCAATAACGCCAGAAAGCTCGAGATTCCTGGTCACTTGGATCATCCTAGGCCCGGGAGCCATAATGGCCACAATGTTGGGCACGATAATCATTGGGGAGGAAGGCGCGTCGGTATGGCTCTTCTTTTCTTCACCGATAAATGCGCGCAGCCTAATCAAGTCAAAGTATGCCTTCATAGTCATCTTCTCATATATGGTGACACTAGTGTGCGGGTCTATTGGAATCCTCATCTTCCGCCCTTCATTAGACATTGCCATTGCGTTATTGATAGAATCTATGCTACTGGCCTTCGCCTTGAGCGCTGTCTCCCTCGGAGCGGGAATAAAAGGCGCCGACTTCACCGAAGTCCCAAGAGCCAGAATGGTCAGGCCGCTAACAGCGCTCACCTACAGTCTCCTGTGTCTAGTCCTAGCATTGGCAATATCCTCTCCGCTACTTCTACACGCAGCCGCAACGGAATACCTACCTGTTCCTGTGCCCCTACCAAAAATAGACCTTCACATCGCAGTTTCCATAAGCGCAGTGGTAGCCCTCGTCCTAACTTCCGTGTTCTACAAGATAGCTCTCAAAAACGCAGAGGATTTCTTGATAAAGGCTGAGATTTAGACATAGCAATTTAACAATTATGATTCGTTAGCCCGTTCTTTTCGTGACATCAGACCTCACAAGTTTAAGAACAGCTATCAGAATGCAGGCGACGCTGTAAACCGCTATGATGGTTGCTGCCAGTAGAATGTCCCCTCCCGGTAGAGATACGAAAGGACTCTCAGGTGCGGTTATGAGTTCAGAGGCTACGAAGCTCGGAAGGCCAGAGATGCTCCAGTTCGGAAGCCACTTACTAATTTCTAGATAAAGCTTCTCTTGTGTCAGAAAGTACACCTGGGAAAGCATACCACCTATGAACAAGGAGGCTACAAATATGCCGATGGTAGCCAACATTGAAAGGGTGGTTCTCCTAAGGACTTCACTGAACATGAAAGCCATGGAAAAGAGAAGCAGGTTTGAGTAAAGGAGGACCAAGTAGATAATTGGGACAAAATGGATAGACTTTTGCGGGCCAAAGAGCCCGTAGGCCAAGGTGGCTCCGAGAGCCGTGGTTAGGGCAATCACAAAACCCAAAAGTGATAAACCACCCAAGAACTTCCCTGTCATGTACTCAACCTTTGTAATGGGCTTCGATAATAGTATGTCAGCAGTTCCATGCTCGTATTCGTCGGACATAGACCCACCAGCAATCACGATAGCTATGAGGGGGATGAACAGACTCTGAGTACCGAACACGCCAAGAAGCCACATTGTGTTCTTAATCTCTTCTAGAGGAGGCCCAACGAAACCTGGAGGAGGGTTAGTGAACAAGTAGTAAAACAATGCAAACAGTCCGACTTGAAGCACTAAGGTCAAGATCACTAAAACATACAACCATTTCTTCGCCAGAGCCCTCCTCCACTCGTATGTTACAAGGTTGGTAGCCCTCTGAAGAAAACCCATGTCTATTGGCCTCCTTTCAGGGCGCGCAAATAAGCGTCTTCCAGCGTTATCTTGTGCAGGTTTAGGCCTAGCAACACGCCTTTTTGCTTGAAAATTTCTGAAGAGATTTCGCCTCTCAAGTCCTTCTTTTCCTTCAGTTCTATTCTAACTTTGTTCCCTTCAACTGTGACGTCGTCTACGTAGTCAAGTTTTTTGAGAGCTGATATCATGGTTTCCCTTACTTTTTCCAGTTCTGCTTCAATGACCCATTTTTGGGTAAAGGCTTCTAACACTTGTTCCATTGGCCCGTCGAAGACCATTCTACCCTTATTGATCATCCCCACGTGAGTGCAGATTCGTTCAACTTCATCTAGGAGATGCGATGAAATGAAGACGGTTTTACCCTCTTTTGAAAGAGTTGTGAAAAGATTTCTGAAGTGAGCTGTAGCTTCTGGATCCATACCAATCGTAGGTTCGTCCATAATCAGAACCACAGGATCGTTGATTAAAGCAAGAGCTATAGACAGTCTTTGAACCATTCCCTTACTATACTTCCCAATCTTTTGGTCTCCCCACTCTTCTAACCCAACAAATTCAAGAAGTTGTTTAATCCTCTCCTCCCGATACTGCTTAGCCAAACCAAACATTTTCCCCATCAAGTCTAGCAACCGCTTTCCCGTGAAAAAGGTTTGCAGGGTTGGTAGTTCTGGGGCGTATCCTAAGTTCTGAAGCGCTCCAACGGGGTACCTCGTTGGGTTTATGTCGGTTATTTGGACTTCACCCTCGTCTGGTTTCAGAAGGCCAAGCATAGTTCTTATAGTTGTGGTTTTGCCCGCTCCGTTTGGGCCTAGATATCCGTAAACCCATCCTTTGTCAACTGTGAAGGAGACAGAGTCTACAGCCTTGAAGTCTCCATAGAATTTTGTGAGGTTTGACACCTCAATAACTCGCTGAGGAGACAAAGATTATCACCTTTTGAGCATTAGATGTTTGAAGTCCCTAATAAATTTACGATGAGCGCAAACATTTGCCTCCACACCTCAGGGCAACATGCAAATCCCGCGCGCAGATGCAAATCTTATTTCATAGTCCTTTCTATAGGGCATCCAGTGCCGTCGATGAACGCAACGGTTACTAATAGGGGGACTAGTGTTGTCGATCAAAAAAGAAGCGTGTGAAAGGTGAACGTTGGTTGAAGATCTTGCGAAAGGATTTCAAACATGGCAAGGTTGTCGTAGTCCCTGAAACCTTGGACGATCTTTGGCATCTCTATAATATTGTGGTGTCAAATGACGAGGTGTATGCTCGGACAAGCCGAGTGGTGAAGACTAATGAGCGCTATGCCCGTCCCCAAAAAGGTCAGAGAGTTTCAGTTTTTCTGGGCATAAGAGTGGAGAAACTGCTGTGGGACAGGATCTTAAACCGGCTGAGAGTACACGGAATCGTTTGCGAAGCACCTGAGGAAATAAATGTGAAGGGGTTCCATCACACAATCAACGTTGTCGTGACCAAGCCGGTAACCATCGTAAAATCTAGGTGGCCTACGCACCATGTTGATCGGCTTGACAGAGCCAGCAGAGTCAAAGTGACGCCGATCACCGTGATCTCTATGGACGACGAGGAATACTGCGTCGCCGTCCTAAGGCAATACGGTGTCGATGTGAGAGTTGAGGAAAGAACACGGCTTCCCGGAAAACTGGAAGTGGAAAAAAGGACAAAGGCAAAGCGAGAATTCTTTAAGAAAGCCCTACAGTCCCTGAGAGAGACTTGGAAGACCAGCCACAGCCCGATCGTGGTAATAGGTCCGGGATTCATAAAGAACGAGTTTATGAGATACACAAAAGCGGAAGCCTCAGAGATTGGAGGCGCCGTCATTGATGTGAAAGGCGTGAACAGCAGCGGCTTAGCTGGAATAAAAGAAGCCCTGCGCTCCGGAGTTTTAGACAAAGCGTTGAGACATGTGCGGATAGCCGAGGAGACGAAAGTCATGGAAGAAATTCTTGAACGATTGGGCAAAGGAAGACTAGACGTAACCTATGGACTCGCGGATGTCGAGAAGGCGAGCCTTTTCGGCGCAGTTGAAAAGCTTCTTTTGGCAGATGTTATGTTGAGGGAGACAACTGACGAAAAAAGAACAGCGCTGGAAAAGCTCATGAGAGAAGTCGAAGAAAGAGGTGGACAAATCATTCTTGTCAGCACCGAGCATGAGGCAGGAGCGAAACTGCTCTCCCTCGGAGGCATCGCAGCACTTCTCCGTTTTCCCATTGGTTGACGCAACATCAGTAGGTGCGCAGAGTCAAATTTATTAATCTCAGTGAAAGCTACCGCAGAACAAGAGAGAAAGGATTTGCAAATCATACCTAAACTCAAAGAAGAATTCTCTTTCATCCGCGGGAACTATCTACTTATCGCTACGAGCTGGATCCTGATAGATTTTGCTATGGAACTGCAAGGAACCTACTATGGCCCTTTTGTTTTGTATGACCTCGGCGCCACAGAAACAATTTTGGGTCTCATAGGATTTGTTTCCTTCGCAGTTTTGGCTCTTGTGCAGTTTCCAGGAGGGTATTTGGCAGACAAATATGGGAGAAAGTGGTTGATTTCAACGATGACCTTTGGAGTGGGGCTTTCACATCTTTTCTATGTGCTGGCTCCAAGCTGGCACTGGATTTTGGTCGGAGCCGTATTCGTAAACCTCTCCTGTTTTCATATGCCAGCTCTCGATGCTCTTTTAGCGGATTCCACGCCTTCCGAAAGGCGAGGTATGGGGTTCTCGATAATAACGCTCATAACGAGGGTTGCCACGACTCCCGCGCCAATTTTTGCTGGTTTGCTTGTTGCAGCGTTTGCACGTGCAAATGGCATGAGGATAGCCTATGCAATAGTGGTTGCTTTTTTCTTGATCGCAGCTATTTTGCGAACTAGACTGAAAGAAACTGTTGAGCAGCCTAGAAAGATTCAGTTCAGAGATCTTTTGAATTCTTATCCTCAGGCATTAAGAGAAAGTGTGAGTGTCTGGAAAACATTGCCTACTTCGATGCTGTACCTTTTCTTCGGCAACCTGACAGCGACCTTGGCTCTTTCCTTTGGTCAACTGTACTTTGTTGTCTATGCCATTGAGGGAAGCAAGAGTGTCTTGTTTCTTAGCGAGTTTGATTGGGCGCTTGTATCCACTGCTCTATTCGTCACAATGATAGTTGCAGCTGTTCCCATAGGTAAGCTCATCGATAAGATTGGAAGAAAAATTCCACTTTTAGTATCTTATGCAGTCTTTTTTCCAGCTGTGCTGCTCTTCGTGTACGGGGACTTGTTCAAATTGTTTATTGCTCTTCCACTGATTGGAATAGGTGACGTGCTCTTCTTTTCTGCTTTCGAATCGTTACGAACGGACCTTGTTCCTCTGGAAAAGAGAGGAAAAGTGATAGGACTCACAAATTTTACTACCCACCTGATTATAGCCGTAGGTCAACTGATAGGAGGCATATTATACGCGACAGACCCTCAACTTCCATTTCTCTTCATCTTGATGTTTCTAGTTCCCTCACTTATCATCACTCTCCCTTTGCATGAACCAGAAAAGCGAGAAGAATAGAATTGAGAAATACGAGCTACAACCAAAAAACAAATATGGTATACAGAACACGCAAGCGAGACAGAAAGAAGGTTTTGCCTAGGTATGCGTGTGCAATAGCTATTCCAGAAAATTTCAGAACTAGGTTCCTCTCTGAAGACGTTTTTCTTAGACATCGGCTATTTTCCAGAAAGTTTTAGACGTCGCCGAACCGCAGGATTTTGATCGGCAAGTTTCTTCAGAGCCATTTCAAATGTTTCGTCTGGTGAAAGTTCTTTTTCGATGAAGACTCCGGTTCTTCCAACCTCGTCGCGGCGCAGTAGAGCGTGAACTCGGTCTAGCACGGTGTTTAGGGATACCCTTAGGAGGTGGGCGACCGTTTCCTCGCGACCTACAATGCTGGTCTCAACATGACCCTGTAACGTGGGTTCAATCAACATCAACCTCTTGTCTACACCCAAAACGCGCATATCCGTCTTGATTGTTGACAGGGAAGCTTCCCCGCTGAACTTGTAAAAATCTCTCTCCACGTGGCGAAGCTTTACGAGAGGGAACGAAACACTTCGCTGCGGATCAATCTCGATGTATCCCTTCGGCGCATAGAGAGGTGTGGCTTGCATGACAACTCGCCGATTAGTAGGTATGTTGGCGCGTTCTAGCGTTGTTTCTATAGCAAAAGAAGAAGATGGGTCCTGTATGAACACGTCAATGTCACTCTTCTCAGAGACATCGCCTCGCGCGATACTGCCATGCACAACAGATTGCAGATGGCAACTATCTAGAACCTCCATTATCTGAACTGCGTTAGACCTCAGCCCCTCCAAGAGTTCCCAGCGTCTCTTGTCGTAAACAATCTGTATTCGTTCCGCGCGAATCATTGGTTTCTTAGCCATCACCCTCACCATGAAGGGAGGCACCCATCCACTCCAAGTAGGAGGGTAAACCTTCCGTTATTGAAAGCTCAAGGATCTCCGGGACTTCATAGCTGTGCAGTTTTTTCACTCTATCACAAAGCCTCTTGAAAACACGCTTCCTTGACTTCATGATGACCAGAACTTCGCTCGCTTCATCTATTTTCCCTTCCCACCAAAAAAGCGAGGAAACTGGACCAGTAATATTGGCGCATGCAATCAGCCTCTCATCCAGTAGAGAGCGAACAATTCTTGTTGCTTCTTTTTTGTCCGAAGCGGTCATGAAGACGACGGTAAATGACGACATTTTTTTCCCTTTTAAAGAACTACGCAAAGGTATTTTTAGTTGATGCCCTTACCGAAACGCGAAGGACAACGAGACCAATGTCGACTTGCACACTGTGCGACAGAAGAGAAGCAGTAATCATGCGCCCCTACTCAGGAGAGAAACTCTGCAGACGATGCTTCTGCAAGTCCATAGAAAACAAAGTCAGAGCAACCATTTCCAAGCATGAAATGTTTCAACCCCACGACAAAATCATGGTAGCGCTTTCGGGCGGAAAAGACAGCACCGCTCTTCTCCACATACTAAACAAGATTGAAAGAGCCTTTCCACAAGCAAAGCTTTGCGCAGTCACGGTTGACGAAGGTGTAAGAGGCTATCGAGACGAAGCCCTGAAGTCAGCCGTCAAAAATTGTGGAAAGCTAGGTGTGGAGCACGTTATAACCTCGTTTAAGGAGATGTATGGATATGAGCTGGACGAACTTGTGAACATTATTCGAGAAAAGGGTGAAAAAGAGTTGACCCCTTGCTCCTACTGCGGGGTTTTGAGGAGACGGGCTCTGAACACTGCGGCTCGAGAGGCAGGTGCGAACAGGCTTGCCACAGCCCATAATTTAGATGATGAAACTCAGACCATGATTTTGAACATCCTTCACGGTGATGCTATGAGAATAGCTCGGGTGAAGCCTGTCTTGACGGTGATTCATCCAAAGTTGATACAGCGCGTCAAGCCGTTCTGTGAAGTTCTTGAGAGAGAGATTGCCTTCTACGCATACTTGAAGAAAATCGAGTTTCAAGGCATTCCGTGTCCTTATGCTGGAAGCGCCCTGAGAAACGATATACGGTCTATGCTCAACAAGATGGAGGAGAAACATTCAGGGACAAAATTCACCATTTTCAAGTCCATGGAAAAAATCAGACCGGCGTTAGAAGCTATGATGGAAGAGGCGAAATTGCAGGACTGTAAGAAGTGTAGAGAACCCACTGTCGGAGAACTCTGCAAGCCCTGTCAGATGCTTGAGAAGCTTTCTATTGTGTGAAGTGGCGGGTCACCGAGGCTGGACGCCCAGTTTTCACCGAGTCCTCTAACCTCTTTGCTCATACCCGCGCTCCCCTGAGCGCTGAACGTTCAAGCTTAGGTTGCTCCCTCCCGGGCCTGGCCAGGTTCGCCTGGCAAACGCGGTTAACGACTTCCCTACGAAAGCCGCTCCACGACCGCCAGCCCCAAGGAACGGATACTCATGGTTAGAGAGCCAGAGGAACTTGACGATCTTTGACGCCTCACCTTGGCTGTCAGCCCGTCGTATAGAGGGTTTACGGTCAAAGCGTAAGCTTCTCAAGGGACCCCTAGCCCCCCGCCTAAGACCCGCCAAATAGGACTTGACGCTTACAAAGGTATAAAAGTTTGTTGAGTGCGCGCACCAGAGTCGCCGGAAAGAGACGTTACAAGAAGAATGCGAGAACTCGTGAAGAAATTGACCAAAGATCTTGGGCGCGCGTTCATGGAAAACATTAATTGCCGTGAAAACATTAAAAGTTGATCTTGAATCACGGAGGATTTTCAGTGACTCAAAATTTCAGGATCGTAGAGGCGTCAGGGTCACATTACGAGATAGGATTCAAACTTGGAGAGCGCTGCAAGGATTTAGCTGAAAGCATGATGAAAGACGCGAGATTAAGAGCCAAAGCCGCAGGTTTACCCTGGGACAGAGCGGTCTCCAACGCGCGTAAACATCTGCCATTCGCAGAGGAATTTGACCCCGCGTATGTTAAATGGATTCGTGGATACGCTGAGGGCTCAGGATTCAAGTCTGAGGACCTCTTCTCCTATTTTTGTCAAGAAGCAAGTGGAAATTTATGCACTGATATAGCCGTAGCCAACGAGGTGACCTCTGAAGGGTCTGTGTTGTCTGCGCACACGGAGGACTGGTACCCAATAGATGAAAAGCATTTGGTCGTGGTTCGTGGCAAGCCCGAAGGGGAACCAGCCTTCTTGGCGGCAACTTTGGGTGGATTGCAGATCGATTGCGGCTTGAATTCCGAGGAGATAAGCATTACACAAAACTCTTTGGTTCAAAGTGACATCAGAATTGGCGTTCCCCAAGAGTTTGTCGCTCGCAAGATTCTCGCTTCCAAGACAATCGGCGACGCTATGCGTGCGGCACTTCCAGAGAAAAGGGGTTCAAGTTACAATCACAACCTCTGCCATTCCAGCGGCGAGCTCTACAGCCTAGAAGGCTCGGCCACCGATTTCTGCGCCCTGTACGCTCGAGAGGGCTACCTTATTCACACAAACCATTACCTTTCTCAAAGAATGGGTAAATACGAAGCTTCCTTTCAGAAGGCAAACGAGAAGTCACCCGGAGCTGGTGCAGATACCATAATTCGCTACAATAGGGCCCTGAGACTGCTAAAGAGAGAACTCGGAGAGGTTACTGTTGCTTCCCTAAAGAATATCCTCTCAGACCACGTCAATTATCCGAACTCCATCTGTCGACACATCGACGAGTCTGTTCCACCTCTGGAACGGTACAAAACCATCTTTTCCATAATAATCGATGTTACCCATCTGAAGGTCTTAATCTGCCACGGAAATCCTTGCGTAGGGGAATACAGAGAATACAAGCTCTGATCCATAAGATTTGCTTGTGGAGATAGTTTGCTGTGACTTGCTATTTTAGGCATATTCAACATGTGTTCAGGAAAGCAGGAATAGCGATTACGAGTGAAAACAAACAGGAAATCGACCGGGTCATTCATGACGTTGTTGGTGTTAAGTACAAAGATTGCTCATCTACGTGGAGAGAAGTGAAGAAGAGAATTAAAGAAGATGAGGATGGCTTCGTTTCTGAGTTGAAGAAAGCACTGCCTAAGCATTTACATGGCTAGTTCGGGAAAATACGAAATAGTGAACGATAATTTACCATTGAAGATTTTGTCTCGAAATCTCAATGATGACTTGCACCGTCTTTCAACATTTTAAAGCCCAAAACTATAAGCCATGTTGACGCTGACAGTCCAGACAGAGTTTCAGGAATAGCGACTCCCTCACCGAATGAAACAGTCCAAACAATCGCTGCAACTAGAGCGGCTAAAATCGTGAAAAGTCCTAATTTCATCTTGAGCGTTCGCAAGAAAGCTGCGCCCAAAATAAACATCGATATTGGAAATAGTGTGAAGAATGTCACCGAAGCGTAATAATGCAGGGGTTCAATGTTTTCTGGGAAAACGCCTATCGCAGTTAACGCAAAAGCATCAAGCAAGAAGAGAAAACCTCCGATTCTGCTCAATAGACTTGCTTTGACAAACGCAAAGAGACCCGCCGCGAAAAGGATGGCAAGAACCCCAGCTGTTATGAGACCAGTATTAAAAAGAACAGCAGTGACCCCTTCTTGGACGCCTAAATCGCTTAAGGCATTCTCTGTCCAACTGAACTCAGGAGAATATGCTATGGCAAGTAGTATCAAGGTGAACCCGATGAAAGGCGCGACTATGCCGCTGACCCCAGATATTTTAAGCCAATTCATAGCAAAACACTTGTTACTCTTAGAACACGCAAATAGGCTATAAAATCGTTTTCAACACAGGGTTTACCAGCTTCTTCAAAACGTTATGTTGCATGTCAACAAAGGAAAAAATCGCAACGTAAAACAAAGCGATTAGGTGTTCTGTTTCAAAGCTAGTATTTCCAAAAAATAGTGTTATCCGAATAAGAGGTGGGGTCCATTTCGTGTGTGGTTAACGTGTCCACATCGATGACGTAAATAGAATGTAGGCGGGCATTCTTTATTTCATCTAGGCTTACAGGTGGGTCCTTGTAGTAAAGGTCGCACAGGCGTTTGACCTCTGCTAGCTCTTCTGAGCTTCTAAATCTGGGAGCTTTGGTAAAAGACGGAGGAAACTGCACAATGTAGTGGGGCGGTGTTCCAATCCCAAACTTGTCTGCATAGTTGCTGTATCGTGCTATCTTGCTGGCTAATCTTGCTTTACAGTATGTCATTGGATCTAAAGCGTGCTCGGGAGGAACGAAGCCCGTCTCAACCTCAACAATCAGTGTTCCATAGCCTTTCACGCCACACAAGTCGTAAGTTAAACCTCCGTCTGCGAGACGTTCAACATCCAAGTCATAGCCCTTCAAGATTAGATGTTTCGCGCATACCAGTTCCATGACCGTATGGTTGATCTTTACTACGTTTTGTTTGCGAAGTTGAATCAGCCTATCCCTGAGGGTGCTCAACTTGTTCTCTGCAGCCTTGTCCACTCCATTGCTCAATTTCGCTAGCAATAGGTCCAGATCTCTTTCAAACGCTCCCATACTGAAAGCTTCCCCACTACTGTTTCAGAAACCAATATTTCAAATTTTGCGAAGTATCGAGTTTTGTCGACAGTTCCGTCTAGAATTCTGTTCAGAAATCTTGCATTCAGGCATATGCGCGCGCAATGGAAGGACAACCAACTAAACGATGCTGACGCGTCTAGGGTTAGATCCAACCTAGATTTTTCTAGTTCAGACTAGAATCAGTCCCAAGAAAACCTTCCATGCATCCCAGTGGAATCATAATCGTTTTCCTTCGTTGCTCTCATGCTCCTTTTTAGATAAAACGTATGCATTCTTGATGTGTCTTGATCAGGTCTATTTTTGGCCATATATCGGTTTTCGCAACATGCCATGGAAGATAGCAATGTATATTAAGATACAAGATACTCTTTCCATTTTAGGTGTCCCATTTGGCCGAACTATACGCAAGAGAGTTTAACGATTACATAGAGGACGCTAGAGAGTTTGATCATATTGTAAGAAAAGTAAAGCACATTGACAGGCTCTTAACAATAATGGCGCATGGAGGAGAAACGGCATCCTCTAGAGCAATCGCAAAGCTCCAGAGACAAAGGATTTACGCACTGGTAGAACTAGAAAATATCTTGCAGAAAATCTAGATTTATTCTCACCTTGCGCTTGCAAACTCATCGTTCGTGCGCGCTTCACTCATAAGCGCGCGTGGAACTAAACTTGCGTATCCACTCATCCCGCTTCCTTGAAAATTAACAATTTTCATGCGTATTCCACATTGTTTTGATGGTTTTCGTTTCGCAAATTCAACATGCGCGCGCAGTACAGATAATCAAAGAAAAACAACCTTCTTTCCCCCGTTTTTTCTCGCGCTAAACGATCTATAGAATAAGCTTGTCTCGCAAGCAAAAGATTAAGATTCTAATACTCAATAGAATTGTGAACTCATATGAGTGAGCTTTGTGTGGCGCCGATGTTCTTTCATGTATTGTTAACCACTAAATGCGATCTACAGTGTACGTATTGTTACGGAAAATCATTAGAAGACATGGAAGCAGACTTTGGAGAATTCGAAATAGACTATTCCTTGCCCAGCAACATCAACTATGACTTGGAAATTTTGAAAAAGTTCTGCGAAAAAGTCTCTGAACCGGTTCTAATCTTTTATGGTGGCGAACCAATGCTTTGCACCGGGAAAATGAGGCAGATCATGGACAGGATTCGGGCGAAATATTTCGTGATTCAGACGAATGGTTTGCATTTGAATATACTGGAGCCAGAATATGTGGATAGGCTGCATTCGATTTTCGTTTCTATAGATGGTGATGAAGAGCTAACCAACTATCACAGGGGAGACGGAGTCTACCGAAGAGTAATCGAGAATATCAAGCTAGTCAGGCGAAATGGATTTGAAGGGGAGATTATTGCCAGAATGACGGTGACGGAAGAAACAGATATTTGTAAGCAGGTTATGTGGCTTCTGAATAATCCTGATTACTCTTTTTCATCAGTTCATTGGCAACTTGACGCTGGATTCTGGAAAAACGACTTTTCAAAAAGACCATTCGAGAAATGGGTTAAAGAAAACTACAATCCAGGAGTGAAAAAGCTTGTGAAGTTTTGGGTTGACGCCATGGAGAAGAAAGGCAAAGTTTTCAGGCTTTATCCATTTCTGGGGATTGCACACTCACTTCTTCACAGTGAAAGAGACTTGCTAAGATGCGGCTCAGGCTGGATAAACTATAGTATTCAAACTGACGGACACATAGTACCATGTCCTATCATGAATGGAATGAAGGATTATTATTTAGGCCACATTCAAACTGCACATCCCTTACAGTTAAGGAAAGTTTATGTTGGGCATCCATGCGTTAATTGTGAAATTCTACATGAATGCGGGGGAAGATGCCTATACGCGAACATAACGAAGAGATGGAGTGAGGAAGCCTACGATCTGGTATGTAGAACCGTTAAAAACCTCGTTGAATCGCTGAAAGCCAGTCTACCGAGAATTAAAAGATCAATTGCTGATCGAAAAATTAAGATTTCAGATTTCGAACATGTGAAATACAACAGTTGTGAAATAATACCGTAAAAGACCACCCCCCTCTCCCTACGCGCAGAAGCTCAGATTTTATAAACTTCTAGACTACTGCTTTTTCATGCGCGTGGAAATGGCGCGGGGTGCGGGATTTGAACCCGCGCGGCCCAAAGGACCACAGGCTTAGCAGGCCTAGGCTCGCGCTGAACTGCCCCCTACCAGGCTAGGGCAACCCCGCTCTAAAATCCAAAATATTCTGTGAGTGAATGGGATATAAACGTATTTTACAAACGTGCTGGAAAAGCGGGGAAAAGACGTGAGGGCTCATGCCGTCAAATGGCGTAAGGAGATGCTACACGTAACTGGAAATGAAAACTGAAAACAAAAGATTAGCCAATTATTGCGGACAATATCCGTGGGGCAGAGGGAACCAAAAGAAACATAAAATTAATTCACTTGAAACAATCAATAAGTGAAAGAGGGCCGGTCGTCTAGCCTGGTTAGGACATTGCCTTTACGAGGCAAAGGTCGCAGGTTCAAGTCCTGCCCGGCCCACCACCTTCTGCGCGCATGCTTTTCCGTATTGTTTTCTTTTTCCACATTTGGGTAAGCCAAGGCATGGAGAGCACGAATCCTATCGGAATTGCCCATTGGGCTAGATTTCGAACTTTGGCTCCGGGGGCTACGATGGCTGTCATGGAGGCCTCATATTCCACTGTAATAGAGTCTGAACTTGGATTGGAGAAGATCAACGTGGCATTAGTGACTTTAGTTGGAATATCCTCGATTTTTCCTTCACGCATTTCTTTCTGCGATCCAATCGAGTCGAGATTTGCCTTCAAAAATTCTTCCAGTCTTGTTATATTGTTGTAGTCAAAGAAAGGCGTCTCTTGTTCCGAATAATGCTCACTAATCCAGTCGTATAGGGTTTGAGTGCTCACTTCGAGTATGTAGACGGTTAGGGTGTCGCTGGCGTTGATTGTTACTTCTAAGCCTTGTTGTGGCGTTAGAACATACTCAGAGAATGTTTGAAACATTTTCGGACCTATCCCGCCACCACCCGAAGAACTTCCTAATTGGGCGGGGGGAATAAGTGAAACAAGGAGCAAGGCGAAACCTATGCTTATGAGAACTGTGCCCCCACGGCCCAGAAAGATTGTCCAGCGTTTCATAGGCCAAGTCTCCTGCTGAAATAGAGGTATCCTAGGAAGAAGAGAAAAGCCACAATTACATAGCTGGCTCCGATGTAAAAGAGTACTACTGAGAAGGTTGGTGTCCAAAGTTCTGGGGAAGGCACGTTTGTTGAGTAGTATCGTAATAGAACAACATCTGGAGAAATCACCGCTAGGATTTGAAGGGCTACGGGAGATCCTGTGCTGGATGCAACTAACATTGCTATGGCCCCGATGATGTTCATAGCGAAAAACAGAACTATGCCGATAACAAGAGCTAAGCTCCCTCTTCTAAGGGTCAACGTCACTAGGAGCACTATGCCCGTAAGAAAAAGGGAGGGGCTTAAGGTTGCCGCATACGTTAGAAGCACCGTGCCCAGGTATGGTGACACTACGTCTGGAGCTAAAACGTAGAGTGCTGAAATCTGAATGGTGAGAAGGAGAATTAGAGCAATGCCGAGGGCTGAGAGAAGTTTTGCGATTAGAATTCCGCGTCTTTTGAGGGGATATGAAAAGTAGGTTTGGATGATTCCTTTTTCGAGGTCGCTTCCTAAACCGTAGGCGACGTTTTTGAAGATGAGGATGATGAAGATGAAGAGGGAGAAAGCACCGAGAATCGAGGTAGTCACGGAATAGGCTATAGCTTCACTTGGGAGGTCTCGTGAAGGAGCCATTACGGGTCCGAAACTCGCAAACACGAATGTGCCTAGGGCATATAGAAACGCAAAGATTTCTAGAATTGGGAATCGATAGTCCTCGTGTAGAGCGGAGGAGAAAACTTCCAAAAACGGTTTGCCTTTTCCCATAGCCATCACTTCCTTTCCTTCGTGCCAACCGCTAGTCTGTAAAGTTCTTCTAGGGAAGCGCTTCCAGTTTCTATTCCCAAGATTTTGGCTTTGATTTTCTTTGCCAGTTTGGGAGCATCCTCGTAGAGTTTCTCTTCCTTTCCTTCAATTACTCTGACCGAGATTCCCCTGAGGCTGGTTTCTAATTTTTCTATGTAGTTTAACTTTTTGATTTCATAGGCTAACGCTTCGGGATTGTCGGTGGAGATTCTAATGATCCCAACGGCATACTTCTCATAGAGCTCAGTCAGTTTTCCATATGCCCAAACTTTGCCCTGGTTAACAATCGCCACCGAGTCGCAGACCCTACTCAACTCTGAGAGAATGTGAGAAGAGAGAAGAAAAGTGACTTCTCCGTCCTTATTGAGTTGTAAAACCAGATCTAAAAGCGCACTTCTGGCTTGAGGGTCAAGGTTAGCCGTCATTTCGTCGGCTACTACCAGCTTGGGCTCATGAATAAGAGCGTGCGCGATAGCGAACTTTTGGAGCATACCCGCTGAAAGAGCGTGAATAGGCCGATCACTTGCTTCCTGCAAGTTCACTAGTTCCAAGACTTCTAGAGCTCGGGACTCAGGAACGCCGAAAACTCTGCACACTCTCTTCAGATAGTCTAAAGTCTTTTGGTGGGGAGGAAAGAAGGCTTTTTCATAAACTACTCCTATCAGTGACCGTATAGCCGTGTTGTCCCAAGGATCCTGACCAAAAACTTTCACATAGCCTCTATCTGGCTTTAGCAAACCAAGAATCATCTTGATTGTGGTAGTTTTCCCAGCACCGTTGGGCCCTATCAAACCCGTGACAGAACCCTCGTCAAGCGTCAAGTTTAGACCATCGACAGCAATGACTCTGCCATAACTCTTTGCGAGGTCTTCAGCTACAATCAACGGCATAATTGTAGTCTGACTTAAAAAAGCATTTAAATTTTGACACCCCAGAGAACCCATTTGCTCAGCAACTGAGGTTATCTCGTAGTTAACAACCATGTTTTCTCATTTTCAAAAGAGTAGACACCGGCCATGCATGCGCACGCAGGAAATTATTCACTAGCAGGTTTGTGCCCCAATCCAGACCTGAGCTTGACTTAAGTGTCTGCAGAACTACACACGTTTCAGGTCTCTAGCTTGGACGGATTCGACCCCTTTCAGGTTAGTCCAAGCCGGCCACCTAGAAGAAAACCTCTTTGTCAACAAGCTGCTGAATTTTTCCTGGGCAAAACGGCGCCAAGACAGCGTCACGGAGGAAACGCCCAAACCTCGGCGTGAGACCCACGGCATTGGTTCCAAGTTTACACACAATGGCATGCTCAAGCAACCCCAAAGACTCCACCTTCACAACATCACGACCATGTCTTGACGCATACACAGTATGCTTGACATCGGAAAGAGTTGCCCCCAAAACCAGCAACCGATCAAGATTAGAGCGAATCCAACGCTTAACTTGAGAGAGTTGAACCTCTGAAAGCTCAGCTTCAACACGTTTCTTTCCACTCTCCACGCCGCTAGTCATCTTAACCGTAAGCGGCAGATTGGGATAAAGACAGAAGAGCTCAGTTATTTGCCGAAGGGAAAAATCTTTTCCGTCAACAAGCTGAGCTTGAAGATTCTTCAATGGAACTGCAGCGTCGCAGATTTGGGGGGAAAAAACTCCAAGATCCACAAGAAGCTGTTTTTCACTCTCACCGGAAGATCTAATCCTTCCCCGCACCGTGCAGAACTTTGCCAGCCCTTCGGTGGAAACTGGTGCCAACCCAACCTCTTGATCTAAATAGTTTAGCGCAACAGTTTCGTCCTCTCCAGACACTTCTACTTGAATCCATCCACGCTCTGTTTCACCAACGATTCTTAACCTCACCTTGAGCCCCTTGCACAGAGAAGAGAAAAAAGGTTCCAAAGTTCTCGCAGAGTAAGCGCCGTAAACCTTTTCAAGCAGTGTGACTGTCGACATCCAACTCCCCGATTATGGACGAAATCTCAGCATGGAGCTGTTTCACCCTGTCGATTGCAGGATGTGTTTCACCCAGATCCCAAGAAAGTTTTTCAATGGTTTGTTCGATAGGAACTCTTCGTAATCCCTCGATCAACTTGTCAGCATAGGCAACAATCTTTTCTTCTAAAGTCCGCGGCATATAATCTTTCGTTGGCCACCCTAACCTCTCTGCCTCGTCAATAGTTATGCCACCGCCCACGTGACGACTAATAATAGATACCACGGATTCAGGGAGACCTAACGACTCAGCGATCTCCACACCTGCAACCACGTGATTGACACTGTGTGTTTTGGAACGTCCAATGTCGTGTAGGAGCGCGCCGATTTCCACTAGGTGAACATCAATGTTTCGCCCTTTCTTTTTGCAGGATCCAGCAATCTGCTTGGCAACTGTCGCAACGGCTTTACAATGGTCTATGACCTTGGGAGAACATCCAGATTTCAAAAGGAGGTTTAGCGCTTTTTGCCTGGAAGGCAGCTGGTCACCCACTCAGCTCCTTCCTTAACTCTTCAATCTTCTTGTTCAGAGTCTCGATGAGCTGAGTGTTGTCAAAGTGCATCATGGGTTTGCTGCATGTGGAGCACCGGAAAACGTGGTCCATTGCTTCTTCGAAAGGCAATCGTCTACATTGGGGTGTGTTGCAGTAGTAGAAGTCGTGGCTCTTCTCGTATTCAAGCCTGGCTTGCAGCTTTTCGAGGACTCGCCTTTTTTGATTTAATATGAAACCCTCAAGTTGGTCCGGTTGAAGTCTCCAGTGGAAAATGAACCATCCAGTGTTTTCATCTCGGGATCGTCTCAGGGCTACGAGGGAGTGATCGTAGAGCTTGTAGAGGATTTTGCGAACTAGGTTGAGGCGTATCTCGGTTTGAGAGGAGATTTGGTCATCTGTGATTTCGCTTGCTCCCTTGAGGGTCGCGATGATTCTGACAGCTTCTTCGTTGCCGAATGCCTCAGCAACCTTTGTCAACGTTTCGTCATCCACAAATAACATCTGAAAGCCTCGGTGAATGCATACCCCATCTACAAATATATAGCACTGGGAAACTTAAATTTGTTTACCTGGCAACATCTACGTTTGATTTATGCTGATAATCTTAGGATGAATCCTCTTCGTCCTCAGACTCTAGATCATCCCAACCCACACACGATAAGGTTCCATTTGGATTATTGACCAGCCTTCTTTTTACCCTAAGGCCACACCTCAAACATTTTCTCTTGGATAATACTTCCCTGCTTTGGGTCGTAAGAGGTTTTGGAAAGAGTACTCCAGGTTCTTTCCAAGTAATTGTAACCGATTCACCATAGTTTCTCCACTTGTGCAACCTAAGTTTGCACAACCAACGTGGGCTCTGCTTCTTTGCCATAAACGATCCCATCTAGAAATGACAGCCATTTGATTTCAACGTTTCTACGGTTTTCCCCTAGCAGAGTGCATGGTTGAAGCAATCAGGACTATCACCCAAAAAAGAAGATGCACATAAGCGTTACCGTAGTAGAAGAAGAAAGAACCATACTTTCTCGTCAATGAGACAGTTATTGATCTTCACAAACGATTGACGAAATCGTTAGACTGCGTTTTTGATATCCGGCTTCATTAATAGTTTTAACCCGTGAAAACGTTACACTATAACAGAATGAGCAACGCAATCAAACAGAAAGTCTATGTGCTCCGTCTCGGTCATCGAGTAGAACGTGACAAAAGAGTTACCATGCACATATTTTTGACGGCAAGAGCGCTCTCTGCTTCAGGAGTTATTTATTCGGGACAAAGAGATCCGAACTTGGAGAAAAGAATCGTAGCCATAGCAGACAGGTGGGGGCGACCTTTCAAAGTCAGGTACGAGAAAAACTGGAGGAGGGTCATAGAGAGCTGGAAGAGGCAAGGAGTAACATGCCACTTAACTATGTACGGAATCAACGTTGACGAATGCTTAGACAAGATTTCAGAAAGCAAGGAAATCCTAGTCATAGTCGGCTCGCAAAAAGTTCCAAAAGGCGTCTTTCAACTAGCAGATTTCAACATTGCAATAGGCCATCAACCCCACTCTGAAATAGCGGCACTAGCCATATTCCTAGACAGACTGTTTCAAGGAAACGAACTCGCAAGGAACTTCGAAGGAGCAAAAATGAAGGTAGTTCCGCAAGAAAAAGGTAAGAAGATCATTTTTGATAGAACAAACGAGACCGCAAGATGAGTGAAACGACAATGGACAGAGAATCAAGCGCTAAAGGCCCCGCCAAGCTGTTCTACACGTCCTCTCACCTTGTCTGCAAACCGTGGAAGTGACTCAAAGACGACGTTTACGCTATCACCGTCATAGTTCACGTCACGCACATCAGCGTGACTGAAGAGCCACGAAATAAAAGACAGAGATTCATTTGTTGTCTGGACGGAGAAGGACGCTTTGATGTACTCTTCTAGGTGAGCGATTGTTTCTTGCTTAAGCGAATCCATATTCATCTTGTGTAGAGCGGAGACAGCCACTGGGTTCGGTGCAATTTCGCCTAGGGCAGCAGCTTCGCGTTGCATCTCACTATCTGACAGCAAATCTATCTTGTTCAGCACTGTTACGATCGGTATCCCTGAGGCGCCTATCGTCTGAATCGTGTCGAGGCAACAGGAGAGTTTTCTCTTAATCTCGTCGTGGGGCTCGCTGATGTCTACAACGAGAAGAATCAGATCCGAGAAAATTGTTTCTTCGAGGGTTGAATGAAATGCTTCTATCAGCGTCAACGGAAGGCGGTCTATGAACCCAACAGTGTCGGTTAGCAAAATCTTTCTATCAGATAGGCCTACTGTTCTGGTCGTTGTAGATAGAGTGGTGAATAACCCGGGGTCTACGGGAACAGCTTCTTCGGCAAGGGCGTTGAACAACGAGCTCTTTCCTGCGTTGGTATATCCGGCCAGGGAAATCATGGAAAAGCCCAGTTCGACTCTGCGAGCTCGATGTAGACGTCGTTTCTTCCTTATTTTCTTCAACTTACCTCGTATGGAGTAGATTCGCCGTCTTATCGTCTCGTAGTAAAGATCCACCTCATACTTCCCCAGACCCATGAAACCAGGCTGCTCACCCACCCGTGCCAGCCTCACCCTTTCTCTCGCACGAGGCAACTCGTATCTCAGTTTGGCCAGCTCAATTTGAAGCTTGGCTTCAGAGGTTGAAGCTCTCCGTGCAAAGATTTCGAGAATAAGTTGGAAACGGTCAACGGCCTCAACACCGGTTGTTTTGGTAAGGTTGTACGCTTGAACGGGTTTCAGTTCGTTGTCAAATATGGTTTTCTCAATCCCGTTTTCGGCGACTACCTCCCTCAGTTCCTTCGCTTTGCCGCTGCCGATCTGATAGCTCGGATCTGGTTCTCTCACCTGTTCGAGACGCTCCACTACCGTGTAGCCAGCTGACTCGGCGAGGCTTTGAAGCTCATCTATGCTGGAGCGTTCAGATGGTAGTCGCCGCTGAACCACGAGTGCTCTCGTTCTTAGGTTACCTCCGCTTTCTTCTTCTTGACGCGAGCTACTTCTCCGAGAGTGGCTCCTCGAGGCTTAAGTGGACGTGTTGAAGGAACCTTAGGCTCTGAGAGTGGAACGAGCAGCTTCACTCTGAGAGTGTGTTCGAGTCTGCTCGCAAGCTTGTGATCCGGAGTCATTTTTCCGCTCTCGATCTTTCGCAGAACGGAAACCTTTTCTCTTATTTTTCTGCCCAAATCCTCCTGACTTAACCCTGACTTTTTTCTTCCCTGCCTCACGCGGAGACTAAAATCACTCACAAGTTCTAACTCTTGAGTAGGTTCTGAGGGCTGCCTCTTGACCGCAATCCTAGGCGGAGAAGGTCGAAGTGGCCTTTTTACACGTTGTGGGGAAGGAAGTTTCCAAGAGCCAGAGCCCAACTTGGCGCAGCTTCTGCAAACAATCATTTTGGCTCCTTCAATCGTCTCTCTGTAAGATTTTCCTATTATCCGGCGTCCGCAGACCTCGCACTGCACAGAATCTTCACCTAAAAGGTTGTATTGTCTTCAGTCCTTTATACCAATCGAATTATTTTAAGTCTGCTCGAATAGTCGGCTACCTAGGCAAAGCGCGTGCACCATCGCATTATTTCTTCAAGAAAGAAACTAATTATACTGGTTAATGGATGAGTTTCATCAAATCTAAATGGTGAAAAAATGAGTGGAAAACTAACTACACTCCAAAAGATCAGAAGTATAGCAAACTATCAGTTTGGAAAGGGCGTGGGAGAGAAACTCTTTCCAGACGAGGTTGAAATCATTCATTCAAAGAGAACAGGCAAAATACGTCATGTTTTGCTAGACAAAAAAATATTAGCAACATTGCGACCCACCAACGGTCTTTTCTCTTTAACTATTGCAGGAGCCAGAAGAATGTTTGACGGCACAAAAGCTCCAAGGCTGTGGGTCAAGGTCATAGCAGAAGCCGAGCCGTTTATCAGAAGGGGCAAGAGCGTTTTCGCAAAGCACGTGATGGACGCTGACAAAGAGATTCGCCCCCAAGAGGAAGTGATCGTTAGAAACCAGAACAATGAAGTCATAGCAGTGGGGAGAGCTATGCTAACTGGAAAAGAGATGAAAGCGTTCAAAAGAGGCGTGGCGGTGCGAGTGCGGCGCGGTTCGGCAGAAGAAGTTAAGAAGGTAACACCTAGAGTATAGTAGACGAGGAGAACCACGTTGAGAAGGAAAGTGAGCCCTCGAGAAGCAAAACGAATGATGCAACGCATGGGACTCAGCATGGAAGGCATATCTGACGTCGAAGAGGTAATCATCCGAAGCAGCAGAAAAGAGATAATCGTGGAAAACCCGGAGGTTACTGTCCTTGACCTTCACGGTCAGAAAATCTTTCAAGTGACGGGACAAGTCACCGAGAAAAAAATTGAAAAACAGATAGAAATTCCAGATGAAGACGTTAAACTCGTTGCAGACCAGACAAGCAGAAGCATGGAAGACGCGCGACAAGCACTTGAAGAGACAGATGGAGACCTTGCAAAAGCCATACTTCTCCTTCAAGCAAAAAGCTAAACGAATTCTTGCAACGGCCTTTCTGCGTGTGGAATTGATTCAGCGTCAGAACTGTTTGAGCACATCCTGTTTTTCCATGATATAGCCACAGTAATGGCACTTCAGGCGAAGCGGTTCCTGACGTTCCACGTAAAATGTGGGCTGTATCGGCTCACTACTGTTCGACACGCAAGCGGGGTTTGCACATTTCACTATACCACGTATAACAGAAGGTAGCTTAACCCGTTGTTTTTCCACAACCTTATAATCCCGAATTATGTTGATGGCAGCGCGGGGAGCCAACAAGGCTATTTTATCCACCTCTTTTGAATCTAGTTCTCTTCCCTCCACCTTTACCATGTCTTTCACTTCAAGTTTTTTGCTTGGAACGTTCATTGCTACAGTCACAATGCCTCCCGTGCGACCGGTGATTCCAAGAATCTTTACCACGTCAAGAGCGTGGCCAGATGTGATGTGATCAATCACTGTACCATCTTTAATCTTTGACACCCGAAGTGTCTTCTCAGCCATCTCAACAACCCCCCGAACTAGTATCTAGAGGTTTGTAAACAGTATTTATGACTTGTCAAAACTGTTCTCCTTCTGGGAACCTGCATAATTCGGTTCTCATCTAAAGAACTACTGAATCGAGTAATCTCGAAAACTGATGTATAGAGAACTTGAGGTGTCAGTCACGCGCGGACGAAAAAAGTTATTTAGCCTCCATGAAAGTTTGTTTGGTGCCAAGGTTGAAATTTAAGGGAAGAGACATAATCTCCATTAAAGATTTCACACGTGAGGAAATCGATTACATTTTGAATATGGCCGCTGCTATGGAGCCAATTGCGCAAAGCGGTTCTGACATGCTTCAAAGAAAGATGCTTGCTACCCTGTTTTACGAGCCGAGCACGCGAACTCGACTGAGCTTCGAGGCGGCTATGCACAAGCTTGGAGGGTCCACAATAGGATTCGCGCAGGCGGAGATAGCCTCGGTCAAAAAGGGCGAAAACCTCGCCGATACCATCAGAGTTGTGGAAAGCTATGCGGATGTCATTGTTTTGCGACACCCTCTGGAAGGAGCTGCTCGACTCGCCGCCGAGTTCGCAACGGTTCCGATCATTAATGGAGGGTCAGGTGCAGAAGAACATCCGACACAGGCGCTCTTAGATTTGTACACCGTTGTGAAGGAAAAGGGACGAATTGACGGGCTTAATATTGCTTTGATGGGTGACCTGCGTTACGGACGCACTGTTCATTCCCTCGCGTACGCGCTTTCGCTCTACAATGTGAGATTGCACTTGGTCGCACCTGAATCTCTGCGGATACGGAAGGAGGTTTTGGAAGTCATCAAGAAAAGAATAGAGGTTACGCAGAAAACTGCAATTGAGAAGATTTTGCCAGCACTGGATATACTCTATGTGACAAGGATTCAGAAGGAACGTTTTCCAGACTTAGCCGAGTACGCCAAGGTTAAGGGCGTCTACAAAATTGACCTTGAGACGCTGAAAACCGCCAAGAAAGACATGACTATCTTGCACCCGCTTCCGAGGGTTGGAGAAATCGCCGCCGAAGTGGACGAAACACCTCACGCCAGATATTTTCAGCAAGTGTGGAATGGCGTAGTCACCAGGATGGCACTTCTAGGACTCGTCTTGGGCGAAATAGAATAATTCTGTCTACGACGCAATCCTGTACCTGTCGAGGAGTTCTTTCTTTTTCGCTTCATTCCATCCGCTGACTGCTTGATAGTAGCCGGTTACTCGCGACCACCATTCTACATCAGGCGACCCGCAATTGGGACACTGTTCATTGATGCCGCCTGTTACTCTTCCGCAGCTGTTGCAGATCGTTAGGTCCTTTGTGTATGCAAAGTAGCCTACATTGGTTTTGGTGGCGATTCTTTGGGTTAGTTTATAGAGCGCCTCCGGATCTGGAGATTTTTGTCCAAGCCATACGTGGAACATGTTTCCTCCGCTTAGGAGTGGGAAGAACTTCTGCTCTATGTCTATTCTCTCAAGTAGGTCTGTTCCAGCGCCGACGTAGAGATGGGTTCCGTTGCTGTAGTAGACGGGAACATCTTTTTCCCCAGCGGCAAGCGCGGATCTTGCTCTATTTAGGTCTCCTTTAACGAGTTTTTCCGCTTTGTCGCGATAGTCTTCTGTTAGGAGGTCGGCAACAGCGAATCTCTGAGCTGTGGACTCAGCTGGGGTTCTAGCCAACGTGAGTTTTAGGCCGCTCTTCTCCTGAAGTTCTTTTCTGTACTTCTGCATTTCCACAATTAGTTTAATCATTATTTTGACGGCTTCTGGATGCTCATGAAGTTGGTACCCTGTGTGCCACTGAGCCATCTCGTTTCCGCCAACAAAACCCATTGTGAAGACAAGGTCGTTGAAGTCTACAGCTGGAGGACCTTTCAGACCCGTCTTGGGATCCGTTGGGTGTTGCGTGGCGAAGGGAATGCGATTATGCTTTATTATCAGGTTCATCCACTTCTTTTTGATTTTGAATATTTCGACTGCATAGTCCATGAGTCGGTGACTTTCCTCAAAGAGTTTGGTGTCGCTTCCATTGGCCTTGTAGGCCATTCTCGGAAGATTTAGGCTTACAACTTGCCAACTTCCCATGGTGAAGTGTTTTCCATTGTTGAAATGGAGTTTATTTTCGAAGTCTGGACTGTCCTCAGGCGTTTCAACAAAACAGTAGGCGCAGCATTGATAACATGATACGCCTTTGCCGTAGCCTCGGTAATCAGGCATCATGTTGTCGAAGTAGGGGGTTCCAAACTTGGCCACAACTTTATGAACGTCCAGCCAGAACTCGTCGTACTCTGGTTTGAAGAACTCGGGACTTATGGTGTTTTCGAGTTTTGGGAAGTTGAAGGGCTTTCCCCAGTTGTCACCTTGACAAGCAACATTGTAGAGCGCCTTGAACATCAGACGCACCTCGTCTTCGTAGTCTCCGTAGAGGTCTGGTCCAACTCGCCCGTTCATTACCGCAGGAACTTTTCTCCACAGTTTTGGGACTCCAGGCTGCACCTGAACATTACTGAAGACGAGTTGACCGCCTCTAGCCACATAGGCCTGAGTATACTCAAAAAACATCATCTGCATGAGCTGCTGGACTCTTTCATAGTTTAGTCCCCTAAAATATGGAGCAAGGAAAACGAGGAAGTTGTAGAAACCCTCACCGCCAGCGAAGTTTGTCTGTGCAGAAGCAAGAATTTTGGCGGTGTGAAGAATCGCGACTTCAGGATGCTTAGCTGGACCTGCAATGCTTGTTCTGGTGCCCATCCCATCTGGCATGAGACCGTAGTAGAAGAAGTAACGAAGGTCCCAATCTTGACAGAAGGGTCTCGTTCCAAAGTATTCCAAGTCATGTATATGTAGGTCTCCGGCAAGGTGAGAGTCAGCCAGTTTGGGAGGCATCAAGAGAAGATACTCTTCTCCAGAAACCCAATCGGCCTTTCTCTTATGAGCCGTTTCAGCGTTTGGCTGCAGATTCGCGTTTTCGTTGGCTTTGTATCCGTGCCCCACATCCATTAGGTAGGCGTCGTAAACGGGTGCCCCGACCCGCGTTAAAATATTGCGATAAGTAGCATACTCAGGCTTTTCCTTCGACTTGTCCAGCAAGACGTTGTTTACCAGCTCTCTTACGAGCGGTCCACTTATGAAGCTTAGCCTCAAGTCTAAGATCTTTCCTTCAACGTCGTTAGCTATCTGCTCAGCCTCGTCTTTACTGATCGGCCTTACTTCATAAAACTCCTTAGCGAGCTTTGTCTCTGTCAGCAGCTGTTTCACGATGGCATTTCGATCCCACGGCACGATGAAGCCGTCGCTTCTTCTCACCATGGGACGCTTTTCATCAGTGTTCACTATCTTCCCTCTAAAATCTCTAAGATTTTTGCGTCTGCCAGCCTGGCTCCTTCAAAAATTTGGTCTTCTGTATAAACTTCGTCTTCAACCTCAAGAGCTGGCGCCGACAAGACTACTAAATTTCTCATGACTAGATCTGTCATAACATTGACGTCATCTAGGTTCTTCTCTTCAAATTTAGCATTCTGGTCTTTCAGCCACTCCTTCAACAAAGTGCATCTGGGGCATCCTTCAGATGTATAGACAATTATTCTACATGTCCGAAACAGCAAACTCTCAGTGTGTTCAGATAGACCCATGAAAATCACCTCGTACGGTGCAGTGAAGCAAGTAGGAAGTAGGCATCGGGGTAGTATTTTAAATTAATTAGAATAACTTGTTTAAAATTCTGTATTAGGTTACCCCGAAATTAACATGTACGGTGCCCGCTCTCCTAACGCAACGCGTTGAGTCGGCATCCATCGCGATGATGCCAAATATTTGGCAGGTACACGGCTGAAGCAAACTAGCATATTAACTGACCCGCATAGAGGGCACTTTGAAGTTACTCCATAAAAAGCTTTTTGACAACGAGTGCAGTAAGCGAGGTTTCGGTTATACGCGTAAAGACCCACGTGGTATGCTCCAGTAATTTCTCGTGTCACTGACAAAAGTTTGTCAGGGTCAAGTTCTAAGTCGGCGAGCTGTATCAGGGCAAGGTGGCTACCGGGAGTCAACCTGTGAAACTTCTGCTCAATGCTCAGGCGTTTTTGCCACGGAATGTCAGCGTTCAAGGGAGCAGCAACCATGTCTGTATAGAAAGACAGTTCCTTACTACCCTGAACCTTGGCTTTGGCCCAGCCATACCTTTCCACATCCAATTCGGCCAGCCTTTTGGCAGCGTCAGCATTGGATACCATGGAAAGGACTGCCCGAGTCTCAGGCTTTTTCGCACCTCTTCTAACTCCATTGGAAAGGCTTGTCACTATTTTTTCGGCCAAATCGAGGGCCTCTTGATCTTCATACAAGGCTTTGTCACACAGTGACTGAATCGCCTCATTGAGCCCTAGGAAACCAACACAGCGTGAGAAGTTTCCAAGTCGGAAGTAGCGGTCTCCGTCAGTTTCTTGAGCGAGGAAAGGGAGCAGACCCTCCTTTGCTCGGCGCTTAACCGTTCGGTATTTTATTTCAAAGGCGCGCAGCGCCATCTCCAATTGTTCGTCCAAGAGCCTGAAAAATTTCGTGTGATCTTCGCCTGATGCGTACGAAACTCGCGGCAGGTTTATTATGACGCTGTCGAGGCTGCCTGTCCGCAGAGTGTCGAGCTCCCAGTCTCCTTTCCAGCCGGCAGCGAACCTGCATCCGGTTGCAGTGTACAAAGCTTGCTTCTGTTCCTGAAAGCAGAGGTTAGCGAAGTAAGGGAGCCCGGTTTGAGCAGCGAGTTTGTGGGACAGGAAAAGGAGGTCCTCGCACTCTTTGCTTCTAAGCGTTTCGGGTCTTAGCCCAATGATCAAGCTGGGGTTGAAGAGAGGTTTATGCCTGTCATCTTCGAACATCACTTCAAAGAGAAGCGAAGAGATTAAACGGATTTCCTCTGAGAAATCCGCGTAACAACCGATCTGTTTCCCATCAGGTCCAATAGCGTTCTCTTTCTCAAGAAACTCAGGGACAACGAGTTCTATCCCCAGCGACGCTTCAATTGAGAGCCCCTTCTCGGAGAGGAACTGATTGAGGTTTGAGATAAAAAAGCGTAGGCCTTCTCGTATTCTCTCTGTTTTGAGACCTTTGGCAAAGGGCGCTAGGAAAACATTGAAGAACGCCAGCATCTGCTCTCCAGATGTTTCCATGGCTGCGAGCTTGAAGAGGTTGGATGCGGCCAACAGGGCGGACTCGTAACTTTTGGGCGGTGGATAAGCGGGTCCTGCGAGGGCGGTTCTTCCGGCGTTCAATCCTTCCCTGAAGAAGAAGCGAAGGTCATGCATGAACTCGTTGGGTTTCAGTATCCAGCAGCCCAAATTGTTGATGTAGAGTGATCCGGAGAGATGAGCATCAGCGATGTCTCGGGGAAGCACGTTTAGAAGAGTGTACTCTTCCATCACCGCGTCTCCAGCTGCCTTGTGAACAGCTTCAACGCCGAGCGATTGAGCACCCATTGAACGAATGAGTTGAGTTACGTCGTGAACTGGGAGTCCTAAACGGGTAAGCTTGTGTCGATATTCTTCCAGCCCCTTTTCGACTAGAATTGCATTCACAATTTCTCGTATGAGTGGAGCCGTGAGGTATTTTGTCCTGAATTCTGAGAGACGTTTCTCTGTTTCTCTCGAGATTTTTTGCGCCAAGTCTAGGGGTACGTTTGCTTCCTTCACAAGCGACTCTGCAATTTTGTTTCTGTCAAACTCTTCCATCGCCAACCGTGAGGTGCGAACGAGCATTTTTTTCCTCTTGAAGAAGCGCTCTCTAATCTCCTCGGCGACACCAACCATCATCTGTCCGAGTTCAGTGAGACCGTACTTCTTGGTTTTCACATCTGGCTCGATGAGGTTTGCTTTCAAGAGGAACTTCAGATGATAAGCGAATCTGCCGGCGTCTCGACTGGGATTGAGGCGAAGAATGTTCATGATTTCAGTGTAGGACAAAGGTCCCCGCTCAAAAAGCAGATTCAGAACTTTCAGTCGAACGTTAGATGAAACGGCCTTAAGCACTTTCACCCCTGACCGCCGGCGAGACAAAGCGTTCACACCATGGACTACTACTGCTACTTTAGTTTAAAAAATTAGGGTAGCTGGTTTCATTCAGATTAGAAAGATGTTTACGCCTTCTTTTGTGTGCATGTAATGGAGATGTCCCGCGCAAAACACCTCTTTTTTTGGAAAAATTGCGAAAGGCATCGAAACACTGAGGGGTGGACTTGAACCTAGCTCACTGTGCGCGCGCATCTTATAGTGTAGAGGTAGTCTCTGTATTCGTATGCCCGAAATAAGGCGGACGGGTGCAACTATTTTTCTTTGCTGATTTTCCATGTGGTTCTCTTGTGGTCATCAGCAAACCAAACAATCTCATGTGACCAATTTATTCGTGAAGAAATAGCATCTGCGAAATCAAAGACTTCTTTCCTTGAATTCCATTTGTATCTTAAATCGATGTAAGTAATTGTCATTTCACATCGTCTTGTTTGGAGTTCCCAAGAGTGAGGCAAGATAACCTTTGTCTCAATTAGTGAGGGCATTCTTTCCAAATAAAATTCCAAGTGATATACTCCTTGCCCATTTTCGTAGACACTTAG
>Ga0209636_10000021_pt1 | contig 125568 bp, 136 predicted proteins | sample DeeMarSWOR152_54_FD_187464 | JGI IMG/M metagenome (GOLD analysis project Ga0209636, IMG submission 187464) | Marine sediment microbial communities from White Oak River estuary, North Carolina - WOR-1-52-54 (SPAdes) (version 2) | ecosystem: Environmental > Aquatic > Marine > Intertidal zone >...
TGTAGGACAAAGTCAGCACGACGTCCTGAGCCCCCAAAATGTTCACCTACGTTAGGCACGGTTCTCTGTCCTAAGATTTGCCCATTTTCATCTAATTCGATAACAGCAAAGTATGGTGCTCTCCCAAAATGTTCAGACAACCTTGCGTTTAAGCCGCTTTCATTCAATACTGGAATCACAATTCTCACACCCATTTGACCACCCTCCTTCTTTTTGGATTCTTGGAGCATTTTCTCAAGCTTTTTCCGTCTTATTTTTTCGAGTTCTTCATTCGTAATGTGAGTCATCTCCGGCGGCGCCCCATGCCTCTGCCCATTCCGAAATGGTCGCGAACCGTTGAGGCACTTGCTTCTTTTAATTCTCCTTTCTTGTATTTTTCAACGGCTTCCTTTACGGTTCCGAAAGCGCCTACAACGATTTTTATTCCCGCAGTTGACAGCGCTTGGAAAGCGTTTGGCCCAACGTTTCCGGTGACCACCACTTTAACTCCCTTGCTCGCTACTATTTGGGCGGCTTGGATTCCAGCTCCGCCCATTGCACCCGCAGCCGTGTTGGGAATTGCCTCGAACTCCATGGTTTCGGTATCTACAATCACGAAGTAGGGGCACCTACCAAACCTTGGGTCTAACTGAGCGTCTAAGTTGCCGGCAGATGCAGATACAGATATTTTCATCCAATTACCTCCATTTATCGCCTTTCGGTCTTGTGTTTTTCTGGTTTGAGGAAGTTTTCGCTCCTTATAACAATTTTTGTGCATCAGAACTTTCTAACTCTATTTTGCACTACCTTTCCCCAGCGGAAACAAGTAGTGGTCTCGCTTCCGTTAAGGCCTGTGCAGATTTCTTTCTTGCGCTTTGCAAGAGCCTCCAGACAGTTCCTCTAGAGATGCCCATCCTCTCTCCTGCCTCTTCTTGAGATAATTCTTCTAAGTCGACCAGTCTGAGTACTTCTAGCTCGGCTGGTTCGATGTAGATTGGTTGTGGATTGCTCTGAGGGAAAGGACTGAATCTGTTTATAATTGGAACTTGTCCTAGGGTGACTGGTTTGGGAAATCTTCCTCTTCTGCCTCGTCTACGCCTAGTTCGCCACGCCATCTTTCATCACTTATCAATGGGGTCACCGCAACTTTTATATATTTCTGTGCATAATCCCATAAACAGTAAAATGTGCATAAACACAAAAAGAGGTGAAATATAGAATGCCTTGGGGAGATAGAACAGGACCTTGGGGCTTAGGACCCATGACTGGAAGAGCAGCCGGTTATTGTGCTGGTTATCCTGTTCCAGGATACATGAATCCGATACCTAGATATGGAAGAGGATGGGGTCGAGGCTTCGGTAGAGGACGCGGTAGAGGCTTTGGCAGGGGTTTCGGTAGAGGTTTTGGTAGAGGTTGGTGGGGGTACCCTCCGCACTATCCATACGCCTATCCACCGCCCGGACAAATTCCACCACAGCAATATCCTTACACTCCATATGCTTATCCGCCTCCAGCGTACCCACCAACAACACCACAATCTCCAGAACAAGAAGTCGAAGCATTAGAAAATTACAAAAAAGAGCTAGAAGCAGAAAGAACAGACCTTGAACAAGAAATGAACGAAATTGAAACAAGAATCAAAGAAGCAAAAGCAAAGCTTGAACAAGAAAAAAAGCAATAGCCAAGACCGTGAAACCTTGAGTTTACTAATGAAACATTTTCAATGCGGCAACTGCGGGCAAATAATAGAGGTTCCTCAAGGGGTTCCGAAACCGCCTAATTGCCCCAGATGCGGGGCACCAGCAATGATGATTCATAGGCTAGACAAAGGTCCGCCAGGAGGAAGAAGAGGAAGAGGCGGAGGACCTCCATGGCAACGCCCTCCATCATAACCCCCTTTTTTGAACATTCATTATAGATTACACAATGTAGCTAGGAGTTGATGTATACGAGTTTGGAAAAGGTTAAAATCGCCATTCCAACAAAAGGGCAAGGCGGCTTAGAAGATGTTGTGTCTGATGTTTTTGGCAGAGCTAACGCGTTCACCATCGTAGATGTTGAAGAAGGCGAGATTAAAAATGTGAAAATACTGGAGAATCCTGCGTTATCCTACAAGCATGGCGCCGGACCCATTGTCGTCAAGATGCTGGTGGATTCAGGTGTGAACATGGTGCTATCCACTGAACTTGGACCAGGCGCATCAGCACTGCTGGAGCAACACAACGTAACTCATATAGTAGTTAAACCCGGCACTAGCGTCAAGGAATCCATCGGAAAAGCCCTAAGTAAAGTTGAAAAGTGAGACACGGCGTAGAAAGATGTGTTAGAATGCCGTATTCAATGCAAAATGGATTTCTTATCCACAGAAATTGTGTTAACTTCAGAAATGGACTCTGCACATTAATCGGCGCTGCCGTAGACCCTGACGGATATGCGTGCCCAAACTTCACACCGAAAAGCTTGGCAGAAATGCCCCAGGCAGCAAAAGCTTATACGGGAACCATGCAACCTTATGAGCCCCGTCTACCGCAAACTGGATACGGCTTACCAATTCCTTATGCTTATCCACCTTGGGTTGGACATGGACGCGGCTACTCCACCATGCAAGGTGCGGGTTTCCTCTTTATGTCGAGCGGCCGCGGAGGCAGAGGTGGCGGAGGCGGTAGAGGTAGGGGACGGATGGGTGGGTTCGCGGCAGGACCTGGGGGCTCCTGTGTCTGCCCACGCTGCGGGTATAGCACATCTCATGTGATAGGCACACCCTGCTACCAGCAAACCTGCCCCAAATGCGGAAGCAGGATGACAAGGGGAAGCTGAATACAGAAGGGCTACTGGGAAATTCTAGTCTACGTTTCTCTCAGAAAGATATCATACTTGACAAAGGCTGACTAAAAAATGAGGAAAAAATGTTTATGGACAGCTGTGTTGGTCTTCATTCCCTTAACAATTTTCTTTGCTCCCCCTGTTTCTCAATTTCGAGCATCCCAAAGAAGGCGAATCAGAGAATCTCTTTGTTTTAAGCGGGCTGGAAATGGCTGAGAAAGTGGCGCTTACAATCGTCTACGACAATAGTCCGTATGATGAAAGGTTGAGGACAGCATGGGGATTTGGATGCTATGTTAACGTGAACGGGGTGAAGATTCTATTTGACACAGGTGGAGACCCTCACATCCTGCTTGACAACATGGCTAAGTTGAATATTGATGTAAAAGAAATTGAGATTATTATTCTCTCTCACATTCATGGAGATCATGTTGGTGGATTGTTTGGGTTTCTCGAATTGAACAGTCAGGTGAAAGTCTACTTGTCAGCCAGTTTTCCCGACGATTTTAAGAGAAGAGTAAAGGATTTTGAGTGTGAAGTCATCGAAGTTAAAGATGCTCTAAAGATTTGTAACGGTGTAGCAACCACTGGGGAGCTCGGCACAACGATCAAAGAACAGTCGCTAATAGTAGCCACTGCGAAAGGGCTAGTCATAGTCACCGGGTGTGCCCATCCGGGAGTCTTGAACATCGTGAAGAAAGCCATGGAGCTGACTGGCATGGAAGTGCATCTTGTTCTGGGAGGATTTCACCTAGGTGGAGCGTCTGAAAACAAGATTCTATCTACTATAGAACAGTTCAGAGGATTGTGTGTGGAAAAAGTGGCTCCATATCACTGCAGTGGAGACCGGGCGAGGGCGCTCTTCAAGGCAGAGTTTGGAAAAGACTATGTGGAGGCAGGAGTGGGAAGTGATGTTTAGAAACATGTATATAAACGCGACGTAAATGTAAAAGGATTTAGAAGTGACATATTATGAAAGAGGATCAAGAGCTGGAAAAGATAAAACAAAGGAAACTTGGGCAACTAGTGAAGAAAGCCGCTGAACCCGAGAAGAAAAGGAAGCCAGCTTTGAATAAACCCGTTGAGGTAAGCGATGCGACGTTCAAAGACGTGATTCAGAATCACCCTCTGGTGGTGGTTGACTGTTGGGCACCGTGGTGCGGTCCCTGCCACATGGTTGCCCCCGTCATAGAGGAAATGGCGCGAGACTACGCTGGAAAAATTCTGTTTGGAAAACTGAACATGGATGAGAACCGAGAAGTCGCCACAAAATACCAGATAATGAGCATCCCAACGCTGTTAGTGTTCAAAAACGGGAAACTCATAGATAGGATAATCGGCGCCATGCCTAGACAAATGTTGGAACCAAAGATAACGAAGCATCTCTAGATCAGCACTCTTCAAAATTCAAAATCTTAGAATTAACTGTTGTAGGTTAAGAAAAAAATGAGCGATATAATGGATCAAATAAACCGTTGTACCGAATGTGAAGTCTGCATTGAGGTTTGCCCTACTTACACGATCACAGGTCAGTTTCTGTTTTCGCCAATGCACCGACTGAAAACAGCCAAAAAACTACTTGAGGGAGAAGAAGTTGACGAACAGATGATCGAGAGTATATATAACTGTGCCGAGTGTATGCGATGCGAAACCATGTGTCCGCAAGAAATAGAAATCACCAAAATAGTGGGCAGATCCAGGAACAAACTTTTTGAAAGAGGTTTGGGTCCCTTAGACAAGCATAACAAGGTGATTGAAGGCATTCTGACCGAAGGAAACGCGGTAAACGGCAATCCTCAAAAAAGACTGGATTGGCTGCCCGAGAAGTTCCATCAAAAGAAGTCTGATACTCTTCTGTATTTGGGTTGTTTGTCCTCCTATTTCCTAAAAGACGTAGCAGCCTCTTCGTATCTGGTATTAAAAAAGTTGGATCTTGATTTTATGATTCTAGAAGATGAGGGATGCTGTGGAATCTACCTCTACGAATCCGGTCGAACAGACCTTGCCAAAAAGATTTTCCAAAAAAACGTGGAAAGATTCAAGTCTTTAGGCATCCGTAGAATAATCACTCCTTGCAACGGTTGTATGCAGTGTTTCAAACATTTTTATCCCGAGTTGCTTGGAGAAACAGACTTTTCAGTGCATCACTTAGTAGAAATGATCTACGATTCGCTGAAAGTAAATCCCGAAGTTTTGAAGAGAATTCAAAGAATTGTGACATACCAAGACCCATGCCGCCTAGCCAGATTGGAGGGCACCACCGAGGAACCTAGACAAATCCTAAAATGGTGTGGAGCAAAGTTAAAGGAAATGGAGCAGAACAGGCAAGAGACACCCTGCTGTGGTGCAGGAGGGGGAATTCGCTCCGTCTACCGGGATCTCTCCATGGAAATGGCCTCCGATCTATTAAGTATGGCAAAGACAGAAACCGTTGTCAGCACTTGTCCTTTCTGCACCTTTAATTTAAGCTACACATCCAGAAAGAAGGAGTTAGGAAAGTCGGTGATCTACTTCACCAACCTAGTGCTGGAATCTTTGAGGTAGAGCATAAGTGTTTGATCATTGAGCTACACGGTGAAAATAATTAATGACTATCAATCGCATAGTACGAAGGATGTTGAAGCTAGTTATGAGCCGGATGCCCTGCTTTGATACTCTTCTATAGCTTTCATCACTAACTGACTGTACATACATGCTGGGGCTCCACGAAACAGACAAGCCACGAAGCAAGCTTCCATAACCTGATCTCTCGTAGCTCCAGCGTCAAGCGCGGCGTTCGTATGGTATGCTATGCACCAGTTACATTGCGTAGCAATTGCTAAGGCAACGGAGATCAGTTCCTTCATTTTTGTATCAAGCGCACCTTTTTGCTCAACTCTTCTCATCCAGACTGCAAAAGGCCCATAGATCTTAGCGTAATCTTTCCCCATCCTTTCGATCCAAGCTATTACTTCTTGTGAAGTTTCCTGCATACTCAATATTTACCACCTCCTGTGTGTACTTACATAAGAAACCATATTGTTCTGCTTCTCTGATAACCTTAACGACTTCACGCTCCTCTAATAGGTTTAAAGACGGGCTGAGTTGGCATAACAGAAAGTCGACATAACCTATTTTTCTTCCACGCTTATGGCGTCAGCCGAACAGCTTATTTTGCATTCTAAACATGCTGAACAACTGCTTGGATTTATGATGATGAGTCGGTCCTCAAACCATTCTAAAACACCGAAAGTGCAAACTTCAACGCATTTCTTGCAACCAATGCATCGAGCATAGTCAATTTTGACTTCTACAACCATTCTTTGACGCCTCTAACGCAGCCGAGTATGCACTCTTAAATTATAAATATCTACTTAACTAATGCACCTCTAAGAAAAGGCGATTGACGGATGGAGATAAAGGCATTTATTGACCTCAGTTTTGTGGATTGGGATGGAAAAATATCCTCTGTCTTCTTTCTTCCAAGATGCAATTTTCGTTGCCCCTTCTGTCACAACTCCACCCTTGTTCTTCATCCTGAAAGGGGAGAGACAATCCCATTTGAACGCGTGGAGGATTATCTGAAGAAGCAGAGAAATTGGATTGACGGAGTGTGCATCACGGGTGGGGAGCCGACCCTTCACAGCGACTTGCCACACCTATGTTCAAAATTGAAGGAAATAGGCTTTCTAGTTAAGGTAGACACGAATGGAACCAATCCCATGATGATAAGAGAGCTCATCAACAAGGGACTGGTTGACTACATAGCCATGGACGTCAAGGCTCCGCTGACCGTGGAGAAATACTCCAAGGCAACCGGCATCAACACAGAGAGGCTTCTTAGGAAAGTGAAGGAAACCGTGAGAGCCCTACTGACATCGAAGATAGACTATGAGTTCAGAACCACCATAGTTCCTACACTCCACAAAGAGGAGGACATAGAAGAAATATGCCGCGGCATAAGGGGCTGTAAGAAATACGTTTTACAGAAGTTTGACGTCAGCCTTGGAAAGGAAACTCTAGACCCAGAGTTCAGTAAGTTGAAACCTTTCACGGACGAGGAAATGAAAACGTTACTAACCATAGCCCAAGAAATCCTTCCAAATGTAAAAATAAGATAAATCTTCGCTTCTTCCTTTGGAAATTCGTATCCGCATCAGGGACAGCGATAGGAGTTTTCTTAGATTTTATAGTCCTCATCTTAAAATAGGAGAGTGGTCATATAGCCTCAACATTAATTGCGACCCAAACACAGAAAACTTTGAAGGGATTTTTTGCACCGCAAACCGGTGTTTTGAAAAAATACTGATTTCAACATTCTGCTACAATTAGGATCTAAATAGACGAAAGAGGTCTAGTTTATTCGGTGTTTAATAAGTTAGTAGCCTGCTTTTTTTCATGAATAAGCTAATCGCCCGGTCTTCTTCACTGAAAATGCGCGTACGCTTTTGTTTTTGAAATCAAAGTCAGTTCGTTCTAGTTTCTAAACCTCTCCACATTGCATCCTGTCTCCTTAACAGTTGCGGTTGTCATTTTAGATTAAGCTATATGTGACAACGTACAAAAAAGAGGTGGTTAGTATAAATTCACGCTTGAGCGTTGGTAGCCCGGGAGAGACCCAAAATCTAGCCCTACATAAAGATGGACTTGAACCCGTTTGGGTTCTAATCCCGCCCGGCTCACCAAGGATTTCACCCGGCGCATTTTTAGTAGTTATGCGTGCGCGTCTTGCCAAGCATATTTTAGACATGTTTTTACCGGTAAATATGTGCCAAAATCCCATTCCCGGCGCCAAACTTCTCTCGTTTTTGGCACAAACAGTTATGTGGAAAAACGGCTGTTTTTATGCGTCTATTGTTTCTCTGATGTTTTTCTCAAAAGCTTCTATGCCTGTTTGTTTGGCGACAAAATTTGAGAAGCCCAATATTTTTATCCACATAAACACTACGGCAAGAGACATCAACATCATAAAAGCAATTTGCATGGAACTTGTCCAAACTCCAAAAATTTGGTACCACGGTGTCCACCACCATACGATGTTGTCGGGTGGTAAGCCTTTTGCCCAGAGGCTGAAAAATATGATGTCTGCCAATCCGCCTATTTGAAGCAGGTTCACGGTGGCTATTAGTCCTACAGAGATTTTCAAGTCGTTTCTTGTTCTGTTCGATGCCAACCAGTATACGAACCCAATAACCATGGAAAAGTATGCGTAGGAAGCAAAGTAGGTAATCCAGTATTCATTTGCCCATTCGTAGGAAAATTGGAGTCCATAATGGTAGAGATCTCGGTGAACGATGAAGTCTATGCGAGATAGTAGACAAAAGTAAACAAGTATTGATAGTGCCACTCCAAGACCCTTGTGAACTGGTTTCATGGTGCTCTACCTTATCGGTCTCCAAGGGTATTTTTGTATCGTAGGATTTAAGATAGTATTACCGCTTTTAGCATGTATAATATTCAGTATCCGAATCAGAACATTAACTTCCAGCACCATTGAACTTTCATAAGCTATAAAACTTTGAGCTGATTTATTGAGAAGCATGCTGAAGTCAAAGTTCGTTGGATGCTTAGTTGGCAGTGCTGTAGGCGACGCGTTAGGTAGTTCCTTTGAAGGTTTACGGATTTCAGAAGTAAAAATTGAACGTTTCTCGGGACGCTGGACAGACGACACCCACATGATGATTGGCGTGGCAGAATCCTTGATTGCAAACAAAGGCTTTGACGGAAGTCACATGGCGCAGACGTTCATCAAACATTATGAACTGGAACCCTGGCGTGGCTACGCTAGCGGTCCACCTCGAGTCTTCAGATGGATAAAGTCGGGTGTGGCTTGGAATGAAGCTGCGAAACGGTTGTTCGGTGGAGCTGGCTCCTATGGCAACGGAGCCGCCATGAGGGTTGCTCCAGTCGGAGTTTTCTGTAACGATGACCTAGAGCAGTTGCGGTCTGTGGCTTATGGTCAGAGTCGAATTACTCATGTTCATGAGTTGGGAATGGAAGGTGCAGCCCTACAAGCTTATGCAGTGGCTTTGGCTGTAAATGCTGACCCATCTTCTAACTTAGATTCCCATGCCTTTCTAAAGAAGCTGAACGATTTCACACACAACGAAGTGTACGAACGAAAACTGGAAAGCGTGTGGAAGTTGCTGGGCGAAACAAACAAGGTGAAGGTTGTAATGGAGCTTGGAAACGGTGTTGAAGCCTATAATTCTGTTCCTACAGCTATCTATTGTTTCTTGCGTAACTGGGGTAGTTTTGAGGATTCTGTTCTCTACGCCGTTAATTTGGGTGGGGATACAGATACAATAGGCGCCATGGCTGGTGCTATCAGTGGCGCGTTTCATGGGGTTGAAGCAATTCCTGAACGGTGGAAAAGCAGGCTGGAGAAGGGAGATTATATAGAAGAGTTGGCGGAAAAATTGTGGTTCATCAAAATTCGTGGATGACTGTGTGAATTGTATTCGCAGCCTCTGGTGGTGTCTCCGTAAATTCCCGTTTTTACGGACTCCACTGGAAACATTCGGGTCTAGAAATATACCCAAATAATATGCGCGTTAACAGAGCTTTTTTTTTTTATGTCATGCCTTCAAGGAGAGCTTTCACGTTTTTTCCCAGAACAGAGTGGTTGTATCCGCCTTCTAATACTCCGTAGCGTCTTCCTTGGCATACTTGCTCCGCAAATTCTTTTATCATCCCGCCAATCGTCTGGTAGTCTTCTGTTTTCAGTAAGCCGCCCCAATCTTCTTCGTGTCTGTCAAATCCAGCAGAAACAGCAACAACGTCACAGTCTTTTTCGGTGGTTAGGCATCTTGTGAGGTCGTTTAGGTATGTTTCTCTGTTTCTGCCTTCAACGTGAAAATAGCTGACTTGGGGGATTCCGCTGAAGATGTTTTCGGTTCCGTCTCCGTAGTGTAGATCGATGTCCAGTATCAAAGCTTTTGTAATCTTGTTTGTTTGTCTCATTTTTTCTATGGATATAGCTACGTTGTTGAAGAAGCAGAAGCCCCAACATGAATTTTGGCTTGCGTGATGCCCAGGCGGTCTTATTAATCCAAAGGCTGGTTCTCCTTGCATGGCTAGCTCTGATGCTGTTATGGCTCCGCCAGCCGCTAGTATGGCAATTTCGTAGAGTAATTCATGTCTTTTGACGTAGTTTATGTGGCTCTCTCCATGAACCAACATTAGGTCTTCTTCGCTGGCTGGTTCGGGTTCAACAAATTCGAAACGACCTTGTAATTCCTTGTAAATGTTTTCCATCCTTCCAGACGCTGAAGCGGGATCTGGTGAATATACCGTTCTGTATTTCTCGTGGTAAACCACTTTCAAACCGTTCATCAACCTAAAACGCCAACCAACGCTAATTTGATATAAATATTACAAGTATCCAATTAAAAAACAAATAGTTATTTTTACATTTCTAAATTCAAAAAATTTTGGATAGAAAAAGAAGGCAGATAGTTCTTCCTCTAAGATCTATTCTAATTCGGCGATTTCTCCATCTATCCATTGTATTAAGTTAAATAGGCTCTGAAGTTTCCTGTTTATCTAACGGTTTCTTAGTTTATAGTAAACAATCACAATTGCTACGCTTGCGAGTAATCCGTAAACAAAAGCTGAGAATAGTTGGTTGAAGTTGATGACTGGCGATACAGGGAACATCGGTAGCCACGCTTGAACTACGGCGTAGAAGGCAATGGAACAGGCAATGACAAAGAGTCCTAAGAAAACAATGAATTTTTCAATAGAACTCTTCAAAATAGAAAAAATTTCATTCAAAAAAATCACCTCCTAAAAAACTTAAAGTTCTTATAGAATTGCTTCTTAGTTTACACTAGAAAACTAAAAATCAATTCTCTTAAACTTAGTGTTGTTTTGTTCCTTTTTCTTATTAAATGTTGCGTATTGGCGTGTATACTTTCCCTTATTCTAATTAGTTCGTTCGGCTTTACTATTGTTTTTCCACATTTCTTGCACTTGTCAACTTCTAGGTTCGTACATGGGAATAAAGACTTTGACTTGGCACACCCACTAACTCGGCTACTGAAAAAGCGGAAAAGTTATCAAATCTAGAAAATACAGAACGTCAAGAATAATTAAGAGTAAAGTTCCCAATAGTAAGGTTTTCCAAAAGTATTTACGGTCTTTTTCTTCAATCGCTTTCTTTAAATACCATAACATTGGCAAAGTCAACGTCAAACACACTAGGAAAACACAACTGAGCACAAGAGGTGGAAGCAAGAAAGTTGTAAGGCGTAATCTTGCAAAGGTAAGACCAAACATCACCATTAAAAAATACCACGCTACAGTTTTCCAAAGATATTCACGCTTTCCGCCGTAAAGCGTTGAAAAAGTCCAGATAACTATTGTAACTACAAACATCATTCCTGAAACAGAGAAAAACTCTGGCTCCACGATTTCTTTATAGAAGGCAATGCTACTCGAAAATGTTATAGTCATCACAATCAAGAGCATCTTGAAAGCCTCATCGAAACGTTCACTGTGAGTTTTAACTTTTGACATAATCAAAGATTAACAATAGAAACTAACTAATCTTATTTTCGCATTTGTTCAAGAGAATAGAAAAAGCTGGAGGTGTATGTTACGCAGTAACATACATGAAAATCGCTATTTCACCAGCCGATGTTCCAGTAAGCCCTAAATTGGAAACCGATATTCCAATCTGCTCACCAACCACATCATACATTATATGAACCGTTTCAGTGGTCGTATCATACTCCATAGTAAAGGTGTCAACACTAAAATGTGTCTGTTCAATTCCAAAAAGAACGTCAATGTAAGCCTCCATGTAAAAGACAATGATGTATACTGATACATGGCTGTATCCTGCTGTAGGCATCCAGAAACTGCCTTGGTAACCGAGTTCTGTGATATTAACAAACCATTTTTGAGCAGTGTAATACGCATTCGTTACAGTTACGTTTCTTGTTGGGTCTCCTGTAGACCCCCAAGCTACTCCAAGCATTCCCAAGTCTGTAGAGTCAACTACGCCATCTCCGTCTAAGTCTACCCAAGGGTCATATTCACCTGTGCTTGTTGTGCCGTAGTTAGTTGTATTTACTATCCCACTTTGGTTTCCACTCGTTGTTACACCTATAAAGAGTGTAGCAGTTAAACAGAACGCTACAAAGGCCGTAATCACGTATTTTTTCTTTAACACATTATCACCTCCTTTACGATTTATCATGAGAGACAGTACGGAATCTCTTTCTTCTAAACTTAACGAAGATCGCTGTTGCAGCTATAGCTAGTATTACTATTGAAGCTAATCCAATCCAAGGAGCCGATAGTTCTAGTTTATTTACTGGGATAGAGATACCTCCAACTGGTTCGCTGTTCACGAATGAACCGTCAGTTAGGACAATTGAATCAATCCGAAGAACAGAGCTGTCTACCCTTTCGTTTAGCTTTACTCCACATTCCAAATCTGGTGGGGATTCAGTGAGGTTCAGAACGCAATTCCCATACCCTATAACATGAAACTCTAACCACATCAGCACACCAATTCCTTTTACACCAATAGTTTCTGGGTCTCTTAGAGAATCGCCACTAAATGTTACGTATCCCAGAGTGTTGTTGACGCTTCCTTCCAAGAAGCCTAAAGTGTAGTGACCATCAAAGAAGTTCCCTTCTCCAAGGTCTGTGCATTCCAGAATAGTACTATCGAAGTATACCCCTGCAGACCAGCTCCAAATGCCTATATCAGAACTGTCTACAACAATATCAACCTTAAAGCTATTGCAAACATCATATTCTTTAACACTAGAACCAGTTCCATCTGGAAATTTCACATAAACCTCGGGGGCTTGTTGTGCTTTTAGCGGTGTTATAAACAGTATTCCAAGCGCCACTGAAAACAACGCTGCCATGATAATTCTCCTATTCATTTCTCTCCCTTCTCTTTTCACAAGTTAAAATATGGACAATTTCAAACATTTAACGCTTGAGGAATATTATTCTATTGAATTAGACTAAGGATATAGTTAATCATTCTGTCAATAGACAGTTTGATATAAGTCTTCGTAGTTCTTAACTGATAGGAGGCTTTCCATGAAGTTAGTTGATGTTCTGGAAAAACTTTCAAACGCATGCGGCGTGGCAGGAAGAGAAGAAGAAGTTCGAAATTTAATGAAGGAGCTGCTGAAGCCCAACGTAGACGAGATTAGAGAAGACAAACTTGGAAACATCATCGGCGTCAAGAAGGGAAAGAAAGACGCGCCAACAGTTATGCTTGCAGCCCACATGGACGAAATTGGACTCATGATCAAAACCATAACAAAAGACGGTTTCCTTCAATTCGCAAAAATCGGAGGAATAGATGACCGCATTCTCGTCGCACAAAAAGTCCTCGTCCACACAGATAAAGGAGCTATCACAGGCGTAATCGGTTCCAAACCACCCCACATACTCAAGGAAGAAGAGAAAAAGAAGGTCATCGAAGCAGACAACCTCTTCATCGATGTTGGAGCCAAAGACAAACAAGATGCACAAAAAATGGGTGTTCGAGTAGGAGATGCCGTAAGCTTCGACATAAAATTCACTCGGATAGGAAAAGATACTGTTGTTGGAAAAGCCTTCGACGACCGAGTTGGATGCACCGCCCTAATCGAAATCATGAAAAAACTCCCAAAAGTAGACTGCACCATATACGCTGTGGGAACCATACAAGAAGAAGTAGGACTAAGAGGAGCCACCACAACGGCTTTTCAGCTATACCCCGACGTGGGTGTAGCATTAGACGTAACAGTAGCCGGCGACATCCCAGGAGTAAAAGAAGTTGAAGCACCATCAAAAATAAGGGCGGGACCAGCCCTAACAGTGGCGGATGCAGGCTTAATCACCCACCCCAAAGTGCTAAGACTGTTCATTGATTCAGCGGAGGAAAACAAAATTCCCTATCAACTGGAAACTGGGCTAAGCGGCACAACAGACGCTGCGAAAATCGCCCTCACCAAAGAAGGCGTCCCCAGCGGAGTTATATGCATCCCCACACGCTACATCCACAGTCCAGCATCTTTGCTAAGCCTCAAAGATGTGGAAAACGCCGTTAAACTCGCCGTCGCAGCAATAAAGAATGCTCCAAAACACTTCTAACCTAGCTTTTCCACCAAAAAAAGGGACATAGATGAAAAAAGGCTTTAAATTTCTAGAACACACCGCCGACGCTTATGTTGAGGCCTATGGAACCAACCTAGAAGAAGCCTTTGAAAACGCAGCTTTAGCAACTATTGACGTTATGACTGAACTTGAGAAAATTGAACCAAAAATTGAGGATGCCTTTGAGGTGGAAGCCTCTGACGAATATGCCCTCCTTTACAGCTGGCTAGAAGAACTCTTGATCAAGTTTGAAATAGCCAGTAAACTTTACTCTCGATTCAAAATCTCCAGCATAAAAAAAACGCTTGGAGGTTGGAAACTTAAGGCGAAAGCGTGGGGAGAACCATACGACCCAGAGAAGCACCCGTCAAAGGTTGGAATAAAATCCATAACCTACCATCAAATGGAAATTGTGAAAAAACCGAAGTCCGTAACCCTCAGGTTCATTCTGGACGTTTAGTTTTTCGTGCAAGCTGCTTTTATAAAAAAAGTTCGATGGCATTTACGTTTTTCACATGTAGATTCCGATGTTTTTATATCTGAAACAGAACAGAAGACCCTAAACTAATGGAGGCTATAGGCACATGTCAGAGAAGCTAGCTAACCCAGCGCCTTTAGGTTTAGCTTGTTTCGCGTTAACAACATTTCTGTTAAGCATAATCAACGCCGAACTCGCTCAAAAAGAACTTTTAGGCGCTGTCGTATCTTGCGCATTAGTCTATGGGGGAGTTGTGCAAATAATGGCTGGGATGTGGGAAATCAAGGCAGGATCAACATTTGGCGGAGTTGCCTTCAGTTCTTATGGAGGATTTTGGATAAGCTTCGGTTTAATCCTCCTGCTAGAATTTCTAGGAGTTTGGACGGTGCCTCCAACCGCCATCGGCGTATTTCTCTTAGCTTGGACATTGTTTACGTTTTATTTATGGGTGGGAACTTTTAGCCTTAACAAGGCATTGGTATCCACATTTACGCTGTTGTTGCTAACTTTCGTACTCCTAGATATAGGACATTTAGCTAGTATCTCTATCGCCAATGTTGTTGGAGGATACCTGGGAATACTGTGCGCTCTAAATGCATGGTACACCTCAGCAGCAATACTCTTGAACGAGTTGTTTGGAAGAGACGTATTGCCACTTGGACACATAAAACAAGAAAATTAGTCGCTTCAACATTCTGCTTTTGTTAGGCTCCAAATAGCCCCACTTAACGTATTGCACGCACATGATTAGGTTACGTAGAAGTCTACGACTTTTTTCATTCTTTTCGGAGGAAACCACCCTTTGCGCGCTCGCGTGCATAGTTCTTCTATTACTTTGGTCATTTGTTGGTCTGTGTGTGCAATTCGGGCAATGTCTGACAGGGTTATTATGCCGGCGAGTTGTCCATTTTTCTTTATCGGAAGTTTCTTTATGTTTCGTTTGAACATGAGTTTTGCAGCGTCTTCTAAATACATGTCTGGTCCTCCAGCTATCAGTGGTTTAGACATTATTTCTGAAACTTTAGTCACTTCCGGATCCCTAGATTCTGATATAACTCTTTTTAGGACGTCTCTCTCGGTTATTATTCCTACAGCGTCTTCTTTTTCAGATACAATTAAACAGCCAATCTCGTGTTCGTTCATCAGTTTAACAGCTTCTTTAACCGTTGCGTCAGCCCGTATGCTGACCACTTTTTGAACCATAACTTCTTTAACATCCAATGTAAATACGCCTCAAACTTAATGATTTAATTTTGATGTATAAGTTGCTGTGTGTGCATACAAGCGACGTTCAATTTTCTTTTAAACCGCTAATGTGCAAACGCAAAAAACGGGAGGGTGTAGCTTGGCGCATGTATGGGATAACTGGCTATAGAATCTAAAAAGATGGGGTTGGTTTAAACCCTTCCAGAAGCCTTTAAAGAACCACAACATGAAAAAACAGTTAAGCAGAAAGCACAAATTAATAGTTATGACTATTAAGATTAATACACTATACTATGGCGACAATCTGGATATTCTTAGAAAGTATATTCCAGATGAATCCATTGATTTGATATATCTAGACCCTCCATTCAATAGCAAAGCAAATTATAATATACTATTTAAAGAGCCATCTGGAAAGGAGTCGGTTGCTCAAATTCAAGCTTTTAGTGATTTTTGGCATTGGGATAAAAATGCTGAAGATACATACCTTACACTACAAAAATATCCAAAGTTCACTAACATGGTACAGTTCCTTCATGCTCATCTTGGCAGAAACGATATGATGGCATACCTTGTCATGATGGCAATGAGACTTAGGGAACTTCACAGAGTTTTGAAACCTACTGGATCGCTCTACATTCATTGTGACCCAACAGCAAGCCATTACTTAAAAATGGTACTAGATAATACCTTTGAACCATTTAACTTTCGTAATGAGATTGTGTGGGTGCGAACCACTGGTCATAGAGATTCCCATAAATACAATCAATCTCACGACATACTTTTCTATTACACTAAAAGTAAAGAATTCACTTGGAATCCTCAGTACATTCCTTACGATGAGGATTATATCAAAAAGAATTTTCGTTATGTTGAACCCAAAACAGGGAGACGGTTTATGGCTGATAACCTATTGGCTGCTGGTACTAGAAAAGGTGATTCGGGTAGACCTTGGCACGGAATAGACCCAACGAAAAAGGGTAATCATTGGCAATATACAGTTCAGAAGCTGGATGAACTTGATAAGCAAGGTAGAATATACTGGCCCCCAAAGGGGCACATGCCACGTCTAAAGAGGTATTTGGATGAGTTAGATGGTAAACCATTAACTGCTGAATGGACAGATATACCGTCTATTGGAGCACATGCTAAAGAGCGTCTTGGTTTTCCTACACAAAAACCTCTAACACTTTTAGAACGTATAATTAAATCAAGCTCTAACAAAGGCAATGTTGTTCTCGATCCTTTCTGTGGATGTGGAACAACCATTATGGCAGCACATAAACTAAAGCGGAAGTGGATTGGAATAGATATTACTCATCTAGCAATTTCACTCATCAAAACACGATTAAGAAAAATCAAGGTTTACGCAAATAAAGATTACAAAGTAATTGGAGAACCAGTTGATTTTTCAAGTGCTGAAAAGTTAGCTAGCACCAACGCATACCAGTTTCAATGGTGGGCATTATCCCTCATAGATGCAAAACCAACAAATCCAGATAAGAAGAAAGGAGCTGATAAAGGCGTAGATGGATGGTTAACTTTTCGTGAAGGTGGTCGTCTCAATTTAGGAAGGATTGTGGTTCAAGTTAAAGGCGGTGTTCATGTAGGTGCAAAAGACATAAGGGATTTGATTGGTACCGTCCAAAATACAAAATCTGCGATGGGTATATTTTTAACTCTATCTGAACCGACCAAAGCGATGAAGAAAGCTGCAATGGAAGCAGAATATTACGAATCGCCAACATGGGGACACAAATACCCCAAAATTCAGATTCTCACAATCAAAGAACTTTTAGAAGGCAAAAAACCCATAATACCACACTCTCAACTAGTCTAATCCCATCACAAATAACTTAACAGTATCTACCTGCACACAAGTTTATAAGCAACTTTAAGGTAATCATTTCCGAATTAGTTTTCTGAAGAAACTAGTTCTTTCAGCAAAGAGGAGGTGCAATTCGAATGTCTTACAGAGAACCAAGAGAAATGCACGATGCAGTTTGTGCCGAATGTGGACAAAAATGTCAAGTTCCTTTCAAACCTGATGGAAGCAGACCGGTATACTGCCGAGAGTGCTATGCAAAGAGAAGACCCCCGAGAAGAAGTAGATATTAAGCTCACAAGCTAACATCTATTCTCAGTACACAATCTTTTATATATCCATATTTTTTTTCTTTCCACACTTTATAGCATACATGCATGCAGAGGTATGAAGAGAGTATCACTTGAACAAACAATCAAAGAACCAGTTGAAGTAATTGAAGTTTCTTCCCCAAGTCATAAAAACCTTATAGCTGAGAAGATAGAACTCTAATTCTAAACTTGGTGAAATGCAATGAGCAGAAAGCTTGTTTACTCGGTAGTTTTGGTTGTTGTCCTCATGGGAGTTTTCGGTTTAGCTTTTAGGGTTCAGCGGGTTGAAGCTTCTGGAACCATTTATATTAAGGCTGATGGAGGCGTTGAAGGCACAACATACATTGTGAGCGGTGATAATGTCACGTACGTTTTTACTGCCGACATCAATGATTCTATTGTTGTAGAGAGGAGCAACATAATCGTTGACGGAAACGGACACACACTCAACGGGTCGGGGTCTCTCATGTACGGCTTCAATCTGACAAGCGTAAGCAATGTGACAATCAGAAACTTAAACGTCATGGGGTTTGGATATGGCATCTATCTTCAGTCGTCAATCCTGAGCATCATCTTGGAAAACAACATAACATTCAACGAGGGAAACATTTACCTTGGGAACTCTTCTGACAACACGATAACAGGCAACACGATAACAGACGGCGCTGAAGCTGTTCAGCTTTATGCTTCTTCCAATAACACAATCTCAGATAATAGCATGATGCATAATAGCAGAGGCGTTTGGCTTAGGTCTGGTTCTACTGAAAACGTAATTCATGGAAACAACATAACAGATAACGGCGAAGGCATATCGGTCGACAATTCCTCAAATAATACCATTGTCGGAAACAACATAACAAGAAGTAATGATGTTGGTATACGGTTGTTGAGCAATTCACGTTACAACACCGTGACCCGAAACAACATAGATAACAACCATGATGGCATCAAGGTGCAACAGTCCAATGACAACACGGTTGTTGGGAACAACATAACAAGAAACAGCGATTATGGAGTATTTTTGTTCGCTTATATACATGACAATATCTTCTACCACAACAACTTCTTAGGCAATACCCATCATGTGGGTACGTACCTCCCATCGGTGCACGTTTGGGATAATGGCTATCCCTCTGGCGGAAACTACTGGAGCAATTACACTGGTGTTGACTTAAATCATGATGGAATGGGAGATACAGAGTATATTATAAACGCAAACAACACAGACTACTATCCTCTAATGGGGCCCTTTCACAGTTTTAGCACCACTCTGGGACTACATGTAAAAGTTATCTCTAACTCTACCATAGAAAGCTTCCAGTATTTCGCGTCTAACAGCACAATAATAATGCATGTCTCCAACATGACAGCTAATCAAACTCGTGGGTTCTGCCGAATAAGTATACCATACGAAGTAATGTCTGAACCATTCAACGTGACTATTGATGGAGCTAATCCAACCTACTGGAATTACACACTCTATGACAACGGAACACATAGATGGATATATTTCGAATATGAACACACAACACGAAAGATAGTGATAATTCCAGAATTTCCAGCATTCCTTATTCTACCAATATTCATGATAGCAACACTACTTGCGGTCAAAGCACGCAAAAAGAAGTGAGGGGGTGGTTTAAACCCTTCCAGAAGCCTTTAAAGAACAAGTTAAACGCACGCAGAATTTAAAGAGCTTAACTAACCATTAGTTACATATTTCATAAAAAACGTTAATAATTGACTTGTGTTGTAGTGCTTATCCCAAACGTGAAGACAATGCACCCAAAAAAATTGAACGACTTCATGTATCTAATCGACCTGAAACCCAGAGGCTTCGAGAATTTTAGCGCCTCATACGTGATTAAGGGAAAAAAAACAGCGATTGTTGAAACCGGACCAAGACTAACCGTGGAAAATCTGCTTGCTGGTTTGAAAGAGATAGGGATAAAAAAAGATGAAGTTGACTATGTGGCCGTCACTCACATTCACATCGACCACGCTGGCGGAGCAGGAACCCTTTTACCTCACCTACCCAACGCACAACTGCTAGTCCATGAAAGAGGAGTCCGCCACCTAGTCAATCCTGAAAAACTGTGGATTTCAAGCTTGCAAGTTTTAGCTGACATCGCTGAAATGTATGGCAAATTTCAACCTGTCCCCGAAGAAAGAATTCTTATCGCAAAAGAAGGAATGGTCATTGATTTAGGAGAAGACATTGAATTGAATGTTTTTGAGATGCCAGGACACGCTTCCCATGAACTAAGCTTCTACGAAAAAAACAGTCAAGGAATTTTCCCAGGAGATGCAGCTGGAATATATCTGAACAAATTCGACGTGATTATACCAACTACCCCTCCTCCTTTCCATTTAGAAATGTCCTTGTCTTCGATTAGAAGACTGGTCAAGATGAAACCTAGGTGGCTTTATTACTCGCATTTCGGTCCAGCAGATGACGCAGTAAAAAAGCTGGAAACCTATGCGGCTCGCCTCACCCTCTGGGGAAAGATTATCCTTGAAGGAATTAAAAACGGAGAAAATTTTGAAACTATCTGTGAACGAATTTCGGAGAAAGATCCTATGACACCGAAAGTAGAAGATTACATCAAAAATCATCTCATACTCAATAGAGGAATAGTGAAGCCAAACGTCTACGGCTTCATGGAATACTTCCAGAAAATCAACGAAATTAGATAACTAGTTCAAGGTTGCGCCCAAAAAAGTTAAATCGTGCAGGTTTTCTTTTGTTATCTTTCTACATTAGAGGGATATTATATGGTGTTCAAAAAAACAGATGTCTGCGAACTCTTTGGAATTAAATATCCAATAGTCCAAGCCCCCATGGGACCCTTCATAACAACCAAGCTATGCGCAGCCGTTTCCAACGCGGGAGGACTAGGAGTCATAAGCCACACAGGAACCTTCCTATACCTCAAGAAACGTGACCCAGACTTTTACAAACAAGTCCACGACTTCGCCCCGAAGCTTGTAGAGAGCACCCTAGCAATGGAGGAAGATATGGGCGTCAACACAATAGAAGAACTGCATAAAGTAAGCAAACTCACGAATACTCCCTTTGGAGTAAATGTGAGAGTAGCCAGAGAACAACCAGACGCAGCTTATCTTGTAGACGCCATAATCGAGGAAAGAGAGAAGGACCCCAAGCTGGCAAAGAATCTGAAAGTAGTGATTACGTCAGCGGGAAGCCCCAACCTTTACACCCAAAGACTGAAAGATGCAGGCCTCACAGTTGTTCACGTAGTTCCATCAGTCTATCATGCTCAGAAATCTGAAAAAGCTGGCGTAGATGCCGTGGTTGCCTCAGGACACGAAGCTGGAGGACACGTTGCTTGGGACCCTGTTCATACCAGCGTTCTAACTCCAGCCGTAAGGAAAGCTGTGAAGGTTCCGGTTTTGTCGGCTGGCGGCTGGTGTGATGGAAAAGGTCTTGTCGCCGCTCTGGCTTTAGGTGCTGGAGCAATCTATATGGGCACCCGATTTATTGCCACCAAGGAAAGCGACTTTGCCTCAGGATACAAAGAAGCTGTTATGAGGGGAACAGAGAGGGACACAGTAGTGACTGCTGGAAGCTTCGGTCCCATCCGAGTTCTTAAAAACAAGTACGCAACGAATCTTCAGGAACTGCTTGACAGCGTAACAGGTTCCTTCCAAGAAAAGTTTGAAAATCCGAAGATAACAGATGCCAAGACCAATATTTCATGGGCGGACTCTTACAAGCGCGGCAAAACTGAAAACGCGCCGGTGTTGACCGGTGAAGTGCAGGCTCTCATAGACAACCTTCCAACGGTTAAAGAGTTAATTGAAGGAATAATGAAGGAAGCTGAAGAAATCATCACCAAGAAACTGTCTTTCTTCATAGCCTAAACATCCATTGACCTAGTTTCAATACTATTCTAAAACCTTCAAAGAAACAGAAGCTCCTTTCAGCAGAAAGTCAATCGAGCATGTAGCGTATGCTATTTAAGGATAGTTTTGACTAAATCGAGACATTATAGCTACTAACTTTGTGGAAACGCTCTTTCAATGGCAGGCGGAATCGCCACCACTGAAAAAATAGAGGAACAGCAATGCAGAACATTCGCTGCTTAATGGAACACTAGAAAATCTATGAAACTGGATTTTAAGTGACCGTTCCTTCGCTTCAATATCTTCTTCGTCGCTGGTAGTCTCTTCTTCCTCCGTATCTGTCTCCACCACGTCTATCTTGCCGATAAGATTGATACCGCCTTTCTTGTTCGTATCGTTTGTCAGAGAGATTGTTTTCTGTGTTGACTTTCGTGATGGGAGACTCTTCCAGGATTTCGAAACTGCCGTATTTTCCTATGTTTAGGCGCATGTTTCCTCTGAACAAGTTTACGTAGCCGTTAGTTATGCGTAGAGTGGTTTCCTCATTTATTTTGTCTATATTGTCTTCCCAGAGCGTTAGGTATACACAGCCCGTTTCGTCTCCAACCAAAGCGTCTGAAACCCTTCGTATAGAATAGTCTCTTCCCGTGACGTTACGAACTTCACCTTTAGAGACCACTTTAACGACAGTGTTCACTTCTCTTGAATTTGGAGTCAATTTCTCTACCTTTATCAACTCTTTACTTTCGGACGGTTCCTCATCAGACATATATTTTACACCCACTTCGAGCCGTCATGCTCATTGAATAACGCAGTTCTTAAGGGTTGCGGTATAGATATGTACATGTATAGCGTTCTCAAATCGAAAATAGGGGTATCACACAAAAACTGTTTATATGTTCCCGTTTCAAATCTTTCTTAAAGGTGATTTTATGAGTCAAGGAGGAAAACATCAAGGGCGCGGATCAACCGTTCCCCTTGAGAAAATCGACACATATCGTTGGCGTATACCCCAAAAATACAAGTCAGGTATGCGAGTTCCTGGCATGGTCTTCGCCGACGAGGAGCTTCTTGAAAAGATAAAAACGGATCGAACCCTTGAACAGTGCGCCAACGTAGCCCACCTACCAGGCATTTACAAATATTCTATCACTTTACCTGACGGTCATGAAGGGTACGGTTTTCCCATAGGCGGCGTCGCAGCCACCGACTATGAAAAAGGAGTCATCAGCCCCGGAGGTGTGGGCTACGATATCAACTGCGGTGTCCGCCTTTTAACTACAAACCTTTCGGAAACGGACATTCGACCTTACCTCGCCGACCTCGCCACCACAATCTTCAAAAGTGTTCCCTGTGGACTCGGCAGCCGCCGCAAAGACTTTCGCCTAACCCTCCATGAGCTTGACCGACTAGTCTCGGAGGGCGTACCTTGGATCGTGGATAAGGGGTTAGGCTGGCCCGAAGACATCAAGCACTGTGAGGAAGGGGGATGTATGGAAGTCGCCAACCCTGAAAAACTTTCACCCAGAGCTAAGGGACGTGGTCTACCTCAGTGTGGCACCCTTGGTTCAGGAAATCACTTCCTCGAAATTCAGAAGGTTGACAAAATTTACAACCCTCAAGTCGCCAAAGCCTTCGGCGTTAATAATGAGGGACAAGTTACCGTCTTGATTCACTGTGGCTCCCGTGGATTTGGTCATCAAGTTTGCTCAGACTATTTACGCGTCATGGAGCGAGCTGTCCATAAGTATAAAATTTCTCTACCAGACCGGGAACTTGCCTGTGCACCAGGCACCAGCAACGAAGCAGAAGACTACTACCAAGCCATGGCCTGCGCCGTCAACTATGCTTTCGCCAATCGCCAAGTTATTATGCATTGGGTTCGCCAAAGCTTCGAAAAAGTGTTCAATAAGTCAGCGGAGGAGTTTGGATTAGATTTAGTATACGACGTAGCTCACAACATCGCAAAGATTGAGGAACATAATATAGATGGAAAACGAACCAAAGTCTGGGTTCACAGGAAAGGTGCAACTCGTTCCTTGCCACCAGGAAACGTGAATGTACCAGCCGACTATCGATCTGTTGGGCAACCTGTGATTATTCCTGGAAGCATGGGCACCAGTTCATGGTTGTTAGTTGGCACGGCTAAAGCCATGGAGCTTTCGTTTGGTTCCACGGCTCACGGAGCAGGTCGCATGATGAGTCGAAAGGCTGCGAAAAGAAGGTTCTGGGGTGGAGATGTGAAAAAGGCTTTAGAAGAGCGTGGAATCGTTGTTCGAGCTGCGAGTTCTGTTATTCTAGCTGAAGAGGCTGATCCAGCCTACAAAGATGTGGACATGGTTACAGAAGTAAGCGACAAAGTTGGAATCGCAACTCGTGTAGCCCGGTTGGTTCCAATAGGAGTTGTTAAGGGATAGCGGAGGGACTTTAAAAGGGGGGAGCAATGATAGAGAAGTCTTCTTTTGACACCAGAAAAGCAATCATCTGTTTTCAGTATGTGGAAAGAATCAAGTCTGAATTGATAATCGCAGCCAAGCTTTTGGAGAAGCTTAATGAAATGGAAGGTGATGAGCTTGCTGGTGCCCAGAAAATGATGTTATCGTTTTTAGATTTTCTGGCAGGGGAGATTACCCTTGCTCACGGCGTCTTAGGTTTACAAAATTTTGAGGAGGCAAGAACTAAGATACTTGATACTACGGGAAAAATATGGTCGCAGGATTATCTGGGGGCGACGAATAACATTTCGAAGGCATTATCGTTTATAACCACCAGTGGCAGCAGGGCAATGCAGATTTTGAAAGAGAAAAATCTACTCTAATCAGAAACTTTTTTGACCTTGAACCATGCGCCGCACTGGGTGCATCGGTAAGCCCCTAGAACTTTATTGAGCCTAGGATGGTCACATTTCTCTCGTTTCATTTCTCACACATAATAAAGATGGTCAAACATACTTTTAAATTTTGTCCAAGATTATGTATCTAAACTTCAAAAATAGTCTCATTTTGACATACAAACAAGAAAAGAGTTGCCCGAATCAAAAGAAGCTATAACCAAAATAAGCAAGTTCGTCCAAAGACAACTAAAATAATTTTTTTTACTAAGGGTCTTTCTAGTGCTTTCTTGATAAATGGAACAAATATTCTTGTGCGTATCCTGCGTATTCTCCAAAATATTTCCTTCCAAACGAGCTGATGATTTTGTATTCACGTGGTGTAATCGAGTTTTTACTAGAAACTCTTTCGATAAATGAATTTTCGAAATAGCTTGAATAGAATTCTAGAACCACACGCTTCATCCAAATATCCATAGGAAAAGCCTCCAACTTGTCTAGGGAGAAGAGGAGAACGCAGTCAGCGACCTTTTGTCCCACTCCTGGCAGTGACAACAATTTCTGCCTAGCCGTCTCATAATCCATTTTTCTCAAGTTTTCCAAGTTGAATTCTCCGCGGTCCAGGATTTTTGAGGTTTCTAAAACTCGTTCAGCCCTAAACCCTAGCTTGCAACTTCGTATTTCTTCGAGACTGGCGTGAACTAGGTCCCTTGGCTTAGGAAACGTGTAGAAATCGTAACCGTTGAAAGTTATCTTCCTTCCGAATTGCTTAGAGATGTTAAGAATCATGTTTTTGATGGCTGGGATGTTCTTGTAGGTTGCGCAGATGTATGAGACTAGGCACTCCCACGGTTCTTGTCGGCTTATTCTCAGCCCATGGAAACTTTGAATAGCCTTTTGCATGTGCTTATCTTTGTTTATTTGGGAAAGTATAGCTGGTAAGTTGTCATCCAGCCTGAAGTAGTTCTCGATAAACTCTGCGTTCATCTTTTTGGGAGAAATTTGAAACATCAGCTTGTCAGCGATTTGTCTCATCTTAACAACATTGCCCTCAACAACACCATACCAACAATCGCCCAATTTTTCCCATCGAAACAACTGACCGCAACTCAGAGTGTGCTCCAAACTGAAAGGAACCGTTGACCTATCCAGATGAATCTTCATCATGTTTCCACAGTATTGAGAATTTTTTACATCTGCAAGAAAGGATTATACTTCTTTTCCTCGCCTATGGTAGTGACTGGACCATGACCAGGATACGCTTTAAAGTGATCTGGCAACGTTACCAGTTTAGTTTTGATCGACTGCATGATCTCTTCAAAAGAAGCGCCTGGAAAATCGGTTCTGCCTATGGAACCAGCGAAAAGAGTGTCTCCGGTGAAAACAAAATCTTCGCCTAGAAGGGATATGCCGCCCTTGCTGTGTCCCGGCGTGTGGAGAACCACGAGCTTAATGCGTCCAAATTGAATGCCATTTCCATCCTGGAGTGTCCTGTCGGCTGGCGGTGACGTTACATGGAGCCCAAAAACCCTTGAAAAAGTCTTAGCAACAGGAGTCAGCATTATCGCATCATCTTCATGAATCAAGATGGAAGCGCCAGTTGCCTTTTTTATTATTCCATTGCCAGCTATGTGATCTGAATGACCATGCGTATTAACGATGTACTTGACATGCAAACCATTTTGTTCAATAAACCCCAGAACCTCTTCAGCTTCTTTATCTCTTTCAAATCCAGGATCGATGACTATGGCTTCCTTTGTTTCCTCGCAGCCTACAACATAACAGTTCGTGAGAAACATCCCAAACGTGAACATCTTTAAGATCATGGACATGCCCCTTGCCAAACGAATGCAATAGTATCCTATCAAAAAAGTATATCGCTGTTATAAAACTACTGGAATAATATATAGGCTATACGCGCGTGGTTCTCCAAAATTGTCTTACCCGGAAACTTGGTTGGTGCAGATGTGTCCTTTTTCGACTAGGTAATCGTGAAGGGCTTCTTTCCATTCTCTCATTTGTATGCCGTATTTTGGCAGCTTTGTGCTTTTTAATGCTGAGAATCTTGGTCTTCTGGCTTTCATTTTTAGTTGGTGTCATAATGTAGTTGACGTTTATGTTCCATGCAGAGCCGTCTTTAACATAGTTTTTAACGTCCCTGCCTGTTTCTGGGGCTACTATTACGCCTACGTTTCTGATGCCAGCTTGTGAAATATGGTCTAAAACATAGCCTAAAATGGGCTTGTTCGCTATTGGAATTAGCTGTTTTGCGGTTGTGAACGTTAAGGGTCTAAGCCTAGTGCCTTTACCACCACTAAGCACAAGAGCCTTCATAATAAATCCTCTTTATGACCATTCTTATGGACGCTTTCTTTATATCACTTTAACGCAAAGAGCAGCTTCTCTTGTAGCTTGATAGGATGCGCGCGCTCGAGTGTTAACCATTGGAGCTTGTTCAATGTTAAGCCTTGAGTTTTTTGCTACATGTCTATATTAACGCACCAGAACCAACCATGCAAATAGTTATGGCTTTCTAAGATTCAAATGATCTCCGTGTCAATGTGAAACAAAAATGGCTTCGATGTCAGAAAGCTTTACGGAAAAATGATGAGGAACCATTATCCTTATTGCTAGGCTAGAACGCAGTTAGCACAAAGTAGAACAGCGAGAAGATGAGTTACATGAAAAGAATTGTTTCTATGGGTAGAGGAGGCAGCGGCAAAACAACTTTCGTCGCCCTAATGACCAAATATTTCATTGAAAATGGCGAGACTCCACTACTTCTTATAGATGTAGACCCAGATCAGAATCTGGGAGAAATGGTTGGAACAGACCTTAAAGAAGAAGGGAAGAAGACCATATCCGAATTGCTGATTGACACTTTTTTGGAGGGAGGAGGCACCACTGTTGGGGTACCTCCTTCAGAAAGGATAGAAAGTAAAATTTGGGAAAGGGGATTATACGAAGGAGTTTCTTTCGATCTGATCGCTGTTGGAACAAAATTTATAGAAGGCTGTTACTGTCTGCCAGACGCCGCGTTGAAAAAAGCCCTAGAAGGTTTAACAAAAACATATAGATACGTTCTCATCGATTCTCCGGCTGGATTAGAACACTTAAACAGAAGGGTAGCTTCTCAGGTAGACGACATATTTGATATAATAGATCCTTCCCAAAAATCCTTCCATCACGTAGAGAGGGCATACCGGGTCGCCAAAGAGGTTAAGATAGATTTTAAAAATTTCTACGTTGTCGCAGGCTACAGAGTTCCAGAAGAACTGAAAGCAGAAGTTGAAAAAAGAATAAAACTGAAATATCTGGGAAAAATCGCTTACGACAAGGAAGTTGAAAACTACGTTCTCTCTGGAAAACCTTTACTTAAACTACCTTCTTCGTCTCCCGCATACGATTCGGTGAAGGAACTCATGAAAAAAGCAGGCTACTAAACTAGACCTAAATCAGCAAAACAATCTCTCAGCGCACGTTAGTAAAGTCTTATTTAAAAAAACAAATTATTTCTTTAGGGATTCTAAAATGGCAGAAGTTGAGAAGAAAGGAATTGGAAAAGCAAAGGTTGGTTTAATAATATGTGCTGTTTTGGTCGTTATACTTGCTGTTTCTAATGTCTGGTTCTTTACGAGAGTTGGAAGTCTACAGAATCAAGTAGATACTCTTGAAGCGGACAAAAATACTCTACAAAGCCAAGTGATCAGTCTTCAGAGTGATTATGTAACGCTTAATGCAAGCTATGTAACACTCAATACAAACTACAATGAAGTCTCTTTGAGGTTTAAGGAATTAAGTATAAACTATTCCAATTTAATTGAAAATTTTGGTCTCTTACGAGAAGACTATACTACGTTAAATGTGACCTACGCTGAACTCGTGGACGTATTTAACCAGCTTGCAGAAGACAATGAAAATCTCACAAGTAACTATAATGCACTCAGCGAAAACTACTCAAGTTTACTTACGAGCTATGGTTTGCTGGCAATCAGTTATGATAACCTTAGCGGAAACTATTCAACTTTACTTAGCACCCATCAAATTCTTCAAGAACAATATTTCGCTTTGAATGCTTTATATCAGCAAGTTCAAACAGACTATGAAATGTTAGAGAACACTTACAGTATTATCTCGGAACAGTATGAAACGCTACTAGAGCTATGGAATGAACCATTAGAATACGTTATAACACCCACATGGGATGAAGTTATTGCATGGTTAGAAATAGACCAAACGAATGCAATATCCTACGACCCAGAAAAGTTTTTGTGCGGAGACTTTTCAATAATGCTGATTCAACATGCAAAAGCAACGCATTGGCGTATGCTATTTACCATATTGGAGTTTGACTACTACGATGAAAACCCCACAGGAATAGAGCGTCATCATGGTAACTATGCTCACGCCTTTGTTTCAATATTCACGACCGAAGGTATTGTATACATTGAACCCCAGACGGACTATACATGGTATTTATACGAAACTGGAGACCCAGAAACTCACGTAGAATTTTCAGACTGGGAGTTCATTGACTTCGGTGAAGACTGGTTTGGGCACATCTTCGTACAATATTACAACAGAATGGGAGCTAATGTTGAGCAAAATAACAGCTCGGTATCAGTAGAAGTTGGAATTCCTCACTAACTTTTACATCTTTTTTCCTTTAAAAGAAACGAGTGAAATAAATTCCAGATATTCTAGGTCCGATGTTTCTTCCAAATTTCTATTAGTTCTTTAATGACTTATGTGCACGCGCATTTGGATCCTAATAACAGCTGAATGTTGAAAACAATAATTTTTCTTAAAGAGAGACTGTAACAGATAAGCTTATATATCGAGTGTAAAAAATTACACAACTTCTCGAAATACTCAGCAGGTGAAAGATGTGAGTTGGATTAAGCTATCAGCACGTGATGTAGCTTTAGTTGCAGTTTTTGCGGCTCTATCCGTAGTTATCATCAAAGTTGTCCCAGGCTTCCCGATTGTCGGTCTATCCGATTCACGAATCAAATTTGACGCAGCGCTCGCTCCAATCTACGGTTTGATTCTGGGGCCTTATCTGGGTTTTCTGGCTGCTTTTATTGGGGGTATAGTTCTTGCTAATGGTTGGTTCTCTGTTCTCACGTCCTTTAGTCCAGCGATTTCGGCGTTAGTTGCGGGGTTGTTGACACAAAAAAACTATAGTTCTAGCAGTCGCAGTTTTCCAGGATGGGCAACAGCCGGTATCATCCTTGGCTTATTGATTTTAGGATGGTACGCAACTTGGGTAGGTCAACAAGCTTTACTTTATCCGTTACTTCATATCTCAGCATTGTTAGCAATTTTAGTTGTTAGAGGACGTATTGCAACCGCCTTCAAAAGCGATGAAGAGACACAAAAAGGATGGAATTTTAAACCAAACTACATTCTCTTGGGTATTATAATTATTGTTTTGGCTTATATTCTTCCTAAACCGTACTTGAGTTGGATAGATTTCCTTCCCTATCTTTCTCTTCCTCTGTACTTTCTGGGCGGCATCTTGATATTGCACGGGTTTTTCAGCGGTGAAGAAGGGAAGGTAAACTTTGTGACTGCCGTTTGTTTGGCAAGTTACGGCGGCATAATAGCTGATCATATGGTTGGAAACCTCTCATATATAAGCTTAATTGGTATAGTTTTTCCGTCTGAATGGTTACCAGGTGCTCCAGCACTCTTTATGTCGGTTCTCCCAGTTTCTGTTGTCGAGAGATTGGTTTTTACTGCGATTGCAACAGTTTTTGGAGTTGGTTTGGTTCTTGCTCTCCGCAGATCAGGATTGTTCCATCGAAAATTATAGTACAAAGTAGATTAGAATGAAAGTTAAAGCTCGTGAAGGCGACCTACTCGAGACCACTGAGAACATTCTTTTTGACGTTAAAGGATTGGTTCATCCTCCTGATAGAATTGTAGCTTTCCTCCGCTACGTTCCCGACCCAAACGGTGACCGAAAGAGAGATGAAATGAGGTATCGAAAGGTTTACGCCCTATCCAAACGTTACGCCCTGTTGAAACGAAAATTTCCACAATACTTAGTTTACGATCCGGTTTTCAACGAGCATCTCTGCGAAGTTCCTATCGAGGCTGTGAAGCGCCATTACCAACCTGCTAATCGTTTGCGAGACCTCCGCTATGAAGATAAGTTGGACGAAGTGGAGAGAACAGCGTTGCGTTTTGTGGAACTTCTAAAGGAGAATGCGGAAGTTCCGTGGAGCAAGCTAGGCATTTCAGGCTCCATCCTAGTGAAACTTCACACTCCAGCTTCTGACATAGATCCTATAGTTTATGGATCTGAAAACGGTTATAGAGTCTATTCAGCTCTGAAGCGGATGCTAGAAGATCGAAAAAACCCTGTTAAGCCCTACAGTCTGAAGGAGCTAAAGGAGTTGTTCGATTTCCGTTCGAAAGATACGGTCATGCGCTTCGAAGACTTTGTTCGAACAGATTCACGAAAGGTTTTGCAGGGCAAATTTATGGGAAAAGACTATTTCGTTCGTTTCGTGAAAGATTGGAACGAAATTAAGGAACAATATGGCACTATTCTTTACAAGCCAGTTGGCTACGCAAAAATTAGAGCCAAGATTGTGGACGATTCGGAAGCAATTTTCACTCCTTGTTGCTACAAAATTGAAAACGTGGAGATTCTTGAAGGACCTCGTGTTGAGTCGATTGAAGAAATTGTGTCTTTTAGAGGAAGATTTTGTGAACAAGCCAATAGTGGTGAGGTTGTGATTGCGCAGGGTAAAGTTGAAAGGCTGCAAATTGAAGGGAACCGTGAACACTTTAGATTGCTATTGGGAAACAATGTTTCGGATCACATGATTATTGCATAATTATGCAGAAATTTATCCGCGGCTCGCTGTCATGGAGCAAGAAAAGACGAACTTATGAGAAAAATGGAGAAGAGAATCGAAGAACTAGAGCACTTGGTTCAACAGCTTCGAGAGATGTTTGAGAAGGGATAGCGAATTCAGCTCTAGTATATTCTAACGTGTGCCCCACAATACTGGCACTTGGTTGTTCCAAGTGTGAGTTTTCCACTGCAGACAGGACATACCAAAGCTTGCACAGCATCTACAGAAATATGCCTAACTTCAATTCTCTGAACTTCCTCCGTCATTATTCGATAACATTCTCCAGTCCAACATACGAGGCCCTCGGATTCAAGTTGCCCTAGCAATTCATTAAGAGTATCGGAGTCTATGTTCAGAGCATTACAGATCCGATTGGCTTCCTCATATAGAATATTCTTGAAATCAACGGAGTTCAACAGTCTTCTCAAACGATCTTTTACTTCCTGATAATCTCCATATTTGAACTTCAGTCGGTTGATTTCCCCCCGAAGCTTGTTCGCTGAATCGGGATCATGCACTGAAGAAAAGAGTCCTACAGCTTTCTCGAAATAAGAAACTGCTTGTTTTCCATTCTTCTTTGAAAGGGCTACTTTCCCCAAGGCTTTGAAATATTCTGCTTCCGCAATTCGGCTTTGAAAGTCATCGCTGATTTCATCGAACAGTTGCTTGGCTTTTTGAAATTTCTCGACTGATTTGGACGGTAAACTAGCTCGACCTTCAGAAAGAATTTTTATTGCTTTCTTGCGTTTGTTTCCGGATAGGAAGCCCACGTTAGACACTTTGGATTGCGCTTTTGAGGGACATTTCCCAACCAGATGGATTGGGTACTGAGAACTTCCACTTGTTTATTCTTCCAGTTCTTTCGTCGCTTCCTTGAACCGCAAGCTTTTTTCCGATTAGTCCCTCAACACGGACGTCTTCAACGGTGGAGAGTGGACATATTAGACAGATTTCTGTTTTCTTAGAGATTAATCCAGTGGTTCTCTCGAAAATTAATCGACCACTAGTCAACGTAAGGGTTCCTTTTCCATAGTTTTCGCTTTTTGCCCTTTCTTCGAGTAACAACTTCTCCCCTGCCTTTAATATTGCCATATATATCACGCTTCTATGCTTGTGTAGTTCAAACAAATATATAGTTTTCGGCAAAATATATTGTTTTGGCGTATTATCTTATAGAAGTATCCTCAATTAATCTAAAAACAGGTGCAGATTTAGCATATTCATTAATATATACCTTCATTGTACTTCATCCTTTTCGCGTCTAAATATACACTACACTAACAATTCTGCGAACTTCTTCTATTGGCACATATATGTTTACTTAACATAAAGATTTTTCATGAGTCGAAACTATTGGTAAAACGAAATTAGATGCCAGAGCAAAAACAAAGACGTCACATTGCCAAGTCCAAAACAGAAGTTGTGGTTCTGCATCCAATTATTAGTGACTATGTCAAACGCACGCAAAAAGTGCTCAAAGAAAACGGCAACGATGCAAGTTTTTCCATAGCTATAAACAGTATGCTTTTAATGGCGATTATGGAGTCAAAGAGACCAGAGGGTTTGAGCAAAGAAACTCTTGAGGCAGTCAAAGATTTTGTTGAGGACGATAAAACGGTTCAGGAATTAGCCTCAATAGAAACGGAATTAAACTTCTTAATTAAGCCTAGACCAGAATCTTGTTACATATCTTAATAACTTCATGCACATGGTAGATTCTAAATATCTGGACTTTAGCCTGAACTAACGAGGTGTTGATTTGAGAATTAAAATGAGTTTGGATGTTCAGCATCCCAAGAGTTTTCAAAAGTTTGGACAGTATTCCAAGCAATATGGGCTGGTCCTTTAAATTCTTTTTTCCAAACATTTTAATGACGAAGTGGTTAGACAAATGTGGTTGAAACAAAATGAAAAGTAGGCAACTTGGATCAAAAAATCGTTTTCATCATGTCGGTATTGTGGTGAAGGACATTTCCAAAGCTATTGATAAGTATGCTGCTGCGCTTGGAGTTGACAAAGATACGGTTGTTGTAGAGGTAATGAGTTATATGACGGGAAATGGTGAAATGGAGGAATTCAAGTATGCCTTCTTGCCGTTGGCAGAACGAGAGAACAACTTTTTAGAGTTGGTGGAGCCGATTACGTCTGGTCCAACTGCTAGGTACTTAGAAAAGCATGGTGAAGGGTTGTTTCATCTTGCTTTCGAGTCGTCTAACATCTTAGAATCCATTGGGGACTTTGAAAAAGCTGGGATACCAGTAGCTGGTGCAACACCTACCAAAGAAATTCTCTCTGTTTTTCTTCATCCAAAGTTTGCTCACGGAGTTTTGATACAAATCGTAAAGAAGGGAGTTTTCGACAGCTCTGGAAGAATAAGCGGAGAAGTGATTGAGAAAGAAGGAGATTAATCTGTCTCTTTTCACATTTTATTCGAATATGAACTCGCAGTGTTCGTCTCCTTTTCCAGCACACTTTTCTTCAGTAATCGTTATAGATTTTTCAAAAATTTCTGAAAGAAAACCCGACAAAAAGCCTCTAAGAAAATTGCAGCAAGGCTGACCAGTCACTTGACCTTTCTCTTCTTTGCGTGCCATTGTTTCAAATGCATCAGCAACTACGACTTTCCCGGATCCAGTATTAAAGTCAACATCCTGGAAAGTCAGCTTCCCCCAGTTCTCTTTACTTTTCAGTTCAGAAAGACGCCGAAAAGCCTCCTCCTTTGTCCCAAACTCTTTTTTCAGTCTATTATATGACTGCGACCCACATTTCACCGCCGCCGTAAACAAAATTACAGAAGCCGCTGAAGGAGAAAAAATCAATTCCAAAGCAGAAACTAGATCTTTAAAAGTTACAAACTGAAAAGAAAAACTATTCTTTAGCAATTTTATCATTCTCCTTACAAATTAACTATCTCTTTTAGCCTAGCCTCCTTATATCACTTTTCGGTTATACAAGAACGTTAGATGCGCTCACATCAAATAGAAAAAAGGGATGGATTAAGCGTTAAGACTTCTAAATGTTAGCGTGCACACATCATGTTTTGTGTGCAGATTTACGCTACAGGTTATCAATATGAATCATGAAAAAAGAGGGAAGGTTAAGTTGATGGATCTTGAAATTGGATTTACAATTCATAACTCATATTAAATGTTAGAGCCAACGCTAATCTGCAATGTTAAACCAGAGACGTAAACACACGCGCAAAACCAAGGCTGAGAAAAGGATTGAAGAGATAAGGGTTGAAGTAGAGAAGGTTTTGGAGAGATTGGATCAAATCGAGGCTGAGGAAACCTGGATGAAAACATGGCAAACGCACATCAAAAGAAGGCTTTGATAGTGCGAAGGTCGAAACTGGAAATATACGTTGGCATTCTTGAGATTTTGGCGCGTGCGCGCAATTTTGCATCTCATAAATCAATGAACCTTAGCCAACTTACGCACAAAACCGACATAAGCCAAAAAGTCCTAAAACAACACTTAAACTTTCTAGTACGACAAAATCTTGTTGAAAAACAAAATTTAGGCAAAGACGAAACCTTCTACGCTATTACAGAAAGAGGTCTAAAGATGCTATACATCGTTAGCCCAATAATTAAAGAAGCGCGTAAAACCTCGCCGTTATTATATTAGACATTAGCGAAAACTTCCATAACTCAGAATTAGCGTGCATAGAAAAAGAGGGGCGCACACTCCTTATATTAATTGATGTAGAAAATCCGCATAAGACTAGTACTCGATTCCCTTTCTCGGCGACACACCCTTAGTAAAGGGATGCTTAATCTCCTTCATCTCCGTGACAAGATCAGCTAACTTAACAATCTCCGGAGGAACATAACGACCAGTCAACACTAATTCAACATGCTTAGGTTTACTTCTAATTAAATCAATCACTTCCTCAATACCTACCAATTTCAAGTGCAAAGCAATGTTGATTTCATCCAAAACAACAACATCATAATCACCACAATTAACAACCTTTCTAGCCAACTCGAAAGCTTCTTTAGCCAACTTTACATCATTTTCGGTTGGGGGGACATCTGTGACAAATTTGCCCCGACCAAAAGCCTTCAATTTAAAATTGGGAAGTCGCTCTACAACATAGAGTTCTCCGTAGTCGAAGCCTCCCTTTATAAACTGAATCACATAAACCTTGAGACCGCGCCCCACAGCCCTTAAAGCAAGCCCAAAAGCCGCAGAAGTTTTGCCCTTACCATCCCCGGTGTAAACCTGAACTAACCCCCTTTCTAACCTTTGTCTCACAACAACTTCTCCTTTAAACCATCACTAACCAGCTTTAAACCGTTTCAGCTTCTTAGCCAACAACATACCCGCAGCAGAGTAGGGATCGGTTTCTTTTGCCAAAATCTTTTGGATAAGTTTGTCCAATTCGCCCTTTTGTTTCAAGTCATCTACGATAGCTTCTGCTACCTTTTCCTTAATCGCTTCAACCAATTCCGTTTCAACTCTTTGTCTAAGTCGTGTGTCTATAGCGCCAGCTTCTAGATATTTTCTATGCTGATCTATCTTGTCAAGAAGTTCGGTGATTCCTTCACCCGTGATAGCGGTAGTCTTAACGACCAGTGGCTTCCATTTTTCTCTTTCTGGATTCATATTAAGCATGGTTTCTATGTCAATCATGGCTTTGTTTACGTTTTCACGGTCAGCCTTGTTTACCACAAAAATATCACCTATTTCCATAATGCCAGCCTTAATGGCTTGTATATCGTCACCCAATCCAGGGGCCAACACAACCACTACGGTGTGAGCCACTTTGACAATTTCAACTTCAGACTGACCTGCTCCAACCGTTTCAACCACAACCACATCTTTTCCAGAAGCATCCAAAACTTTCACAGCATCTTTCGTGGCTTTAGCCAAGGCACCTACACTACCTCGCGTTGCCATGCTTCGAATAAAAACTCCCTCGTCAGTGCTAAGTTCCTGCATGCGAACACGATCTCCCAAAAAAGCGCCCCCCGTGAAAGGGCTAGAAGGATCCACTGCGACCACACCAACAGTTTTTTCTCTTCTCCTAAGTTCTTCAACCAGTTTTTGTATCAGTGTGCTTTTCCCCGAACCGGGAGGTCCAGTTATGCCCACTATATACGCTTTACCCGTGTTTGGATAAAGTAAGGATACAATTTTCTGAGATTCTGGTAGGTTATTCTCGATGAGGGTTATGGTCTTGGCTATAAAACGACGGTCACCCTTAAGCACGCCGTCGATGAGTTGTTTGATACTGGTGACCATGCATCCCACTTCATTGGCAGTCAAAAGCTATTTTCTTCTATGCACGTTCTCTAGGACAAACTTGACAAGGGTTTCTGTACGCGTGCCTGGTCCAAACACTTTTGTTATACCTATTTTCTTTAGGTTTGGAACGTCCTCTTTAGGGATGATTCCACCAGCGAAAACTAAGACATCGTCCAATTCCTTCTGTTTCAGCAGTTCCATTATTCTGGGGAATAGAGCCAAGTGGGCGCCAGATAGAATGCTTAAAGCTATTACGTCGACATCTTCTTGGAGCGCTGTTTCCACAATTTGCTCTGGTGTCTGCCGTAGTCCAGTGTAAATAACTTCCATGCCTGCGTCTCTAAAGGCTCGAGCAACTATTTTTGCGCCTCGGTCATGACTGTCTAAACCAGGCTTCGCAACCACAACTCTAATCCTCCTCTCAGAAACCATTTTTGTCACCTCTCAGATTACTATTAGCTCTCGGTATTCTCCAAAGACGTTTCGAAGCACATTGGTTATTTCTCCTAGCGTGGCGTAGGATTTTACGGCTTCGATTATAGTTGGCATCAAGTTTTCATTACGGTCCGTTGCGTCATGGAGCTTGTCAAGAACTTCTTTCACCCTTGCATTGTTTCGCTCTCTCTTTACCTTTTGCAGTCTAGCCAGCTGCTCCGCCTCTATATCAGGGGCTATTCGCAGAATTTCTAGAGGCACCCAATCTTCATCAACCGTGTAGTCATTGACTCCCACCAAAATTCTTTCTTTATCGTCTATTTCTTGCTGATACTTGTAGGCACTGTCCGCAATTTCCTTTTGAAGAAAACCGTTTTCGATGGCTGGAACAACGCCACCCATATCGTCAATCTTATCAATATATTTCATTGCCTTTTCTTCCATCTCATCTGTCAAAGCTTCTGCACAGTAGGACCCAGCCAGCGGGTCCACTGTGTCAGTCACTCCGCTTTCGTGGGCAATTATTTGTTGAGTTCTTAGAGCCACAGTAACAGCTTCCTCGGACGGCAAGGCTAGGGTTTCGTCGAGGGAGTTGGTGTGCAGAGACTGAGTGCCGCCCAAGACTGCTGCTAAAGACTGAAGCGCGACTCTTACTACGTTGTTGACGGGTTGTTGCGCCGTTAAAGTGCATCCGGATGTTTGAACGTGCATCCTCATCCAGAGGGACCGTGGATCCTTAGCTTTGAATCTTTCCTTCATAATTTTAGCCCACAATCTTCGTGCTGCCCTAAACTTAGCTATTTCCTCGAAAAAATTGTTGTGAGCCGCAAAGAAGAAGGAGAGGCGAGGCGCGAAATCATCTACTTTGAGTCCACGTTCCAACGTAGATTCTACGTAAGTTATTCCGTCGGCCAATGTGAAGGCGAGTTCTTGCACAGCATTTGAACCAGCCTCGCGGATGTGGTAACCGCTGATGCTGACGGGATTCCATTTATGCAAATGTTTCGCGCAGTATTCTATGATATCCACGACCAATTTAACTGAAGGTCTAGGCGGAAAAATGCACAATTTCTGGGCGTAAAATTCCTTTAGCATGTCGTTTTGGGTTGTGCCACCTAGCTTTCCGCGGGGTAATCCTTGCTTGTCGCCTATGGCTATGTACATGGCCAGAAGCATAGCCGCTGGACCGTTTATTGTCATTGAAGTTGTTACTTTGTCTAAGGGTATTCCTTCAAAAAGAATTTCCATGTCTTTGAGGGAGGAAACTGCTACACCGCATATGCCTACTTCACCTCTAGACACGTGATCGTCAGAATCTCGGCCCATTATGGTTGGGTAATCGAAGGCGACGCTTAATCCGGTTTCTCCCTCTTTGAGGAGGTATCTGAATCGTTTGTTCGTCTGTTCTGCGGTGCCGAATCCTGAGAATTGTCTCATGGTCCATAGGCGTCCTCGGTACATGGTAGCGTGCAAGCCTCGTGTGAAGGGAAATTGTCCTGGAAATCCTAAATTTCTCAAATAATCGAGGTTTTTCATGTCCTCTGGCGTGTATAATCTTTTTATGTCTATAGCTGATGTAGTTTTGAACTCCTTTTTTCTTTCTGGGTTTCTGCGAAGCCATGACGGCACAGTTGTTTTTTCCCATTTCTCTCGTTCCTTTGTAATTTTGCTGAATTTTTGTTCATCAAGCACTTTTTTTGCCTCCAGTAGATTACTACCTACTCTCAAACAACTTAAAAGTTGTTTCTGCTTAATTTTGTCGTTTTGTTTTTTGGTTCAGAACTCAGCAGTTTATCGTTAGACCTTTGCTTTAGCAGAATGACGCAATTCTTAAATCCTGAATATAAAAGACCCGAAAGCCTGATCAAAACTAATTATGTTTTCAACACGGGTTCAAGTATCTTAACAATTTGCAAACCTTTTTTTCCGTAGGCTATCTGATCGCTAAACAGGCTTCTTAACGCAGGAGCAACTTTAAAATCATGCGCTTTGGGGTCAAGCAGAAACAAAGATGTCCCATTTTCTATAGCCAACAATTCAAGGGCGTAGCGCAGAAAGCCATAAGTCTTCTTCAAGCCAATCAACAAAACCAAGCTAGACAAGTTGTCAAAAACTATCATCGAATTCCTCTCAGGATACGCCTTCAACACTTTGTTCAACGCATCAAGCAACAGGGAAGAATTGTTCGCAGGCAGAAGAATCTTATTTTCTGAAGCATTTGCTTGAGGAGTTGAGACGCTTTGAGTTAAAACCAAAAATTTGATGTCGCTCCTGTTGCTCAAAGCGGAATAAACAGCGCTACCTTTACTCGTAAACACTGCCACAGAATCAGTGTTAGCCAGGGCTTCATCAATAAAATCTTCAACAACTTTTTCATAGTTGGATGTCGGATCAAATTCTAGGAGAATGTTTCTTCCAAAAATCTGCTGATGAGTTAGCTTCAATGCCTTCGAAAATACTTTCTTATTGTTGGTCAAACCAGTTGGACGAGGCGCATAAGTACTTGTGTATAGTCTCTCGAACAAGTCTTCTAGACTGGTTGTCCTCCTGAAGGCATAAGCTATTATTCCCAAGAAAACAATTTGGAGCAAATGGCTGATTTCCGTTATCTCAACATTGAAAATTTGTAGTAACCCTTGAAAAACTATTAATGTTGACGCTATGCCCATCCACCCCACTCCAAACCAGTTTAACACGCTGGCTATTTCCGTTTGTTTAAACTTGCGACCAGCCCGTAGGAAAAGGGCACAAGGATATCCTATGACTGCAACTACAACAATTGCCAAGCAGGCAAGGTACCAAGGCTCATACACCGGGTTGTAGGCTAAATCTCCCCATGGTTTTTGCATTTGTTGAACTTGCCAAGGAGTGAGAATCCAAGCTAACACCAGAAGAAGAATCACGTATCCTTTGTAGACGGCGGACACAAAATACAACTTGTTGGATAGAAGAGTCTTCCAAGAAACTTTCTGGTGTTCTTTTTGACGAAGCACTAATGCGAGGTGCTCCACAGCGATTGCAGTGATCAGTGCAGAGGAGAGTGCGATCTTCGTTGTGAAATCGACTATGGATTCTGTTTCAACCAAATAATTTTCAATGAAACTAAAGAATATGACTATCCAATATGACAGAAAAGTGATAGTGAACAATAATTTAACTGACCTGAAATACGACACTGCTTGACGGAGAATGAAAACGATCATGGCTGCTAAAGTAGATAGAAAAACTATGTACAGGATTGGTGCGATCATGGAATTATTCCCTTTTATGATCTAATATAGCGGAGATAGTGCGACTTAGCATTCCTTTTCGTATATGATCAAACGAATTCATGAATGTTATGAAAGCAAAATATAGATTATGTGTCTCTGAAAAGCCAAAATCGCATATTTGTTGCTGAATTCACCAATCTTTGAATTGAGTTTCAATCTAAACAAAGTTTCATTACTTTAGAAAGGTGCTGAGTCTCTTTATGGCGTTAATTTTTTCTTTGCCACCCACTTTAGCTTGTTTTACAGCATTTTCCATAATTTCAACTGTTTCGTCGTAAGTGGCTCTGTTAACTGGAAAGGGAACTCCGTCTTTTCCTCCTACGCAAAAGCTATACTTCACAGGATCCCTCCAGCTTGGTTTTTCGCCGTAAATTAGTTCGGAAATCAGAGCGAGGGCTCGAACTGTGGCAGGTCCTATTCCTCTGATGCTGAGGAGTTTTTCGTAGTTTTTGGGTTGAAAATCATAGGCTCTTTTCACGGCTTTCCAGTTGAGGTTGCGGGGCAAGAAGAGAACGTCTGTTGCATATTCCTTCCATGAGGCTTCTGGAATCCATTCTTGCAGAGACTTTTGATAGGCGGGGCGGATGGATTTGAGCATTTTCATAACCTTTCTAGGTTCTTCCTTGGCGATGTCGGTGGAAGTTTTTTGGCAGCCTTCGCTCTCTCTTGCGGTCATGTCTAAGGCAACCTGTCTTTTCACGTCTCCAACTACGGCGTCGTGGGGTTCAACCACGAAGTTTTTGACGTTTTCCGAAAGCCAGTGATACCTCCGCGCTGTTCTATCTTTCGCGTTGATTCCCTGCTGAACCACAGCCCATTTTCCTCGTTCAGTTATAAAAAAGGCGTGATGATATAGGGGATAACCCGCCTGAATGGCTGTGTTGTCAACCTTTGCGCTCATGCGACTCGCGTATCGCAAACGATCGATTTTATCTGTAGAAAAACCAAATTTCTCTCCTAGGTGGCTGATTTCCACTGGCGCTTGTAGAGAAGTTTTGCCCTTTCCGCCGCACACAGCCAATCCATGCTCCGTTGGGTTAATAATATTCTTCAAAACGCCTGTCAAAACCGTAGTTACGCCAGATGAGTGCCAATCGTATCCTAGGACGCAGCCCAAAGCTTGAAACCAGAAGGGATCTGAGATTTTTTGAAGAAACTCGTCTTGACCGTATTCGTCTACGATGACGGTAACCATTTCCTTGGCGAGTTTTTGCATTCGGAAAACAAGCCACCTCGGTGCCTTCCCATAATGGAGCGGAAGCTTTGCAACGCCAGTTCTTTTCAAGACACCACTCTTCTTCTATTGTGAAATGTAGAGAAAAGAAGCGTTTAAACATGCCTTTTGACGAACAATTCTAAAGCAAATATCCCTCTCGGTCGATTTCTCCCAGCCAAATTCTGGTGGATGAAATAGGAAAATAGTCCTCCGCAAGGATCATGTCGATAACAACGATTCTTAAAGGAGACAGTCCTTTGCTCCTTCGGGTTTCATTGATTTCATGGACTCGTGGCTCTGTTTCTTTACTTACTACAATGGCGTCGATGCGTTTTCTTGAAACTGTGACACCATACGGGTCATTTAACGGAAAGATTTCTGTCCTCTCCAATACTCCATGTTTTTTCAAATAAAGCTTCAATTCTTCCAAGCGTTTCTCATAAGGCATAATTCTATGCGGCTTCCTCAATTTTTTCACGAAATCGTCTGAGCATAAGCCGATAATAACGTGATTTCCAACTTCTAAAGCCTTTTTCAGCAAGGCTCGGTGACCCTTATGGAATTCGTCGAAAGTTCCGCCTAAAGCCACAGTCTCAAATTTTTTCTCCACTGCGCTTTCACCTTAGCCTGTGTGGACCTTGAAGGGAAATTTTAGCTATAATAATTTTTTCACTTGGCATAACTTTCTTGAAAGCTTGAACAACCTCTTCCACTTTGTCCACCATAACCAAGGCGTGAACAGCTTCACCTAACATGTTTTGTGTAGCACCAATAGCTCCAGCCTTCTCCGCAAGTTCGATCAGCTTTTGAACGCGACTTGTAACAAATCCAGTTTCTATCGCAAATTCTTTGCATGCCCTCATGAAATTCTCAAGAGAAGGATTTGTAAGAATCTTTTTTAGGGTTCTTTGTCCCCACTCATTTATTGCCTCTCTTTTTTCCTGAGATGAAAGCACTTCCTTGGTTGGATAAGGCCTGTAGGTTCCTGCAACTATTCTGTGATCAGGAGAGACGGGGATACGATCTATAGTGGCGTAGCCGGGTGCACCTGGCTCAATCGTTATGACGCATCCTCCCAACATCAATGGACTAACTGTGCCTAATCCCGTGAGACATTTTACCTCGGCAACGTGGGCGATTCGACCAAGTTGATCATACGTAAGATGAAGGTCCAAAGCCTCGCTAAGAGTCAGAGCCGTGCCTAAGGCACCAGCGGCACTCGATCCAAAACCAGCTCCAATAGGCACTTCTACACGGTGCCTAACAGTAACACGGTAAGTTTCAGGAACCTTTTCTAACAATGTTTCAACTACAGTTTTGGTTGTTTCAGCTTCCGGACAAAGCTTTCCATTAATAAACACTTGAATTTGTTTTTCTTTTGCCTCGTCTAGGCTAATGTGGGTTAGAACTCCTTTATTTATTGCGAATCCTCCGCCACGAGCGCCAATCTGCTCTGGATTAGTAATAGGAGCACCATCAGGAGTTTTGTCACAGATTTCGAAGAAGCTGGAGATTCCTGCTGGACTAAAGGCTCTAGCCTTTTTCGTCATGTGTTATCTCCTCCCATTTTTGAAAGGTTTTATCGGCAATGTAATAGCTGATGAAGGTATTCTAGGTCTAGGTTTTGGTTCTTCGTCAGGAACGCCTACTGGGAGAAGAGCTACCACACAGAGGTGTTCCGGCAAACCCAGTAGCTGTTTTATCTTATTTTCGTCGAAGAGTCTCACCCAGCAAGAGCCTAACCCCAACTCAACCGCTTCTAAGACAATATGCTCGACGGCTATTGCGACGTTCAGTAGGGTTGTGGGTATTCGATCGTGCATTTCAGCTAAAACCGCTTTATCAACTCTTTTCATCAGGGCGTTCTCGCATTCTTTGCTTAGCGACACATCGCCCCTCTTTAAAACATCTTGAGTATGTTCTCTCGTTTTCTTCCATGAAAGAAGATCACCACAGCACACGATAACGATGGGAGCATCTTCGATGAATTTTTGGTTGTAAGAAGCTTCGCGCAGTTCATGTTTCAACTTTTTATCTTTAACGATTATGAATCGCCATGGTTGAACGTTACAGCCGGAAGGTGCCAACCGTGCTGTCTCTATAAGTCTTTCAATTTGTTGTTCAGATAAGGGTGTGGGCTTAAACTTTCGAATACTTCGCCGTTTCCTAATAGCCTCAAATATGTTCAACCTATTTACCTTTCCTTCTCAGTAAATATGCGCGTACGCACAGGTATGTCACCTTTTATTCTTCAGGTTGAGGAGCCAAGGAAGGGAAGGCCCTGTAGCATGCTTTTACAACTGGAGGAACTATTGTTATCAGAAAAGGTATTTGTATAGTAAAGGTCCAAACAAACCATAAAAAGCTGGCGTAAAAGGGTGCGTTTTGTTCAAAAGGTGCGAATGATAGAGGTAAAGTTAGAACTTGACTATAAATCCAAAGAGTAGCACCTATCCAAGCGCATCCTACGCCGTTTCCCACTACAGATGCAACCCAAAAGCTTCTCCATTTTGGTAACAATATCCACAACAAAACAATTAACACGTAGCATCCCAAAAAAACACCGATAAACAAGAGAGCTATGTCTATTGACAGTAACTCTAAGGTAGTTAAGTAAGCTATCAACGGTATTATAATGCTGAATGTTCCCAAACCTGCGCCAACTTGCTTCCAGTTCATATTTGTTCGAGCGATGTAACCGATCAGAAAGAACATTAAGAAGTTTGCAGGCACTCCCACTGTCAAGCTTAGAATAGCAATTCCATGACCCGGATAAATCATATCGCTGAAAAAAATGCCTATCGCAGCACTTATTCCTCCAACCCAGGGACCAAAAAGAACAGCGAAAATAGCTGGGACGAAGACTGATGGCCAAAATCTCACTACTCCTACAGCAGGAGTAACAATTCCTAAGTTGGTCAGGTATCCAACAACGGTGTAGAGTGCAGCGCTAATTCCGATCATTGCTACGTCTAGCGTTTTCATGTTTTGTTTCACCATTCTTGTTTTTACGTAAGAAGATGTAAGGACTTCATTTGATTAGATAACAATTTCGTATAGATTGTTTAAACACGTTTAAATGATTTATTTGTGATAATCACTTGCGAGTGAAGCGTAAAGTTTAAGGGTTATGCATACGGTTTCCACTTTACAAGCCTTCTCTAAGCGTGGAGGTTGGTGATTTGAGCTCCAAAGAAACGTTAGAAGAAAAGAAGACCAAAGTTCTCATAAAACTTCGAGGATACAAGTTATTAAAACGTGAGGATTTGAAGAACGCCATCAGCTTCACGGTTAGATTGAAAGATAAAACGAAGGCGCTTGTTTGGTGTGTTCCAACGGAAGGAGCTGTGGGAGTTGCATACATCAACCAGTTAGAGAAGACCATGACAGAAGCAGGAGTTGAAACGGGAATTATTGTCACCAGCGGAAGGTACACCTCAGCTGCTAGATTTAACGCAAAGAAAAAGGGAATAGAACTAATTCCAAAAACCTTCCCATCCTTCAACATCTTCGACCACGAGTTTGTTCCGAAACACGAGATTCTCACCGAGGAGGAAAAGGAGAAATTGTTGGCAGAATATCGGGTGCACCCATATCAACTACCTAGGATTCTGGTCTATGATCTGGCGGTCAAAGCCATAGGCGCTAAGCCTGGAGACATAGTCAAGATTACCAGGAAGAGTCCGACCAGTGGAGATTACGTGGCCTACAGGTACGTTGTTGAGGGTTAGACCGCCTACCTAACGTATTGAGAGGATGCTCTTGGAAGATGTTGACGTTGTTGTCGGAATAATTTTGAATGGAAACAAGTTTCTAGTTGAACGTCGCAGGTTGGATGAAAAAGTTGATCCGGGTATTGTGTGCCTACTTGGGGGCCATGTTAAAATCAATGAAAGCAAGGAGGAAGCGTTGAAGAGAGAATTGCGAGAAGAGTTGGATATCGAAGTGAAGGGGTTGAAATTCATATGTAAAAATTTCTATGTTGCAAGTAACGGCGAGAGACAAAATGCGCATTGTTTTCTTGTTACTGATTATAAAGGGAATCCAGTTTGTAAATCGGCTCAAAAGATTTTCTGGGAAGATAACATTGAAAATCTAAGTTTAGAGGTTGATAGAAAGACAATAATGAAGCTGAGAGAACTCATCGATGCACCTAAATAGCTCCTAGGTGCATGCATCTCGGAAGACTTTTTAATCTTATAAAGGAATTTTTTCATAGGAACATAATAGTATCCTTGCCAATAATAGTTGTGCCGCTTAGAGTGGTTTAAGTTGAGTTATGTGGGTAGCATCGAAAAATTGTCAAAAGTATTGAAACCAGTATCAGAAGGGCAAGACGCGAACGCCGCAGTTGCTTTGTTGTTGAAACCCGCGGACCAAACCCTCAAAATTTTGTTTGTAAAGAGAGTTGAGAACCCAACTGATCCTTGGTCGGGACAGATGGCTCTTCCTGGAGGAAAATGTGATGCAAAGGACCAAAATCCTAAGCAGACAGTCGTTAGGGAAACTTTAGAAGAGACCAACATAAATCTCCTTGATCGCTGTCGCTTTCTTGGAGTGATGGAAACTCTAAGATCAACGCCAAGACCTGAAATGAAAATTCTTCCTTTCGTCGTCCTTCTTGAGCACGAGCCAACAATCAAACTGAATGAGGAGTTGGAAAGGTTTGTTTGGATTTCGCCAGAAAAACTTGTCCAACATAAAGGCACAGTCAAATTTGGTTTCAGAGAGTTCCCTGCCTATGTTGTTGGGAACAGCGTAATTTGGGGATTGACGTATAGAATTCTTGAAATATTTGTTCATGCCCTCGAGTATTCGCATTAGGTCATTTGCGAAAGTTAGCACGCGTACTCGTCCTTTAGGGGGTAGTTGAGGGTTAGGTTAAGCTCAAGTTCACCTTTCTTTTGCAACCATGACTTCTGTTGCCTTGATGACGGCTTCGACATTGTCTCCAGCCTTTATGTCTAATTCTTCAACGGCTTCTTTGGATATGATTGCAGTTACGACGACGGGTTTGTCTATTTTGATTTTAACTTTTGCTGTGACTACGCCTTTGTCAACCTCTTGAACTATTCCCCTCAGTCGGTTTCGTGCACTAATTTTCAATCCAACCGCCTCCCAATATTCTTCATCTCCCAGAATTTCACCCACGTAGCCTTCAACTCGCCTGTATTCTTTTAGCAAGTTTTCTCCAAGTTTGGTGAGGTGGGCTCCTCCTCCCCCTTTTCTTCCACCCTTGTAGGTTTGCACCACGGGTTCTTGCAGGGTTTTTTCAATTTTTGCTAGGTAGTTCCATACGTATCGGTAGGACATTCCAACTTTTTTTGCTGCTTTAGATATGGCTTTTACTTCTTTTATGGCTTCTAGGATTTGTGCCCCGCCTTTTCCTAGGAGGGGTTCTCCTTTGTATTCAAGCCAGACTTTGCATAGAAGTTTGTGTTTGTTGTGGGTGCGCATGGGCTCCAGTAGCGTCTATACCGTTGTGCATATAAAACCATGTCGTAGGGAAGTTCCTGTACCCTAATAACGTTGGTATAGTCTCAAAATTATTTGTGACGCAAAACTTTGAAGGAATTAGTGTAGCGTAAAGAGGTTTTTGGAAAGTACCCAAATAGGCCCTGTCTCAGGAAATGTCATGTACCGCAACTGCGCTGAAGAATGTTGGTAGTATTTAAAGAAAAAACTAGGGGGTCTACATCAGACACTGTTTCTCTGCCGACAAGTTCCAAGAAGAGATCGAAGAGTTTGCTCAACTCAATAAACATAACTAGAGATTTTCAGTTGGCGACAGCACTAAGCGCTCTGAATTCACATCGACTTCTACAATTTTGCAATTCTTGAATACCTTGGAATCTCCCAACACATCCTTGACTATCACCTTGCTTCCATCTGCCTTTGCGTAGACAACATCCTTAAACACCATTTTGTCTTGGAGTAACACGCTGAACTCACACATTTTTATTCCCTTCTAGACACTTCCATTGTCTTTACGAGGCGGTTGACATCATATAAGCCTATTGAAAAATAAGAGCCTCGCCGAGTTTCTTACTGCCAGCTCTCTACAAAAGACTTTAACTTTATGTAAGCTTCCTTTGGGTCTCTAGAGCCAATAGCAAGTTTTTCGAAGGGACAGATATCGGTTTTGTCAGGGTTTAGAATGTTTGGAACCTGATTTTCAAATCGATAGAAAACATTGTTGTCTTCAAGCACCCTAATTCCTTCTTCGCTTACCGTGACCGCAAACACGTAAGCCACCTCAGAGTAAACACAAAGCATTGCTGCAGCTGCCCCAACAATTATGTCTGCCACCGATGACGCAACTAATCTCTTGCCAAACTTTTCAATGGCTTGCAGAAAACCGCTTATTCCTTGCGATTTGGTTTCAAAAATGACTTTGTTTTCTTTTACTATTACAAGGGTGAGGTCTTTCTCTTTCAGCCTAAATTTGGCAAGCTCTAAGTCTCGGTCTCGCATCTTTTCGTCTCTCGATATAAAATGAAAACCTTAGAAAAACGTTTACCTTCTCCTTATTATGAATAACTCTTCTTCAGGCATAGAAGCAACAAGATGAGCCAGTTTCCGAACTTCCTCTGGCGGAACCTTTTCAGCCAGCAACTCTTTTTTCAATTTGTCGAATGCCGTCGGATTAACAATAACATTTAATTGCTCTTTGTTTTGAAGTTCAAATTTCGCTGCAATTCCCACAGAACTCTCCAAACTCAGTTTTTTGTTCCCAATCGTGCATTTAGTTGCCACTTGAATTCCGTCCCTGACACACGAGAACGGAGTAAAGTCTTTCGTCATGGTCGTTACACGTAGCTGCTCGTTGTTTCCTCCCGCTCCCAGTTCTCTAACACCAATGAGACCCATCCTAACGCCAATCACAAGAAAGGGACCCAAGTGTCCATGAAAATCTACAGCCTTCTTTATTATAGGCGTCAATTCTGTGTCCATGTTGGTCTATCCTCTGATGTATCCGCGGCTAGGCATAACTTTACGAGCCATAAGAGCCCTGACCAATATAAGTCCAACAACGCCTCCAATGAAACCGCCAATGGCGTGTAGTCCAGTGAACACCTCCACGGCTATTCTAATTTCCAAGAAGAAACTTCCAATAATTAAGCCTGCTACACCAGCGCATGCTGTAGAGAATGAAGTTAGAATTAAGATGCTGGGCAAGCGTTTGTCGAAGCAATTTTTGTAGCCCACTATCCTTGTTAGGATGTCAAAAAGAATGCTTGCTGTGACAAAACCGAACATGTGGAATGCATTTGGTCGAAGCGCAAGTGTTAAACCTGTGACCAGTATCCCGGTCAACGAAGCGGCGCCAAACCTTCTCGCCCACCACGCAACTAGTATTAACGATACGAAGCCTAGTAAATCGCATGTGAAGGGCAGGTGGGTCATCTGCCAGACTATGGGAGCTAAAAAGTTATTCAAAACTCCCCATATGGATGCGCTCATTACGATTGCAACGATGTCTCGGGTGTTAAAGTAAGTCATTGGTAACACTTTTTCTAACATTAGTGTTACCGACATCGATAAAAGCTTTTCCCTCTTCTCACATAATGCGCGCCATTAAAATGTATTAGTTAGAGAAGTTCTATTAGTTCTCTCCATTTCTCGACAAACTTGAGACCTTTCTCTGTGGTTACATACCTGGCTAAGCTGTGGTGAACTTCAAGAAGCCCCTTTGATTGTAGTTTGGACAGATAATTTTGAAGCATTCGCCATGACAAATTCGTCTCATACATCACTCTTGTCTTGGTCTGTGGCTTTTTGCACAGACTAAGTATTTCTGCGGTAATTTCGAGACTGTCTCTCTTTGCCATTAGCATATCTTCCTCAGATGTCAGGAAAGTTCTACATTCTTAATTTCTGACAAGTTCGCACTTTTAAGGCTATGTGACTGTTATGCCACATCAACATAATCAAGATTGACATTTCTTCTAAGATTACGTTAATTCTTCTGTGCAGAAACTAGCTGAGCGACCACTGGGATTATGATGTCCTTGAGGAAATATGTTAGAGATTTTGAGAAGAGATAAAAGCTTTATTTCTAGCAAGCTAACGATTTAAACGGTAAAAGACATGACCAAAATTGTTCGTGTTGGCGTTACTTTTCCACCGGATCTGCTGAATGAGTTAGATAAAGCAATTGAAAAGATAGGATATGACAGCAGATCAAAGGCTATCCAAGATGCAGTTAGCTCTTTCCTCACCGAGTATCGGCTACATCAAAAACAGAAAGGAACAAGCGCTGGTGTACTAGTGATGGTTTATGACCATGAAGTTAAGGGCTTGGAAGACGTCCTCATTGAAATCCAACATAAACATCGCCACGTGATCTATTCTTCTCTGCATATTCATTTGAGCGAGCGAGAATGCCTCGAAGCTGTAGCGGTTAAGGGTGACGCCGACGAAATCAGAAAACTAGCTCAAGAGTTAGCGACGAAGAAGGGAGTTAGACAGGTTAGGTCAACCATAGTTTCTCCATAAAGGCTACGTTACTGAACTATGGAGACCATTCTCTCCAATACCTTTCGAGCCTTCTTTGCCACGGAGTTGGGAACCGTTATAGGGTATCGTTCCTCCTTAAGAGACAAATAGACTCTTTCCAGAGTGTTTAATTTCATGTTGGGGCAAATGGCTCCATCGTAGGCTGGAACGAACTTTTTCCCCGGATTTTCCTTCTTAAGACGAGGAATGATCCCAACTTCTGTTCCAATGATATATTTCTCTGCAGACGATTCTCTGGCATACCTACAAATTTGAGATGTGCTTCCAACAAAATCGGCTATGGACTGGACGTCCGGAGTGCACTCCGGATGCACAGCAACAACAGCGTCCGGATGCTTCTCTTTCAAGAATAAAATGTCTTCTTTGAGAAAGAGCACATGGGTTGGACAGAAACCTTTCCTAGGAATCGAAATAACCTTCTTTCCCGTTTTTTGCTGAACATTCCAAGCCAAGTTGTGGTCAGGACCAAAAAGCACAGTATCCGCGTTAAGAGAGTTCACAACATTTACTGCGTTGGCTGAAGTGCAGCAAATGTCGCATTCAGCCTTTGCCTCAGCCAAAGTGTTGACGTAGAGCACAACGGGCACCTTCGGATATCTCTTCTTCCACAGTTTAACCTCCTCGGTAGGAAGCATGGAAGCCATTGGACACCTCGCGCCAAGGCTTGGGATAACGACTTTTTTGTCAGGGTTTAGAATAGCGGCTGATTCAGCCATGAAGTCAACAGCCGAAAAAACTATCATCCTTGCATCTTTTTCTTCCATTGCTTTTCTGCACAGTTCGATGCTGTCGCCTACATAGTCTGCTATGTCCTGAATCTCCGCCCTCTGATAGTTGTGAGCCATTATTAATGCTCTTTTTTCCTTCTTCAGCTTCAATATGTTATCGACAAGCGTCACAGTTTTTTCCTCACGTGGTGGTTGGTGAGTTTAGCGATCTGGAATCTTCGAATTGGAAGAGTTTCTAAGCACACGGAAACATATATGTTTGCCGTTTATGAAAATGAAAAAGGCAAGGCGACGGAGACATCAATATTAAGCGGTAGAGGCGCAAGATTTTTCGTAGCTATTTGTTGTTAGCAGTGTTAGGCGGTTGTTTTTTGAGTTTGTCTTTCTCTTTGATGTAAGCTTCGATTTTTTCTACTATTTCCATGAAAGCTTTAGCGGCTGGTGAATCGGGGTGTTCCAGTATGAATGGTAGTCCTCTATCTGAGTCTTCACAGATTCTTGGATCGAGCGGTATCCTTCCCAATAACGGAACTTCTAACTCTTCAGAAATCTTTTGGCCTCCACCCGCCATGAAAATGTCTGTTTCAGTGCCACATTTGGGGCAAACGAAGCCGCTCATGTTTTCAATTATGCCTATCACTGGAATCTGCAATTGTCTAGAAAAGGTGATAGCCTTTCCAACCACGATCTGGGAGACTTCTGAAGGTATGGTAACTATGACAACACCATCCATTTCTGGAAGAAGCTGCATCACGCTCAACGGTTCGTCGCCAGTTCCAGGAGGCAAATCTATAAACAAATAATCTAGTTCACCCCAAGCTATTTCAGACAAAAACTGGCGAATCGCGATCATTTTTAGAGGCCCCCGCCAAATAACAGGAACCTCCTTGCTTCCAAGCAGAAATTCCATCGAAATAACCTTCACTCCAAGAGGCCCAACGGCAGGAAAAGCTCCTATCGGCCCCACCCTTAGTCTTGGCCCCTCCATGCCAAGCATCTTTGGAACGCATGGGCCATGAATATCAGCGTCTAAGATACCAACGCTGTAGGCGTGACCATGTATTGCAAAAGCCATGGCTAGGTTGACTGCGGTGACGGTTTTGCCGACTCCTCCTTTGCCGCTGATGACAGCTATCTTGTGTTTTATCTTTTTCATTCGAGTCCTGAGAAGTTTTTGTTCTTCAAGAATGCGTTTTCGGGCATCTTCATTCATTTGCATTATGACACTTCCTTTCCTATTCCTATATTATCTGTAAGGCTATTTTTTTTTCGTGCACTAGAAGGTATAAATATTTACTTAACTAACTTCACGTTTATCATTTTGAAGAGAACCTATGCCTTTGAGTTGATCAAAGCTGTGAGACGAAGGTGATTGACGGGTGGAGATAAAGGGCTTCGTTAACCTGAGTTTGGTAGATTGGGACGCGAAACTGTCCTCTGTCATTTTCCTCCCAAACTGTAACTTTCGTTGCCCCTTCTGTCAAAACTCCACCCTTGTTCTTCATCCCGAAAAGGTAGAGACAATTCCCTTTGAACGAGTGGAAGATTATCTGAAGAAGCAGAGAGACTGGATTGACGGAGTATGCATTACAGGTGGGGAGCCGATGCTTCACAGCGACTTGCCGGACTTCTGTTCGAAATTGAAGGAAATGGGTTTTCTGGTTAAGGTAGACACGAACGGAACCAACCCCGTGATGATGAAAGAACTGATGGGCAATAGGCTCGTCGACTACATAGCTGTGGACATCAAGGCACCGTTGACGGTGGAGAAATATTCTAAGGCAACAGGCGTCAAAGCAGAGAAGCTTCTTGAGAAAGTGGAGGAAACCGTAAGAATCTTGGTGGATTCTAAAATGGATTATGAGTTCAGGACCACAGTGGTTCCGACGCTTCATGGAGAGGAGGATATAAAGGAAATATGTGATAGCGTAAAGGGTTGCAGAAAATATGTTTTACAGGAGTTCGATGTTAGTCTTGGAAAAACAACTATAGATCCAGAATTTAGCAAGCTGAAAACTTTTACAGACGAAGAAATGAAAACGTTCCTAACCATAGCAAAAGAATTGCTTCCAACTGTAAAATTAAGATAAAACCTTACTTCTTACTTTGGAAATTTGTAACTACACTAGGGATAGCGATAGTGAGTTTCTAGGGTAGGGGGAGGGGGCTATATATAGCCTCAACATGATTCGGTACCGAAACAACACAAAACACACAAAAGCTAAATTTTTCCGTAGATAGATTCCCCCTCTAATTTTTTAACATAGTTTTCAACATTCTGCCATTATTAGGATCCAAATAGACTTGCAAGCTCTTGGGTGGAAAAGTATTTCTAGAGCCTTCCTTATTTTACTGCTTCCAATTCGACACTGAAGGGAACACAACTGCCTAAGCCTAAAAAAGAAGTTTACAGAGTTAAAGAAGTTTTTCCCAATTTCTTTCAATTGAGGATTCCATTGCCTATTCCCGCTCTAAAACATTTAAACGCTTACCTGATTCGCGGAGAAGACCAATCCATCCTCATAGATACGGGAATGACCAGCGACAAAGCATTTATAGAGTTAAGCCGTCAATTGGCTCAGATCGGAGTTAAGCCAGAAAATCTAACAGAAATTTTGGTGACACACTTTCACATAGACCATGTGGGTTTGGTCCCGCGTTTAAGAAAGCTTTCTGGAGCTCGGCTCGTGGTCTCGGCGAAGACGGCTGAAGCGATGCAGCTGGTTAGGCAGACTCATGAAGGTTACTGGAAGAATTTGACGAATACTTACAGGGCAGTTGGAGCCCCCACAGAACTTGTGGAGCAGATGCTTAAGGCAACTCCGGGCTATCTTTATCAGGCAGTCTACGAAGAGGTGGCAAGACCCTCAAGGACTTTAAGAGACGGAGAGAAAATATCGATAGGTAAGTATAGTTTCCAAACCATCTGGACGCCAGGTCATTCACCAGGACATATCTGTCTTTACGAACCTAAACGGCGAATTCTGATAGCTGGAGACCACCTTCTACCCACTATTACTCCTCATGTTACTCAGTGGAGCGAAGAAAGTGATGCTTTAACTGATTACCTAGATAGCTTGGATAAGGTTGGGAAGCTAGACGTGGATGTTGTCCTTCCAGCTCATGAGGAGCTCTTCAAAAATCACCGCAAACGAATAGACGAGTTACAGAAACATCATAGGTTACGGGCGACGGAGATACTTTCAGAAATTAAAACACAAGGGCTGACAGCCTATCAGATAGCTTCTAGGATTCACTGGGATATAGAATATGCCTCTTGGGATCGATTTCCCTTGTTTCAAAAATTTCTGGCTGTCGGTGAAACTTTAGCGCACCTTAAGTTCCTAGACGAACAAAACCAAGTGAAGAAAAGCAAAAGGGCGGAAACCATATTATACCACGCTATCTAGCTAGGTCACCATTTTATCAATTTTTGAAAAGGTGGAGGGTAATAGAATTTTGGAAGAAACATTAGTCTTAGGATACTTTCCTTAAGTGTTTACGAAGGGTACATTAGGTAATTATTATCTCTATAGTTTTTTATTAATAGATACAGAAAATTTCACAATATATATATCCAAAGCGCATGAAAATTTTAGTGCTGAAGGGGAAAGGAGAAAAATAAAATGATTTATGTTACTATTATCAGACTATTTGTATTCCTTAGCTTATACTTTGGTTTACCGTCCTCCAAACTAGAGTTTTTTAGAAGGTCGTGTGGCTCTTGGAAAGGTTTAGAGAGCTGCCTTTTCTTAGGCAGTAGCTGAAGAACTCCTTTCTCTCTCAAGCAATTCCCTTTCTAAACCCCAAAAAAAGCCACATGACTTAGCACCTACACATATGGCTTATGTAAAAATGACACTCTCACAAACAAGACCAACAGACAAGATTAATTAATTTACATGACAAAATGATGCTGCAGAAGATTCGAGGATAGCAACCATGAATTTCAGTTCATCCACAGAAACAGCCGAACATGTTTCCAGATGCCTAGAACTTGCTATTCTCCTAGAAGTCAGTGCCTATCCAAAGCCTGGAAACGTCCACAGAACCGCTGATTTCCCAGAAACCAGATACGAACATTTTTTGGCGTCAGCAGTTGCCGTGGCACCACACTTTAAACACGCAGCCGAACAGGGAATCAAAGTTTCTGAAGGAAAAATCAATCTAACCGATGTTGAAATTGGAAAAATAATCAAGGACGCCGTCAAGAGCGTAAGTTTGTGGCAGAGCGATGGAAACACGCTTTTAGGAGCAATAATCTTGCTTTCACCGATGGCAGTTGCAGCTGGAATGCTCACTAAAGAGAAGTTCTCCCCATCCCAGCTCAGGAAAAACATAAAGCTAATCGTTGAATCCAGCACCCCAATGGACGCAGTAAATGTTTACGACGCAATACAAATTACTAAACCAAGCGGCTTGGGTAAGGCTCCAAAACTCGACGTGACAGATCCAGCTTCGAAACAGAAAATTCTAGACGAGCAGGTAACTCTTTTCGAAGTGTTTAAAATCGCTTCCGTATATGACTCTATTGCATCTGAATGGGTAAACAACTACCCCATCACCTTTGACTTGGGCCATCCATATTTTACTCAGCAACTTAAAGAGACAGCAGACGTAAACACGGCGACGGTGCACACTTTTTTAAAGATACTTTCCGAAGTTCCAGACACTTTCATCGCTCGAAAAGTAGGTTTAGCAAGTGCAGAAAAAATTTCAGCTGAGGCTAGACGGGTTTTAGAAAAGGGTGGCTTAACAACGCCGTCTGGAAGAAATCTTCTTGAGAAGTTCGACAAAAAACTCAGGGATCCATCTCATAAGCTTAGTCCAGGAACAACAGCGGATATTACGGAGGCGGTTTTAGCAATCAGCATTCTAGACGGATACAGACCATAAACGCATTTCGCTGTTACAATCTCAATGTTTTGATGCGATCAATTTGCTTTTCTAAATCCTTAAGTCTCTTTTCCAAATCCCGTATCTCAACGGTACAGTGTTCAATATGCTTTCCATCCATAACAATCCAGCAAGCAATCGCCACACCGCAAAAACCTAGCACAAGATAGTAAATGTAGAGAGATATTTGCCAGGTCTCCAAATAATTCCAAGAACTGTTTAAAACATAAACAGTCGCAAAAATCCCGATCACAAAATTCAGTAAATACATACAAGCTAAGAAAGTTCGCACCCGCATTTTTCTCACCTTTACCGTAAAACCTTTTAACACAAATTCACATTAAAAGTTCTTGGGAGAGGAAGGACTCTTATGCGAACTTTGAGGAGTTTAAGGGAAAAAATTGAGAAGTTGGAAAGCGAGAAAACTGATCTTCTGGAGGAGATTGAGAAGCTCAAGAAAGCAGGAGAGGAAAAAGCTAACACTTTAGAAGAAGAAGTAGCCACGCTGAGGAAAGAAGTGGAATCACTTAAAGAGTTAGTGGGCAGCCTCGAATAGACCATAATGTTTAGAAGCACACGATCTCCGGAAAATATAACAACAGTATATGTTGGCGCACGCCAGAAGAGATTAGTCACTGCTTGAAGTTGGATTTGAATACTTCTGCAAGATGGCTTGCTGTACTTTAGAAAATGTAAATAGACAGTGTGGAGAGTTACCCATAACGGTGAACCAAATGCCTATAGTCGCTGTCGTTGGAAGCAAAAAATCCGGCAAAACCACAGCCGTAGAAGCCCTAGTTAGAGGACTAACAAAAAGAGGATACAAAGTCGCCACTGTCAAACACATACCCGAAACAGACTTTACAATAGACACCGAAGGAAAGGACACATGGAGACACGCCAAAGCTGGAGCCAGCACCGTCATGAGCGTAGCACCCAAAGAACTAACTGTCATCAGAAAAGTCGACACCACAAAGTACAGCCTAGAACAAATAATCAGAAACTGCGAAGACGATGTGGAAATCATAATTCTTGAAGGTTTTAGAAAGCTGATTGGACAAAATCCAACGGTGCCAAAGATAGTAGCCGCTAAAACGACCGATGAAGTTCTTGAGACTTCCAAACATTTCAAACCTATACTGACCTTCGTAGGACCTATTTCAACCGAAGCAAAAAGATTGAAAATTCCTTACGTTGACGTGCTTAAAGATCAAGAGAAGTTAGCGGATATAGTAAACGATAAAATCGCGGTTTTAGTCGAAAGAAAACGAAAACACAGAAAGAAATTTAGAATCCAAGTTGACGAACACGTTTTACCATTAAATCCCTTTGTCCAAAAAATAATAGGAAACACAATTCTTGGAATGATTTCAACATTGAAAGATGTTACAATCAAAGGAGAAGAAGAAGTTTCAATAATTGTCAAAAGCTCTTCCAAGCACAAGTGAAGTCACGTGGCCTTTTTGGGGTTTAGAAAAGAGAATTGCTTGAGAGAGAAAGAAGTTCTTCAGCTACTGCCTAAGAAAAGGCAGCTCTCTAAACCTTTCCAAGAGCCACGCAACGAGACCTTGGACTTAGCCTCACTCTCTAAACGCTAGAGAGCCTTAAAAGCGTCAAACCATCGGTTATAAGATGCCACCATGTCTAAAGAAACACTAGGCTTTCTTTCCTCCAAGATCATCCTAAAGTCGTTCATAGATATGGGTCTCGGCTGAGCTTGTTTATTGCTCGCTAGACCCGACTCGAAGAGTTCTCCAATGACCTTTAGGTGAGCTGATTGACATATGTCCCGTATATCGCTTCCAGAAAAACCTTCGGACAACCTAGCAAATTCATCAAGGCCCACATCCTGCGCCAATTTCAGATGAGTTGTGTATAGTTTAAGCATCCCCAAACGGGCTTCATAGTCCGGTAGGGGAACGATGATTCGCTTCTGAAATCTCCTTATGAAAGGCCAGTCTAGCGCCCAAGGTTTGTTGGTGGCTCCGATCACGTAAGCGTGAATATTCTTGCCCTTATCTATAATTCCATCCATCTCTTTAAGGAACTGGTTGCGAACTCTGGTTTCCCCGCCAACCTCGGTTGAATGCATTCCAATCAATGAATCCAATTCATCGATGAAAACTATGGATGGACGTCCATTATTAGCAGATTTTCTAGCTGACGTAAAAAGCCTTGCAACGTTTTGTTCGGCTTCTCCCAGCCATTTTGACATGATGGAGGCTGCATCCACTGAGATGAAGGATGCATCAATCTCTGTGGCCACCGCAGCGGCTAGCAAGGTTTTTCCGCATCCAGGCGGACCGAAAAGAAGGATTCCTCTCGGCCATCCTAGCGTGAATAAATCGGGTCTCTCAACGGGATAAACGATTGCTTCCTTGACAGCTTTCTTTGCTTGCTCCAAACCAACAACTTGACCCCAGTTTACGTTAGGTTTTTCTTTGAGCACAAGTTCATCGTAGCTTGCTTTTTCTTTCGCTCCTGAAGGTTCTATCATGTCAGCTGCTTTTTCGGGTTGTGGCTCAATGGGTCCAACTCCTTGCAGAGCTTTTATTCTTTCTTGATATGCCATTGCCCGTTGAATGTAAACTTTGTTTAGGCCGTAGTTGGGGTACAAGTGGACGAGCTTTAGAAGGGTTTCAATGGCTTTCTGATACATTGTGACGGCCATTCCTCTGGCGCCTTGTTTGTCGAGGCGAACTGCTTCAAGGGCATAGCTTGTTGCGGCTTTTTCAAGTTCTTGAGATGCGCCCATGGCAGTCACCGCTCAATCTTTATCTTGCCCTGCACACCCAATTTTTCTAGGGCTTTTTCTACTTCTCCGCATGGAACGTTCAATTCAAATGCACATTGAGTGACATCGATTTCTCCGCGTTTTTTGGCGTATTCCAGAATTGTTTCCTCTAAAGATGAAGACTCTTGAACTGTCAAGGAAACGCGTTGAAGTTCCATGTCTTTGTAAGATACGTATGTTTGAGGTTCTCTTTGTTCATGAACTTCTGAACAAGTGGCGGTTAGAGCGACCATTTGTTTTACTTTTTCCACGCGTCGAGGTTGAGGTTTTTCTACGACTGGAACGGAAATGGGTGGCTCAGGAAGTTCCTCCGTTAACTTTTCTTCCAGAAACGCAGAGACCTCCTTGAGAACTTCTTCGCCGCCTGGGGTTTTTACGTCTATTGGCATATTTAGTTGCGTGGAACCGATGCTGCTCATGGCTAACGTTTCATTTATGCTATCATTTACCCTTTCCATTTCGTAAGCCATTTGAGGCATGATTATGGTGAGGCGTTTCGTCACGGTGTGAAGGATTTTGAGAACTGGCTTAAGATCTGCAAAGGCTGCGCTCAATTCTTTGAGTGTTTCAAGTCTTAGAATGATGCGTTCTACGAGGATTTGAGTCTGCGAGATAACTTTAGTCAGTTTTCTGATCTCTGCTAGCTCGTTGGCAAAAATTATTGCTCGTTCCTTGTTTTTTGCTTTTAGAGCTGTTTCACAAGTTCTGAAGAGGAATATGTCTCTCTTGCGTAGCCTAACGATGACTTGCCCTAGTCTAAACCGTTGAATCTTGAGTTTCGGCACTGCCTCGAAGATTACTTCCTCAAGTGTTGGAGGAGTAGATTGGAAAGGGTTCTTTATGGCGATCCCACACAGGCTTGAGTGATTATGAACTCTGTTTACTCGGGTTTCTCACATGGACAACAACTGGGGGTTCTGGGAGGTTTGGAGAAGCAGGAGCAGTTGCTTCTTGCGTCTCCTTTTGTGTTGGCGTATCAGGTTTTTTCACTGTTTTTTCTCCAAGAAGCAGGTTGGATAACTTGCTCTTCAAAGCTTCTAGGTCGCTGTTTTCGGCGTTAACACCTTTCAATCCCCACTGTATTATCCCTAAGGCCTTTTGATATGATTCATCGTCGATTCTGCCGATTTCACGTTCAATCTCTAGATTTATTAAAGCTGAGTGAAGTTCCTGTATTTGTTTGGTGCATTTAGTGCTCTGTTTATCTATGTCATCCATAACGGTTCTGGCGTCTGCTTTCAACTGATTTAAAGCTCCTTCAAAGTTCTTGTGAAGATCATCAAACATTTCCGGCGGAATCTTTTTCTTATCTACAAGCTCGTTCAAAGCCTGATCTTTTCGCCAGATCAGAGGTATCTGCTGACAGAGAGTTTTTGCTCTCAATTTAAGTGGCGGCAAAATTACAAAGTTACCATTTTCTATTTTAAAGTGGTCACTTGGATATATGAGAAATTCTCCGTCCCCGTGCTCTATGAATATTCCGTTTACGCTACCGGTAGCGGTTACCCTAAATGATGCTATTCGACCGATTTGTCGTCCGTATTCATCCTTAACTGGCTTGCCGACAAAGAGAAAAGGGTTGGAACTGGATTTTGACGTAGTTTCACCTCCTTAATATCCGTGAAGGGTCAAGTGTTTTTAGGGTAGCTAGGTTTCGGTTTGAGCTGCCTCACCGAAGGTGGGTACGCCAGTGGGTAACTCTGGGAATTTCTCTTTAACTTTCTGTTCTGCAACCGTAGCTGCTTCGTTCAAGATTTTCTGAGCGTCTTCACCTGCTGTCTGGAAGTCTATGTTCAAACCAGTGCTGTGGCCAGCGTCCATAATTATTCCGCTTAGGAGGTTTCCAATGCTTCCAAGTTCCCTTTCGGCTTCTGGAAAGACAGCAGCCATTCCATTTTTGACACTGCGCAACACGCCGACTGCTGGAGCCAGTGTGCTAACGACGTCGCCGAGCTCTGAAACCGTGCTTAACCTGAGAGATATCTGTTCTAGGGCTAGTCTCGCGTGGATTATCATCTTCTCCATTTTCCGTATTTCAGCCAGTTCATTAGCGAAAACGTTGGCCCGCGCCATGTCATGCTTTGAGTAGGCGTTAACTATTCTTGCGAATATTGATTTGTCGCGTTCTGAGAAGCGATCTGTTGCCTTATCTAGTCTTTGAATTTGCATTTCAATTCGTTTGATGGCGTAATCTAGGCGTGGTTTCAATGGACCTGGAGGACGAACTGCTTCTTTAATCCTTGAAGTGATAGGCGTATCGTCTATTCCTTCTCCCCATCTTTTAGCAAATTTTTCAGACATTTTAATTCCTCACAGAAAGGGGTTGTTTAAAACGTATTATTACATTGTTAACATGTAGAAAACATTCACGTATATATCTAGCAGCATATCCACGTTTCGCCGTCGTTTTGAGCTTTAAATCTCAGATGGAAAGAGAGGTGAGACGCAGTTGCCCGAATAAACAGTTTCGTGTAAGTTAGACTCAAAAGCACGAAAATTTAACTGTTAAAACAAGGTGAATAAAATGGGTGACAGATTAAAGATACTTGGGATATTCGCAGTGTTAGGGTTTGTCGGTGGAATCTTAGCAAACGTCCTTTACCACACATTGTGGCCTTGGTTCTTAGCTGTATTTCCATCAATATTTACTGCTGAGTGGGTCTTATCAGGGATTGCTGGCGCTTTGATAACATCATGCCTGGTAGTGATTTGGGTATACCTAAGTGGATCTACAGAATAGAAGTAAAACTTCCATCTTCCACATTCCCAACAACCATTCTTCTTTTTGGTACTGCTAAGTCTTTGTTATTTCTAGTAGCTGAGGTAGCCTCGAAGCGATAGCTTTTAGATATATTTCAAAATCATTCTTATGCTTACTAGAAACAAAACCACTCCAAACATTCTTCTAAGACCCTTTCCAGAAATCTTTTTAGAAAAGTAGGCTCCAAGCTGAGCGCCAAAAATCACTCCTATGCAGAGAAAGACTGCGTGGCTGATGTGAACGTTACCCAATGAAAAGTGTGTTGAAGCTCCGGCTATTGAAGTGAAAATCATAATGAACATCGAAGTTGCAACCGTAACATGCATGGGAAAGTTCATTGTGAGATGTAATATAGGCACCATGAGAGCGCCACCACCTATGCCTAGAAGACCAGATGAAAGACCACCGAAGAAGCTTAACACCAAACCTAATTTTACATTTGTATTGTATTCAAAGATGGCTCCGCCAGAGTCCACGATTTTGCGGTGCCAGTTTTTTCCTATCTTTGGAATCTGAATATGGTGAGGATTGAATTGAAAAGCCATGCGTAAGGCAACGAAAATTAGGAAAACGCCGAAAATGAGCCCTAAAAGTTTTTCTTCTATAAAGCTGGTTAAATACGCTCCTACAAACGCTCCGGGAATAGTTGTAAAAGTTAGAATCAAGCCAACTTTATAGTCGACTCTTCTTTGTCTCCAATATCCTATGGCAGAGGATAGAGAAGTAAAGACTATGGTTGCGAGGCTTGTTCCAATAGCTTGATGGGAAGAAAAACCGTAGGCCAGAGATAGGAGGGGTACAATAAAAACGCCGCCTCCTACACCAGTCATCGCTGCGATTGTTCCAACAAGAAAGGCTATGGGCGACAGCAAAGCCATATCGAAAGGTATCAACACTATCTCTCCATAGAATATATGGTAATAGTAACCTTTGTTCTTAAAAGTTTCAAAGAAAACATATGCTTCAAATTTGAATGTTTTGTAGACGCAACGAAAATTTTGCGCGCGCGATATGACTTGTGTAAGAAGTTCTGACTGAATAAATCAAGGCAATAGTTTGCCTACTAGAAGCACAAGAGACATAAAGACAATTGTTTGGGTAATTAGAGTGATCCACTGTGGGTTGTGTGCAGACAATCTTTCAATTTTTTGTGCAACAGAACTCTGATTCTCTGAGGTTGTGTATTCCTTGGAAAGAAAGTAGAGCCTCTTGTATTTTCTCAGAACAAAACAATAAGCAACTGTCATAACAATCAAGGAAACAACCAATAATTGATGAGACGCATAGGTCAGTCTGAGAAAGAAGCCTGTTCCGCAGAGTATACCTCCCACGCTTAGCAACACTATGCTGAATAAAGAAGCCTTGACAAGACCTAGCCGCACTGTCATAGTCTCAATGCCAATTGCCTTATCTCCAAAGTAGTCCCGAATCTCAGCTGGTACAATCACACCATATACTGTCAAAGCCTGCCCAGAAAGGAAAAGGAGAAAAAAAGAATCTAGTTTAGATGTGAAAGTGTGATACATAAATGATATTGGCAAGATGCTGAGGACGATAAACAGCGTGATCACTGCAAGCCATGATCTGGACTTTAGTCTTAGTGGTGGTGCAGAATAGGCGTGGGCCAAGAAAACTGCGGCCATCCACATAAATAGCAGAGCAGGTTTTCCTTGGATTAGAAACAATATGAGAATGAAAGCTAGGCTCAACAAAAGCTCGATGACCATAAACGATTTGAGTTTACCTCGTCCCAGACGACTCATTGCCCGAACAAGTTCCTTCTTGCGACTGTCTTTTGAGTCCAACTCGTAATCGGCCATAGTGTTAACTTGGGCTGCAAAAGCTGAAACAAGTGTGATTATAACAAAGACTAGAGCCACTGGAATCACCAACCCCCAAATGAGATCCACTGGTAGATTGATGCCCCATGAAAGTCCAATTATAAGGGAGGCCGAATTCGCTGGAAGAAACTCTGGCCTTGAAACAGAAACTAACAATCTTGCGGTCTGCAACGTTGGCTGGTCCTCCTAGGAAAGAGCGCGCGCACGTCATGTTTATATGCTTTTGGATAGTAATTGCACGTCGCTAAAATATATATCCATAGAATGTGTAAAAGAAACAGAAACTTTTGTTTATAATAACTTTTTCTATCCTTAGCAGAAGTTAAATTACCAGTGCGCGCTCGTTTAGATAAATAGAAAAAAGTGGATTACGGAAGATGTCCACTTAAGTAAAAGTTTCAAGGAAATACATACCTAATTGACAGGAGGAATGCTTTCACGACTTTTTCCATGGTTGCCAGATGCCCGAAAACATTGACGCTTGGTGTTTGCGTCTCAACCGCTGTCCCAGCTGTTGGAAACAGAGTTCCTCACATAGAAGCAGGGGTTGGCGCCATAGCAACCCAAGCCAAGACCAACATTTTCTACGGGATAAAGGGTTTAAAACTGCTGAAGGCAGGTTTGTCTCCACAAGCAGCCTTGGAAGCTATGCTAAAGGAGGATCCAGATAGGGAATCGAGGCAAGTAATTATAATAGATGACGAAGGAAGAACTGCTGCCTTTACTGGAAAAGAAACCGTTAGCTGGAAGGGACATTTGGTCGGCGAGGATTACGTGGTTGCTGGAAACATGCTCGTCGGCAACAAAGTCGTAGAAGCGATGGCTCAAACCTTTGAAAGTTCAGAAGGAGAATTAGCTGAAAGATTGTTGAAAGCCTTGGAAGCTGGACAAGAGACGGGTGGAGACAAAAGAGGAAAAATGTCCGCTGCGTTGCTGATAGCACGCCAGCAACTGACAAAAGCCCGTCCCATTCTTGATTTAAGGGTGGACGAACACCCTGATCCGATCAAAGAGTTAAGAAGAATCTTTGAAGAACGAGCAGCCATGATGAAACAGAAATAATAAATGTTTTATGGAAGATTTAGATGTATGTCAACAATGCTTGAAGTCAACTGTGGAAACTGGAGAAATATGAAAAAATTAGTCTGTGCACATCTGCTGTTTCTTCTCTTAATTGTTATGTTTATTACATCGGTTCACGCTTCAGTTACTGTTCAAGCTATAATAGACCAAGACATCCATGTTGCCTTTAATTTGGAAAACATCAACTCCACAATTTACTGGATTATCAAGAATGAAAACCTTATTACAGAGTCAACAATTCCAAACATCATCTTAGAAAATCTTGAACAGCAACAGGTAGAGGTTTACACCCAACCAATAATTTTCAACGACACAACATCGTCGATATACGTGGCCTTCTCTTTGACCGGTTCGGATATCCTGAACTTCACAGGTAACACAAAGTCTATGACTAGGACATACCATGTGAGGACGGACTGGAGAAAATTCCAACTTAACCTAACTAATGGATTTTTACTAAACTTTGCCGATTTTTTTGGCGAACCAGTAGATGATTCAAGCTATGAGTGGGAAAGAATCAACTACACCTTAAATGAAAAAACGCACCCAGCCTACTATTATAACTTTACAGATTCAGATACCTTCGATCCGGTGTGTTACTTCATATTGCCCGCGGCAGCAACCAACGTTCAAGCTGTAGAAGATATCATTTTCTTCGACCTTCCATTGCCCTTTGAAGACTCTCTGCTTAACAGCCCCTTTTTAATCCTCGGCGCGTTAATAGTTATAAACATAGCCTTCTTCGTATACCGAAAAATGAGAAAATAGAAAAACTAGATACGCGCGCATACCTGTCGATCATGCGCAAACCTAATATTAAGAAAAGCCAATTCTGAAGACGTGATCAAAATGAAGGCGAAGGTAAGAAAACCCACTGACAGGGAGCTGGAAGAAGCAAAATCTTGGCCAATCTGGGAAAAGGAAGAGTCCAAATTTCCTTGGGAGTATGATCAACAGGAGACTTGTCTAATCATAAAGGGAAAAGCCGTTGTAAAGACCCCCGAAGGAGATGTGGAATTTGGAGCAGGTGACTATGTTGTATTTCCAGAGGGGCTAAAGTGCACCTGGGAGATAAAAGAGAAGATTAGGAAGCATTATAACTTAGGGTGAAAAACGGCGTTATCCTAGCGTATTCAGATAAAAGGTTTGTGTGCGCGCTATTTTTTCGCTTTTTTTCTGTGTATTGGAGTAGTGTGCATGCATAAGGCTTAAATATGCCTTTTATATACCATTTTACTGGATAATGGATGGGATATCTATGCCAAGAGGAGAAGTAAAAATCTTGAAGGCAAACGGCGAAGTCATAATCTTGGAAACAACCATTGGAGTAGACTATCGTTTTTCGATTCCAAAAGCGATACGAAGCCTCATAGATCCCAAAGAAAAAGTTCGGATAACCGTCAAAAAAGTCGAGGAGGTGAAAACTTGACAGATGAAGAAAGAACACCACGTCGGTTGAAACAAGTCTTTAGTTTGGTAATGATTATCCTATTGGTAGCAGTAGTGATCTTCGGAATATTGTTTGCTCTTACAATGTTTGCTAGTGTAGCTGTTGGACATGCTGCGGTTCTCGTTGACCCTTGGACTAAAACTGTAAGCGAACCAACAATCGGACCAACATGGATAATAAAAGCTCCTTGGGTTCAAGCAGTAGATATTATGATTGCTACGGATACTTTAGGAATGTGGGGAGACGGAACAGATCCCAGCGCAGATCTTCCAACAGTCTATTGCTTCTCTAGAGATCAGCTAGAGATGGCAGTAGATATTATGCTCAGATGGAGACTAGATGTGCCCAATCTCAAAGAGCTGTATCAAAGCCTTCCGCAGAAGAACTGGAAAAACGATGTAATAGCATCTATCGCCAGAGAACAGATCAGGCTTGTTACAAAAAACTTCACCAGCATCCAAACGATCGAACAGAGAGATGATGTGGCGCAAGCGATCAAAGATGCAATATGGGGTAAGCTAGGCACAGAGGCCTCCTTAGCCGGTGCAATAACAGATTTTCAATTTGAATTAAGAAACATAGGTTATCCGGAGAAGTACACATCCGCCATCGAGGATAAGTTGGTCGCGGAACAACAGAAAATCCAAGCGGAGTTTGAGAAGGAAAAAATCATCATAATTGCCAATGCCACTGCTCAACAAGTAATCATCGAAGCAAACGCTGAGGCCGAAGCAAAGGTCTTAGTCGCGAATGGGACAAGGGAAGCCATTGAGTTAATTCTTGAAGCTTCAGGCGGAGACCCCACAAACGCTACAAGAATCGCAGAACTCTACCTATGGGTTGAAACACTCAAGCAAATAGCACCGGACATCGACGTGTTCATAACAAGCGAAGACATTCCATACCTAATCTCTATCCCTACAAGTTAGTCTCGTTAGTGTTTTTCAACCTAACTACCTTTTTTTCTTTCGCGCGCGGTGAAATGCTACGTTTTTGCGATGCAACTAAGTTTCAGTTTGAGCCGTCTCACCGAAGACAGGTACGTCAGCAGGTAACTGTGGAAATTTTTCTTTGACTTTCTGTTCCGCAACTGTAGATGCTTCGTTCATGATTTTCTGAGCGTCTTCGCTTGCTTCTTGGAAGTCTATGTTTAAACCGGTGCTGTGGCCAGCGTCCATAATTATTCCGCTTAGCAAGTTTCCAATAGTTCCAAATTCTCTTTCGGCTTCTGGAAATACGGCGGTCATTCCGTTTTTGACACTACGCAACACGCCGACTGCAGGTCCCACTGTGCTAACGACGTCGCCGAGCTCTGAAACCGTGCTTAACCTGAGAACGATTTGTTCTAGGGCTAGTCTAGCGTGAATTATCATCCTCCCCATTTTCCGTATTTCAACCAGTTCATTAGCGAAAACGTTGGCCCGCGTCATGTCATGCTTTGAATATGCGTCAACGATTCTTGCGAATATTGATTTGTCGCGTTCTGAGAAACGATCAGTCGCCTTGTCAAGTCTTTGAATTTGTAGTTCAATTCGTTTGATGGCGTAATCGAGGCGTGGTTTCAATGGATCTGGAGAACGAAAGGCTTCCTTAACTTTCGTAGTGATAGGTGTTTTGTCTTTTCCTTTTCCCCATCTTATAGCGAACTTTTCAGACAATTTTGATTCCTAATAACAGGGGTTGTTTGAAACGTATTATTACGTTGTTAACATGTAGAAAACATCCACGTATATACCTAGCAACGTATCCACGTTTCGCCATCGTTTTGAGCTTTAAATCTCACATAGAAAGAGAGAAGAGGTGCACTTGCGCTAGTAAACAATTTCGTGTAATTTAGACTCAAAAGCACAAAATTCGCGCACGCATGTTTCCACAAAAACGACTGCAGTAACCATGTAAAAACAGCGCGCGCCCCATTAAACACGCGTATAAATCACTTTTTGGCTTGTTCCTTTTTAGGCCGGTATCCCTCACTTTGAAATAGCGGACTCGAAATTATTAGATCTGCCGTTGCTCTATTACATGCAGTTGGCACATTATACAAAACGGCTATCCGAAGGAGAGCCTTAACGTCGACATCGTGAGGAAGAGACTCTAGAGGATCCCAGAAGAAAATCAAGTAATCCAATTTTTCGTTAGCGATCAAAGCTCCGATTTCCATGTCTCCTCCATGAGAACCGTCCTTAAGTAAAGCAATATTTAGGCCAGTTTTTTTGATGATTTTTTTCCCGGTTCCTCCGGTTGCGTATAAGTTGTGAAGAGCCAATGTTCCTTTGTTGAAGTCAGCCCATTCCACCAAATCATCTTTCTTATTATCATGCGCCACCAAGGCAATTGCTCTTTTCAAAATATCACCGACAAATCAAACCGAATACGTTCTAATAGTCTTAAATCTTTCTACACGCTCAAACCAGCGAAGCACGCGCAGAGAGGTTGTTACGGTCTGACGCATTCAGCTTTTGGTCTGTAAGGTCTTTTTTGTTTTGGTTTGCTATGCTTCGGACAACGCTTGACGCAAACCCATATGCCCTCTTGAATCGCCCATACGCAACCGCATAAATCCGCCGACTTTTTAGCTTTCATTTGTTTTTCTAAGCTCCTTATGTTCGAGGCGTGCGCATTATGACATTGAAAGAATCCCAGTTTTCGAGTTCCTCATAAGCTTTGTTTCGGATAACTTCATTTAATGACACCTTCAAGGGTGTTGTGCACCGTTGCTCTTTTCAAATGTCCTCCAATCGCACTGTTGTCTTCCCTCGCTAAAGCCACATGCAAATGGAAGAAGGTCTCGTTGTTCCGTATTGAAATGTTACCTGAGAAGGATAGCGCTCTACTGGTTACTTAAAGTTTTTTCTTTTGACAAAAGTAAATCAACTAGTGCTTTTTGGTCGATTTCAGCTCGGGTTCTCCAATCTAAGTAAAGCTGTTTGTTCTCGTCTTCAGCTAGGTATCCGTATCGAATGTAACGGTTCATGTTTATGTCAACCCTCCAGCCTGGAAGCTTGTTTCGCAGGAGGTCTTCTACTTCTTCGCGGGGAGCCTTCCCTTTCTTAGCTATAATGCAGGATATGGCTGTGGCTAAACCAGCTATGTCGTCTATGCGCCAGCCCATCATCTTAGTTTCTTTTGGAGTTAATCCCCCTCTGAGAGTTATGTAGAATCGAGCCTTATCCAACTGTTCGAGAGTTGGCTTTCCAGCGGGCTTTTCTCCCTCAAAAACGGTTTTCACCTGCAGATCCAGCTTTTCCAAATGGTCATCGAGTATTCCAAGTACTTTAGGGTAGTCGGACCCCAGTTTTCTCTTTAGTTCCCATCCCTTCACTCCAGGCTTTCTGTGGCGTCTATAGAACAGTAGGTGCGTCGCCATCTTGATTTTCCTTGTGTAGTATGCTTTTCTCTTCAATTTTATTTGCCTTCTTTCCATTTCATCCATTCTTCAAAGCCTACGGAAACCGGAATGGAAACCATTTGTTTTTTGCCGAGCATAGACCTTGGTTTTTCGAAGGGTTCGATGAAAATCTCCTCCTCTAACCGATGCACTTCTAGGGTTGCGTATCCATAGGTTACGAGAAAACTTGTCATGTAAGCTCTTTTTATGGTTTCAGAATAGGTTTCTGCGCCAATGAAATCCCAGTACCTGATTTTTTTTTCTCCACCAACTTTGTGTTTCAATTCTTCCCAGAAAACTTCCAACTCCTCTAAGAAGGGTTTCTCAGCCAGTATTCTTAGCTTAACCAGTTCTTCGCGTGTGGTGGCTCCGGTTTCCATTTCTAAGGAACCCGTTTTTAGCCATCTTTCGCTTATGGGAAGAAGTCTTTGCCAGTATTTGGTGGCTTCGTCTAGGCTGTGGAGGGAAATTTGTTCGAATTCTATGATTGGGTGCCAAGTTTCTAGAAAAAGTGTAGCGAGTTCTTCTTTGCTTAATAGCTGTATTTTTTCTTCGAGGAGAAAAGGGTCTGTGTAGAGAGATGTTGATCGATGTTTCACCCAGTCTCCTTGGAGTTTAATTATGGATGCGAGGTGGTGGATAGCTTCTGCGTCTAGGCAAAGTTCTTCTGGCAGTTTCCATTCTGGGAAGTATTTTTGAATAATTGCTATGATGTCGTCAACGTCAACGTTGAACGGGTCGAGACCCTTATCTTCAATAGATTTGCACATGTTGATGACGCGTTGAAGATGTTCGATGCCTTGCTTTTTGCTTTTTGAGGACAACTAAGTTACCTCTTTGATTAGCGATGTTCCTTCTACATTTTGAACTGTGATTATGTGAACGTCTTTTCCAGTGAAGGTTACTTGGCTTGGTGTGATGGCTAGGTATTGGGCGTTCAAACCTTTGACTGAAGATACGAGGAGGTTTGCTATGGTTTCTCTGTTTTTTGGGTCCATGTGGATGTCGTATTCGTCGACGGCTCTGAAGGGCGATTGGACGTGTTGTTGCAATGCTAGGAGGAAGGTCATGGTGGCTGTGCTTCTTTCTCCTCCGCTTTGAGTGTAGGCGTTGAGGGGAACCGGTTTTCCTCCTTTGAAACCCACGAATATTTCAAGGCCAGCTTCTTCGATGTCGTGTTCGTTTATTAGTCGAACGTCTCCAATGGCGTGGGCTTCTGAAAGGATTCCTTGATATCTGAGGTTAACGTGGTTCAGAAGGTTTTTGATGACGGTTCTCCACGCTTCCATTCTTGTTTTTACTTCTTCCATGGCTTTTTCGCGGTTTTCTGCTACTAAGCGGGCTTTTTCTTTTAGTTCTAGGTAAAGTTTGGAGTAAGATTCGTACATGCGTTCGATGTCTTCGGAAACGTCGGTTAAGGCAGCGAGGTGTCCGTCTGTTACTCGAATTTCATCTAGGATGTCGATGATGGTTTTCATGGGCACGATTCGAGGACCTGTTTTTTCAGCTCTTTCTATGGTTTCCTCGAGATCGGTAAGTGCGGTTTGAAGTTCTTTATTCAGCTTGTCCAAGGTTTTTGAAATGTTTTCTTTTCGATACTGTAGTAAGGCTAGGCTGATTTTGCGGTCTAAAACATGGTTGGTAACGTTTTCAATTTCTAGGTTAAGGTGATCTGTTTTTGTTTTAGTGTCTGAGATTTGGGAATCTAAAATTGTGAGTTGTTCTTTGGAGTTTTCAACAGATTTTTTCAAGCTTTCGCTTCTGAGGTTAAACCTTTGAGCCCACATGCTTTCGAGGTTTTTGTAGGTTGTTTCGATTTCGGTTAGTTGGGTTTTGAGGTCGATGGGGTTTGTGGTTTCGTGGATTGCTGTTTCTAGCATTCTGATCTTGTCTAGGCATGTTTCTATTTCTTTGTGGTGGATTTCAGTCCAGGATTCTGTTTCTTTCAAGGTTTGATCGGTCATTGAAATGTTTGATTCGTGCTTTGTTTTTTCACGTTCGAGGGTTAGTCGTTCTTCGAGAAGTTCTTTCCAGTTGGTCTTTGATTGTTCTAGGTTTCTTTGGAGTTCTTCCAGTTGGTTGTTGATTGTTTTTGTTTCGTTTTCGATTTGTAGGGTTTCGTTTTGTTTCTTTTGTTTTTGTTCTTTTAAGTCTGTGGCGATTTTTTCTCTTTTGGTGACTTCAGCCCATGCTATTTCTTTTTCAAGGAATCGTCGTTTTATTCTTAGCTGTTTTTTTTGTTGGTAGCGGTCGTATTGTTCTCTCCAGTAGGTTAGGGTCTGTTCTGCTGATTCGAGTAGTTTTTCCACGGATTCTTCTTGGCTTAAGATGCGGTTTAGTTTTTTTTGGGCTTGTAAGACGTTTTTGCGGTAGGATTCGAAGCCTACTGCGGCTTCAACCATTCTTAGTTTTTCTTGATGTGAAAGTACTGTGAATTGTTCCACCATGTTTTGGTGCATGATGATGAGCATGTTTTCTGGGTCGACTCCAAATTTGGAGAGGAGTCGTCTGATGTCGGCTTTGTTTGCGGCTTTGTTTTCTAGTTCGAACCAGTATTTTCCGTCTTGTCTTAGGGTTCTTGTTAGGAAGATTTGGTCTTTTTTGATTCTTGGGGCTGGTCGGCGTCCGCTTTTTGGGGAGTTGTCTAGAACTATGGTGACTCTTGCTTGGTCTTTTCCCCGTCGGATGAGGTCGCTTAGTTTTTTGGAGCGTTCTGTGTAGGATTGCCCCAGCGCTACTGAGATTCCTATGAGCATGGATGATTTGCCTGAGCCGTTGGGTCCGCAGATGACGTTGACGCCTGGTTTGAATGGTATCCTAGCGTATTCGTAGGACATGAAGTTTTCCAGAATGACTTCTCGAATTAGCATTGGCTGTGGGCGCCTCTTGATTTGCAGTAATTAGAGACAAAGTCCACTATTAAAGGAATTTTGTGATGCTCGTATATATGAAGAAAACTCTGGCAATGTCGCCAACCGCGCAACCTCATTTTTTAGGGATAACGTTATCGAGCTAGGTCTCTTAAAAAGTCGAGAATAGCTTAAAAAAAGTCAAAAGTGTCGTCAGGACTGATTCCAACGCCAAAAAAGAATAACCCTACTGCAATTTCTATTATGCCAACAATCGGGTCGTAGAAAGCAGCTGGATTCTGAATAGTGTTAATTCCTACGCATATAAGAACCAGTCAAATGAACAAACATATTAGGAATCTAAAGTAACCCTTCCCTATTTCCCTCTTCTTCTACACTTTCCCCCCTTCTTTCTCAGTGAGGAAATCTGTAAGCTTTGCGCATTTCTCAACTGAGAGTAAATCACTCTTAAAACCATCCAGTACTTGCAACCATTCACGCGCACGCGTTCTCTCTTCTTCAATGTAGCTATCCATAAAGGGTAGCAACTCGGACCTAATCCAACTAACATGAGCCATTTTTTTTAGATATTTGGAAATCCAAGCTCGAGATTCCGGGTCATCAAATTGTTCTCCGAAGTACACCTTAGCCCATTCAATCTCAATGCTTCTAACAATTTCTTCAATTTCAGGAGAGGGAATGCTGATAATTAGATATGGTTTGACTTTTTTGATGATGTCTCTTGTCAAAGGCCAATAACGGTACGGGTCTCTAGAAAAGTGCGCCCGTATACACTCACGAAAACTTGAGGAACTCTCAGCTAATAATTGAGCCGCTGACCTCCACCCACCCTTGACAAGCCTCGAAATTAGTTTTCCTAATAAAGTCAGGGCGTAGATTTTTTTCATTCTCCCTTCTATGCTTGAAGAAACAACCTCCACGAGGTTCTTTTGCCACAATATTTTAAGTGCTCTCAACACTGTGGAATAATGTCCTACATCGGGCAATCTTTTCCAAAGTTCATACACGTTTGCTCTCCCAGCTTCTGACAACTCCATTAGAATCTTGAGTTTGGTTCCTTCTTCTTTGAGGCCGAGTCCCTGTAAGACATCAATACGACTCTTTTTGGCGAATTTTTCAATTGCTGGAGTCATCTCTGGAAAACGAATACGTGCGCTGCCGCTAATATGTGCATGCATATACGCACATCAAAGCCCATAATGCATATATGCCTTTCGGCTACGCTTAGGATGTAGGAGGACGCACTATTTGAAAATAGAGAAAATGCAAATCGTATCTTCCTTAGACTCACCATTCGCTATTGAAAACCTGATTAACACTGCGTTACATAAGGCCAAGGACAGCGTAGAGATTTGCGTTCCGTGGCTTGAAAAAGGATTCGTGAGTCTTCTGAAAAGAATAGTGTCACCAAGCGTAGCTTTCAATCTGCTAGTTAAGACTCCTCAAGAGAATGATAAGACTTTTTGTGCTGTTCAAACGCTTGAAGAAGAAAGCAGCCATAAGACTGACATAGTTTGCGTCCCTTGGTTGCATGCAAAATTCCTCATTGTTGATTCTAGAGATGTGATACTTGGGTCTGCAAATGCAACAAGCAATGCATTCTATTACAACAACGAAGTCCTAGTTAGTTTCAATGACTTGCCTGAAGTTGCCGCAAGGTTCTCGCAAATATTCAACCAAATAAAAAGCCAGCCGTCGAACCTGAAGTGGAATATCGCCAAGGAATACGCTGGTTGTTCTTTCTATTCAACGCCTCAATTAAGAATAATGAAACTGGCTAAGAGGTTTTTTAGAGAGAATGGCAATTCTGAAATTCCTCTGTCATTGCTTGTTCGGTTTGTCCAGAATAATGGTTACGGTTTTGAAATCGTTAAAATGACTATTCAGGAGATGATTAAACAAGGTTTGCTTTATGAGCCTCATCTTGGTTATATCAAACTGACCTGATATGGGCACTTAAAAAAGGTCTCAAAAAAGAATTATCTATTTCCAGTGAATGAGGAGATGTTGTTGTTTCTAGTTTCTTGTGTTTAGAAGAAGTTCTATTGTTTGATATTTCTTAAGGAATAGCATCCCTTTCTCAGTTGTATGAAAAGAATTCCCAATTTTTAAAAGACCAGTTTCCAGCAACATAGCAATATATTTTTCAGTAAACCGGTGACTAAGCCCACACGCATACATAATACGCGTCTTCTTCGCTCCATTCTTCGCTGCTCTCAATATTTCCGCAATAATTTCAAAGTAACTTCTCATCTAATCTACTTCCACAAACAACGATCATCGAGGTTTCGAAACGATTCTGGAATGTACTTAATAAATGTTCTCTTAAGCTGATCCACAAACCCCATTTCTTTGTTTTCTTTATCTGAAACATCCAACCGCTTTTCTGCCTCAATAGAAGAAATCAAACCCCACGCAAACTTAATCAAAGCGGTGGTCTGTTTTTCCGTTAACTCCTTACACCTTTGCCCCTCAACCTCATCTACAAAATCATAAAGAGCTTCAATCGCCTTTTCACCACGCAACCTCGGAAACTCTGGAATCTCAAGATACTGCATTTCAATCACTACGAACATAATCTACATTTTTTCTATAAATAGCATCCTCTACCAATCAACATATTCCAAATTTCGATATATCCCCCAAATCACTTGGAAAGCACAAATTCACAGAGTGTGACCGCAACTACACCGACAATGTTGAAAACTATGTTAAAAAAATAGATAGGGGGGAGGGGGTCTACATCAGAACAAATCTAAAACCCGAAGAAAACTCCTCATTCTTCAATTCCCGCCGTCTTTCTGATGAATCTACCCACTTTCTCGATTTGATGCTCCTCAAGCTTTTTCATCAAAGCCTTCAGCTTCTTCTCACCCGTTTCTCGCTCTCTAATCCATTCCCTAGCAAACTCACCGCTTTGAACATCCCTAACAGCCTTCCTCATATTCTCCTTAACATGCTCATCAATAACTTTAGGTCCCACAACCAAACCACCATAATTAGCAGTCTTCGAAACCCCCTTAAGCATCCCTTTGAATCCACCTTGATAAATCAAATCCATTATCAACTTAGCCTCATTACAAGCCTCAAAATAAGCAAGCTCAGGCTGATAACCCGCCTCCACAAGAACCTCAAAACCCTTCTTAATAAGCTCAATCAACCCACCAATAAGCACAGTCTGTTCCCCAACAAGATCGCTTTCCGTTTCTTCCTTAAACGTCGTTTCCAGAACACCAGCCTTAGTACACCCAAGACTCTTAGCCATAGCCAAAGCAACCTCCTTCGCTTCACCCGAAAAATCCTGAAAAACCGCAACCAGAGCTGGCACCCCAAAACCATTAAGATACATGTCCCTAAGCTTGAAACCCGGACTTTTCGGAGCAACCATAACAACATCAACATGAGACGCTGGAACAACCTGTTTAAAATGAATATTAAAACCATGAGCAAAACCAAGAGCTTTCCCCGGAGTCATATGAGGCTCCACATAGTCTCTATAAACAGTTGACTGCTCCAGATCCGGAATCAACATATGAATGACATCGCCTCTCTCAGCTGCTTCCGAAACCGAATAAACTTCGAAACCATCTTTTTTGGCTCTGCTCCACGATTTGCCTTCAGGTCTCAAACCCAATATAACGTTTAAACCAGAGTCTCTCATGTTCTGAGCCTGAGCATGTCCTTGGCTTCCGTAGCCAATCACGGCTATAGTTTTGTTCTTCAAGGCATCTAGGCTTACATCTGCGTCGTAATACACTTTCACCATCTAACGCCACCTACCATTACTCGATTTTAACGGATTTAACTCCTCTGGAAAGGGCAGTTATACCAGTTCTTGCAACCTCTTTCACGCCAAACGGCTTCATCAAATCAAGAAAGGCATCTATCTTATCTGAAGTTCCCGTAATCTCCACCATCAACGACTCAGAGGAAACATCAACCACACGCGCCCTAAAGATTTCAGCGTAATTGATGACATCCGACCGAACTTTAGTGTCTAACGCACGTACTTTAATGAGAGCCAGTTCCCTTGTAACGATGCTAGCTGGGTTCAGTCTGCTTACCTTAATCACGTCGATTAACTTGTTCAACTGCTTAACCACCTGTTCAACTGTTCTTTCGTCTCCCTTAACGGTAATAGTCATCCTAGCTAGATCGCTTTGTTCGGTAGGTCCCACAGAAATGCTGTCTATGTTAAATCCTCTGCACCGGAACAGATTTGAAACAGTGTAGAGCACACCTGGTTTGTGCTCAACGATTGTTGATATTATGTGATTTTGTTCCTTCGACATGATCATTACCCTAGAATTGTGTCATTAAGACCCTTGCCAGCTGGAACCATCGGAAACACGTTTTCCTCAGGATGAATTGGAACATCAATAACTGTGGTAACATCACTTTTCAAGGCTTTTTTTGTAGCTTCAGAAAACTCTTTTAGCGACCCTACGCGAACGCCTTGAGCACCATAAGCCTCAGCCAACTTAACGAAGTCGGGAATACTCCCCAATTCTACAGCGGCATATCTCTTATCGTAAAAGAGCCTCTGCCACTGGGCAACCATCCCAAGCACCGAATTGTTCAAAACTATCACCGTAACCGGAATTTTCTCCATAACGGAACAGGCGAGTTCTTGTTCCGTCATTCTGAAGCTTCCATCACCTGCTATGTCTACAACCGCACTTCCAGGACATGCAACTTTGGCTCCGAGGGCTGCTGGAAACCCGAAGCCCATGGTTCCTAATCCGCCTGAACTGATGAAAGTTCTAGGTTTATGTGTTTCAAAGTAGAGAGCTGCCCACATCTGGTTTTGTCCAACTTCAGTGGCCAAGATGGAATTCTCTGGCAGTATTTTTCGAAGCTCCTTTAGCAGTAGCTGAGGCTTCAAGTCACAGTCGCCGGGGTCCATCTCGCTTTCAAACTGCCCATTGAGCTCTTTAACCCTGTTAAACCATGCAGAGTTCTCCCTTCGCTTTAACTGATGAATTAACAACTGGTGAATCACTCTTAACGTCTCTTTTGCGTCGGCCACAATCGGTACATCAACGCTCACGTTTTTCCCAATTTCCGCCGCGTCTACATCAACGTGAATTATTTTTGCGTCAGGACAAAACTGGTCCAATGTTCCAGTGGTTCTATCTGAGAACCTTGTTCCCACCGCCAGCAGAACATCAGCTTCCAAAATTAGTTTATTCGCTGCGTGAGTTCCATGCATACCTACGTTTCCGAGAGATAATGGATGGTTTTCAGCGAAGCATCCTTTTCCCATAAAAGTTGTTGCAACAGGCATCATCAAAAGTTCGGCCAACTCTAAAAGTTCAGGGGCGGCATTTGAGATGATTACTCCCCCACCTGCCAGAACAATCGGACGCTTTGCTTCGAGAAGGAGTTTAACTGCCTTCTTAACTTGGATTGGATGGGGCTCTGTCTTAGGTTTGTAGCCTCGAACCTTCATTTTGTCTGAAAACTTCATTTCATCGATTTCTGTCTGAACGTTTTTTGGGAGATCAATTAAAGCTGGTCCAGGTCTACCAGTTGTGGCTAGGTGAAAGGCTAACTTTACGGTTTTCGGAATCTCCGAAGCTTTTTTCACTTGACAATTATATTTTGTGATGGGCGTAGTTATCCCGATTATGTCTGCTTCTTGAAATGCGTCTCTACCTATCATATATGAAGAGTTGGCGGCAAATGTGTTGACCTGACCAGTGAAGGAAATGACTGGTGAAGAGTCCAAGTAGGCATTAGCTATACCAGTAACTAGATTTGTCGCTCCGGGACCCGACGTCGCCATACAAACTCCGGGTCGTCCACTGGCGCGGGCGTAACCATCAGCTGCATGGGCTGCGCACTGTTCATGGCGAGTAAGGATGTGTCTTATTCCAGAGTCGCGTAGAACATCATGCACCGGGATAATAGCTCCTCCAACTATTCCAAAGATTACCTCCACGTTTTGCTGTTTTAAGGCCTCTACAAGGGCTTGGGCACCAGACATTTTAACCATTTTCAAGATACCTCCGTTAACTGCAGTTTATTGTAGTTAGTCATCAGCACGTTCATGCCGCTGAGCACGGCTTCAACGCTAGCTATAACTATATCCTCGTTAACTCCGATGGCTGTAGCCATCCTATCACCCTTACGTAGCCGGACGGCCACCTCAGTGACGGCGTCGGTGCCGCCCGTGATTGCTTTTACAGAGTAATTCTCTAACTGTATTGGTTCAACAGCTAAGACAGCCTTCTTCACAGCTTTCATCGCTGCATCTACTGGACCTACTCCAGTAGCCGCCTCCGTGAGTATGCCGCCGTTAAGATTTAGCCGCACAGAAGCCGTTGGGGTAACCCGGTCTCCTGTGACAACCGTTAGTTCTTCAAGTTTTATTGGGCGAATTTCAGGCAACCCCATAACCGCTTCTGCGATTGCTTGCAAATCGGCATCTGTAACCTTTTTGCCTTTGTCTCCTAAAGTTTTCACTCGCAGGAAAACTTGTTTCAGTTGCTCATCATTTGGATGTAGCCCCATTTCATTTAAAGACGCCTTGATTCCACTGGATCCAGCGTGTTTGCCAGATGCTAGTCGTCTAGCGCGCCCAACTAACTCGGGTGGAATTGGCTCATATGTTAAGGGATTGGCTATTATGCCATGGGTGTGCATACCGGACTCGTGAACAAATGCGTTGTCTCCCACAATTGCTTTGTTTGGCTGGAGAGGAAAGTCGGTTAATCGAGCCACTAACCTTGATGTATCGTATAGAAGCTCAGTTTTTATCGACAGTTTCACTTTGTAAACTGCCTTTAAAGCAACTGCTATTTCTTCAAGAGAAGCATTTCCAGCTCGCTCACCTAAACCATTCATAGTTACGTGGACTTTATCCGCTCCAGATTTTAGAGCGGTTATAGAGTTTGCTACAGCCAACCCAAAGTCGTCGTGGCAGTGGGCGCTTATAGAAACGTTGGGAAACGTATTCCTCAACTTTGAGAACAGCTCATGAGTCTTTTCAGGTGTTAAAACACCGACGGTGTCGCATGGACAGATACTATCTGCGCCCGCAGAAATGCCTGCAGCAAACATTTCGGTAAGAAATTCGAAGTCGCTTCTTGTAGCGTCTTCAGCTGAAAGCTCAACGGTGAGTCCGTGGTCTTTGGCGTATTGGGTGCAATCCGCAGTGAGCCTTAAAACTTCTTCCTTTTTTTTCTTTAATTTGTATTCAAGGTGTAGATTTGATGTTGAAACAACCAGATGTACTCCCTGGGCGTCACTCTTCAGCACAGCGTCTATATCTCTTTTTAATCCTCTAGCCATGCTGTAGACCTCTGCCCTGAGTCCTTCTTTAGCTATGAGTTTTGTTGCGTTCATCTCTCCATCAGAAGCCGCAGCGAAACCAGCCTCGATAACATCTACTCCAAGTTTGTCTAAACTTTTAGCAATCCTAAGTTTGCTTTCAGGTGTCAGAGAAACTCCAGGAGTTTGTTCACCATCTCTTAGGGTTGTGTCAAAAAATCTTATCGTTTTGGGGAAGCTATTCGATAAAACGATCCCCCATTTCACTCCTCTCGGAAACCCAACGATACCCCATTGTTCACTCCTCGTACCAGAACACCAACGAGGCATTCCATATAAAAGCTTTTCTGTATCTTTACTATGTAACTAACTTCTAACAAACGAAACGAAGGTTTAATAGAGGGTTAAAGTTGAGAAGCGACGCCATAAAACGCGGAGTTGAAAGAGCTCCACACAGAGCTCTACTGAAAGCCCTTGGAATCACAGATAAAGACCTAGACAAACCATTCATCGCGGTGGTAAACAGTTTCACAACGGTGGTTCCGGGCCACGCCCACCTAAACCAAGTCGCCGACGCTGTCAAAGCCGGAGTCATATCTGCCGGCGGAATGCCCTTTGAATTCAACACAATAGCCATCTGCGACGGATTGGCTATGGGACACGAAGGAATGCGATATTCTTTACCTTCCCGAGAGTTAATTGCTGATTCAATTGAAGTTATGGTTCAAGCCCATAGATTTGATGGAGTGGTTTTTGTTACAAACTGCGACAAAATAACTCCTGGCATGTTGATGGTTGCGGCTAGGCTCAATATTCCCGCAATCGTCGTGACTGGTGGTCCCATGCTTTCAGGCATCTACAAGGGAAGGAAGATTGGCACGGCTTCGATGTTTGAGGCTGTTGGGGAAGTTGCGGCTGGTAAGATGAGTGAAGAGGAGTTAAAGAAGTTTGAAGACTTGGCGTGTCCTAGTTGTGGGTCGTGTAACGGCATGTTTACGGCCAACACCATGGCTTGCGTGACTGAAGCTCTAGGCATGTCCTTGCCTGGTTGTGCTACTCCTTCTGCTGTTAGCGCTGCTAGGCTAAGGATAGCTAAGACGAGTGGAAAAAGGGTTGTTGAATTAGTAAAGGAAAATTTGAAGCCTTTGGACATTTTGACTTCAGAAGCTTTTGAAAACGCCGTCATGGTGGATATGGCGTTGGGAGGTTCAACCAACACCGTGCTGCATCTTTCAGCAATCGCAACAGAAGCTGAAGTTTCCTTACCTCTAACCCTTTTCGATGAAATGAGTAGAAGAATTCCCCACCTTTGCAGTATGGTTCCCAGCGGACCTCACACCATGGAAGACCTAGACGCAGCGGGTGGAATCCCAGCTGTTATGAAAGAGCTAAGCCCTTTTCTTCATCTAAACGTCGCCACTGTAACGGGAAAAACTGTTGAAGAAAACATTGAGCAGGTGATAGTTCTTGACGCCAATGTAATTCGTCCCCGAACTAATCCTGTTCATCGGGAGGGGGGCATAGCCATACTTAAGGGAAACTTGGCACCGAAAGGTGCTGTGGTAAAAGCCACAGCCATATCACCTGAAATGCTTGTCCATAAAGGTCCGGCTAGGGTTTTCAACTCTGAAGAGGAAGCCATGAAAGTCATACTGAAAAAGGAAATTCGGAAAGGAGATGTAATCATTATCCGTTACGAGGGACCAAAGGGAGGACCGGGAATGCGAGAAATGCTTTCTCCAACCGCCACCATAGCCGGAATGGGATTAAGCGAGTCGGTTGCTCTAGTCACCGACGGAAGGTTTTCGGGAGCCACTAGAGGACCCTGCATAGGACATGTGTCTCCTGAAGCAGCTGACGGCGGACCCATAGCTGTGTTAAAGGATGAAGACATAATTGAAATTGATGTTCCTAAGAGGAAACTGAACGTAAGATTAAGTGATGAGGAGCTGAGAAATCGTTTAAAGTTGTGGAAGCCGAAACAACTGAAAGTTAGAAAGGGCTATCTTGTGCGGTATTCTGAGCTTGTTCAGCCTGCTCACATGGGAAGTGTTCTAAGAAAAGCCTAAGCCTAAATCTCTTTAAGAGTAAACTAAGCAACAAGAGTATTGAGGTTTGTTTATGGTTACAGCTGGGAAGGTTTTTAGGCTGGTTGAAACCATGCCGCTTCCTGATCTGGCGTCTAAGCTAAGTGGATACAGAAGGGAAGAAAGTCACGAAGAAGGTGACTACAAATTTACTTTGATTACAGATATACCTCCTCTGGCACCTAGCGAGAACGCCCTCACCGGTGTCTACTCCCACGACTACGTGACTCACGTGTTTCATCGAGGAAAAACTGTTCCTCTCCCCCACACTATAGAAGCTATGTTCCGCTTTGCTCAACATAAAGACCGAACCTTCTTGACGGTGGTTGAAAAGAAGAGACTCGCCAACTTTATCGCCAACCGTCTAAGCGAGGTAATATACGAAAAGGCTAGAGGCATTGTGGAGACTCGGATACCACCCGAAACTCTTCGGGATTTCCATCTGAAGAACCCTGAGGAAACGAAGATTACATTTTTCGACAATGTGGATATTCCTAACGTGAATAAGCTTTCTTTGTATGGACCTGACCTTATCGGCACTAAGCTCTTTGAGGAGTACAGTAAGCATGGCGACCTTTGGTACATTGTAGCGAGGTCTAAGAAACATGGATACGTTGTTGGGGTGACGCGGGACGTTTCGGTTACGATATTTAACATAGTTGACAAAAACAAGTATTTAGAGTATGTTGCAGAGGAAATCTATCCGCTAATTTTGTAAAAAATCCGCTAATTTTTGGCTGGTTGCTTGTGCGGAAGCTTAATAATCGTCACTACTTTAGTTGATTTAAATTAGGTGAATACAATGAAAATCTTCCATTACCAAGATGTTGAAGCGAAAGAAGCGGAGGAAAATGCCTCAAAACTAAGAGTGCGATGGCTTATCACGAAGGAAACTGGAGCTGAAAACTTTGCAATGAGATTGTTCGAGATGGAAACCGGAGGCTACAGTCCTTTCCATAGTCACCCTTGGGAACACGAGGTCTTCATCCTAGAAGGTGAGGGCTTTGCGGTTTGTGAGGGAGAAGAAAGAAAGTTTAGAGCTGGCGATGTTATCTTCATTCCTTCAAATGAGAAACATCAGCTCAAAAACAACGGCAAAAAGACTGTAAAGTTTCTATGCCTCATACCATATACACGTAAGTGACGCACACGCTTTTGTGCAGGTATACAATAATTTCTTATTTGTGCATGCTTGAGGAGAATTAGAGATGATGCTCTAATGAAGTTAAAATTGGAACCTATCGGGATTGTTCATTCGCCGTATAAAAATAGATATGAGGCTCCACCGCAAGGAGGAGAAGAAATTTCTGAAATTGTATTTTTTGATGAATACGAAGAGGGACTAAAAGATATTGAAGGATTCTCCCACCTGCACATCTTCTACTATCTACATAAATCTATAGGCTATTCGCTGTCAGTGATAACGCCTTGGGACTCTGCTCCTCATGGACTCTTTGCCACAAGAAGCCCTCGTAGACCAAATCCTATAGGATATTCTGTAGTTGAGTTGATTAAAAGGGAAGAAAAAACATTGAGAGTAAAGGGACTAGACGCCATAGAGGGCACACCTATTCTTGACGTAAAGCCGTATATCCCAAGAATTGATTCGAAGCCGAAGGCAAAAATTGGATGGTTAGAAAACAAATTAAATTTATGATTCTTAGCAGACATACGTATGTGACTGTGATAAAAACGGATCTTCTTCCATTCTTTTAAAAACCCTTTAAAAACAGAAAAAGAAGAAGTTGTGAAAGATGTCTCTAAATTAATTATTGGGAAGTAACCTTATCGTTAATTTTTGTAAATTTCAAAGTGATTACTCAATCACGGAATGATACCAGTTTAAAATATATTCAGGTAGCTTAAGTCCCTTTAAACTCAATCTTTCCGTCAACAAAATGGGAAGGCAACTTAGCACATAGGCTGCTCTCATGTAAAACCTTCTTGGCCGCCCAGGTTCAACTCTCTCTTCTATAAGAATTTTCAAATCAGAATTTCTCTCAAGGGGTGAGCCTTTTCTTCCAATTAGAGAGAGAACAGTTCCTCCTAAGTTTCTAAACGTGTTGCTCCAATTGACCAATGGTTTGGTTTCGCCGGAGTGCGATATTAGAATTTCAAAATCGCCAGCCCTGGGGCGAGGAGTATTGACGCCTCGTGCGATGTAAACGTTGTCTCCCAAGAACCTTTTGATGTGAAACAATCTTATGGCAGTCATCTTAGCAACTTCTTCAGCAGTTCCACTTCCGCCCAAGAACACATCACAGCGCCTTTCTAGCAAATCGACGGAAAATTTGTAGGCTTCAGAATCAACGGTGCTATCAATAACCGTTCCTAGAACGGGAGCTTCTTCATTTATCAGCTCAAAAACCCTCTCTACTGAACTGTCCTCGAATATAGCGCCAGTCATCATTTGAAGCAGAAAGAGACTTCCAAGCTCGAAAATGTCTCCCATTATACCCGTTTCGCTGTAGGCATCAGAGGGTATTTGCTTTCCCCTTCCTTCCACTTTGACTACATTACCGTATTTTCGAACGATGTCAGCAATTGAAGAATCAGAATTGGAAGTTATCAAACCCATCGTAAATTTCTTGCTACCCGTCTCTTCCAAGTATTTTTCCAAATCTTCGGCAAGGTTTTTTGGACCTTCGGATTCGCCGCTTCCAGAATTGATTAAAAGAATAATCTTTCTGTGCCGCTTCTCCAGTTTCGATGCGGCATCATACATCCCTCTTCCTGGGAATCCAACATCTTCGCGGGTGATCACAACCTTGGGGTCCTTCATGGTGGCTATTTGACTCATAGCGATGTTTAATGAATGTAGGGATCTGCCAGAACCACCACAGACAATGCAATCAGCGGATCTCAAATCTTCGTATAATGGAAGCAAAGTTTCCTTCTTCACTTTTAGAAGGTTTTCGCTGATTTGGTTGACATATTCTACGACAGAGATTTTCTGCCTAATTTTTGTCACCTTCCATCAATGAAAATTGGAATGATGATGTGCGCGTTTATAATACACCACAATCATATCTAACATCTCATACCTATAGTTTTCTTTTAATTAGGAAGAACCTTCGAGGTGAAAAGACTACAAACTAATCATCTAATAACTTTTAAGGTTTGTTCATAGTAGCGGGGACCATACGTTAAAGTAATTTGATGAAACGTTTTTGTTGGAGTCACCACTTCTTCAAGGTTTCCTTCCACGAAAACATGTTCGTCCCTTTTTGCTTGCATTCTGAATTCTTCAACGTAGGAAAGAATTCGTTGAATGTTTTCAACTTTTGGGCCTTCTAAAATTTTGAGGATTTGAATCTGATATATTGACGGAATGAAGGGTGCATCTTTGTCGTCGGTTACTCGTGCAACAGCTTTGATCCAACCTCTCTTTAGGACTCGTGTATTTGGGTTATATTCGTTGCAGATTTCTTTCCAGTCTTTCACTGGCTCGAACTCTGTCTTAACAACCCTTCTACCGTCCTTGCGTTTAAAAAGGGCGTAAATCATTTTCCTGCGCTGATGCCAAAGATACTCCTTTGGGGTGTAGTTCACAAATTTCCAATGTTTTCCCTCAAGAGCCTTCTCGCTCTCAAACTCGTTTAGCAGAGAATTTCCTTCGGAGTAGAGGTCGTCTAATGTTTCGCAGAGTCTGTGTAGTTTTTCTCTGCCATATACTATGAGGTCAAGGTCTGAAAAACGGGGGTGATGGAAGCCGTGAAGAAGGGAGCCGAAAACCCCAAAATCGTTTTCTGACAGCCCTGACCTAGAAATGACCAACGTAGATAAGTTGTGTAATGCTTTAAGAAGGCCGTCTCTAGGTTGCTTCTCAATCAACTGTTGTAATCTTTTGTCAGGTCTACGCGTTTCAGCGATGTATGTTCGTGGTACACCTACAAATAGTTCTTGCAGGGGTTTGTAGAAAATTGTGTAGTGTGGATATTTTTTTCGAACGAACTGTAGGCCTTCGTCTGCGTAGAATTTGTAGTAAAGGGTTTTTCTTTTTCCTCGAGGAGCCCTAGGATTCATGGACTTGTAGATTGTAGTTGATGCGTATTCTGGGTCGCAAACGTAGGCGTCAGAGGGATGGAAATAGCCGTAAACTCGGAAAATAATGTTATCAGCAGTGATTATGGCGTCGCGGTCTCTAAGCTTTATAGTGGCCAAATGTATTCGTCCTCGCGCGTTCCTGTGCCTACCACAACTTGATAGGTGGCGTCGTCGGTTTCAATGTTTTCTACTCGTTCTAGCGTTCCCGAAACTTTAACTCTTTGTCCACGCCGAGCCACGTTTCTGTAATAGCCTATCATAGAAACAACCCGTGTAGGGACTTCATTTTCCATGAGTTTTGAAGCTGGATTGAGGGATTGATAATTTTTGATTTGGTAGATGGCTGGTCTGAACATGGCTTCGTTATCACCAGCGACTTCGCAACTGAAAGTAACATCTTTAATTGAAACGTATTTGTGGGTTCCATATTGACCAGTTATTTCATCAATCTTTCGCACTGCGTTGTACACGAAAAGTTTGTCGTTATATCGTCCCCGATGTTTTCTTGCGCTGTCAAGTTTCTTGGTGAAAACGTATTTCAACGTGCTTTCTTCAGCGAGTTTATCAATTGCCTTTTCTAGATTCCTGAAGTTTGTTGACCCGTAAACTACGAGGTCGATGTCAGATTTTGCGGTGTGCATGTTGAGTGCGATGGACCCGTGGATTCCAAAATCTTCTAGACGCACTTTGGATTCTGTGGAGAGAAGAGAGATCAGCTTCAAGGCTAGTTTCTGTAAAGTGTCCTTCTTTTTCTTTTCAAAGAGTTCTTGTAGGCATTGTTTTGGCACGAAAACTTTTTCTACTTGCTCTAATGGAGCGCTTATGACTTCTTTTCCGCGGTAGGGGCAGAAGTAAATGTATTGAGGAAATGTGCTTCGAAAGGTTTCTAGGAGTTTTTGGTAGTTTTGTGCGGTGTAGAGTTTTTCTGGTCGGGCAAGCTCTATGTTTCCGAGTGTCCATTTCTGTTTGAGGAAACGTATTGGGAAGTGGGGCTTCAACGTGGATGGGATGTATTTTAGAAAAGATAAAACTCGATTTTCTGGGTGTTCGTATCCAAACACGTAGAAGACGAATCCTTCTTTTGTGACAAAGGTGTCGCCGTCCCTAGGAATCCATGCGTTAATTGACCTCAATGGCGACATCCTCCGCAGTTACCCTCTTTTTTGAAAGAAGAATCGCAAAGACATTTAAGCATTCTCAGATTCGGTTGAACCCATGCATGCAGGGTGATATTCTCCGCGATATCCCCCTTTTTTCTTGACCTATTTGGAGTCTAATAACAGTAAAATGTTGAAAACACCCAACTATTTGTTCGGTTTTTTCTTGGGGGTTTCGTTTTGGGTTGATAATAATTAGGCTGTTTAGATATTTAAAACCAAATAGAAAAAAGCTCTATTTGCTTATAACAACCCAAATTTTTTATTGCTATGTTGCTCTATTAAAAAATATGGATAAAACAATCCAAAAAGCTTTAATCACTGCCATATTTTCTATCATAATCGGAGTAATCGTCTATTCTATACTAGGAGTTTTTACATATACCTCCAACACCGTGATTTACGATAAGTTTCCCGAGCAGTTTAATTCTGATCCACTCGATCATGAAAAGCTAGAATTTAAGGTGCGTAATAATGCCCCATTGACTTTTCCCCTAATAAATCCATTCTATACTTTGCGTTGTAGCGTTGAAGCGGAAAATGATGCATATGTTTATTTTATAGGTACGGGCAATAAACGACGCAACTTTACTGATTACTTTTTGGATATTGGGAGAATAAACGCTGGAGATTTTGATGAAACTGCCATCTATTTGCGTCCCGATAAGGGCAACTTAACATTAAGGTTAGACGTTTATCTCAGGTTTTGGATTGATTTTCGTGCTACATCTAGAGTCTATACGATTGAATATTTGGGTGATAACGAATACAACATAACACGAATAAAATAGCAAAACAATATTTACACACTTCTACATATGCCGCCTTACCACAAGTCATTTATTAGTTAATGAACAAAAAGTGAAATATAGAGGAAAATCACTTGATAATTAGGAAAAAAAGAATAAATAACTTGAAATCGAACATCGGATTTGTGGAAGAAGGAACAACTATTGTAGTTGGAATTACTATTCGTGAAGACCACGAACAAGTTCTAACCAGAATTGGTTTTTCATTTCCTCCAAATGTTGGGGATACTCTTCTTCCTCCTACTTCATTCGGTCCTGTAAGCAAAGTTAACGCCGAAGGAAAATACATTATACATAAAGATAGACCAAAAGAGACAGCATACAGACAAATTGAATGGACTTGGGAACAATGGGCTGGACCTTACGATACAGAAACGCAATCAAGACTTGTAGATGTTCCTTACAAAAGATACCCTAGAACCCGTGTTCTACCCTACAGTATCGAGCTTACAATCCAAAGTAATTCGGCAAATCAATTAGTTTTAGTAAGCCCCTTAATTGACTACACCGATGAAAATGAAGATAAGCTCAAACACATTCTGAACCTTTTCTTAGAAATCTTTGGAGAATGTCAAATATTTACAGAGGACCTTGACGAAATAATGAAAGCACCACTACGTAGACTAAATTGGGAACTGCTCCCAGAAGGTTTTATGCCCTGGGAGCAACTGCAACAACATCTTAATCCGATAATAAATGCAGTTCCTAAGGGAAATCAGCCATTCATTATACATAGATTTGAAAAAATTAATGGGTTCAATCCTGATTTTTATGCTACAGGAAAGGCAGGATTTTGGGGTTATATTATTTTCGGCTTTGAAGATAAGAACATCTACGTATGTGAAAGCATCCATTATGGAAATGCAACCTATGTTTTTGCTGAAGACTGGGAAGAACTTTCCAAAAAAACCAAAGCAGAAATACTCGACAATAATCTTCAAGAAGACCGAATTATTCACAGGGTAGGAAGTTGGGATAGAAGAATTAACGAATTGTTATCATAACAGACATGCAATTGAAAAATTACTTGAAGATATTTCTTAAAAGTTATCGCAGTCAAATTAGGGAGAAATATCCCGCTTATTTTAATGAATTTTCATTTTATGCACCGCTAATAGTTATCGGGGTAATAACGCAACATAGAGTTTCCATCATTTCACGAAAGATGGAAATCCTAAGAAAACATCGTTTGAAGTCCTCGACGAGACTGACATACCTGAACTTATGAGAGTAAAGGATGCGATTGTAAGCAAAGATGAGGATATTTTCGCTTTGTTAGGAATTAAGATTTTGTTTTGGGAAATCCCTTTTAGTTGTATGGATTATTCTTTGATTAATTGTTGTGGAGTTTTTTTAGCCCATTAACAGAATTTCTTAAATCGGCTAGCATTACCACGTTTTGTTGATTCTTTGCATCTGGAGAAGTATTGCAGATAATCAACGTTTTTATCGCTAATCATTGTTGCGTTTTCATTTTCTCGTTTTTATATTTTATGAGTTATGAACTCAAAATCCAACTTGTAGTTGGATGTTGTTGAAAACAATATTTTTTCTGAAAGTGCGGTTGCGTTGCAAAAACCTCTTTCAAGTTTTGTGTTGTTTCGGGTGTTTCGGTCCCGAATCATGTTGACCCTATATATAGCCCCCCTCCCCCTATCCTAGAGAGAAGAAGACAGGTGCAAAGTACAAATCAGTGTAATTTTAGAAGGGTTTTTGGATTGTTGCGTCAGGATAAACAGCCACTTTGGCTTTATCCTTGTGCTTATTCTTTAGTTCCTCCATAACCTCATCCCACGTTTTTACCTTCACAGTTTTTTCAGAAGGCACTAACTCAAGCCACGGTTGCCGTTCATGCCGTTCAGAGAACAAAATAATCCTCCCAGCTTTGTTTAGTATACTTGGCGGAGCAAGATACAAGTCTCCGAAAACCTCGGTTCCCCACCTTCCATGAACATAATGCGTTACTTGACCCGTCGGCGCATTCACTATAAGAACAAAATCTCCCCCTTCCTTTAGCGTTAACACAGGCCACGAAGCTATAGCAGCTTCACTAGCCTTCGAGTAAGCATTAGAAACAACAACATCTGCCTCAGACAAAACTGACGTACGATAATGCTCCTTAGCAACCTCCACACCCTCCCTCTGAGCCTCAACCACGTCACCCACGAATATGTCAGTTGAATTCCTTCTCAAATCCACAAGAACATTTACAATCACATCCAAACCTATCATCTTAGCCGCTTCCTCAGAATCAAGCCTCAAAATATTTTCTTCATTCACTCTTCCGTAGGCCAGGTCACAAGACGGATGAACCTTTCTGTAACCCTGCACCGTCGAAAGACCACCCAAATCACCATGATTAAAACATATACTACGCATGCCCGCAATTCCAGGAAGAACTATCTTAGCCCCTCCACCATATCCAAAATATGGATGAGGAACGATACATCCAAGACCAATCTTAAAGTCACATGCCATAACTTCAGCATTAATTTCTACGGGAGTACCGTATTTGGTTCGACCAGAATACACTACATTGGCGTAGGGATTATGATTGAAAACTGGATAACTCTCAACAACGCTTTCGCCAAGCTTCTTAACAAAATCCTCTCTATCAAACACTCCGTGGGACCCATTAGCGCATACAAACCGTATGTTGTCATCTTTAACGCCCGCCTTCAGTAGCTCGTTAATAATGTACGGCACAATCTCATACGCTTTTGTAGGTCTAGTCAAGTCATCAAATATTATAACAACATCCTTCTTGTCTCGAGCCAGCTTGCCTAGCGGCTTTGTTCCAATGGGATTTCTCAGAGCGTAAACGATTTCTTTTTTACCTATTGCCTTTTTGCCGTGACCTTCCATGATTTGAACACTGACATTCCATTCCTCTGGAAAATTCAGCTTCAGTTCACTGTCTCCGAACCACGCCAACTGAGGTATAAAGACTTCCATGATTCGTTCACTCAGTTGAAAGAGCATCCATAATTATATAAAATGTTTTGAGTGTCTTTTCTAAAGATGATGCCAATGAATGAAGTCATAGAAAGGCTGAAAACAATAGTTGGAGAAGAAAACGTCCTTGTCGGCGACGACATAAAGGAAGAATATGCACGAGACGAAGCACTTACTGTAGAGCCTTGCGTGCCAGAAGTAGTAGTTAAACCCGGAAGCACAGAAGAGGCAGCAAAGATACTGAGCTTAGCCAATGAAAAACGAATTCCTGTTACCCCAAGAGGCGGAGGAACCGGTCTATCCGGCGGCTGCGTAGCAGTTTCTGGCGGCATCCTCCTATCGCTTGAACGAATGAACAAAATCTTAGAAATCGATGAAGAAAATTGCGTGGCAGTTGTTGAAGCAGGCGTCGTCTTAGCGGACCTCTACAAAGCTATTGAAGCACGCGGGTTATGTTATCCGATCTACCCAGGGGAAGAAAGCGCTACAATTGGAGGCAACGTCGCTACAAATGCTGGTGGTATGAGGGCGGTGAAGTATGGAGTAACTAGGCACTATGTATTAGGATTAGAAGCCATCTTACCTACCGGAGAAATAATACAGACCGGTGGAAAATACGTTAAAGTTTCAACAGGTTACGACTTAACGCAATTACTTGTTGGCTCTGAAGGAACCTTAGCGGTGGTAACAAAGGTCATACTGAAGCTTCTCCCACATCCTAAGGCTAAAACAACACTTTTCGCTCCTTTCAGAAATCTAAGCGACGGAATCAGAGCAGTTCCCGCCATATTCAAATCTGGAGTAATTCCCGCAACCATCGAATTTATAGAAAAACTTGGACTAAATGCCATGGAAAACTATACAGGAAAAAAAGTGCCAATAAATGAGCACGTACGCAACGAAGCGGAAGCATTCATTCTCATAGTCATAGAAGGAAAAAGTTCTGAAGAAGCCTTCAAAGATGCCGAGTTTATTAGCGACATCTGCATGAAACAGGGAGCCATTGACGTATTCGTTCCTCCTACTGAAAGAGCTGGACGAGAATTGCTGGAACTAAGAGAGAAAGCTTTCTATGCCGCAAGAGACGCAGGTGCAACAGATTTAGTAGACATCGTAGTTCCTCGCGGTGAAATACCGAACTTCGTGGAACAGATACATAAGATATCTGCAAAGTATGCCACCATCATTGCAGGTGCAGGGCACGCTGGAGATGGAAATGTACACCTATCAATATTTGAACAAGATGCCGACAAACTTTCAATGATTCTTAAAGAAATTTACATGGTTGGAAAAAGACTGGGGGGAACTATTTCAGCTGAGCATGGAATTGGTTGTGAAAAGAAATGTTTCCTTTTAGAAATGGAAGACAAAGCAAAGATAGAACTCATGAGAAAAATAAAGAAAGCCTTCGATCCAAATAACATACTGAACCCCGAAAAGATTTTCTAATTTTGTTGAGAATCTAAATTCTCCTGACTATTGACTAGCTATCCTTTTATCTGCGTTCTTTGCTAGTCATCTGGAAAAGGGAAAAGCCCTTGGAAAACGCCATCGAAGTCAAAGAATTAACCAAATTCTACGGTAGCCTACTTGCGGTTGATCATGTTAACTTTGAGGTTAAGGACAAAGAAGTTTTCGGTTTGTTGGGACCCAACGGTGCTGGAAAGACAACAACCGTTCGCATGATTTGTGGTATGCTTAGGCCGACAAGTGGAACAGTCGTCGTCGCTGGCTTCGACGTATCTCAAAAACCACGAGAGGCAAAGCGTAGAATAGGATTGGTTCCAGACATTTCAAACCTCTTCGGAGAGTTAAGCGCCAAAGTAAACCTAGAGTTCATGGGAAAACTATACGGTTTAGACAAGAAAACCCGCCGAGAACGCATTGACCAAGTTTTAGAACTCTTTCAGTTAAAGGAAAGGCAAAACGACCGAGTCAAGTATTACAGCAAGGGCATGCACCGACGCCTAACCATCGCCGCCGCACTCATTCATCAACCCGAAATCCTAGTAATGGACGAACCCACAAGCGGCTTAGACGCCCAAACAGCCCGTTTGGTAAGAGAAATCATAATCGACCTCAACAAGGAAGGCAGAACCATTCTCTTGACCACACATCAGATTGCCGAAGCAGACAGATTGACTCAAAAAGTGGGCATAATCGACAGCGGTCGCTTAATTGCCTTAAACACGCCAGAACAAATCAAAAACAGCACTGAAGGTATGCGCGCCCTAGAAATAAAAATTCTGAACGGCGCAGACCAGCAACGGTGGATCCCCATCATCAGCGAGGCTGAGGGCGTAGACAAAGCTTTCTTATCTGAAGGAAAGATAAGAATTCTGTCCAAGGACCTAGCGCAGACTATTCTCAGAGTCGTAAATCTCGTGGACAAGCACGGTGGAAAGATTGAAAATATTTCGGTTGTGCAACCCACCCTAGAAGACGCCTTCATCAATTTAACCGGAAAGAGCATCCGAGAAGAGCCCATGTCAAAGGAAGAATACCTCAAGCAAAGACTGCCTAGAAGTGGACTCAGATGAAAACTTCAACGTCACTGATGCATTCCATCTGGATTGCCGAAAACGACTTGCGCCAATCGTTCATGTCAGTACGCCATGTAGTCTGGAGCCTTCTTTTCCCAATTTTCATGTTGTTCACTTTTAGCTTTAGATATGGCGTCTCAGGGCCAGATGTCGAATTCATAAACTTTCTCATACCCGGCATTGTGAGCATGACAGCCATGTTCGGAAGCATCAACGAAACCATGAGCATAGTGTGGGACAAGTCCATGGGAGTGTTCGACCGAATACTAGCGGCGCCAGTTTCATCTACATCAATAATAGTTGGAAAAACAATGGCTGGGGCAGTTATGGGCGTCATAAGCGCCCTTGTCCTACTTATAATAGGCAGCACATTCTTCGGCGTCCAGTTCGCCAACATCGGTGCCGTCATCTTAATAATCTTGCTCGCCAGTTTTTCTTTCACAGGCATCGGAACAATAATATCTGGTTTGGCGTCTGAACCCAGAGAAGCCATGATGCTCTCGAATCTGCTGCGGTTTCCAATGATGTTCCTTGGGGGCGTATTCTTTCCAACAGAGGCTATGCCCATGCCGCTACCTTACGTTGCTAAGGCTCTGCCATTGACATACGCAACTGAAGCCATGAGAACGATCCAAGTAGGAGGAAACATATCCATAATCTTCATTGACGCAGTAGTGCTTCTTGTTCACACCGTTGGAACCATGCTGTTGGGGTCACAGATACTAATGAGAATCATGACCCGATAACATGACGATTCTAAAGAGGCTTAGTCCTCCTAATTTCTCTCAAGCCTAACTCGAAGGCTTTCAAATTTGCTTCTGGACGCCTTTTCGCAAAGGTTTCCTTAATTATATCCTTCACAGTTTCAACTTTTACAGGAGTAAAGCCTGATCCTGCTAGGCATCCTACCATAACAACGTTCTGCATTATTGGATCGCCAGCCTTTTTCGCAAGTTCCGTCGCCTCAACCACTTGTATGCTGTATGCCAGTTCTTTGATGGACTTTAGAACTTCTTCTACTGCTGGATATTTTGAAGCACCTGAAAGGACGTCTATGGAGTAAACTGGTCTAGGATTCGCAATTACTTTGGTTTTTTCGTTGCCAAAACTTCCGATGGTGCGTAGACATTCAACTGGCTCGAAGCCGAGAATTATGTGCGCCCTACCTTCAGGCGTAAGAGACCCATACTGAGTTTCTTCAGAAAGCCGGACGTGACTCATCACTGCGCCTCCTCGTTGAGCAGCCCCGTAGGTTTCTCCTACCGAAACGTAGAATCCATCCCGCACTGCTGCAGAGGCGAATATTTGAGAAGCTACAACATTTCCTTGTCCTCCAACGCCGGTTATGATTATGTTTAAGAGCCCTTCTTTCAACGTCATTTCAAGTCACCTCTTCAACTATAATGGCTCCTGCTGGGCAAAGTTTGGCGCAGAGTCCACATCCGTTGCATATGACTTCATCTATCTTCGCCTTGCCCTTCTCATAGTCCCATATGTTTCCTGGACACCCAAAGACTCGGGTGCAAAATTTTACGCATCCACATTCTTCGCTTAAGCATTTATCTTGATCCACGTAGACCTTAGCTTTCTTTTCCTTTGGAAACGCGAGGGGACACTCATGCCTGAAAATCATTACTTTTAATCCTTCATTTTGGAGCATTTCGTACAAGTTTTGGACAGCTTCGTCCTGATCAAATGGATCACAAACTCTCACTTCGGCGCCAACGGCTTTACAGATGTCTTCTATGAGAACCCTCGGTGAAGAGTCACCCATAGCGTTAACTCCAGTGCCTGGGTGAGGTTGATGTCCAGTCATCGCCGTGGTGTTGTTGTCTAAGACTACTAAGAGGATGTTTGATCCGTTCCAACGGGCGTTAACTAAAGCGGGCATGCAAGCATGATAGAAAGTTGAATCTCCTGCAATCGCTATGGCAGGTTTGTCTAAGCCGAATTCTTTCAGGTTTCCGAAGCCATTTGCTGTTCCTATTCCCGCTCCCATACAGTGCAAAGTTTTCGCCACGGAAAATCCTGTTGGTAACATACCGAGACTGTAGCATCCGATGTCGCCTGTTACGATGGCGTCCCTTCCATCCCATTTCGCAGCCTTTTTAATTGCCCAGAAAGACGCTCTGTGAGGGCAGCCAGCGCAGAAGCTCATGGATCTGGCAGGTACGTAGGAACTTAGCAATTTCTGCGCTTTTTCTGAGTATTCCTTTCCTCTTAGAGGATACGGCACTTTCTTTACTTCTGTTAAAGCTCTTATTGCAATGTCCACGTTTAGTTCACCAGTGCCAGCACCAAACTCGCCTCGAATGTGGTTCGACTTCTTACCGTAGAATGTTATGGGTCCTACGCCCTCGGCAGCTAATTCTGCCGCTAAGATTTTTACGTTCTGTTCTAGGAATGGGTCTGTTTCTTCTACGAACAGAACTTCCTTCGCATGTTTTAGATGGCTTGCAACAAGTTTCTCTGGAAGTGGCCATGTGGTTCCAAGTTTCAGTATTCCAACTTCGTTTTCAAGTCCCAGTAACTTCACGGCTTCAAACGAGTATGGCCATCCGGTTCCCGACGTAATAATTATGAAGTCAGCATTCTCCTTGCCCACGTACCAGTTAAACTTTGATTCTTCAAATTTCTGTTGAGCTCTCTTCAACTTTTCATGTAGAATGCTGTGGAACATACACTGGATGTTAGACGAACCTGATGTCCACATGTCTTGTGAACTGAATTCAGCCGACCTTTTGTCACGCTTTATCGGTCCAAGGGTAACTACGCCGCGGGAGTGTGAAAGCCTTGTGACGGTTCGCACCATACATATGACTCCCAGTTCTTGAGACAGATCAAAGGCCCACTTGGTCATATCCTTGGCTTCTTGAGTGGTTGCAGGCTCCAACAACGGAATTTCCGCCAACCTTGCATAGTTTCGTGTGTCTAGCTCCGATGTGGTGGAGTGGGCAGACGGGTCGTCACCAGTCACTAGGACAAAGCCGCCTCTTGTTCCTGAAAGGTTGGTGGTCATTAGAAAATCGGCGCAAACATCAGCGCCCAGATTTTTCATGGCTGTTAATGCTCTTAAGCCCGTGAAGGCAGCAGCACCAGCTACTTCCAACGCCACAATTTCATTGACGGACCATTCAACGTAAAAATCAGCTTTCTTCGCGGCTTTAGCTAGAGCTTCCAGAATTTCTGAGGCTGGATTTCCAGGATAACCCGAACAAAAGTCTACTCCAGCTTCGAGGGCGCCTCTGGCAACAGCTTCGTTTCCCATCAACAATACTCTTTTGCCGGGTTCATCTATTTCAACATAGGACATAATTATGGACCTCCATTATCATGAAACTATTTTCGATTTATCTTCCTCCCTTATGGTCAGATAAGCAGTTTTCTCGGCTTCCGTTTCGGTTAAAACTCTTTTCTTTCTGGTCAAGGAGGCTTCGCACAAATGGTCAAACCGCTCTTTCTCCAAGGGCTTTGTTTCAATAACCCCTGCGTCTACGGCAGCCTGCAAAATTTTCTCTCCTTCCTTTGTTCGAACTATCACCGTGTTCCAGTCTTCTTCCCCTTCGACGGTGCCAACTGAGATGTCCGCAAACTCGTTGGTCATGTCGAAACAGACGTTACAGGCAGGCATGATAAACTTCCTTACTTCGTCTAGGGGAACCTCAATCCTCTTTGCGTCGGTTTGCATGACAAAAATGTTGGCTGGTGGAGGAGGCACATCAAGTTTAATCACCTTTGCGGAGCCAACTAAATCCTTAATGTAACCATATGCTTTGGGAGAAACCGCCCAAGTGCAAAACAATCCTATTAAAAGACCTATTTTATCCGCTTCAATTTCGAAATTTGAAGCTTGCATTTTTCGGACTGCAGTTATTTGGCAAGAAGTGCCGACCACGCCTATTTTGCTTTTTTCTTGCTTTATGGCTTCCAAAACCCCTGTGACTGTAGGACACACGATGTATTTGGATCCTGCACATTCAAGCGCTTCCTTTCTGTTTCTCGCTATTGTTGGTTCTGCGCTAATCTTATCTTTGGACTTTGCTAGGACCGCGGCGTCTATTTTTCCGGTTTCTAGGGCGTAGGTTACAAGCGCTGAAACTACTCCTCCGTATTGGGCAGATGATCTTATTTTGCTGTCTTTTGCCCTAGCTTTAATTATTGATATGTTTGAACCGATTGCGAGATTTTTTCTGTACGAGCCAAATATAGTCTTGTCAAGCGAAGGCACATCAACGTATGTTCGGGGACAGAAATCGTAACATTTTCCTTCGCTTAGACCGCAAGGTTCAATGAGGACAGCCCTTCCTTTGACCATATCAATGTAGGGACAAAGGTTTGTACATGCGCCGCATGCTGAACATAATCCTTTGGCAATGACAATTTTTTGAAGGTCTTTTGGACCCTTAACAGCAATGGAAGACAATTGGTATATCCCTCTGTAGATTCTAAAAGGGCGCTAGACAACATTTTATACCTTTTGGAGTAGACATTTTTCCCGTAACAGAAAGAAAAAGAGATAATTCAAGCTTTCAGCGAGGAATAGCTGTTAAAGTTTCTGTCGCATACCGTGTTTCTAAACCTATTTGCCTGACAAAGTTCATTGCGGTTTCTACATCTGGAGCCTCAAAAATGAGGACGCCATCGTATCGCCCAAAAGTGAAGTAAATGTTACGAATGGTAACGTTCTTCGGAGTTTTGAGCTTTTTGAAGTATTCAACGGCTTCGGTTCCCCTTCCTGTCGGCACTAAAAGCGTTATAAATAGCATGCTTATTCCCTTCTGATTATCATATGTCATTACACTAACTTATGGTTTAAGCTTAGCCCACAAAGATAATTTTCCCACTTAACTAATGTACATTAATGGTTTTGAAGCATAGCGTTATTCTCAAGTAAAGCCTCAACGTATAGCAACGTATATTTTCTTGTGGTCCAAGCCACTCTCACGCCATTCTGCCTTAACATCAACCCGCTTCTCATAAACATGAACCTTTTTGGCTCGAACAAGCTCCGCCATCTCAGTTAGATATGGTTCCAGCAGTTTTACACTCGCCAAATCCAGTTCCGCGACGTGAACCGCATTAAGTATATCGGTTGGCATGAACCCAAGCTCTTTTCGAAGAGCTTGAACTCTGCGAGCTAAGTCGCGCATAAGACCTTCACCTTCTAAAGCCTCATCACGATGTGTGTCAAGCAAAACATGCAGCTCGATGTCGGAAGCCAACGCCCACCTCTTCAAGTCAACTTCCGGAAGCTTTTCGCCATACTCAACTTTCTTTACGTTTGCGAGCTCGAGGAACAATTCTTCTAGATCCTTCAAGGCTTTCTGAACGTTTTTGGGTGCGACTACCACGACCTTATTTAGTGGCCATCGGCGTTTAAGTCGAGCGGGTTGTCGAGCGGAATATACTAATGGAAGGCACCGTAATAGAACCTCAAATTCTTTTTCCAAGGTAGCGTCTTCTAAAGTTGCGTCTGGTTTAGGCCAGCTTTCAAGGTGCACTGTTTCAGGAAGTGTGTTGTCTAATTCTCTGTAGACCTTCTGGTACATGGCTTCGCTTAGAAATGGAGTCGCGGGGTTGAAGAGAAAAATAAGCGCTTTCAAAACGTGCCAGAGGGTTGCATAAACGGCTAGTCGGCGGTTCAGGGTTTCGGGATCGTCACTCCATAAGTCTTTTCGAATCATGGGAACATACTGTCGGCTCAGAACGTTGACAACAAACTCCTCTAGCTTAGAGAGAGCGAAGTGAAATTCGCAAGTCTCAGCTTTTTCAGTGAATTTCGTCACCATACGTTGTAATTTGGATAGAAGCCAACGATCCGGAGTTTTCAGAGCTTTATTCTGTTTAGCCCATTGGAGCGTATGTTTTTGCGGGTTAAAGCGGTCGTATTCGGCGTTTTGCATGAAAAATCTATGCAGGTGGTAAAGAGTGCTGAGAACTTGGTAGGGGCGTCCCTTCAATTCTTCAGCGTCGAAGTTCATGGACTCAATGGGAGAACATTTCCATAACAGATAGAATCTGGAAACGTCGGCTGAGCGTCCTTGAAGCAACGGGTTCATTTCTATGACGTTTCCAAGGCTCTTACTCATCTTTCTCCCTTTCGCGTCTAATACAAAACCATAGAAAAGGAATGCTTCGTAGGGAGCTTCAGGCTTGCCCATCAATATTACGTGTTCAAGGAGAAGCGAGTTTGCCCAACCTCGCGTTTGATCTATGGCTTCTGTCAAAAAGTTCACTGGAACAAACTTTTTGAATTCGTCGTCTGTAAAGCTGGCGTAGGGTGAGGCGCCACTGTTGTGCCAGCAGTCGAGCACAAAGGGCTCTCGTATCATTTTGCCGCCACATTTTTCGCATTTCAAAATTACACGATCTATCCAAGGTTTGTGAAGTTCAAAATTTTTCCCCGGCAACTCCAGCGCCCTTTCAAATAACTCTCTTTTGCTGGCTACCAGAACCTTGGATCCACATTTTTCGCAAACCCAGATTGGTAAGGGTGCGCCCCAGACCCTTTCTCTGGAGATGCACCAAGGTTTTCCTTCTTTTAAGAAGGCGAGAAATCTGTTTTTAGGGCCTTCGTAGAAGTAGTTAACTTTTTCTGCGGCTTCTACAACCTTGTCGTTTATTTTGTTTGTCCAGAGGAAGTATTCTCTACGAGCTAGCCATACGAGTTTGTGGTGGGACCTCCAGCAGGTTGGATATTCGTGGCTAATGGTTTTCACGGACAGTAGCAATCCCCTTTTGCCAAGTTCGTCCACAACCCTAGCGTCCGCGTCTCGAGCAAACAAGCCGGCAAACTCGCCAGCCTCTTCCGTAAATCTACATTCATCGTCAAAGGGCGCGTACATGGGTAAGTGGCGCTTTTGAGCTGCTAAAAAGTCGTCTTCACCGTTTCCTGGGGACAAGTGCACTATACCTGTAGCTGTGGCAACATCCACAAAATCTTCGCATACCACCGTGTGAATCAAGGGCGATTTGTCTAGTTCTCTTTGTTTAGGGACAATGTCTTTGAATGGGTACTCGTATTTCACGCCCTCTAGGTCCCCACCCATCATGACTTCAAGAATTTTGTAACTTCTTACTCCAAGCTCTTCCATGATTGGTTCTACCCGTTGTCTTGCGAGAATCCAGACCTCGGTGTCCACTTTGACCTTGGCGTATTCTTCTTCTGGATGAACTACTAGCATCATGTCTGTGATTATGGTGAAGGGCATGGTGGTCCAAATTAGGAAGTATTCATTTTCAGTTTCGCTTAGTTTGAACTTAAAATGGATAGATGAATCTTCAACCTCTTCGTAGCCGAGACCGACTTCAGCGTTGCTGAGGGATGTTTGGCAGTTGGGACAGTAGGCGACGACGTAGTAACCTTCGCCGAGAAGGTTTTGATCCCAAGCCCTTTTGAGGTACTGCCATTCTCGCTCAATATACCCGTCATAATGAGTCCAGTAGGCTTTGTCGTAGTTTATGAACATGCCAAGTTTCCGATCGGCTTCAAACCATTGACGATGATACTTCATCACTGTTTTCTTGCACTCTTCAACAAAACGTTCTTCACCTATCCTCGCTAACAATTCTTTTTTGTTTTTCACACCAAGTGCCTGTTCCACTTCCAGTTCAATGGGTAGGCCTTGGGTGTCCCAACCAGCCCAGAAAGTAACATAAAACCCTTGCAAGGTTTTTAGGCGATATCGGAAGTCCTTTATCACTCTGCCTCGAGCGTGGCCAACGTGTTGCACTCCATTTAGGGTTGGTGGTCCCTCAACATAGCCTAAAAGACCCACGTTGTTTTTTTCTTTATGTTCTGTCAGTTTTTGAAGGATATTGTTTTTTTCCCAAAATTCACGAACTTCTTGTTCAAGCTCGAGCGGGCGGTAATCTAGGGTTAACCAACGTCTAGAATTAGCCTTGAATTTCGCGGCCACCTCTCATCCCATGACACCCGCTTAACATCCAGAGTGCTCATGGATAGATATAAAGTTTTTATGAAGTTATAATCTATTCATGTAAAGTTTAGATGCGCGCGCGGACGTTGAGAGAACGAGGAAAACCGAGCCTTATCAACTGAGGTTTCGGAGCATGTCCCGGATCAGCGCACGCTACAAATCAGGGCAAAACGGCGTGGGCGGTATGTCGCGGAACTGCACGAATGGAGGAAAACGCGCGAGCTGACCCTTCGAGTGCTCCTCGCCGTATTATTTCAGATGCAGTAGATAAGTATGTGTGCGTAATATTTTTGCATATTCATCTAGACATTTACATATAAAGATACATTAAGTATCATTAATATATACTCATATGCGAACTTAAGGAATCACGCACATTCAGCAACCGCATTCTAGAGATTTTTGTATATTCTCAAATCATGCGCGCATAACTCGTTGAAGCATGACGAAAAGGTTAGCCGAATCAGAGTGTACTGTGAAGAATTGAGGAAGAATAAGGTGAAATTGGTTTATGAGGATGACTTCATGCCGCACTAACCAACAGAAAAACTGGAGACAGCTGAACTGAAAGTGAACAAAAACATCGATTGAAACATAAAAAAAATCACATTGTAACTCTGTTTAGAGTCTGATTAGCCAGCCAATCGACTTTGTAGATATATTTGTTTGTTCTTGGAACATGTATGAAAGATATTTTCTTAAAATTTTGCTTAAGCTCATGTACTTTCAGCCATAAGGTCTTCAGCTTTTGATTTCTAACCTGGTACTCTCCGTTAAGATGTTTCACAACAAGCTCACTGTCCATATAGCAAACTACTTCTTGACTGGTCAATTTAGAAGCAAACTCAAGGGCTGATATCAAAGCCTCATATTCAGCCTGATTGTTAGTTTTTACGCCCACATATCCCGAGTATCTCTTTAAGGTTTTTTCATCCTCACCTAGAATTATAAAGGCGATTGCCGAAGGACCTGGATTACCTCTCGAGGCACCATCAGAATAAACTTTCAATTTTAAACTCATTTTTAACAACTTATGTTTGGGTATTTTTCTCTTATTTTGGCATCGGCTATTTTGGCAATCATGGCACTGGAAATCAGCACATATTTGACTCCTGTGAGATCAGCCAATTCTGCTGGTTTTTGATCTTGGGTCACAAGCAACAAGTTGTTATTCTTCGCATATTCTACGATGGCCTTGTCTTTTTCCCCTCGCAACCCTGCATCTTGGACCGTCAGCACATCCCATCCCAAAATCTGAAAATACTCTTTCAAGCCAGCGTACATTTCGTCAAGTAGAAGCTTCAACAAGGTCACCTCATTCCATTCTAATTTGACTAACCACCTATTTTACATTTCATCTGGCTGGGTGACTGGATGATAATTGTTATTGTAATGTGGAAGATTCTATTGTGAACCTAAACTGCAATCTTTCTTCCTCGGAAGTCGCGCTTAAAATTTCCAAACTCATTCTTAACCGTCCTTAATTGTTCCGAAGTTAGCACCGGTCCATCCCTGCAAACTCTAAACTTGCCTATCACGCAACTGCCGCACAATCCAATGGCACAATGCATAATTCGCTCTAAACTGGCTTGTAAGGGCGTGTGGTATTGTTCTGCTAGAAAGAACATTTTATGCATCATTTGTTCAGGACCACACGCGTATATCATATCAAACTTTTTCTTCGCCAGCTTTTGTTCTGCCTGATCCGTGATGATTCCCTTCAGTCCGTAGCTTCCGTCTTCTGTTGTGGCTACGATTTCTGAGTTAACTTTTGAAAGCGTTTTGTTTGTGCGGTCTAGAAACAAAAGTTCATCTTTGGTTTTGGCTCCAAGTAGAAAAGTTAGTTTGGTGGAAAGTTTCACAATTTTCTCGGTTAGAGGCATTAGAGGTGCTAGTCCGGTTCCGCCTCCAGCGATCATTATGTTTCCGCTTGCTAGCGTGAAGCCTTTGCCGTAGGGTCCACGTATTCCGAGAACGTCGCCTTGTTTTCTTTGATGTATAGCCTTCGTGGCTTCTCCAACTTGGGCTACGGTTATTGAGGTGAGACCGTTTGGAGTTATGGTTGATAGGCTGAAGGGAATTTCATCGACTCCTGGAATCCAGACCATAATGAACTGCCCGGGTTCCGCCTTTGCGCAAAGTTTGTCTTGGAAGATGAACGTTTTAGCGGTGGGACTTTCTCTCTTAATTTCTTGAATCTTAACGATTCTTAGGCGATTAACAGCCTCGGAATAAGCTGAAAGTGTAGAAAGTTTCTGTGAATGAATTGGCAATCTGCTTGCGTCCTTCCTTTTAGGATATTATTCTGTTCTCGTGGTTAAGAGTTTTGACGTATAGTATATATGAGATGATAACAGAAACAATGGTCCGAAAGGCGGTTTCAATAATGTCGAAGGTAAAGGTGAATGATATCCAAGTTTACTATGAAGTTCACGGCGAAGGCTTTCCTCTGTTAATGATCATGGGGTTAGGCGCCAATCTAGATTGGTGGGACCCTCGCATGATCCAGGAACTCTCAAAGAAATTCAAGCTGGTTATGTTCGACAACAGGGGAGCTGGACGCACCGACGTATCCGATAGAAGATACGCCATCAAATTGTTTGCTGATGACACTGCAGGTTTTATGGATGCCTTAGGAATTTCTCGAGCTCATGTAATTGGGCTTTCAATGGGTGGGATGATAGCTCAGGAATTGGTGCTCAACTACCCGGAGAAAGTTGAGAAGTTGGTTCTCTGTTCCACCTTCTGCGGGGGTAAGAAGGGGGTTCAACCATCTGAAAATATATTGGAATTGCTTTCGGCTGATAGAAGTGCGTTTTCTCCGGAAGAAATAGCTAGAATTACGATTCCGCTTCTTTTCACCGAAGATTTCGTCGAAAAGAACCCTGACCTTGTAGAATTTTCAGTCCAGCAAATTCTTAGGGCGCCAATTTCAAATGAAGCTTTCGTGCGCCAGCTGAATGCGATAACGGAATTTGACACCTATGATAGGTTGCCTCAGATTAGGGCGCCCACTCTGGTTTTGCAGGGCAAACGGGATATTCTTGTGCCTCGTGAGAACGGTTCAATATTCGCTGAAGCCATACCCAAAGCTAAGCTCGTTTACTTCGAGAATTCTGCGCATGGACTTATAGAAGATATGGAGAAAGTGATCCACGTTCTACTAGACTTTCTCACCGAGTCTTAGCCATCTAAAAGTTTTGGGCTAAACCGACAATCTCTTTTACGCTTCTAAAGCCTTTTTTCTTAACATAAGCTTCGATGCCCCTTGTAACGGATTTGAAAACATCTAGTCCTTTAAAGGCGATAGCTGTTCCAATCTGAACCGCAGAGGCTCCAGCCAACATAAACTCCACAGCGTCTCTCCAATTGGTTATTCCGCCGCAACCGATGACTGGAACATCAACTTCGCGATAGACTTCATACACACACCTAACCGCAATGGGTTTTATCGCGAGTCCAGACAATCCGCCAATCTTGTTAGCTAAGAGGGGTCGAGTTGTTTCAATTTCAATTGCCATAGCCCTAACCGTGTTGATAGCGGTTATAGCATCTGCTCCCGCCTCAACCGCTGCCTTAGCCACTTCGCCTATGCTGGCGACGTTTGGGGTCAACTTCACGAAAACTTGCTTATTCACCCTGTTTTTCACTTTTCTCACAACCTCCGCCACCAACTCGGGACTGCTTCCAATTTCTGCTCCAGTTTCTTCAACGTGGGGACAAGACACATTCAACTCCAAAGCATCTGCCCCCGCATCAACCGCAGCTTCAGCAACTTTGACGTATTCCTCAGATGAAAAACCGTAGATACTTACAATAATCGGAACCCCCGTTTCCTTTACTTCCCTGATCTCTTCACCAAAATGACGGACACCCGAGTTTGGAAGTCCCATGGCGTTGAGCAAGCCACAGTCAACCTGAACCACAGTTGGGTTAGGATAGCCCTCTCGTGGTTTCAGTCCCAAAGATTTTGTAACAACGGCTCCAGCGCCAGCCTCAACCACGCTTCTCATTGAGGAACCCGTCAATCCTAGAATTCCAGCGGCAAGCATTGTTGGATTAGCAAGTTTCAGTCCAGCTATTTCTGTGGCAAGTCGCCTCGACATTTAAAGCCTCCTCTTTTGCAGTAAAAGTTATCCACTGGCAAGATAAAGGTTAGGAAAGACCAAGCTGAAATAGTTTAGTGATGGAGTGAAATAGATGAAAGCAACTATCGTAGAGTGTCTGATGGGCGTTTTTGGCTTTGGAGAAGCCAACAAACTTGTTGATCACGTTTTCTTCCCGAAGGATCCGCGGGAAATAGCGGAAAGGCTTGGAAAAATAGAAGTTGGGAAGGTTATTGAAGAAGTAGTTACTCTAGTGGAAAAGTTGCAGGGAAAAGGTTACACAACTTTCGTTTTTGAAAGCTCGAAAATGGCTCAAAACATTCGCGAAAAGTTGAAAGTTGAAGTGGATGTGGAGAAACCTTCGGAGGCTGGCGAGTTGCTTCGTGGAAACCTTGAGAAGTTTGCGGTGGACTTAGGGTTTGTAAAGCGGCAGGAGCAACTTCGTGAATGGGTTCACAAGGTTTCTATGGAACTCACTAAAATAAAAGTGAAAAGGGCTGTTGAAAAGCGAGATTTGGTGGTGGTTCAAGCAATTCAAACAATCGACGACTTGGACAAGACACTAAATCTGTTCATGAGTAGATTACGGGAGTGGTATGGGCTTCACTTTCCAGAGTTAGATCGGCTGATAGATAAACACGAAACATATGCCCGTCTCATCGTTAATCTTGGAAGAAGGGATGATTTCATCGCTGAGAATTTGGAGAAAGAGGGACTGCCAAAAGCAAAGGCTAAACAGATAGCGGAAATCTCGACAGCATCTATGGGAGCCGACCTAAGCGAAGGAGACATAACCCAAATACAAGCCATGTGCAAAAACACGCTTGAACTTTACGATTTGCGGCAATCGCTAGAAAAGTATTTAGACTCAGTTATGGATGAAGTTGCACCCAATATCCGAGGGCTAGTTGGTTCGCTTTTGGGAGCTCGTCTCATAGCCCTTGCTGGTGGACTAACAAATCTAGCCAAATTACCAGCAAGTACCGTTCAGGTTTTGGGGGCTGAAAAAGCCTTGTTTAGATCGCTTAGAACAGGAGCTCGTCCTCCTAAGCATGGAATAATTCTGCAGCATTCCCTTATTCATGAAGCGAAGCGTTGGCAAAGGGGAAAGATAGCTCGGGCTCTGGCTGGAAAGCTGACCATAGCCGCTCGAGTTGACGCCTTTAGCGGCAAGTATGTGGGAGACGAGTTGAAGACTAGTCTTGAGAAGAGAATTGGAGATATTAAGGAAAAGTATGCGAAGCCTCCTCCCCCCAAGAAGCCTGCAGCCAGGAAGCGCCCTAGGAGAATGAAACGTGGCCGTAGACGTTAAGCCGCACCCACGGTTTCCAGAAATTTACTGGGTCACTTTAGAGGATGGAACTCGGAAATTAGCTACAAAAAATTTGGTTTCGGGAAAGAATGTGTATGGCGAGCGACTGGTCAAGTTTAGGGGTGAAGAGTATCGGCTTTGGGATCCTTATAGAAGCAAGTTTGCCGCTGTCCTTCTGAAGGGTTTAGAAACGGTTCCCATCCAGCCCGATCACAAGGTTTTGTATTTGGGAGCGGCTTCTGGGACAACGGCGAGTCATGTTTCTGACATTGTTGGAGACAAGGGTCACGTTTATTGTGTAGAGTTTGCTTCTCGCTCCATCCGAGAGTTAGTTAACAATGTTTGTGTTTTTCGTTATAATATGTCGCCGATATTGGCGGATGCGCGACTGCCGGAAAGATACGTAACACTGGTGGGGAAGGTGGAGGATATTTACTGTGACATAGCTCAGCCTGAGCAGGCTAGGGTTTTGGCGGACAATGCTGATTTGTTTCTTGTGGATGGTGGTTGGGTTATGTTAGCGATTAAGGCTCAGAGCATAGATGTTACGAAGGAGCCTTCTAAAATATATGAAAGAGAAATAAACACCATGAAAACTCGTGGATTCAAAGTTAAAGAAGTTGTTCACCTAGAACCCTACGACAAAGCCCATGCCATGGTTGTGGCAAATAAGGAGAAAACCAGATGAAATTATTTCTTTCACGAATTAGTTCTTTTTCTTTTTGGTTTTCTTCTTCTCTGGCTTCCATTTACTCATAATTGTCCCTTTTTTTCCCTTCTTTGTAGAGCGTTGTCTCACTTGCATGTAGTGCCCTTTAATCTTGATTCTCTTTCTAGGCTTCTTTTTCGACATTCTAATCATTAATATGTCTAGAAAATTCTTTCTTAAATCTTTAGCACAATCTAAATGATGTATAAACTATTTGTTGGGTAAAAGAGGAATGTGAGATAAGCGAAACCCTTAGTTCTCTGAAGTAGGGGGAGGGGGGCTATATATAGTCTCAACATGGTTTGTGACGCAATTCTCCCGAATGTACCGCAAGTGCGCAGAGAACGCTTAAAACTATGTTAAAAAATATAGGGGGTCTCTACATCAGCACCTGATTTGCCGCAAACTCACCGAAGAATGTTGGGAGTATTTAAAGAAAAAACTAGGGGGTCTATCTACAGAGAAAAATGCAAACAAGTCAGCTATATATGTTTATAAGAGACCCCTCTAAAGCTTCATACATCTGAAGGGAACTTAATGAAAAGAGCGGAGATTCTCGACATCACCGAATCTATCCTAAAAAAAGCTGGCTTCCAACAATCCCAAAGATGCACCTCAAGACAAAGCTGTTTCGACCTCGCAACCCACAGGAAAAAACAACTTGCATTCATAAAGGCATACGCCAACATCGGAAACGTCTCCGCCAAAGACGCCTCAGAACTTCAAACAATCTCAAAATGCTTCTCCGCTATACCCCTCATCATCGGAGAAAAAACTCGTCGAAAACCTCTAGAAGACGATACCGTCTACTCTAGGTATGGCACCTGCGCAATAACCACAAAAACCCTCGAAAATATAGTCCTCCACAAGGTGCACCCTCTCGTAGAGGCTGGACCCGGAGGATACTACATTGAACTCGATGGAAATCTAATCAAAAAAAGGAGACAAGAACTGGAACTTTCTGTTGGAAAGTTAGCAGAGATGCTTGGAATTTCTAGAAGAACCCTCTACGGCTATGAAAGAGGAATGACCAAAGCCTCAGTGTCCACAGCCTACAAACTAGAATGGATTCTAGGAGTTCCGGTGGCACAATTCATAGATATGTTTCAATCCACTCCCAAAGACGCAGACTTTTTCACCTCAGCTCGACACATGATAATCAGACATCACCTTCTACAAACGATTCTTGGAAAGTTTATCCAATTCGACTTCAGGGTAGCCCACACGGGAAGAGCACCCTTCGACTTTATAGCCCAATGTTCTGAGAGGAAGTTAAAAATAATCGGTGGAGTCGCAGATAAAAAGGAGCGGAACGTAGATCAGAGAACCGAGGAAATCATAAGCGTTGGCAAAATCATAAACGCTCAGGCAGTTTTCATAACTGATGGAGAAAAAATTCCAAACAACGATATTCCCCTGATCCACTGTGGAGATTTAGCAAAGATGCGGGGTCCAGAAGAGTTTATCGCGCAACTCTAAATCATCGCCCCCGTTTACAAGTGTACACATTTTCGTTTGCTCTGATTTATTTTTTACCAAAAAAATACGGCGTACATCGAATCCGTGACTTTCCATCAGTCCTACCGGTCTTCACCATTTCTTTCACAGTAAATCTTAATCTACGCCGCATACAGCACTTTGCATGCGTTTCCATAAAATTTTTATCGATATGTCTGAATCAGATACAAAACAAATGTAAAATAATCATTCTAAATTAGTTTCGTTTGTTCTGCCTCTGCCTCCCTCTTCAGTCTTTTAGCTGGCTTCCATGATTTCCGTACAAAATCGGGGTAAGAACCAAAATTCTTGATCCAAAAATCCAAAAATTTTATGGTGGTGGAGTCAGTTGCGTAGCCGCAGCCCATGTTTCCGTATTTCTCTTGCAACGCAGAAAGTGCCCTATCCCGTTCTACCTTGGCTATGATCGAAGCTGCAGAAACTATTGGATAATTTGCATCTGCTTTGTGTTCCGATACTATTTGAACCTTGAAAGGGAGGTTTTCCGCAATGTGTTGTTTAAATCGGTCAGCTAAAACATCTGCGGCATCCACGTAGGCTACTTCGGGTTCAAGAACCGTTATTACCTTAGCCATTGTCTGAGCCTCAAGGCGATTCAGCTTGTGAAGCTTTTTCCCAGTTTCAACCACTATGTCAATCTCAGCTGGAGACAACATTGCAACATAATACTTGAGGGCCAACTCCTTAATTTTTGCAGCAAGTTCTTCTCGCCTACGAGGTGAAAGACGTTTAGAATCTTTCACACCTAAATCCATGAGCTTGGGTAAATCTTTCTCATTAAGCAAGACACCCGCGATGGCGAGGGGCCCAATAATCGATCCGCGGCCAGCGTCATCAACTCCAGCTATTTGCATACTAAATACCTTCATTAATCATCAATAAAACGTATCAAAATAGCTTTTGTAAGGACTGGACAACTTTTTCAATGATAAGATTATGGAGAGTTTCTCTGTTTTCATAGGTCACCTCAATAATTTCCGCGGCTTCATTCTTTTTGATGCTGTTAACGAAAGAATCTCTTAGTTCAAAATGGATGGTTCCCAGCACGGGCTTGTTGCTTTCTACAGCCTGAACAACGGCTTCTCTAAAGGCTGATGAGAAGAGTTCCATGGGTCCTATCTCGTCTACGATGATTATGTCCGCGTTTCTAATGGCGTCGAGAATTGAACCCACACCTATGGCATCAAGATCTGTTAAATTAACTCGATACTTGCTGATTTTGGGACCCGTTGGCTGGTTTATGTGTGCCAACCATCCTCTCTGTCCTGTGGAGAAATCCAGGATTTCAAAGCCTACTCGGACTCCTCCTTCGCGGACTTCATGGCTAATCATGCCGCCAATTTCGTATCCTTTATCTTTTAGACCGTTCACCGACCGAAGTAGAACGCTTGTTTTACCAACACCGGGTGAACCTGTCACAAATATGAGTCGTTTCAATGTGAACACCTGTTGTTTAAAGGTTTTGTAATTGTTCTACCTCTCAGCGATTCTCCGTTCATCTCAGCTTAGATACTTCTAATAGTCTAGTTTCAATATAAAAGCTTCAATATAATCAACTAATTTAGGAGATGCGAAGCTTGACCTTTAGTTTTCCTACAGAAACTGTGAAGGAGGGAAAAGTCAGTATAGTTGTACCCAAGCTTGCTGCTTACGTAAAGGAAACTTGGGAGTATGCTCCGTCTAAGGCGCCAGTATTTTACAATCCAGTCATGGAATTGAACAGGGATTTAGCGGTTTTGGCGTTGCAGACGTATCAAAAAATGCTGAGAAGGGAAGTTTCTGTTTGCGAGCCTTTAAGTGGCTGCGGCATTCGAAGCATAAGGTTTGCGGTGGAAGTCGAAGGGGTTCGAAATGTTTTTGTGAATGATATTAACCCTGAAGCAGCTAAGCTTGCTCAGTTTAATGTTGAGCGCAACAATCTGGTTAGTCGTGTTTTAGTTGTGAATGAAGATGCGAATCTTTTCTTGAGTCGATATGCGGCGCCTCGAAAGAGATTTAGCTACATTGACATTGATCCCTTCGGTTCTCCTGTGCCTTATCTCGATGCTGCCCTTAGAGCTCTGCGTAACGGTGGCTTGCTTGCTCTAACAGCTACGGACATGGCTCCTTTATGCGGAGTTCACCCTAAAGCCTGTGTTCGAAAGTATGGTGGAAAACCTGTGCGAACTGAGTATTGTCATGAGCTTGCTGTTCGCCTCTTAGTGGGATGCTTAACTATGATGGCTGCAAAACACGATATAGGCGTCGAAGTCTTGCTCAGCCACAGCACAGATCATTACATTCGAGTGTACGCTGTTGTCCACTACGGCGCGAGGCTAACTGACAAGAGTGTTAGGACGACAGGATACATTCTTCATTGTTTTTCATGTTTTCACAGGGAAACATCTAAAGGGATAATTTCTCATTTAAAACGAGATTGCGCTGAGTGTGGGTCCAAGTTAAATGTTGCTGGTCCTTTGTGGCTTGGCAAAATAGCAGATGAAGATTTTTGTTCCATGATGAAGAAAGAGGTTGATGGACTAGAACTGAAACAAGAAAAAAGAATTCTCAAGTTGATATCTCTAATTCAAGATGAGACTGAAGCGCCAATGACATATTACGTGGTCGACAAAATCTGTGACAAACTAAATTTGCCCGTTCCACCCTTGATGAAAGTGGTTGACGGTGTGAGAAGAGCGGGGTTTCAAGCTGCCTTAACCCATTTTAATACTAGAGGCTTTAAGACAGACGCTCCCGCGCATATGGTAAAAGAGGTCATAATCAAACTCGCGACCTAAAAATGAAATAGGTCTCATCATTGCATCGGCGCAAAACTAGAGGCTAAAAAGAGCTAGCCTACAGAAAAGAAGGGTTGCGGGTTGTTAAGATGCCTAAACCCGTGTTGAAGGCATAGATAGGTTTGATCTTTTCTAGCTTCTTCTTAGATCTCTTCTGGGGGCGGTGGGATAAGTCCTTCCTTCATCAATAAGCTGGTAGATTCCCTAACGTTTTTGATGATAGAAACTGCCCTGTCCCATAGCTCCTGCCTACTCAATTTGACCCTAGCAACGCCTTCTTTAATAGATTGAAGGGCACAGGCTACGGCTTCTCGGGGAAAGACTTCCCATTCATCCATTCTAGGAACTATATCTTCTTCATGAATACCTCTTTCTTCAGCAAACTTAGCTAATTCCATTCCAGCGGCTATGCACATGTCATCCGTTACGGTTTTGGCTTTTACGTCCAAGACGCCCCTGAAGATTGCTGGGAAGCCTAAGGAGTTATTTATTTGATTTTCAAAGTCTGATCTGCCTGTTGCCACAATTTTTGCTCCTGACTCTTTTGCTTCCCAAGGCCATATTTCTGGAATTGGATTTGCACAGGCGAAAACTATCGAGTCTGTCGCCATTTTGGTTATCCATTCTTTTTTGATGGTACCTGGACCTGGTTTAGAGGCAGCTATGCAGACGTCGGCGCCTTTTAAGGCTTCAGCTGCGTCTCCGGTCATGGATTCGGCGTTGGTTTTTAGGCAGAAGTCCCATTTCCATGGGTTCTCTTCTTTTTCTGCTTCTATGTCTTTTCTGTTTGGATGGAGAACTCCTTTGCTGTCAACCATCAGGATGTTGCCGGGTTTAACTCCTGCTCTCATCAGAACTATGGCTGTTCTTGTGTTGGCTGAGCCTACTCCTATCATTGTTATCTTAGCCTCACCCATTTTTTTGCCTGTGATTTTTAAGGCGTTTATGAGGCCGGCTAGTATGACTGTGGCGGTTCCTTGCTGGTCGTCGTGCCAAACTGGAATCTTCAGTTGTTCCCTTGCCTTATCTAAGACGTAGAAGCATTTTGGTTTGGCTATGTCTTCGAGGTTTATGCCTCCGAAGGTTGGTTCCAGCCATTTGCAAGCGGTTACAATGTCGTCAGGGTCTTTTGTAGCGAGGCATAACGGAAAAGCGTCTACTCCGCCGAGGTATTTGAACAGCAACGCTTTTCCCTCCATGACTGGTAAGCCGGCTTCGGGACCTATGTCTCCTAAGCCTAAAACTCGGGTTCCATCACTTACGACAGCCACATAGTTCCAGCGGTTTGTATGTGTGAAGACAAGTTCCGGGTTTTCTTTTATGGCTCGACATGAAGCGGCTACGCCTGGGGTGTACCATATGGCGAAGTCGTAGGGACCACGTATGGCGCATTTGGGCATAACTTGAACTTTTCCTTCGTAGAAAGGATGATAAGCCATAGCTAGCTTAGCGGGTTTTTTGGCTTTGGCTAGTAACTCTTCCACGGTTAATTTTTTGGTCATGTATTTGGGTTTTTGGTAGGTAAGATTTAAGGATTATGTCGATCGGTTCTGTTAACTCTTCGGGACTTATTGTGTTTTAGCTAGGACTGTTAACTATCGGGACTTGAAAAGTCTAAAAAACTATTGATCAGCACTTTTATGTATTCTTCTAACCAATTTGATAGAAAATAAAATAAGAAAGATTTTCGTTTCTATATCTTATGGTTTATGTTTTATATCTAGACGCTTCAGGTGATCCAGGGAAATATCGAGTAAAAAACACAAAATACTTCATTCTAGGTGGAATCGCCTGTAAACCTAAAATAACCTTTGAATGTTCCAAAAAATTAACTAAATTAATTGAGCGCTATTTTCCCGATCCATCCATTAAACCTAAGAAAATTCGGTATAATAGCTTAATTCATAACAAATATCCATGGAATAAAATAGATGCAAAGAAATTTGCTGATGAGTTTTTCGACTTAATCTTAGCTCATGATGTTACAATTTTTGCGATGATTGTCGATAAAGAGGCTCATTGGGAACAATACGCATATCCAATTCCTCCGTATAATCTTACACTAGAAATGATGATGACTCGTTATCAATGGTTCCTAGAACGAAAAAAGGATATTGGGATGGTTGTATCAGATAGGGAAAGTAAAGGCTTAATGAAGGTTTTACTCACCCTTTTTGAAGAATTTAAAGAAGAAGGAACTATATTCAAGAAATTAAAGAATGTTATCGATACAATTTTCTTTGCCCCTTCCTATACTTGTCCGATATTACAAGCGGTTGATTTTTGTTCTTACGCTGTTTTTAGCAAATATGAACACAATAAATTTGATAGGTACAATCAAATCAAACTCAAATTTGAGCAATATGGAGAAAACAAATTACCAAAATGATAAGTGGCCGCTAGGTAGGTCGCCAAAGGCGAACCTAGCGAGTAGCGCAAACTGCTCTCCTAGTGACCAATATAACATTTCTTGAGAAGTTATAAAAGGTTATCGCTTATTGGAAGCTTTCGTAACTAACGATAACCACTTATTATTCCCTAAATTCAAGTTTAGTTTTGCTTTTTGTGCTGGCGTTTTTCCGTTTAGTGCCATGTGTGGTCTTATGAAGTTGTAGTAGATTCTGAATCCGTTGATTATTGTTTGTGCGGTTGGTTCATCTTCTAAGCCTCTCATGACCTTGTTTCTTTCCCTTACCGTTCCATTAAGCCGTTCTACCATGTTGTTGTTCGACCTTTCATTTCTGATGCTTGGAACTCGTATATGCTCCGTTCTAGGAGCTTTCATCGTGCGGAACTCTTTCGTTATCGCATGTGGATATGAACGCAAGCCATCTGTAACTACCGCTAGCGGTCTTACCTTAGCCATGTTTCTTGCTTCAGCTAAAACAGTTCTAGCGTCTTTTGTTTCTCTTTTCTCGGTTATGTGAGAGGCAAGCCAGAATCGCGTTTGGTTGCACATCACGTTCCAGAGCCACTTGAACTCTCCATCTATTTTCAAAGTCATTTCGTCTGAATGCCAAATTCCGCTAACTTTAGGAAACAGAGAATCAACGTAATCTTTCATTATTTGAACATATTTCTTTATCCACTTGAAAACCGCAACATGAGTAACCTTAACGCCATAAAATTGTTTTAAGTGATCTACGACTTTCCTCAAACTTATTCCTTTAAAGTAAAGATCAAGAGCAACCGTAACCACTTGAGGAGTAGCCTTCATCTTTTCAAATCCAACGTTCACAACAAAACGTTTTCCACAATCTTTACATGAGAACCGTTGAACCCTTCCAGACTTGTTCTTTCTAACTCCTCTCTTAATCAGATTCGGTGAGCCACAGTATTTACAAACCAGTTGTGGTTCGCATAGTTCCTCAAACCTCTCAGCATCATGAGGAATGGCTCTTTTTAAATCTTGCCAGTACTGTTCTACGGCATAAATATGTTTGCAGATTACACGGTTAAACTCAAAGTCCGCGCATTCACAAACCCAATTCAACCCCTTTCTAACAACAATATAAGAGCCTAGACCAGACTGAGATTGGACACGAAAAGTAGAATCATTAATCATCTCAACTTTGCGGTGAGCCAAAAGCTGAACTCCGCGCAACTTGCGAGAGTTTGTTGTTTTCATAGGTTTACACCACGGTATATACCTATGTATAAACTAGTATATAATCTTTTCTATACGATTGTGTAAACTATAGTATAAACCTTAAATATTACTTCAGTACTATGGTGTAAACAGGAGTGTATAAGATGGTGAGTGAGGCAAAAACTAAGATACACAAAGTAGGATCACGCCATACAATATACTTGAAGAAAGCCTTAGTTGATGATAGTGCATTCCCCTTCAAAGTAGATGAACCACTCATTGTAAGAATTACTAGCGACAAGCTCGTAATAGAAAAGGAGAGCAAATAGGTTTATACACAAGTTTACTCCTTTTAAGATACTATTTGACATACTAATTTATATACCAATAAACAAACTTTGGTATACAAAAGTCTTTTATACTGCGGATTCATAAACTTTAAGAGCAGATGAATGCCAGCAGAGAAGGAGAAACACCCAGCTACCAATGGGTGGGAGATCATGTCCCTAGTGCTACTGGCACGCCAGTACCGCTGTCATAACCCTGGGACATACGTTTCTCTTCTCCGCTTTTGACCATCCACTCCATTTAGGCGAATACTTCGATACCTTCTTTCTTACTTTCCTGATACTTGTACTGTGAACTATTGTGCTGTCTGTTCTTCGCTTGGGTTGACTACGTACGTCATGTATTTGTTTCTGCCAACTTTTCTAGTTGTTAAATACAGTTGCGTTAATTGCCCTTTTGCTTGTAAGCGTCTAAGTGCCTCTCTGACCGTCGATGGTGACACATCCTCTGATGGTAACACTATAGCTTCCCCTTTCGCGATGGAACGAAACATCGCTTCCCAAGGAGTTCCCCGTGCGTGTGTTTTCTTGGGAACTTGACTTTCTGGAATTCGTTTCAAACTTTTGATGTCTATTCCTTTTCTTGACAAATCTGTTCGCCTTGAACTTGTATCACATATGTGCTATATAAATGTTGGTGTTGCGTTATTGTATGGATGCCGTAAGGATGCCGTAAGGATGCCGTACGGTTAGTTGTTAACCGTCAACCTGTATAGACCGCTGATTACTATAGTGGTGCTGTTGTTGCACAGCATGGGCAGTAACAACATTTTGGAACACACTCTATGGTGTATACACTAAATACAATAAGTACCGTACAGTGCGATACCACTGTTAGTTGTTAACTGTTACACTATACCGCATACCGCACGGTTACCGCAAGTTACTGTAAGGTGACCGTAAGGTTACCGTACGGTTTCCAATCACCCTGTACTGTAAACCGCATACCGTGTACCGTGACTGTGCACCAAAACAAAGACTAACGACGAACCAAGAAAACAGTATTTTAGACTTTTCAAGTCCCGATAGTTAACAGTCCTAGCTAAAACACAATAAGTCCCGAAGAGTTAACAGAACCTGTCGATCAGTTGAATCGGAACTCTACTAACGTGACCGCAAGTCAGTTAGCTTCATCCGATTCTTTTTTTCTTCTTTCTACAGTTGCTGATAAAAAGGGCTTTTCAACTATTATAGGCTATATTGCTTCCTTAACAAGTTCCGCTATGTCCTTCACAACAAGCTTATCTTCCGCATCTAAAACTTTCACCGCATCTTCCAAAGCTGTTACACAGAACGGACAGGCTGTGACTATAACTTCAACTCCAAGTTCAAGGGCTTCTTTAGTCCTGTTCACACAGGGTCGATTTTCAGGGGTTGCTTCCTCTGTCCAAATTCTTCCAGCGCCTCCACCGCAACAAAAGCTGTTTTCTTTCGATCTGCCCATTTCAACGAGTTCCAAACCAGGTATCGACTTCAATATGTCCCTTGGCTCATCATAGATACCGCTTCGTTTGCCTAGGAAGCAGGGATCGTGGTAGGTAACTTTTTTCTTAATTGCTTTGACGGGTCTAAGCTTTCCGTTATTGATGGCTTCTGAAATGAATTGAGTATAGTGCTGGACGTTAAGTCCGATGTCCGTGTAGGGCTTGTCGTTCTTAAAAGTATGGTAGCAATGTGGCGATATTGTTACAATTTTGTTAAAATCGTATTTTTTGAATAGAGAAGCATTATGCTCTGCAAGTATCTCGAATAGACCCTTTTCGCCAAGTCTTAGAAGGTGATCTCCGCAACACCATTCTTCGTTTCCTAATATTGCAAAGTCGACATTCATTTTTCTAAATATTTGAGCTATAGACATGGCGATTTCTTGGTTCCTTGCATCGTAGGATGGAAGGCAGCCTACAAAGTATAGGACATCTGTCTTTCCAGTCGTTGGAAGCTCTTTGATTTCTAATCCCTTACTCCATTCTGTTCTCTTTCTTGGTGACATGCCCAAAGGATTGTGATACTTGAATGCGTTGGTCAATACGTCTTTAGTAGTCCTTGGCACAAGGGCTCCATCTTCAACTATGAGGCTACGCTCATCAACCACTATGGTAGAGCAGTCAATCTCTTTTGGACAATTTAATGTGCATGAATCGCATGAAGTGCAAAGCCATATAGTCTCAGATGCATCTTTCAACCGCTCGCTCAGCCCGTCATCGCGCGTGTCTACAATAAACCGATAGTTAGTAGCTAAGCCCGAAGGACCAAGAAATTCTATGTCTATTGCCGCTGGACAAGACGAATAGCACAAGGAACACTTAGTACAAATTGAGGTACCCCAATATTTCTTAAAATCGCTGGGTGTTTGGATAAATTCTGTGGGCTTCTTAAGCTCTTCGTCAGTCTTTATCAGAAGCGGCTTAATTTCCACATACTTGTTGAGGAAAGGATCGACATCTACTACTAAATCCTTTATTACTGGTAGGTTTGAAAGAGGTTCAACCTCTAAGATGTCAACTCCGAGATGAAGCACCTGCGTATAACATGCCAACATAGGCTTTCCATTAACCATGACCCCACAGCTTCCGCACTGTCCCATCCTACATTGGTGTCTGAATGTAAGCGTTCCATCAAGGTTGTCTTTGATGTAATTGAGGGCATCAAGTATGGTCATCCCCGTGCGGACAGGAACCCTATACGTAGATAGATAACTCTTGTTACGTTCAGGGTTGAAACGGTGTATCCTAAATTCCACAGATTTCTCTTTCTCAAAGACCATAACAAACCCCTCCTAATAGGCTCTCATAGTGGGAGGCCACTTAGTTATCGCAACTGGTATGTACTCGAGCCTCGGTCCCTCTTTCGTGTAGTATGCTAAGATATGTTTTAACCAGTTCTCATCTTCACGCTTCGGATGGTCAAGTCTTGAATGAGCCCCTCTCGACTCTGTTCTGTCGAGTGCGCAGGTTACCGTGATTTCGGCAAGGTCCAGTGTGAAGTCAAGCTGCAAGGCTTCTACGAGCTCAGTATTGAAGACTCTACCTCTGTCTTCTATCCTTATGTCTTTGAATCTTCTCTTGAGTTGCCTTATCTCTTTCAGGGCACTCTCAAGCTCATCTCCTCTTCGGTATATCCAGACTTTCTCACCCATGACACGCCTCATCTCATCCCTAATGAGAGGAACCTTCTCGTCGCCCTCACTGCCCAAAATGCCATCAAAGATTCTTCTCTCCTCTGCTAATATTATTTCGTGTGAAAAATTTCGGAGGCTACTTGACAAAGCGTGTTTTGCAGCTTCTTCTCCAGCGACAGAACCAAAAACCAAACAATCAGTCGTCGAGTTGGTGCCAAGCCTGTTTGCTCCATGCGCACTCAAACACGAGCATTCGCCAGCAGCGTAAAGTCCTGAAGCCAGCGTCTCTGTCCTTATATTAGCGTGAATCCCTCCCATGGAGTAATGAGCCGCCGGCTTGATAGGTATCAGCTCATCAACAGGATCTACTCCACCAAGTTTTATAGCAACATCGCGTATGAGTGGCAACCGCTCATTTATCTTCTCCTCACCTAGATGTCTGAGATCCAAACCTATGTAAGGACCATAAGGACCTTCCAATCCGCGTCCCTCCTGGATTTCAGTTGTCTCAGCTCTTGCAACTATGTCACGTGGAGCTAACTCCATCCTGTCAGGAGCGTAGCGTTTCATAAAACGTTCACCTTCGGCGTTGATTAGGTATCCTCCTTCACCACGGGCGCCTCCTGTTATCAGCACTCCCGGTGGGACAAGACCTGTGGGATGGAATTGGACGAATTCCATGTCTTTTAGAGGCACGCCAGCTCGATAGGCTATGGTCATTCCGTCGCCGGTTGCGGTGTGTGAAAATGTTGTGAAAAGGTATATGCGTGCGTAGCCGCCAGTAGCCATTATTATAGCTTTCGCGCGTAGTGCTTGCATTTCGCCTGTTCTCAGCTCTATGGCTGTCAAGCCTTTGGCGATGTTATCCTCAACGATGAGGGATGTGACGAACCACTCGTTGTAGAATGTTATGTTCTCCTGAACTATGGCTCTTCCGTATAATGTGTGCATTTCGGTAAGCCCTGTCATGTCAGCCGCGAAGCAAGCTCTCGGGAAGCTGTGTCCGCCGAATGGGCGTTGATTGATTTTTCCATCGTCGGTTCTACTCCAGGGGCATCCCCAATGCTCTAATGTAATGACCTCTCTGGGAGCTTGTTTTACGAAAAATTCTACTACATCTTGATCTGCCAAGAAATCTGAACCCTTAACAGTATCCCAAGCGTGGAGGTCGTATGAGTCTCCTTCCCTTAGCGTGGCAGCTGTTCCGCCTTGTGCGCAAACAGAATGCGAACGTATGGGGTAAACTTTCGAAAGGACAGCCACATCGATTTTGTTGCTAACCTCTGCAGCAGCGATGGCGGCTCTTAGGCCGGCTATGCCGGCTCCAACGATAATTATGTCGTGATTTAAAGTTTCCATCCATCTCATCTCTAGCAGGTACCACGTGAATTTCTCAAGCTAATTCTATTTTAGATAGACTTTAGGTCTATCGTCTTTTCTCTAATTGATGTTGAAGTTTAGTCATACACCCAGCTTTTTATAAATCTTTAACCTCTTCTCTTCTACTTTCTTTTGGACATCTTCAAATAGGTTATTTCCGTGGGCATCGATGGCTACGGTTAAGGGTCCGAAATCTTCAACTTCCAAAATCCACATGGCTTCGGGCATTCCTAGATCATGCCACTCCACATTTTTCACATTCTTTATTGCCTTGGCTGCCAGAACCGCTGCTCCTCCAGTGAAGGCTCCGTAAACTGCCCCATACTGTTTCATGGCATCGGTGGTTTTCTTGCCCATGCCTCCCTTCCCTATAACAACTCGAACCTTGAAATTCTTGATGAATTCGTCTTCGAACAGGTCCATACGTGTACTCGTTGTTGGACCAGCAGCGACCACTATCCATTTATCGTCCTCCTTTCTCACGATGGGACCGCAGTGAAAAACTGCTAATCCTTGAAGATTGATGGGTAGTTTTTTTCCTTCTTTGCGAAATTCTAGGGCTCTTCTGTGGGCTGAGTCACGGGCTGTAATCATGGTTCCTGTAATGTAAATGACATCGTTCACCCTCAGTTTTCGTACGTCTTCCTCTGAAATTGGGGTCTCAAGTTTGTATGTTGCCATTTTTCACACCACCTTGTGGGTTAGGTATTCTACTGATCCGTCTGGATTAATGCGAACTGACGCTCTTCTTGCAGCCCAGCATTGAAACGCCACTGCCACAGGATAGGACGCAGGATGTCTGTGGGCGTAGTCAACCTTTACACCCAGAACCGTAAACTTGCCTCCAAGTCCCATCGGTCCAATTCCAGTTGATTTTGCGGCTTCGTATAATTCTTTCTCAAGCTTTGCTAGGTTCGGATCAGGATTGGGCTGGTCTAAAGGTCTCAACAAAGCCGCTTTCGCCAGTTTCATGGCGATGTCTGCGCCTCCACCCACTGCAACACCTAAGATGTTTGGGGGGCAAGGCTTGGCGCCAGCTTTAATCATGGTATCTACAACAAACTTCTTTAATCCGTTGACGCCCATGCCTGGGCTAAGCATGCCTAAGGCGCAAACGTTTTCAGACCCGCCTCCTTTGGGCATAACCGTAATTTCAAGGTTGTCTCCGGGCATGATTTCCCAGTGTATGAAAGGAATGAATCTTCCAGTGTTGTTTCCCGTATTCTTTTGGGTGAAGGGATCAACGGCGTTGGGGCGGAGAGGCACCTCTTTAGTAGCTCTTATCGTGGCTTTGCGTAGAGCGTTTTCGATTTTGTCTAAACCTTTTACTTGGCTACCAGCCTTCACGTAAAATATGATTACGCCAGTGTCTTGGCACATTGGAGTACGCGTTTTCTCAGCCAATTCTACATTGTCTAATATGGCTTTCAGCTGGGTTTTTCCCGCTTCGCTTTCCTCTTCACGATACGCCCGCTGGAGAGCCTTTTTCACGTCTTGCGGCAACTCTGTGACTGCCAGTTGCAAGATTTTAACAGCGACATCTTCCACAACCTTTTCGGTTATCAAATTTTTTCCTCCTTGAAGAGCATAGAGTTTGAATTTTAAATCTTATACATTTTACTGCTTTGGTTGAAAGTTAAATTATTTTCAGTCTTTACTAACATAGTATTGAGATAACCCCCGCAAAATCTCCGTTTTTTTCTGTAGGTTAGAACTTAATTTCACGCACCTTGACCTTTGCATCCAGCTCATGGAAGAATTTAAACTCAACGTTGAATCTTAGTTTAATGGATTGAGGTTGCATAATGAGCATTGAACTTCCAGAAGCCAAGATTCTTGCAGAACAGATGAATAAAGAGCTTCGGGGCAAGTGTATCAAATCTTGTCATCTGCAAGACTATGAGAGACTGCAAAAAATAGGTATGATGGACAAAGACACAAAAACTTTCGATCAGCTCGTTGGTGGAAAAATCGAATTCGTCATATCCAGAGGCAATGTTATACGTGTAAAGCTCAACAACGGAATAAACCTGATTCTTGGCCCCGAGTACGGTGGCAGGATATTCTATCACACAAGTGAGAAAACAGTTCCAAAGAAGTTCCACTTGAAAGTTGATTTTAGCGATGACACGGCGTTGACGGTAAGGCTCACTAGCATGGGGCTCATCAACGCAACTAAAGACAACGAGCTGGAGCGGTCCTATGTCTTTAGACGAGACTTCAATCCTGAGGTACCTTCACCTATACAGAAAGAGTTCACCTTTGAACGCTTCTCAAAACTCTTGACAGCCAATAATAGGATGCTCAAGCCAGTACTCGTAGGAAAAGATGCTGTTGTTGTGGGACTGAGTAATAGTGCTTTTCAAGACATTTTATACAGGGCTAGGCTTCACCCAAAGAGAAAGGCCTCAGAGCTGAATAAAGATGAAAGACAAGATCTTTATGATGCTATTAGACTTGTGCTTAAAGAGAGAATCCGGCTGAACGGAAAAGACCAGTTCTACGACCTTTATGAAAATCAAGGTGGCTACAAACCAGCCATGGGTCCAAACATGAAACAACAGCCTTGCCCGATCTGTGGAACTCCTATAGAAAAGTTGAGTGTTGGAGGAGGCCACGTATACTTCTGCCCCAACTGCCAGGTATGAAAAATGGAGATATCCCCCCGCAAAATCCTCCTTTTTTAATGTTTTCTGCGCGCGCAGTCAAAAGCATTAAATAACGCCTAGACTCAATATGAAAAAATTATGGTCATAAAATTTGGGAGTGCAATATTTAACCCCAAGTATGCCTCAGCTGTTGAAGAAGCTGGCTTTGACTCGATTTGGGTGCCCGATCACTTCGCCCCTTTTTCACATGAGGCAGGGTTGAGGGACCCCGCAAATTCTGCGAGTTGGATGGCCCTGCCTAGTTTGCCATTGATTCTAAGCAACACGACCAGATGCGCAGCTGGCACAAACGTGTTGTGTCCCACCTTTAGATATCATCCAGCGACCATAGCCCAGTATTTCGCACAACTGGACTACCTTTTTCCAGGAAGGACTATCATGGGGGTTGGTACAGGTGAAGCGGTTAATGAGAAACCAATAGTGGGACGTTTTCCGGCTTACCGGGAGAGGATGGAGAGACTACATGAAGCAGTAGAAGTTATGAGAAAACTTTGGACCAGTGAAGACTACTTCGACTATAAAGGAAAATACTACAAGTTGAAAAACGTGTTTCTGTATGCAAAACCGAAGGAGAAAATACCAATAGTAATATCAGCTTTTGGTGAAAAATCCGCAGAATTGGCCGGAAAAGTTGGAGACGGAATAATCATTCACTGGGCGAGACCGCAACAAAAGAGGAATCTAATGCTCAAAAGATTTGTTGATGCAGCAATGAAGGCAGTCAAAGATCCGGAGACTATGATTAAAGCCGCGTACTTTCAAGGAGGAATAACCTCCGATCCCTTATCAGTTGCCAGATTCGCCAAAGCCAGTTGGTCTTGGGGTGCGCTAAGTTCTATCCATGAGCCGGACCCTCGAAAGGTAGACGAAAAGGCTCAGCAATTGTCTGATGAGGAGGTCCTTAAACATTGCACGCTTGTACCCAAGGTGGACGATCTGATAGAACGTTTCGACTCAGCCTTAAAGGCGGGAATGAATCACTTAATAATAAGCGACGTTACTCCCGGTCTGGTGCGCTTTAACCTAGCCTCGCCGGAAGATGTAGATTGGCCGAAAAAAGTTCTTCCATACCTCAGAGAGAAATACGAATAGGACAGACGCGCGCATTAGCAAAAACAGATTTTAGTATGACGAAACTTACAGTTGTAGAAGTGATATTGGTGGTTGCTGTGACTGGTTCGGTGGCTGCTTGGAAATTCCAAGATGCTGAGAGAAGACAGTATATCAAGTCACAATCAATGAAGACCAGATGAACATATACGTGGTCAACTTATCCTAGGCATGCGTGCGCAACCCAAAAATCTTAATCTCAAGCGGAACTTAATGCTCGTCGATGAAAATGAGGCTTATCAGTAGTTTTAAGATCACAACTCTCGCGGAGAATCTAGCCAACATGAGATGTCTGGGTCAGTGGGGACTATCCTTCCTCCTAGAATTCGTGGACGCTAGAGGCGATTATAGGAAGGTGGTCTTCGACGCCGGGATTCATAAAGAGGCATTGTTGCACAACATAAAGCAACTGAAGGTAGACCTTAGCGATATGGACTGTTTAGTGCTTAGCCACGGCCATCTGGATCACACAGCGGCTATAGTCGAGATAGTGGAGTCTGCAGGGGGCGTAAAGGTCTACGCACACCCTCACACATTTCTATCTCGGTTTTACCAAGAAAAAACAGGAAGACGCCGACAAATAGGGGTTCCCAAGGGGGAGGGTCTGGAGGAAATTGAAGAGGCTGGAGGAGAGGTCTTTCTCAATTCAGAGCCCACGGAGGTTGTGCCAGGAGTTTGGACAACGGGCCAAATCGAGAGAGTGACACCGTTCGAGCGTCCACTACCCCTTTCTGAAGGGGAAAGGCTGATCATAGTTGTAGAAGGTAAGGAGATCGATGATCAGATCCTTGATGATCAAGCGCTCTGGATGGACATTGATGAAGTCGGATCCTTCGTAATTACTGGTTGCGCTCATGCTGGAACCGTGAACACCCTCTTACAGGTCCAGAGAATGGGTGACTTCGAAAAGATATATGGACTGGTGGGCGGTACCCATCTTGTCGGACGTTCGGAGGAATATCTTGAACGAACAGTGGGAGAACTGAAACAGTTAGGATTAAGTTTAATTTCACCGTGCCACTGTACCGGATTCAAAGCGACGACGAAACTTTGGCAGGCCTTTCCCGACGCGTTCATCCTGAACTTCTCCGGCAGAGTCATTGAAGCTGGAAAAGAGACTGAGAGGCACGTGGTTTAACTTCCGCGGGCGCAAAAAGTATTTGATAAATTCCCTGAAGCCCACCGGATAAAATACTGCTAGTTGATTATTATATCAATTGCGCGCTGCGCAAAGAAAGGTCTCTCTTGTTTAGTTTCACAATGAATCTGCTAGTTCTTTCACTTTCTGTTTGATCTGCTCGAATATCTTTTCACTGTAGTCATGTGGAAAGAAGTATGAATCGTAGATGTTCCACACAACTATTTTGTTTTCGCATTCTGGACACTTGGTTAAGACAGCTACCTTGTGTCTTGGTTCCATGGCTATGATAAGGTCACACTCGTCAAGTTGCTTGCTATCCAAATCTTCAGGAACTTTCTTGAGGTATTGTTCCGCGTTTTCTCTTGCCAAGTATTTCCTAACAACTTTTGAGAATGGGATCAAAGGAGCATTTATTCCAGCCGAGTCAACGTCAATCTCTGGCTTGAACTTCTTCAACAAGGCTTCTGCTACTGGACTACGATAGGCATTACCGGAACACACAAATAGAACTTTCATTAAAGCCACGTGACTTTCTAAGTTTCTAACTATAAATTAAGTTGATATTTTATAAACTTCAAGGATTTTTATTTGGTTAGAAACTCACACGGTTAGAAAATTGTGTGCAGCGCGTGCAGCAATAGGAAGCGTGTCTTCTAATAGAAGCCGGCTTTGAATACGTCACCTACAGTGATGGCAAAAAGATTTTCCGCAAACGAAAATGATGCCAGTTCCGTCAAAAACAATGTTACTTTCAGTCTTCACTCTCATAGAATCTTTTATCTGTTCCTTCGTCTAACTTAAATACGCACTAAACGTTTTCTTTTAAATCTGGAATCGAGGCGCCAAAATGACCGAAGAGGCAAGCCCAGAAAAAGAAAAATACGAATGTTTAGAAGATCTTCCAGGCATAGGTCCAGCCATATCTAAAAAACTACGGGAACTGGGATTCCACACAGTAGAGTCTCTAGCCATGGCAACAGCAAGAGAACTAGAACCAGCAGGCATAGGCGAACAAAAGGCACTACAAGTCATCCGCAAAGCGCGTTCAAGCATGACCCTATCCTTCGTCCGAGCAGACGAACTGCTAAAAATGCGTCAAAACGTACTACGCCTGACAACAGGAAGCAAAATGCTAGACGAACTGATGGGTGGAGGCCTCGAAACCCAAACCATCACAGAATTCTACG